>Ga0153923_100003_pt1 | contig 203507 bp, 164 predicted proteins | sample TSNJ007MetaG_FD_104682 | JGI IMG/M metagenome (GOLD analysis project Ga0153923, IMG submission 104682) | Attine ant fungus gardens microbial communities from New Jersey, USA - TSNJ007 MetaG | ecosystem: Host-associated > Fungi > Mycelium > Unclassified | place: USA: New Jersey, Brendon T. Byrne...
ACATTCAACTTCGGTAATCTTGTGATCTTTCAGCCACGTGAACAGCTGATCGAAAGGGGCATTCATAAAGACCTCGTTATTGGTTTTATAGACGCCGGGGAGGGCGGGTTTCATCTTCCGCCCCTTCCCCTGTGGCGCGTTGACGACTATCTTGGGCGTGCCTTGCAGTTCCATCTATCCACTTTAAGCAGCACCAAAGCGCACCAAAAGAGTGCGCAAGGTCTCCCATGACAACGTGTAATCCGCTACAGGTTCAGGCTTTCAATACCGCTGATGTCAGCGAACAAATCCGCGCCACGCCGGGTTGGGTCCAGCATTACCAGCAGATGTCTCCCGGGCATTTCGCCGGGCAGATTCGCTATCTGGACCTGGAGGGTGTGCAGGTCTACGAAGAACAGATGAACACTCGCGTCGAGCAGACGTTCAGCGCGCCATCGGGGGCCTTGGCCTTCTGTTTCGATCGCAGCGACAACGCGCTGTATCTGCTCAACGAAGACAGCCGCAACATCTGGATCACCCCGGAGAACTACCAGGAAATTGCCGTGGTGTTCGGCCCGGAATTCGTCCGTCAGCATGGTCTGGAGGTGGCGAGACTCGAAGGATTGTTCATGGCGCCGCTTAACTGCGGGCAGAACGCCTTGTTCAGTCGCTGGTTAAGCTCAACGCTCACGAAGTTGTCGCAAGCTGTTGATCCGTTTGATAAAGACTCACTGACTCAGCAGTTACTCGAAGACTGCCTGTTCATCCTCGACAACGCACACACCCGTCTTGATCGCGGCGGATTACAGCGGCGTAGCGAAGAACGGATGATCATGAAGCGAGTAGGGGAGTGGGCGGCGGATTCGCCGGAAGACACCGTCAATCTGCTCGAACTGTCGAAGGTCGCAGGGGTGCCGTTGCGGCAATTGCAGCAGGCGTTCAAGGCCTATACCGGGATGACCCCGAGTCACTGGCTGCGCCTGCGCCGACTGAACAGTGCACACCGCGAATTGCTCAAGCGCCGGCCCACGGAAACCACCGTGGCCGAGGTGGCGATGCAGTGGTCATTCTGGCATCTGGGGCGGTTTTCCAGCAGTTATCGGGCGCTGTTCAAAGAGCTGCCGAGTGAAACACTCAAGCGTTCGGACAAATCAAACGCACTGCGTTGAGTATTTGCTGAGGAATTTGTAATCGTTGCCTGTCAGGCACTTCCGACATGTGTAGCGCAATGTTTCATACAAGCCATCATTCTTTATAAAACGTAGTGTAATCAGCCATTTGCGCTGTGTTTAACGATTCATTCCAACGCTTTGAGTCAAGCAAAAACGTCATCTAGCTTTCTGCGGGTCGGTGCAATGGTTGCATCGGCCTTCATGAATAGAGGCAATCAAGATGGCTGTTCCACTGAAAGACTCGGAAAGCAGTAACAACCTCCCGCAGGCGGTACTTCACCTTATCTCCGGACAATACCCGGGCGTTGCGCGCGACGCCGGATTGTTGACCAGAGAAGACGTGATCAAGATCAAGCAGTACGTGAAAAAAGGCCTGTCACTGCCCAGTGAATTGCCGGAAGTCGAGTCGTATCTGAAGTACAAGACGATCAACGTAGCGGGGCTCGAGCCGGCCGACATTCAGGTGTTGTTCAAAAAGATCCGCATTCATGCCTCGAGTTGGGATGCGGTTGAAAGCAAGATCATTCAGCAAAGTATCGATCTTTCCTCGGCGGCGAAAAACATCGTCAGCAGTGGCGGGGAAATCATTTCGGTGATCAAGGAAATGCCCATCATGGATCGGGTCAGGGCTACGCTGGGGCGAATGACCGGCAATGATCTGGCCGGTATTACTTACACCTCGGACGATGGTGAAGTGGCCTCGGCGGTGACTGAAATCATCAAGTTGATGAAGATCGATGTTCAACGCCAGCAAGGCGCCACGCGGGAACTCAAGGATCGCATTTCCAACTTCAAGATCGAGCTCTCGGGTGGCGATTTGTCGAGCGGCAAGCGGGTGTTCGGTTTGCAGTCGGAAGTGAAGGGCAAGTACGACCTGATGGAGCGCAACAATCTGGTCGAGTCGATCGCCAGTACCAGGCAGACCATCAAGGAGAAGAAAGAACGAATCACCCAGCTGGACAAGGATTACGACTATTACGTCGGTATGTCTTTCTCTGGTGGTCTGCCGATTTTCTGGCCGATTTCCGGTTCGATCTTCGGCCCCAAGGCCGAGACTGCGCGCAAGGAGCGCAACGCACTGAAGGCTGAGGTCGATGCGTTACAAGAAAGTGTCAGCGGCAAGGAAAGCCTGCAAAGCGCAATTGAAAGCTCGATGTCGAATTTCGGCGACATCGGCATCCGCATGGCGGGCGCAGAGGCGGCGCTGAACATCCTCAACACCATGTGGCAAACCATGCTCAGCAAAATCGATTCGTCGGCGCAGCAATTCGAACGCATCAACGATGCCCAGCGCCTGACCACGTTTGTTGCCGAGTTCGCGCTGGTGATCGACCCGTGGCGTGACGTGAAGAGCACCGCCGGTGAGTTGGTGGCTACCTTCAATGAAGCGCTGGACGAATACAAAAAATCGTTCAACTGATTACTTATCTGCTGTGAGGATTATTGCCATGAACGGCGTGACACCTATCAATACCCCGCATTTCCCGACGGTCGACGTTAAGAACATTGTGCAGACCATTCGCGATATCTCGACGCTGGCGCGTTTTCGCAACGTTCGGTCCGAAGTTTTACAAGAGCGCGCGCAGCAAGTCGCCGCTTACCTGAACAACACTGATCAATCATTACGCGAAGCTTTTCCGATCCTGCTTACTGCGCTGAGTAATGCATCCGGCGACAGCTATTTCGCTGCGCTGGATGAATTGCGCGATGCCTTGAGCCGCGACGATCTGACTGACGAAGATCGCAGCCTGGTCAACGGCGAAATCCGCAACCTGAAAAGTAATGTCGAAGCGATGCTCGAACGTGTCGAGGCGCGATTTGCCGAGTGTGCGCAGCGTCTGGAACAGGATGTGCGCAGTGTCTACAACGTCGAAATAGGCGAGCGAGCCAGTGAACCACTCAATGTCGCCAAGGAGCGCAAGGCGCGGATCCTGACGCATCTGAATGAGCACAGCCATAACAAGGCAACGTGCGTTGAGCAGCGCGACACCTTGATCAAGGCCCAGGATGTAATTCGCGAATTCAACCTGGCGGATATGTACAAGAACTACATTCCGACGAACAAGGAACTCGACAGCCTCGACATGGAAAACCCGAAAAAGGAAGCGGTGAAGCAGGGCATTGAACTGGTGCGTAAGGTCTTGGGCGTGGTGTCGGACGGCATCAAGTACAGCGAACTGGCGAAGTCACGCGATCATCTGGACAAGGAGATCCAGAGCATTTCCCAAGCAATGGACGCTCTTAACGCCGATCTGCAAGTGGCTGAAGATGTGCTGGCGGATGCCAATGCGGTCGTCGAAATCAGCCGCCGACGCAGGGTGGCCGGTGAGGAAATCATGACAGTGGCTAATATCTGGAGAGGTTTTGCCGTGGCACTTGAACGACTCACGGAGACGGATTACGCGCCGGGGGATCTGTCTTTGATGGTCAAGCGGTATCGTGATCATCTGCAGTCATTGAGCGCTGACTACAACGCGATGATGATCAGTTAAGGACGGGGCGCGATTAATCGAGTGATTGATCGCGCTTGTTGCAAAATTCGGCGATTGAGCTGCGATCGTCTTTTAACTCCACTAAATAGCCGTTTAGTAGAGCTATCAGTGAATTGGCCTGCAAATCAACGGAGCAGACGATGAATCGAGGCAAGAAAGATGTCAGGGACGTGATTGCCAGGCTGGACCTGCAGCCTCATGTAGAAGGTGGCTATTTCCGCCGGACTTTTCAAGCTGATCAACGCGCCATGTTGCAAACCGCCGGTGGCCCACGTTATCTGATGACTTCGATCTATTACTTGCTGACTGAAGATTCGCCGGTGGGCCAGTTTCATTTCAATCAATCGGACATTCTGCATTTCTACCATCTGGGCGATCCCATCGAGTACAGCATGATCTACGCTGACGGCTCGCTGGAAACGCTGGTAATGGGCAACGACATTCTGGCGGGACAACATCTGCAAATGCACGTGCCTGGCGGAATCTGGAAAGCTTCGCGCCTGCTGAATGGAGAACATGGATTTGGTTTGATCAGTGAAGCTGTGTCGCCGGGATTTGATTTTGCGGACATGGAGATGGGTGATCGACGGCAACTGATTGCGCGATTTCCACAGCATCGGATGCTGATTGAGAAGCTCACGCGGGATGATGATTGAGGTTTAGGAATTCAAAGCAATGTGAAGGCCTTGAAACGAGAGGTTTCAGAGTGAGGTTCTGGATTGAAATGTGGCGTGCAACCGGGTTGATCTTGAAACATCTTGTTACGTGTAATGTATATTATGTTAAACGAGGTGCTATGTTGAAAATGTTCATGAGTCCCGTAAGGCACTAATTCGACATATCTCCTTCTGGCATCCATTCTCTCAACGGGCCATGTCCTTCGTGTTCATGGCGAGTCATTGGATGAGGTGGCCGCCGATGAAATTGATTCAGTGCCGTTTCTCTTCAGGTCAGCGTGTCCCGCTGCTCGTGCATACAGGCCACGCGGAGCCGTTGCCCGTACTCGTTCCGTTCATCTACGTCCAACTCAGACTCAGGCACCGGGCTTACAATACGGCGGCGGCACATCTGCGCGCGATCCGGGCTTTCTATAGCTATGCCAAAAGCCGTGACCTCAATATTGATGACGCCATCTTGGCCTGCCAATTCGAATCGATTTTGGCTTTATTGGACGGTTACGGCATTTGGCTCCAAAGCGGCCGTCAAGCCGACAACCTGGTCGCACGAATCGGCAAAGCTGAAACAGCACCTTTTCCGCAGATCGATCCGGGTACTCGGGACCAGTACCTGCGGTTGCTGAAGCAGTACCTGTCTTGGTGTGTCACCCGATACATCCCGCGCGCACGTCAAAATTCAACCACCCTGTCTAACATCGAGGTTGTATTTGCAGATGTCGCCGACGTCATTGAGCGGCGCTTTGAGAGCCATATCATCAACGTTCGGCAGGCCCGCGCCCGTTACCGCAGCCTGACGGATACACAACTCCAGATCATTCGCACATTGATTCGCCCGGGCGCTGCGGAGAATCCGTTTCCGGAGCGACTGCAGTTGCGTAATTGGCTAATGATCGAATTACTGCTGGAGACGGGTATCCGTCGCGGAGAGCTTCTGAAGCTCTACACCACGGATATCAATCAGGGATCTCAGCATGCCTATGTCAGTATCAATGATCGCGAACATGATCCCGGCGACCCACGAACTGAAGAGCCAGCACTGAAAACACACGGACGGACAGTAGGCATTTCCGCGCAGTTGTATGAGGTCTACGAGCGTTATATTCAAGGAGAGCGACGCCCCCTGCGTAACGGCAAACCCATGAAATTGCTGTACCGCTATTTGTTCATCTCTGACCGAGGCCGTCCGCTGTCGATTCGCGCGTTGTCAAACGTCCTTGATCGGCTGTTTCTGACCATTGAACTGGCTTATCCGGGGTTGTTGCCTACACTTTCCGCCCATGACTTTCGCCACACCTTTGCCGACCGGTTTTTGGCTTACTTGGTCGAAAAGCGTGGGCATGACCTCGAGCGGGCCACGGACGAACTCCGACGAGTCTGCGGTTGGTCTGACACTTCGACGATGCCACGCCGTTATGCAAGCCGTTATCTAGCCGAGTCGGCCAATCTCCACAATGCCCAGCGTGCCTCGGCAGCCTGGAGCCGGCTTGACAGTCAGGAGGGTTCGCCATGACTAAATCAGCCGATCAAGAAGATGCGCCACCCTCTTCCTCTTTTCCGGCCTACGTGTTCGAGGGCCCGGCTCAGGTTGCGATTCGAACTCGCACCAATGACCAGCCACGATACGTCGATACCCGGCTATCGGTGTGGACGTGGTACGACGGTGGGGTCGCACTGAAAATTAACTGGGCCTCGCTTGACTTAACTCCAGAGCTCAATGAAATAGCCAAAGGCTTTATGGCATATGCGTTGGAAAAATATGCTCCGCAGACAGCATTCATGTTTGTAAGATCTCTTGTCTATTTATCAAGCACCGCGCTTGCCCGTTACTTTCCTTGGGATTATCAAGATTTAATCGCTGAATTAAATGGTTTCAAACAATCTAGGCAACATCTAATTGGATTCCGCAGACTTTATCGCTGGGCAGTTGATAGAGGGATTAAAGGTTTTGAGTCAAACATCTACCTAAAAATCAAGGATGTGAAATCAGATCGGGTTGACCCATATGCTCGAATTTTTCTCTCGCAGTCTGGTTTAGAACTTGATGAGGAAATTAGATTGCTCAAGTGTATAGAGCGAAAAGTTTCTTCAAGTGACTGGGTAGCTGCTCAGTTCAATATGATGCTCCACCTAGGTTTTGAATTGGGTCCGCGTGCGATTCAATTTCATTCGCTAGATATTGCGGATTTTGAGTTCATTGAAAGCGCTGATCATGAGAAGTACTACACCCTATGGTTACCCATGGCCAAAAAGGTCGGCCAGCGCAGACCTGAGCGGCGCCCCCGTAAAATAACTACCCGCTTGGGTGAGAAAATCTCACGGCACGTTTCAGAAATTCAGCGCCGTTTTGGTAGCGACTGTGGACCATTATTTGTCAGTCCTCGTGGAAGGCGCCTTTCGGTTAATGCAATCGGTCCAGGCCTCAAACACGAGCTCCGTGAAGCCGGGATAGACAAACCGAACCAGGTAACCATGTTGTTGCGTCATCACCTCGGGCAAGGTTTGGCGGACCAGGGAACTCCGGCAGACATGATTGCCGAACTGCTCGGGCATAACAGCACGGTTGCGGCGCGTGCTTACGTAACGGCAACCCCCAACATTGCCCGGATCAAAGAGAAAGCACTGGGTAAGAGCCCGGCATATCAACGCATCATGCGCAGCTTGTTAACTGGGGAAATCGTCCAACGCCGCGATACTGTGCCGGAAAGAGCCATCCGCGGCGTCATCGATACGCAATACATCGGGGACATTGGTGCCTGCGCCCTCCCAGTTCATACCCACTGCCCATACAACCCCGTCTACGCCTGCTACACCTGTAAGAAATTCCACCCTTTTGCTGACGGCCGCCATGAGCAGGTGAAAGAGGCGTTGCAACGGGAAGCGCAACGGTTCATTGACATGGCAGAACAAGCCGGTGACCTCATTCACAACCGCCCCCTCGCCCAGCATCAGACAACCATACTGGCGGTAAGCGCTACTATAGAACGCTGCCGGCAGCACACGGAGGATGCCGAAGATGACGCTGTCTAGGGCAAGGCAGAATCTCGAAAGCTTTATTACACAAGAGCAAGCGATTTTTCGGACATTACCGATTTCAACACCGTGGCCAGAACCATTGTGGGGTATCAGAAATTGGTTACCGCAAAGGGATCATAACAAACATGCTCTTACCTTCGAGACGCACCGACAAGCCCTCGAGAAGACAGGTTATCTTGCCCCTATCAAGGGACCACTCCCCTCCGCGTTCCAGGATTTTAGCAAGGCCCTGATTGTGTATTTGCAACGTACCCGAAACCTGAAGTTTTCGATGGTCGCTGCATACAGTATTGCCCTCCGGCGGCTCTACAACCCCTTATTTGAGCGCGGTGTATCCGAGCCCACACAATTGACGCGAGGCGACTTTGATCGCGTCGTAGTATTTCTCCGTGAGAGCGGCTACAAAAATCTCTATGACGCGATCTCTCACCTCCAAGTAATAGCGGATACGATTGATAATCTGCAATTAACCGAGATCGCCATCCACTTCGAGCATGATGCAAAACCAGAAAAACGCCGACACGATTACATTTCATTGCATGATCCTGATCGTGCTGTAAAACAACGTAAGTCTGATGAAAGGTTACCTTCTCGCGAGGCGATGGAGGCCTACGCCTTATGTTCGAACAACCCACGTAATGAGGGTGAAGAAATCCTTCTGCGCGTGATCGATTTGCTGATCGCGACTGGGCAACGTGGTAATGAGGTAGCAGTAATTCCCTATGACTGTTGGGTCGAGAGACCGATCAAAGGGGCGACAGGTGAGGTGGTTGTAGATGCCAATGGCAGACCTCTGGTCGAATGTGGGATCAGGTACTTTGCGGAAAAGCAGTTTCAATCCCGTGTTCATTGGTTCGCAGAAAGCGACATTCCTTTAGCCAGGCGTGCGGTCGAACGATTGAAGGTGCTGACGCAAGAGCAACGGGGAATCGCGAGGTGGCAAGAGACCCATCCTGGCCGTCTCTGGGATTACTCTCCGCAGACTGCAATGTCAGAGAATGAAGTTCTGCGTTGGCTCGGATTTAGCCAGGGCCGAGACACCGCTAGAAATCTATACATGTACTTTTTACGAAACGAAATTCATCCCTGCGACCAGATCAAGGATCGAGGGAAGGCGATCAAACGCAGATACTTGGCTGGCGATATTGAGCGTTTTCTTGTTCCCAAACTTCGCGATCATGCAGCGCTTACTGAAAATGTTGGAGGCAAACTATGTGTTGTCCTAAAAACCAGCGAAACATTAGCCATCGCGTTTGATGGTCAATTCCGCCTCGGTGGGCGGGAAGCAAATGTGTTTCGAGTAATCCCGCGTCGAGTGGCACTCTTGGACATTAACCGCGCGTTGGGGAACGATGAAAAATATCCATCCATTTTTTCACGCCGATCATTAACAGAATCTAACGGTGCGCCTATTCGACTGACTAGCCACCAACCTCGACACTGGCGAAACACTATTTATCATCTGACCGGTATGAGTGATGTTCAGCAAGCATTGGCCTTAGGGCGAAAACGCCTCGACCAGAATGTCTACTACCAACACACAAGCATTGAGGAAAACACTGCTGCGCATCACGAGTTCTTGGCGTTCAATAGCCATCACGAGCGCATCGATTTTCTACATACAGGCATAAGAGATAAACGCATTCAGGGCGCGTTAACCGACAGTTACCATGCGTTGCTGTCAGATAAAGGCACGACAACTGCAGAAGCATTCCTCACCGTACACGCCACGGCGCTACACGTAACGCCCTTCGGAGGTTGCATTCACGATTTCTCCCAAGCGCCCTGCCCTAAGCATCTTCAGTGCTGGAATGGGTGTTCGCATCTTCATTTGATGGGCACACCATCTGAGCGGTCCAACCTGAAAAAACAAGCGAAGAATCTTACAAAAGCAATTTCCAGCATGCGCAAGTCCGGCGCTGGAGAGGCAGGAAGCGATGTTTGGCTGGCGGACCAAGAGAGCAAGCTTAACAATCTAAAATCCGTACTCGCGCGTGATTCCAACGTAGGTGTTCAACGCGTGTTCCCGAATGGACATCCGATGACAGTAGCGAACACGGATAAGCGACACAGTTCGGTTTCGGACGACTAGAGGCGATCATGGTGCAACGACAGATCTTGAGAGGTGGCATCTTGGATGAGGCGATTGACACCCTTCTCGCTCAAATGATTAGCTTAGGGCTTGAACTCGCACCTATCTCGCGCCCCGAAATACAGCGTCGATTGGGCCTGACTAGCCGAGCTACTTTAGTGGGTGACCGTGGGAGGCGAATCGAGTCCGCCCGTATCGCACAACTCAAGGAGAGTGGCAGAGATCCAGACGGTGCCCGCCGCCGAAGAACCCTCGAAGAACGTATTGCTAATCTTCAGGTGGAGAATGCTGACTTAATAAAGCAGCGAGACCAGCTCTATGAGGCACTGTCGGCAATTACACACAATTGTCTGCTGAAAGGACTGGATGTCGAAAACATACTGGCTCCATTGCGAAAGCGGTAAGAGGCAGAAATGTTGCCAACGCCGCTAACTGACGCGGCGCCAGGCAAGATTGCCTAACGCGCTAGCGTATCGAAGCTGCTGTTATCTGTTCGAGCGCGTTGGTCTCATGCTCGCAGAGATACTGGTGTGGCCGAAAAAATGATACGAAGATTTTGTAAATCGGATGTGCTGGCCCCCAGAGCCTCAGTGTAGATATGCCCTCCCTCTAGGCTATACACGTAGGCCGCCTCCTTACTGAGGTCATCCACCGTTTCGCGCACCTCTAACAGCCTCTCCATCTTCCACCCATCACTTCCGTTCAGATAAGTCGGAGAAACCAACTGTACATCCAACACCCAGATGTCTGCTCCTTGTTCATTAAGTAATTGCTCAAGGGCTGAAATGCCGGGGAGCATAACCATGCTAGTCAACGCTTCACTGCCTTGTTGTCGACCTACTTTGACGTAAAACCAGGGGCAATGAGTGGTCTGCTCAACGTACTGCCAGCACTGGGTAGAGTCATCCCCCAGGTACGCGTCGAGGAAAATCTCTGCTTGTTTGTGAGTGATGAACATAGCGCCACTCCAAAAGTGAACACTATAGATTGTAGCCCTATAGAGTTCGAAAAGGCTTCATCGTTCCTTTTGCGAGATTGGCAATATGGAACTGAAACAGGCATTTGGCTCCGCTCTGAAACAGCTGAGATCGAAAAGGAAGCTTTCGCAGGAGGATTTTTCCGACGTCAGTAGTCGTACTTATCTCAGCACCCTGGAGCGCGGTCTGAAGAGCCCTACGATCGAGAAGGTAGACGAACTGGCATCTGTATTGGACGTTCATCCACTGACCATCCTCGTAGGCTGTTATCTGCTTCAGGACAATCCGATCTCCCTCGATGAACTGTTTTCCCGAATTCGAACGGAACTGCCAAGCGAGATGAAATAGACATCTGACCGTTACGTTTCATAAGCAAAGGGGATTAACGGGAGACTCCGGGTTGTAAGGCTTGTGCTAGCATCCAATTTGATCCGAAGATCGAGGTCAGCAGCGATGAAGCACCCAGTTCAGCCGGAAAATAGCCTCTCTGAGATTTTGGAAGGCAAGCAGAAACGCCGTGATGCGTTAATGCTTGCTATTAGCCTTGCATCGCCGTCCGAGTTAGAAATATCTGCTCAGCGTTTGAAAGAGGTGATGAAAAAACCGGCAGGATCACGGCGGCAACGCATTCCTCCACCAGAGTTTGCCCAATAGGAAAAAATACGATTTCTGCCCCCTGGAACTACAGCGCTACCGTGTCGATCATTGGTATCAGCTCGCACCGTGGATTTCGAACGATGATGACAATATCTACTACAGGTATGGCATGTAGCCCGCCTGCCAGCTGCCAGCCCCCGGTATTGAGCCCGGCAACAAGTGAACCCAAGTGTGAGGTCATGCATGCCCTCACCCAGGCCGCACCGCCCACCGCCCACCAGCAGCCCTTTTTGCCTTAGCCGCCTTGCACACTCAGACTCTAAATCCATTCGTCGCGAGCTCCCCCTTAAGGAGCAAATGCACGATCGATCGCCATTGCAACTCTTCTCGCTTGTTAGCAGCACCACACGAATACCGTCGCTTTGCACTCGCCACCTTCCAAGCGGCCACATCGTTACGTAAAATCGCCGTCTCTGAGCCTCCGTATGCGTTCCATTCCTTGCTCGACCATGTGCTTGGAAGTTTCGGCTGGTGACAGCTTCCCGTGCTCCTTGCTCCTAGCCTGGCTCAGCACTCAATCGATGGAATGTCAGAGGTGCTGATGAAGATAACCCGAAGCATGAACACGTATGACATCGAGGCGCTCTACCCTCTGTGCCACACAGATCAGCAATTGAGGTTGCCCGTGTCCATGAGCCACGGAGGACTCCTCGGAGTCGATGCCTCTCTCGCGCAACTGGTAATCACGTGGGCGAAGGCCCAGAAAAAAAGCACGCTGCACCTGTATACAGACACGGAAAACGCCTTCGAACACGTTTCGCACCTTGCCAAAACGGCAGCGGGTTTAGCTGCGCTCGTGATGAGTTCAGACATCGAATCGGAGACCCATGATCCGATTGATCGGCGCGCTGCATTGACCGTCATCAGACCGCTGATTGAGGCGATGTTCGAAAGTGATCTGAAACACACGTCGGGCGGCAAAGGGGCTCGCCCTAAAGTGATTAACCTCTTCAGTATCAACCACGCGCAGATGGAGTACATCAAGCCCTTCTACTATGGGGAAAGAGAACCTGAAGTCCATAAATGGCCAACCTTCTCGACCTTGATCGAGGACTTATCATCAGTCATGCATACCAGGCATGAGCGCAATGCGTTAATGCGCAGCGGCCTCACCGCTCTAGGCACTGTCCTCGAGGAGCTGATATCGAATGCTGACGAACACGCGTCATACGATTTGAAGGGCTACAAATACAAAAAGGGCTTGCGCGGCATGACAGTCAAAGCAAGCCGCATCAGCAAAACAGATATAAAGAAATATTCCCACACGGAACCCGAATTCGCGCGTTTCGTCATCAGGCACATGGTCAAAAATGTCGATGTGCTCGACTTCCTAGAAATATCCATCATCGATAGCGGCCCAGGCCTCGCGCGACGTTGGCTTTCAATGAAAGAAGGCGCGCCTCTTGAGTCCTTGGAAAAGCTGACACTTGATGAGGAGCTTCAAGCTACCCTCGACTGCTTCAAAAAACACGTCACAACCAAACCGTCGAAGGAATCGGGAATGGGTTTGCATAACGCCGTTCAGGCTTTCAACAAGCTTCAGGCGTATGTACGTCTACGCACTGGCAGACTCTGTCTCTCTCAGGCGTTCCAAGGGCATGAGGGCGAAGTAGCTTACCACCCCAAAAAATGGAGTGGTGGTGGAGAGCTGGACGCCGCCGAAGGGACTGTCTTCACCATCTGCATTCCGGTGAACTGACATGTCTGATCTTTACGATTTTGAAGTATCTCTTGCACCTTCAGTTGATGCGGAGCCCGCTCAAGTTGTGGTGTTCTTCACTGGTCCTGAGTCCATTACGGATATCCAGGTGACAGATGCACTGCAGAAGCGCCTGCCCAGCTACACTCTGCCCGATCACCTAATTTTCCTCGTACCGCAGTGCTTCGAGGAACAAATTCAGAAGCAGTGCCTAGACAAAGCATCCCCATTGTCCAGCGCCTTGCAGCGTCGCGATGCGAGATCCTCATTGAGCTACGGCTTCGCGTATTACGACGGTCATGGCAGCTTCACCAAGTACCAAAATATCTCCGGCGCGCCAAAAAACCTTTCCAAGCTGCTTCAAAATGGCACCGCGGAAATCGTCAAGGCGGGCATGGAAAAGCTGGTCAAATGCACCTCAGTGTTGACCAAAGCGCCGGCTGGTTTTCTGTTTTCGAAACCCTCCTCCCGCTCCGCGAATTATTTTATTCGGGCTGAAAACCTTCTCTCCGAGACCCTGCATGCGCACTTTCTGGCATTTGCCTCACTGAGGATGCTCAAGCAAGCTGCAACAAGCACGATGGGGGAGCCTGACACGATCTACCTCGACACTATGGCCTTCCTGCCGATTGCCCTGTCGATGCAGCTCTATCAGTCCCGATTTGGAAAGCCGACCATCCAAACCATCAGATCCTTCCATTCCCACGAGGGTCTGAAGGATGGGCCTTTGCCTGGCGGCACTGCCGCCCTTTGTCTGATCTCAGCCTCAACAAGTTGTGGATTGGCCGATCAGTGGATTCGGGTCAACAGTGCGCCTCCATCGCGCGTCGCCACGGTTTTATCTTTCCTGGAGAAGTCTGAAAGCTGCACCATCGTGCACACTCTAGAACGTCCCCAAGATTTCGAGATGCTTGCTGAGTCCGAAACCTCGGAAGCAAGGCAGACCATTCGGATTCACGGTGAGCGCTTTATCGCAGAACACACTGAGACCAGACTGTTGAATATCAGCATGGATCATCTACCGGATGGCCTTCAGACGATATTTGATTCCTTCATAGGTAAGGGACTATTCAGCTGTGTTAAGCCCATCCCAGACCGCGAAAGACGCCGCACTGTGCACGTGGACAAGGAAAAGCTGGTTGAGACTGATGGCTGCAAGGCCTGGTTCAAAAAATGCCTCGACCAAGAGTCACCGGCCTCTACCAAGCTAATCATCCATGACAACGACTCAGCGAGCGAAAAACTTGCAACCGAAGCCCTCAATTATCTAACTGAACGAGGCTTGACCTGCACCAAGGTCAGCGAAGTAGACTTCAATCAAGACCAAGAACTTCATGGCTCCGTTATTGTGGTTGCAGCTGCAGCAGAGCGTGGAACCGTTCTGCAGAGAATCAGCAGACGGTTACGCAGCGCACAAAAGTCAGGAACACGCCTATACATCGTCGGCGCACTTTTCGGTCGAACCTATGAGCTGATGAAAGACCTCAGCTCCAATCTGACGCAACCGCCAAAAGGTGAGCGCCGATACGTTTTCAAAGCCTTCATGGAGATTCCCGCCGGCAGTGCGGTGTGTAGTAATCACTGGGCCAAGGAAAAGGACATGCTCAACAAGCTGGTCGCCTTTGGTGGCGAAAGCTCCCTACTGATCAAAAGCCGTGCTGATCAGCTTACTGCTGAGGAAGCTTCCGGCCTGTCTGCTCAGGCTTTTTGGCCTAGCAGTTTTACGAAGAAAGAGATGAAGCTCACCGATGGCTTCGCGTTCGTGAACGGCAAAGAGGACGTTAAAAAGGCTTCGACCGTAGACATCTTCTTGACCATCCTTTGGATTTTGCAGAACGCCCGGGAGGGCGCGAAAATCAAGGACGCGAAACGACTGGAATCTGGAGAGCTGCAGCAGGTATTGCTGGCGCCGGATGTGTTCTCTAGATATGACGACGGAATCATCCAGGCATCGTTCCTCAGGGCCGCGCTGCCCACGGAGTTGGATTACAGCGCTCACGAAACCTACAGCGCAGCGATGGCAGATATAATCCTGCGCGTGGCGAAAGGCTACTCGTACGAGCGCGGCGAAGCGGCAATGGAGTTCATCATCGCTTTGGCCATCGAGAAGGTTCGCCTGCACAAAGAAGTAGACAAGAAACTAAGAACCACGTTGAAAGAGACTTTGGGAGCTCAGATAGCAGACCTCGCTCTACTTCTGGACGGTGAACCCTCTCCTTTCTAACCCGCGTCTAAGTACCGAGAGGGCTACAGCTATCTGCCCGCCCTCTCTAAGCGATAAGAGCGTTGGATAGCCGCCCAGGATCGGCATCGCGGTACTGATAAAGCAGGACTGCCGTAGCTCTGAAGGTGCTGCGATTAGTTGGGAGCAAATCGTCGAAGTCTGCCGGCGCAGCGGGCAATCGAGATTTATCAACTGCTGCCGCGCTGGTGGATGCCGACCTGAGTCACTCAAGGTGACTTCACGGGAGGCTTACGAACCAACAATCTAGAGAATGAAAGGAAATTCTTTTGCTTCAGAAACTCAAATCCATAGTGCGATCTATAAGAACCAGTTTGACTGCAAAAAGCCTCTGCTCGGTAGGTGTGCTGGTAGCGGTTGTTGGCTTCCTCAGCGACAGCACCAGCGTGATCTCATTCATCAGCCAACTACGGGGAGATGACACCAGCTCGTTGAGCGTTGTTCGAGCGAGGCTCAAGCCTTACCGAATTAGCCCTGGCAACACTCAAGGCCAAGACGATGTGTTTGTACAGCTCCAACTCAGAAACTATGGGAAGGACCCTGTGTACCTGACGTCGGCGAAGATCGAAATCGTCAAAAGCGACACTGCTACGCTTGGCCGTCCCGGTGCGTTTGGTCAGTGCGTACTTACGGACGACCCCAACTCGAATACACCCCTCAAAATCGACCCTGGCGACACGGTTTGGCTGAGCGTTTCAGATAGCGTTCATCTACCTGGCTTGGCTGCGTGGCTCGAAGGCGGTGTACTCAATGACATCCATGTTCCTACTCCTGAAGAGCCGTTCACGATCACCGAAAACTTCTTCGTCGATGAAGTGAATCAAAGTTTTTTAAAGCTTTATGGCCCCGACTCAGCAATTCAGCTAACTCTGTACTCAGGAAATCGTAAAGAGCTAGAAACATTCGATATCAAGCTAGCAAAAGGAAAAGACATTTTTGCCAAAGACGGTAGCCTTCAGCAGGACTGGTTTATCGCCAACTGGATGTACCCACGGTGGGTGCCTGGCAAGATGGACGCGTCCTGCAAGGATGAACCCAACTAAAGTGAATCTTCCCTAATCCACCTCGCCTGCAGGCTGATGCCAAACACAAAAAGACCGTAAGCGTCCGGTAATACGGCATATGGTTCACTGCGCGACCGGCGGTTTTACTTGGTCAAGACTACAAAGTCCAGCAAGTTGGGGTAAGTGGCCGGTCAACATACCTTACGAACTCCAGCATTAAGGGCGATAGTGTCCGCACGCATATTTTTAAGCGACCGCGACCGCCCTTATCGTCAGGATTACCCTGCGCTATCGAAGCTCTTATCCCAAACCGTTAAAGGCCCAGGTCGTTAAGGAATGCCTGCAACCTGGAGCGACTATTTCAGTATCGCCATTAAGCGAAGGTAATCGCTCGAACTGCACACTCATTAGGAATTTCGATCCCAGCGGGTAAAACCACACGAAGGGCGTCGAACGCAATGTGTGCAGGATAGACACAGGGCTCCGGGCGCTTGGCAGCCAACGTCAGTGAGCAGGGCGATCGCTTCTTTCTCGTTCAACGGTTGCAATTGAGCGATCACGGGCGGCACTTCGCGGGCGGCGAATCCTTCACCCAATGCCCGGTTCAGGTTGCCACCCTAGCTCCAGTCCTACGCGTGAGAACCCTGCTCCTCGACTTTCAAACGAGCACTACCTCCTTGCGCGCTACGTGTGCGGAAATTCGATATGATGTCGAAACAATAGCTTGGGGCGCATAGGCCCGGCTGTGATGACCGTGACGAGGAATGTGATGATCGAAGGTTACTCAGAGGAAGAGTTTGGCGCCACTGTTCATGCGCACGTACGCCCGGCAGAGCCCATCAGTTCTATTGAGCTGCTGAAGGGGCGTCACAAGGAGCTTGGCGAAATCCGTCGCGCCTTGTTTGCCAAAGGACGTCACATGTTCATCTATGGTGATCGCGGAATCGGAAAATCGTCCCTTGCCCAGACCGCCGCATTTCAATATCAATCTTCAGACTCAGGCATTATCCAGATCGGATGCACGCGCGCCAGCACCTTCTACGAGATCATGCATAGCATTGCCGCCCGACTGGTAGAGGACCTCGATGCCAAGGAAATTCAGGCTAAAGGCGGCATCAACCTGAAATTCATTAACTTCGAGTTGCTCGTCAAGTCCGTATCCAAGCCAGAGCTCCAACAGGTGTGCAATATGGAGCAGGCTTTGAACGTCATCTCGGACATCCGTGAAATTCATTCGGACAACCCCATCATTGTCATCGATGAGTTTGACTCGATCCAAGATCCAGAGGAGCGCTACAAATTCGCTGAGTTTCTGAAAAAAATGGGTGATTCCGGCGTCTATGTCCCGATCATCTTCAGCGGTATTGCGGGATCGTTGGATGATGTGTTGGGTGGGCATCAATCGAGCATTCGTCAATTGTTCCCCATCCAGCTATCGCCAATCTCGTGGGACTCGCGCTGGGACATTCTTGTGGAGGCTCTAGAAGCATTCGAGATCGAATTTGACGAAGAAATAAAGTATCGAGTCGCTGGCATAAGCGATGGCTTTCCCTACTACGTCCATCTCATCACTGAGCATTTGCTTTGGGCGATCTACGATGACGAAACGACGTGCCGGGTTGCTAATTTTAATCACTACAACGAAGCGCTGAAAAAGGCCGTCGAATCTGTGCAGGAGCACATTCGCAAGCCTTACGATTTGGCAACCTTGCGCCATAGTCAAGATTTTCACCACGCGATTTGGGCCGCGGCCGACACCTCGATCTTACACCGCAACATCAACGATATTTATGCATCCTATGAACGGGTCATCCGCGATCTGAATCATCAGGGTGGGCAGGCTCATCTCGTACCGATTGACCGAAAAAAATTTAGTCAACGGCTCAATACGCTGACCAAACCTAGCCACGGCTCAGTATTGAAGAAAATGAATGACAACCGTACAGGTTGGTACCAGTTCACTGAAAATATGCTCCGTGGCTACGTGCGCCTACTTGCGGAAACCTATGGTGTGCGTCTCTGGATGGACGAGGCAAAGGTACCGAAACAATTGATCACCCCCCGGCCGAAGGCCTTGGGTAATGGGCGGAGATTTCAGTCGAGCGTCCCCTTGGGTGTAGGCCTTAAGGATGACTAGTGCGACCTGAGGCACACTTTTGCGGCACCTGCGGGCGGCACTGCCCTGCCCCCTCCAGTCTGGAACCAATCGCACCGAGTCCGACCATATGCTACGAATCAAGCGCCCAGGAATGACCCCGCACTTTCTCCGCTCACCCCAAGTGCTTGAGGAGCGCCGAAGGATCTTGAAATACCTGCGTAGAGATGAAAGCGAACGTAGGCAGCGTCGGGACAGCCTCAACGAGGATCTGTTCTTTGACGGACGATTTCTGCATGCGCTTTCTGATACGTTCAAGGGCAAATGTGCATTCTGTGAATCATCACTAGATGGCTCCGGGCGCACCGTGCATATGCGGCCATTACGCTACGTCGACAACTTCGCTAAGGATCATCGCGAGTATTACCTGTGGCTGGCTTTTGAATGGCGGAACCTGTTCTATTCCTGTGATGTTTGCGCAGCGAGGAAAAGTAATAAATTTCCCCTCGAAGGTAGCCCCACCAATTTTTTGGCAAGCTACGAAGACACCATTAGAAATGAACGTTCTCTGCTGGTTGATCCCACGTCTGAAGATCCTGACAAACATCTATTCTTCACCTGCGATGGAGATGTCCGTCCCTTGACCCGCAAGGGTCATGAAACCATCCTTACTTTTGATCTGAATCGGGATGAGCTTGTCGCAGCACGTGCAGGATGCATTCAAGGGGTGTTGATGGCATTGAGGATGAAGGCTACATCCGAGCTAGAGAACAAGCTTCACTCATACGCTCCGCACGTTGGCGCCGTGCGGAGCGTACTTCGCAGGGTAACTGGAGCTTGGAGGCCTAGGGGGCGCCCGTCGCTCGGAAACGGGGAAGCTTTTGTACAGCGGTTTATGGATGCCTATTTTGCGGCTACGGATGACGAGTTTAAGAAGCTAAACGCCTCGATAGAGGAGATTGAGCGTGGGGACGCTGACAGTGAGCCCTACCAAGACATTGCCACCTCGGTTGTCGAGTACATTCAGGAACGGGAATGGCACCACCAAGCCGGCGAAATCGCAACTGTGCGAATTTCTAACTTCAAGGCGATTGAAGATTTGTCGTTCACTTTGCCGGGACGCCGATCTGACAAGGCCGGTACACCAGCGCTTATGATCTTGGGGGAAAATTCGACCGGAAAATCTAGTGTTCTTGCAGCAATTGCATTGGCCGCAATCGGTTCCGGTGAGACTCGTAAGCTCAAGAAGTATCTGCCTGCGTTGATGCATAGCTCGGCACTTACAAGGTTTGACCAGTTGGACGATACCGACGTGTCGGTTGGTATCAGTTTCCATCTAAGCGAACGTTCAGCGGCCTTTGTCTACAATAGCCAGTTAGAGGCTCCAGAAGGATCTCCAAAGCCCGCGCTGAAGGTCCTCGCCTACGGGCCTCGACGTTTTTTCGACCCTAAGAAACGCAATCGGAGCTTTGGCGCCGCTGCACGTGTTATCACCCTCTTCAACCCGTTAGCAACCATTCCATATCCCGGCGACTGGTTGCGAGCTCAGACGGGTGACCGCTTCGATACTATTGCATCGGCTCTCAGAATTGTCCTCGCGTTGGGCGATGACGACGAGCTTATTGTCGAGCCAGATTACCTCGCAGTAAGAGCTAATGGTCGCGTCACCCCAATTGATGCGCTGAGTGAAGGATATCGATCTGTGTTTGTGATGACAGTAGATATCATTCGTGAGCTTATCGACGACTTTGAAAACTTGGAGCAAGCGCAGGCTTTGATCCTGATCGACGAGCTCGAAACGCACTTGCATCCCAGATGGAAAATGCAGGTCATGACTTCGCTTCGAAACGTATTTCCCAAGGTGCAGTTCATAGTCACCACTCATGATCCGTTATGTCTGCGAGGGATGGATGACGGGGAAGTCATGGTGCTGCAGAGAGATCAAGCAGGCCGTATCCACCCCCTAGCGGACTTGCCCAGTGTGAAAGGGATGACTGCCGAACAACTGCTGACGTCGGACTATTTCGGTCTGGCCAGCACCACAGATCCCTCAACAGAAATTCGCCTAGCCAGTCTAGCGGGAGATGTAGCTAGAACATCGCTACGGGGGGATTCAACCTTTGTTCCTGCTGCGGCTACGTCGGATCTTGTGGGCCGCCTGGCTATCGGCGAGTCCTCAACGGAACAGATTATTCAGGAAGCTCTAATCCAATACCTTGAACGTCGTGAATCTCGGAGAGGGAATCTCAGGCCACAACTCCGGGCTGAAGCGGTTGAGGCTGTACTACAAGCCCTGAGCAAGGACGAAGTCTGATCATGAGGTATGTGGATCGTAGTGTGGTCGCCCCTCCCCCTTCATTAACGGTACCCAGCGCCTCCGTCGAAAGCGAGAAGATGGCTGCAGCCGCGTTTTATCGAACCTTCGATGCAACAGCGATACCGCGGCCCACCTCGTATGTGTTTGTTCAGTACAAGGCTTTCGACGTTACCTCAGCGCTCCGCATCCTCTTTCATGACAAGTGTGCATACTGCGAAGACGAGGTGGGAGATGACATGGACGTTGAGCATTTCAGACCCAAGGGCGGCGTAACGGAGGATCCTAGTCACCCAGGCTATTGGTGGTTGGCGCACAGCTGGGAAAATCTGCTCCCTTCCTGTACGCCGTGCAATCAAAACAGGCGCCAACATCTGGCTACTGAGCACATGACTGAAGAGCAATTTCTAGCTCTGCGATATAAGCCAGCCATGGTCGCGTATGGTAAAGCGAACCAGTTTCCTATCGACGGGGTAAGAGCAACATATGGTTCGTCTCTCTCCACGGAAAGGCCTCATTTGATAGACCCTACGGTTGACGACCCTGAGCCTTTCTTCAGGTGGTCTCATGAGGGACCATACAGCGTTGTGCTCGCAAACACCGACGATCTGTGGTCAGGCACCCGGGCTCTCGCGAGCATTAGCACGTTTGCATTGAACCGACTGAAGCTCGTTCAAAGCCGCACAAAGATCCTTCGAGAACTACGATATCAGGCCAGCAGAACGGTCGAGGAGCTGGAGGAAGACATGGCAGCAGGCGGCTCGCCGAAATCCGTTGAGCGAGCGCTCAAGCGAATCGGCGAGATGCGCAGGATGCAAGCCCCTGAGATGCCGTACTCGAGCATGGTCAAGGCCTTCATCGACTCATTTGAAATTGAGCTTAGATCTCTGGTCGCCCCATAGCCATACCTTATAAATGTGGTGCTGGCAGGACGTGCTGAAGTCTGGAACTTTGCTCGTCCCTCCATGCCGGGCTTTAAAGCGGGAAAATGATGTGCTGCAGTCTGTGGCCAATATCAACCAGCTAATGCGCGTCCAGGCGATTTGGCACCGGTACTGCACACGTCAGCGACTATGATGCGCCGACAGGGCAAGGTGCCCCGTTGGGTACCACCATGTTGCATTCCGATCCCGCCCAATGAGCCGCGCCCTGGCTTACTCAACGCGGCCCATCAAGGCTGTTAAAATCGAAATCGCTTTCTGTTTCTCACTTGGGGATCAAGGTCGGTGATGTCCGCGTCCCTGTCATCCAGCTCCGCACTTACCGCGCTTGACCACTCCCTCTGCTCAACTACAGCTGGCAGTTTCTCCAGGGCATTGGTCGGTTCGATCCCCAGCTCAGCCGGGCGCTGAAGTAGTTCGTCAAAGATTTCATCCTTATGCATGCTCCAGGATGACGCAAAGCACCGCCAGAACGTCCAGATCACTTATACGCTGGGCGCTGCGTACTCGTCAGGGCCTGATGATATAGAGATGAGCCGATCAAGCGGGGCGATAGACATTGCGAAGCGGCACCGAGCGACAAGGGGTGGCCATCATACGGGATGGCCAAATGACTCCACCACTCTTGACTACCGGGGTATGGCTGCAATCCTCAATGTACAAGCCACGAAGTACAAGCCTTACAACGTTTCGCCCTATGGCAGTAAATGGTAGACGTATAGCTGATGTCCGCTTTTGGCCGTTCTCTACCGGTCACGACAGGCGGAAGGCGGCAAGAACTGAGCGCGTGCGCTCATGCTCTTCCGACATCAAGAGCGCGGCAGCTTTTTTAAAATTGTAGCCCTCTTGTAGTTGTTCGCGACATCTCTTTTCGTACAGAGCCTAGGGCCTATGAATCGAGATGAGCTGAGTTGTGGAGAACGCCTTGCTCAGGTCATCTATCCTTACCGTAATTCAGATTCGTCCACATCATCCGCTTCAACTGTATCATCGGAATCCAGGGAATTACGCCACTGATCAACGAGTGCTGCAAGCTTTGACTGAAAGGTCTCGAGGTTGGATAGGATCACGCGCAGCTCGTCCTTAGGAGCTGGCCCGTCTTTCTCTTCCTCAGCTAACGGTCCTGTTGGCTCTTCCAGTTCAGTGTCTACGTCATCGTCGATAAATTTTGAATAGAAGGCCTCTAAGTCGAGGTCTTCTAAAGCTGGGTTGACTAACAGTTTCTTCCACCGTCCCAACTGGTCAGTCAGGAATCGTTCATCTTCCGTTAGCGCATCCCATTCAGCATCTTCGATGGATCGAACCTCCACGGGACGGGTCAACAGGAGTCCGCTCATGACGATCTGTGTGAGCACACCGAACATTTCATGAAGCAGATCATCTTTCGAATGAGTGCGTCGAAACCGTGCCCAAGGATTCGCCGTAGGCTGCATTGCAGTCAGCAATTCTACCGCGGCCATCTGACCACCCATTGGGTCAACCGATGCCGGTAGAGAGCGGCGGTTTGCCCAAAGCTTGATTATCAATTCCGCAGCTTGCTTTTTTGCTGTCTGTCGGACCTCCCCTTCACCGTTCTCAGCGAGATCCATAAGTTCTGCAAGATGATGAGCCATCCAGCGAGACGCCAACTCACCACGCGTTTCGTTCTCAAGCTGATGGACAATCGCTCTCCCAAGATCCAATACGTCCTTCGGCGGTATAGAGCTGCCCTTCTTCGTCGAGTCTGTAGACTCGAGCGTACGTGGCCTCGGGATTCTGCTCTTCCGAGTCATAGCCTCGTCGACTGCTGCGTCCTTCACGTCTGACCTCCATCACGATGACAAGCTCGAGCCCCTCATTCTGTAGGAGCGCTCTTAACTGATTACGCTCGGTCAGCAATCTGCATCCCGAGCTCGAAGGGTACGATTGGTAGTGATCTTCGTCCGATTCACGGTCACCCCAAACTTCGTAGCGAAACATTGCTGCCTGACCGGGTAACGACCAGGCATTCCCGCCATCCGGATCGCATTCCAGTCCGTATTCGCCGATTATCCAGCTCGCTGGCATCCAGCCCACGAGCGTTGCGTTGCCTCGCAAAGGATCTTGACTATCGATTCCGCCATCTGAATACGGTCGGCTTAGCCAGGGAATCATCTGATAATCGCCGTCATCGCCGTCATCGCCGTCATCGCCGTCATCGCCGTCGTAAGCGTCCTCACTCTCGGTCGGGATCGAATAATCCCACGTGCTCTCCATCGTCTGTAAGGCGCGTACCAAAGATCCGCCAAGTTCCTTCTCAACCAGAGCGCTTGAAATAGAAAGTGTCTCAACGCGATCGGCATTAACAAGCCGCCATTCACCGCCGACAAGGATGTGGCCAGGGCAATCGGTAGCTATCAACTCTCTCCGCATGCTGAGCTCTGAAACCTGCTCCACCCAAACAGCTAGCGATTCCTCGGATTTCCGCCAGAAGTCAGACCGCAGTGGAACAGGCCCCAAGAGGTCTGCCGACCAGCACGGCGGTTGGGTTAGCATTTGACGTTCGACGCGATTAGGCAGCGAACTCCAGTCCGAGTGTTCTCCCTCAGCGAGCGGCTCGGTTCGTAGCAGCTCGCCAAGTGAACACCATAGCGCATGCCATTCGAGATGGGTGCTCAGGCGCTCGAGTGTCGGACTGGCACCATGATCATTGCGCGAAAGAGCCCAGTCATGAGATGAGATACGTCCCTGCTTACGTTCTGCCTCGTACGATCGAATTTCGCCAGGATAACCCCAGCGATCAATAATCCAGGTCTCTGCCGTAGTCAGCAGCAGATCTTGGGAAACATTGGCAAAGCTATCAAGCATCGGATCGTACCAATAAGGCACCGTATCCATAGGGTCGAACTGAAAGCGGCGTTCGGGTTCCCCGGAGCCGTTACGGACCCGAGGGGGCCTGCGGCTCGCCCCTGGCAAAGGTATCAACGCTGATCGCCCTGTAGCATTCAGTTGTTCTATTTGGGAAGGATCAAGCGCAAGGGCGCCCGCGTCTACCAGTTTGAGGCAAGCATCGCGCGCAAATGAGACAAGAAGAAGATGTGGAAAAGTCTGATCCAACGCGATGGCGAGCAGTATTGCTCCCCCCTGAGCACCTATTTCTGGCAGCTCAGCTGCAATGCGATCCCAGGCAATCACAAACCACAGTTGCGCGGCAATCCAGAAGAAGTCGAGACGAGATGACCGAAAGATTGACTCATCCCGACGGCCGTATTCGTCGATTAGCGCTTTCAGCTCTTCGACAGCATCAAGTCTGGCCAAACGCCGTATCCCATGAGCTGCGCGCCATCGCACTCGCACATCATAGTCGCCCAAGCATGCATAGAGGAAACGCGCCACCGATGCGGGAACGTTTACAGGTACATCCCGCGGTTGCCAGGTTTGGTCTCGATCTTCGGGCGAGACACGTTCGGCAAGACGGTTTGCGTACCATACGCCAATGACTGACGATGAGTGCGGATCCAGATGCCCTGCAATTAGCCCCGCCAGAGCAAAGACTTGTTCTCCGTCGAACATTTGCCCATGCTGCTCCACACCACGCAAAAGCAAATTTGCTGCTCCATCTGGGGCCAAACCAGTCCACCTCAATGCTGTAGGGAGAGACGTTTCGCTGTGTCCGATGTATCTGGCAAAATCGGGAAGGCGCTCAACGATAACTTCGGGCAATTCCGATGCAGCCCATCTTCGAATGGCCGGTGTATTCCATCGATCGAGCATCAGCAGCATCGATTCGACCACGCTCGCACCATCTCGAACCTTTAGGTCTCGTAAGACCTTGAGAAAAGCCAAGCGGTCACGTATCTCAACGCGTTCCGCAGCAGTTGCAATCAGATCCGATAGCGAAACATATCTATCTGCAGTACGTGCAGTCTGAAGCGCAGTTTTCAAAGCATTGGCAAAGTCCTCGCCGTTGAGCAGGTTCTCCCGGGTCCAAGTTGTTGTGGAGCGAACTTCAGGCTCTGTTGTCGCTACTTTCGTGATAACGGGTAGAGAAGAGCCTGTCTCCTCCAGACTTTCAAGAAATGCCTGTCGCTCACGGAGTGCCCTGCTCCATTGCCCCGACCACTTCGCCATCCCACGACTATTGAGCAGCTTGCTGTTATCACGTTCGTTGTGGCGGACTAATGCGTTCCACGCCGCTTCCTCAAGATAAGATCCTGAGTTAACGCAGTTGGCGACGTGATCCAATGCTGCATCAGCGATTGCATGATTGCCGTGCAGCATCAACTCCAATGCCATTGCCGCAGCTGGGTTTAGTGTCCCTTGGGTGAGTCCAGAGTGGAGGACCGGCGCCAGTGTTTGTGAGAAGTCGACGAGATTGGCATCTTGCCACTTCGCCGTGTTTGCGAGCGCGAGAGGAAGGTCTAAAGCCGCAACAGTTTCCATGACCTCTTTCCAGGGCAGGTTCTCATCGCCGTCGAGACGGACGGCAGCATCAACCAGCACCTCACAAAGATCGCGGGCGGCTACTCTCCTGTCCTCGACGTCACCAGTGCCTCGCTTGAAAAGCTGGCCGAGCAAGCGTAGTTGCGCCACGATTTCCCGATCGAGTTGGCTGGCGGCCTCAATTGCATCATGAAAAACAGCATTAGCATCGTCGGGACTGAACGGCAGGAGCAGGCGTGAGTAGGTTAGAAGCGCTTGGGATTTGTCTCGGGCGCCAATGCGTTGAGTACGCATAACAGAAGCCGCTGTGTCAATATCCACGACAAGTGCGGTCTGCAGCTCTGGGCGCAGCATCATACGCTCAGCAAACTCTATATCCGGCTGCAAATCGGAGGCTCCCCACCTACCATGAATTCGCTTGGCGATGCGTAGAACGAACTCCGCGTCTAATTCACGGCCTACGAGCAATAGCGCGCCACGAGCGGCTGCCATGGCAAGCGCGCTAGCATTGTGATCGCTCGCGAGACGCCATGTGTTGCTCTCTTTGCGCCTCGTCGCTTGTTCCAGAACATTAGCGATTGTGTCGTCATTCTTCCCGGACATCGCTAGTGCAGTCGCCGCATAGACGGGATACAGCATATTGGTCAGCTCGTTTAGCTTGCGATCTGCCTCTTCTTGGTGATAGGTGTCGCGGCCGCGCTTCTTTTTCTCCGCGGGCTCGGGCCTGGATTCGTAGAGGTCGTCGGGTTTCAACTTCCCGCCGGTCCGGGCCGCTCGGAGTGCGTGCGCTCGAAAGAGCAGATCCATATGACGTGTGTTACTGATATGAACCTTGTCGACTCTCCGGTTCTCAGGCAAAAGCACTACGTCCAAGAAACCATCTACAACAGTCGCAGATAGCGGGTCCGCAGCAAGAAGCTCACAAGATGTCATGGCAACATCCATCATCCATGACCACAAGCTTTCCAGCAGACTGCGTGCACCCTGACGCTTGGGAGATAACATCCAGCGCTTGCAAAAAGCTCTCAGGCTTCTTGCGAGCCTTTTGGTATCCAAGGGAGCACCGGACACCACCAAGGGTACGAGTACAAAAAGCTCTTCCCAGGGTTTGAGATGACGTGTGTCCAGTATTCCCTGAAGCAGCCCCGAGCCATCTTGCGCAATCAGCCGCGGAATCAGGCAGCGCGCCACCAGCAGCCGAACCCGCTTCGGCTTCCATTTCCACAGCGACTGCAAAGCAGACTCTGGCCCATTACTGCGAAGCGCTGTTTCGATGCTGGCCGCAACGTCTGCAACTTCAAGCCGCCAGTCGCAATGCTGGGCCTTTTGAATGAGGGCTTTACGTGCAGCCATCCAAGCTTCAATCAATCGCTGCCCTTCATGCAACGAAATTCGATCACCGTTGAGCGAGTCAATCACTTGTTTGTGAAGCAGGAAAGCGCCGTGGTAGCCGATTTGTTTCGGATCGGTAAGGACGAGCCTCCCAGCAGTGTCAGCAGCGAATCGCACCGCAAGGTCTGGATTATTAGACAGGAGTGCCCGTAGCGCGCGCTCAGTCTTGAGCCCTTCGCCTCCGATGAGCACGAAACGCAGCGCGCGTTCACTATCGCCCGCCTTCCGACAGAAGGAGATAGCTAACCGTAAGCGCGTAAGTTCCGCTTCTCGCCGCTTCACCGGATCATCAATTGCAGCCGGCGAAGGCTCGCGCTCAACGAGATCAAGCAGCTTATTGCCCAAGCCAGACGCAGCGAGTAGACCTGCGACGTGCTGCGCAGCGTAAGAATCGCTTTCGCAGCGGCTCATAAGCCAATCAGCAGCGCTCTGGGTTACTTCGCTTAGCATTGACTCCCCCGCTTCGCGGACGAAGTGCTCGAAGTCTTCGTCCGCAAAGGCGACAGTGTTTTCAGTGAGCCGAATCGCTGGCGCCATGTCGGTGCAGATGTCAATCAGCGCTGGCACCTGGATACCAATGATCGCGCTGAGATCTTCTATCGGTACCGGCCGCGCAAGAGCAATGAGCCCTGCACAAAACCTTGGAAGGTCTGATGCGATTCCGCTTTTCCCCAGGGCTCGCTCAAACTGCTCCCGAAATACTTGGTCCAGAGACCGGCCTGCGGGCAAGAGGCGGTCAATCGCTTTTTCGGGAGGTGCATCGCCCAGATCCATAGCATAAGCCTGGACTCTAGGTACTCCCATGGTCAGCCTGTGAAACGCATCGATCCAATCATCTGTTGCAGCCCACTTCCGCTGTACATTGATTGCAGTTTCACCACGGGTAAACGGCTCGATCTCTGAAAGGCTATAACTAGACGGTAGGGCAAGTTCAGCGAGACGGCCTGTCCTTGCTGTAACGATGAACCGGACATTGGGCGGCAAGTCGCCCAGTTCCAAGAAGTCGTGTACAAAGCAAGCCTCAGGCGGTTTGCGTGTTGTCGCAGCCGTAACGGCATTGTCGGCGGCGTCAACTGCAATGACGATCAGCGCGTCCGGATATTCAGACGCGTGCGCCTGGGCTGCGTGGCCTAGTCGATTCGAGAACAGACGCGGAGGGTCTGATAGCTGGTGACGGCTAAGCAAAATTGGCAGCCGCAGCCTCGTGGCAAGCTCATTGGATAGCTGTAAAAACGCGTCCACATGTCGATGACGCAAAGTAGCGGCATCTAGATAGGTGCCACCTCCATAACAATCGTAAGTCACCATGATCGAATGAGGCGGGAGCACCGCCTCAATTTGCTGGAGCGCAGTCGTCTTGCCGACCCCTCCAGGACCATGTAGACAGACTCGCTGTTTGCCGGCAACGATCTCGCTCGCAATGTCAGCGACGCTGCTCCGTGGCACCGGTGCATCAACTCGTTCAAGGACAGGTGGGCAAGGGAACAATGCGCCCATCGTAGAGACGCCGAGTTCGAGTAAAACTGACTCCTTCGTTATTAACTCGCCCGCGAATTCGGGACGCATGCGCTGACGAATGAACTGGCGAAGATTAGAGACTGGCGCTTGTAACTCGAGATCGGTCCATCCAGAAATATCAGCGAGCAACTTTTGCTCAATCGCGAAGCGCGATCCTGCTCCACCATTGAATCGAAGCGCCTTTGCAAATTCGGGCAGCACAGATTTGGACAGTCCGGCGGCGAACGCCATTTTTTGCTCGTCTGGCTCATCCTTTCCAGGTCGTTTTCGTGGAGCGGCTACGCTACCTGTTGCGAGCTTTGCTGTAACAGTTTTTAACTCAGCCGCGATCGGCTGGTTGGTTACCAGTGATACTTCAACTGTTCCTTTTGGCTCCAGGGCTTGTATCCCAGCCCAGGCTTTTGCCAAGCGATTCAGGACGCTGTCCTCGCGCTTATCGCCGCTCACCATACGTGCGACGGTCCACGAACTGCGAGGATTCGCGGCGGAATACTTCAGTTGCTCCAGCAATATACGATCAGCTTCCTTTGCGTCGCCGCCGCCTTCGTACAACGCGCAATCCACGCCATCCCACGTAGAAGGGGATGACCCAGCTTCGTCACTTGGAGCAATCCCTTCTACAGTCAACGCTTGAAGCGGATCACGGTCGTCTAGAAGGCGGATAGCATGCCGGGCGGCCCATAACTCGTGGAAGTCGTCGCCGGTGTTGGAACCTCGAGCTCCTCTGAAATCACTCACTTGCGTTCCTTGCATCCATCAGTTGATCACCCAACACCCACAACCGGTGCGGTCGCAGATGGGTAGTATGTTGTTCAGCATTTTCTTCGCACGCTTGAGCAACCGTCAATGACTCCCAGCGCTGTGATGTCATTGCAGAGCTCCCCCGGCACGGTAAGATGCCCAGTCACTGAGTATTTCTTACGAGTCGCAGGTGTACATTCCCAGAGTACAGCGCGCGGCCTTTAGCCGCGCATCGGGTATTTCAGTGATTTCCGCCTTACGCCTGGAGCCATTGCTGCTAGTGTACTAATCGCCATCCTGCCCGCTGCCGCTGTCTATCGGAAACCGAGGGCGATTCAGACGTACTTCCTGTGGAGATCACCTTCCAGTACCCACTGGGTATCGTATGAACCTTATTCGCCCTAGGCAACCAACCCATATTCCGCTCGCAGAGTGACCCCGTCGCCACATACACCGCTTCCACACCCTGAACCTTGCTCAGGCTTCTCTCTGAACCTCCAACCGCGCCTAGGCGCTCCATACCGGCATGATCGAAAATGGAAAGCTCATCTGACTTATGGACAAGGCTAGTCGGCGTAGGTGAAAGAAAGGTATCTCAGTTTAGGTCGGGCGGCCATGACTTAAACGGAGAGCATTAAAGTTTCTTGCTCTCTTTCCGATAACGCAGTAATCCTACCTCATCGCAATCACAATATTTCATGCAGGATCTTAGTAATGACGAGAAGTGTAAAGCGAACTACCAAAACTGCTTCCGGGGAGCAGACTGTCATTACTAGGCGAGAAAAATTTCTCGAACTCACGAAGCGAGTTTCATTAGTCGGAATCGCTCTTTTCTTTTTTCTTTGCATCACTCCGGCTCAGTGGCGACTTGTATCATTTTCAACAACTGTAATCTTTCTTGGTATCGCGGTCGCAATTAGTACTATGCAAATTCTGAACCCAGAAAAATATGATCTCAATAAATTCGCTGTTTTTTTGGGAGGCATAGTAAACTGGTACGATAATCTTGAACGCTATCATCAACTTTATCTCAATGTTATCCTGTTCCTCCCTGTGCTGGGATATCTTTACTTGCTGGATCCCATCAATTTATTTGCACCGACCGCGATAATATTTTTTATTTACTGCCTAGGAGTGGCTGCGCATGATGTTTATCGCATCTACGCAATCCTCTATGAAACCACGGTTGGCAAGGGGTTGATCGCCATTGCATTTGCTGTTGGCTCCAATCTCGCGCTCAGCGTCTCGGGAAAAATAATCGGTGCAATGGCTCATGTACCCCCTACAACCTTTCCTCATACTTTGGCTTTTTTAGCAATATTCGCGATTCCGTTTCTTTTTATTGCTGCGGGAGCAATCTTTATTCCTGTCTCCGTTGCAATGGCTCCATTTTTCATTTACGGATCGACTTTTGCGACAAAAGCACCACGACTTACGAAATGGATTTTTGGAGTTAAGGTTAATGACAAAGGCAGTCGCTACGCCGTTGCTACAGTTATTTTTCAGGTAATTTTCTATTTGGCGGTTTGGGCGTTGACACCAGCAACATTTTTCCTTCTGCTAAATAGATACGACCAACAAATAGAATGGGCTGTTGGACAATCGATATACGAGTTTGATATGTATCCAGGCACAGAATGCAAGATGGGTTTAAGTTACCGCCAAGCATCGCTAGGCGACGAGAATTATATTTTAGCAAGCAAACAATCAACGGGCATAACATTCGAATCGCCAAAAAAATGTGCTCTCTGACCAGCCCCTTATGCGTAGTGAATCGACCGCAGAAAAAAGGGCCCATAAGCAAGACTGTGTGAAAACCTAGTAATCAGAACATGGCTCAAAAAAATGCTCCGTATCGAAAGATACGGAGCATTTTACGTTATGGCCTACATGCAAGGAGAGTCCCGTAGGGATTCAAACCCCTTCTGGAGTTTTTACAGGCCGCTTTAGCCCACCAAAAACGGGGACTCCACGCTTCGCCGTTGGCGTACAGCGGGCTCAAGCGGCCTCCCATATGCCCGAATTCTGTCCTAAACAGCAACTGCGGCTCTCGGCCGATTCTGTTGAAAAAGTCGGTCTGCCCAGGCTGCTTGCGCACATACTCTTCGAGCGATGACATTTGAGCTATCGGTAATGACCACTGATATGCGAACTCTACCCAGCCCGGCCTTAGGCTATACACGAGGGCGTCGGTGGTATCAGACCAACAGCAGGCGTCAATGGTGTGCTTGGGACATGATAGATTCCGGTATGAGGTTACATCAGGACCGGCGACAGACGCCGACCCAGCAATGCAAGCGCACGCTCGATCTGCTCAATTTTCGAGGTATGGATGAAGTCCACCAAACGGTCGACAACCTGTCGCGAACAGGCCATTCGCCGGGCAAGCTCGGCGCGGCTCACGCCTTCATCACACATGGTATTCCATAGCAAGATCTTGGCCACAGTCAGCACCGGCAAGTGCAGCACAATCGCAGTGGCGCTTGGCACCGAGGGTGCTGGAATCTTGCGCCGCTGCTCTACGTACAGCGATAGCGCCGACTCCAAACCATTTAGGGCTTCGGCAAATGCTTCGCACAGCGTACTGCCTGCGGCATTCATTTCCGGAATATCGGTGCATGACAACCACACACCGGTGGGCTCCGTATGCTGCACTAGCGAGTAGTGATACATCGCTTTACGCCTCTCTAAATTTCCCAAGCTTTCGTTGATCCTCCGTAGCCTTTAACGTGGAGTTTCAGCATGGTGCTCAAGGGCTACGATCGGCAGCGCAACGCAGTCTGTAGCACATCTGGAGTTGGTTATGATCAGGGTCATATTCCCCGCCACCTCCCGTCGGCAATCATTAAATGCGATCTACTAATCAATTGGACTACTCTTATTCCGGGCCCGCGAGGTCATCGCCTCGCAGAAAGCATGTACATTCATGACAATCATCGCTACAACCCTTAGGATTGAGGCCGACCAATGCGGCGCTCGGTTCACAACAGACTATCACGGAGCTTACGTCCACGCTTTCCTGAGGCCGGATCTCATTAGGTCATACGATTTCCCCTTATCCGGGGCCGCATCGATTGGCTGGTGGAGTTGCCAGATGGCTGGATTCTGGTGGACCACAAGTCGAACCCCATGGGCTCAGCCAGAGACCGACGACCTGATAGCCTTGCATGGCCCAAAGTTAGAGTCCTATGGCCAGGCTCTTTTCAGCGCAACCGGCAAGCCCTTGAGCCAGCGATGGCTCTATTTTCCGGTTGCTGCAAGAGCCGGCCGCCTGTCCTGACGCTCTCAGAAGTGCGCCGAGTTTAGATCAATAGAAAAAAGGTGGTGTAGGTATGGATGTAAAGTTCCTTTCGGCTTCGCAAACACAGACGACGCTCATAGCGTTGGTCAAGAAATGCGAGTCAATGCAATGGGCAGTGGCTTGGGCCACCGATCAGGTCACTGTTGAGGAGATCGAGCAGCGCTCCAGGTTGGAGGTTTGGACGACATTGGCGACTGTCGATTCGGCTTCGCTCGAGCCGGTTCGTGGGCAACTGACGAATGATATTGGCTGCCGATTGTAGAAGACCTGAAAGGGGCGGCGAGCATATTCCACCCATCCTCAAAAAATCTTCACCCTCCTCCAAAGAAAATAGACTTAAATCCCGTTTTAAATCCGGATCATCATGGAAAAAAATGAAGCAGAAACCGTTTACGCTAAGCCTTCCATAGCGCGATATACTGAGACGTTATTTTCTTTAGCAAAAAAAGTCCCATGGCTTTTTCCAAAGAAATTCCTAAGACTAGACAAATACCAACACAAGGAGAGCTCTCTAGAGTTAGAAAACAGATTAACAAAAGTCGGGGAAATAGTTTTTGCCAGTTTACTCGCTGACAAGACTCACTGGCAAAGCGTTAACATTGTAATTCAAATAAACAGAGAGGAGCTCAACAAAATTACCAACTGGCTGGGGCGCCAAGATCGTCTCGCAGGTAGATATACTGAGCCTGTCCACAGTTCCAATCTACATAGCGCAAGTATGCAACGCCTAGGGTTCATCTCTTTTGGCGACCCAGATTTATCCACTGATGGAAATATAGAATTCAAAAACCAAACAACTACTAGATGTTATATGAGCGCGCTAAATCTCAGCAAGGGCATAACCTTTTTGTCAATGCATTTCGCGATTTCATTCGAAGCTAACAAAAAAATCTTTAACCTTGACGTAAAAAAAATAAGAGCACACAGGCAGCTTACCAAATTAAATCCATTCCATAAAAATAACTCAATTGAGATACACACCAGGCTTGACAACATAAATCGCGCAATCATAGAAAATACAAACAAATCACTCTCAGAAGTCAAGCAAGCCGCCATTGAAATACTCAAAGCATGTAAAATTGAACATAAAGACAAATCCCTTGTTATAGTTGCAGATTTTTATCGGGAAAGTGGCAAATCATATTTCTACGAACCAAATGATGTTAATGATCAGCTCAAGGATGCCTTTGATATAAAACCGCACAGCGAAGATACTTTCTTTGTGATCGACCCTCAAGCAGGCTCCTTTGGAAGACATTTTATCAGCGATGACAAAAGTGAGATCTATAACACTAGTTACGGCCCCAGTCTTTTAAATTTCCATGCATTCTATTTGAAATCTGAAGCGCCTGAAACCGCAGACACACTGACGCGCACCGTTTTTCTAAACATTCCCGAATCATATATTTTCCTATCTACCTTAACTGAAATTAGCCTGCACTATGAAAAATGCATGTCCATGGTCAGCAATATATTTTTCAAGAAAAATAAAAGCACCAAACAAGTGCTCGAAAGGCTAATTAGCGCAAGTTCAGAAATCAATCTCATCGAGGAGAAAATAAAAGCAGTTGAAGAAATTGCAAGCTCGGTCTGTGATGAAAAATATAAAGCCAATGCCCTGCACTGGATAAGTCACCTTAAGAAAAATCTAACCATTCTAAAGAAAAATATAAACATAAGAAAAGACTTAAATAATGGCGAAATCCAGCTAAAAAATCTAACATGGACCAAACGTTATTCCATTCTAATTTTCATACTGGTCATTATCCAAATATTCCTGTCAATCATAAATGTTGACTGGACGAAAGAAGGAATAAACAAAAACCCTATATATTTAAATCTATTAAAGCCAATGCTAGGGGAAGAAAACACGCTACCATACGACAAGCGCCTTCCTTGTCAAAGCACACAAATTCCAAACACGAAGCAGGGCTCACCATTCGTACTCACGATTAAACCAGAAAACACCACGAGACTCAGCACCTTAGAAAAACTCATATTTCAGCAAAACACTTTAAAACCAATCCAGTGAACAGCCCCCCGCTTCCCTGGAGATCTCCGAGCCTCACAATTGAGGCTAATAGGAAGGGCCATGAGTAGCTAGCTCCGAGAACAACCACGCTGCTCAATTCTGAGCCTGACAGGGACTACCCTATTTCCAACCAGATTCCAAAGCATGTTTTTTTAAAATCAGCATCCATCACCCTCTGGGCTGGGACCGTCAGAGGTTTGGGCGACGAGGCTAAGAACGGCGGAGAAAACTAGGTCTATGAACATCTATTCGATGAACAATCGGCTTAATTTCATGTGCGTTGAGTGAGCAAATTAGAGGCCCGAGAGCTTCTTATGAACATATGACATGGCACATAAGTTAAACCGTGTATTACGCTACGCGCCATCCTGCACCAACATCTGTCTCCACTCCAACAATCACCCCAGCACCCTATAGATCTCGGAAACCACCTGCATCGTGGCGTCTTCGATGGTTCCCTCATTACGGCACAGAACCCAACCGTGCTCCTTGACCGCTTGCTCGAACATCTCCGTACACGCCACATGCTCTGCGTACTTCTGGATCACAGTGCCGCCCAATCCTCGCGCTCGTGTCGCAGCCCTTGTCCATGAAATATCCGGATTGGTGACGACGCCAACATGCAGGTCCGGCACTCGCACGTCTCGATCCAGGTTCAACTGGAGAATCTCGGCAAACGGGATGGTTCGGCGAAACGCGGCATCGGACGGATACCAGCGATCGATCAGGATGATGCTGTCCAGCGGCTGCTTCGTCAGCACGTTTCGGGAAATCCAGCGACGACTATCAGCCAGGCGCTGGCACACAGCCCATTCCAGAACCTGGGAAGGATTTCTGGCAAGCGCGTTGATCAGGGCCATGGTTTCACCCCGGAAAGGATCGCTTTTTCTCTCGCACAGCCGGATGACTTTCTTGTTGCCGGCCCTAAGTGCCGTCGTAACGGCCTCCAACAGCGTGGTTTTGCCGGTGCCTTTGGGCCCATCCAGAGAAACAAACAGCGGATGATTCATTGTTCACATAACCATGTTTGTGGAGGGCCACTCTAACCGCATTCCTGGCATTCCAATGGCTGAATTGTCATTTCCAATGGCATGGCCCTGCCCTCACCCCGGCCGTCCGCTGTCATGAGCTTAATGCTGCAGACATCGAGTACAGCCAACACCTGCGACGTCTGCAATAATGCCGACCACAGCGGCGCGAAGGCATATCGAGTGCTCGTGCCCACATCTGCTTTTCGGGTTTGGAGGACTTCATGCAGGACATTATTGACGGCTTTCTGCGCTTTCAGCGCGAGGTTTATCCGCAACGTGTCGAGCTGTTCAAGCAGCTCGCGACAGAACAGAATCCGAAGGCGTTGTTCGTCACCTGCTCGGACAGCCGTGTGGTGCCGGAACTCCTTACACAACGCGAACCGGGCGAACTGTTCGTGATTCGTAACGCCGGCAACATTGTGCCGTCTTACGGCCCTGAACCGGGTGGCGTCTCGGCGACCGTCGAATATGCGGTCGCCGTGCTTGGCGTACAGGACATCGTGATCTGCGGCCACTCGGACTGCGGGGCGATGGGCGCGATTTCACGCTGCACGTGCCTGGATCATCTTCCGGCGGTCGCTAACTGGCTACGTCACTCGGACGCCGCGAAAGCGATCAACGCAGCGCATGAGTTCGACACGCCTCGCGCCAAGCTGGATGGGCTTGTGCGTGAAAACGTGATCGCGCAACTGGCGAATCTGCGGACTCATCCATCAGTGGCCCTGGCGCTCGAACAGGGGCGGATGAATCTGCACGGCTGGGTCTACGACATCGAGGCGGGATGCATTGATGCTCTGGATGGCGCGACACGCAAATTCGTTTCACTGGCTGATTCGCCGACCACCGTTGCGATCGCAGCGCGTAACGGCAGACAGATGTGATGGCGACGAGCGATCGGTCGTTAAATCCATAACGTCCATGAAAGACCGGTTAAAACAAAGGGCCCCGAGGGGCCCTTTCCTTTAATTCAATTTTCCAGTTTTTCAACGTCTGCTGAAAAACTGGCCACTCACTCAGCGACGGAAAATTCGGTTTATCAGGATCAATGCCGCAGCACCTATCGCGATTGCAGCGATCGGTTTTTCTTTAACGAAGGTCGACACGTTATCCAGCGCATCGCCGTAGGTTTTAGTCAGCTGTCCAGCTGCTTGATGTCCAGCACCTTCGGCTTCCATCTTCGAATCACCCATCAATTTCCCGACCGCGCTCTGCGCCTTGCCAGCCAACTTTTCCGCTACACCTTCTACCTGTTCACTCTTCATGATTCATAAACCTTCTTTCAAGTGGGAAGCTCTGAGTCTCGACAGAAAAATTGACTGGTGGCTGTGAGGTGGAGTTCCATCAAATGACAAAGCCAGAGGCCAGGAATCAAGAAATCAAGAAGACGCCGAGGATGAACAGTAGCCAAGCCGGTGGGTGTCCTCAGCTTTGCAAAAGCTGTTTGGTCATCACCATCGACGTCTGCAACGACTGCCCCGTGCGCTGCAGTTTGTTCAACAAACTGGCGCCCAACCAGAGTTGGTAAAGGGTTTCTGCCAGTTGCCGAGCATCGGCCTCTGGCAAACTTTTATCCAACTGCCCTTCTTCCAGGCATGTCGTGATCCGCGCAACGATGCGCTCGGCGCCGTCGCGCAAGGTCAGGCGCATCGACTCGGACAGGTCGGCGACTTCCGCGCTCAACTTCACCACCAGGCATTCATCGCCATGACCTTCCAGGGTGCAGCGGTTCTGCCAGCCCTGCCAGTAATCCATCAGCCGCTCATAGGCACTGAGCCCAGGCAGAGTCAGGCGTCGCTCCATGTCCGCCAGGTAGCCGACAAAGTAATCCTCCAGCAGCGCCTGGCCGTAGAGTTCCTTGGATTTGAAGTAGTGATAGAACGAGCCCTTGGGCACACCGGCGGTCTGCAGGATCTCGCTCAGGCCAACGCTGGTGAAGCCCTTTTCGGCCATCATGCGGTGGCCGGTGTCGAGCAGGTGTTGGCGGGTATCGTCGTAGGTCGGTTTCATGGGGCGCAAAATACCAAACATTAGACCAGTCGTATATTTCTGATGAGCAGGAGTTTGCCACAGTGATGGCGCGGAAACACGGGCGTTAAAATTTACTAGACGACCGGTCTAATATGAATCTATTCTGTGCCCGTCACTCCTTCCGAGGTGTCGCAGACGAACCCGTCGAGGACACCAGACCAATACAGGGCGCTCTATGAAAATCTTGATGGTTCTGACTTCCCACGATCAGCTTGGCAACACCGGCAAGAAAACCGGCTTCTGGCTCGAAGAGTTCGCGGCCCCCTACTACGCCTTCAAGGATGCCGGCGCGCAGATCACTCTGGTATCGCCGGCCGGCGGTCAGCCACCGCTCGATCCGAAAAGCGATGAGCCCGATGCGCAAACCGCTGAAACCGACCGCTTCCGCCAGGACCCCGCCGCTCAGCAGGCGCTGGCCAATACCGGGCGCCTGGCGGATGTCCGCGCTGAGGATTTAGATGCCGTGTTTTATCCCGGTGGCCATGGCCCGCTGTGGGATCTGGCCGAAGACCAACACTCGATCGCGCTGATCGAAGCCTTCGATCGCAGCAATAAACCTCACGGGTTCGTCTGCCATGCGCCGGGCGTTCTGCGTCACGTGGTGGCTGCCGATGGCAAACCGTTGATTCAAGGCCGCGACGTCACCGGTTTCACCAATGCTGAAGAAGCCGCTGTGGGCCTGACCGATGTCGTGCCGTTCCTGATCGAAGACGAATTCCAGCGTCTCGGCGGCCGCTACTCCAAGGTCGCTGACTGGCAGGTTCACGTGGTCACCGATGGCCAACTGGTGACGGGTCAAAACCCGGCCAGCTCGGCAGCCGTCGCCGAAAAACTGCTGAAGCTGTTGGCCTGAGCCCTCCAGCGTCCAGACACCGTGCGCATCCCGCACGGTGTTTTTTTACCGCATTAATAGTCGACTGGTCTAATAAGGCCAAAACAGGGATTACATGAAAAACAGCCCTTACTTCACCCCCGTCAAACTGGGCCTGCACACCCTGAAGAACCGCATCGTCCTGCCGCCCCTCACCCGCCAGCGCAGCACGCAACCGGGCAATGTCGCCAACGCACTGATGGCCGAGTATTACCAGCAACGCGCCGGTGCCGGTCTGCTGGTCACCGAAGGCACGCAGATCGAGCCTCGCGGTCAGGGCTACGCCTGGACTCCCGGCATTTACACCCTTGAACAAATTGCCGGATGGCGCACAGTCACCGAAGCGGTTCATGCAAAGGGCGGCGTGATATTCGCCCAACTCTGGCACGTCGGCCGTGTGTCCCATACCGCGCTGCAACCCGGTGGCGCGGCCCCGGTTTCAGCGTCCGCCATCGCCACCGAGAGGGTCAGCGTGTTCATCGAAACTGCGCCGGGCGCCGGCGAGCTGGTTACGCCATCCGCGCCGCGAGCGCTGAGCACCGATGAGGTCCAGGAACTGGTGCAGCTCTATATACAGGCGGCGCGCAATGCGATGGACGCCGGCTTCGACGGAATCGAACTGCACTGCGCCAATGGCTATCTGGTAAACCAGTTCATTTCTGCCCACAGCAATGTGCGCTCCGATCAGTACGGTGGCTCGCTGCACAATCGCCTGCGTTTTCTGCGCGAAGTGGTGTCGGGTGTCGCCGAGTGCATCGGTAAAGAGAAAGTAGGCGTGCGTTTCGCGCCGCTGTTCACCACCACCGAGGAAGCGCGCACCTATCTGGGCATGGTCGAAGAGGACCCGCATACCACTTACATCGAAGCGATCAAAGTGCTTGAGGATGTGGGTATCGCCTACCTGTCCATCGCCGAAGCGGACTGGGACGACGCGCCCGCGATGCCGCAAACCTTCCGCCGTGCAGTGCGCGATACCTTCAGTGGCGCGATCATCTACGCCGGGCGTTACAACGCTGAATCCGGCGCGCAATTGCTTGAATCGGGACTGGCTGATCTGGTGGCTTTCGGTCGACCATTCATGGCCAACCCGGACCTGCCGGCGCGCATCGCTAATGACTGGCCACTCAATCCACTGAATCCCGCGACGGTCTACGGCGGCAATGCCGAAGGCTATGTGGATTACCCCACCTACAGCGAATAAAGGGAGTTTTTTTGGTTATCGACGCCGCCAGCTCACCTGCGCAGACCTGCAACATCTGCCCCGGCCAATGCCTGTGTTTCGGCGTTCTTCAGGAGAACTGGATGCTTTAGATTTGGGGGGCGGATACAAAGACCCCGACTGCCAAGCCTAGCGGAACGGCATCGGGGCGCAGTGACATCGTTTGCTGAGTAATGTCACTCCGGTAACATCAGCACCGCCAAATTCATTGTTATGTAGTCTAAATTTTTGTCAAAGATGTCTAGCGATCCACGAACGTTGTCAGCAACATCTGTATTGCCGGTTTTTTCAGCAAAATCAGCGAGTACTGAGAGTGCAACCTCTAGCGCGCACTGATTTTCATAAATTTTTGAAAGCAGGTCTGGCAGAATCTCCGAATTATTCATGGCTTTGATCCCTTCCGTGAATTAACCGTGTGTTGGATGGCTTATCCATTTTGGAACCGATCCAGTCATTTAGAGCCTGTTAGAAATACTAGTTTTTTAGACGATTTTATTTCGAACCATATTCAGAACAATACGTATCAAAAACTTATAGATCGCTTCGTATAAGGGGCGAGATCATCCGAATCCTCCCGCAAAATTGATGGGTCTCCCGATCACTTCCAGGGGTTGGATGCGCTTGGGCACGACTGGCGCCGTAACCGTAGTGTTCGAGGCAGTGTGAGAACTGAGCAATAATTTCGCGAATTCGCCCAGCGCTCCCACTCACCGGGAGCGCTTCCCCTTCTCCCCCGCTGCACCCGCAACCTCGCGCGCTGCGCTGCGAGTTTTTCGCATCTGCACGAAAAAGATCGCTGATTCATTGTCAGGTGGATTTTTTCCACCTATCGTGAATAAAACCTATACAGATGATCTATCTACGTACAATATTTTGCCAAATGCTCCTGGCGGAGGCGAAATCCACATGCACTGCTGACGGCGGTATTTTAGTGGTATTCAGCATCAATGATTTGCTGTGCAGATTTTTGAGGCTTTGATCTCATACAGGCGCCAAAATCCTGTACATATATATAAAGCCGTACAAGCAGTTAATTCACTTCAACACGCGTGCATTCAGGAAGTAAGGCCATGACCCGATTTCTGCTGTTACTGGCGCTGACACTCGGCGTTGCGAGCTGTGGCAGCGTGGATGTCAGCCACTATGCCGATCAGCAACCGGCGTTGGACCTGCAGCGCTTTTTCAGCAAACCCGTGAAAGCCTGGGGGATGTTTCAAAAACGCTCCGGGGAAGTGGTCAAGCGCTTCGAGGTCAACATCGTCAGCCACCGTGAAGGCAGTAACCTGATTCTCGATGAGCGCTTCCTGTACAGCGACGGCACGCGCCAACGCCGCGTCTGGACCCTGACGCCCGAGGGCCAGGGGCGCTGGAGCGGGCGTGCGGGTGATGTGGTGGGGGTCGCCACAGGCCAGGTCGCCGGCAATGCGCTGCACTGGCGTTATCGCCTGAATCTTCCGGTTGATGGCTCGACCTATGAAATGAGCATGGACGACTGGATGTACCAGATGGACGAGGACACGCTGATCAACCGCACCAGCATGTCCAAACTCGGTGTTGAAGTCGGCCAGGTGACCTTGTTCTTCCGTCGCGTTGACGCCGGTCACACTGAATGAACACTACTCGCCGTTTGTGCCTGGTACTGGGCGATCAGTTGTCCTTCGATCTGGCTTCATTGCAGACGCTCGATAGCGAGCGCGACACTGTGCTGCTGGTCGAGGTCATGGAAGAAGCCAGCCATGTGCCGCACCACCCGCAAAAGATTGCCCTGATCTTCAGCGCCATGCGCCATTTCGCCCAGGCACTGCGAGACCGGGGCGTTCGTGTCGAATACGTGACCCTGGATGATCCGCACAACAGCGGCTCGGTGCCGGGGGAGTTACAGCGCTGGCAACAGCGGCTGCAGGCCGAGGAAGTGCACGTCACCGAGTGCGGGGACTGGCGCCTGGAGCAATCGATCAAGGACTGTGGTTTGCCCGTTTACTGGCACGCCGACACGCGCTTTCTCTGCAGTCGCGCCGAGTTCGCCGCCTGGGCCGCCGGCAAAAAGCAGTTGCGCATGGAGTTCTTCTATCGCGATATGCGCCGCAAGAGTCGCTTGCTGCTCAATGGCGACGGCACGCCGGTGGGCGGCGCGTGGAATTTCGATGCCGAGAATCGCAAGGCCCTGCCCAAAGGCGTGAAAGCCCCCTACCCGATCCGCTTCAGCAACGACGCCATCACCGGCGAAGTGCTGGACCTGGTGAAGGCCCGTTTCAGCCAGCACTACGGTGCACTCGACGACTTCAACTACCCGGTCACCCACGCCGACGCGCAGGCGCTGTGGGAATATTTTCTGGATTATGGCCTGGCAGGTTTCGGCGACTATCAGGACGCCATGGCCAGTGACGAACCGTTCCTGTTTCATGCGCGTATCAGCGCCGCGCTCAATATTGGCCTGCTGGATTTGCGCCAGTTGTGCAGCGACGTCGAGTCGGCCTATTGGGCCGGCAGGATTGCCCTGAATGCCGCCGAAGGCTTCATTCGGCAACTGATCGGCTGGCGGGAATATGTGCGCGGCGTGTACTGGCTGAAAATGCCGGACTACGCACTGGGCAATGTATTCGGCAACGACCGGCCACTGCCCGAATTCTACTGGACCGGTGCGACGCAGATGAACTGCATGCGCCAGGCCATCGGCCAGAGTCTGCAGCACGCCTACGCGCATCACATCCAGCGGCTGATGGTCACCGGCAATTTTGCCCTGCTCGCCGGCATCGCGCCGAGTCAGATCTGTGAGTGGTACCTGGCGATCTACATGGACGCCTTCGACTGGGTCGAGCTGCCCAACACTTTGGGCATGGTCATGCATGCCGATGGCGGTTACCTCGGTTCCAAACCTTATTGCGCCAGTGGCCAATACATCAATCGCATGTCTGACTACTGTCGAGGTTGCGCCTACAAGGTCAGCGAAAGTACCGCGGACAATGCCTGCCCGTTCAATGCGTTGTACTGGCATTTTCTGATGCGCCACGGTGAACAACTGCGCGGCAATCAGCGCATGACAAGGATGTACAAGAACCTCGACCGCATGCCGCCAGCCAAGCAGGAGGCGCTGTGGCAACGCGGGCAGAACCTGTTGGCGCGCCTGGATAACGGCGAGTCGATCTGAAATGAACGCCCGCTTGCGCGGGTGGTGAAACTTAAGCGCAGCGCGCCCGGTCAACGGATGATCGGCGCTCGAGTCCCCTGCGAGCGCAACGTTCAAGTGCTCGTGTTGTGCCTACGCGCGCTATGAAGCCAGACCCTGAAAATTCAACCAAGCAGGTCACATGGATACCCTTGAACACCTTAGTCGCGAAGCGCTTGAGTCAGAGGTAAGGCGATTGCGCGCGGCGCTTCACAGCACTCAGGTCGACACCCAGGTCGTTGACCTCGATCGCGACATGGCGGCGCAACTGCAAGCCAGTCGGGATGCGCTCGCCCGCAGCGAGGCACGCTTCATCACCATTCTGGAAACCATCGAATCGGCGTTCGCCATCGTCAAGGTCAAATTCGACGCCGAGGATAAACCCGTCGATTACTACTTCGTCGAAGCCAACCCGGCGTTCGAACACCAGTGCGGGGTCAACCTGCGCGGCAAGTGGGTGACCGAGTTCGCGCCCAATCTGGAAAGCTTCTGGTTTGAAACCTACGGCCACGTGGCCAAGAGCGGCGAACCGGCGAACTTCGAGAGCTACGCCAACACCTTCGAACGCTGGTTCGACGTGCGCGCGGTGCGGGTCGGCGATCCGGCCGACCGGCAGATCGCAATCCTGTTCAACGACGTCACCCAGCGGCGCGACGCCGAGGAGCGTTTGCGTGCCAGTGAAGCGCTGGCGCGGGAGAACGTCGAGCGCGTGCAACTGGCGCTCGCCGCCGGTGCGATCATCGGCACCTGGCACTGGGACCTGCTCACCGACCGCTTTGCCGTGGACGAGGCGTTCGCCCGGGTGTTCGACCTCGACCCGGCACTGGGCCGCGAAGGGCTCAGCCTCGAACAAGTCATGGTGACCGTGCATCCCGAAGACCAGGATGGACTGACCACCGCGATCAACGAAGCCATCGGCCGTGGTGGCGCCTACTCCCACCAGTACCGTGTGCGCCGCGGTGACGGCAAATACCAGTGGATCGAGGCCAACGGCCGTGTTGAGTGTGCCGATGATGGAACGCCGCTGCGCTTTCCCGGCGTGCTGATCGATGTCGAGGAACGGCGCAATGTCGAAGCGGAGCGCGACCGCGCCATCGCTGCATTGCGCGCGCTCAACGATACGCTGGAGCAGCGCGTGTCATCGCGCACTGCAGAGTTGATGCAAGCCGAAGAGAAACTGCGCCAGTCGCAGAAAATGGAGGCCGTCGGCCAACTGACCGGGGGCCTGGCGCATGATTTCAACAATTTGCTGGCCGGCATTTCCGGCGCGCTGGAGTTGATGGGCGCGCGCATCAGCCAGGGCCGGCTGAATGAGGTCGACAAGTACATGGTGACCGCCCAGGGCGCGGTCAAGCGCGCCGCCGCCCTGACCCACCGCCTGCTGGCGTTTTCCAGACGCCAGACTCTCGATCCGCGCCCCACCGACGTCAACACGCTGATGACCGGCATGACCGAACTGATCCAGCGTACGGTCGGCCCCAGCATCGTTCTGGAAACCCTTGGTGCGCCGGGGCTGTGGCCAACGCTGGTGGATGCCAGCCAGTTGGAGAACGCCCTGCTAAACCTGTGCATCAACGCGCGCGACGCGATGCCGGATGGCGGGCGCATCACCATCGAGACAGCCAACCGCACGCTGGACTGCGAGACGGCGCGCGCACTGGACATGCCCGAGGGCGAATACCTGTGTCTGTGCGTGACCGATACCGGCACCGGGATGACCGCCGATGTCATCGCCAAGGCCTTCGACCCGTTCTTCACCACCAAACCGCTGGGCCAGGGCACCGGGTTGGGGTTGTCGATGATCTATGGTTTCGCCAAACAGTCCGGCGGCCAGGTGCGCGTGCATTCGCAGGTCGGCCAGGGCACGGAGATGTGCATTTACCTGCCTCGTTACCATGGCGAGCCCGTGCCGAATCAGGATCACAAGGACAACATGCCCGCCGCCTTGCCCAAGGCTGGCGAGACGATTCTGGTGGTGGACGACGAGCCTACGGTGCGGGCGCTGCTGACTGACGTGCTCGGCGATCTCGGCTACACCTTGATAGACGCCGCCGACAGTGTGGTCGGGCTGAAGATGTTGCGCTCGGACATTCACATCGACTTGCTGATCACCGACGTCGGCTTGCCGGGTGGCATGAACGGTCGGCAACTGGCCGATGCCGGCCGGGAAATCCGCCAGAACCTGAAGACCCTGTTCATCACCGGGTACGCGGAAAACGCGGTGATTGGTGCCGGTCAGCTTGGCCCGGACATGCAGGTGCTGACCAAGCCGTTTGCCGTCGACACGCTGGTGGCGCGGGTCAGCGACCTGCTGGCGATGAAATCCGAATGAGCGACCGTTGCGGCGCTGTAATCCCAGAGAGAGTGGCTGCGGCCAAGGAGTGATAAATGGTGACGTTTCTGATTTTTCTGATCGCGTGCGGCGCTGCGGCGACTACCGGGGTGATTTTCAAACCGGGGCCATGGTACGAAGGGCTGAACAAACCCGGATTTACCCCGCCCAACTGGGCGTTTCCGGTGGCCTGGACAATAATCTATCTATTGCTGGCCTGGGCCGGTTATCGCTTGAGCCTGATTCCTGGCAGTCAGACGGTACTGGCGCTGTGGGCCGCGCAGATTGCCTTGAACACGTTGTGGACGCCGGTGTTCTTCGGCGCGCATCAGGTGGCCGCCGCCATGGTGATTCTGCTGCTGTTGTGGCTGGTGGTCGCGGTGATGGTGTTTATGGCGTTGCGTCTGGATTTGATCACCGGGTTGATCCTGTTTCCTTATCTGGCCTGGTTGTGTGTGGCGGCGGCGTTGAATTTCTCGATTCTGCGCAATAACCGCGGTTGATGACAGCAGCTGTCATAACTCCCATTTTTTCTGACAAAAAGGCGCTTTTTCAGGCATTCAAAATATCTTTCCAGGCCCTTGAAAGCGCAGGTCCACGCTCAGGACGGGGATTTCGCAATGAACAACAGTTCATTACTGAATTAGTGATTTAACTAGGTAGTTACCTATCTATATAATGCACGCCTCATTTCAACTGGACATTCAACGTGAAGCAGAGTCAACGCCTCTCGGGCATATCAAAATTCATTCTGGTCGGGTTGGGGGTGATCATCGCCCTGCTCGGCCTGGCACTTGCGGCTGGCGGAGTGAAGCTGGTCAGCCTGGGAGGGTCGTGGTACTTCCTCGTGGGCGGTCTGGTGATGGCCGTTTCCGGCCTGCTGATCGCTCGCTTCAAGACGGCCGGCGCCTGGCTGTTTGCGGCGTTTCTGGTCGGGACAGCGATCTGGGCGGTGGGCGATGCCGGGCTGGTGTTCTGGCCGGTGTTTTCGCGTCTGTTCATGTTCAGCGCCGTGGGTCTGGCGGTGACGCTGGTCTATCCGCTGCTCAAGCGTGCCAACGGTGGTGTTCCGGGTCGTGGCGCTTACGGCGTTGCCGCTGTGCTGGCCGTGGGACTGGCGGTGGCTGCCGGCAATATGTTCGTGGCACACCCGACTGTTGCCGCGACCGGCACTGGCCCGGGCCTGACCCCGGTTGAGCCAGACAAGGCGCAAAAAGACTGGGCGCACTACGGCAATACCGAAGGCGGCAGCCGCTTTGCAGCGCTGGACCAGATCAACCGCAGCAACGTCGACAAGCTGAAAGTGGCGTGGACCTACCACACCGGTGACGTCGCCGAGAGCGATGGCAACGGTGCCGAAGACCAGCTCACCCCGCTGCAGATCGGTAATAAAGTGTTCATCTGCACCCCGCACAACAACCTGATCGCACTGGATGCCGACACCGGCAAAGAGCTGTGGAAGAACGCGATCAACGCCCAATCGAAAGTCTGGCAGCGTTGCCGTGGCATGGCCTATTTCGATGCGACCAAGAGCATCGCTCAGCCAAGCAATTCGAGCATCATCGAAGCCAAACCGGCACCGGCTGCCAATTGCCAGCGCCGTCTGCTGACCAACACCATCGACGCCCGCCTGATCGCGGTCGATGCCGACACCGGCGAGTTCTGCCAGGGTTTCGGCAACAACGGCCAGGTTGATCTGAAGGCCGGTCTCGGTGACGTACCGGACAGCTACTACCAGCTCTCCTCCGCTCCGCTGATGGCCGGCACCACTGTGGTGGTCGGCGGTCGCGTAGCCGATAACGTGCAAACCGACATGCCGGGCGGCGTGATTCGTGGTTTTGACGTGATGACTGGCGCCATGCGCTGGGCCTTCGACCCGGGTAACCCGCAGGACAAACAGGCCCCGGCCGACGGCAGCACGTATGTGCGCAGCACGCCGAACAGCTGGGCGCCGATGTCCTACGATCCGGCGACCAACACCGTGTTCCTGCCGATGGGCAGCTCGTCCACCGACATTTATGGTGTCGAGCGCAGCAAACTCGATCACACCTACGGCGCCTCGATCCTCGCGCTGGACGCCACCACCGGTGATGAACGCTGGGTATTCCAGACCGTGCACAACGATCTGTGGGACTTCGACCTGCCGATGCAGCCGAGCCTGATCGACTTCACCAAGGACGGCAAAAGCGTTCCGGCGCTGGTCATCGGCACCAAGGCCGGGCAGATCTACGTGCTCGATCGTGCAACCGGCAAACCGTTGACCGAGGTTAAAGAAGTCCCGGTCAAAGCCGCGAACATCCCGAACGAACCGTACTCGCCAACCCAGCCGAAATCGGTGGGCATGCCGCAGATCGGTGCGCAGCATCTGACTGAATCGGACATGTGGGGCGCCACCCCGTACGACCAGTTGCTGTGCCGGATCGATTTCAAATCGATGCGTTACGACGGCCTGTACACCGCGCCGGGCACCGACAAATCGCTGAGCTTCCCGGGTTCGCTGGGCGGCATGAACTGGGGTAGCATCTCCACTGACCCGGTGCACGGCTTCATCTTCGTCAACGACATGCGCCTGGGTCTCTGGATTCAGATGATCCCGTCGCAGAACAAGGCTCAAGCCTCGTCCGGTGGTGAAGCGCTGAACACCGGCATGGGCGCGGTACCGCTCAAAGGCACGCCTTACGCGGTGAACAAAAACCGCTTCCTGTCGGTGGCCGGCATTCCTTGCCAGGCTCCGCCGTTCGGCACCCTGACCGCGATCGACATGAAGACCCAGAAAGTCGCGTGGCAGGTTCCGGTCGGCACCGTTGAAGACACCGGTCCACTGGGCATCCGCATGCACCTGCCGATCAAGATCGGTTTGCCAACCCTCGGCGGCACCCTGTCGACCCAAGGTGGCCTGATCTTCATCGCCGGTACCCAGGACTTCTACCTGCGCGCCTTCAACAGCGCCAATGGCGAAGAAATCTGGAAAGCGCGTCTGCCGGTCGGCAGTCAGGGCGGCCCGATGACTTTCGTTTCGCCGAAGACCGGCAAGCAGTACATCGTCATCACCGCCGGCGGTGCACGTCAGTCGACCGATCGCGGCGATTACGTGATGGCTTACGCCTTGCCGTAAACCGCAGCGCCCGTGCTGAACACGGGCGCTTTCTTTTTGCGCGCGGCACCTGAGGGTGCCGCGCCGCTTTCCGATATCGCTACAGCTTTGAGCAGGAAGATCTCCATGTTTGGTTTTACTCGTAACGGCTGGGTCAACGGCGTGCTGTTGGGCCTGACCTGCACCACCCTGCCCGCCTTCGCCGATACTGATTCGAACCTGTTGACCCGTAACACCCTGACCGGTGACTGGGGCGGTCTGCGCCAGCAGATGGAACAAGACGGGATCAAGTTCACCGGCGATTACACCGGCGAAATGGCTTACAACGCCGATGGCGGTCTGCACCGCTCCGGCCGTTACTCGCAGAACATCAAGCTCGGCGCGCAGTTCGACCTGAGCAAGTTGTATGGCGTGGAGAACGCCGGCAAGGTTCAGCTCACCATCAACGACCGTCGCGGCAACAGCGCCTCCGAAGATCTGGTTGGCAACCGTCTGCCGATCCAGGAAAACTACGGCGGCCTCTACACCCGCCTGACCGAACTCAGCTACGAGCGCAGCCTGTTCACCCCGGCGCTCAACGTGAAGCTGGGCTACATGGCCATGGGCAACGACCTCGGCGGCCTCGACAGCGGAATTCTGTGCAACTTCATGAACGCCGGTTTCTGCGGCCATCCGCTGAACATGTCCGGCGGCAGCGGCTGGACCAACTACCCGAACGCGCACCTGGGCGTACGGGTGAAATACGACCTGTCGCCGTCATGGCAACTGCGCGTTGCCGCGTTCAATGTCGACCCGGAAAGCAACGGCAACTCCAGCCGCGCCTGGCATCTGGGCCCGAAACACACCACCGGCACCGTGGTGCCGATCGAGCTGGTGTACAAGCACGCGGGCCAATTGCCCGGCGAATACAAGCTCGGTTACTACTACGACAGCTCCGACGTGAAACGCATCGGCAGCGACAAAGAAGTCTCCGGCCGTGGCGGTCACTACTTGCTGATCGATCAAGCCGTATGGAGTTCGCCAACGTCCGAGGGCCGCAGCCTGCATGCGTTCGGCCAATACTCGGCGGCCAGCGAAGCGGCTTCACCATTCAGCAAGTGGTACGGCACCGGTCTGGTGCTGTACAAGCCGTTCGAAGGTCGCCCACGCGACACCGTCGCTCTGGGCTACGGCCGCGCCGTGCCTAACCCGCGCAGCCGCGACGTACAGCAGGACGCCGCCATGGCCAACGGCACGCAGTTCCCGAATCTGGACAGTGGCGAGCAGTTGATCGAACTTGGCTACGGCTATCAGGCCACGCCTTGGCTGACGCTGCGCCCGAACCTGCAATACATCATCGAACCGGGCGCGTTTTCCGGGCAGGACATCGACAATGCATTGGTGTTTGGCTTGCAGGTGAAAGCCTCACTTTGAGTCTTCTGGCAGAACTGCAGGCAATAAAAAACCCGGCGTAATGACCGGGTTTTTTATTGCCTGAAAATTGTCGTAACCAAGATGCTCAGTCGACAGCGAACCTTTACCCCCAAACCTGCGTCCGAGCTAGGGCGTTAACGCTTACCGCTCGCCACGAGGTTTCCGTTTGAAAGCAGCCATCGTCAAAAAATACCGTTTGATCATCAAGACCATGGGCTACGTGGGCTGGTCGCTGTTCTGGTTGTTGCTGTGGGACATCGCCGTCACCGTCGACTTCATGTTGTTCCTCAACGCCAAGATCAACCTGCCGCTGATGCCGTTGACATTGCTCGGTTCTGCGCTGGTGGTGTTGATCAGTTTCCGTAACAGCAGCGCCTACAACCGTTGGTGGGAAGCGCGCACCCTGTGGGGCATGATGATCAACAGCTCGCGCAGCTTCGCCCGGCAGGTGCTGACGCTGCTGGATGATCCCGACAACGAAGTGAACCCGGTGAAAGCGACGCTGTTGCGCCGCCATGTGGCCTACGTCAATTGCCTCGCCGCGCATCTGCAGGGTCAGCCTTGCCCGGAGGAAGTCCGCGCGTTCATCCCGGCGGATGAGTTCGCCCGCAGCGGCACCACCAACAACTTTGCCAACGACATCCTCACCGGTTCCGCGGCGTTGCTGGCCCGGGAATACAAGGCCGGGCGCCTGGACAGCATTCGGCTGGCACGGCTGGAATCGACGATGGTCGAGCTGTCCAACAGCCAGGGCGGGATGGAGCGGATCGCCAATACCCCGCTGCCCTACCCTTACGTGTATTTTCCGCGCCTGTTTATCTCGTTGTTCTGCCTGATTGTGCCGGTGGGGCTGGTCGAATCACTGGGCTGGTTCACGCCGCTGGCCTCGACGGTGGTGGGCTTCATGCTGCTGGCGATCGAACGCATCGGCACCGACCTGCAAAGCCCGTTTCGTCACAGCGAACACCAGATCCAGATGGAAGCCCTGTGCGAAACCATCGAGAAAAACCTGCAGTCGATGCAGCGTGATTCGTTGGGGGATGCGCGCAGGGTTGAAGAGACGGCTTGAGGAACGATCTGAGGGATGCCAGGGCGTAAAGCCCTGGCGAGTCGCAGGGATTACTTCTTCTTTTTCGCCGGCTTGTCAGCCTTCTTTGAATCCTTGGCCTTTTCCGGCTTGCTATCGGCTTTTTTTGCAGATTTTTTCGGTTCGGCGTCTTTCTTCTTGTCTTTCTTGTCGGAGGACTTGGAAAGCGCCGAAGCTGCCGCTGATTTCTTTTCCGGCGAGGACTTTTTGTCTTTCAAGTCCTTGCTGGCTTTCGAAGCATCGTCTTTTTTGCTTTTCTTCTCGTCTTTAGCCACGTTGACCACCTCTCGGAATGTGCCGGTATTGGCACCGAGCCTGTGCGATTGATCACAAGCTGATCGTTAGGCGTGGGCGTTCGGGCGGGGTTCAGATTATTTAGAGTTGGAGAGCGTTTAACCAAGAGGCCAGCAATTTTTGAAGTGGATTTCAATCAGGCCGGCAAATAGCCCATGGAGGCGCAGGGGTAAAATTTGACTCGATCCACTGTTTGAAAGCTATTACCACGGCGCTGGGAAACTTGGCTGACGGCCTGACCAGGTAAACCCCACCAGCGGTGTCGAGTTGCCAGTCCGGAAGAACGTGAAGCAATTTTCCTGCAGCAATGTCATGGCGCATCAGCCATTCGCCTGCGCCGAGTATCCCTGAATCAGCGCAAGCGGCGGCAAGTAACGATTCGCTGTCGTTGGCCGTGAGGTTTCCTTTTGGCGCGACTGTTTGCAACTCGCTGCCGCGAAAAAGCCTCCATTGCGGAAAAGACGCAAGGCCACTAAAGCGAAGGCAATTGTGCTTGATCAGGTCGTGTGGATGGTCGGGCATGCCATGCTTTTCTATGTAAGCGGGCGAAGCGCCGAGGATCCGGCGGTGGTCACTTAACCGTTTGGCGATCAGTCGGTTGTCTTCCAGTTCTCCGATTCGGATCGCAGCGTCGAATCCTTCGTCGATGATGTCCACCAGGCGTTCGCTATAGTCTGCGAGGATCGAAACGTGCGGATGTTCCTTGAGAAACTCCGGCAACATCGGACCAAGCCAGCGCCGTCCCATGGCTGCCGGCAGTGCAAGCCGCAACGTTCCTCGAACTTCGCTGGCACCTTGCGTCGCCTGCTGTTGCGCTTCATTCATCAGGTTGATGGCCGAGCGCAGATGCTGCTCAAGCTTGGCACCTACTGGCGTAATTCGAACCTGACGGGTTGAACGCTCGACGAGACGCACACCGAGGCGTTTTTCCATGGCGGCCAGTCGTTTCGATACGACGGTTGGGTGTCGCTGCAGGAGCCGACCTGCAGCGACAAACGAGCCTTGGGAGGCAACGGCCAGAAACGCAGCGATTTCGTCACTGTGCTGACTATTCAGAACATCAAGATTCATGGTTTTAGAATGATCGCCCCCGATGACTGCCCCGACTCCAATGCCGTATGTGCCTGCGATGCATCTTTCAGAGCGTAGCTGGCCCAAATCCTGGGCTTGATAATACCTGCGCCTATGGCGGCCAGCACATCCTGCGCCCGTTCCTGGTACTCACAGGCACTGGCGGTGTGTGCTGCCAGTGAAGGACGTGTGAGGAACAGCGAGCCTTTAGCATTGAGCGTCGACAGTTCTACAGCTGAGGGCGCACCTGACGAGGCCCCGAACGAAACCATCAGCCCGCGTGGCCGGAGACTATCCAAAGACGCCTGGAAAGACGCACGGCCAATAGGGTCGTAGACCACGTCAACCTTTCTGCCCTGGGTAAGACGGCTGACCTCAGACGCCAGGTTGTCGGCATTGAATACCAACACCTCATCACAACCGGATCTCAGCGCTTTTTCGACGCTGGCCAGTTTTGAAACCACACCAATCACTGTCGCCCCCAAGTGCTTGGCCCATGGCACCATGATTTCCCCCAATCCTCCAGCCACGCCATAGATGAGAACTGTGGTGCCCTGTGCCACTGGATAGGTGGTTTTTAACAGGTACTGCGCAGTGATGCCTTTGAACATGACAGCTGCGGCATCATCGAACGACAAGGCGTCGGGTATCTTCACCAGTCGCTCGGCTGGATAAAGTCGGGCCGAAGCATATGAGCCAATGGGCCCAGTAGCATAAGCGACCCTATCACCAACGTGCACATTGCTGACGCCCTCACCCACGGTGACGACTCGCCCGGCCCCCTCCAATCCGAGTCCGGATGGCAGCGCAACAGGCACCGCACCCTTGCGTTGAGTCACATCGAGGAAGTTGACCCCGATGGCGTCCTGTTCAATCCATACCTCACCTGGCCCGGGCAATTGTTCGCTCAACGTTTCCAGACTCAACACATCAGGCGCGCCGAACTGATTAAAGCGGATAGCGGATACCATGGTCGTTTCCTCTAAGGTCAGAAGTCTTCCAAACAGATGCCGCTAGTGTGAGAACTGACTTGCCGAAGAACAAGACGGGCTGACTGCACGACATTAATGCATGATTTGCAGCAATAACATCATGGAATGGAGCGCTGCATCAGTCGCGGCGCTGTAAATACCAACGGTTCAAAACTGTCAATAGCACAGTTGTGCGACTGTTCCGCAGATAGCGCAGTGATAGGCTTTTCTGGCGTGACATCACGCGAATGCCCGATCTGTTCAGAAGGCAGGTCGGGGCCAATGTTTAAGCCCGCTGTCAGCTAACTGAAAGGATTCGAACATGAAAAAGTCCATGACTACCCTGGCCATTTCCGCGACGCTCGCTCTCGCCGCAACGGCCACAAACGCTGCCGTTCATCCAACGACCATCACTACTCCACAGACGGTCAAGCAGGCGACCGCCTCGATTGACACGCCTTTCGCAACCCAGCGAAAAGCCGGAGAAATCCAGACGGCCAGCCTGGCCAGAAGTTGCTCTGATGAGCGCTATTCCTGGTGGGAATTCAGTGGCTGGGAAATCATCGCCTGCGTCGGAAGCGGTCAGTGGTAATTATTCAAACGAGTCTGGTGCGTGACTTGAGTGCTGAGCGCGCACCAGCGCCTGTAGGAGCCAACACGACAGACCTTACGGCCGCCGATTGACCCACTGCCGCACCCGCGTCTCTACCCCGCCCCACAAATCCTCCGCTCTGATGCGCGCACATGCACGCCCCGGCTTGGGGTAATCCTCAAAACATAAAGGTAGGTATGACCGGAATGAACGACAGCCGGAAATTCCAGCGGCTGCTGATCAGGTCATCCGGATGAATCGCCGAGTACTGAATTTCCCCGGAGATCCTCACCGGCAACTTGCCGAAATTGAAAATTCGCCCAGCGCCGATACCGATGGGAAACGTGACTTTGTTGCCGCCCTCGGCCTTCCAGTTGACCGTGACGTTGGGGGTCATGCCGATGCGCCACTGTTCCGGCCCGGGAATCGCCCGCTGAATGAAATACTGCACATTGGTCAGGCTGACGTCCTTGCGCTTACTATCACCGCCAACCGACCACCAGTGCTGCGGAAACACGCCAAGGGTCCAGTCGGGGCCGAGGTACGCGGCGACGAACGCCGGGCCCAGCGAATATTTGCCCGTACCAAGCACGTCTTCTTCGGCAGTCGGAAACATCGCGGTCGGGCCGAAGCCCCAGACCATCTTGCCACCCCCGGCAAAGCGGATCGGCTCCTTGGGCGAAAACACGCCGACGTAGGCCAGGTCGCCGAAACCGCTGGTACGGTCGAACGGGTCCTGCACGACCGAGGTGAAGTCACCGCGATCGTGCAGAATCTCGTTGGGGCCCATGCCAATCAGGTTACCGGCCTTGCGGTTGACCGGGGCGCTGACGTAGCTGATCGGCAGGCGGTTGATCAGGTTCCAGTCTTCGCCAAGAGAGATCGGAAAGGTCGGCATGAAACTGTATTTGCCGAGCATCCGTGTGCCGTTGCTGTGCGGACCTTTGAGCGCGGTGTAATCGTACTGGTTGAACAGCAGAACAAGGTTGCCCACCGGGTTGTCCATCAGTCTGGATATCTGTTCGGTGGACGGTTCGCAGCCGGCCTTGACCACTTCTTTCAGGTCAATGTCGAAGTCCTGTTGAAGCTGGTGGCACTTTTCCGGATCGACCTTGGCCCCTGCAACTGACGGGGAACCCAGTTTCGGCAGAGGGCTGGCGGCACAAGCCAAGCCACTGAGCACCGCCCCGCAGAGTGTCAGACTTGATCGCATCCTTATCGATGGCATCGATTTGCACTCCATTTCACCAGGCGTACTGAAGGCGCAGGGTCCAAGTGTTCACGTCCGGGGCGCTTCTATTGTTTGATCAGATCGCTTGGCTTCCAGCTCTGGTCAAAAAACGCCTGCTTCGGCCCATACAACCGCACGATCACCAGGAAGCCTTTCTCCGGTACGGTCTTGATCCAGTTCTTGCCCTCGCCCGGCGATGTCGGGCCGAAGTAGATGTCAGTGGAGCCGTCACTGTTCTGCGCCGGTTTATCCATCTGATTGAGGGACGGGAACGGCTGGCCGTTGTCCAGACCTGACGCAGTCAGGTTGTCGTAGGCGGTGACCGACCAGAACAACGCCGCCGGGACATTGGCCGGAAGGTTGAGCTTGTAGGTCTGGGCGCCGTCGAGGAACTTGCCCTCGGCGTCTCGGGTAGTCGCGGGATACTTGGCGCCGGCGCCGACCATGTTCATGACCATGCCCGGGCTGTCGGAATAGGCCGAGGTGAAGAACGCCACGCGCTGCTCAAGATTGGTGAAACTGCCGCTGGATTGAAACTCGGTGTTCTCCCCGGCGAAGGTGTTCACGTACTGGCGATCCTTGTAGTACAGACCGCCCGGCTCTTTGTACAGCAAGTGACTGGTCACCACCTTGCTCATCTTGAACGCGGTACGCGCGGCGTCATCCAGCAGCTTGCGTCGTTCGGCATCCGGGGCGAAGGGCTTGCCCTTCTCGATGCCCAGGGTGTGCAGGAAGCCGCGCATATCCATGTCCGCCGGATCGACGGCTTCGGCGTCGATGAAACGCGAGAGCATGTCGAAGTAGCGACCGTCTTCGGGGAACAGCATGTTGATCGGTGCGCCGGTGGCGTCGGGGAATTGCATCGGCAGCGCCGAGTCCTTCTTGCCCAGCGGATAGATCTTCGTACGCTCGACTTCGGCTACCGGCACGCTGAGGTCTTTCGGATCCTTGAAAAAGGTCCGCCAGAACAGGAAGACGTTGTTGGTGCGCGAGCGATAGACGAATCCCTCGGTCGGCTCCGGCCCTGTGTAATCAGGCGGGAGCAGCACATAGGTGCCGCCCTTGCCCTTGTCGGGACCCGCCAGGCCAACGTCACCGCGCCAGGTTCTGCCGTCGATGGTCGGCCCGACAATCGGCCGCTGGAAGAAATCATCGAACATGCCCTGCACGCCGGGCGGTGCTTCGACCACCAACGGGCCGTACTTCGCCAGATCCAGATAACTCATGGCGTAGACCAGATCGGAGTTTGGCGTGGTCACCAGGGTCTTGGCGTTGATGCGCTTTTTCCAGGTCGGCAGGATGTTGTAGCCCGCGCCGAACTGCTTCTCCGACGCTTCCTTCATCGACCAGATATTGATCGCCGGCAGAGCCCACAGATACGACTGCACGGCGCGCTGGAACACCAGTTCGTCAATGAGGCTGCGCGCGGTCGCTTCGGTCGGGAAGCCTTTTTCAAAAGGCTGATTGGCCAGTTCTTCATAGCGCGTCGCGGCATCGGCGAGGCCGCTTAGGGAGAGGCTTACGGCCAGGGCCGTCAGTGAGGTGCGCAAACGGTTCATGGGCTGTCCTTATGAACGCAGTTGGGAAATCGGTTCAGTTGATCTTGACCACCGCCGGTGGCGTCCACTGGCCATTCATCGCGGCTGCCTCCGGCCAGTAGGCGCGAACGTAGAGCGAGAAGTCCGCGCCCTTCGGCGCCGGGAGCCAGTTGCTTTCCTTGTCGGCGCCCGGCGAATCGCTCTGCACGTAGAGCGTCAGCGAGCCATCGGCGTTGGTCTTGAGCGACTTGTTCTTGGTGCCGAGGGAATAACGGCCCAACGGGTTTTCGGCGAAGAAATGCTGCTGGTTGTACAGCGTCAGCGACCAGAAACCCTTGACCGGCGGCAGCGCGTCTTTGGGGAAGGTTACGCTGTAGCGCTGCGCGCCGTTGAGTCGGGTGCCGGACTCGTCCAGATCCTGGTAGAAGTACTTGGTCTCGATCTGTTTGTTGACGAAGATGTTCGACCGGGCAACCGCCGTACGCAGGAAGTAGTCAGTGCCGAACGCTGCGCCGTTGACGATGGTGCTCCAGTGATTGGGCAATTGCTTCCCGTAGTTGCGGAACTGCAACAACGGCTTGACCACGTCTGCATCAGACTTTTGCGCCTCGTCGATCATGGCTTTTTTCAGCTCGGGATCACGTTGGGCAATTTGTGCCAGCACCGCCAATTGCGCATAGCGCGCCTCTTCTCCCGGCAGCGGTTTGGCGTCCTTGAGAATCGCCGGCAGCTCATCGAAGAACTTTTCCGGCAGCACCCAACGCGTTTCCTCGTCACCCGAGGCCTCGGCGGGGAATTTCGGCGACTGGCTCCAGTCACGCTGCTTGAGTTTGCCGTCGTATTTGGACAGCGGGTACATGTCGATGCCCGACAGATAATGTTGAATGGCCTTGCGATCTTCGGCCGTATCGTCCTGGAAGACCCGCGGAATCACGAAACCGGTGTTGGTCTTTGCACGAAACACCTGGGTGATGCCCTCAGGCACCTTGCCGTTCCAGTCCGGCCCCACCAACAGATAGAAGCCCGGTTTGGTGGCGTACATCTTTCCTAGCTCGGCGAAGCTGTCGGAGCGCAGGTCAACCACCTGATAAACCCAAAACCGGTCGCCAAAGTCCGGCACCTGAATCACCACCGGTTCGATATCCAGCGCAATGCTGCCCGCACCGTAGACCACATCCTGATTCGGACAAGCCACCAGGCGTTCCCCCGGTGAAATGTAGTCGGTGAGCATCGACAGATGGTTGATCGGCGCCACGGGCACGATGCCCCCCATCAACCCGGCCTGCGGCAGATCCTTGAACTTCAGTCGACGGTTGTAAATGTTGGCCATCGGCCAACCCCAGAAATACGCCTCCCGCGCCATCATCCGTACGTAGGTTTCGGTCACCTTCACATCGGCTTCGGGGCCGGATACCTGTACCACTGGCGAGATCTGTGCCTGCACGGCAACCGCGCCGAGCAATACCGCGGTAGCGAGCAGGCCGCTGGCGAATAAAGGTGTTTTGTTCATACGGAAGGCATCCTTGCTTGGGACGGTTTTTCGGCAAACGAATCTACTGATGGAAGATTGTTCGTTAGAAAAACCTAGCAGAGGAACAGCGATCAGCCAGAAAAAGGCATGAGAATTTACGATTATATTTCCATTTCTGATAACCGCTTCTCACCGGGGTCTATCCATGAAAGCCTGCTCTTGTACGACTTTGAAGGGTCGTGATTGGCCGAAAATCAATCATTCATAAGCAGTAAGCTTTTTGTTCACTTACTGCGCAGACCCCGCTTGTTACACCCCCCAACGATTGCAATAAAAAACCATCAACCCTTTGCCAGTGAACCTTCTCCTTGAAGTTGTTGCAGCCCCAAGGAGAGATAACAATCAGCCCGCCTGCCGAATGCCACAGGCACACCTGCTTACAGGGTTCTACCACTGGCTTGCTCATAGCTCGAAAGGAAATGCCGCCACTGCGACTCATCCCAGAAAGAATGCCGTCTGAGTTGCGGAATGTCGTGACGCGCCGCGCCCATTGCCGTAACACGACCGCGAGATTTCTCCAGATCAAGCAGCGCCAGTTCGAAATCGAAGTCTGTGTCGGTAATCGACGCCTTGATAAAGATGTGTTTGGAACGCATGCAACCGTGCTGCCATTTGCCCGAGTGCATCCGCGCCAGCATTTGCGCTAAACGTTCAAGAAGTCGCAGATGTTGTTCCGTGGTCAACAGGCTTGCAGCGCCCTGGCTATACCAGGTATCCAGATCAATGAAGCCGCCCAGATCATTGGTAACCAAGACCCCCTGCCAAACGCCGTCGACTTTTCTCGCGCCATAAAATACCGGTCTCGGCGCATTCACACCCAGTTGCTGGAGTCTAGAAAGGGCAATGCCTTCACGCAATGCGGTGGGTCGGCCAGTGGGGTAACGGAGGCTGCGGAACAGATGGCCAGTCTGGCGCTTTACGAAAAACGTCTTGTCACCTTGAACGATCAACTGGACACCGCTGGTGCCGCTGCGGCGCACATTCGGCGGTTCCACCCACGACCCGGACGTACCCCACCAGAAATCGAACTCATCGCCTGCCCTGCCCATTGTGCGCTCCATTTATTGTAGAAATCGTTTCGTGCGACGTTTGCATGAGGGTCGCAACAGCAGCTCAGTCTGTTGGTGGACGTTAATAGTTCCCTCGATGTTCGATGATTTTAGGGCCAGCTTGGGGCTTTTACGCAACTACGTGACGAAAATAGGCTATTGAGGGGTGTTTATCCCTTCAGGTGTGTCCTTTTCGCCGATAGCCGACGACAGGAAACACAGATGCCAACCGTGTCGCGAGGGTCCGCCCGACTGTTTTTTCGGTCAACTTGAAAGCCCGTTAAATTGACCCAGATCATGATTCAATTCAATTGATGGAAATAACGAGCAACGTCCTTGATCCGCATTTTCTTTGTGCTAAAAGTATTGCCGCCAATGGCTCCTTACAGGGATGAGTAAGGGTTTGCTCATCCGCAGCCATTGCCCACGGATGCATACTTTCAACAAGGAAGTCATATGAAAATAGTTGGGCTGTCCGGGATTCTCCCGTCACGCATCGTCAGCAATCAGGACGTTATAAACCTGGTCGAGGAACACTCTAAAGATACCTTCCAGGAAGACTTGCCTAAAACATTGAAGACCATCAGCAAGTTGCTTGAAAAAAGTGGCAGCGGCACGCGTCACTGGCTGGGTGCCAACGAAACGCCGATGGAGCTGATGGAGACTGCATTCAACTCGGCGCTCGCCCAGGCCAATATCGACAAGGCCGATCTGGATCTGTTGATTTACCCGAACGTCACTCGCGGCTTCATCGAGCCGGCCAACAGTACGTTCATCGCCAAGGCGCTGGGCCTGAGCTGCAGAAACTTCGATGTGGTCGACGCCTGCAACGGCTGGGTGACAGCCATGGATGTCATCAACAGTAAAATGCAGGCCGGCGAGATTCGCTACGCGGCGATCGTCAATATGGAATTTGGCATGTCTGCCGGCGGGCCGGTGATGCCCAAGAACTTCTCTTTGCAGTCGTCGGCAGAACTGGCTTACAAGTTCCCGAGTTTTACCATTGGCGAAGCTGTCACCGTCACCATCCTCAGTCATGAGGCACCGGGCAACTTCAAGTTCTCGTACATCAACCGGCCGGACTTGAGCGACTTGTCGACCATCTCCCTGCCGGACTGGAAACTGTTCTGCAATGAGGAGGATATTCCTCGTATTTCACCAACGGGTGGGCAGTATCAATTCAATTCCTACGCGGCAGCCTTGCATGAAGATGGCCGCAATGAAGCGATAAAGGTCTTTAATCTGCAAAACATCTCTGCAGCAGATGTTCATAAAGTGTTTATTCATACCGGTTCGCCAAAGATGTGGGAGCACATCGGCCAACTGATCGGTATCGATCACAAGCTGCACCACGTCGGACATAAAACCGGCAACATCATTACCGCGTCCATCCCCTACGGCATCTTCGATGCGATGAGTCGGGGCGAAGCCGAAAACGGCCAGTTTTGCATGGGCTGGGCAGGCAGTGGCGGGATGGTTTTCTCCGCGCTGTCGTTTACCTTGTAGGGCCTGTTGCAACTTGCCGTCCTGAGGCGGCAAGTTGTTCGACCCTGTTGACGACAGGAACCTGAACCAGTCATTTCAACGTGTCATGGCTGATCAACGTCTTCGGCTCCAAATACGCGCTCATCCCCCACCTACCCATTTCGCGCCCAAGGCCTGAATGCTTGAATCCACCGAAGGGAGCGCGCGGTTCGTGGGTCAGGGTGTTGATGAGCACGCGTCCCGCATCGATCTGACGGGCTACGTTCATACAACGTTCAGCGCTTTTTCCCAGTACCAGGGCGCTCAGCCCATAGTCCGTATCGTTGGCAATGCTGATCGCATCGGCATCCTCCTCGTAGGGGATGATCGTCAATACGGGCCCGAAGATTTCCTCACGTGCGATGCGCATCCGGTTGTTGGCATCAGTGAAGATCGTGGGCTTCACAAACCATCCGGCATGCAAGCCTTCCGGGCGACCTTCGCCACCCGCCAGCAACCTTGCGCCTTCTTCCTGGCCGATACGGATGTAGCGCTGCACCCGTTCCCATTGTTTCTGACTCACCATCGGACCGATATCGGTGTCGGTGTCACGCGGATCGCCCGATCGGATCTGTGAGACGCTCTCCTGCGCAATCCGCTCGAATTCTGCCAGCCGGCGGCGCGGCACGAGGATGCGAGTGCCCGCGATGCACGCCTGGCCGCTGTTGAGAAATCCGGCTTGCAGCACCATCGGCATGACCGCCTGCAGATCAGCATCATCCAGCACCACGGTGGGCGACTTGCCGCCGAGTTCCAGCGTCACACGCTTCATGGTGTCGGCAGCGGTTCTGACCAGATGCTTACCGACAGCGGACGAGCCCGTAAAAGAGATTTTGGCAACGTCGGGATGACCGGCGATCTCCTCGCCAACCACATCACCCCGTCCGTTGACGACATTGAATACACCCGGTGGCAACCCCGCTTCGTGCAACGCACTGACCACGACCTGCGTCTGCAACGCGCTCATCTCGCTAGGCTTGATGACGGCGGTGCAGCCGGTCGCCAGCGCGGTGGCCAACTTGTTACAGATGAAGCCCGCATTGCTGTTCCATGGCGTGATCAGACCGGTCACCCCCACGGGCGTCAGAATGACCCTGGCCATGCCGACCTGTTCCTCGAAATCGAACGCCTCCAGAGCATCGATTGCCTGCGCAATCACATCGGCCGGATAAGTCGCCATCCAGCGCCCGCGAGCCACAGGTGCACCGTACTCCGTGAGGATGGCGTCCAGCAGCTCTTCCTCCTTTGCCGCCACGGCCCGGTGCATGCGGTGCAGTGCCGCAATGCGCTCCTCCCGGCTAGTACGGGCCCACGCCGGGAATGCAGCCTTGGCGGCTGCGATCGCACGCTGTGCGTCCAGTGCATCGCCCAGCCGAACCTGACCGATGACTTCCTCGGTGCTCGGGTTATGAAGGTCGAACCATTCCTCACCGTTGGGAAGAACGAACTCGCCGTTGATGTAGATATGTTCAATGCGTTGCATGGCGACTCCTCGCTGAAAACGACTCGTCTGAATCGAGCCTCTGTGATGAAGTCTAAGAAGGGTTCATTATTCCGATAAGCCATCCTTTGGCTGATGAAGCATCCTTATATTCAGGACGATCCATGCACAGAACAGGAATGACCGAGCTGGAAGTGGTGTTGGCCGTGGCGCGGCGCAGCAGTTTTCGCGGCGCTGCACAGGAGCTGGGCATGTCCACTACTGCCGTGAGCAGCGCGGTGGCCGGTCTGGAAGCACGCCTGAAAGTGCGGCTGTTCAATCGCTCCACGCGCAGCGTTGCCCTCACCGACATTGGGCAACGCTATGTGGCACGCATCGCACCTGCGTTGGCACAGATCAAAAGTGCCGGCGAAGAAGCCAGCGTCGGCCCCGATGAGCCGAGCGGCACATTGCGCATCAATGCACCGCATGGCGCGGCCTACCTGCTGCTGGATCCGCTATTGAAGCAGTACGCTCAGCGCTATCCCGACGTACGTATCGACATCGTCAGCGAATCAAGCATGGTCGACATCATCGCCGGTGGCTTCGACGCCGGGATTCGCCTCGCGGAGTCCGTGCCGCAAGACATGATTGCCGTGGCACTGTCAGGTGACATTCGGATGCTTGTGGTCGCAACGCCCGAGTACCTCGAACGCCACGGCGTGCCCGAACATCCGCGAGATCTACTCACCCACCGGAGCATCGGCATGCGCATGGCCCATGGTGGCCTCTACCAGTGGGAACTGGAGCGCGATGGCCAAAAGTTGCAGATGGATCTGCCGGTGAGCTTCGCCTCCAACGAAATGCTGGCAATCAAACAGGCGGTGTTGTTGGGCCTTGGCATTGGTTTCATTTCCGAGTGGTTCATCCAGCAAGAACTGGCGAGCGGCGCCCTGCTGCCGGTGTTGATGCCGTGGTGCCCGTCATTTGGCGGACTGAGGCTCTATTACTCGGGCCACCGCTTCGTGCCCGCGCGGTTGCGCGCATTGATTGAACTGGCGCAGGAGTTGCGGCCCACTGTGGTTTGATCCTGTTTTGCCCACTGGATAGCCTGACTTGTGGGGCCCAGATTGGCTTCGCCGTCGAATTCAAGCCCCATCTCAAAAAACGTACATGACTTGGTCAATCCGGATTTTGATTGCCAGAGCCTTGCGTGACCGACAGGTCTCCAATACGACCGTATGGTATTCACATGTCGATATCAGACACGACCACGACGCAGTCAGGCTATTGAATCGGCAGCAAGGCCGGCTAAGGTGCCGTGTCTTCCTATCAAAACAATCCCGGTCAGATCATGGGATTGATAAGAACTGCGGCGGTTGGACGGGCTTCTCTCGGGAGTTCAGCAGGCAACGATGGTGCTCGATCGTGTGCCCGTTCAATGGCTTAAATGTCGATCAACAGAGAATAAAAATACCGATGATCAGCCCGAACTCCATGGATTCGAGTAGCCAATTGGCGCAGGGCTTCAAGCCTCGTCACGTCACAATGCTGTCCATCGCCGGGATTATCGGCGCCGGTTTGTTTGTCGGTTCAGGACACGCGATTGCCGCTGCAGGGCCGGCGGTGCTTCTCGCCTATCTGTTTTCAGGTCTGCTCGTCGTGCTGGTCATGCGCATGCTCGGCGAGATGGCGGTGGCCAATCCGGACACCGGTTCGTTCTCCACCTACGCCGACCAGGCCATCGGCCGCTGGGCCGGTTTTACCATCGGTTGGCTGTACTGGTGGTTCTGGGTGTTGGTGATTCCGATTGAGGCATTGGCGGCCGGGCATGTGCTGCACCAATGGTTCCCGCAGGTCGATGCCTGGCTGTTCGCGTTGGGATCGATCATTGCGCTGGTGGTGACCAACCTGTTCAGCGTGTCCAAATATGGTGAATTCGAGTTCTGGTTCGCCATGGCCAAGGTTGTGGCGATCATTGGTTTCATCGGGGTCGGTTTTGCCGTGTTGATGGGCTGGGTGCCCGAGCGCGAAGTCAGCGGGTTGAGCGGTCTGATGGCCGAGCACGGCGGATTTGCGCCCAACGGTTTGTCGGCGGTGGTCGGTGCTTTCATCACGATCATGTTCAGCTTCATCGGTACGGAAGCGGTGACCATCGCGGCCGCCGAATCGAATAATCCGGCGCAGAACATTGCCAAGGCTACCCGCTCGGTGATCTGGCGCATCGGCGTGTTCTACCTGCTGTCGATCTTCGTGGTCATCTCCGTGGTGCCCTGGAATGATCCGCTGCTGGCCTCGGTGGGCTCGTATCAGCGCGCCCTGGAAATCATGAATATTCCAAACGCCAAGTTCATGGTCGACGTCGTCGTGCTGATCGCCGTGGCCAGTTGCATGAACTCCTCAATCTACATTGCCTCGCGTATGTTGTACTCGCTGGGTCGTCGCGGCGATGCACCGAAAGCGCTGAAGGCGACTTCCGCGGCCGGTGTGCCACGGGCCGCCGTGATCGCCAGCACCGTGCTGGGTGCGTCGATCACCGTGTGGAGCTACTTCATGCCCGCCGGGCTGTTCGAGTTCCTGCTGGCCAGTTCCGGGGCGATTGCCTTGCTGGTGTACCTGGCGATTGCGGTGTCGCAGCTGCGCATGCGGCGTATATTGCAACAGCGCAAAGTCGAGCTGACCTTCCGCATGTGGCTGTTCCCATGGTTGACGTGGCTGGTGATCGGCTTCATCTGCGCGGCGCTGGCGGTCATGATGATCACCCCGCAGCATCGCACCGAAGTCACCACCACCATTGGCCTGGCACTGGCGATTTCGTTTATTGGACTGTTGACGTCGCGTCAGCCTGCATCGGCCGCACAGGCAACGTCGGTGGGTCAGGCCTGATCCATCGCCTCGACCACGCCTTTGTCCTCGCCCAGAAAGCCGCCGCTCTGATGCGCCCACAGCCGCGCATACACGCCGTTCTTCTCCAGCAGTTCGGCGTGGGTGCCCTGCTCGATGATGCGCCCGTCGTCCATGACAATCAGCCGGTCCATCGCTGCGATCGTCGACAGTCGATGTGCGATCGCGATCACGGTCTTGCCCTGCATCATGTCATCGAGGCTTTCCTGAATCGCCACTTCGACTTCCGAGTCGAGTGCACTGGTGGCTTCGTCCAGCAGCAGGATCGGCGCGTTCTTCAGCATCACCCGGGCGATCGCCACCCGTTGCCGCTGGCCGCCGGACAGCTTGATCCCGCGCTCGCCCACCAGAGTGTCGTAGCCGGTATGGCCCTGGCGGTCGCTGAGTTGGCTGATGAACTCGTCAGCCTGCGCATTGGCCGCCGCACGGCGGATCTGCGCGTCGGTGGCATCGGGCCGGCCGTAGGCAATGTTGTCGCGAATCGAGCGGTGCAGCAGCGAAGTATCCTGCGTAACCATGCCAATGGCACTGCGCAGGCTGTCTTGAGTCACGTGCGCAATGTTCTGGCCATCGATACGAATCTCGCCGCTGTCGACGTCATAAAAACGCAGCAGCAGGTTGATCAGCGTCGATTTGCCCGCACCTGAGCGCCCTACCAGACCGATTTTTTCACCGGGACGAATGCTCAGGCTCAGGCCATCGAGCACCTGACGCTCGCCACCGTAGTTGAACTTCACCTTGTCGAACGTCACCGCGCCGCCGGAAGTCACCAGTACGCCAGCATCCGGTGCGTCCTGCACCTTGGTGCCTTGGGTCAGCGTTGCCATGCCGTCCTGAACGGTGCCGATGCTTTCGAACAGCGAGGTCATCTGCCACATGATCCAGTTCGACATGCCGTTGATCCGCAACGCCATGGCGGTGATCGCGGCCACCGCACCGGCGCCGACATCGCCCTGGTGCCACAGCCACAGGGCATACCCACCGGCAGACATGATCAATGCCACCACCAAGGCCTGATTGACGATCTCGAACAGGCTGACCAGACGCATCTGGCGAAAACCGGTCAGCTTGAAATCTTCCATCGCCGCCCGCGCGAAGTGCGCTTCGCGATTGGAATGGGAGAACAGCTTGACCGTGGTGATGTTGGTGTACGCGTCGGCGATACGCCCGGTCATCATCGAGCGCGCATTGGCCTGTTCCTGGCCGACCTTGCCCAGACGCGGCACGAAGTACCACATGGCCAGCCCGAACAGCACAACCCAGGCGAGGAACGGCAGCATCAGTTTCAGCGCAAAACCGCCGGCCAGGGCGATGATCGCGATGAAGTACACGCCGATCCCGGGCAAGATCTCGATCATGGTGAACAGCACGTCACGCACCGCCAGCGCGGTCTGCATGACCTTGGTCGTGACCCGGCCGGAGAACTCGTCGGAGAAAAAAGAAAGGCTTTGCCGCAGCATCAGCCGATGGAAATCCCAACGCAGACGCAACGGCAAATTGATCGCCAGAATCTGGTGCTGGACCATGGTGCGCAACGCCACCAGCCCGACACTGAGCACCATGACGATGCCCATGCCCCACAACACGCGGCGCTCCTGCGCGGCCGCCTCACCACCGGCCTGCCAGGTCGAGAGCAGATCCACGACCTGACCGAGGAAGGAAAACAGCCACGCTTCATAAATCGACACAGCGGCACTGAGCAACGCCAGCGCCAGCACGTAGCCGCGTGCACCCCGGGTACAAGCCCAGAGAAATTTAGCCAGACCGTTGGGTGGCGGTGGCACCTCGTCAGGCGGGAAAGGGTCGAGTCTTCGTTCAAACAGACGAAGCATGGTGTTCTCCTGAACTTTCAAGTCAGGGAGATTCTGCCACCGATCGGATCCCGGGAGGTCTTTGTGAAAAAGTGTGTGCTCCTGACCTGGACGAGTGCCTGCCGTCTCTACCAGACTGCGATATGCGAATCCGCCCGCGGCTCAGTCCCGCCACACAGTACGCCCGTCACTGGATCACGCAGAATAATCTGCCCGCGTCCGTAATCCGTCAGGTCACTGGCGATATGCACCTCGTGCCCGCGACGCGCCAACGCATTGGCCAGATCCCGCGAAGCGCCCTGCTCGATGCCGACCTGCATGCCGCCCAGCCATTGCCAGCGCGGCGCGTCCAGTGCCGACTGCGGGTTCAGGCCGAAATCCACCAGATTCATCACCATCTGCACATGGCCCTGCGGCTGCATGTAGCCGCCCATCACACCGAACGGCCCAAGCGCCTGGCCATCCTTGGTGAGGAAGCCGGGAATGATCGTGTGAAAGGTCTTTTTCCCCGGCGCCAACGCGTTGGCGTGCTCGGGATCGAGGCTGAATTCCTGGCCGCGATTCTGCAGGGCAATGCCGCTGTCGGGCAGCACCACGCCTGAGCCGAAGCCGTGGTAATTGCTCTGAATGAACGAGACCATATTGCCCTGCCCGTCCGCCGTGGCCAGATACACCGTGCCACTGGCATTGGGATCGCCCGGTTTCGGCGGTTGCGCTTGTTCGCCGATCTGCGTGCGGCGTCGGGCGCTGTAGCCGTCGCTCAACAGATCGGCCACGGCCACGCGCATGTGCAGCGGATCGGTGATGTAGTGCAGACCATCACTGTAGGCCAGTTTCATCGCCTCCAGTTGCCGGTGCCAGGTCTGCTGGCTGTCACGGTGATCGAAGTCGAAGCCTTCAAGGATTTTCAGCGCCATCAGCGCAACCAGCCCCTGTCCGCTCGGCGGGATTTCCCAGACATCCACACCCCGGTAATTGACGTGGATCGGCTCAACCCATTGCGCGCGGTAATGCTGCAGATCCGTGGCGCGCAGATAGCCGCCCGTTGCCCGTGAATGCGCATCCAGGCGTTGCGCCAATGCGCCGCGATACAAACTCTCGCAACAAGTGCTGGCCAACTCCTCAAGGGTTCGCGCCTGCGTCGGGTTACGGAACAGCTCCCCGGCCTTGGGCGCGCGACCATCAATCAGGAACGTATCAAACCAGGCCTGCAGCACTTCATCACGATGCGGGCCGAACTCATCCAGCGCGATTTGCCATTGATGGGCAACCACCGGCGACAGCGGAAAACCGTCTCTGGCCAGACTGATCGCCGGTTGCAGCAAATCGGCGAATGGCAACACGCCAAAGCGTTGCGACAGCTCGGCCCAGGCCGATGGGCAGCCGGGCACCGTCACTGGTGTCCAGCCATACAGCGGCATTTGCTCATGGCCGGCCGCTTTCACCGCATCGATGCTCAGACTGGCCGGGGCATGGCCGTTGGCATTGAGGCCATGCAACTGATCCTTGAACCAGACCAGCGCAAACGCATCGCCGCCCAGGCCGCAACCCGTAGGCTCGACCACAGTCAGCGCCGCCGCCGTGGCGATGGCGGCGTCGATGGCGTTGCCGCCCTTCTGCAACATCTCGATGCCGGCCTGTGCGGCCAAAGGCTGAGACGCTGCAACCATGCCACGACGGGCGAACACGCTTTGACGTTGCGACGGATAGGGATATTCGTGAGCAGAAAATTTCAACATGGCAAAGGCTCTTCAAATCAAATTCATTGGCCGGACTTGATCCGGTTCCATTCGCGGGTGATCAGGCGCTGGATGTTTTCCGGCAGATCGGCGGAGACGAAGGCATGGTTGATCACCTCGTCAGTCGGGTAGATCCCCGGGTTGCCGCTGACTTTGCTATCCATCAGCGCCGTGGCGTCCTTGTTCGGATTGGCGTAACCGACGTAATCGCTGACCGGCGCAATCACCTCAGGGCGCAGCAAGTAATTGATGAACGCATGGGCGTTGGCGACGTTGCCGGCGTCCTTGGGGATCGCCAGCATGTCGAACCAGAGGTTCACGCCTTCCTTGGGAATCAGATAGCGGATGTCAATGTTTTTGCCCGCCTCGCGCGCCCGGGTCTGGGCCTGCATCACGTCGCCGGAATAGCCGATCGCCACACAGATATCGCCGTTGGCCAGGTCGGCGGTGTACTTCGACGAGTTGAAATAGGTCACCGAGGGCCGCAGGGTCATCAGCAGTTTAGACGCCTGTTTGTAGTCGTCGGGCTTGACGCTGTTGGGGTCCAGCCCGAGGTAAAGCAGGGCCTGAGGAATGATCTTCACCGGTGCATCGAGGAACGCCACGCCGCAGCTCTTCAGTTTGGCGAGGTTCTGCGGGTCGAGCACCATCGACCAGGAATCCAGCGGCGCATCCTTGCCCAGCACGGCGCGGACTTTCTCCTCGTTGTAGCCGATACCCACCGTGCCCCACATGTACGGCACGGCGTATTTATTACCCGGGTCGGCAGCTTGCAGGCGCTGCATCAGACGCGGATCGAGGTGTTTCCAGTTATCGAGCAATTCGCGTTGCAGTGGCTGATAGGCACCGGCGCGAATCTGTTTGGACAGAAACTGGCTCGACGGCACCACCACGTCATAGCCCGAGTGCCCGGAAAGCAACTTGGCTTCGAGCATTTCATTGGTGTCGAAGATGTCGTACTGAACCTTGATCGTGCTGTCTTTCTCGAAATTCTTCAGCGTGTCGGGACCGATGTAATCGGACCAGTTGTATACCTTCACCACCGAGTCGGCGGCTTGAAGCATGGGCACCACAGCGGCGCAGCACAGCGCCGCGAACAAGCTCGATAAACGCATCGTCAAATTCCTTGTGAAGTTCACAGCACGCGGCTGAGAAAGGCCTGGGTTCGGGGATGGGTGGGACGGCTGAAAATCTGTTCCGGCGGGCCTTGTTCGATCAGTTCGCCCTGATCAAGCACCACTACCCGGTCGGCCACCTCGCGGGCAAAGCCCATTTCGTGGGTGACCACGACCATGGTCATGCCCTCCTCGGCCAGCTCCTTCATGACCTGCAGAACCTCGCCGACAGTTTCCGGGTCGAGGGCGCTGGTGGGTTCGTCGAACAGCATCGCCTGGGGCTTCATCGCCAGTGCCCGCGCGATCGCCACCCGTTGCTGCTGACCACCGGAAAGCATCGAGGGGTAATGACTGGCCTTGTCCGCCAGCCCGACCCGCTTGAGCAATGCGTGCGCCTGATCCAGCGCAGCCTGGCGCGGCACGCCCAGTACCTGAATCGGTGCTTCGATGATGTTTTCCAGCGCGGTCATGTGCGGGAACAGGTTGAAGCGCTGAAACACCATGCCGATGTCCCGGCGCTGACGGGCGATGTTGCGTTCCGAATCACGCACCAGGCTGCCGTCCGCCCGGGTGCGATAACCCATGGGTCGGCCGTTGACCCGGATATCTCCGCCCTGAATGTCTTCGAGCAGATTGATGCAGCGGATAAACGTGGTTTTGCCCGAGCCCGAGGCGCCGATCAGCACCACCACTTCACCGCGTCGCACTTGCAGCGAGATGCCCTTGAGAATCTGCAGATCACCGAAGGCCTTGTGAATGTTCAGCGCCTCGATGATCAGCTCGTCACTTTGCTGCGCCATGATCAACGTCCCCTCAGCAGTTTAAGAGTGCTGCGACCGAACATTCGGCTGGAGGCCGGCGGTGGTGCAGAAGGTCGGTCGGACTGGCCGAAACGGTTTTCCAGCCAGCGCTGAAAGAAGCCCCACAGCGTGGTGAGCAACAGGAAATAAATCGCCACCACCAAGTACAACTCGAACACCCGAAAAGTCGCCGAGGTGACCATTTGCGTACTGAGCAACAGCTCTTGCACGCCGATCACGCTGACCAGCGTGGTGTTTTTCAGCATCACGTTGAACTCGTTGCCCAGCGGCGGCACGATCACCCGAAACGCCTGCGGCAGGACGATACGGCGCATCAATTTGGCGAAGGTCATGCCCAGCGAGCGGCCGGCCTCGTATTGGCCCTTGTCCACGGCGCCGATCCCGGCGCGGATGATCTCGGCCATGTACGCGCCTTCGTTGAGGCCCAAGGCGATGATCGCGGCCTGGATGTTGCCGGGCACCATCAGCCCGAACAGCTCGATGTCTTCGAAGCGAAAAATCCCGCCCGCCGCCAGCGCGGTGTACAGAAAAACGATCTGCACCAGCAACGGCGTGCCGCGCATCAGCCACACATAAAAACGCACCGGCAGATGCAGCAACGGGTTCTTCGACAAGCGCAGCAGCGCGGCGGCCAACCCCAGCACACAGCCCAGCAGCATCGCCAGCACGCTGATCAGGCACGTCAGCCAGAGGCCGGTGAGGTACACGCCGCTGGGCTGCAACAGGTACTGCCAGAACACATCCCAATTGAAGTTCATCAACGCTTACCTCAATCGAGTGTGTCGCTGGAGACGAGCCACTTGTTCAGGAGCTGGTTGTAGCTGCCGTCGCTGCGCATGTCGGTGATGATCTGCTGCACGGCGGCGCTCAGTTGCGGATCATCCTTGCGAATGCCCAGCCCGGTGAGAATCCGGCTGAAGGCCGGCACGCCTTCCTCGAACAGGTCCGGCGCCATCGCCGCGTAATAGCCGGCGGTTTCTACGGTGGTGCCGTAAGCGTCAACCTGATTGATGCGCAGGGCCTGGAAGGCATCGGTGTCGGTGTTGTAGACCACCAGTTTCATCGGCGGCTTGCCGGCCTTGCTCAGGCTTTCATTCTCGGTGTCGAGCAAGGTCTTGATGGTCGAACCGTTGAGCACCGCGATCTTGTGCCCACTCAGATCCGCCAAGGTCTTGAGCGCCTTCGGATTGCCCTTGGGCACGACGACTGCCTGACTGGAATACATGTAGTTGACGATGTCGATCACCTCGCGGCGCTCGGGCTTGTCGAACAACTGGTCGACGATCATGTCGCATTGTTTGGCGAGCAAGGCCGGGAGCAATCCGGAGAATGGAATCACCCGCCAATCGACCTTCTTGTCGCCCAGACGCCTGGCGATTTCCAAGCCCAGATCGACGGTCAGGCCCTTGGGCTTTTGCGCTTCATCGAAGGACACCAGTGGCGGCGAATCCATACCGGAGCAATAGGTGAGTTTGTCGACCTTGACCAGACGCTCCGGCACCGTGGGTGCGGCAAGCGCCCATTGCGAACAGAGTCCGAGGGATATTGCAGCCAGTAACAGGCGAGACGTATGCATGACCAGACACTCCAGTTCGGTTAGTAACGGGGCAGTACTCAAAGTCAAAACATCGGCGGACTCGTGTTCCGCTCTGTGGTTATTTTTCCGATTGCAGAAACTTGATCAGTTCGGGGACCGTGCCTTCGATGTGCTCGCGGACCACGGCTTCGGCCTTGCTGGCATCGCCAGCGCGAATCGCATCGAGGATCATCTGGTGTTCCTGGCGCGCACTCAGGGGCTTTTCGATGTGCTGCAGCCACAGGCGCATGGGGGCTTCGATCAGCGCGTATAGGGCGCTGATCTGCTTGAGCAGCCGTGGCCGATCGCTGAGGCTGCACAGGTATTCATGGAACTTGCGATGTCGGCTGACCCACGCCGCACTCTCCTCGCGGTAGTCATCCATTTCATCGAGCAGCCGCTCCAGCGCGGTCAACTGACGCTCGCTGATCTTCGGCACCGCGATGCGAATCGCCAGGCCCTCCAGCGCACTGCGCATCTCGAACACTTCGTGCATTTGCTCGACATCCAGACCGCTGACCACCGCGCCGCGATTGGGCCTCAGCGTCACCAGACCCTGCGCATCGAGGCGGCGAAAGGCTTCACGCACCGGCATGCGGCTCATGCCGATTTCACTGGCGATGTCCTCGGCGATCAACCGGTCGCCCTTGCGGTAACGACCACCACAGATGCCTTCCAACAGAAAGTTGTAGGCCTCTTCCTCGGCGGTCATCGGTTGACGCTGGTCGTAGGCGGGAGCGAATTGCATGGCAGCACCTTTTGTCTTTTTGTATCCAATTATCCACGGATACAAAAAAGCACGATGCATGCCAGATTTCTCCGCACCGTGCCAAGCGCTTGATTTGAATGATTTAAGAAAACAACAGCGATCAGATCCTGCAGCTCCAAACTTGAGTGGTGCTACCCGATGGCCCATGGCGAGCCCCGCAAAGGTGCAGATTGGTAGCTGAGTAACACTCGCCTCAACCGCACCCTTGCAGCATGCATCATTGCGTCACCACCACCTTGCCAATCATCTGCGGATGCAACACGCAAAAATATTCAAACGCCCCCGGCGTATCGAACACCCAGGAAAAACTGTCATTGGTGTCCAGCGCCCCCGAGCGAAATACCTTGTGGGTTTCCGCCACCGTGTGCGGAATCTGATCGTCATTGACCCACGTCACCTTGGTGCCGACGGCCACGGTCAGGTCCTTGGGGGCGAACATGAATTCCTTGATGTCGATCCTCACTTCCGCCGCCCACACCGGCATCGCCAGCAACAGGCCCATCAGCGCCAACAGTCGCGTTTTCATCGGTTCGCCCTCGGTTACACCAGTGTCGAATCAATCAGGGCCAGCGGATGCTCGCCTTGGGTCGCGCGCACGTCGGTGATCCCCAGGTAATTGCGCAATTGATCGGCCGCCACCGTCATCGGCCCCGGCGACGGTGCGGCACCCGGTGCCGGCTGCGGATAGGCCGTGCCACGGGCGGTGTGGAAGGTGATATTGCCTTCGACTTTCTGGATCACCTGATGGATGTGCCCGTTCAGTACCGTCACCGAACCGTATTTGCGCAGCATCGCAATGGCCTGATCACCGTCCTCGGTGCCCCAGCCCCACGGCTGATAAATCGTCCACAGCGGGATATGCGTGAACACCACGATCGGCGTACTGGTGGAAACCGCACGCAGGTCATCCGCCAGCCAGGCCAGTTGCTCGGCGCCGAGGTTGGCCTCATGGCCGGCCTGGAAATTGAACACATTGATCAGCGCGATGAAGTGCACGCCGTGGTCATCGAAACTGTACCAGCCGTTGCCTTTGGTGCCTTTGCCGTAGCGCTCCAGGTACAGCTTGCCGCCGCCCTCGTCGAGGGTGTCGTGTTCACCGGGTATGTAATGCACGGTGGACGGCAGGCCTTTGAGCAGTTGTGCGGCGGTGTCGAACTCCTCGGGCTTGGACAGGTGAGTGATGTCGCCGGTGTGCAGGATCAGCGACGGCCGTTTGGGCAGCGCGATGACCTTGTCGATCGCCACCTGCAGGGTCTTGACCGGCTCCGGATTGGCCTCCTTGTTGAAGCCGATGTGCGAGTCGCTGATCTGCACGAAGTGAAAGCTGCTGGCCAGCGCCTTGGGGTCGCTGACGTTACCCGCCTCGTCGAGCGCAAAGGCTTTGGGAATGCCGCCACTCAAGGCCCAGAGGACCCCGGCCCCGGCCCACGCCGAGCATTTGAGCAGGGTTCGCCGGTCCGGGTTGAGCGGGCCATCGGTGCGCTGTGGATGTTTTGCTTGAATGTCCATCGGTGTGTCCTCGCGGGCGAACTACAGTGAGGTAGCTGACACGAGGTAAACCTGGCGGCGCGAGGCTTTATTCCACGGAAAAAAATAAATCTTTTTGCGCGAATAAAACCTGCCGCTGCACGGTTATAGGGGTGTGACGGTGCGGAACCGACCATGAAGCGATTTGAGGAACTGATTGCGCCCCATCTGGACGCGGCCTACAACCTTGCGCGCTGGCTCACCGGCAACGACAGCGCCGCGCGCGATGTGGTGCAGGAAAGCGCCCTGCGCGCCTTCCGGTTTTTGCAGCGTTTCGCCGATGGCAACGCCAAGGCGTGGTTTCTGACCATCGTGCGCAACGAAAGCTACACCTGGCTCAAAGCCTCGGCCGGACGCCATTGGGTCGCCATCGATGACGACATGACTACTGACGACGGCCCGCTGAGCCATAGCCAGACCCCGGAATTGCTGGCCATTCACACGGAAAACGCCGCGTTGCTGCAGCAAGCGCTGTGCGCCCTGCCGCCGGTGTTTCGCGAGGTGATCGTGCTCAAGGAACTCGAAGACCTGCCCTACAAGGACATCGCCCTGGTGGTCGATATTCCCATCGGCACGGTGATGTCCAGGCTGGCCCGGGCACGGGCCCTGCTCAAGCTCGAACTGCTGAAGTTGCACGATCATGAATGAACTCGACTGCAAGGTTTGCCAGACCCGACTGCACGGCTATCTGGATCAGGAGCTTGATCCGGCGACGGCTGCGCAGGTGGCAGCGCACTTGAGCATCTGCGCCGAGTGCGCGCGGCTGCACGAGCAAGCGAAGGTGCTCAAGGTCAGCGTGAAGCGCCATGCCCCCTACTACCGCGCCCCCGCCTCACTGACGGCCAGCGTGCTCGCCGCCGACACACCTGCGCCGGGGTTGATCCAGCGCTGGCAAAAATGGCTGGCTCCGGCCTTTTCCGCCGCAGCGCTGGCCCTGGCGATGGTGCTGTATATAGCCACTCCCGGCAGCGAACAGCCGCTAATAGATGAGGCTGTTTCCAGCCACGTGCGCTCGTTGATGGGCGAACACCTCAACGACGTGGTGTCCTCCGACCGCCACACCGTCAAGCCCTGGTTCACCGGCAAACTCGACTTCTCCCCCCCGGTGTTCGACTACTCGGCGCAGGGCTTTCCCCTGCTCGGCGGGCGCCTGGATTATCTGCAGCACCAGACCACCGCGGCCCTGAGTTACGCGCATGCCAAACACATCATCAACGTGTTCATCCTGCCCACGAGCGAGGCTGATAAAGCCATGCAGAGCCAGAGCGTGCGCGGGTTCAACGTGGTGTCGTGGCAATCCGCTCACATGCGTTTCGTGCTGGTGTCGGACGTAGAGAAAACTGAGCTGGAGGCGCTGGGGCAGTTGCTCCGGAATGGCTCCTGATCCGGGCGGCGTGCCGAGTCGGCATCACGTTCAGAGCGCTTCGTCTGCCACTTCCTGGGTCAGAAAGTCGATCAGCGCCCGGGACGCCGCCGACAACTGGCGATGGGGCGGGTATATCACCGAGAACGGTCGGGAGCGACCGCCAGCCTGTTCGAGTAACGGGATCAGACGTGCGCTCTTAATCCGTTCCCGAACAATAAAGTCGTACGTCTGGCAAATGCCCATACCGTGCTCGGCCAACGAGACAGTGCCGAGCACGTCATCAGACAGTTGAACGTTCGCCTGCGGTATCCAATCGCGGTCAACGCCATGCTCGCGGAAGAGCCAGGGCCCGACCCGGCCGGTGCTGGGCATCACAAACGACAGACAGGCATGCCCGGCCAGCTCATCGACGCTGCGAGGAATGCCGGCACGCTGCAGGTAATCCGGCGAGGCGACCACGCACAGATTCGCGTCCTCAAGCTTGCGTCCAATCAGGCCGCTATCCGGCAATGGCCCAAGGCGAATGGCCAGGTCATACCCTTCGGCCACCAGATCCACATTGCGATTGCTGATGCTCAGTTCGATGCGCACTTGCGGATACTGGCGATTGAAGCGAGAGAGTAATGCCGGTAGCCGGTAATGCCCGTAAGTGGTCGGGACACTGAGTCGTACCCGACCGCTCAACGTACCTTCCTGCCCGAGAATCGCCCGCTCTGCGTCATCGATCAACGAGAACGCCGTACGGGACTGTTCGAGGTACAGCAAACCCGCATCAGTCAGGCTCAGGCGTCGCGTGGTGCGCCGCAGCAACTGAACGCCCAGACGCGTTTCCAGACGCGAAATCGCCCGACTGACCACCGACGGCGTTGTGGCCAGTGACACGGCACCCGCGCTCAGTGAGCCTTTCTCCACCACTGTGACGAAGACCTCAACATCCGCAAGATAATCGAATCGCCGGCTCACCTTTACCTCCAAAGAACAAGTGATGTTCCCGCGAGCCAGTTTATCGCCTGCATGGGCATGAATACAGTTGTCGCAACGCTCATTCCCCCCCTGGAAATCCCATGCGCCCCATCACCCGAATCGCTTTGGCAATGACCCTTTGCACTGGCGCCTTCAACGCCCAGGCCAGCAATGTGCTGGTCGTGTTGTCTGACGCCGACCACCTCGACCTCAAGGACGGTAAAGTCTTTGCGACCGGCTTCTACCTGAACGAACTGATGCAACCGGTGAAGCTGCTGCTTGATGCCGGGCACTCGGTGACCTTTGCAACGCCGACGGGAAAGGCGCCTACGCTGGACCCGTCGTCAAATGACAAGATGTACTTCAACAACGATGTAACGGCACTGCAGGAGCACAAGGCGCTGCTGGAGAAACTGCGGATCACCGCGCCGGGCGAATCCCCGGTCATCAGCCTGTCGCGCGTCGAACAGATCGGCTACGAACATTTCGATGCGGTCTACGTACCCGGCGGCCACGCTCCCATGCAGGACCTGCTGCACAGTGCAGCGTTGGGTAAGCTGCTGAACAACTTCCACGTCAACAACAAGACCACTGCCCTCGTCTGTCATGGACCGATCGCCTTGCTGTCGACGCTCAACGACCCGACAACCTTCACCCGCCAGCTCGAGACTGGCGGCCAGACCGCGGCCGCCGGTTGGGCCTACGCAGGCTACAAGTTCACGGTCATCAGTAATCAGGAGGAAGAACTCGCCAAGGGACTGTTGAATGGCGGCGCGATGAAGTTCTATCCACAAACGGCGCTGGAAAAAGCCGGAGGCATCTTCAGCAGCAACACGGCGCCATGGACGTCTCACGTCGTCACTGACCGCGAGTTGATTACCGGCCAGAATCCTGGCTCGGCGCTGGATGTGGGCAACGTCATCCTCGAACGGCTCAAGCCCCTTGACCCAGCGAAGGGCTGATTCTTCTGTTACCGCGCCGCTCAATGAGCGGCGTTGTTATCTGGTGGAGCGCCATTTCCCCACCGGTCTGCCAATAGGAACAGGCAATCCTCGCAGATAAACCGGCATACCCCTCTCGCCCCAGGCTGCCTACCATGGCCTCTCACTTATCCGTCGGAGATTGCCATGCACAGCAGCAAAACCCTGTTTATCACCGGTGTCAGCAGCGGCTTCGGTAGCGCGCTCGCACAGGAGGCCCTCAGCGCCGGTCACCGGGTGATCGGTACCGTGCGCAATGACGCCGACCTGAAGTCATTCGAGGCCCTGTCGGCGGATCGGGCACACGGGGTGTTACTCGACGTCACCGATTTCGAACGCATCGACGGGGTGATCGCCGACGTCGAAGCCACACTGGGTCCGGTCGATGTGCTGGTGAACAACGCCGGTTACGGTCATGAGGGCATTTTCGAGGAGTCACCACTAGCAGAGATGCGGCGTCAGTTCGACGTCAACGTGTTCGGCGCGGCAGCGATGATCAAGGCGTTCGTGCCGTATTTCCGGCAGCGGCGAGCCGGGCACATTCTGAATATCACCTCGATGGGCGGCACCATCACCATGCCCGGCATTGCCTATTACTGTTCGAGCAAGTTTGCCCTCGAAGGGCTCTCCGATACGCTGAGCAAGGAATTGCAGCCGTTCAACATCTTTGTCACGGCGGTGGCGCCCGGTTCGTTTCGTACCGACTGGGCCGGGCGTTCGATGCAGCGTACGGCGCGCAGCATTGCCGACTATGACGCCAGTTTCGACCCCGTGCGCAAGGCCCGCGAGGAGAAAAGCGGCAAGCAGTTGGGCGATCCGCGCAAGGCTGCGCAGGCCATGCTGCAACTGATCGCCAGCGCCGCACCGCCCGCGCACTTGCTATTGGGCAGCGATGCGCTGAATCTGGTGCGCGATAAACTGCAACGCAGCCTAAGTGAAATCGAGCAGTGGGAAACCCTGACCCGCTCCACCGATGGCTGAGTCCCGGCACAGAGATCAATGCCCATGAGTCCATCCGATCCGTACACCGCGCGCATGGTGCAGTTGCTCGAACAACTCGCACCCTTGGAGGGCTACAACCTCAGTGCGCTGGAGGACGTGCGGTTTCTGCGCTCGAATCGGCCTTTGAGCAACACCCCGGTGCTGTATGACCCGGGCATCGTGATTATCTGTCAGGGGCGCAAGCGCGGCTTTCTGGGCGATGACGTCTACGTCTATGACGCTCAGCATTATCTGGTGGTCTCGGTGCCGGTGCCGTTCACCATGGAAACCGAGGCCAGTGCGGCTGAGCCGATGCTGGCGGTGTATATGCGCCTCGACCTGCAATTGGCCAGCGAGTTGATGCTGCAGGTCGACGAGGTGTTCGGCCCCAGCGACGCTCCGCCAAAGGGCATGTACGCCTCGCTGATGGATGATCCATTGCGCGCCTCGACCCTGCGTTTTCTCGAAGCGATGAGCGATCCGGGCGACGCGCAGATCCTCGGGCCGGCGCTGGTTCGGGAGATCTACTACCGGATCCTGACCGGTGCCCAGGGCGGTTCGATGCGTGCGGCGCTCCAGCAGCAAGGGCATTTCGGCAAGGTCAGCCGGGCGATCCGGCGGATTCACAGCAGCTATGAGCAACGCCTGGATGTCGAGTCCCTCGCCGAGGAAGCCGGGATGAGCGTACCGAGCTTCCATGTGCATTTTCGCAACGTCACCGACTCATCGCCGATGCAATACCTCAAGGCCACGCGCCTGCATCAGGCGCGCTTGCTGATGCTGCGTGGCGCCATGCCGGCCGCGACGGCAGCGTTCAACGTCGGTTATGAAAGCGCCTCGCAGTTCAGCCGCGAATTCAAGCGCTTCTTCGGCCGCACGCCGCTGGCTGAGGTCGCGTGGATGAAGGCCACGTATGCCCTGCCCCAGTCCGACACGCCCTCCTTGTACGTGTCTTCGCACTGAGCACCAAACGCTCCCGGCCATCGCACGCCCGCCGCAGTCTCAAGGCAAAATCCCCGCGCATTCACTACGCTTGAGAAATCCGCCTCGGTGCAAGCCCGGCAAACACATTGAACATTGCACGCAGGCCGCTGTTCCAGATGATTCAGACAGAGAGTCAAGGACGAACATATGGATGTCTTCGCTCCCGCTGCACCTGTTCCGCCTCAGCAAAGCACAATCACCCGCCGGCTGGCGTTTGCGGTCGGTGCGCTGTTTATCGTCGGGGTGATGGCCGCCATTGGTACCTTGCTCGGCATTGCCGCTCGCCTGGATCGCGAGGATGTCGAGCAAACCCGCTTCTATACGGCCCGTGCGCTGGAAAATCGCATCGCCGCCTCCAAAAGCTACATCACCAGCTACGCCGACTGGACCACCGCTTACGAACACTTGCATACCCAAATCGATACCGACTGGGCTTACACCCAGCAGAACATCGGCAAGACCCTGTTCACCAGCGACGGCTATGACGGTGTGTTCGTGCTGGATCGGGGCCGCACGAAGTACGCCGTCGTGCAGGGACAACTCGACGACGTGGACATCAGTGCCCTGCTCAAGGTCTCTGCCGCGTCACTGATCGATCAGGTGCAAACCCAGACCGATCTGACGGTGCCGATCAGTGCTTACTCGCTGTTCGACGGCTCGCCGGCACTGGTCACGGCCGCGGCGATCCTGCCCAACGACGAGCGGCCGCTGGGCGATCCGAAACAGACCTCGGTGCTGGTGTTCGTCGACAAGCTGACGCCGAGCAAACTGCAGGCGATCGGCACTGCCTACGGCCTGCAGAACCTGAGACTTGCCCCGGATGACACGCTCGCCGAGGAACAGCCTCGGGTGCCGCTGGACAGCACCGGTTACAGCCTCAGCGCGGACCTCGAACGCCCCGGCCGGCAACTGCTGTGGTCGCTGTTGCCAACGCTCGGCGGGGTAATGGCGGTGCTGATGCTGTTGACCGGGTATTTCTTGCGTCACGCCTTGCGATCTTCGACCTACGTCGACCACAGCTTCAGCACGCTGCAGGCCTCGAATCAGGCGCTGGAAGCCGCCAACCATGCGCTGGAAGCCAGTGAAGAACGTTTTCGCGCGGTCGCCGAAGCGGCGTCGGACTGGATCTGGGAGGTCGACAATCAACTGCGCCTGACCTATCTCTCGGCGCGCTTCAGTGAAGTGACCGGTTACCCGCAACCCCAGTGGATCGGCCAGAGCATCGGGCAATTGGTGTCATGCGATACTACGCCGCTGGAGCTGTGGCTGAAGAAACTTACCGAAGACAGCAATGCCAGCGACCTGCGTTGCACCTATCGCGATCACGCCGGGCAGCAACGTCATTGCCGGTTGTCGGCACGCCCGATCCTCGACAAACACGCCGTGAGCGGCTATCGCGGAACGGCCAGCGACATCACCGACGAAGTCGCCGCCCATGCGCAGATCCAGCACCTGTCCATGCACGACGCCCTCACCGGCCTGCCCAATCGCAATCAGTTGGCGCGTTATCTGGATGATGCGCTGCAGCTCAAGGAGCATGCGCCAGCGCTGTCGCTGCTGGTGATCGATCTGGACAACTTCAAGCCGATCAACGACTCCCTCGGCCACCCGGCCGGCGATGCCGTATTGCAGGAAGTCGCCAGTCGCCTGCGCGAATGCACCCGTGAGCTCGACATCGTCGCGCGCCTGGGCGGTGACGAATTCGTCGTGGTGCTCAATGGTATGGACACTCGGCAAGAGGTCGACCGCTTTTGTACCCGGCTGGTCGAGAGCCTGCATCAGCCGATGGTCTTCGAACATCATCCGCTGCACGTCGGCGCCAGCATCGGCATCGCCCTGAGCCGGCGTCAGGGCTTCGTGCCCAGCGAGTTGATCCGTTGCGCCGACATCGCGCTGTATCAGGCCAAGTCCGAGGGCAAGAACACCTGGTGCTATTTCGAATCGCACATGAGCGACCAGATCCAGACACGCCGGCAGATGGAAAGCGATTTGCGCGGCGCGCTGAAGAACGACGAATTCGTCCTGCACTACCAGCCGCGCTACACGGTCGACGGCAAGCACATCGTCTCGGTCGAAGCCCTGGTGCGCTGGCAGCATCCGACCAAGGGCCTGCTCGGGCCGGACGTGTTCATCGGCCTGGCGGAGCAGACCGACCTGATCGTGCCGCTGGGACGCTGGGTACTGCGCGAAGCCTGTGAAACCGCCCTCACCTGGCCGGCGGACATCCTGTTGTCAGTCAATCTGTCGCCGGCGCAGTTTGCCCTCAGCGATGTCGTCGAAGACGTGCGCGAAGTACTGGTGCAGACGCGTTTCCCGGCCAGTCGCCTGGAATTGGAAATCACCGAAAACGTGATGCTGGTCGACACCGATGGCGCGCTGGCCACGATGAATGCGCTCAAGCAACTTGGCGTGCGCCTGAACATGGATGACTTCGGAACCGGCTACTCGTCCCTCGGTTACCTGCGCGCCTACCCGTTCGACGGGATCAAGATCGACAAGCGTTTCATCGCCTCGATCAGCCACGGCGCCAATGACCGCGCGGTGGTCCAGGCGATCATCGGCCTGGGCAAAGCCATGGGCCTGACCGTCACCGCCGAAGGCGTGGAAACCGAGGAGCAACTGGAGATTCTCGGCAAGGATCAATGCAATGAGGTGCAGGGCTACTTCATGAGTAGGCCGATCGACAAGGGCGCGTTTGCGCAGTTGTTGAAAAGCGCCAGGGCCGAACCGGCCGATCATCCGTCGCCAAAGAAAGGACGCGTCATTTAGCCGGCCTTGCATCGCCGGCAATAATCAATCATCGAAATGCACAAAGCCCGGCTCGACACGCTTCGTTAATACGGTGTTCGTGTTGACTTCAATGGGTTTTGTTCAGGGTGTGTTTAGGGCCGTCATGCTTGAATAGTCCTCGCCGCGGGCCAGGCTCAACGTCTATTTCGCGTCACACACAAGTTCAATGCAGGCGTCACCGGACTGTCAGGATTACGGTCAAAAGAACAACTTCACTAAAGGGTTAACGATGGATCGATATGATGCCCCGCTTGTTGTAGAACGCACTTCGCGGGCTGGAATGTTGACGGGATTGATTACGAGAAATCCATGCCTGAGCATTTTTTTCATGACACTGGCCGTGTTCATGGCGTTGCAGTACAAACCCGCTGTCCTCAACTACACAACACGCTTTGTCGACTTTGCCGAGTACATGTTGCAGCACGGCGTCACGCTGTTCCCGATTGCCGACGACCTCAAGCCTTATCCCGACTACACGGTCCTCAATACCTTGTTGGTCTATCTGGTTTCCTTGCCGTTCGGCCGAGTGTCCGTTCTTTCCATGGGTATTCCGTCCTGCGTAGCCGCGTCGCTGATGCTGGTATTCATTTATCGGCTGGGGGCGCTGCACAGCAAGAAATGGGGTGCGTATGGCGTGCTTTTCAGCCTGCTGACCTGGGCCTTTCTTGACGGCGTCAACTCGCTGGCCCTGGATATCTATCCGGCGCTGTTAACGGTGATGTGCTTCTATTTTGCCTATTCGGCGGAAATGAAAAAGGACCCGCGGCGCCTGGTGTTTCTGTACCTCGGCCTGGCGCTGGGATTCGCGTTTCGTGGGCCTATTGGCTTGATCGGACCGGCGAGTGTCATTGGCGCTTATTACTTGCTGAGCCGGCAGTGGCGTATGTTGCTGCTGTTTTCATTGCTCTCGGGCGTGATTCTGGCTATGGGGGTTGCGCTGCTGGCATGGGCGGCCTACTTGCAAGGGGGGCAAGCGTTCCTCGACGACGTGCTGAACATGCAAGGCATCGGACGTTTCGGTTCCGACCACGCGCCACGCTATTACTTCTACTTCTCCGCAGGCCTGTTTACCTACGGCATCACGGTGTTTTACGCCATTAATGTAATTCTCAAGAAGTACCAACAGTTCTTCCGCTCGACCCGCGATAAAGACATCGACCTGCTGCTCTATCTGAGCGGGTGGCTGTTGGTGCTGCTGGTGCTGTTCACAATTCCAAGTTCGAAGAAAGCGCGCTACATCCTGGCAATCACCCCGGCGATTTCGCTGCTGGCCGCTTACCTCTTCGTCAGCAAGGAAACCAGTTTCGTCCGCGCCAGAAACGGCCTGATGAATTTCTGCCTGAAGTTGCCCCTGCTGGGGTTGGGGATGCTGGTGGCGGTGCTGGTCTACAACAATTTCACCGAAGTCCCGTTACAACCCAACTACCTCGGCGCAGGCCTGGGGCTGTCCGCGTTGTTGAGCTTCTACCGTGTTAAACAGGAGTACTTCGTCGAACATCCCTATCGCGAGTTCATGACGCTTTCCTTTGGGGTAGGAGCCTTTTTGATACTGGACATGTTTTTCTTCAACCCGATCACCTACCACCTGGAACTCATGATCGAACCCACGCCAAAGTTTCTGCCGTATTGGTTTTGGTGAAGCCTCTTCCTGATTCATGAGTCTGCGGCAGTACCGGCCAAGGTGCTGTGTCTTACTATCAAAACAACCCCACTTGGATCGTGGGTAGACGATTATTCGCGCAGGCTCCGCTGATCACAGGCAGTACCTTTGAGAGAAATGCCATCGAGCACATAGGCTTCCAGCGTGGATAAAAATGCCTCATCCCGTATAGATGCTCCAGTCAGAAGCCTGTAGTAAACAGGGCCATACAGCGCATCGATGACGTGCTCAGGATTCAGATCGGCACGAAACTCCCCTTGCTCGATGCCGCGTTGGAGCGCCGCTTTTGCGGCGGTTCGGCGAGGTTGGAGATACCCTTCGTTGAACAACGCCAATGTCGTGCTATCAAACTGCGCGGACCCAATCATCTCGCGCACGATTTTCCCGACTTCACCATCGTATACCGCCGCCAAGCGCCTGACTTGCTGGCGAATATCTTCACTGGCAGACGCCGTTTCATTGAAGCTCAACTGAGGCGAAACGACGGCAAGGAAGGCATCGACCGCCAGTGCTCCGCGACTGGGCCACCAGCGATAAATGGTGGTCTTGCCCACGCCGGCTCTGGCGGCTACACCCTCGATGGTCAGCCGATCAAAGCCATTCTGCTGCAGCAGCTCATAAGTCGCGGCGAGGATGACCTCCAATGTCGCTTGATTACGCCGCCTTGGGGCTGCCTTCTCAATACTCATCTGAATACTCTGGTATCGATTGTCTCTGCACGGTATGTGTCGAGAATCCTGGCCGCCCATGATACGCGAGAAGCTATTTGAGAGGCTGACGCCCCCGAATGCGTATCCAGGGAAGGCTTATGCATGCGGCCGCGAGCAACAGCAACACGACGGGAGGAAACAACACACTGTGCGCAGACACGGGCACCCTGTGAACAAAGATCGGAGCCAGGCTGGCCCCCAGAAATACAGAAAACGAATAGATTGCGATGGCCAATCCACGACTACCGTGATTGGCATGCTGCGAAATGGTCGAAATGATACCGGGCAACGTAATAGAGATGCCCAGCGACAACACGACCACCGAAACAGGCAGCAAAGGTTGCCAAACCGCAGCCATTACCAGCGCAATTGCCGAGGCAAACAAACCAATCCTGGTGGTGGTGATACCACCGACTTTGTTGATGATCGAGCCGGCTAAAAAGCTGCCTAGCATGCCGAACAGGGTCAAACCCCGAATCCACGCGTTATCCCACCCATGGGTATCAATAACGCCGTGAAGAGAAACCTGAAATACAACAAAGCTGAACAGCACCACCGGCGAAATAAGCCAGGCGGTCAGGATGACCGGATCCCGCACCAGTTGACTGATACTGCTGCTCACCAGATGGGGACGGTGATCACCATGATCATTGCGTTTCCAGCCCAGCAACGCCAGAGCACATGCGCAGGCGGCGTAGCTGACCGCTCCCGTAGCCATCAGTGCCGGGAAGGCCAATCGGCTTTCCTGAGCATACGTCTGGGCGATGGGGGCGGCCGCGATAAATGAAAAACTCATCATCGCCAAGCCAGTGGGCCTCAGAGCAACTGGAAGGCTTTCGCCAATCATTGCCAATCCGATAGGGGCGATGCTGGCAGCACATACGCCCTGAACAGCACGCGCAACCATTTCCCACTGAAAACCTGGGGCAAACGCTACGCCGAGTGTCGCAACGCTGGTCGCCGCGACGCCGAGCACCAGCACGATCTGGCGTCCATATCGATCCGAAACCGGCCCCCAAAGAAGAAACCCCGTCGAGTAGGCGACGCCAAATATCGTGCCCACCAGTGCCGCCGTTTCCGCAGACACACCAAAGTGTTGGGCGATGCCATCGGCGATGGGAATGGTTACATAGAGCTGACCAGAAGCCATCAACCCTGCACACATCAAGGTGGCAAGTAGACAGAGCGAACGAAAGTGCATGGATAAACCTGAGCTGAAGGATGTTCGATGAAGTGGGCGCGAGCCCTCTCCCACTCGCAGCGGAGGTAAGGCTTGCAGGGCTGAGCATGGCTCATTGCGAACACATACTGTAACGATACGTAGCGTATCGCAAGAGATAATTAGTTTTACGTGATCCCCTTCCCTCGCGGCTCAGTCACTGACCACGGCTGCTCGCGGATGGTCTTGACACGTCAATTTAACGCAACTACAGTTGCCATAAGCCTGTCGAATACCTTGTCTGGACGGCTGATTCAGCGCAGGAATCGTCCTGCGCGACAACAGGGTTTGACAGGCCCCCCGCAAAACAAGCTGTGTACAACGACCAAATTAAAACAATAACCAGCCTACGGTTGACACAATGAAAATACACTGGCCGAAGTCCATCCTTACTATTGCTGTCTATTCAAATTGCATTGCGGCTTTTGCCAATGGGCTTGCAATAAACGAACAAAGTTCAAGTTCCGCTGGAACTGCTTATGCAGGTCGTTCATCCAGCGTGAATGATGCCAGTACGATTTACGGAAACCCTGCTGGATTAACCAGGTTAAAACGAGCGGAGGTCAGTGGTGGGGTTGCCGTATTTTCAGCAAAGGATGACCTCAGCAACACTTCGGGCGGTTCCCCAGGTGGGACCAACAAGGGGGATTCCATCCCTATAGGCGCCATTCCATTCGGTTTTCTGTCTACGCCAATCAATGACCGTGTTTCCACAGGTATTGGCATCTATGTTCCTTTCGGACTGATCAATGATTACGAAGGCAGTTTTGCTGGGCGCGGTTTGGGCTCTTACAGCAATGTTCAAGTTGTCACTGTTCAGCCCACGATTGCTTACCGGATAAGCGAAAACGTATCTGTGGGCTTTGGCCCCACCATCAACCACGGCAAGGGCAAGCTGGAAAACGATTTGAATACCGGCGGACTACCACCCGCATTGGGGGGGACGGGTAGAGATACGCGGGTCAGTATCAAAGGTGACGATACCGCGCTTGGTTATAACCTGGGTGTAATGGTAGACATCAATAAAGGCACGACCTGGGGGCTTACTTATCATTCCAAGGTCGATTTGCATATGGTCGGAAATACCTCGATCAGCAACGCCCCCAATACACCGCTTTCAATAATAACGGGCACGCCCACACCTGGTACTTTGGCTCAAGCGTTAAATGGAGAATACTCGGCAAAACTGGATGTCACCCTTCCCGAGTCGATTGACACGTCCATCACTCACAAATTTGATGATCAGTGGACACTGTATGCCGGACTGTTGTGGACGCGCTGGAGCCGAATCAAGAGCCTTAATGTAAGAAATAGCGGATTGTCAGCTCCAGCAGACGCCATGTTCGGAGAAATCAGCGAAACGATGGACTGGAAAGATACCGTTGCAGCATCGATTGGCGCCTCCTACAAGTTGACAGACAGTCTGGTCCTGCGCAGTGGCTTTGCCTATGACCCCTCCCCGGCAGGAAATGACAACCGCAGTGTAAGAGCACCTGTCGGCAATCGAAAAACCATTACCTTCGGGGCCGGTTACTCGCCCACCCCTGATGTGACGTTCGATGTGGCGTATGCCTATTTGTGGGAAAGCACCGCGTCGGTCAATCAGCCCGGAAGAAATATAACCACCGATTCAGGCTTGTCACTTCCGATTGTCCCGGCCTACAAGGCCCAGTATGACAACAGTGCCCACGGCCTTACAGCCCAGCTTACCTACCGTTTTTAACTACCACTCGGGCACCCTCTCGAACGAGAGGCCTCACCACACTATATGCACTGTCTCACCCCGGAAAAATTCCGTCGGGTATGAGGCCTTGCTTCTCCGGCATAGGCGATGAACATCAATATCTACATCAAGGGCCAACTCGTTCCACCCCAGAATGTCCTCAACTGGGAAAAACGTCGTACCCACCGTGTGCTAAAAAAGCTGGGCGTGTCATTTGACTCGAATTGGTCGCTGGAACGCTTACGGAAAACACTGCTAGAGAGAAAAATGCAGCTCGGCAATGAGGGGCTACGCACGCTTTTGCGAACAGAGCTGGCGATCGCTGAAATGCTGACCAAGGTCATCGCTGGATTGTCATTCAACCAGCGACGTTTCAGCGTCATTGAGATTCTGGTCGATCACGGCCGTGCAGAAGATTTCCTGCGCTGGTTTATTGAGTGCGGGATTAAAAATGATGAGGTCTCGATGATCGCCGCAGCGCCCGATCACTATGTCATTCACACCGACGGGAATAATTGCCAGGAAGTCATCGAGACGACTGGTGGTTCGCCTTTAGCCACCCACTTTTTCATCGACTACGAAGACTTGAGCAGCTTGAAATCCCCCGTAGACCCCAGCTACGCCTACCAGATTGCCGGTGTCGCCAGAGACTCCACCGGCCTCGCGATAGGGGGTGTCAGGCATCAATTCAGAAATGAGGCCAATGGATTTCGCGCGAAACTGACCGTCGAATTTCCCTACGCCGTCATGCCGTGGCTGATTCGCTGCCATCGATTTCATCTGGCCAGTGAGTTCTCGAACTGGATCGAAACGGCCGCCCGTGCTGACTATCTGGCCTCCGAAAACTCAGCAAGCCACTGGAAGCCTTGTTAACCACCAAGCCTACGCAAATGCCTTGATCGAACGACTGACGCCCCGCTCGATCTCCAGATCGGAGCTTCCCGTACGGGTGATCAGTGCTCGAAAAAACAGCGGGGAGCAGGCGCACTCGAGAAACTCCCGAGGTTGGGTTTGCTCGGGTAGCTCTCCCCTTTCTATTGCGCGCTCTACCAGTTTTCCACTTAATTCGAAGCGCTCCAGCCAGAATGAATCCCGCTCTCTCTGAATGGAAACGTCCTGGCTCCCGAGTGCAATAACCAACTGAAGCAAGCCCAACACACGTGGGCTTTCCAGTGTGGTCCTCAGGTGCAGCAACAAGGCATGAAGATCCCCTTGCAATGAGCCTGTGTCAGGCAATGGCACATCAAGCTTTGCCTGAGCCCTGGCGACATCAGCGACCAGCTCCAGCTTGGAGGGCCAACGGCGATAGATAGACGTTTTGTTAACGTTGGCTTTGGCAGCAACCTCTGGAATTTCAAACCCGCTGAAGCCTTTTTCTTCAAGCAGGGAAAGGGTTGCGCTATGGACAGCAGAAATTACCTGGGCTGAGCGACCACCCACGCGTCTACTGGGTGCCTGTTGTTGGTTTTTTTCATTCATCTCATGTTTTTCATCAATAGACACGGTGAACCGAGCAGGTGTCTTGAGCCAAAGCGGGCAACTGCCGCCTACATTAGCGCTTATTCCAAAAAGGCGGAACCCAATACAAAACGCTCAGCTTGTACTCGATGAAATTCAGGTCGCCGCATTCTTCCAGCGCGGGAATTTAGATTTTCATCTCACGCATTTTTTCAACTGTCGTGCGGCTATAGGCTGCAGACGAGCAGATGTACTCGAGCTTAAAGACATCTCATGACCGCTCTGCAGCGGCTTCCTCACAACAAAGAGACTGTTATGAATAGTGCCAGCAATATCGAAACACTCATCCGCGCTCAAGAAGACTTGCGTTATGCGGCAATCCTTGAAGGGGCATACGACACGTTTGCCAACCTTTCCCACCCCGACCTTCAGTACGCCCACTCCAACGGAGTTATTGATACGGTCGACTCTTACCTCAAGAAGTGTCGAGAAGGATTCTATGTTTACCATCAGGTCGAGCATCCGATCGACAGCATCCGCATAGAAGGCAGCGTTGCTCTGGTGTTCGGTGAGATGAACGCGCAAATCACCTCCGGCGGTGTCCCCAAGACTTTGCGCAATAAGTCGCTCGCAGTATGGGTCAACGATGGCGATACCTGGAAATTCCTGGCTTACCAGCCAACCCCCATCGCCTGATCTTCAACTACCGGGACACTTCTAATGTCACTCATGGATTTCACCTGTGTTTCACAGCCCGGTCGCGTCATCTTCGGCCAAGGCGCAATCGGCAAACTGGAAGAAGAGATCGACCGCCTTGGATCGAGGCGTGCGCTCATCTTGTGTACGCCCGAACAGCGTCCCCAGGCCGAGCGAATCGCTCAGATCCTGGGAAGTCGAGCTGCCGGAATTTTCGACAAGGCGGTCATGCATGTCCCGATCGAGTCTGCCCGGGAAGCACGTGAGGTTGCCCGCAATCTCGGGGCAGATTGTGCTGTGGCCATAGGTGGCGGCTCGACCACTGGCCTCGGCAAGGCGATTGCCCTGGACTCCGGGCTCCCTATCCTCGCCATCCCGACCACCTATGCCGGTTCGGAGATGACACCGGTGTACGGCCTGACCGAAAACGGAATCAAGAAGACGGGGAAGAACCCGCGCGTGCTGCCGAAGACGGTTATCTATGACCCTGCCCTGAGCCTTTCGCTTCCGGTCGGGCTCTCGGTCACCAGCGGTATCAATGCCATTGCCCACGCTGCAGAGGGCCTGTACGCCCAGGATGGCAACCCGGTGATGTCGTTGCTCGCCGAGGAAGGCATTCGCGCACTTGCCAGCGGGCTTCGCCTTATCGTCAACGCCCCTGAAGATATCGCGGCGCGTAGCAATTGCCTGTATGGCGCCTGGTTGTGCGGCACGGTATTGGGCAACGTCGGCATGGCGCTTCACCACAAGTTGTGCCACACATTGGGCGGCAGTTTTAATTTGCCCCATGCACCGACTCATACCGTGGTGCTGCCTCATGCCATCGCCTACAACGCCGCACACATACCTGAAGCGGCCCAGCGCATTAACCGCGCCTTGGGTGCCGAAGGCGTAAGCGCAGGGCAAGCGCTCTATGACCTGGCCGCTTCGCTCGGTGCGCCATTGACGCTTCAGGAGCTAGGGATGAAGGAAGCTGATCTGGACCGTGCCACCGAGATCGCACTGGCCAACCCCTACTGGAACCCTAGGACAATCGAACGTGCGGCGATTCGCGAACTGCTGCAAAACGCGTTCGAGGGCAATCGTCCGATGTAAGGGTTCTCCGGCCAAGGCGGCGAACCTGGGCCGGAATTTCAGACCTTAGCGCGTCCAGTATTTCTCGTATTGCTGCGCTTCAAACTCTTCCAGCAGGAAGTCGATGAACAGACGTGTCTTGGCCGGCATGTACCGTCGGCTCTGGAATGCAATATTGATCGTGAGGCTCGGCAGGCGCCAGTCATCCAGCACAGAGACAAGGCGACCGGAAACGATATCGTCGTAAATGATGTACATCGGCTGCACCAGGATGCCCAGGCCTGCCAAAGCCGCTGCTCTGACAATCTGCCCATCGTTGGTTTCCATTTTGGGTACAACCGTGATGGACGCCTCGGTGGTGCCCTGCCGGAAGTTCAGGATTCCAGGCTGGTTGGCGTGGCTGTAAAGCAGCATGTCGTGGTCTGCCAGGTCTTGCACCTGTTTCGGACTTCCACGCTGATGCAGGTAATCCGGGGAGGCGGCGAGGATACGTCGGGTCTCTGCGAGACGCCGGATAGTGATATTGGAGTCTGGTTCGAACTCTCGGGTTCGTATGGCCAGGTCGATATCCGTATCCATGATTTCGTAGTAGCGGTTGGCACCGACCACCTTGACCCTGAGCTGTGGATAGCGCTTGCAGAACTTGGGTAGTAACGGCGAGATGTGGAGCATGGCAAAGGAGACCGAGGCGGTAACCGTGAGCGTACCGGCAGGTTCGGCCTGGGAAGACGTCAGTGAGGCTTCAGCCTCATTGAGTTCGGCCAGTAGTGCCTTGCAGCGTTTATAGAACTCACTGCCGGCAGATGTGAGGGACAAACGCCGGGTGTTGCGCTCGATCAGTTTGACATTGAGACGACTCTCGAGCGCGCCCAAATGGCGGCTTGCAGAGGCATTCGAGATATTCAGCTGCTCAGCGGCTTTGGACAGCGTGCCCAGCTCGGCTGTAGTTACGAACAACTCCAGCTCTGTCATTCGATCCATATTGACCCGCCTTGACTTGTTTTTATTGTTCCAATATTGGAATACACAATTCCAATTAATGGGTTTTACCTCATTTTTTGAAACTATAACTTAGCTCAAGTCTGAACAGAAGCACTGAACCCGGTGCGTCTTGCCAACGACCGAATTGCCACTCACTGACAAGAACAACAGGAGTTCCAATGCGTAATCTCGACGAAACAACGATCACACAGGAAGTACTCGCGCGAAACGTAGGCACGCGGGACAGACGCCTGCATCAGATCATCACGGGCCTGGTCCAGCATCTCCACGCGTTCGCCAGAGAGGTTCAGCTCACCGAACAGGAATGGGAAAAAGGCATTGAATTTCTGACCAGCGTGGGCCAGATCTGCAGCCCCGTGCGCCAGGAATTCATTTTGCTTTCCGACATACTGGGTTTGTCCACGCTGGTCATTGCCCAGAATCATCGCAAGCCGGATGGGTGCACCGAGGCGACCGTGTTTGGCCCCTTTCACGTCGCGGACGCGCCATTCATTGAATCAGGTGCAGACCTGTCGAAAAATCTGCGGGGGACACCGTGGTTCGTACGGGGAACCGTCCGAGGCTTGAACGGCGAGGTGGTGCCTCACGCGGTACTGGAGGTTTGGCAAGCCGATGACCAGGGTTACTACGATGTTCAGAAACCGGGCCTTGATGCATATGAAGGGCGAGGCATTCTCAGGGCGGATGCCCAAGGGCACTTTCACTTCAGAACCATCGTTCCGGAGGCCTACCCGATCCCCCATGATGGCCCCGTTGGCAAGTTGCTGGCCGCATTGGAGCGCCATCCCTGGAGACCCGCGCACCTGCACTTCATGGTGTCGGCCGAGGGCTATGAACGCCTGGTCACCCATGTGTTCAAGGAAGGTGGCGAATACCTGGACTCCGATACCGTTTTCGGTGTTCGCACATCGCTGATCGCCGAATGGGTCAAGCATGAGGCAGGCATTGCCCCCGACGGCACGCAGTGTGATGAGCCATTTTGTACGCTGGACTTCGATTTTGTGCTCAAGCCAAGCGAGCCCGACTGACAGCAGCCCCGGCCATGGCCGGGGCGCCCATTTCAGCGCGTGGTTCGCTCTAGAGGCTGGAGGTCCGATTGTGCTTCGACATCCTCGAGCACACCAAAGAAGTCGTTCTGCGGACTATGTCGCGCATAGTCCTGGAAGTAGGTGTAGACCCGATCCGCCAGCGGCATCGAAACGCCTGAGTGTTTGCCTGCCGATGTGACCAGCCCCATGTCCTTGAGCATTTGCGCCGCAGTAAACGCAGGCGCGAAATTGCGCGCCTTGAGGGTATCTATCTTGTACTTCACCAAGGGCGAAGCAATGACACTTGATGCCATGACCTCCAGCAAAACGTCCCAGTCGACATCACCCTTGCGACCCAAGGCCAGTGCTTCGCCCATCAGTGCCGCTGTTGAACCGACCATATGGTTGATCGCCAGTTTGAGGTAGCGGGCCTGGTGCGCCGAACCGACCTGGTAACAGGTCGCAGCAAATGTGGCGAAGATGGGTTCCAGCGCTGTACACGCCGGCTTTGCGCCTGAGGCGAACACGGTGAGCATTGCCTTGCGCGCCAACTCGGTGCTGCCCGAAACAGGCGCGCAGACGTAATCGATGCCACCTGCGGTGGCAGAGGCAGCGATGGTTGCGGAGGCTTCGGGAGAGACCGTGCTCATATCCGCAAAGATTTTCTCGGCAGCCATATGGCTCAAGACCTGAGCACCGACGTTGATCAAGGCGCTGTCGTCAGGAAGCATCGAGATCACGATATCAGCCCTCTGTCCCAGCTCGGCAATACTTTCACAAGGCTGAGCGCCTCTGGCGGCACAGGCCTCTACCGCTTGTTTGTTCATGTCGAAAATCAGCAGGCAATAGCCTGCGTCCAGTAGATGCTCGCACATGGGAGTGCCCATTTTTCCCAGCCCGATCCAGCCGATGACAGGTGCGTTCATACGAAGCTCACGCCTCCTGCGTAAAGGCAGAAGTTGCGAAAGACCGATGCATTCATTTTTGTGCTTTTCATTTTTTATGTCGCTCTCCATTGGTGGATTTACGTCACCGGCAACCTAGCAAGATTGCCTTTGCCCACCTACGACGCCCCCGGAAATGTGTTTTCCACCAGTCGCAATAGTTCGGGATAGACGCTCGTTGGCTGAACGCCTCGTGCGCTTTTCCATTCGCGAAATATTGAATTTCACCCACGGCATTTATCCCGTGGCGTCGAAGCTTTAGCGTCAGCACCGACAGCTGGGTAACCCCGTTGTAAACGCTACCTTTCACTACTGAACAACGAGGCCGGCAAGATGAGCGACAACGTAAAGCACATTGTGATGTGGAATCTCAAAGGCCGGAACGATGCTGAACGGCACCAGGCCGCCCGCCAGATCAAAGCATCCTTCGACAGCCTGCTCGGCCGTATTCCTGGCATGACACACCTCGAAATCGGCGTGGATTTCAGCCGCATCGAGTATGCGTGTGATGTGGTGCTGTATTCGGAGTTTGTTTCCAGGGAAGCACTTGAAAACTACGCCGTGCACCCGGAACACCTGCGCGTCAAACAGGAGCTGGGAGATCTTCGAATTGCCCGCTATCAGGTGGATTACTGCTCCACGGCTCAACCACCGGGGCTGTAAGTTCGCGTAGCGACTCCCCCAGAGGCATCTACCCTCCCCGACCCGCGTTGCAAGCACACCGTCGTATAACAATAACAATAGAGGTACAAAAAAAATGAATCAGAATCGCTGGATCGTACTGGGAGGATGTTTCCTTGCGTACTTGTTTGACGCCGTGGAAATCGTCCTCCTGTCGTTGGCACTCCCCTCCATTCGCAGCGACTTGGGGCTTTCTGCCACTCAAGGTGGTCTGCTTGTCACCGCCACCTTGATCGGCATCGGCGTGAGCAGTGTAACTGGCGGCTATGTAGCGGATAACCATGGACGTAAAACGGCGCTGCTGACTGCCTTGATCACCTTCGGTGTATTCACTGCAGCGATCGCAATCGTGCCCAATTTCACCTGCTTTTTAATCCTGAGGTTTTTGGCCGGCGTTGGCCTGGGGTCGGTGTGGAGCGTTGTATCTGCCTACATCGTGGAAACCTGGTCAGTCCAAAGCCGCGGACGCGCCGCGGCCTTCGTGATCAGTGCATTCCCTGCAGGCGGGGCCGTGGCAGCGCTGGTCTCCGGCCACTTTCTGCCAGATTGGCGAATGATGTTTCTGATTGCCGGCGCCGCCGTGCTGCTGCCGGTACTGACGATTGCCATCCTCTTTCGCGAGTCTGCCAAATGGACTACGCAAAAGGCCGCACATGGCGCTGCCCCTGTGGTCGTCCGGGATGTATTCGAGCCCTCTTTGCGCCGTACGACCATTCTCGGCACGCTGATGTCGGCGTTTGCCCTGACAGGCTACTGGGGCGCGATGGCCTGGCTTCCCACCTATCTCGCCGTTGAGCGAAACCTGCCCTCTACATCGGTTGCCTACTTTGTAACGATACTGAACGCAGGCATGTTCATCGGCTACAACGGCTTCGGCCTGCTGGCTGACCGTATTGGCCGACACCGCACTATCGTGATCACCTTGCTGGGTGTCGCCGCAATCATGCCGATCTATGCCCTGACCAATGATCACCAAGTGCTGCTCTGGCTCGGTCCGCTGTTCGGTTTGTTCACGGCATTTTTCGGACTGTTCGGATCCTATCTTGCCGAACTGTTTCCGACCCGGGTTCGTTCTACTGGAGCCGGCTTCTGCTTCAACGTCGGACGCGGCGTATCGGCCCTGGCGCCATTCGCTCTGGCGGGGATTTCGGGGGCTATCGGGTTCAGTGGTGGCCTGATTGTCTGCGCCGGCTTCTTCGGTCTGGCAGCGTTGGTTGCACTGATGTTGCCCAGAGTCGGTATGCATTCAGCAGAAACAGCAACCAAGACCTTCAGCCAGCCGATTGGCCGCCTGCGCGGCCACTCACTCAAGTAACCACTTCATTCAGGAACGGCGATGACGCTGTCCGGCATCATCGCTGTTTTCCTGAGACGATTCAGACCCGATCGGCCAGCATCATGCTCGCCGCTTTTTCGGCAATCATGATCGTGCTCAAGTTGGTATTCGCACTGGTGATCACGGGCATGATCGAAGCATCGACCACCCTCAGCCCTTCGACTCCCAGCACCCGGCACTGAGCGTCGACCACGGCATCCGGATCAGATGCATGGCCCATTCGGCAAGTACCTGCCGGATGCCCCATCGGCGCAATGGCGCCCAGAATCTCGGCATCGCTCATCGGTTTTCGTCGGCTAGCACTGGCGACCCAGCGACCTGGCCTGAACCTCTTTGAGAGTAGCCACCTGGACAAAATGGAAGGGCCGTTTAACAACGCCTTGGCCCCAATGTTCATGATCAGGCCCGCCAGACCTTGCTGATTGAACTGATTGGCAGCCATCACCGGCGGCATGATGAACGCATCATGAAAGCAGGATCTGAACCCGGGCTCCGCCAACAGCGATTCGGCGAAACGGGCCGCCAGCAGCATCCTTTCGGTATCCAATGGATCGCTGAGAAAATCAAACTCAACGCTGGGCGGAATCTGCGGATCCGCGGACACCAGCTCGACTCTGCCGCGAGAGTTCGGGGCGTACAGCGCAGCGCTGAACATCGCCAGGTCCGTGCCGAAACTCCGTGCACTGACACGTCCAAGAAACGCAAGAAACAGATCACCCTGTGTTGTGTTCTTCAAGCCAGATGAATGCCTGACCCCGGCACAGGCAAAGGCACGTAACGCAGCCTTCTGCCGCGCCAGGCGGGGAAGCGTCAGTACCATCTGCAAATAAGGATGGTTTTGCAAATTCTGTCCCACGCCTCGAAGATTGATACGAGTCTGGATACCGAGGGCATTCAACGCGGCAGATGCACCGATCCCGGAACGCATGAGAATTGCCGGCGAATGGATCGCTCCGGCACTCAGGATCACTTCATGTGCGGCGATACTGTGCACCTCGCCATCTTTTTTGTAGATGACTGCGCACGCGCGATTGCCGGACATCTGGATCGACTCCACCGCCGCGTCGGCAATGATTCGCAGGTTGGTCCGGGCACGTACCTGAGCTGTCAGATAGCAGCTGGCACTGGAGGAACGCTGGCCGCCAACCGCCGCATAAGGCATGTTGAAAAAACCGCAATCCGGCTGTTCGTTGATGTCATCGATCACCTCGACTCCTTTGCCCGCCAGCACATCGCGTATCTTGCGAACGAAGCCTGGAAGTTCAACCTCCGACGGGCGTCGAATTTTAAACGGCCCGGCTGGCACAGCGGTTCTATCGATATCACCTTCGGCCTTGCGGAAAAAAGGCAAGACCTGCTCCCACCCCCAGCCCTCAGCACCCAACTCCACCCACCGGGCAAAATCCGTTGGCAGGCCACGCAGGGTCCACATGCCATTGATACTGGAGCCTCCGCCCAACACCCGTGCCTGCGGATAAGGATACCCGGGACCACCTGCCCTTCGCCTCGCCGCAAGGTTACTCCAGAAATAGCCTGGATTGAGCGATGCCGAAGGAAACGCATCATTGATATCGTCAGGCATGGCGTGGGGAGGCGTATCGCGGCCGGCTTCCAATAACACGACATTAGCCAGATCCCCCTCGGATAATCGTGCCGCCAGCACCGCTCCGGCAGTACCGCCCCCGACAACAAGATACGTCTTGCGCATATGCGAACCAGCCTCTCTTTTTATTGGATGTTTGCAGGGATCAACCCGCGGCATTTCAGCGTGGGATACCCATTGCACGATGGGAATAGTTGAAAGCGATGAGCAGCGAGCCGGCCTGACTGAATTCGTCGAGAAACGCGGTCACTGTCGCCGTTCCGACTTCGTCGCATGGTAGTTTTCGAGCGGAGGCAGCAACAACGGCCATAACTGAAAATGAGTTTTTCAGCGATAAACGTGACTGCTCCTCCAGGATGGGGAACAAAAGCAGTCATCTGCAGCAGGAAAAAAATAAAGGTATCGCCCGCTTTCGCGAGCGACACCTTCATCCACTGCCCGCTAATCAGGCCTTGTTGTTCGCCTCTTCCAGCGCTTTTTCAGCGTTGAACCCGTCGAAGTTCTCGAATACGCCCAGAAAGCCCGGCACGGTCACTTCCCGCGCCCAGTCGCGCTGTAGTTCGCAGTACATTTGCACCCGGCTGATGAGCTTCGCGCCCGCCTGTTCCATTCTGCGCAACGCCGCCTCGTGCGCGGCGAGCGATGTGCCGCCGACCGCATCGACTGGCACATAAACGTCATAACCTTCCTGGATCGCGTCGAGCACCGGGAATGTCAGGCACGCTTCGGTCCAGAGTGCGGTCATGATGAGCTTCTTGCGCCCGAGCGCTTTGACCGCCTGCTTGAATTGCGTGTCCTCCCAACTGTTGATCGATGTGCGGTCGTAGGTCGGCAGATGGCCGAGCACCTTTTGCAGATCCTGAATCGGCGGCTTGTTGCGGCCGGTCGCGACATTGACTGTCGAGTGGATGATCGGCAGGTTGTAGTTGACCGCCGCTTTCGCGACGCTGGTGATGTTGAAGACGAGTTCATCACGCGGCATCGAGCGGATCGAAGAAACCTGGACAGGCTGATAATCGATGATGATCAACGCCGAGTTTTCCGGGGTCAGTAGCTGATCGGTATGGGGGTTGCGGAGAGTCTCGCTTGCCATTGGCAAATCCTTTTCATGGGTGACGCACATTTGTGAATCAGGCCGGAGCCTGTGCGGGTGATGGGTTCCGAGACACGTGCGAATGACGTTATGCCCGGAAAATCCATTGTGCTGTTCCCATGTTCGACGCAGTAGTAGCATTGCGCGACGTGCTGTGTCGCGAAAAGAGGAACGCAAGCGTGGATATCGAAGAACTGCAGACCTTCGTGGAAGTGGCTGATGCCGGGGGCATTTCGCAGGCTGCCCTGCGGCTTGGCGTGTCGAAATCGATCGTCAGCCGCCGCCTGGCTCGGCTTGAAACCGAATTGGGTGTGCAACTGCTGGCCCGCTCCACGCGCGGGGCGGCGCTTACCGAGGCCGGTGCGACGTTCCGGGACTACGCCGCCAGGGTTTGCACCGAGATCGACATCGCCAAGGAAACGATCCTGCCCGCCGGCGCCCTCCGCGGCCGCTTGCGCGTGGCCGTGCCGCTGTCGTTCGGCCAGAGTCACTTCGCCCCGATGCTGGCAGAAATGGCGCGTCGGCACCCGCAGCTGCACATCCAGACCTGTTACAGCGATCGCTTCGTTGACCTCATTGCCGAGGGGTACGATTGCGCCATCCGGGTGGGCTATATGCAGGACTCCAATCTGATCGCCAGACGAATTGGCCCGGTCTACGGCAAGCTCGTCGCAAGCCCCGCCTACATCAACGCGCACGGCGCGCCCGAGACGCCGGATGAACTGCTTGCCCATCAGGCACTCATGCAAGGCACCGAAGCCTGGCAATTCATGGATGGCGACAACGTCATCACGGTTCGTCCGCAAGGCCGCTTCAAGGCCGACAACGGCATCGCCCTGGTCGCCGCCGCGACCGCAGGCCTCGGCGTCGCCTACCTGCCCGACTGCCTGACCCATGAACACGTGGCATCCGGCGCACTGGTGCCGATCATGACAAACCATCCTCCCCCTCCGGCCGGCGCCTACATCATCCGCCCGCCGGGTCCCCACCCTGCGCGCAAAATCCGTGTGCTCACAGAACTGCTGATCGAGTTCTTCGGCGAAACGCCACACTTGGCGGTGCAGCCGCTGTCACATCAGGCAGACTTCAGGTGATGCGGGCAAGCTATCCAGAAATGCGCCAATCTGGCGCTTGCATCGCAAGTGCACCGTCGGGACCTGCGGGCCAATGGCCTGACGCACGGCCTCGATACCAGGGCGATAACCACGATCGAAATTCCATACAAAGTTCAGGAAGGTCAGGAACGCCCGATCAAGCTTCTCCGTACAACCTGCAGCAAGGTCTGCACGAGGTCGATTCAATACGCTGCGCAAGATCACCCGAGTGAAGCAGGTGAACCGCGGCGTATCGAGCCAAATGACCAGATCGGCACGAGGCAGGCGCAGGTCGAATGTGCGCCGGGCATAGTTGCCCTCACAGATCCAGACATCTGCTGATATCGCTTCTCTGACGCGTGCGCGAAACTGCTCGGCGTCTGGCTCGATCCAGCCGGGTTCCCAAAACAAAGTGTCCAGATGCACCACGGGCAGATCGAGACGCCTGCCCAAGGCGCGGGCAAGGGTAGATTTACCGCTGCCGGCATTGCCAAGAATTACAATCCGTTGCATGGGAACTTCCTGTCGAGAAAAAAGCCGGCAATTGTGCGGTTTTTGCAGGGTCAGTTAAAGACTGATAGATAACCGCGCCATCGACGTAAGTTTTTGCGGGCTGTTTTGTTTTTTGCAGGTCGGGCAACGTGCCGCCATCGTTGAGTGGCTGCTTTCGGCCAAAAGCGGACGTCGGCAGGCGACCGCTACCGGCCAGTAGCGGACATCCGGGAACTACTGCTTCCGGCCAAAAGCGGTCAGTGACAATATTCGCATAGGCTACCGCTCAGCTTCCCGAAGACCGATCTCGACTATTCGTTAGGTACAGCACCATCGCTGCACGAGCCGCATCTTTGATTACCTTCAGCCTCAACCAAGGTGATATTCGCGCCTTTATCAGCCACGTGATACGCCAGCGAAGCGCCCACGATGCCGACACTAATGACAACGACTCGTTTGCCCAGAGCATTCCCATATCAACCTTCATTCTGTCGACCTGAAGGCGGTTCATTGTCTGCCTCTGGTCGATTTCTGCTTGTCGTAATGGGCAGCAGTTGTCGTCCAGAAAGTAGATGTAGATTTGTCTGAAGTGGCGAAATAACTGCCAAAATCATCGTGTTAAAACGCCGCCTGAAATGGCAGCAAGATAAGTGCGTGAGTGTTGTTGGCACTGGAGGGTATCGAAAATTCGTTCAGCGACTACGGCAAGCGTCATCAACGACTATAGTCATTGGTGAGCCAGAGCGAATCTGACCATTCCCCTGCCAACCTGGCCTAATCCAATTCCGCGATTACACGGCGGATCTTCTTGTGTTCCTCGATGCGGAACGTGAACGTTTCGCTGCCGAAATCACTCAGGCTCAGGCTGAGATCGAGGCAGCGTTGTCTTTTTTTGAACCCCTTGATGGTGGATGGAGTTATCCCGCCGGGCACGTCGCATCCCACTGAGCACGTCCCAACCACCCATCTATCAAGGTTCAAGCAATGAATACTTTAGAGTTCGATGATGCACAAAAAACCAATGGCGACCTGGTTCAGGGTCCGCTGCCGGCCGGCACTGTCGCGCCCGACTTCACTCTTCACGCAACCCCTGATCAACAGTTGTCGCTGCGCGAGTTAAAGGGGAACCCCGTGATACTGGCGTTTTATCCCGCTGACTGGACTTCGGTGTGTGGTGACCAACTGACCTTGTACAACCAGTTGTTACCCACCTTCAGAGAATACGGTGCGGTGCTATTGGGTATCTCGGTTGACAGCGCCTGGTGTCATCAGGCCTTTGCCAAAGATAGGAATTTTCACTTCAGCCTGCTGGCCGATTTCGAGCCCAAAGGGGCGGTGGCACGACAGTATGGAGTGTACGAGTCCCAGCTCGGAGTTTGTAAGAGGGCACTGTTCGTGATTGACAAGGAGGGGGTGGTCGCCTGGAGCTACGTCTCACCAATGGCAATCAACCCTGGGGCGGACGGCATTCTGGATGCGCTGGATGCTCTGGCGAATTCGCCACAAGGCACGCCAATCAAAAATTAACAGGTGATTACATGGCCACTCTCAAAGTCCCGGTAAGTGCCAACGACCATCGTCAGGGAAGTGTGCATGCCAAGGTCACCTTGGTGGAATTTGGCGACTATGAATGTCCCTATTGCGGTGAAGCGTATTGGATGGTCAAGAATCTGAAGCAGCATTTTCGCGATAATTTGCTGTTCGTGTTCCGTAACTTCCCTCTGACCACCGCTCACCCCCATGCATTGGGTGCAGCGGTCACCGCTGAGTATGCCGGGAGTCGAGGATTCTTCTGGGAGGCCCACGACGAATTGTACGAAAATCAGGATCGATTGGGCCTGCCGCTGTATCGCGCCATTGTTCTAAAACACGGCCTTTCCAGCGAGGAACTCGACGTTGCCATGCGAGAGGACACTTACATACCCAAAATACAATCCGACTTCAATGGCGGTGTACGCAGCGGCGTGAACGGTACTCCGGCGTTTTACTTTGACGGGCTTCGCTATGACGGGGTCCCAGAGTTCAACGAGATGAGTCAGATGATTGAGCTTCTGTTAGTTCGCGGCCGAAATCGCTAGATTGCGACATCGGCCTGGCATCACCCACACCAGAGCCGAGGGCAAACCAGCGTTAGCTTCCTTCTACATTAAAGAGGTGTACACGGAGCCGGCAGCTAATGAAATCTTTGAAGTATTATGAAAAAAATCGACACGCCACATGGTTGGAGTTGTTTTTCGACCTGACTTTCGTTGTTACGATAGGCCAGGTTACGCATACTCTCGGACATGTTCATGAAGGCCACTTTGAACATAAGCAATTATGGATATTCTTGCTGCTTTTTGTACCGTTGTGGTGGATCTGGTCCAGTCACACGATTTACTCCAACAGGTTTGATACAGACAGCAATCCTCACCGTTTGGCAACATTATTCATAATGCTCCTGCTCATTGTGCTATCGGCACGGATCGGGGAAGATCTGGAAGTAAACTACCCGCTTATTATTGCCTGCTATTTTGGCATACGTGCCATCATCAGCATCATGTACATTTCGTCCATAAGTAAATTCGATTCTCGCGGCGAGCTCTCCTCTAGGCTCGGCTTCGCCCTGTTAATTAGCGCAGTCATTAGTCTCTCATCGGTTATTTTTGACCCGCCCTTGCGTTACCTTGTTGCTTATATTGGGATTGTTCTTGATATTCTGTTTCCTGTATTTTTCTGGACTAAACTAAAGCCGTTGCCAGCACACACAGAACACTTGGTTGAGCGCATAGGCCTACTCACCCTAATCTTATTGGGGGAGTCAATTATTAGCCTTTCCGGAGGCTTATCTAACATTCAATGGGGTTATTGCAATGTGATGGCGGCCATCACCGGATTCATCATGATTTGCAGTATCTGGTGGATCTATTTTGATAGCTTTTACCTGCTGAGCAAAAATCACAGCAGTATGAGTGGGCACGCCTTGATCTACTCGCACCTTTTTCTTTTTATGGGGCTGGCACTCCTAGCAAATTTGATCAGGCATGCGATCCTGAATGACATTGCGATGCGCGATTTCCAGATCATGTCGATCATCGGCATGGCATTGTTTTTCCTGGGGAAGCAATATGGCTATTTCATAGCCGTGAGTCGAATAAGGAAATACATACTGCAAAACACCTTGATCGTGCTTTCTTTAGGTGGGTTAGTTATATTTCTACCGCGTGTCGAGTACATATTGGTCGGCCTGACAGTAACCATGATCTGTTATGTTCTCCTGAATTTCAGATATCGTTGAGTCTTGATTATCAGGCCACAGCTCGGGAAAAGTGATCACGCGGCTGGTCTGCGGTTTGCGCGCTGCCTACTACGTCATTCTCAGTGTCCGAGCGACATGCGACGCTACCCTTGGTCTCTTTGGGTTTGTAATCCTGGTGTCGTCGACCATAGTTAATAGCCGGATGCCCCTTTTAGCTATTGCGACCAGATAGCACCAGCCGCATCGTAACAACAGGAGCCACGTCATGGTCAAAGTAGCGTTGTTCGTTCGTCTGGAAGCAAAACCTGGGAAAGAGAAAGAGGTGGAGCGCTTTCTCTTGAGCGGCCTTCCTTTAGTGGAGGAGGAGCCAGCCACTACAGCCTGGTTTGGAATCCGCTTGGGGCCGTCTACCTTTGGCATCTTTGACGCATTCCCGGATGAAGCGGGCCGGCAGGCTCATCTTTCGGGCAAGGTCGCGGCGGCGCTTATGGCAAACGCTGCCGAGCTGTTTGCCGAACCGCCATCAATCGAGAAGGTTGACGTCCTTGCGGCCAAGGTACCCGGCTAAGCAAACCCAATAGGAAGCTCCAGTCAGTACTGGGAGGCCCACGATGTATTTTGTGAAAATCAGGATAGCCTGGGCCTGCTGCTGTTCCGGGCGGTGATCAATCAAAACACCTGTATTGAAGATAAATGTCATGGCTAAAGTGCCGTGTCCAGGATTCATGCCATGCTCGCGCGCTCGGTATAAGTGAAAGGATACGCGCGCAAATCGTGTCCATGGACGGCGTGGAAGCCGCACAGAATCTGCAAGGCAATGTGCTCATCACGGGTTTAGGCTGGGTAGGGTAGATTGCTTGCCGGGCACCGGTCGCTCATGGCGCGAAGATCTCCATCATTGATGTAGATCCGGAGGTCATCCGCGCCGTAACACTTTATGGTTTCGTCAAGTGAGCATTCGTCGGCGTAGCAGTGACCGATGTTCAATGCGCTGCCGGACGCGGCTGCACTCCGAACTGCGCAACGATGTGCGTACCCAATTCCTCGATAACCTCCGCCGCAGGGCGCTTGCCATATTTGAGATTGAGAATGACGTGGTCCACGCCGATTTCCTCAAGCGACTCCAGCAAAAACCGTAGATGGTAACGTCCCAGTCTGAAACCCAAATGGATACGTGTGGGTGGCGTGGACGGATTCTCATCGAGATCGATGTACAGCGACTGAGTAAAGGGCTTATACACAGAACCACATTGTTTCGTGACCTCCAGTCGCCAATCTTCCACGACCAGCCGCTGCATATTCGGTATGCGTGGATAGTTGATCCATCCGTTGCTCTCACGCGCGATCCAATCCAGTGACTGACGACTGTTGCCGGTCACCAGCATTGGAATGAATTGGGTGGTGGGTTTCGGAATCAGGTCTGCGCCGTGCATTTCGCCAGTGCTCCAGTGGATGGGCTCAAAGCTGGTGCTGTGGGCTTGCCGAATCACTTCGTAGTGTTCTCGAAAGATTTCTCCACGCCTTTCGGGATCGACACCAAAAGCCGAAAACTCCACCGGCCGATCTCCCGAAGCCACCCCCAGAATCAAGCGACCTGTGCTCAACTGATCGACGCTGGCTGACGCCTTGGCCGTGTGCAGGGGATGGTGCAAAGGGATGGCAATGGAAGCGGTGCCAAGCGCAATCTCCGAGGTATGGGCAGCCATATAGCCCAGGTACACCCAGGGGTCGAAGACTTGGCCGACATCGCCGAAGCCAGGGTCGCGAAGCGGCACGTCGCGAAACCAGAGCGCGCAGAAGCCCAGCGCCTCGGCTTGTTTAGCCAGTGTGACCTGGTTGAGCATGCTCGGAGTGTCCCCGTCGAACGCCTCCATGGGAAAGAATAATCCAAGGCTCAAATGCCCCTGAGTGAAGGTTCGGCTAAACCCTAGATGCTTCTGGTAAGGAACCGTGCTCGGCCGATACATACGGATTGACCTCATGGCAGAACGTGAACAGCGCCCCCGTTTCCAGAGGTGCTGCGGCATCGGTCGCTTTTGAACGACAGGTGGGGGACTGGGTCTGGCTTTTACCCGTTGCGCCGTACTGCTGGTCGTGTGGACCGGATTCAGGGGGCAGTTGCTGGCGATAGGCGCGGGTCGGTCCGGGTGGGTGTTAAGTGGACGGTCAAAGGAAGTCAGATCTCTCGGCTCTATACCACCAGATGGGCAAGGTGTTCGAGGAATCATTCTATAAGCGTAGGCGGTTTTGCAGCTCTCCGCCATATTCTTACAATCGAGCCGCTGGCGGGCGAAAGTCGCGTATCGAAGGCAGTTATCGGTCGTTTCCTGCCATTCCAGAACGGCCGCTATTGGCCGATAGCAGCCAACCAAAGCCCACTATTTTCAACTCGACGCAGACCTTGCCCGGGATGGCGCTGGTTTATATCCAGACGTCGTTCAACGCTGTTCTTTCGCCCTCTTCATGCCCGGTGTTCAAAATCCCTCGTGGCTCGATCATCATCAGTTTTACTTCACCTTTGGCAGCCGTGCGATGTTTAACGCCACGGGGCACCACATACAGTTCACCCGGATTCACATAGACGCAGCCTTCCGGCAGGTCGATGCGCAAGGTGCCCTCCAGGACAAGAAATGCTTCGTCGGTCTCGGGATGTGAGTGCCAGATGAATTCGCCTTCGATTCGCACAACCTTGAACTGGTAGTCATTCATTTCCGCAACAACTCTGGGGCTCCAGTGCTGTTCGATGAGCGAAGCCTTATGAGCCAGGTTTACAGGAAACGATGAGTGTTGCTGATGCAGCTCTGACATGACAAATCCTCTGTGGTTGAAGTTGCCAGCCTATAGAGCATTGAGCAGAGGGTTCTTGTACGATCCTGCAAGTCAGCGTGCAGCTCGCAATCGCTCCAGCCAGCGCATGGGCGGTATTCCGTAGCAACGGGTGAAGTGTCGCGTCATATGACTTTGATCGTGGAAACCCGCGACGAGGGCCGCATCCACCAGGGTGAACCCTTCAAGCACCAATGCGCGGAACCGATCCAGGCGGCGCAGGGTGACAAATCGGTAAGGGCTGGTACCGTAAAGTGTTCTGAAGTCGCGTGACAGGCTCCAGCATTCGCGTCCACTGGCATGCTCCAGCATCTCCAGCGTAATGGATGAATGCAGATGTTCCAGGATAAACGCTCTGGCGCGCTCGGCTGCGCGGTAATCCAGGCGCTTGCGCCCGCGCGGCTTACCACCGACGGCACGCAATGCCATTGCCAAGTCATAGAGCGCGTCCTGCTGCTCCAGTGTTTCCAGTGGATGATCCACTGCTTGTACGAACGCCGCACTGGCATGGAACAGACGCGGATCACTGGAAATTCCCCCCGCGATAAAGGGCAACGGTTCTCCCCCCAGGATGTTCTGGATTAATGCCGGATCAACGTAGGCCATACGATAACGAAAGCCTGCATCGGTGCCGGCCATACCATCGTGGAGTTCATCGGGGTGAAGCACCAGTGTGTTGCCGGGAACGCCATGGCGCAGCGAGCCTGCATAGTGAAAGCTCTGGACGCCCGCTAAAGTACGGCCGATCGAGTAGGTGTCGTGTCGATGGGGATCGTAGCCGTGGCTGCCGAACCACGCTTCAATACACTCGATCCCTTCGGATTGAACACTGCGGATGATCCAGTCGGCGCCGCCAGGTTGGCCTTTTTTCTGATCCATGAATTTGTCGCCTCCCGCTTCTGCACGGTGCTGGTGAAGACCCTGTCGGGAATATACAAGTGCAGGATTTGGATGTCTGCTTCTGGCCGAAACCCACCTGCGGCGGACATCCTCAGAACCCACGCATTCTTTAATTATTACCGTGCAACGACTAGCCTTGGCCGCCGAGTGCAGATGTGCACCGCCTCTACCTGTGAAGGATACTTAATGCCGCTCTCTTTGCCGTTCGAACAAGTCGATGTATTCGCTGATCACTCTTGCGAAGGTAACGCGCTGGCCGTCGTGGCGGATGCCGATGAGCTGACAACCGAGCAGATGCAGGCGTTTGCCCGGTGGACGCAACTCAGTGAGACCACTTTTCTGTTGAAACCCCAAACGCCGCAAGCGCAGTACCGCGTACGGATTTTTACTCCGCTGCGCGAGCTGCCCTTTGCTGGCCACCCTACCCTGGGCAGCTGCAAGGTATGGCTGGCCCGAAATGGAAATCCCGGGCAAGTCGAGATTATTCAGGAATGCCCGGCAGGCTTGATTCGGGTACGCAGGCAAGGCCCTCACTTGGCGTTTTGCGCGCCGCCACTGGTGCGCAGCGGGCCGCTGGATGCGATGACGTCAAACCTGATCGAACAAGGGCTCGGACTCGCCGCCGGGCAGATCCGGGCCAGCCAGTGGGTAGACAACGGCCCCGGCTGGGCGGGCGTGTTGCTGGGGAGCCGCGAAGAAGTGCTGGCGATCAAACCCGATTACGCGGCGCTGCAGGGGTTGAATGTCGGGGTTATTGCGCCATGGAATGGGCCGCAGGCCGAAACCGACGTGGAAGTCAGAGCCTTCATGGGGGAAGAATGCAACGAGGACTCGGTCACCGGCAGCCTCAATGCAAGCCTGGCTCAGTGGCTGATCGGCGCGGGCATCCTGAACGACCGCTACAGCGTGAGCCAGGGCAGCGCCATCGGGCGCCGCGGGCGACTGCACATCGAAAACGTCGACGGTACCGTATGGGTTGGCGGAGCAGTACAGCACTGTGTTTCGGGGCGGGTGGTCTTTTGATGAACCATGGAATTCACCGGTACTGAATTCCATCCGGTCATCGCGGCCGCTGCACCTGACTCAAGTGTGGTGCTGAACCGTGTTCACAAATACCAGCGATACTCCCGCGCACTGATCTCCTGCATGAATGCCAGGTGATCCTGACGTTTGTTCTCGCAGTACACGTCGACGAACTCGGCGCCCAGTCCCGCACGCAGTTGCGGCTGGTGTTGCAGAGCGCGCACGGCATCAAGGATTTCCGTCGGAAAATCGATGCCGCTGTTGCGGTCATCGTTGAGGGGCGGGATCGGTTCCTTGCCTGATGCCAGACCATGTTCCAGGCCCACCAGAATCGCCGCCAACACCAGATACGGGTTGGCGTCGGCACCGGCCAGTCGGTATTCGATGCGCAGGTTTTTCGTGTCGGATTCGGGAATGCGCAGGCAGGCGTCTCGATCCTCGTAACCCCAGCTCGCCTGGGTCGCTGTGTTTACCGTGCCGCTCAGGCGGCGCATGGCGTTCTGGTTCGGGGCGAAGATCGGCATACTGTGCGGCAGCAGATCCAGGCAGCCGGCCACGGCATGGCGCAGCGCTTGCTGGTGATTGGCCGCCAGCAGGTTGTTGCCGGCGGCGTCATACAAACTGACATGCACGTGCATGCCGCTGCCCGGATGCTCCACGTACGGCTTGGCCATGAAACTGGCGCGGTAGCCGTGCTTGAGCGCCACCCCGCGGGTGCTGCGACAGAACAGCGCCGCCCAGTCCGCCGCGCGCAAACCGTCGTCCAGATGGCCAAAATTGATCTCGAACTGACCCGGCCCCAGCTCGGCGGTGATCACCGTGGCGTCGATGCCCTGAGCCCGCGTTGCTTCCACCATTTCATCGAGTACCGGAGCGAAGCGCGACAGGCGTTCGATGTGCATGTTCGGCTGATCATCGGCATCGTCGGTAAGTTCATCGCGGGGGAATTGCGGCAGGCCGTCGCGCAGTTTTTTGTCGAACAGATAGAACTCCAGTTCAAAGGCCACCACCGGGTGAATGCCCTTGGCTGCCAGTCTATCCAGCACTTTCGCCAATACCTCGCGGGGTTCGAATTCGATCGGTTTGGCGGTGCCGTCGGAGGTGATCAGCATCTGCCCCAGCGGCTGCGCTTCCCAAGTCACGGGCTTCAAAGTGCCGGGCACCAAGCGGCGCACGGCGTCCGGGTCGCCGTCGTTGAAGCAGTAATCGCCAATCTTGAACAGACCGCCCTGCACGCCCAGCAATACGCAGTTCTGCGGCAGCTTCAGTGCGCTGCCCGCCGCGACTTTTTCGAGCATGTCCACCGGATAGCGTTTGCCGTAAAAATGCCCCGGAATGTCCAGGGAAATCAGGTCGACATAACGCACCTCGGGGTAGCGTTGGCGAAACGCGCGCACTTCGGCGAGCAGGTCAGAGCAGACAGCGTCCATCGTGTTCATCCTTTGTTGTTATCAGGTGTAGACCCAGAGCACGCGGGTGAGCTGCCCGGTGAGATTGCCGTAACGGCAATGGGTGTGACTGTCGAATTGAAAGCTGTCACCGGCCTTTAAGGTCACCGGCTCGTCGTCGTTGCCCAGCCACAAGGTCAGTTCGCCTTCGAGCACGTAACCGCCCTGCTCCGAGCTGTCGCTCATGTGGCGGTCGCCGCTGCTCGCGCCCGGTTCCAGATGACTTTCGAGCATCGAGAACGAGGCACGCATCTGCGGCGACACCAGAATGTCGGTGATGCCGTTGGCGTAATACAGCGTGCGGCGTTCGTCCGGACGGGTGACCCACGGCACTTGCTTGGCTTTGGGCAGGCTGTAGAAATAAGTGGTCGGCACGCCGAGGGTTTCGCTGATCGCGGTGAGGTCGGCCACAGTCGGGCGCGACAGCCCACGTTCGACCTGCGAGAGGAAGCCCACCGAACGGCCGATCTTGTCGGCCAGATCCTTGAGGGTGTATTTCTTGTGCTTGCGCAGGTCGTGGATCAGGATCGCCAGCGCGGCGATTTCTTCTTGCTTGTCCATGGTCAAAATCTCATCAAATGCTGTCGCGCAGCCGATACCAGGCCTTGCCGATGGCCTCCAGCGGTGCGGCGAAGTGCTTGCCACCGGGGAAACGGCCATTGCTCAGGCCCTGGTACAACGCCAACTCATCATCCTTGCCAAGAATCGCATCGGACACCGCACGGGCGGCGGCCAGCGTCGGCAGCACGCCGTGGCCCGAATACCCCTGAAGCCAATAACGATTGCCCTCGCCGCCGACATCCGGCGTACGGTTCATGGTCAGATCGATGTGCCCGCCCCAAGCGAATTCCACCTCGACGCCCTTGAGTTGCGGAAACACCCGTTCGAGAAACGGTCGGGTAGCCGCCGCAATGTCCTTGGGCATACCGCCCAGATAGGTACAGCCACCGCCGAACAACAGGCGGTTGTCGGGGGTACGACGGAAGTAATCGAGGACGAACTGGTTGTCGGTCACACAGACATCGCTCGGCAGCAGCGCGGTGGCTTGCTCCGGGGTCAGAGGCGCGGTGGCGACCTGATAAGTGCCGACCGGCAGGATGCAGCTGGAGAGTTGCGGATCGAGTTCATCGAGATAGGCGTTACAGGCCAGCACCAGCACGTCGGCCTTCACCGAACCGCGCTCGGTGTTGACCCGAAATCCGCCTGCTTCTTCCCGGTAATTCAGCGCTTTGCTTTGTTCATAGATATGCCCGCCGGCGCGTTCGATGGCGGCGGCCAGCCCGAGCGCGAGTTTCAGCGGATTGAGGTGCGCGCCTTCAGCGTCGTAGAGGCCGGCCTGATAACGATCGCTGGCGACCCATTGCGGCAAGTCTTCACGGGGAATGAATTGCAGGCCGTCGTGGCCCCACTTGTGACTGGCTTCATGTTGCCACTCGGTCAGCAGGCTGACCCGGCGCGGCATCACCGACGTCCACAAATGGCCGGGGCGATAGTCGCAATCGAAGCCATGCCGCCCAGGCAATTCACGCAGCTCCTGCGCGGCCCAACGCATGCCGTCCCACAGACGCCGGGCGCGCTCATGACCGAGCGCGGCTTCCAGCGGCGGCATGTCGCACGACCAGCCCAGAATCGCCTGCCCGCCATTACGCCCCGAGGCGGCCCATGCCACGCGACTGGCTTCCAGTACGGTGACGCGCTTGCCGGCCAAGGCCAGGCGCAACGCGGTATGCAGCCCACTGAAGCCGGCGCCGATGATCACCACATCGGTGTCGTGCGCATCTTCCAGTGCCGGTCGTGTGCTGAGAATATCGGCGCAACTGTGGGCGTAATAACTGGCGACATGCTGCTGGGATTGCTGAAACATTCGGCGCCTCATGAAATTTATTTCTTATAATTTCATGAAAATCTACATAACAAATTTCATATCGGCAACCGACAACTGTTTCACACACGCGAATCAGTGCTCCAGCGCATAGCGCCGACAATGCTCCAGATAGCCTTTCTCATGGCTGCCCACCAACTGCACGACACTCGTCCACAGCCACGACGGCGCATCCAGTGTTTTCGAGCGACAGGTCTGCAATTCACGCATCCATTCGGCGCGGGTACTCATGTCCATCTGCCGCGCATGGGCCAGCCCCACGACCCGGGCCAGATACCCGGCGGCGAGCATCGCGTCAGTCTGGCTCAGTTGATCGAGTTCCAGTTTCATGTCTTGTGGCAGCAGTTCACGAATGAAGAAACCATGGTCGAGCACTCGCGTGGCAATCATCCGGTTGCCCAGTCCCGGCGAAAGGAAACGTGCGCCTTCGACCACACGTTTGCCGTTGTCGCGGGGCATCGCTGCTCGCGCCACCCGGGGGGCGGCGGCAGCAACTGCCTCTTTGATATCGAGCAGGCAATATTCCTGATCATCGCCCTCGCCCACCCCCAGCAGCACCGCATAACGCTTGAGTCCCAGCGAACTGCAGCCTTTGACCCAATAGGCCGAATCGAGCATTTTCACTCGGTCGTCCTTTGAGCGGCCTTTCAGGGACGTCACCAGCGTATGGACGTCAGGCGTTGCGCAAAGCGATTTCAGCGCGCTGCGTTCTTCCCGTGACAGCGACCAGAAATGCTTGCCCAGCGGAATGGTCGGTTTGGTGTTCTCGATGCGCTCCTGCGCCAGATGCTTCCAGGTGCGCTGCACCGCGCTGCGCATGCCGGCCTTGACTTGCGCGGGTCTTGGCGGCTCTTTGTCGACATCGTCTTCGAATGCCTGCTCATAGCCGCGCATCATCTCTTCGAGCATCCGTGCCGTGGCCACACCCGGCAGATCGGAGCCACGGGCGGCAGTCGCCAGCGATAGTGCCAGCCGGACCAAGTCATGCGCAGGGTTGCCGATAACGGTCTGATCAAGGTCGCGGATGTGGATGTCGATGCGCCCCTTGAGATCGCCGGTCGGCCCGAGATTGCCGGCGTGACAATCGCCGCAGATCCACACCGCCGGCCCTTTCGGCAGGCTGCGCCCGGGCTGGCTGTGCAGCCACTCATAAAACTGCACCGTACTGCCGCGCACATAGGCATGCGCGGAACGGGCCATTTTCAGATTGCGCAGTTGCGACAAGGGTTCAAGACGTGCGGAGGGCCGTGGGGTTTTCATGGACGCTTCTTGCAGTGAATGTGTCCTGTTGACCGTCGAGCGCTTGTAAATGTTGCAAAGTATTACAGCGGCAATTCCACCCGGGCCAGCAAGCCACCGCTGCTGCGATTGCTCAACTTCAGTTCACCGCCCTGATCACGCACGATGGCCCGCGCCGCCGACAGCCCAAGCCCGACCCCGCCGGTCTCGCGATTGCGTGAAGTTTCGAGACGGAAAAACGGATCGAACACCTGCTGCAATGACGCGTCGGGAATCCCTGGCCCGTCATCGGTGATGTCGATACAGACGCCGAGGCCATCACGGCTCAAGGCAATCGCCGGTTGCTGCGCGTACTTCTCGGCGTTTTCCAGCAGGTTGACGATCACTCGCTTGATCGCCAGCGGGCGGCCCTCATAGACCAGATGCGCGGGACCGCTGAAGTCGATGGCGATGTTCTGGTCGCGATAGTCGTCGACGATCGTCTGCAGCAGTTCCGACAGGTCGAACGCGGTGGTGGGTTCCGGCTGGGTGTCCTCACGGAAAAACGCCAGCGCGGAGTTGATCATCAGGCGCATTTCTTCGATGTCGCGAATCAGTTTGTCCTGATGATCGAGATCCTCCATGAACTCGCTGCGCAGGCGCATGCGGGTCAGCGGTGCCCGCAAGTCGTGGGAAATCGACGCGAGCATGTGCGTGCGCTCGCTGATGTAGTGCTGAATCTGCGCCTGCATGGTGTTGAAGGCGATGATCGCCTGACGGATCTCGTCCGGGCCTTCGATCTTGATCGGCGGCGCGCGCAGGTCGCCGCCGAAACGCCGGGCGGCGCTGGCGAAACGTTGCAGTGGCTGGGCCAGTTGCCTTGTGGCCAGCCAGGCCACCAGCACGGTAGCGATCAGGCCCAGCGCGATGATGATTGCGATGCGTGTGCCGATGTCCAGGCCCCAGGAGCGCTCGGGCGAAGAGAACAGCAACCAGCTGGCATCCGGCAATTGAATCAGCGCCGCATAGCGGCCGAGCGGGCTGCCACTCGGCCAGTCACCGGGGTTGAACACCCGAATGTCTCGCTCATAGCCAAACAACTGATGCAAGCCCGACGTCTTGTCGGCGACAAGCTGCGTACCCGCCGTTGGCAATCCGAACTCGCCCCGTTGTGCATGCCACGTCACCTCCAGCGCCGGGCCGGTTGCCGCCTGCGCCAGTTTCGGGCGTATAGGCGCGGGGGCGGCCTCGATCACCTTGACGGTCGCGGCAATCTGCTCCAGCAACCCGGTGCGTTCAATCGGCGGCCGCGCCCAGGTTCCGGCAACCTCCACGAACAGGAAATTGAGTGCCAGCGACGCGAGCATGGCCGCGACGATGGTCAGGGCAATCCGCCGACTCAGCGGATCACGGCGCAGGAATCGACGGATCATGTGCGACTGACTTTGGCGGTGAACATATAACCACCGTTGCGCACGGTGCGAATCAGGTCCGGGCGTTTGCTGTCCGGCTCGATCTTGCGCCGCAGGCGGCTGACCTGCACGTCGATGCTGCGATCAAAGGCGTCGTGGCCCTGACCGCGAGACAGGTCGATCAATTGTTCGCGGGTCAGAATGCGCTGCGGGTGTTCGAGAAACACCACCAGCAGATCGAACTCGCCACCGGACAGCGGAATCATCACGTTTTCCGGGGAGCGCAGTTCGCGACAAGTGATATCCAGATGCCAACCGGCGAAGGCGATCACCGGCCGCGCCGGTTCACTCGCCGGGCTGACCTGCTCACCGGCGCGACGCTGCACGGCGCGCAGACGGGCCAACAGTTCACGCGGGGCGAACGGTTTGGTGACGTAGTCATCGGCGCCCAGTTCAAGGCCGACAATCCGGTCGCTCAATTCGCCCATGGCGGTCAGCATGATGATCGGAATGCCCATCTGCGCCCGCACTTTCTGGCACAGGCTGAGGCCCCCTTCACCGGGCAGCATCAGGTCGAGAATGATCGTGTCCGGGCGCTGCTGGGCAATTGCCGCCCACATCGCTGCGCCGTCGGCGGCAACATCGACCTCGTAGGCGTGCTGGACGAAGAACTTCTTCAGCAGGGCGAGAATTTCCACGTCATCGTCGACGATCAGCAATCTGCTCACGGGCACAGGATCCTCAGGCCAAAAAAAGAACGCATCTAAAACTATTCTGGCGGGCGGGTCATATATTTCAATCGAGCAACATTCCGTCGTCCCGGACATCAAGCGGACATTCTGCGGCAAAACCCCTCAGGCACCCTGCACGCCATCGATAACCGGGGGGCTTTCAATGAGCGCATTGCACAACCGTTATACCGCCGAGGGCCACGACGCCCGCTATCCGTTGATTCTCAGCCAGCGCACCAGCGCGCCCGAGCAGGATACGCCGCTGTTGTTTCAGGAGTTCTGCCTGGGCCTGTCAGATGACCAAAGCCGTATCGTCCTGCGCCGCTATTTCGAGCAGTACGGCCCCAGCGATTCGCAATGGGTGGAGTACGTGCATTCGATTCCGACCGCCGACCTCATCCAATGGATCATGAGCCACGGCCGTCTGCACATCGAATGCTCGGACAACACCCCGCCGCTCTCCTCCCCCATCACTGCCCGCGCTTGAACCACGCGGGGCAACAGCGCAAAACAAGGATTCGCATGATAAGAAGCCATTGCTTGATGTCGGTGCTGTGTACGGCGTCCCTGAGCCTGTCGGCCTGCAGCAGCAAAACCGTCGAACCGCAGAAGTACACCGGATTCCTGCACGATTACAGCGTGCTCAGCGAGCACCAGTCGCCATCGGGGCAGACGGTGTTGAGTTGGGTCAGCCCGGCATTGGCCGGGGGGCGTTACACCCAGGTCTATCTGGCGCCCAGTCAGTTCTACCCCAGCGCCGCGCCGAGCGAGCGGATCCCGCTGAGCACGCTGTCCGGCGTCACCGAGTACTACGACGCCGCGCTCAGGCTGGAACTGGGCAAGGTCATGCGCCTGGTGCCGCAACCCGGCCCGAACACCCTGACCGTCAGACCGGCGATCACCCGCGTCGCCGCCAGCACCCAGGGCCTGCGCTTTTATGAATGGCTACCGGTGACGCTGGTCGCTGCAGGTGTGAGCACCGCCACCGGCATCCGCGATCAGGACAGCGAAATCACCACCGAAGTCTCATTCGAAGACGGCTCAACCGGCGAAGTGGTCGCCGAAGTCGTGCGCAAGGGCACCGGGCTGCCGCTGGAAAACGACAAACAGGTACTGACCGCCGATGACGTCAAAGGCGTGCTGGATGGTTGGGCGAGTGATCTTGGACAGTCCTACCTGGCGAGCCGTCGTTAGCCATACCTACTGATGAACAAGTCTGTTGTGGCGAGGGAGCTTGCTCCCGCTGGACTGCACAGCAGTCCTCCTCAACAGCGGGGCCGCTTCGCGCCCCAGCGGGAGCAAGCTCCCTCGCCACAGTCATTCGTTGAGTTGGGAGTATTTTTCAGTCGGTCGCAATCGCTGAATCCACTCATGCTCTGGGTGCAATCGAGCCAGATGTCGCGCCAGCGCTCATGCGCCCTGCTCCTTGTCCGCCGCCGATCTGTCTCGGCATTTTATTCAGCTAGCCTTGCTTTGTGTCACTGAAGGAATTCAGCAAGGAGCTGCCATGTTCAAGTTCATCAAAACCACCGTGATTGGCGGATTGCTGTTCATTCTGCCCCTGGTGCTGGTTTTCGTCCTGCTGGAAAAAGCCATCCACCTGTTGCGTGGCCCCGTGGAAAAGCTGCTGCCGATGTTTGCCGGGCACGACGTTGCCGGCGTGACCCTGATCACGCTGGCGACGTTGTTCGGTTTGATTGTCCTGTGTTTTCTCGCCGGGCTGCTGGCCCGCACTTCCACCGCTGCCCGAGCGATCGAAAACGGCGTAGACAAGGTCTTGAGCAATCTGCCGGGTTACCAGTTGCTCAAGGACACCACCACACGCTTTGCCGGGATGGAAAACCCCGACGGCTCGAAGGTTGGCCTGATTGCCGAGGAACAAGGCTGGCGTCTGTGTCTGGTGGTGGAAAGTGTCGGTGACTGGATGACCGTGTACATGCCGGATGGCGGAACAGCCGGTGGCACGGCGGGCGAAGTGCGCTTGCTACACGCCCGCGAAGTGATCATTACCGAGCTGTCGTGGCTGGCCATGGCCGCCGGGCTCCGCCGAGGCGGACGCGGGATGCTGGAGTTGATGCAGCCGTGGTTGCCGAAAACCTGAAAACCACTACTCGCTGCTCAAAATGCCATGGCAGATCAAACCCAGCACACCGCGCATGTGTTCGGCATGTGCCGCTCTGTCCGGCTCAGGCTCGGTCGCCAGACGGATAAACGCCATGTTCGCGTACTGGTTGAACAACGTCGCCGCCACGTCCAGATCGACTGAGCCACGCACCTTGCCCTGCGCCTGAAAATGCCCGAGCAGGGCCTTGGTTTCTTCGATCACCGCCGCATTCCACGGGCTCAACGCCAGCGCCAACTCACCCGTCAGTAGAAACGGTGCCAATTCACGCCACAGCGAGGCCGGCATGGCTTGCAATTGGTAGTCAGTCATCAAGCCTTCGAACTCGCACAACGCCTCCAGCGGATCGCTGTCGTCATCCAGATTGGCCCGCGCCTCGCGCATCGCCTGCTCGTCCGGTTGCTTGAGCAAGGCCAGCAAGATCTCCTGCTTGCCGCCAAAGTAATTGACCACCGTCGGCGCAGACACCCCGGCCTGGACCGCGATCTGGTCCAGCGTGGTGGCCGCAAAACCGTTGGTCTTGAACAGCTCCAGCGCTGCCTGCGCGATGACTTCCCTGCGCTGTTCCTTTTGCCGCTCTCTGAGCCCGCTCATGGTGCCTTTGTCCTGACTTGCTGATGAGACGGAGCCTACGGATTTATTTTTTAACCGACAAATATTTTCTTTACAAAAATAATTTTAAGTGACAAATATTAGCCGTGCACCGCTGGAATGAACGCGCACCCACTTGCCCCGTTTCTCTGGAGAACCGCCATGTCCGCCGAATTCGATCCGACCCGCAGCACCCGCGATTACCAGGCTGCCGACGCCGCCCACCACATTCACGCGTTCGTCGACCAAAAGGCGCTCAACGAAGAAGGCCCGCGGGTAATGGTCAGCGGTGATCGCCTGGCGTTGTGGGACAACGACGGCAATCGCTACCTGGACGGCATGTCCGGCCTGTGGTGCACCAACCTCGGTTACGGGCGCAAGGATCTGGCCGCTGCCGCCACCGCACAGCTGGAACAACTGCCCTACTACAACATGTTCTTCCACACCACTCACCCGCAAGTGATCGAGCTGTCGGAGCTGTTGTTCAGCCTGCTGCCCCAGCACTATAGCCACGCGATCTACACCAACTCCGGCTCGGAAGCCAACGAGGTGTTGATCCGCACTGTGCGCAAGTTCTGGCAGGTGATGGGCCAGCCCGAGAAGAAAATCATGATCGGCCGCTGGAACGGTTACCACGGCTCGACCCTGGCCGCGACGGCGCTGGGCGGCATGAAGTTCATGCATGAAATGGGCGGCACCATCCCCGACGTCGCACACATCGACGAGCCGTACTGGTTCGCCCACGAAGGCGACCTCAGCCCCGAAGAATTCGGCCTGCGGGCGGCGCGGCAACTGGAAGACAAGATCCTCGAACTGGGCGCCGACAAGGTCGCCGCCTTCGTCGCTGAACCGTTCCAGGGTGCCGGCGGCATGATCATCCCGCCCGCCACCTACTGGCCGGAAATCCAGCGCATCTGCCGCAAGTATGATGTGCTGCTGTGTGCCGACGAAGTCATCGGCGGTTTCGGCCGCACCGGCGAATGGTTCGCGCATCAGGCCTTCGGTTTCGAGCCGGACACCCTGTCCATCGCCAAGGGCCTGACCTCCGGCTACATCCCCATGGGCGGCCTGATCCTGTCACGGCGCATGGCCGAAGCGCTGGTGGAAAAAGGCGGCGTGTTCGCTCACGGCCTCACCTACTCCGGCCACCCGGTGGCGGCGGCTGTGGCGATTGCCAACCTCAAGGCGTTGCGCGATGAAGGCGTGGTCACTCAGGTGAAAAACGACACCGGCCCTTACTTGCAGAACTGCCTGCGCGAAGTGTTCGGCAACCATCCGCTGGTGGGTGAGATTCAGGGCGTGGGGCTGGTGGCGGCATTGCAGTTCGCCGAAGACAAAGCCACCCGCAAGCGTTTTGCCAACGAAAACGACATCGCGTGGCGCTGCCGCACGATCGGCTTTGAAGAAGGCCTGATCATTCGTTCGACGCTGGGCCGGATGATCATGGCCCCGGCGTTGATCGCCACGCGCGCGGAGCTGGATGAGCTGGTGGACAAAACACGTATCGCTGTGGATCGCACAGCGCGCGAGTATGGCCGCCTCTAACCCATAACTCACTGTGGGAGCGAGCTTGCTCGCGAAAGCGGTCGATCCGTCGACATAGATGTTGAATGACGTACCGCATTCGCGAGCGGGCTCACTACCACAGGGGATTCAGTGCGTCGTGGATGCTGCGGTAATTGGCGGAAGGCAGCCGGAGTCGAACCTGCCCGGGAACGGATGCCGTCCCCAACCGGGTTTGAAGCCCGGCCGCGCCACCGGGCGCGATTGCCTTCCTTTGAACTCAGGGTGCGTCGGCACTGGCCAGCGCGTTGTCGTGGCGGATCACCCGGGATTCGCCGATGCGTCGGGTCAGGCCGAGGCGGTCGAAGTATTCCAAGTACTGAATACAGCGTTTGCGTCCCAAGCCTAGCGCATCACGGAAAGTTGTCACCTGGATCGACGGATTTTCCTGTTCCAGCTGCAACAGAATGTTGGCCATGCGCCGCAGTTGCCCGTCAGACAGAAACAGGTCGCGCACCACTTGGTGCATTAATCCCAAGCGCGCCAGTTTGCGCAGCAACAGGCGCACCACGGCATCGTCCACGCCCAACACGTTGGCGACATCGCGCACCCACGGCGGATCAAACCCGGCCTGTTCGAACAGCGGCTGCATACGCTGCCACAGGGTTTCGTCTTCAGCATTCAAGCGCACCTGATGATCCGGCAGATGCAACCACGGCCCGCTGGCGTTGATCGATCCGGCGGCGCGCAGTTCTTCCAGCAGGCTGCCGAAGGTCGAACGCTCCAGCGCCAGACCACTGAAGCGGCGCAGGCGATCGCGATCCGGTCCCATCTGGTCCGGTTCCAGTTCATGCAACTTGGCCAACTGCTCCAACAGGGTGAACTTCAGCTGCCCCCAGCGCTGCACGTTGAACAGCACCGGGCCCTGGCGGGTGTCGATCAGGCGCACGTTGGCCGGGAGCGCCCAGTCTTCACGCTGACGATTGAACTGACGCTCCAGTCGTTGCGGATCGAGGCCGCCAGCGCTGTGGTCGAGCAACAGCGGCAGCGCCTGTTCAAGACTGTCGCTGCCGGCCAGGGCCTGCAGTTGCGCCAGCCGTTCCGGGCTGCGGCGTTGTCGGGCCGGGGCGAACGGGTCAAGCACCTGACCGCCGCCAAGGGTACGTTGCGCGCTCTGGTCACGCAGGATCAGTCGATCGCCCTTTACCGCATGCACCGGCGCATTGATCAGCAGTTGCGCAAACATCCGTTCGCCGGGACGCAAACGCGGACCCTCGAGCAACGCCACGCGGGCGATGACGTCTTGCGTACCGAGGTGCACGTGCACCGGGTGAAAATGTTCGAACGTGCGCTCACCGGGCAACAACTGAAACTCGATATCGACCCGTTGCGTCGGTGCGTGCAGCCACTCCGCCAACAGCCATTGACCGCGATGGATCTGTTCCAGCGCCAGTCGATCGCCACTGATATTCAGCGCCACCCGCTGCCCGGCGAAGGCCTGTTCGGCGGGCTGGTTTTGCGCGTGCAAGCCTCGCACCCGCACCGATTTCCCGGACGGCCCGAGGGCCAGTTTGTCCCCGACTGACACCGTCCCCGACAACGCCGTGCCAGTGACCACAATCCCGGCGCCCGCCACGCTGAACGCGCGGTCGATGGCCAGGCGAAAACCACCGTCGCGACTGCGCTCATGCACTTCGCTTTGAATCTGCAGCAAGCTCTGGCGCAGTTCATCGACGCCCTGCCCAGTCACACTCGACAGCGCCAATATCGGCGCTTCGGCAAACGGCCCGGGTTCGAGCAAGTCCAGAACCTGCCGCTGCACCTCTTCCACCCTGCCCGCTTCAACCCGATCGCATTTGGTGATCGCCACCAGCGCCCGGGGAATGCCCAGCAACTGGACAATCGCCAGATGCTCGCGGGTCTGCGGCATCACCCCGTCGTCCGCCGCCACCACCAGCAACACCAGATCGATGCCCTGCGCCCCGGCGAGCATGTTGTGGGTGAATTTCTCGTGGCCCGGCACATCGATGAACCCGGTCAGCCCGGCACCGGGTTCCAGCTCCGCGAAGAGATAACCGAGGTCGATGGTCATGCCGCGCTCGCGCTCCTGCGGGCGGCGGTCGCCAGTTTGCCCGGTCAGCGCTTGCAGCAGCGAAGTCTTGCCGTGATCGATGTGCCCGGCGGTGCCGACGATCACGACTCGACCTGCAACTGCGGCAACTGCGCCAGCCACGCCGGCTCGTCGTCGAGTTGCCGCAGATCGAGCCACAGCGCATCGTCGTCAATGCGCCCGAGCACCGGGATCGGCAACGCACGCAACGCGGTCTCCAGATTGAGCAGAAAGCGTCCGCGCAGTCGCTTGGACACTTGCGGGCGCAGGCACAGCGCTGCACTCGGTAAACGCGCCACCGGTTGGCTGCCGCTGCCGATCATGCCCAAGGCCTGCAAGGCGCTGACCTGCCAGGGTTCGCCCAAGACCTCAGCCATTGCCGGTTGCAGGCGAGAAGCCTGGGCGAGGATCTCCGCTTGCGGGCGAGTCAACAATCGCAAACTCGGCAGACGTTCGGCGAGGCGATCGGGATCGCGATACAAGCCCAGCACCGCTTCGAGTGCGGCCAGGGTCAACTTGTCGACCCGCAAGGCACGCTTCAACGGATTCTTCTTGATCTTCGCGATCAAGTCTTTGCGCCCGACGATCAACCCGGCCTGCGGCCCGCCGAGCAATTTGTCGCCGCTGAAGGTGACGATGTCAGCGCCATCAAGCAGCGCCTGGCGTACCGTCGGTTCCGCCGGCAGACCCCAGCGGGTCAAGTCCAGCAGACTGCCGCTGCCCAGATCCTCCAGCAGCGGCAAGCCGTGCCGATGGGCCAGCTCGGCCAGTTCGGCGGTGGGTACCCGGGCGGTAAAGCCTTCGATGCTGTAGTTGCTCGCATGCACGCGCATGATCAAGCCGCTGCGCGGGCTGATCGCCGCTTCGTAGTCGCGGGCGTGGGTGCGGTTGGTGGTGCCGACTTCGTGCAGGCGCACGCCGGCGCGGGCCATGATGTCGGGGATGCGGAACGCGCCGCCGATCTCGATCAGTTCGCCACGGGAAATGATGCCTTCCTTGCGCGCGCCGAGGCTGTTCAGCGTCAGCAACACCGCAGCGGCATTGTTGTTGACCACGGTGACGGCTTCGGCGCCGGTCAGTTCGCGGATCAGGCCTTCGATCAGGTCGTCGCGATCACCGCGCTTGCCGGTCGCCAGATCGAACTCAAGATTGAGCGGATAGCGCGCGGCCATTTGCACGGCGTCAATGGCTTCGTCCGGCAGCAACGCCCGGCCAAGATTGGTGTGCAGCACCGTGCCGGTCAGGTTGAACACTCGGCGCACGTTGCTGCGCTGTTGCTGGGCCAGGCGCTCGCCAACCCGTCCGGCGAGCACGTCGGGGCTGATTTCAACGGCCGACAATTGGCCGTTCAACACGCTGGATCGCAATTCATCGAGCAACTGGCGCAAGCTGGCCAGCAACGATTCGCGGCCATAACGCTCGGCCAACGGCACACAGGCCGGGTGACGCAACAAACCATCAATGGAAGGCAACCGCAGGGCAACGCTCGAAGACATCAGCCACTCCCGAAAAAACAAGACTGTCCGGCGAGTGTAGACGCTCTGGTCATTCGTCTCCCGGCGCCAGCAACAAATTCGGTGCCAGGCGCTGATAACCGTCCTGCGCCAGACGCATGTCGAGCAGCAGGCTGGTGAGGTCAGCCGACAGCGCTTCGCCTTCGGCATCGTTTTCCAGGTACACCAGTTTCAAGTAGCTGTTGCAACTCGGGCACACTTCCGCTCGAATCGGCGCCTGATTGGCCGCATGTCGATCATCCTCAAGGCTCAGGTAATCCAGCCCCTTGCTCGACTCGCAATACACACACTTGACCCGCACCACATGCCATTCACAGGCACACAGCGAGCACACCAGATAACGCAGACCATTGTGTTTGCCGCGATGGCGGATCACCCCGGCCATCGCCGGCGAACCGCAGCCCGGGCATTGGCTGAGGCTGTCGCCGGGTTTCAGTTGCAGGTTCGGTGCGCTGAGCAGCCAGTGGCTCCACGCCGCTTGCAGTCCGGCGCCGAGAAACGGCACCAACTGCGCCGGCACCATCGAATACTGGCCGCTGACCAACGCCACCGCCCACGCACGCAACTGCCCGGCACTGGCGCCACGCAAGGTGGCGAGCGCGTCGACCACGGCGGGTTGATCGGGCGGCACGTAGCGTTGCAGCAAGGCATCCAGATAAACTTGCCAGCCCTCTTCGCGAACCAGTGTGTCGGCAGCGAACGGCGGTAAACCATGTTGCTGACAGGCTTCAATTCTTTGTTGATCAAACGGTGCCGTCAGCGGTGGATCGTCGAAAACCTGTTGCTGAGCCCGGCACAATCCGGCGATCAGCCGCAGGTAATCGGCCAGCGGATGCCCGTGAGCCAATTGCTCCAGACGCTGGGCGCGCAAGGTGAACAGGGTGTGCGGCGGCAGGTGCAGAAACGGCGGCGAACTGGCCGCCGCTTCGATTTCCCCGGGTTCAAGAATGGTTGCCAAAAGTCAGCCCTTTTTGGTGATCGGTCGCTCCGGCACGTCCGGATTGCGTTCGTCGCGGGTGATGTCGCGATACCACAGCTCATGGTGTTTCCTCGCCCAGGCGCGGCTGACCCAACCATGCAGCATCGCGTCCACCGAACCCTTGATCCACAGCCCGGCGTAGATGTGCACGATGATGCTGAGGATCAGCACAAACCCGGCCAGCGCATGCAGGAGCATGGCCCAGCGGATCACGGTGATGCCGAAGTACGCACTGAAATACGCACGCCAGATCACAAGTCCAGTGAACAGCAAGCCAAGCATGCACAGCAGTAAAGTCCAGAACAGCATCTTCTGCCCGGCGTTGTACTTGCCCACCGGCGGTACGCTTTCTTCATCGTTGACCAGCACCCGGTCGATGCGGCGCATCCACTTCCAGTCGTTGTCGATGAAGAAGTTCGAACGCCAGAAGCGGAACACCAGACCGAGGAAGAACACGAACATCAGCACGCCCATGAACGGGTGCAGAATCCGCGTCCACGGCCCGCCGCCGAACAGGTGGGTCAGCCAGAACATCGACGGATGAAACAACGCCAGCCCGGACAGCCCGGCCATGAAGAACAGAATCGCCACCAGCCAGTGATTGGTGCGCTGGTTGGCGGTGTAGCGCAGGATCGTCTTGTTGCTCATGGCCGGTCCTCCCCGCGTGGATCGAAGGTGTGCACCGCCGGATCGACGACATGCACCGAAGTATCCGGCGGCGTCGGATGTTCATCTTCCTCGGCGCGATTCGGCCCGATGCGCACATAGTGGAAGAACCCGGCCAGAACCGCCGCGCCCATTGCCAGCAGACCCAGCGGTTTGCTGATGCCTTTCCACAGGCCCACCAACGGGCTGATGGCTGGTGCATCCGGCAACCCGGCGTAGATCTTCGGCGTGTCGGCGTGGTGCAGCACGTACATCACGTGAGTGCCGCCGACGCCTTCCGGGTCATACAGCCCGGCGTTGTCGAAGCCCCGGCTTTTCAGGTCAACGATGCGTTCGGCGGCGTGTTCCTTCATGTCTTCCTTGCTGCCGAACACAATGGCCCCGGTCGGACAGGTTTTCACACAGGCCGGCTCCAGCCCTACCGCGACGCGGTCGGAACACAAGGTGCATTTGTAGGCCTTGTGATCCTTCTGCGAAATCCGCGGAATGTTGAACGGGCAACCAGTGATGCAATAACCGCATCCGATGCAGTGATCCTGATCGAAATCGACGATGCCGTTGGCGTGCTTGATGATCGCCCCGGGACTCGGGCAAGCCGCGAGGCACCCCGGTTCGGCGCAATGCATGCAGCCGTCCTTGCGGATCAGCCACTCCAGGTTGCCGGCGTCGGTTTCGTGTTCGGTAAAGCGCATCAGGGTCCAGGTTTCTGCGCTCAGGTCCTGCGGGTTGTCGTAGGTGCCGTGGTTGTGGCCGACCTCGTCGCGCAGCTCGTTCCATTCCGAGCAGGCGACCTGGCAGGCCTTGCAGCCGATGCATTTGGTGGTGTCGATCAGCTTGGCGACTGCCTGCTGATTCCGCACCGAGGGCGGCACCGTGGTGGTGGCCGAGCGGGCAATGATGTCTTGGCTGGCCATTTACAGTTTCTCCACGTTGACCAGGAATGACTTGGATTCCGGGGTCTGTGTGTTGCCATCGCCGAGGAACGGCACCAGGGTGTTGGTCAGGTAACCGTGGCGCGTCTGGCCGGTGAACCCCCAATGCAGCGGGATGCCGATCTGATGCACCACTTGGCCGTTGACCTGCAGCGGCCGGATGCGTTTGGTCACCACCGCCACCGCCTCGATGAACCCGCGCTTGCAGCTGACCCGCACCCGATCCCCGGCCGCGATGCCCTTCTCCTTCGCCAGCACTTCGCCGATTTCGACGAACTGCTCGGGCTGGGCAATCGCATTCAACTTGCAATGCTTGCTCCAGAAGTGGAAGTGCTCGGTCAACCGGTAACTGGTGCCGGCGTACGGGAAGTCCTTGGCTTCGCCGAGGCTTTCCCAGACCGAATCGAAGATCCGCGCCGCCGGGTTGCTGGTGGCTTTCTTGTTTTGCGGGTGCAGCGGGTTGATGCCGATCGGCGTTTCGAACGGCTCGTAGTGCTCGGGGAATGGCCCTTCGTTCATCTTGTCGACGGCGAAGAACCGCGCCACGCCTTCGGGGTTCATGATGAACGGGTTCATCCCGGCTTCCGGCGGCACATCGGCCTTGTAGTCCGGCACGTCGGTGCCGCCCCAGGCCTTGCCGTTCCACCATACGAGGCGTTTTTTCGGATCCCACGGTTTGCCCGCGACATCCGCCGAGGCGCGGTTGTAGAGGATCCGCCGGTTGGCCGGCCACGCCCAGGCCCAGCCCTGATGCTGGTGCATGCCATACGGGTCGGCGTTGTCGCGCCGGGCCATCTGGTTGCCGGCCTCGGTCCAGCTGCCGGCGAAGATCCAGCAACCGGACGCGGTGCTGCCGTCATCCTTGAGCAGGCCGAACCCGGCCAGTTGCGAGCCGGCCTTGACCGCCACGCCGCTGGCATCGGTGAAGTCGACCATGGCGCTGCCGTTGATCTCTTTGGCCAGCTCCTCCGGCGAGGGCTCATCCGGGATCTTGTACGGCCAGGACAGGTTCAGCAGCGGATCGGCGAACTTGCCGCCCTCGGCCTGATAGCGCTTGCGCAGGCGCAGGAACAGCTCGCTCATGATGCGGATGTCGGTCTGCGCTTCGCCCGGGCCGTCGGCGCCTTTCCAGTGCCATTGCAGCCAGCGGCTGCTGTTGACCAGCGAGCCGTCTTCCTCAGCAAAGCAGGTAGTCGGCAGGCGAATCACTTCGGTCTGGATCTCGGCGCTTTTCACGTCGTTGTACGGCCCGACGTTCTGCCAGAACTCCGAAGTCTCGGTAGCCAGCGGATCCATCACCACCAGCCACTTGAGCTTGGCCAGCGCAGCCATCACCCGGTTCTTGTCGGGCAGCGCGGCGATCGGGTTGAAACCCTGGCACATGTAGCCGTTGACCTTGCCCTGGCTCATCAGGTCGAACATTTTCAGGACGTCGTAGTTGGGGATGTCCAGTTTCGGCAGGTAATCGTAATTCCAGTTGTTCTCCAGCGTGGCGTTGGCGCCGTACCACGACTTCATCAGGCTGACGTGGAATTTGCTGTAGTTCTGCCAGTAGGACAATTGCCCCGGACGCAGCGGCACCTGTGTGCGTTTTTTGATGAAGGTGTTGTAGTCCTGCTCGCCATCGCTGCCCAGGGTCAGATAACCCGGCAGCGAGTTGGACAGCAACCCGAGGTCGGTCAGGCCCTGAATGTTCGAGTGGCCGCGCAAGGCATTCACGCCGCCACCCGGCATGCCGACGTTGCCCAGCAGCAGTTGCACCATCGCCGCACTGCGGATGATCTGCGCGCCGATCGAGTGCTGCGTCCAGCCGAGGGCATACAGGATGGTCATGGTCTTGCCCGGCGTGGAGCACGTAGCAATCTCATCCCAGATTTTCTGCATGGCATCGACCGGCATCCCGCAGATCTGGCTCGCCAGCTCAATGTTGTAGCGGCTGTAATGCTGCTTCATCAATTGATAGACGCACTGCGGATCCTGCAGGGTCGGGTCGACTTTGACGAAGCCATCCTCGCCCAGCTCGTAACCCCAGCCAGACTTGTCGGTGTAGCTGCGTTTGGCCGCGTCATAGCCGCTGAAAATGCCATCCTCAAAGCCATAGCCGGCTTTGACGATGAACGAGACGTCGGTGTAGTTGCGCACGTATTCGTGCTGGATCTTGTCCTGAGTCAGCAGGTAATTGATCAGCCCGCCCATGAAGGCGATGTCGGTACCGGTGCGGATCGGCGCATAATAGTCGGCCACCGAAGCGGTCCGGGTAAAACGCGGGTCGACCACGATCAGCCGCGCGGCGTTGTGCGCCTTGGCCTCGGTCACCCATTTGAAGCCGCAGGGATGCGCTTCTGCTGCGTTGCCGCCCATTACCAGGATCAGATTCGCGTTGGCGATATCGGTCCAGGTGTTGGTCATGGCACCACGGCCGTACGTCGGGGCAAGACTTGCCACCGTCGGGCCGTGTCAGACACGCGCCTGGTTATCGAACCCCAGCATGCCGAGACTGCGAATCACCTTCTGGGTGATGTAGCCTGCTTCGTTGGACGCTGCCGATGCGGCGAGGAACCCGGTGGTCAGCCAGCGATTCACCGTTTGCCCGGTGGCGTTCTTCTCGATGAAGTTGGCGTCGCGGTCGGCCTTCATCAGGTCGGCGATACGGTCCAGCGCTTCGTCCCAACCGATGCGGGTCCATTCGCTGCTGCCAGGTTTGCGCACCTGCGGATATTGCAGGCGGCCCGGGCTGTGAATGAAGTCCAGCAGGCCCGCGCCTTTTGGACACAGGGTGCCGCGGTTGACCGGGTGGTCGGCGTCGCCCTCGATGTGGATGATGTTTTGCGCGACGTTCTTCGCGGCATCGCCCTGGCTGTACATGATCAAGCCGCAACCGACCGAGCAATACGGACAGGTGTTGCGGGTTTCATGAGTGTGGGCAAGCTTGAAGTGACGCACCTGCTCGGCGAAGGCCAGCGTCGGGGCCATGCCCAACGCGCCCAGGCTAGAGCCTGCAAGGCCGATACCGGCGACCTTGAAGAATTGACGACGGCTGAGATCCATCGTGCACTCCTGATCAGGTGGAACCCGGTACTTGAGCCGGGCTTTTTCTGGACAAACACGGTTACGGCAGAATGGCTGCCGACTTTTTCACTGTAGACAATGACCACACACTCTGTGTGAAAACCGACCGTCGGCCGTTTGTCGGTCTATTCGCCAACGAACACAAAACCCTGTGGGAGCTGGCTTGCCAGCGAAAGCGGTGGATCAGCCAACACCAATAGCGACAGTGACGACGCCATCGCTGGCAAGCCAGCTCCCACATGGGTCGCGTTGGGCTTAGAATGGCGCCCAGGACCCATCCCGCCTTCACGAGACCGCGCATGACTTTCGATTTTGATCAGCTATTCGACCGCCACAACACCGGCAGCACCAAGTGGAGCCGTTACTCGGCCGACGTGTTGCCGATGTGGGTCGCTGACATGGATTTCGCCGCGCCGCCGGTCGTCATCGAGGCATTGCAGCAGCGCCTGCTGCATCCGTTGGTGGGGTACAGCGTGGCGCAGGACAACCTGCGTGAAGCCATCGTCACTGATCTGTGGAACAAGTTCGCCTGGAAGGTCAAACCGCAGGAGCTGATCTTCCTGCCGGGTGTCGAATCCGGTTTCAACATGGCCCTCAAGGCGCTGGTCAAACCGCAGCAGAACGTCGTGGTGCAGGTGCCGAACTACCCGCCGCTGCGGCATGCGCCAGGGCATTGGGGGCTGAACAAGGTCGAGCTGGAATTCATCGCCCAGGCCGATGGCACCTACGCCACCCCGCTGGAGACCCTGCGCGAGTCGCTGAACGGTGGCGGTGCGCTGCTCCTGAGCAATCCACACAACCCGATCGGCAAAGTGTTCGATCGTGAAGAACTGCAAGCCGTGGCGGATACCTGCGCGGCACAGGACGCCTGGATCATCTCCGACGAGATCCACGCCGAGCTGTGCTTCGACGGCCGCGTGCACATTCCGACCGCCTCGCTGAGCCCGGAAATCGCCAGGCGCACGATCACCCTGATGTCGGCGAGCAAGGCCTACAACATCGCTGGCCTCAAGACCTCGTTCATGATCATCCAGGACGCCGCCCTGCGCGAGCGCGTCAACCACGCCCGTTGCGGCATGGTCGACAGCGTCAACCCGCTGGGCATGGAAGCCACCCGCGTTGCCTACAGCGAAGGTGCGCCATGGCTGGCCGAACTGAAAACCTATCTGCAAGCCAACCGCGACTGGCTGGTGGACGCGGTGCGCAGTCGCCTGCCGGGCGTCACGATCAATGTGCCGCAGGGAACCTATCTGGCGTGGCTCGATTGCTCGGCGCTGGAGCTGGACAATCCGCAGCAGTTCTTCCTCGAACAGGCCAAAGTCGGCCTGAGCCCCGGTCTGGACTTCGGTGACCAGCACCAACAGTTCGTGCGCCTGAACTTCGGCTGCCCTCGCTCGCTGCTCGAAGAAGGCATCAGCCGCATGGAGCGCGCCCTGACTAACCACAAATCCTGAAAACACCACCTCCCCCTGTAGGAGCTGCCGCAGGCTGCGATCTTTTGACGTTGGTTTTTTAAAACAAGATCAAAAGATCGCAGCCTGCGGCAGCTCCTACAGGGGGTTTGTGTTTGCAGTGGGTGTGCAGCGCAAATCCGATCGAACTCACGGCAAACCGTCCGGGTCAACCACCCATACCTGCCCTGAGAACCTCGGAGATTGACGATGACCGACTATCCAAAACCACCCTTCCCCGCACAAGCCCAGGCCGTCCCCGGTGCGCAAAGCAAAATGCAGCCGTACCCCGACTGTGGCGAGCAAAGCTATGTCGGCTCCGGGCGGCTGGCCGGCAAGATTGCGCTGATCACCGGCGCCGACAGTGGCATTGGCCGCGCGGTGGCGATTGCCTTCGCCCGTGAAGGCGCAGACGTGGTCGTGGCCTATCTGAATGAACATGACGACGCCAAAGAGACCGCACGCTGGGTTGAACAGGCAGGCCGCCAGTGCCTGTTGCTGTCAGGCGATCTGGCGCACAAGGCCCATTGCCAGGAATTGGTGGACAAGACCGTCGCACGCTTCGGGCGCATCGACATTCTGGTCAACAACGCGGCGTTCCAGATGACCCACGAGACCTTCGAAGAAATCCCCGACGAAGAATGGGTAATGACCTTCGACGTCAACATCACGGCGATTTTCCGGCTGTGTCAGGCGGCGATCAAACACATGCGCCCCGGCGCCTCGATCATCAACACCAGCTCGGTCAACTCGGACATGCCCAAACCGACCCTGCTGGCCTATGCCACCACCAAAGGCGCGATCGCCAACTTCACCGGCGGTCTGGCGCAGATCCTCGGGCCGAAAGAGATCCGCGTGAACTGCGTGGCCCCCGGGCCGATCTGGACACCGCTGATCGTCTCGACCATGCCCGATGAAGAAGTGCAGAACTTCGGCAGCGAAACCCCGCTCGGTCGCCCCGGACAACCAGTGGAAGTGGCGCCGATTTACGTGCTGCTGGCCTCTGATGAAGCCAGTTACATCACCGGTCAGCGCTATGGCGTGACCGGCGGCAAGCCGATGCTCTGAGCGGCGCGATAAAAACTGAACCTGGCGGCATGACGTCCCTCCATACCTTTAAGAGTCCCAACCGGTCCGCAGGATCAGGAGGTCGTCATGTCCGCCCCTCTCATTAAACTCTTCACCCAGCCCAACTTCGCCTGGACCGACATCCGCCGCGAAGAAGAGGCCCATCCCCGTCACTACCTGGCGCATCTGCTGCTATTGGCGCTGATTCCCGCCGTGTGCCTGTTCCTCGGGACCACGTATGTCGGCTGGAGTCTGGCAGCCGGCGAGACCGTGCGCTTGAGCACGGCCAGTGCGCTGCAACTGAGCATCATGTTGTATGTGGCCATTGTCGCCGGGGTCGCGGTCATCGGCGGGTTCATCCGCTGGATGTCGCGTACGTTCGACGCGCGCCCCACGCTTAACCAGTGCATCGGCTTTGCCGCCTATACCGTGACGCCGTTTTTCGTCGCCGGCATCGCCGGTCTCTATCCGAGTCGCTGGCTGGCAATTCTGGTGCTGGGTGCCGCTTCGGTGTATTCGACGTTCCTGCTGTTCGTCGGCCTGCCGACGTTCATGCATGAACGCAAGGAACAGGGCCTGCTGTATTCGGCTTGCGTCTGGGGCGTCGGCCTGCTGGTGATGGTGACCATTCTGGTGTCGATGATTCTGCTGTGGTTCAACGTGCTCGCGCCCGAGTACCTGCGTACTACCGTTGCTTAACCCGGTGCCAACGCTGTCGTCGATGGGCGACCGAACATGAGCTTCGTCATCTGGGTCGCGGTGCTTGGCGCCGTCTTGCTGACCCTGGCGCTGACTTCGTCGTACCTGCGCTGGATGCCGGTCACCACTTCGGCCGTGTGCCTGTTGCTGGGGATCGGCATCGGTCCGAGCGGTCTGGATCTGCTGAAGCTGCCCCTGGAAAACGCCTCGGTGTGGATGGAACACCTCACGGAAGTGGCGGTGCTGTTTTCGCTGTTTGTCTGCGGGCTCAAGCTGCGTCTGCCACTGCGCGACAAGCGCTGGCGGATTGCGTTCGGGCTGGCTGGCCCGGTGATGGTCTTGACCATCGCCGGGGTCAGCGTATTGCTGCACTGGGGCCTGCAACTGTCGTGGGGGCCGTCGCTGCTGATTGGGGCAATGCTGGCGCCCACCGACCCGGTACTGGCCGCGCTGGTGCAGGTCAATGATGCGCGGGATGTCGACAGCGTGCGCTTCGGTCTTTCCGGTGAAGCCGGGCTCAATGACGGCATCGCGTTCCCGTTCGTGATTCTCGGCTTGCTGCTGTTGCAGGCCGACGCGCAACCCGGCGCCTTGACCGATTGGATGCTGCACGGTTTGCTCTGGGCGGTGCCGGTCGGTCTGCTCACCGGTTACTGGATGGGCCGTGGCATTGGCCGGTTGACCCTGTCGCTGCGCATCCGCAACGACGACAGCACCCTGAGCCCGAATGATTATCTGGCGCTGTCGCTGATTGCCCTGGCTTACGTCGGCGCGGATGCGATTGGCGGTTATGGTTTTCTGTCAGTATTCGCCGCCGGCCTCGGCTTGCGCCAGGAAGAAGTCAAATCCACCGGCGCCAGCCAGCCACCCGCCGAACATCTGGTGCAACCGGTGGTGGGCCATCAGAACATCGAACCGCAGCACGCGGTGCACGGTGATACCGAACGACTGGAAAGCAGCCAGGTTGCGGCCGGGATCATGATGGGCGACATGCTCTCGTTCGGCAGTCTGGTGGAACGCGCCATGGAAGTGTTTCTGGTGACCCTGCTCGGCGTGGTGCTGGTGCCGCATTGGGACTGGCGCGCATTGGTCATTGGCGCGGTGCTGTTCTGCGTGGTGCGTCCGCTCTGCGTGGCGTTGATGCCTTGGGGCACCTTGCTTGACCGCGGTCAGCGCCTGTTGATCGGCTGGTTCGGCATTCGCGGGATCGGCAGCCTGTTCTATCTGTTTTATGCCTTGAACCACGGCCTGAGTCCTTCAGTCGCGACGTTGTGCACCAACATCACCCTGTCGGTGGTGGCATTGAGCATTTTGCTGCATGGCATCAGCACGCAACCGCTGCTGGCGCGCTACGAACAACGGCAAAAACGAAAAAACTGATTTTTCCAGCGGCAATATCTCCGGAAATCCATCGAAGTTTTTTCTGAAAATAAATGGATCCCTCGGCCAATACCGGCAGTCACAACCATAACCCTCGCTGTAAGCACTCGGCGGGTCCGGCAGGTTCGGTTCCCCTGCGGCTTGCAGCCCATGAATAGGAATCTTTGGATAACAAGGTCACAGTCATGAAAGAATGCTCGACTCCTGCACAAATCAAGGCTTGCAGGGCTTTGGCCCTGGAACGCAATCGTCAACTGTTCGAAGATGCCCACGCCCTCAACCGAGCGGCTTACGAGCTGCTGGAAGCGGACAATCTGGACCTCGAACAGTTTGAGCACTATCGAGCACTGCGCCGCAAAGCCGATGCGAAGTTCGAGGAAGCCATCGATCACCTGTGCGTCCTCAACGAAGACTTCCCGCCGATTCCAATGTCACCGCATCACTCGCAGGAATTGCGTCGGCAACTTGAAGCCGTCGAATAAAGCACACAAGAAAAAGCCCGGCAGCGATGTCCGGGCTTTTTCTTTGAGCGGCATTCAGCCTCCTGGGTTGGTCACCTGAATGAACACTGCATAAGCCCCGAGCAGGATCCAGAACGTGGCGAAGATCCAGGGCGTGCGCACCGAAAACAACAGCGACTTGCGATAGCCCTTGTGGCTCGACTCCATTTCACTGAACAGCGGCGACTCGTCGTAAGCCATGCCCATGATCGGCTCGCTGCGTAACAACTCGCTCTGCTTGTAGTGCCAGTGATCGATGATGTCGTACGCCGCCCGTATCCCCGGCCAGGCGTTGAGCGAGCTGAGCAACCCGAGCAGCGCGAGAAACGGCGGCACCACCAGCGTGAACAATTTGCCCCACTCGGGGTTGAGGTTGGCCATGCACGAAGCAAAGGCAATCACCAGAAACGACTGCGCCGCCAGATAGGCATCGGTGCGGTTGGCAAGAATGCTGGTTTCGTACTGGATTTCCTTGCGATAGAAATCCAGCCGTTCCTTGGGTGAGCCGAACATCTTGGCGTCGTGTTCAGTCAGGTGCTCTTCAGCGCTGGGCTCAGTCAGTATGCGAGGCAAGGGACGCGCACTCCGTGGCGGGGAAACCTTTTAGAAGGCCCTCGCCACGGACAAGTTCAGGCGGATTCACTTCATCGACTGCGCGATGATTTCCACCAGATTGAGCTGGGTGAACGGCTTGGGCAGACGCGGCAATTGCGCGGCAAAGCCTTCCAGACGTTCGGCGTAACCGGTGGCCAGAATGATCGGCAGATCCGGCTTGAGCAAACGCACCGCATGCGCCAGTTGCGCGCCGCTCATCTGCGGCATGGCCATGTCGGTGATCATCAGATCGATGACTTCACCCTGCTCGAACAACGCCAGCGCACTGGCGCCGGAGGTGGCGCTGATCACACGATGGCCTAGGTCTTCGAGCAGCAGCGTGGTGCTGGTCATCACCAGCGAATCGTCGTCGACCACCAGCACGCTGAGGCGTGGCACCAACACCGGTTTGACCGCCGGGTAAAGGTTTTTTGCCGTCTCCCCGGCCAGCGCCACCGGTATCCACATTTCAGCGCGGGTGCCATGGCCTTTTTCGCTCTTGAGAATGAAGCGGCCACCCAGTTGCTCGATAAAGCCATGCACCATCGACAAGCCCAGCCCGGTGCCCTTGCCCACGCCCTTGGTGGTGAAAAACGGATCCCTGGCCGACCCCAGCGTGGCTTCGTCCATGCCTTCCCCGGTGTCAATCACGCTCAGGCACACATAGCGCCCGGCCGCCATTGACGAATGGCTTTGCTCAAGCACGACTTCCGGCTGCGCGGTAATGCACAGGCTGCCACCGTCGACCATGGCGTCGCGGGCGTTGGTCGCCAGATTGAGCAGCGCCAGTTCCAGCTGGTTGCTGTCAGCCAGCACCGGTTGCAGATCCTCGGGAAAGCGTGTCTCGATGCGAATCCCGGGGCCGATCGAGCTGCGCAACAGTCCGGTGATGCCTTGCACCAGTTGTGCGATATCGACCGGCTCGGTCTTGAGTTCCTGCCGGCGGGCGAAGGCCAGCATGCGTTGGGTCAGCGATACGCCACGCAATGCACCCTGCGTGGCGTTTTCCAGCAGACGACTGTTTTTCGGATCGTCACCGATGCGCTTTTGCAGAATCTCCAGATTGCCCAGAATCACCGTCAGCAGATTGTTGAAGTCATGGGCGATGCCGCCGCTGAGCTGACCGATGGCCTGCATCTTCTGCGCCTGGAACAGCGCTTCACGGGTCTTTTCCAGCGCCACCTGCGCCTCATGGGCTTCGGTGACATCGCGGGTGATCTTGGCAAACCCAAGCAGCGTACCGGTTTCGCCGCGAATGGCATCGACCACCACGTGGGCCAGAAACCGCGTGCCATCCTTGCGCATGCGCCAGCTCTTGTTCTCGAAACGGCCCTCGCGGGTGGCAATCTCCAGCGCCCGCTGTGGTTCGCCGGCCACGCGGTCTTCGGGGGTATAGAAAATCGAAAAATGCTCGCCGATGATTTCTTCCGGCTGGTACCCCTTGATCCGCTGGGCGCCCTGATTCCAGTTGCTTACGCGACCTTCGGGGCTGAGCATGTAGATCGCATAATCGGTGACCCCCTGCACCAGCAGGCGGAACTGCTGTTCGCTTTGCTTGAGGGTTTCCTCGGCCATCTTGCGATCAGTCAGGTCACGGGTGATCTTGGCGTAGCCGAACAGTTTGCCGTCGGGATCGATAATCGGATCGATGACCACGTGGCACCAGAAACGGGCGCCATCCTTGCGCACCCGCCAGCCCTCGCCTTCGAACCGTCCTTCGCGCAGCGCTGTGTCGAGCGCGCGTTGCGGCAGGCCCGCCGCACGATCATCGGCGGTATAGAAGCGCGAGAAATGCTCGCCGAGAATCTCCGCCTCTTCGTAGCCCTTGAAGCGTTTGGCGCCGGAGTTCCAGCTGGTGATGATGCCGTCCGGATCGATCATGTAAATCGCATAATCGACCACCGCATCGATCAGCAGACGGAAACGCATCTCCTCGATCGCGGCAGTTTTGCTCGGTTTGTCACTCATCAGGTTCACCGCTGGTTTTCATTAGCGCAAGTATGCGGCAATCCGGCGCCATGGGAAGGTGCAAACGCGCTTCTATTCACGGCGTGTTCAATGGGTTGATTGCGGGCGAGTCTGTACCGAGCGACCACCAGCGTGGCAACAGTTGCTGAATGCGCGGCTCGGCGAAGCGGTCATCGATCAGCATCACCGTACCGCGATCCTCGCGCGTTCGGATAACCCGCCCGGCAGCCTGTACCACTTTCTGCACCCCCGGATACAGATAGGTATAGTCGTAACCGGCGCCAAAAATCGCTGCCATGCGCCGCTTCATCTGTTCGTTGACCGGGTTGAGCTGGGCCAGCCCCAGAGTTGCAATGAATGCGCCGATCAACCGTGCTCCGGGCAGGTCGATGCCTTCGCCAAACGCACCGCCCAACACGGCGAAGCCGATGCCCTGGCTGTCGGCGGTGAACTGATCGAGAAAGGCCTGGCGCTGCCCTTCCGCCATGCCCCGCGATTGCTGCCACAGATTGATCTGCGGATGGCGTTCGGCGAGCAGCGTCAGCACCTGTTGCAGGTAATCGAAACTGCTGAAGAACGCCAGGTAATTGCCCGGGCGCTCGCTGAACTGGCGGGCGATCAGCTCGACGATCGGCTCCAGCGACGCCTGCCGATGATTGAAGCGCGTGGAAATCCGGCTGACGATCTGCACCTGCAGCTGTTCGGCACTGAACGGTGATTCGACATCGATCCAAACTGTGTCGGCGGGTGTGCCGAGCAGATCGGCGTAATAGCGCCGCGGGCTTAGCGTCGCTGAGAACAACACGCTGCTGCGCGCCGCTTTCAGCCGGGGGCCGATGAACGCCGCCGGCACCACGTTGCGCAGGCACAACTGCGACAGCGGCCGCTTGCGCTCGAGGTCGCGCTTGCTGATGTCGAACAGGTAATGCTCGTCGAACAGCTCCGCCACCCGGCCAAACTGCAGCATGTCGAAATAGAAGGTTTGCAGCGCGCTGTCGAGTCCCTGCGGATGATCATTGAGGTAATCGCCAATCGCCGCGCTGCACAGGGACACCGCTTGCAGCAGTTTCTCCGGGGCCTTGTCGTAGGCCTGATACGGCGCCAGTTGCGGCTGATGCAGCGCGTTCCACTCGCGATTGACCCGTTGCAGGGATTTTTTCAGCACTTCGGGGGCCGTCTTGCGCACACTGGCCAGCGCGGCCTGATCGAGACTGGCGCTGTACATCGAACGCCCGCGTTCGACCAGGTTGTGCGCTTCATCGGCCAGCACCGCGACTTTCCACTGATTGAGCTGGGCCAGACCGAACAGCAGCGCGCTGAAATCGAAGTAATAGTTGTAGTCCGCCACCACCACGTCGGCCCAGCGGGCCATTTCCTGGCTCAAGTAATACGGGCACACCGTGTGCTGACGGGCCACTTCGCGCATCGCCGCCTGATCGAGCAGATTGATCCGGCTCGCCGCTTGGCGTGCGGCGGGCAGGCGATCATAGAAGCCCTGGGCCAACGGGCAGGATTCGCCGTGACAGGCTTTGTCCGGATGTTCGCAGGCCTTGTCGCGGGCGACCATCTCCAGCACCCGCAGCGGCAGGTTTTGCGATTGATCGAACAACACCTGACTGGCATCCAGCGCCAGTTTGCGCCCCGGGGTCTTGGCGGTCAGAAAGAACACCTTGTCCAGTTGCTGTGGCGCCAGCGCCTTGAGCATGGGGAATAGCGTGCCGAGGGTTTTACCGATCCCGGTGGGCGCCTGGGCCATCAGGCAACGGCCGGTGCTGACCGCTTTGAACACCGATTCGGCCAGATGCCGCTGGCCGGGGCGAAAGTCGGCGTGGGGAAAGCTCAATTGCTGCGCGGCCAGATTGCGCGCCTCGCGGTGGGCCATTTCCTGCTCGGCCCAGTTCAGGAACAACCGGCATTGTTGTTCGAAAAAGGCCTGCAAGGCGGGTGCATTGAAGGACTCGACCAGACAGGTTTCCTTTTCGCTGACGATGTCGAAATACACCAGCGCCAGATTGATCTGCTCAAGTTCAAGCTTGCGGCACATCAGCCAGCCGTAGATTTTCGCCTGCGCCCAATGCAGCTGCCGGTGGTTGGCCGGTTGCTTGCTGAGGTCGCCGCGATAGGTTTTGACTTCTTCCAGACAGTTCTGCGCCGGGTCGTAGCCGTCCGCCCTGCCCCTGACTTTCAATTGCAGAAACTCGCCTTCCAGTGCCACCTCGCTCTGGTATTTGTCGCTGCGCCGCGAGGCCACGGTGCGATGGCCGAGCATGCCTTCGAGGGCTGTCGGCGAGGGCGTGAATCGCAGGTCGAGGTCGCCGGTCTTGGCGGTGAACTCGCACAGCGCGCGGACGGCAATGCTGTAGCTCAAGCGCTTTGCTCCGCCCATTGCACGTAACACACGGCGACCGGCATCTGGTGCTGATGGCAGAACTCCAGCCAGCGCAGCTGGTTGTCCTGCAAACGGTCACCGGGACCTTTGACCTCGATCATCCGGTAGGTCTTGTGCTGCGGCCAGAACTGGATCAGGTCGGGCATGCCGGCGCGGTTGGCCTTGATGTCGAGCAGCAGGCGATTGAACCAGTGCTTGAGGTGTTCCGCCGGCAAGCACGCCAACGCCTGCTCGAGCAGTTGCTCATTCAACGCGCCCCAGAACACGAACGGCGACTGCACGCCCCACTTGGCGGCGAAGCATTCACGAATGGTTGCGACGTAACGGCCATCGTCGAGCTGGTCGAGGCAAGCCTGGAACAGTTCGGCGCGGCGTTGCTGGAAGTCTTCGTTGAGCAGATCCACCGGCCCGCGCTGGAACGGATGAAAGAATGCTCCCGGCAACGGCGCGAAAATCGCCGGCCAGCACAACAGGCCGAACAGCGAGTTGATCAGGCTGTTCTCGACGTAATGCACCGGGCCGCTGTCTTCGTGCAGATGCGCCTGCACGTAAAACTCCACTGACAATCCCGGATCAGTGCGCGGCAATTGCAGATCGAGGCGCTCGACCGGGCGTGGCGTTGCGCGTTTGAGCGGTGGTCCGCCGAGTTTGCGGCGTAGCCGTGGCAGCATCCGTTGCAGGCTCTGCTGCTCGGCGGCGCTTTCCGGCGCCTGTTCAGCGAGGCTGGCGAGCTCCAACGCCAGTGCGTATTCGCCGCAGCGCTCCAGCACGCGGATCATTCGCTGACGAGCGCCGGGGTAGGCACAGTTTCGGTAAATACTCAGGGCCAGGGTAAACTCGGCGATGCGCTCGCAATACTGGCCGATCTGGAACAGCACCTTGCCGCGCCGCCGTTGCAGCCACGGGTTGTCGAACTGCAACGCGCTGACCTGCTCGACGATGATCTCCAACGGCTCACCGGCCTCGAAGCGTTGCTGGCACTGATGCAGGAACAGACAGGCGTCAACGTCTTCACGGCTGCGCAGGCCACGGGAGTCGGCGCAGAATTCGACTTTTTCGTAGGTAAAGATGCCGAGGTCGGCGAGGACGAATTCCGACCAGTCCTGATACAGGTTGCCGAAGAACATCAGACGCAGGCGGTCGCACAGGTCCATGATGGTCAGGCTGAGCAAGCGGTCGCCGAGCGTCGGCGCCCAATCACAGAGGGTGCGCGACTCGCTGAATTGCTCGGCGAGCACCGGCAGCCAGTCGTCCTTGCGGCCCTTGGGTTGCTCGATAAAGCTGCCGAACGCCTGCAGCAGTTCAGCCTTGAGCAACACGTCGAACACTTCGGCCACGCTCAACAGAGCCTGATCGTCGAGCCAGCCGTGACTGAGCAACGGCTGCGCCGCAGCGCTGATGTCCCCGATTTCCGGGTAATTGAGTTTGCCGAGGCGGAAATGCACGCCCTTGCGCATTATCATGCGTACCAGCAAACCCTGCGAAGTGCGTGGCAAGGCCTTGAATTCGCGGATAAAGCCGTGCTCGGATTCGCTCATCACATCGGCATAGCGAAGCTCAAGCCAATCAAGCACTTGCCGAAAGTTGTTGAGGTAATAAAACGGATCGTCGAGCGGGTTGGCAGTCACGGGAATTCAGGGCCATGGCGAGCAAATACTGGTTATGCGTACAGATACCAGCTCTGCCCTGCCGGGTGCAAACGGAAAAAGATCAATGGCAGCGGCAATTCGGATTTTTTCAGGGGGCCATCGAACTTTTCCCGGTTCGATGGCACCAACCGCGTTAGAGACCGAAGTCGGTCAATTGATATGGAATGAGGTATTTGAGGTGGCTATGAAGATCAAGACTCTGGGTATTCCTCTGGCGGTAGCGGCCCTGCTGGCATTGGCCGGCTGCTCGACGCCGACCGTGGTCACCTTGCAGAACGGCACTCAGTATTTGACCAAGGACATGCCGAAAACCAAGACCAAGGACGGGTTCTATGAGTTCGAGGATATTTCCGGGACCAAGGTGAAGGTCCGCTCTGACGAAGTGGCGACCGTACGCAAGGAAGACTGACCCCTCAACCCCTGTAGGAGCTGCCGAAGGCTGCGATCTTTTGATCTTAAAAACAAAATCAAAAGATCGCAGCCTTCGGCAGCTCCTACAGGGGGAACGTTGGAGAATTACTCGAAAGCCGGCAGGCCCACAATGCTGTGATCACAGCTGAAATACTGCTCACCGCGCCGCGCCAGCTCGGCTTGCAGACGTCGGCAACGCTCCAGATCCTGTTGGGTCATGCGGTCAATGCTCAGATTGCCGGTGGCTTGCGCTTGTTTGTCATCACCCCGCCGAAACGTCACGAACGGCTGTTCGGGCTGAATCTGAAACAGGCTTTTCTCTTCGACCGGCTCGATCGTTTCGGTCTTTTGCGCTTTCGGCAGTTGATCGGTACTGATCCCGTAACGGCTGAGAATCGAGGTTGGCGGCAGATCGGCCCAGGCATTGGCCGATAACAGCGCCAGTCCGACTATCCCGACATACCCCTTGAACCTTCTCACGTGTGCATCTCCTGTACTCGATGGCGGCTACCTGTAGAACGTGTGTGCACGTGCTGGCTTTAGGCCGCTTCTGCTGTTTGCAGAGCTTTTGAGTCAGGGTGTGGCTGTCGAGTCACTTTCGATACCGAGTTGTGGCGAGGGAGCTTGCTCGCGCTTGAGCGCGTAGCGCTCACAAAGTCTTCAGGGCCGCTTCGCGACCCAGCGGGAGCAAGCTCCCTCGCCACAGGTTACGGATGCATCAGGCGATCACAATTCCATCGGCACTGAGGCTATTGAGCGCCACCCCAACCAGCGTCACCGAGTCAGCGCCAAACTTCAGCACCGTGTCCTGCCCCACCATCGAGGCATGCGCGCGGAAGTCGTCATTGGGCAACACGCCCTGCACGCCAAGGAACACCAGTTTGTCGTTGGCCGTGAAACCCAGCACCCGATCCTGACCGAACGCGCCGTTGAACAGGAACGTATCCGCCCCGCCTCCGGACTCCATCAAGTCATTGCCGGCGCCACCGACAAACACGTCGTTGCCGGCACCGCCAATCAAGTGGTCGTTGCCGTCCAGACCGAACAGCCAGTCGCCGCCGGCATGCGCCTTCAGCGTATCGGCGCCGCTGGTGCCCTTAACGCTGGACTCGTACTGGGTAACGTTGTTGCCAACCTTCAAACCGCTGGCCGTGACGCTGTGGGTCACATCGTCCTTGAACAGACCCCAGAGGAAACCCGGCTCCTTGCTGACGATGCTGCCGATGTCGCGGGTGATGCTGATCCCGCCATTGGCGTCGCGGATGTACAGGTTGCCGGCGCCGTCGTTGGCGAAGTCGAAGCTGTTCACCGATTTCTGCAACTCGAGGGTGTTGTTGCCGGCGCCGCCGAGGATGACGTTATAACCGCCAGCGTCGCGGAAGGTGTCATTGCCGGCGCGACCTTCGAGGTAGTCGTTGCCGCTGCCGCCCTGGATCAGGTCGTTGCTGTCGCTGCCGATGATGAATGTGCTGCCCTTGTGGGTTTCGGCGTTGCGGTTGAGGTCCTGCACCCACGTGTTGGCCCGCGCCGGGTCCGACAGGTTGGCGACGATGATCGTGGAATCCTTGCTGGTCAGGTCGTAGAACTTCGACTCGATGATCCGGTTCATGCCGTCACCGTAAGCGGTCGGCAGGTGCGAGATCCAGGTCGGGATGTTGAGAATCGAGAACGGCAGCAGATTCCACGCGGTCGAGGCGTAGTGATCGTTGAAGCTGACGATGTTGTCGGTGGCCGACTCCTTGGGCGCGTCGTGCACGCCCACCGAGGCGCCGGTGAAGGTCGAGCCGTCGAGGGCGCGGAACACCGGATCGTTTTCGTAACCGACGTTGAGCACCTTGTCGGTGCCGCTCTGAGTCGGCGAGGCGTAGGCGATGTAGTTGGAATCGGCGAAGAACCCGCCCCACTTGCCGCCACTCAGGTCAGCCATGCTGTTGACCGCCAGCCCGCCGAGGCTGTGGCCGCTGACCAGCACGTCCTTGCCGCTGAGGCCGTTGGCCTTGGCGAACGCCACCACATCATTGAGCAGATTGCCGAACGCTTCGCCGACGTAGTTTTTGGCGTAGTCCTTGGGACCGAAGGCGGCCAGCAGGTCGTTGATCACGTCGCCGATGGAGTCGAGGATCAGGTTTTCCCGCGGGCCGCTGGTGCCGCGAAAGGCAACGCCGATTTCCGTGAGATGGCCCTGGGCGTCGTACTTGCCGAGGATTTCCACCTGGGCGGTGGTGTAACCGGCCTTCTCGCCGAAGAAGGTGCCACGGGCATCGGTCTTGCCGTCGTAGCCCAATTGCGAGGCGCTGATCGGTGTCCAGCCGGCCTTTTTCACGGCGTCGAGGGCGAGTTTTTCCGAGTCGGGGTTCCACGGAATACCAGGAATCACCCCCTGCGAATCGGTACCGCCGAGCAGCGCGGTGACCAACGTGGCAGGCAGGCCGAGACCGAAGCCGTTGTGCTGATAACCGGCGGCAAAGCCGTTATCGAGGTTGTGATAGGAATACAGCGTGATCGCCATGGCATCGCTGAACAGTGCCTTGGAATCGGCTGTACCGAAGTTCTTGTAGTCATACACACCCATTGCTATTGCCTCTCTTTTGTTGGAATTGTCAGAGATAGCTCACAGCCAGGGCGCCCCTCACGGGCACGCCCCGGAGCATTTCAGTACTACTTGCATAAAGGCTGCGATCTTCTGATCTTGAAATCAAAATCAAAAGATCGCAGCCTGCGGCAGCTCCTACATTCATAAATCCCTGTAGGAGCTGTCGAGTGCAACGAGGCTGCGATCTTTTGATCTTGAAAATCAGAAGCAAAAGATCGCAGCCTGCGGCAGCTCCTACAGGATGACGGCTTACGCGAACACGAAAGACGAGTCCGACAGGTTAGCCACTCCCACCCCGATCAGGGTCACGGCATATTCGCCAATCTTCAGCACAGTATCAGCGCCGGACTGTGCAGCATGCTGCTTGTAGTCGTAGCCCTGCCCGGCGCCTTCGACGCCCATGAACACCAGTTTGTCGCTGCCCTGGTAGCCGTTGATCGCGTCGAAACCGAACGCGCCGCTGAACAGGAAGGTGTTGTTGCCACCCACCGCCGTCATCACGTCGTTGCCGGCGCCACCGACGAAGGTCACGTGGCCCTTGTCGCTGATCAGCTTGTCATCGCCACCCAGACCGAACAGCCAGTCACCGTCGGCGCTGGCGTGCAGCGCGTTGCCATACGCATCGCCATTGAGCGAATGGGTGTACTGAGTCAGTTCATTGCCATTGGTCAAACCCTTGGCCGTGACGCCCCAGGTGATTTCCTTGCTGCCCCACCACGACCCCGACTCCTTGCTCACCAGCGCGCCGATGTCGCGGGTCATGCTGATGCCGCCGTAGGCGTCGCGCACGTACAGCGTGCCGTCACCGTCGTTGGCGAAGCTGAAGTTCTGCAGCGGTTTCTGCAGCTCGAAGGTGTTGTGACCCTGGCCACCGAGGAGGATGTTGAAACCACCGTCATCACGGAACCGGTCATCACCGCCCAGGCCTTCGAGGAAATCGTTACCCGCCCCGCCCTTGAGCCAGTCGTTGCTGTTGGTACCGATGATGAAGGTGCTGCCGGTGTGCGGCTCGCCGCTGCGCCCCAGATCCTCGACCCAGGTCTTGCCCCGGGAAGATTCCTCAAGGTTGGAGACAATGAGGGTCGAGTCCTTGTGCGTCAGGTTGTAGAACTTCGAGTCGATCACCCGGTTCAGGCCATCGGCATACCCGAGCGAGCTGTGGGCCGACCAGTTCAGCGGATTGACGATGCTGAACGGCACCAGGTTCTGCGCGGTGGACGCATAGTTGTCGGTGAAGTTGACGATGTTATCGGTGGTCGACTCATGCGGCCCGTCGTGCTTGCCCAGCGAACCGCTGCTGAACGTGGTGCCGTCCAGTGCACGGAACACCGGATCGTTTTCGTAACCGATGTTCAGCACGTTGTTGCCGGTACTGCTCTGAGTCGGCGAAGCGAACGCGATGTAGTTGGCGTCCTTGAAGAACCCGCCCCAATTGCTGCCGCTCAACTCGGCCACGCTGTTGACCCCGAGGCCACCGAGGCTGTGGCCGCTGAACAGCACGTCCTTGGCGGCAATGCCGTTGGCGATGGCAAACGCGGCAACGGACTTGAGCAGGTTGTCGAAGGCGTTTTTCGCGTAGTTGCTCGCGTAATCCGACGGCCCGATGGCGGCCAGCAGATTGTTTTTCATGTCGCCGAAGGTGTCGCTGTAACCCAGCCCGCCGGTGCCGCGAAAGGCCACGCCGAGGCCGATCAGCTTGCCGCCGGCGTCGTACTTGCCGAGCACTTCGGCCTCGGCGCTGGTGAAGCCGTCCTTCTCGCCGAAGAACGTGCCTTGCGCGCCGACCTTGCCCTGATAACCCAGCGCCGTGGCGCTGAGCGGTTTCCAGGCGGTGGCCGGCAGAGGCTGGCCGGTTGGCGTGTAGGCATACAGCGTCAGCGCGATGGCGTCGCTGTACAACGCTTTGCCGTCGGCATTTTTATAATCGAACAATCCCATGTTGTGCTCTCTCTTCCTTCAATCAGGACTGGCAGCCTCCCGCGAGACTGCCAGTACTCCATCAGAACTGCCAGTCGAGGGTCAGACCCACACCGTGGTCTTTCTCGTTGTTACCGATCAGTCCGTTGTAGTCCAGGTTGACCCGGACATCGCGATTGAGCGCCAGCCCGGCGCGTACGCCGACCACTGCCGCATCACGATCCATCGACACACTCTGCACGGTGAACGCGCTGTTGCCATTGGCAAAGGCCAGGTGGCTGTCAGCATCGACACTGCTCAGGTTGTGCTGCCAGCCGAGGGTTGCGCCCAGTTCAAGCTGATGTTTTTCCGACAGCGCGAAGCTGCGCTTGGCGCGTACGCCAAGGGTCGACAGCACCACGTCGCGGTTGTCTTCGCCGCTCTTGAGCGCCGCGGCATCACCTTTCTCGGTGAAGCTCTCGGTGTTCAGATGCACGTACGACAGATTGGCGAACGGCTCCAGGTTCATCGGTTGCAGACGCAGATCGTAAGCCGCTTCGGTGAACACCTGAGTGGTCGCCGCATCGTGCTTGGTTTTCTCTTTGCCGCTGACGCCCGCGAACTGCAGATCACGCTTCACGTCCACGCGGTGCCAGCTGTAAGCCGCACCGGCGGTCAGGCGCAACGCATCGATCTGATGCCCGAGGTACGCACCGAGGTGGTAGCTGTCGACCGAAGCCGACGAATGCGTGCCGCCGCCCATGTTCAACGAGCTGTCGCTATAACCGGTAACGAAACCCAGACGCGTATCTTCAGCAATCAAACCGTCGACACCGGCCAGCAGCCCGCCGATGGAGCTGTTGGAGTCGGCGTTTTCATGGCCGCCATCGCTCTTGCCCCACGAACCGAGCACCTTGACCCAGGCGTTGCTGCGGTCGTCGGTCGGTGCGTTGGCGTTGAACAGATCGCGCTCACGCAGACGCTCGCCCACCGCTTCACGCAGGTAGCGGCTGTCGTTGATCAGCATCGTACCGATGGCCGGGTGAATTTCGCCGGACAGTTGCTGGAAGGCTTGTTGCGCCGACGCCGCGTTCGGCGACAACAGCAGGGTTTCGAACAGCGCATTGCCCGCGCCCAGGCCCTCGGCAGCCGCGCCGACTGCACGCTGGTTCGGCGTCAGACCGACACTGGCGAACGACGCACCATTGCGCCCGACGTCCAGTTGCACGCCGTTTGCCGAGTACGCCAGGGTGCCGCCGAGGAACGCGTAGTTCGGCAGCACTTGCCCAAACTGCCCTTGAATGCCACCGGCCGCTTGCAGGATGTTGAACTGCGAACCGAGCAGGCTCTTCACTTCAGTCGTCGTCAGCAAGGTCGGGCTGTTTTCCAGCGACAGGCTGACCGTGGCGCCATCGATCAGCGCTTTGCCACCGGCGACGATCTTGTCGCTGCTGGTCGGCGAGACTTCCACCGCGTAGGTCGAACCGCGCTCGAAGGTCACGTCACCGGCGACGTTCAGCGTGCCGATCGAGTTGCCCGGGGCGACGGTACCGCCGTTTTTCGCAGTCAGTGCGCCGATGCGGCCGTTACCGCCGAGGATGCCGCTGTCGTTGACCGTGACCGCCGAAGCCAGCGAGCCATTGATCGCCAGACGCCCCTGATTGACCAGGGTCGGGCCGCTGTAAGTGTTGTTGCCGGTCAGCACCAGTGTGCCGATGCCCTGCTTGGTCAGGCCGCCGTGACCGGAAATGTCGTTGCGCCAGGTGTCGAGGCCGCAGGTGATGTCGGTGCAGACGCGCTCGGTCGGTTTGCCCTTGTCGATGATCGCGCCAATGCCCGGCAAGTCCGCGACGAACTGCCCGGAACCGTAGGCGCCCTGAATGCGGAATTCTTCCGGGATGTCCTGTTCGGTGACGAACATCGCCGGGCCATCGATGCCCTTGCGCAGGTTGATCATGCCCCAGCCGTACAAGGCGTCGATGCCCGGTGCGCCGAGGTCGGTGGCGGTGGTACGCAGTACCGTGGCGACCTGATCGCCAGTCATGTACGGAAAGCGCTCCATCAGCACCGCCATCGAGCCGGCCACATGTGGCGCCGCCATTGAGGTGCCGTTGTAGTTTTTGTAGCCGGTGGTCAGGTTGTCGGCGTTGGTGCCGCTGATGATCGAGCTGTAGATCTGCGTGCCCGGCGCCGAGACGCAGAAGCTCGCGGTGTAACCGCAACGCGAGGAGAACGTACTCATGATGTACGGATTGGCGCTGGCCTGGTCCGGGTTCTTCTGCAACGCGGCGACGGTGATCCAGTTCGGCGCGATGTCCGGCACGAAGTAGCCGAGGCCGGCGATGGCGTCCGGGTTGTTCAGGTTGTAATCGTTGCCGGCGGCGAAGATCGTCACGATACCGCTGCGGGCGGCGGTGATGGCACCGTCGTAGGCACCGCCGGGCTTGGTGCCGAGCAGCGTGCGGATTTCGTTGAACTGCAATTGCGCGTCGTTGACGGTGAAGTGCGGATACGCGGGGTCGCGGCCGCCGAGGTCGAAACGGTCAGTGATGCCGATGCCCCAGCTGTTGTTGATGATCCGCGCGCCACTGGCGATCAGCGCATCCCAACCGGCCTTGTACACCGCGCCATCGTTGCCACGGACGATGCCGTCTTCCGGGCCCGGGTCGCCGTTGTCGGCGCTGATGATCTGCGCACCGAACGCCACCCCGTGCATCGGCCCACCGTCACGGCTGCCGGCGGCAATGCCACCAACGTGGGTGCCGTGAGCGCCGAGCTTGCCGTCGGAGCCGACCGAAGGCGAACCGTCATAGCGGAACGCATCGCCGGCTTTGACCGGGATGTAGGGGTCGGTGTATTCGCGGATCCCGCTGGTGACCAGGGTGATGACTTTGTTGGCGCCGGAAAACTCCGGGTGCGCGGCATACACCGGCTGGTCGAAGATCCCCAGTTTCACGCCTTTGCCGGTGTAACCGGCGGCGTAGGCGTAATCCGCGCCGATGGCGCCCAGGCCCCATTCCGCCTGGAACTCGGCGCTGCGCCAACTGGCGGGATCACCGCTGCGGCCGTTTTCCACATAAGGCGCCGCGTGCGCGGTGCCCCAAGTGGTCAGCGCGCAGAGCACCGCGCAATTGAGGGTTTTCATGGCGAAGCGACCGCCCGTTTGCGCGGGGGTATTGTTGTTATTCATCCAGCGACCTTCCTTAGTGATGTTGCGAAAAATCCGTGTACCAGGCCCACACCCGAGCCTGGGAAATAACGCTTGTGGCGAGGGGATTTATCCCCGATCGACTGCGCAGCAGTCGCACACCCGGACGACTATCGGGGCCGCTTCGCGTCCCATCGGGGATGATTCCCCTCAACACAGGTGTGTGCTCACATCCCCCTGTAGGAGCTGCCGCAGGCTGCGATCTTTTGATCTTGTTATTAAAAAATCAAAGTCAAAAGATCGCAGCCTTCGGCAGCTCCTACAGGGGACGTATTCACCCTCCGTCAGAACTGCCAGTTCAGGCTCAGCCCCACGCCGTGGCTCTTCTCGCGGTTGGCCAGTTGTCCGTTGTAATCCAGGTTGACCCGCACGTCCTTGCTCAATGCCAGACTGGCTTGTACGCCGACCAGCGCCGCATCACGCACCAGTGCCGAACTCTCGACCGAATACGGTGTGCTACCGCTGGCGAAGCGCAGATGCTGTTCGGCGTCGATGGCGCTGAGGCTGTGCTGCCAGCCGAGATGCCCGCTCAGGTCCAGCGCTTGCGCGGCCGACAGGTTGAAGCGCTTGACCGCGCGCACACCGAGCGTACTCAGCACCGCATCACGCTGCTCGCCGGAGCTTTTCAGCGCCGCCGCGTCGCCCTTTTCGGTGAAGCCTTCGGTATCCAGATGCACGTAAGCGAGGTTGGCGAACGGCTCCAGTGCCAGCGGTTGCAGGTTCAGCCGATAGGCCGCTTCACCGAAAACCTGCGTGGTCGCCGCATCAACCTTGGCTTTCTGTTTGGCGCTGACGTCGCCGTATTGCAGATCGCGCTTCACATCGGCGCGGTGCCAGCTGTAGGCCGCGCCGGTGCTCAGGCGCCAGGCACCGATGTCATGACCGGCGTAAGCGCCGAGGTGATAGCTGTCGACCTTGCCCGACGAGTGCGTGTCCGAGCCCATGTTCAGCGAGCTGTCGCTGTAACCGGTGACCAGACCGATGCGGGTCTGCTCGTCCAGCGCGCCGTCGACACCGGCGAGCAAACCGCCGATCGAGGTGCTGTAGCGCGAAGTGTCGTTACCGGAATCGGTCGAGCCCCAGGCGCCGAGGGCCTTGATCCAGCCATTGCTTTGCGTGGCATTTACATCGTGCAGACGCTCGCCGACCGCGTCGCGCAACTGGCGGCTGTCATTGATCAGCATCGAGCCGAGCGCCGGGTAGATCTCCCCGCTCAATTGCTGGAAGGCCTGTTGCGCCGAGGTGGCATCTGCCGACAGCAGCAGGCTTTCGTACACCGAGTTGCCAGCGCCGAGGCCTTCAACCGCCGTCGCCACCGCGCGTTGATTCGGGGTTTGCCCGACACTGGCGAACGAGGTGGCGTTGCGCTGGATGTCGAGCTGAATGGCGTTGCCCGTGTAGTCGAGGTTGCCGCCGATGAACAGGTAATCCGGCAGCACCGCGCCGAACCGGCCCTGGATGCCGCCGGCGGCTTGCAGAATGTCGTACGAATGGCCGAGCAGGCTGCGCGCTTGCGTGGTGCTGAGCAGGGTCGGACTGTTTTCCAGCGACAGGCTGACCGTGGCGCCGTTGATGCTCGCAACGCCACCGGCAACGATGCGGTCGCTGCTGGTCGGCGACAGCTCGACCGCGTAGGTCGAACCCGGCGTGAAGGTCACGTCACCGGCCACATTCAAAGTGCCGATGGAATTGCCCGGTGCCACGCGGCCGCCGCTGTTAGCGAGCAACGAGGCGATCCGCCCCGAACCGCCAAGGGTGCCGCTATCATTGACGATCACCGCCGAGGCCAGCGAGCCGTTGACGCTGAGCAAGCCGCCATTGACCGTGGTCGGGCCACGGAAGGTGTTGTCGCCGGTCAGCAGCAAGCGCCCTGCCCCGGACTTGATCAGGCTGCCCTGATAGACCCGCGTCGCCGCTGCAGCATCGCGCGCCATACCGACCGCGTAGTCGGTCTGATCCTGCTGACTTGCGCCTGCGGGAATACCGTTCTGCCAGCCCTTGTCCTGCAGGGTCTGCTGCCAGGCGCTGTGTTCGGCGAGGTCTTCGCGCTGGCGCTGAATCAGTGCCTTGTCGGAGATGTCATTGCTCCACACATCGCTTTGCCCGGCGGCCAGATTGGCATCGAACGCGCCGAGCAATTGCCCCGGACCGTGCATCGCCCGGTTGAGGTTGGCCACGCCCCAGCCGACCCGTTCGGTCGGTGCATCGGTGATTGAACCATCGAGCTGCGTGGCGGTGGTCAGCAGCACTTCGAGTGCCTGCTGATTGTTCATGTACGGATAGCGTTCCATCACCAGCGCCAGTGCCCCGGTGGCGTGCGGCGCGGCCATCGAGGTGCCGGACTTGATGGCGTAATCGCCACCCGGAATGGTGCTGTCGATCTTCGCCCCCGGCGTGGTGATGCACCAGTATTTGGCGATGCCGCACTGGTTGTACTTTTGCTGATTGCTCTGATCCAGCCCGGAGACTGCCAGCCAGTGGCCTTCGAGATCCGGCTGAAAGTACGGCAACGCCGAGCGCACGCTGGCGTTCGGGTAGCCGCTGTTACCGGCGCTGAACACGTTGATCACGCCACGGCGCGAGACATCCGCCGCCGCGTCGAGCCAGGTGCCCTGATTCCAGTGCTGGGCGTACGCGGCATGCAGATCGGCCAGGGTGCGATAGCTGACATCCGGCGGCTGGCTGCCCCAACTGTTGTTGATCGCGCGCACGCCGGCAGCGGCCAGCGCGTCATAAGCCGCTTTGAAATAGCGCGGATCGGGTTTCGGGCCGAACAGAAAACTGTCGTTGTTGTTGGTGTTGCCGACGTAGATTTGCGCGTTGTACGCCACCCCGTGCATGCCGGTGCCGTCACGGCTGGCGCCCATGGTGCCGACCACGTGGGTGCCGTGGGAATCGTTGTTGGCGTTAAGGGTGCCATTGACGCTGAACAGCGAACCATCGACGTAACTGCCGGAGGCCAGCACCGGGTGATAGCGCTCGCTGGCGAACTCGGGGTGGGCGGCATCGAAGCCGGAGTCGAGGGCGCCGATCTTCACGCCTTTGCCGGTAATGCCGGCGGCGTAGGCCTGATCGGCCTGCATCCGCGCCAGGCCCCAGTCGCGCTGGAATTCGGCGCTGCGCCAACTGGCGGGATCGCCGGGCTTGCCGGTTTCAAGGTATTGCGCGTTGGCCTGCGCGATGGAAACTGCGAGCAACAGGCTGCCGACCGCTGCCGGCTTGATGCGTACGTCCATGTTCACCACTCACTTTTCTTATGTTTTTGTTATGACCCGTTTCGCCGGGCGAGCACTTCTTGAACTATCGAGCGAGTCTATTTGTGGCGAGGGAGCTTGCTCCCGCTGGCTGCGCAGCAGCCCAAAATCTTGTGAGCGCTACGCACTCAAGCGGGAGCAAGCTCCCTCGCCACAGGTTCGGTGCCAAGCATTAACGCGAGTTGCTTTTCGGGCCTTGTCCGAACGCCTCATCCACCCGCGCCAGATCCTGTTCGTTCAAGGTCCCCGCGTAGTAATGCAGTTTGGTCCAGGCCATCAAGTAGTCGTAGCGCGCCTGAGCCAGGTCGCGGCGGGTGGTAAACAGTTGCTGTTCGGCGTTCAGCGCATCGAGGTTGGTCCGTTCACCGCCAAGAATGCTTTGCTTGGTCGACACCACCAGCGCTTCAGCCGAGGCCAGGGCCTTCTGGTAGGCGCGCAGTTTGTTGACGCCCGACAGGCAGGCGCTGAACTGGCGACGCAGTTCGATCAGTGTCTCGCGGGTCTTGCCATCGAGCTCGTATTCCGCCTGTTCCATGGTGCGGCTGGCCTGACGGGTCGAGGCCGACACCCCGCCACCGGCATACAGCGGCACGTTGACTTCAAAGCCGATGGTATTGGTGTCGTAGCGCTGGTTGTAGGTGTTGCCGCTGTCCGATTCAGTCTTGCGGATCGACGCATAGGCACTGACTTTCGGTAGGTGCCCGGCGCGGTTGCGCTCGACTTCGTACTTGGCCACTTCCACCGCCTGGCGTTGCGACGCCAGATTAGGGTTGTTGCTGATCGCCAGCTCATGCCAGGTGTCGTAGTTGGCCGGCATCAGCGCGAAGGTCTGAAAATTCTGATCCAGCGGCGCCAGCTCGCTGATGTCCACCGTCTGCACGCCGACCAGCGCCCCCAGTTCACGCAGCGCCGCGTCTTGCTCATTGCGCGCCTCGATCTCTTCGGCGGTCGCCAGTTCATAGCGCGACTCGGCTTCCAGAATGTCGGTGCGCGTGCCCTCGCCCTGTTTGAACATGTGCTCGTTCTGCTGGAACTGCTGCTCGTAAGCCTTCTTCTTGGCCTGGGCGATGTCGATCTGATCCTGGGCGAACAAGGCCTTGGTATAGTTGTCCAGCACCCGCACCAGCAGTTCCTGACTCTTGCCGCGAAATGCCTCGTCGGCGAACAGCGACTGCGCCACGCCTTTGCGATACGCCGCGTAGGCTTCGTAGTCGAGCAACGGCTGCTGCAAGGTCAGGGTCGAGCCATAGCTGTTGTAGTTGCGGTCTTCGGTCAGGTTGCCGCGAGCGGTCAGTTGCGTGGCCTTCGAGGTGTTGTGACCCCGGTTGTAGTTGTAACCCAGTCTCGGCAACAACCCGGCGCGGCCGATGAGGCGGTTTTCCAGGCCCGCGTCGCGCTCCTTGATCGCGCCGAGGAACACCGGATCGTTGCGCAATGCCTGTTCGTAGACCTCGAATGGCCCCATGGCCGCCAGCGCGCTGTTTCCTGCGAGCAGCGCGAACGCTGCTCCCAACATCGAAAGCTTATTCATACAGCCGAACATCCTTATTCTTCGGTCAACGCGGAGCCGGCCCGATCGAGCAGCGGTTTGAACAGGTAGTTGAGCAGTGAACGTTCGCCCGTGCGCACGAACATTTCTGCCGGCATACCGGGCTTGATCACCAGGCCGTGGAGCTTTTCCATCGCCTGATCACTGACGCTGCTGCGCAACACGTAGTACGGCACGCCGGTTTTCTCGTCGACCATCTGGTCGGCGGAAATCAGGCTGACCTCACCCGGTACACGCGGGGTCTTGCTCTGGTTGAACGCGGTGAACAGGATGTCGACCGGCAGATGCGTGCCGACCTTGTCGATCAGGTTGATCGGCAAGTGCCCTTCGACTTCCAGGGTGGTGCCCTGCGGGACGATCTCCAGCAGGGTTTCGCCCTGACGCACCACGGCGCCTTCGGTGTGCACGCCGAGGTTGACCGCCACGCCGTCGGCGGTGGCGAGGATCTCGCTGTGTTGCAGGTCGAAACCGGCCGAAGTCAGTTGCTCCGACAGGGTCACGCTTTTGAGCTGCGCGTCGGCCAGTTGGGTGCGCACTTCCTTCTGGTATTCCTCGCCATGCTGTTGCAGCTTCAGGCGCGATTCGAGGATGCCCTGCTCCACCCGGCCGCTTTCACCGGTGTTTTCCGCCAGTTGCTGCTGCACTTGCGACAGCTGACGCTGGTATTCCATCAAGCGGTTACGCGGGATGTAGCCGTTGTCCGCCAGCGGCTGCAGGTTGCTCAGTTGCTGTTGCAGCGAGTCGGCCTGGGCGTTGAGGTCGGTGCGGGCGCGGCGCATGCCCGCCAGTTGCGCGGTGGCACCTTCGATGCTGGCACGCAGCCCGGCCTGCTCGCGGTAGAACGCTTCGCGACGGCTGCTGAACAGTTGACGCTGGCCTTCAAGGACCAGCGCCAGACGCGGATCCGGGTCGTTGCTCAACTCGGCCGGAAAGGTCACCTGCTTGAGGTTATCGCGCTCGGCCTGCCAGCGCGCGAGGCTGGCCCAGGCCATGCGGTACTGGGCTTGCAGCGACTGCACGTCGGCCGCGACCTGGGTCTGGTCGAGGCGGAACAGCGGCTGGCCCTGCTTCACGATCTCGCCTTCGCGCACCAGGATCCGGCTGACCACGCCGGCACTCATTGACTGCACGGCCTTGCGCTTGCCCGACACCACCACGGTGCCCTGCACCGGAATGCCTTGATCCAGCGGCGCCAGGGCGGCCCAGGTGAAGAAACTGCCAGCGCCGACGATGGCCAGAATCCAGCCCATGCGGGCGAAGAATTTCGCATCGCGCTCAGGGCGCTCGGTGACGTACGCGTGTTCCATGGAGGCTTCGTTTTCAGTGTTCATGCTGGCGCTGCTCATACACCCGAATTCCTTGTCGTGGGCTGGTACTGCCGGCTCATGCTGAGCCCGCCCGGTGCCTGCGCAGATTTTTCCCGTTGTTGTTCCTGAGCGCCGGACAGCGCCTTGAGTACGTCCTGGCTGTTGCCGAAGGCCTGCAAACGTCCGTCGTTGAGCACCAGCAACTTGTCGGCCTGGGCCAGCACCGAAGACCGGTGCGTCACCAGAACCACGGTGGTGCCCTTGGCCTTGAGCTGGGCGATGGCGCTGGCCAGCGCGGCTTCACCGACGGTGTCGAGGTTAGAGTTCGGCTCATCGAGCACCACCAGGCTCGGATCGCCATACATCGCGCGCGCCAGAGCGACGCGCTGCTTCTGGCCGCCGGACAGGCCACTGCCGTCCTCGCCCAGTTGCGTGTCGTAGCCTTGTGGCATCCGCAGAATCATCTCGTGCACGCCGGCCTGTTGCGCGGCAGCCACGACTTTCTCCGGGTTGGCCTCGCTGAAACGGGCGATGTTCTCGGCGATGCTGCCGCTGAACAGTTCGATGTCTTGTGGCAGGTAGCCGATGTACGGGCCGAGCTCGTCGCGGTTCCAGCGATGGATGTCCGCACCGTCCAGGCGCACGGTGCCGCCGAGGGTCGGCCACACGCCGACCAGCACCCGGGCCAGGGTCGACTTGCCGGAACCGGAGGCACCGAGCACACCCAGTACTTCGCCCGCGCCAATCGCGAAATTGACCATGTGCAGGGTCGCCGCGCGTTGCCCCGGAGGGCCGGCACTGACTTGCTCAAAGGCAATCTGGCCTTTTGGCGCCGGCAGCGCCATGGCGTCGTCACTCGGCGGGAACGCCTGCAGCAAGGAGTCCAGACGACGATAGGCCAGCTTCGCCCCGCTCCACTGTTTCCACACAGCGATCAACTGGTCGATCGGACTCAGCACGCGGCCCATCAGGATCGAACCGGCGATCATCATCCCGGCGGTCATGTCGCCCTTGATCACCAGCAACGCACCGAGGCCCAGCACCAGCGATTGCAGGCACAGGCGCAGGGTTTTACTGATCGAGCTGATCACCGCGCCGGTGTCGCTGGCCTGATTCTGCAGGCCGAGGAACCGCGAGTGCACACCGAACCAGCGCTTGCGCAGCGCGCCGAGCATGCCCATGGCCTGAATGGTTTCGGCATTGTGCAGGTGGCTGGTCGCCAGTTGGCTGGACTTCTGCGAGTAACCGGCAGCTTCGCCCAGTGGTTTCTTGGTCATGTATTCGTTGAGGCATGCCAAAGCGATCAGCAGCAGCGCCCCGGCCGTGGCGAGCACGCCCAGCCAGACGTTGAACAGGTAAATGACAAACAGATAGACCGGGAACCACGGTGCGTCGAAAAACGCGAACAGGGCCGGCCCGGTGACGAATTGCCGAATGTGGGTCAGGTCGCCCAGCGATTGCCCGGCGTTGCCCTCGCCCTTGAACAGGTTGCGTTCGAACGCCGCCTGATACACCCGCAGGTTGAAGCGGCGCTCCAGTTGGCTGCCGATGCGGATCACGATGAAACTGCGCACCACTTCCAGCATGCCGATGAACGCGAAGAACCCGACGACCATCAACGACAACATGGCCAGGGTGGTTTCGTTCTGCGAAGACAACACGCGGTCGTAGACCTGCAGCATATAAATCGAGGGCACCAGCATCAGCACGTTAATCAGTGCGGTAAAGCACCCGACGCTGATCAGAATGCTTTTATAGTCACCCAAAGCCTTGAATAAGGGAGCGGTGGCTGGGGCCTTCGCCATCTTCATTGATTATTCCTGCAATAATTTCCCCGCCATTCTTTGGCGAGACGCTTCCAATAATTATCCGTGCGCAGATCGGACGGGTTCTTGCAACTTGCATTTACACTTCAATAACAACTTTCAACATTTCAAACGCCATTCGTTGCATTGAACTGTTGCTTATAACTGCAACATCAAACCTTATATTCAACTGCTCAGTCGGTCCCGCTGTTCACGGTTGTGGCGTATGGCGCGTGAGCGTAATCACCAGCCCCGACTTCAAAGTGCTCAGATAAAGCCCATCACGTTGTCGGCTGAAGAACTGGATTCTTGAACCTTCCTTGCCGGTAATCGACAGGCCGTCCGGATCAGGGAACCAGCCAATCGGCGCTTGCTCAAGCCATGCCCCCAGGCATTCGGCGCCCTTGCCCAGCGTCTGGTTCGGTTCAAGGTCAATCAGGCAGGTGTTCGACGGCTTGTCCTGTAATGCCTGCGCCTGCGGGGCGTCGTCCGTTGCAGTCAATACGGCCTGCCATTGCCCGGCAAACACCGATGGATCTTCAAGTCTGAGGCTGCTTGCCATGGTTGTTTCTCCAGAAATCATGATCAGCGCCGCCGAAAGCCACGCCATTGCCTTGTAGGTAAAAGCTTTATAGATCATCAGAAAATTCGCTCCGGCCCGTAGCCTTGCCCAGCGGCCAAGACGATGCAAGTAAAGAAAGCGGCGCATCAAGCGCCGCTTCCCTGTTTCACATCACGCCACGATGTCGCTGGTCGCTGCCTGGCCCACGGTGCTGACCTGGAAGTCCGCCACGCCGTGCCCGGAGAAGTCCACCGACAACAGGCTGTTGCCACCCGACGAGGTCAGGATCGCGTCGCCGGCCGAACCGGTGAAGCTGCTGACAAAGTGCAGGCCGGAACCATTGGTGATGGCGCTCAGGTCGATTTTGTCCAGACCGCTGACGAAATCGAGGATCTGATCGACTGCACCCGGCTTGGAGTCGGAGCTGGACGCGAACACGAAGGTGTCCGAGCCCGAACCGCCCCACAGCTTGTCCGCACCACCGGCGCCGTAGATGATGTCGTTGCCGGCACCGCCCTTCAGCTCGTTGGACGCACTGTTACCGATCAGCAGGTCGTTGCCCGAACCGCCGATGGCGTTCTCGATGGTCACGCCCTTGGCGATGGACACGTTACCGATCATGCCGCCAACGTCGGAGAACGAGGCTTCGTTAAGGTTGATCTTCTGATTCTGGGTGAAACCCGAGAAGTCGAAGGTGTCCTTGCCGCCCGCATCCCACACCGAGAACACCAGCTTGTCGCTCGACGACGAGGCGCTGAGGAAATCGCGACCGGCGTTGGAGTTGAAGCCGTAGGTGGTGTCACCGGCACGGGTGTTCATGTTGGCGCCGTACAGCTTCTGGATCGCTGCGATGTCATCCATCAGCGGGCCGGAGGCATAGGCTTCCACACCGCCCTTGCTGAAGTTCTGGGCAGTGTTGCTTTCGCTCCAGTAACTCATAAGGCTGTAACCGCGGGTGTCTTGCCCGTAGGAAGCATCCTTGTAAGTCGGGTTGCCTTCGCCGGCGTTGTAGTCGCCAGGGTGAGACAGGCCCAGGGTGTGGCCGATTTCGTGGGTCAGGGTTTGACGCCCGTAATTGTTCAGGCCCGGGGTCTTGTTGACGTCGTAGCCACTGCCGGTCAGGTACCAGGACTGACCGTCATAGCCTGGCTCGGTGCCTGGCAGGAACGCAAACGCCGCCGCGCCTTCCTGACCGCCGCTGTAGTTACCGAAGGTCATGTGACCGTCGCCACCGCGGGATGCTTCGGTGAACGTAACGTTGGCGACATCCGCCCAGGATTGCATGGCGAGCACGGCCTGGGCCTTCTGCAGGGCACTGAACTGACTGAAACCGGTGACGCCGAGGCCGCTGAAGTTAGCGGTTTTGGCGGTCAGAAAGGTGTAGGTCAGTTCGATCTTGCCGCTGTTGTCGAGGTCGTGCCAGGAGGCACCGTCGCGCAACAGTTGAGTGGCGGCTTGATCCACCGAGAAGGAGGGTTTGCCATTGACCGTGAGGTTGCCGCCACGATCGTATTGATGGCTGAAGCTGTTGATCTGGTTCCAGGCAGAGCTGGTCGCAGCCAGAGATTGCGCTGCGCCGACAGGCACGAATGTGTCTGCGGTGATATCAACAGCATTAGCTTTTACTTTCGACATAAACACACTTCCTTGTTTAGCAATGGAACAGTTTTTGTCAGATAGCGACAATCCCTGGCGAGATCGTCCTATCACTCGCCCAATGAAGGCGTAAGAAACCTGACACAATTTGAAATCTGTCGTCTAGCGTTTTTTTGAGATCAAATTGCACTGTTGCGCAAAACTGCCGTAAACAAAGCCTGCGGGGTCGAAAGATTGTTTTAACGGATTAGGCATCGCCCAATTGTCTGACGATTTTCTATTTAAATATTAAATATTGCTAAGTTGCTTTTTGATGGGTACGTCTCACTTTCCTGCACTCTATTAGTGCGATGCCAGTGTATTGATATCAACTATTTAATAAGGCCTGATCCCCTATTCCTGTAGGAGCTGTCGAGTGGAACGAGGCTGCGATCTTTGGGGTTTCAAGATCAAAAGATCGCAGCCTGCGGCAGCTCCTACAGGGTTTGGGGTTGGCTCAGCTACCGGTGCGGATCTTGTTCCACACCCGCGTGCGAATCCGATCAATGTTCAGCGGCATGGCCTCCAGCGCAAACAGCTTGCCCATCATCTCCGGGCTCGGATAGACCTTGGTGTCTCCCTTGATTGCCGGGTCGATCAGGCTGTCAGCCTGCTGGTTGCCGTTAGCGTAGTGCACGTAATTGCTGATGCCGGCCATCACGTCCGGGCGCAGCAGGTAGTTCATGAACGCATAACCGGCCTTCTCGTCCGGCGCATCGGCGGGCATGGCGACCATGTCGAACCAGATGGCGGCGCCTTCCTTGGGAATCGCATAGCCGATGTCGATACCGTTCTTCGCTTCCTTGGCGCGGTTTTCCGCTTGCAGGATGTCACCGGAAAAACCGACCGCCACGCAGATATCGCCATTGGCCAGGTCGCTGGTGTACTTCGAGGAATGGAAGTAACTGACATAAGGGCGCACTTTCATCAGCAGTGCTTCGGCTTTCTTGTAGTCCTCGGGGTTCTTGCTGTGCGGCGGCAAGCCCAGGTAGTTGAGCGCTGCGGGCAACAATTCCGGGCCGTTATCGAGGATTGCCACGCCGCACTTCTGCAGTTTTTCCATGTATTCGGGCTTGAAGATCAGGTCCCAGGAATCCACTGGCGCGTTGTCACCCAGCACCGCTTTGACCTTGGCGATGTTGTAGCCGATGCCGGTGCTGCCCCACAGGTACGGGAAACCGTGCTCGTTGTTCGGGTCGTTGACCTGCAAGGCCTTGAGCAATACCGGGCTGAGGTTCTTCCAGTTCGGTAACTGGCTCTTGTCGAGCTTCTTCAGCGCCCCGCCCTGGATCTGCCGGGCCATGAAGTGGTTGGACGGGAACACCACGTCGTACCCGGATTTGCCGGTCATCAACTTGCCGTCGAGGGTTTCGTTGCTGTCGTAGACGTCATAGGTGACGCCGATGCCGGTGTCTTTCTGGAAGTTTTTCGTGGTGTCCGGCGCGATGTAGTCGGACCAGTTGTAAATCTTCACCGTTTCGGCGGCATGGCTAATGGAGGCGACCAGCAGCAGCGGCGCCAGAGCAAGGGTTTTCTGGATCATGAGGTGATTCCTGTAGTGGCTATTTTTGTTGGCAGGCAATCAAAGGATCAAACAATCAGAAAATAAGGACGTAGGTCTTGCGCACGGTCTCTTGGATATCCCAGATGCCGAGCGTGTTGGCCGGCAACATCAGTGCGTCGCCACCTTGTATGTGCAGGGTTTCGCTGCCATCGTCCGGGGTGAACGTGCAGCGGCCAGAAATGAAATGACAGAACTCCTGCGCGGTGATCTGCCGGCGCCAGCGCCCCGGGGTGCATTCCCAGACGCCGGTTTCGACGCCGTCATCGCGCTCGACGCTGGTGGTCGAGGCAATCGCGACCGGCTCGCCGATTGGCACGGCGACCGGGTTGGATTCATCCAGTTGCAGGCTGGCGGTGTTCTTGAACTGCGTAATGCTCATGGTGAGACCTGTCTTGTGAAGAAAACGGCGGTTAGTGCATGAAACCTTCCATGAAACCCGCGACCTGACTGGCCAGCTTGCGCCGCCACGGTGCGCTGGCCGGGTTGGCCAGGGTCTGGTCTTCGTGGACAAAGCTTTTGATGATCGCGTTGTAACCGAGCCAGCGGCACGGCTCCGGCTCCCAGGCGCGCAGCGCATGGATCCCGCCGTCCGGCAGCACCCACGGCTGGTGCACCAGTTCGGTATCACGCTCAAGAATCAGATCGGCCAGGGTGCGACCGCCGAGATTGCTGGCCCCCACACCCTCCCCGCCATAGCCGCCGGACAGCGCGATGCCATTGGCGCGATCGCAGAGCATGTGCGGCTTGAAGTGCCGCGACATGCCGAGGTTGCCGCCCCAGGCGTGAGTGATCTGCACGTATTTCAGTTGCGGGAACAGTTCGCCGAACAGATAACGCCGCAGCTCGACTTCATCACGGGTCAGATCGAAGTTATGGCGCAACTTGCCGGCGAACTGATAACCGCCGCGGGCGCCGAAGATCAGGCGATTGTCGGCACTGCGCTGGCCATAGGTGACCTGACGGCTGAACTCGCTGAAGGCCTGACCCCGGTTGAGGCCGATTTCGTCCCAGGTCGCTGCCGACAATGGTTCGGTGGCGACAATCAGGCTTTGCACCGGCAACTGATAGCGACCCAACGGTGGGAGCGTGACCGAATAGCCTTCGACCGCCGGCACGATCCAGCGACTGCGCACACTGGCCCTGGCCGTGCGCAAACTGCCGGACTGCCAATGCGTTACGGGGCTGTTTTCGTAGATCTTCACGCCCATGCTCTGCACGGTACGCGCCAGACCGCGCACCAGTTTCGCCGGGTGAATGGTCGCCACGTGCGGTGCATAGATGCCCCCGTAGGGCTTGGCGACGCGAATCTGTTGCGCCAGTTGCTCGGGATTCAGCCAGCGGTAATCGTTGTCGGTCAGGCCCTGGGCGTGCAGTTTGTCGAGGTATTCGCGCAGGCTGGCTTCCTGCTCCGGGTAGCGGGCGGCGCAGTACAGCACCCCGCCCTTGCGGTAATCGCAGTGAATGCCCTCACGTTCGAGGACAACTTCCACTTCATCCGGGATGCTGTGCAGCAGATCAAACGAGGCGCGGCGCTGTTCTGGAGAGAGCCCGGCGAGCAGTCGATCCTCGCCCAGCAGGTTGCCCATCAGCCAGCCGCCATTGCGCCCGGACGCACCGAATCCGGCGGTTTGCGCCTCGACGATGGCGATATCCAGACCCGGAGCGAGTTTTTTCAGGTAGTACGCGGTCCACAGCCCGGTGTAACCGGCGCCGATGATGGCCACGTCGACATCCAGATCCTGCTCCAGCGCCGGCCGCGCGGTGAGCGGCTCGTCGAGTTGATCCATCCACAAACTGATAGTGCGCCACGCCGGCATGCAAGACTCCGCCACTGAAAACCTTCGATGGCGTCGATCCTAGTGCGTGACCTCAATGACTGTCTTGCGCGCGTGCCCGCAAAGAAATTTGTTTGGCGTAGGCCTTCGGCGACTGACCGGTGTGTTGGCGGAAACAACTGTAGAACGCTGACAGCGAGTTGAAACCGGCGGCAAACGCCAGTTCGTCGATACGCAGCGGTGGCGTGGCCTGATCCAGCGACTTGAGCAAGTGCTGCAGGCGCGCCTGATTGACGTAGCGGTAAAAGCTCTGACCCAGCACCTGATTGAGCAGGTAGGAAATCTGATTGCGGCTGTATCCGCACTCCTTTGCCACCCGTTGCAGGTCCAGTTCCGGGTCGAGATACGGTTGCTGGCGTTCGAAGTACTGCTGCAGGTCTTCGGCCATGAAACTGATCTGGCGCGGTGACAGCCCCAGGCGACTCACCGCCGGGCGCTCACTCGGTGCGGCGGCGCCATTGGTTTGTGCGCGAACCAGCGAAGCGTATTCGTTGACCCGCCAGATCAATCCGTCCTTGACCGTGATCGCTTCGCTGGAACGGAACGACACCAGCCCGTCGCCGCCGCGCAGGGTCACTTCGTACTGAATGAAGGCGGTGTTGCCATCCACGCGAATCCGGTCGCAATGCTCCAGCGCTTCGTCGGATTCTCGCGGCATGCTCACGCGCACGTACTCGCGCAATTCGTCGAGGCCGAGGATCCGGTTCTGGAAGAAATCGTTGTACTGGACGTCCGGGTGATACAGCGCCATGACGCTGTCCAGATCACGGTGTTTCCAGCTCAGGTGGTAACGCATGACTGTGGCAGCCGTGGCCGGGGTCTGTTCTGGGCCGTCATCGTCGGCGTGCATAAAGGGCTCTGAGCAAAAGAACCGAGCTTGCCCAACTTCATCCGAACGATCAACGAGCAAACCGTAGTGACCTTTTGGCGATGACTGTTCAAGGCGTGACTTACATCAAAAAATGCGAAGCAATCGCAAAATGAACTGAAAAATCTCACGGAAAATTCACATGCGGATGCTACTTTTAACCTCACTGACCGGTTGAGCCAATGAAGGCTCTTCCCACCTAACATGAGCAAACGGAAGCGCTCGATGAAGAAGGCGGGCAACACATGAATAAAGGTTCCAGTAAAGTCACGTTCCCTAACGCGTGCCAGCTGATGCGCTGGCACTTTCATCCCATGGGTTTCGAAGCGACGATGGATGCACCGGGCAGCATGATTGCTCGTCTGTTTGATCGTGCCAGCGGCGAAACCATGATCGCGATTGCCGGCATTCCGTGTGCCACGGTGATGAACGCGGCAGACGTCGAGCGCATTATCGAAGCGGTGGAAGATGAACTGGAGGCTTTCATTCCTCCGGAATCATTCAGGAGTTACGCTTAACCTGCTGTTTCTAATAAAAAAAGCCCGCCAATTCCGGCGGGCTTTTTTGCGCGTGCGTGCTACGCGGTTTGCGGCTGTTTTCGCTGATCGACGAAGAATGCCTTGCCTTGGGCTACGCGGTCAGACGCTCTGGGCATGTTGACTGCCTGTGTGTCCTGCGGCTCGACATACCAATAGCAATGGCTGACCGCCCGGGTGATGCCAACGTAGGCCAGCCGCAGGATCTCGTCCTTCTGCGCCGAGTCATAAGGCTCGCTGTCGCCAGCCTTGCCCAGCCCGGCCATGCGGTACACCTGATTCTTGTAGGGCGAACTGGTCAGATGCTGGCAGTCACCCAGCAGAAACACCGCATCGGCTTGCAGACCTTTGGCACTGTGGAAGGTCAATTGCTTCAGGCGACGAGCCTCGTACGGCAAACTCGAATCAACATTAACTACAGGCTGAATATGCTGCTCAATCAATGATTTATCACTGCTTTTTCGGTAGAGCATCAAGATTGAATCGCCGCGATTGTAATGTTCAGCCAGGCGCTGCCCCAAAGCCTGATCATCGCGTTCCAGCACATTGACTGGCTGCAATGCCTTGGGGGCACCGCTGGCCTTGGCCTTCTTCCCGGGAATTGCCGGCGCAGCGCGGACGATGTGTTCCGCAGCATCGATGATGTGCTGGTGGCTGCGATAGTTGTCACTGAGCATCACTCGCGTGTTGGCTGGTGACGGGAATTCCTTGTTGAACTCCATGAAGTAACTCGGCGAACTGCCGCGCCAGCCGTAGATTGATTGCCAGTCGTCACCGACGCACAGCAACGACGAACGTTGCGCACCCCGCCCGACATGCATGGCCGGACCACGACTGCGGATTTCCGCCAGGCTGGCGCGGATCCACGAGACGATCTGCGGCGATACGTCCTGAAATTCGTCGATCATCAGGTGCGACATCGGTCGCAGCAGCTCATTGCTGAGCAGCTTGAGATTCTCCGGCGAATGTTCGCTGAACAGCGCAAACATGCGGTTGTAGGTCATCACTGGGGGTTTCTGATCGAGCAGGTGATCTTCCAACGCACGCCAGAACAGGCTCAGCGCCTCAAAGAAGAACCGGTCCGGGTCGTCCTTGGCAAAACTCATGCGGCCGACCGCATCTGGCACGTCCAGCCCAAGGTTTTCGATGAAGCCGGCCGCCGCGACAAAACAGTCCAGCAGCGGCGCCGAGACCAGCTCACCTTTGACCTTGTAATCGAAGCCTGGACCGGCGCTCGCGTCGCCGGCCAATGTCGACAAAACCCGTTTCGATGCTTCGTAACTGTCGAGCCAAATCAATGGCTTACGACAGAAAGCTTGAAACAGGGTGCGCTTCACAGCCCATTCAGCGCGCACGCTGAGTTTGGCGTTGGGACGGCAGATCTGCGGGTTTTCCCGGGGATCGAAGCCGAGCACCACCCAGGCATCGAGGCTGGGAATGTAGCCATGGCAGTGAAAGATCGACCCATTGATCTCGAAGGTCTGACGGCTGGGTTCGATGCCTTTGATCGGCCAGGCACCGGCACGAAACCACAGGTCTTCGATGGCATCGCACAGTTCTTCGTCGCGTTTGGCCGCCAGCTCGGTCACTGCCATGCGCTTCTGCACATCCGGGTGATCGCGCTCAAGCTCCTTGAGCTGCAAGGCAGCTTTGGCCAGCGGTTGAATCAACTGGCGGAAACGCTCGTCATCATTGAATAACCGGTGGTAGCAAGCGTTGAGCTGCTGGCGCTGGGCATCATTGATGCGCAGATCGAACGGGTTGCTGTCGACCTCCTCGTCAGCGCCTTGTGGCCGATTGCTGAGATTTTCAAAAGCCTGCAAGCGTTCGAACCCCGGCAGGCTGCGTACCATCGGCAGAATGCGTGAGTGAAAGGTGCGCACCAGTTCCCGCGCCTGTTTCAGACTTAACGGTTGGCCCCACAGCGCGAACATCTCGATCAGCTTATTGATGAAATCCTTGCGCGACTCGCGGGTGAAGGTCACCACGGTCATCGAATCCAGCTCAAAGCCCAGATAATGCGTGAGCAACAGGATACGCAGCACCAGCGTGGTCGACTTGCCTGCCCCGGCCCCGGCGATCACCGAAGTCGAGGGAGTGTCGCTGAAGATCATCTTCCATTGTGCGAGGCTTGGCTGGGCATGCGCGGGCAGCAGGCGCGCCACATCGGCTTTCATGCGTTTCTTCAGCTCGGCACTGAGTGGCAGGCGCCAGTCGTCGAACAGATGGTTGTCGACGCTAGGGGGACGATGCTCGGTGCTGCGACTGTCGCGAATCAATAGAACCTGGCGACCTTCCTCCAGCCCTTCAAGTTTTCCCTCCTTGAAACCGTACTCCACACCCGCAGTGTGGCCGCTGCGAAAACCGTCAGCCTGGCCGTGTAGCCAAGAGGCACGGTGCTGGGCGCGCAAACGCGTCAGGCCGTGGCCGAAGAAGCGCGCGGCCAGCCGCTTGAACCAAGGCATTTCGGCCAATGGACGAAGTTCGGGAGGAAGATCGGGAGTGTGTTGCGCCACGCTGAGGGGCTCCAGTGTGTGAGGCTGTTGCGGCTATGGTGGCCGTATTTGCCCGTGAGTTCTAGCGAAATGCTTACAGGTCATTGGTTTAGGCGATGAACTGAAAGTTGGGTGAGATCGTTTCGAGCCGGTTTCCCATCAACGAATTCGATGACAATGCCGCACTTTTTACGCTTTTTCTCGATGATTGACTGATGGATGATGCCCGTCATTAACCGACGGTCTCGCTTTGTGGCTCTGGCGTTACGCCCCATGACGAACCTTTTAAGGAGACGATCATGCTTGAACTCAGACCTTTCAACACGCTGGGCGGCGCTCATCACGGCTGGCTGGATGCCCATCACCACTTTTCGTTCGCCGAATACTACGACCCGCAACGCATGAACTGGGGCAATCTGCGGGTGTGGAACGATGACGTGATCGCCGCCGGCACCGGTTTCCCGCTGCACCCGCACCGCGACATGGAAATCATCACTTACGTGCGTGAAGGTGCGATTACCCACCAGGACAACCTTGGCAACAAGGGGCGCACTGAAGCCGGCGACGTGCAGGTCATGAGCGCCGGTACCGGCATCGCACACAGCGAGTACAACCTGGAAGACAAAGAGACCCGAATTTTCCAGATCTGGATTCTGCCAACCGAAACCGGCGCGCCGCCCTCATGGGGTGCCAAACCGTTCCCCAAAGGTCAGCGCGAAGGCTTCGTGACCCTGGCCAGCGGCAAGGATGGCGACGACCAGAGCCTGCGCATTCGCGGTGATGCGCGTTTGGTCGCGGCCAATCTCAAGGCGGGAGAAACCGCTGAGTATCAGTTGGATGCGGGACGCCGAGCCTATCTGGTACCCGCCACTGGGGTGATTGAAGTCAATGGCTTGCGCGCACAAGCTCGAGATGGCGTTGCCGTCGAGCATGAGTCGGTGCTCACGGTGACGGCGCTGAAAGACAGCGAAATCGTCTTGGTGGATCTGGCTTAGATTGCGGGTATGAAAAAGGGTGACCAATTGGGTCACCCTTTTTACACGTGATTTAACGGCCGCCAACCTTGTGGCGAGGGAGCTTGCTCCCGCCGGGGCGCGAAGCGTCCCTGTTTTTGCGACTGCTTCGCAGCCGAGCGGCAGCAAGCTCCCTCGCCACAGTTTTTCGGTGATTAGTACTATTTCGTAGAAATAGCACCATCCACCAGCGTTTGCGCTTCAGCCACCAGTTGCTTGAGGTGGTCGTCGCCAATGAAGCTTTCGGCGTAGATCTTGTAGATGTCTTCGGTGCCCGAAGGTCGCGCGGCGAACCAGCCGTTTTCGGTCATCACCTTCAGACCACCAATGGCCTGATCGTTGCCCGGCGCATGGCTGAGAATGCTCTGAATCTTCTCGCCTGCCAGCTCGGTCGACGTCACTTGCTCCGGCGACAGCTTGCTCAGCAGGGCTTTCTGCTCAGGGTTGGCTTTGGCATCGACGCGCACCGAGAACGGTTCGCCGAGTTCATCGGTCAGGGCGCGATAGGCCTGGCTTGGATCACGGCCGGTACGAGCGGTCATTTCGGCCGCCAGCAACGCCGGAATCAGACCGTCCTTGTCGGTGCTCCAGACGCCGCCATCCTTGCGCAGGAACGAAGCGCCAGCACTCTCCTCGCCACCAAAACCCAGCGAGCCATCGAACAGGCCATCGGCAAACCATTTGAAACCGACCGGCACTTCGTACAGACGACGTCCCAGGCGCTTGGCCACGCGATCGATCAGGCCACTGCTGACCACGGTTTTACCCACGGCGGCGTCGGCGCGCCATTGCGGACGGTTCTGGAACAGATAGTCGATGGACACCGCCAGATAGTTGTTCGGTGCCAGCAGACCACCCGACGGAGTGACGATGCCATGACGATCGTGATCCGGGTCGCAGGCGAAGGCCACGTCGTAACGTTCCTTGAGGCCGATCAAACCTTGCATGGCATGGCTGGACGACGGGTCCATGCGAATCTGTCCATCCCAGTCGACCGTCATGAAGCGGAAAGTCGGATCGACCTGCTTGTTCACCACATCCAGATCGAGACGGTAATGCTCGGCAATCGCCGACCAGTAGCGCACCCCTGCTCCGCCCAACGGGTCTACGCCCAGACGCAGCTTGGCATCACGGATGGCATCGAAGTCGATCACATTGATCAGGTCAGCGACGTAGGTGTTGAGGTAGTCGTGACGGTGGGTGGTGCTGGCCTTGAGCGCCTGCTCGTAGCTGATGCGTTTGACGCCTGCCAGCTTGTTGGCCAGCAGTTCGTTGGCCTTGGCTTCGATCCACTTGGTGATATGGGTGTCGGCCGGGCCGCCGTTGGTAGGGTTGTATTTGTAGCCCCCGCTTTGTGGCGGGTTGTGCGACGGCGTAATCACGATGCCATCGGCCAGGCCCGAGGTGCGGCCACGGTTGTAGCAGAGAATTGCATGTGAAACCGCAGGTGTCGGCGTGTATTCGTCACCTTCGGCGATCATCACGGTCACGCCATTGGCCGCCAGCACCTCCAGCGCACTGGCGCCGGCCGGGGTCGACAGCGCATGGGTGTCGATACCGACGAACAACGGGCCATCGATGCCCTGGGCTTCGCGGTACAGGCAGATCGCCTGGCTGATTGCCAGAACGTGCCATTCATTGAAACTCAGATCGAAAGAGCTGCCGCGGTGACCGGAAGTACCAAACGCCACACGCTGGGTGGAAATCGAAGCGTCCGGTTGGCCGGTGTAATAAGCCGTTACCAGTCGCGGGATATCGACCAACAATTCTGCCGGTGCCGGTTTGCCCGCAAAAGGACTGATAGTCATGCAAAACCTCTGAAATAGAGTGGTTCAGGAAATACAGCGCAGTTTACTGGCAGTTTGACCGCAGCGCGACGGGATCTATCCGACAGATTTCAACGTTCATTCAAGCGGTGCCAGCCGCAGTGCATCACCCAACAAGGCGATCGCTCCTGCCAACCCGGTTTCGCCATGATCCAGCAGGTTCAGGCGCAGATGACGACGGTGCAATCCCTGCAAGCTGAACAGTTCGCCCGGCGCGATCAATACCTGTTGCCTGAGCAGGCGCTGAAACACATCGCGCATCTCCACCGGACGCAGCGCCCGCACCCAGACCGTCGCACCGCCCTGCGGCTCGACAACCTGCAGCGCATCACCCAAGCGCTCGCGCAGCAAGTGGATCATCGGGGTTCGACGCTCCTTGAGCAGCCGGCGCAGCACATTCAGATGCTGATCAACCCGACCGTTTGCGTACAGCCGGGCAATCGCCTTCTGGCGGATGGGTGACAGTCGGAACGAGCGCATCAGAAAATGCCGCAACAGTTCGCTTTTCCATTGGCGCGACAGTACGAACCCGTAAGGCGCCTCGATGCCGATGGTTTTCTCAAACGTGGAGAAGATCAACAGCCGGTCAGGATCCAGCCGATCACGCAAACGCTCGCCGTCCAAGGCCTCAACAAGCTCGCCGTAGCAATCGTTTTCCAGCACCCAGGTGCCATGTTCGGCAAGCATGCTGGCGATGATGTTGCGGTTCTCCGCAGGAACCTGCGTACCGCGCGGCATGGACAAGCCCGAAGACAGCAGAATCAACCGTACGTTTTCAGTGTTGAGCAGTGCTTCCAGGCGTTGCGGTTCCAGCCCTCCACAGGCCTGCAACGGCAGTTCGATCACCCGCACCTCTGCCGCCTGCAGCAATCGCAATATCACCCAGTCACAGGGCGACTCGACCAAAATGGTGGCGTGTTTGAGCTGCAGAACGGCCACCAGGATCTCCAGTACTCCGCGCAAATCCGCGCCGATATAGACATCCTCGGCGTGCCAGCACTGTCTCGGCGAGGTGGTGTAGCGAGCCGCGAGGACGGCGCGCAACTCCAGCTCACCGCAGGGCTGATCGAGCAACGGCGGCTTGCGGGGGTACTGACGCAGCAGTTCGCGTTCCAGCAACAGCAATGGACTGTCCAGCGATTGCACTGAAACCGGATCTTCTGCGCTCAACAAGCGCATCCCCGGGCGTCGCGCATTGACGTAAAGCGCCTCAAGCAGATCGTTGCCAACGGCCTGAGGTGTCAGCCCGGCAACCGCTTGGGCGTAGTACCCGGACTTGGCGACGGAATAGACCCGCCCTTCTTTCTCCAGCAGCGAATACGCGTATTGAATGGTCGAGATCGATACGTTCAGGCGATCTGCCAACTGCCGCAGTGACGGCAGCCTGAGGTTGCCTGCTTCGGCCGAATCCGCGATCAGTCGTATCAAGTAGCGATAGACGGCCTGATAAGCGAAACCCGACTCCCGCGCTGCTTTCATGAGCCCAATACCATTGACACCGATGCGGGGAAAAATTGATCGCTCACCTCAACGTTCCGCTGACCGGTCACCCATACTGGCGTCGATGCCATCGTGTCCTGCAGTTTGCAGTGCGGTATCCGTTGCGTGCAGACCTGCCCCGCGCACCGGCAATGACTCCATGGCGTAGAGACGACAGATCAGCCTGACCGGCAATCCACTGACATCCGTCATCCATTGCAGCACTTGCTCCGGGCCGTGCAGCCCCTGCATGGCCCGATGCAAATCGGGCATCGCCACCAACATGCCGGGATGACAGCTGCGCAGGAACCGTTCGAGGCTGGCTCCACGGTTGATAAACGGCGAGAACAACAGGCAGACCCATTGGGTTTCATTCAAGCCGTACGTCGTTTGAATGCAGTTCGCCGCCGACTCGCGCAACTCATCAAGCGCTGGTGGCTGCCCCAATCGGGCAATCATCTGCTCGCATACCGCTTCCGGAACCCGTTGCTGCTGCATCGTCACCAGCATGTGCTGAACATGTTGCGAAAACCCGGCTTCATAGCTGCGGCCATCGACGAACTCGGCCTCCAGCCCGCGCAAATGGACCTCGATCAATGGGTCGGCGTATTCGCCCCCGCCCTGGTGGAACACCCATTCCTCGGCCTTGAACCCGAGAAACTCGCTGAGCAGCGGCCAGCGCTCTTCCAGGTTGCCCACCGCCATGTCGTGAATGTCGACAAACGTGGTGCGACGGCAGGACTCGAAACTGTCCTCGGGACGCCAGCACAACCGTTCGGCTTCGGCGTAAAAACCGCGGTACAAGTCCCCTCCCAGCCCGTCGAGCAGGGCGAACAATTCATCGAATGTCCCGGTATTGGGCGGTAGCGCACCGATGCCTGCCTTTTGCACCGCACGATCGAGGTTGTCGATGAATTGTTTCTGGCGTCGCAACGACTCACTCGCCACCCAGGCATCAACACCGTTGCCCCAGCGAGCGATCTGCCCGCAAAACTCCGCCCAGGCCAGGCAGGCGTCGTCCCACAACTCGAGCTTCTCGTCCCTGGCCCGTCGATGCCCCATCATCAGCAGGTTGGTGCGATTGGCTTGCGTACTGTCCTTGTCAGGTGGCGCCAGGTGATCGAATGGCAACACGTGACGATGATCCACCATCAGCAACTCGACACGCGGGTCGTCATACAGGAACAGGGCAGCGAAACTGCGGTGCATATTGCTGGATGCCGCCCCCGATTCGCTCCTGCGCAACATGGCCACACGCAACTGAAAAGTGGCCGGTGCGCGGCCGGCGATACTCAGCTGCGCGGCGCGCAGCAGCGCCAGGGTGTAGCAACTGTCACGGGTACCGGACGGTGTCACCATGACCTTGTAGTCACCCATGCGCTCCATTCCTCCGGCGGCGACCACCAGCCGTTGAATCAGCAATTGCAGCGCTGTCCGTTCGGCTCTGGAAAAGAAACTCAACAGACGCTGCAATACCTGCTGGTAGACATAGTTCATTGCCTGATCATGGATCGTGCTCATCAGTACTTTACCCGGCGTAAAAAATTCATATCGCGCATCAGCGATGACGCTGGCGCAATAAATTCATCAATAAGTAATAGACGATCAAATACTAACACTTATGGTTTTGTAGTTATTTGAAACACTTGACGCGAAGAAGTCGGTAGAGCCACCACCCTAGGTGACGCAAGCCCCCGCCACCATTGAGTTTTTCCGAATACAAAAATATCTGAGGAAACTTCTTACAGCGTCCCACGAACATTGAGTACAAGAAAAGCAGAACGACAATAGGAAATAACCTACGGTCATTAAACAGAAATCGGCATATCGCCCACGAGAGAACATATTAAACGCGCAACGGAAAACAGAATGCACAGACATGGCTCATTCCTTGAGATGAAAGTAATCATTCAATTATCAGGGCTTATATGACGATTAGAAGATACAGATGGCAGACAAAAACCGGTTCAGATGTACAACCGGCCACGCACCATGCTCGGTATGTCTGATTATTTGCGAGGGGTAAAACGCAAGAGTCCGTGGGGGTCACGGACTCTGTTCGGAGGGAATTACGCGGGTTCGACCTGCAGGGCGACCCGTTCACGGCATGGGCATTCGTCCATGTAGCGATGTGCTTCGACGAAATCGTTGAACGGGAAGACCCGAGTCTTGAGTGGCAGCAGCACGCGGTCAGCCGTCAACTGATTGATATCACGCAGGGCACGTTGCAAGGCGACGTGATCCTGAACAATGCCCAACTCGGGTTTACCGGTGAAATTACCGATACAGTGCACGAAGAACTGGATGTTCTTCTGGAACGCCGCGCAGGCCGGGAAAGGTGTCTGGTTACCGCCTTGCAGGCCATACAGAACGAGGCTGCCACGCGGTGCGAGCACATCGCCGAGCAACGACATCTGCGGACCACCAAGACCGTCGAACACCACATCGACACCACGGTTGTCAGTGATCTTGTTGATTCGCATCAACAGATCTTCTTCCTCGGTAACAATAACTTTCTCGGCGCCCAGGGACAGCAGGTATTCACGTTCCTCTGCGGTTTTCGTCGCGGCAATCACCCGTACACCCATGGCCTTGCCCAGCTGGACAAAGGAAGGACCAGCGCAATGGCTGGCATCAGTGACCAGGGCAAACTGCCCGGGTTTGACCCGCGCCAGATCGGCATAAGCGAAATAGGCGATCAACAGCGGTGTGTAATGCACGCTGGCTTCGACCGGGCTGAGCACATCCGGATAGCGGGTCAGCGCGGTGCGCGGCAGCACGATCTGCTCGCCATACACCGGGTAGTCGTTCGGGCTTTCGGCCGGAAAACTGGCCACCTTGTCGCCCACCGACAGATCATCCACACCGTCACCGACGGCGGTCACCACACCGGCCATTTCGTGGCCAAGACCGGACGGCAGGCGTGCCTGGGACGAGGCCAGGTTCTGACGCCAGAGAATGTCGTACCAGCTGATGCCGATCGCCTCGACACGCACCTGCACTTCGCCAGGACCTGGCTGAGCGGCCGCATGCTCTTCGCATTTGAGCACCTCGGCCGGACCAAACTTGTGAAAACGGATCGTGCGGGACATCGCAAACCTCGTCAAAGTAACCTCTAATGCCCTGAACTCTATCTGGGCTTTTGACCCAAGACTATCAGTGGCTATTAATAGTCGACATGCCTGTCATTGATTCCGCAGTATGAACGGCATTGGCAAAATCGATGAAAAAATACCGCAACCGGCCCGGTAAAGCTGAATTTAGCGGTGCAGAGTACCAGCCTTTCCCCGTAATATTCATGCCGGCCATTGTTCTCATATGGTCGCTCTCGTCAAGCTTGATGACTCTGCCAGGACTCCAGATGAATCGTAATGACCTGCGTCGTGTCGACCTGAACCTGTTGATCGTATTCGAAACGTTGATGCACGAACGCAGCGTGACCCGCGCCGCCGAGAAGCTGTTTCTTGGCCAGCCGGCGATCAGTGCGGCGCTCTCGCGCCTGCGCAGCCTGTTCGATGACCCGTTGTTCGTGCGCACCGGACGCAGCATGGAACCGTCCGCCCGCGCGGTGGAAATCTTCGCCCTGCTCTCCCCGGCGCTCGACTCGATTTCAACGGCTGTCAGCCGCGCGGCGGAATTCGACCCGGCCACCAGCACTTCGGTGTTTCGCATCGGCCTGTCCGACGACGTCGAATTCGCCCTGCTGCCGATGCTGCTCAAACGCCTGCGCGCCGAAGCACCGGGCATCGTCCTCGTCGTGCGTCGGGTCAACTACATATTGATGCCGGGCCTGCTGGCCTCCGGCGAAATCTCCATCGGCGTCAGCTACACCACCGACCTGCCGGCCAACGCCAAACGCAAGGTGCTGCGGCGCAGCCAGCCGAAACTGCTGCGCGCCGACACCGTGCCGGGGCCGCTGAGCCTGGATGATTACTGCGCACGTCCGCACGCACTGGTGTCATTCGCCGGCGACCTCAGTGGCTTCATCGATGAAGAGCTGGAGAAGCTCGGGCGCAAGCGGCACGTGGTACTGGCCGTGCCGCAGTTCAATGGGTTGAGCACGTTACTCGCGGGCACTGACATTGTTGCGACCGTGCCGGATTACACCGCTGATGCACTGACGGCTGCCGGCGGCGTGCGGGCGGAGGATCCGCCGCTACCGACGCGTACGTTTGAGCTGCATATGGCGTGGCGTGGATCGCAGGATAATGATCCGGGGGAGCGTTGGTTGCGGTCGCGGATTCAGATGTTTTTTGGCGACCCGGACAGCCTCGAGCTGCCTGCACATTAAGCAGGCAGCCAAACATCAAACCCCAGCCCGACCGTTGCGATAAATCGACAAACAGTAAAACGCCAACGCCGCTGCCGCCAGCATCCCGCCCACCACCCCGATATAAGCAAAGCCAAACTGACTGCCGACCCAGCTGCCCACCAGTGCCCCGCCGCCGATACCGATGTTGTAGATGCCTGAAAACAGCGCCATCGCCACGTCGGTGGCGTCCGGCGCCAACACCAGGACTTTCGACTGCAACGCCAGACCGAAGCCCATGATCGCCATGCCCCAGAACACACTCAGCACGCCGAGGTATGAGACGTTGCCGCTCAACGGCAACAGCGAAGCCAGGCACAAGGCGAGCACCGATACGCAAATGATCAGAAAGCGCTGTGGGTTATAGCTGTGCAGGTAGCTGAACAGCAGCGAGCCGAAAATACCGGCGCCGCCGAATAGCAACAGCAGGAGCGTCACCACATCGCCGCTCATGTTGGCGACGGTCAGTACGAACGGTTCGATGTAGCTGTAGGCGGTGAACTGTGCCGTCACCACCAGCGCCGTCAGAACATAGACGGCCACCAGCGCAGGTCGTTTCAGCAATATGGGCAGGCTCTTGAGCGAGCCCGAGTTCTGGCTGGGCAGCAGCGGCAGCACCTTCGCCAGGCAGAACACCAGCGCCGCGGCAAAGCCTGCAATCACGATGAACGTGGTGCGCCAGCCCATGGCCTCGCCCAACAAGCGACCGAGGGGAATGCCCAGCACCATCGCCAGCGAAGTACCGGTTGCCAGCAAGCCCAAGGCTTGAACCTGTTTGCCCGGTGGCGCCAGACGCACGGCCAGAGACGCGGTGATCGACCAGAACAACGCATGCGACAACGCCACACCGATCCGGCTCACCAGCAGCACCCCGAAACTGGTCGCCAGACTCGACAGGATGTGACTGGCGATAAACATCCCGAACAGCACAATCAGCAATTTCCGTCGTTCGACGTTACGTGTCAGCAGCATGATCGGCAGCGATGTCAGAGACACCACCCACGCATAGATGGTCAACATCAGACCGACCTGCGCGGTCGACATGTCGAAGCTGCTGCCGATCGAACTCAACAGACCGACCGGGACAAATTCGGTGGTGTTGAACACGAACGCCGCCAGTGCCAAGGCAATGACTGCGTACCAGTTGCCGGAGTTTGTCGCCGTAGATTCACTCATTTAAACGTCGTATTACTCTTCGATGATCATGCGTGAATGTACGCAAGCGATCTGTGCCCATCTGTCGGTGTCTTGATACCGATTGCCGAATGTGTCGACGTTCAAAGGACGCATCATCAGAGGGTCAAGCCACACTGATCTGCTCCAATGCGGTAGAAGCATACGAGGTATTGATCAATCAATCTGCCTTGTTCACTGGCCCGAGTAACCTTTGACGCGCATGCAGTTAATGGTCAGGTCGATCTGTTTTTCCGCGATGACAGTCGTGCACAGATGTCACGCAGGCGCTCAACAGCGTCGCAAGCAGCGCAATCATCAATAATTTCAGGGTGTGTACCGCCGATTGATCAAGGGCTGCGATGTTCCTGGCGGGTTCCAATTGCAGAACCCGAGATCACTTGCAGACGAATGTCGTGTCGGTTGAAGCCCCTCACTGTCGCCGCAGAGTAATGATTGAGCCGCGCCATGTTGAAGTGAAGAAAATCGCAGTATCTTTCAGTGACGCTTAGAAATACTTAACCAGAGCGACGGCCATGCAACTCGATGCAAAACAGATGCAGGCGTTCCTCGCCGTGGTCGACAGCGGCAGTTTCGAGAAGGCTGCAGACCGTCTTAACGTGACACCGTCGGCGGTGTCGCAACGCATACACGCCCTTGAAGTTCGCCTCGGCAGCTCGGTTGTGGTGCGCGGGCGCCCTTGCGAGCCGACGCTGGCGGGTAGAAAACTGATGCTCTATCTGCGCCGTGCAACCGTGCTTGAAGCAGAACTGCTCAACGAGCTGAGCGGCGATGAACAGGATCACCTGCGTGTGGTGATTGCGGTCAATGGCGACACGCTGGCCACTTGGTTCTTTCCGGCACTGGCCGAGATCTTCGTCAGCGAGAATATTCTGCTCGACGTCGTGGTCGACGATCAGGATCACACCTATGCCTTGCTGGAAAGCGGCCAGGTCATTGGCTGCATCGGCACGCGGTCACAGCCTATGCGGGGATGTTTTGCCGAGTTGCTGGGGTCGATGCGCTATCAGTTGGTCGCATCGCCCGCGTTTCAGCAGCGCTGGTTTGCCAAGGGCCTGACACGCGCGACTGCACGCAAGGCGCCGGTATTCGCCTATTCGCGCAAGGACACCTTGCAGTCGGAGTTCATGCAGTCGCGTTATGGTCTTACCGCAGACGCCTATCCCACACACTACCTGTCACTTCCGGAGGCACGTCTGAAAGCCATACGCCGTGGCCTGGGTTATGGAATGGTGCCGCACATGCAGGTCAGCGACTTGCTGAAAAGTCGGGAGCTGGTGGATGTCGCGCCGAATCATTTCACCGATGTAGAGCTTTATTGGCACGCCTGGGAATTGCAATCGCCACGCATGGAAATGCTCTCGGAGCGGGCGGTGCATGCCGCGCGGCGTATCTTGAGCAGCAAGGAGCCAGTGAAGCGTTCGACCATGCCGAAGAAGTAAATGACCTCGTTGGCAGGGAATCCCGATTGCCTTCAGTCATTTCGCAACAGCGTACCCACGCCAGCAATGATGGCAAAGTGCTAATGACAAATCCGGTAATAAAGTTTAACTTACCGCCGCCCCGACCGTTGGAGGGTCGGGCATTCGCACTCAGTTAAGGAAAACGATGGCAATGGTCTATTGTCGTGCTTGCGCCAAGGAGCTACACGAAACGGCGCTCACCTGCCCCCAATGCGGGGCGCCCCAACAGGCCTGCGTGCCGCAAACGCAAGCCGAAATGCCCTGGCTGGCCATCGTTTCATTGATCCTCGGGATTATCAGCGCACTCACCCTGTTCGATGATTCCGAATGGGACAGGGATGCGATTGTCGGTGTGGGCATCCTCAGCCTTGCGGGGCTCACTTGCGGCATCATCTGTATCAACCAAAAACACCCAGGAAGAAACCTCGCGATCGCCGGCATCATTTTGTCTGGCCTTGCCGCGTTCGTTTTGTCCTGTCTATCGATTGAATAATTTTAGGGAAAAAATATGAGCTTGGTTTTCTGCCGTGGTTGCGCCAAGGAAATTAGTAGCCTGGCCGTGGCATGCCCACAGTGCGGCGCACCTCAGGCCGCTCAACCGTCGTATGCCAGCGGCCCCGCCATCACCACCGGCAATCCTTACGTGGAAGCGCTGAAGAATTACGCCGAATTCAAGGGCCGCGCCACCCGTCGCGAGTACTGGATGTTTGTGCTGATCAACCTGGGCATCTGCATTCTCATGGGCGTTCTCGACGCCATGCTCAACACCAAGGGTGTGCTCTACAACCTGTACAACCTGGCGATGTTGCTGCCGAGCATTGCCGTTGGTGCACGCCGCATGCACGACACCGACCGCAGCGGCTGGTGGTTGCTGCTGCCGATCGTCAATCTGGTGTTTCTGGTGCAAGACAGCCAGCCGGGGCCAAACCGTTTCGGGCCGAACCGCAAAGGCAACAACTGAGTCACCCCGCAACACGTTGAACGAGACGGCCTTTACGGCCGTCTCTTTGTTTGTGCAATCGGTACCTGAAGCCGCCGCTGGATTTTTACGGGTGACGCAACACACATTTGTCATCAAACCAATTGATAGCACCCTAACGAAAGGTGCATGCTAGAGGGCTCGAATCGGTCTTATATCATTCCGAATGATAGTTACCTTTGCTTCATTCGATTCGTGCCATCACAGCCCGCCGAGCATCATCCGCCCATCTTCAATACATTGGCGGATGATTCCATGGAACAGTCACTCAAACATTTGCGCTTCCCCTTGGCCATGTTGGCCGTGCTGGTGATGAGCGCTTGCGGCAAGACTCCGGAGACTGCCGCCACCCTGCCCGCTGCCAAAGTCAGCGTGGCCAAGGTGCTGGAACAACCGGTCAACGAGTGGGACGAATTCACCGGGCGCCTCGAAGCACCGGAAACTGTTGAAATCCGTCCTCGGGTCTCCGGCCAGATCGACGAGGTCGCCTTCACCGAAGGCGCACTGGTCAAGAAAGGCGACCTGCTGTTCCAGATCGACCCACGTCCATTCCAGGCTGAGGTGCGCCGCCTCGAAGCGCTGGTTGCTCAATCCCGTGCCAACGCCACCCGCAGTGAAAACGAAGCCGGACGTGGCGAACGCCTGCGTGCCAGCAACGCCATCTCCGCCGAGCTGGCCGACTCGCGCACCAGCGCCGCTCAGGAAGCCCGCGCCGCCGTCGGCGCCCTGCAAGCGCAACTGGATTTGGCCAAGCTGAACCTGAGCTTCACCCGCGTCACCGCGCCGATCAGCGGCCGCGTCAGCCGTGCCGAGATCACCGCCGGTAACCTGGTGACCGCCGACACCACTCCGCTGACCAGCGTGGTTTCCACAGACAAGGTCTACGCCTACTTCGACGCCGACGAGCGTGTGTTCCTCAAATACACCCAACTCGCCCGCAACGGCCAACGTGGCGCCACCACCCCGGTGTACATGGGTCTGTCCAACGAGGACGGCAACCCGCACCTCGGTCAGATGAACTTCGTCGACAACCAGGTCAACCCGAAAACCGGCACCATCCGTGGTCGCGCGGTGTTCGACAACAGCGACGGCACCTACACCCCGGGCCTGTACGCACGGCTGAAACTGGTCGGCAGCGGCACCTACAACGCCATGCTGATCAACGACGAAGCGGTCGGCACCGATCTGGGCAAGAAGTTCGTGCTGGTGATGGATGCGGACAACAAGACCGCCTACCGCGCCGTCGAACTGGGGCCGAAGATCGAAGGCCTGCGCATCGTGCGCACCGGGCTGAACAAGGACGACACGATCATCGTCAAGGGTCTGCAACGGGTACGTCCGGGTTCGCCGGTGACGCCTGAAGTGATCCCGATGGCCAGCGAGCAGACCATTGCCGCTCTGGCTCAACAACGTCAAGCGCTGGAAGCCAGCAACCTGCCCAAAGTCGCGCCCGCCAAAGGTGCACAGGGTACGGCTGTGAAGCTCGCCGCTGCGACCCCACGCGGTTAAGGGACGACAACTCCGATGAATTTTTCCCAATTCTTCATTTCACGGCCGATCTTCGCAGCGGTGCTGTCGCTGTTGATCCTGATCGCCGGTGCGATCTCGCTGTTCCAGCTGCCGATCAGCGAATACCCGGAAGTCGTGCCGCCGACCGTGGTGGTACGTGCCAACTTCCCGGGCGCCAACCCCAAAGTCATCGGTGAAACCGTGGCCGCTCCGCTGGAGCAGGCCATCACCGGCGTCGAGAACATGCTGTACATGTCCTCGCAGTCCACCGCTGACGGCAAGATCACCCTGACCATCACCTTCGCGCTGGGCACCGACCTGGACAACGCGCAGGTGCAGGTGCAAAACCGGGTGACCCGGACCGAGCCGAAACTTCCCGAAGAAGTGACGCGCATCGGTATCACCGTCGACAAGGCCTCGCCCGACCTGACCATGGTTGTGCACTTGACCTCGCCGGACAAACGCTACGACATGCTCTACCTGTCCAACTACGCGATCCTCAACATCAAGGATGAGCTGGCGCGTCTGGGCGGTGTCGGTGACGTGCAGTTGTTCGGTATGGGCGACTACTCGCTGCGGGTCTGGCTCGATCCGAACAAGACCGCTTCGCGCAATCTGACCGCGACCGATGTGGTGACCGCGATTCGTGAGCAGAACCGTCAAGTGGCGGCCGGTCAGCTCGGTGCGCCCCCTGCGCCGAATGCCCAGAGCTTCCAGCTGTCGGTCAACACTCAGGGTCGTCTGGTTTCTGAAGAAGAGTTCGAGAACATCATTATTCGCTCCGGCGACAACGGTGAAATCACTCGTCTGAAGGACATCGCACGCGTTGAACTCGGTTCCAGCCAGTACGCCCTGCGTTCGCTGCTGAACAACCAGCCAGCGGTGGCGATCCCGATCTTCCAGCGTCCAGGCTCGAACGCCATCGATATCTCGAACGAAGTTCGCGGCAAGATGGAAGAGCTGAAGAAAGGCTTCCCGCAAGGCATGGACTACAGCATCGTCTATGACCCGACGATCTTCGTGCGCGGCTCGATCGAGGCGGTGGTTCACACCCTCTTCGAAGCACTGATCCTCGTGGTGCTGGTGGTGATCCTGTTCCTGCAGACCTGGCGCGCCTCGATCATTCCGTTGGTGGCGGTGCCGGTATCGTTGATCGGTACATTTGCGGTGATGCACCTGTTCGGCTTCTCGCTCAACGCCCTGTCGCTGTTCGGCCTGGTACTGGCGATCGGTATCGTCGTGGACGACGCCATCGTGGTGGTGGAGAACGTCGAGCGCAACATTGAACTGGGGCTCAACCCGTTCGATGCGACCAAAAAAGCCATGGGTGAAGTGACCGGCCCGATCATCGCGACGGCGCTGGTGCTGTGTGCGGTGTTTGTGCCGGCGGCGTTCATCTCCGGCCTCACCGGGCAGTTCTACAAGCAGTTTGCGTTGACCATTGCGATCTCGACCGTGATCTCCGCGTTCAACTCGCTGACCCTGTCGCCGGCACTGGCCGCTGTGTTGCTGAAAAGTCATGACGCGCCGAAAGACCGCTTCTCCAAAGTGCTCGACAAGATCTTTGGTGGCTGGTTGTTCCGTCCGTTCAACCGCTTCTTTGACAAGGCCAGCCACGGTTACGTCGGTACTGTGCGCCGGGTCATCCGTGGCAGCGGCATCGCCCTGCTGTTGTATGCAGGCCTGATGGTGCTGACGTTCTTCGGTTTCTCCAGCACCCCGACCGGTTTCGTACCCGGCCAGGACAAGCAATACCTGGTGGCCTTCGCGCAATTGCCGGACGCCGCGAGCCTGGATCGCACCGAAGACGTGATCAAGCGTATGTCCGACCTGGCGCTGAAACAGCCGGGTGTGGAAAGTGCCGTAGCGTTCCCCGGTCTGTCGATCAACGGCTTCACCAACAGCCCGAACGCCGGCATCGTGTTCGTGACCCTGAAACCGTTCGACGAACGTAAAGACCCGAGCATGTCCGCCGGCGCCATCGCCGGGGCCTTGAACGGTCAGTACGCGAACATCCAGGAAGCGTACATGGCGATCTTCCCGCCACCGCCAGTACAAGGTCTGGGCACCATTGGCGGGTTCCGCCTGCAAATCGAAGACCGCGGCAACCTGGGCTACGACGAGCTGTACAAAGAGACGATGAACATCATCACCAAAAGCCACAGCGTGCCTGAGCTTGCGGGGCTTTTCACCAGCTACACCGTGAACGTGCCGCAGGTCGATGCCGCCATCGACCGCGAAAAAGCCAAGACCCACGGCGTGGCCGTCAGCGACATCTTCGACACCCTGCAGATTTATCTGGGTTCGCTGTATGCCAACGACTTCAACCGCTTCGGGCGTACCTATCAGGTCAACGTTCAGGCTGAGCAACAGTTCCGCCTCGAATCCGACCAGATCGGCCAGCTGAAAGTACGCAACAACAAGGGCGAAATGATCCCGCTGGCGACCTTCATCAAGGTCAGCGATACCTCGGGTCCGGATCGCGTGATGCACTACAACGGTTTCATCACTGCGGAAATCAACGGTGCGGCAGCCCCCGGCTACAGCTCCGGCCAGGCCGAAAAAGCCATCGAGAAACTGCTTAAAGATGAGCTGCCGAACGGCATGACCTACGAGTGGACCGACCTGACCTACCAGCAGATTCTGTCCGGCAACACTGCGCTGTTCGTGTTCCCGCTCTGCGTACTGCTGGCGTTCCTGGTGCTCGCCGCTCAATACGAAAGCTGGAGCCTGCCACTGGCGGTGATCCTGATCGTACCGATGACCCTGCTGTCGGCCATCACCGGGGTGATTGTCTCCGGCGGCGACAACAACATCTTCACCCAGATCGGCCTGATCGTACTGGTGGGCCTGGCGTGCAAGAACGCGATTCTGATCGTCGAGTTCGCCAAGGATAAACAGCTGGAAGGCCTCGATCCGCTGGCAGCGGTACTGGAAGCCTGCCGCCTGCGTCTGCGGCCGATCCTGATGACCTCCTTCGCGTTCATCATGGGTGTGGTGCCACTGGTGTTCTCCAGCGGTGCCGGTGCCGAGATGCGTCACGCCATGGGTGTGGCGGTGTTCTCCGGGATGCTCGGGGTGACCTTCTTCGGGTTGCTGCTGACGCCAGTGTTCTACGTGTTGATCCGTAATTTCGTCGAGCGCGGCGAAGCCCGCAAAGCGGCCAAGGCGCACGCTCTTCAAAAGCCACTGGAGGCGCAATAATGAGTCTGAAAGTCTTCCTGCCGAGTCTGCTGGTGCTGGCGTTGAGCGCCTGCGCCGTCGGCCCTGACTACAAGACCCCGGCGACGGAGGCGGCCAACATTACGACCGCCACCGACGGCGCTGCCGGTCAGAAGAACTTTGACCGTTCGAAATTCGAAGGCATCTGGTGGCAGCAATTCGACGACCCGACCCTCAACCAGTTGGTCACTCAATCGCTGCAAGGCAACCGTCAACTGCGCGTGGCGTTTGCCCGCTGGAAAGCCGCCCGGGCGATCCGCGACGACGTCAGCAACGATGCGATGCCGACCATCACCAGCCGCGCCAGCAGTGATCTGGCCAAGGGACAAATCCCCGGCCAGACCACCAAACGGGTCAATAGCGAACGCTACGATCTGGGTCTGGACATGGCCTGGGAACTCGATCTGTTCGGCCGGATCCAGCGCAATCTGGAAGCCAGCGACGCCGACCAGCAAGCGGCCGAAGCCGATCTGTACCAACTGCAAGTCACCATGATTGCCGAACTGGTGGACGCCTACGGTCAACTGCGCGGTGCGCAATTGCGCGAGAAGATCGCCGTGGCCAACCTGGAAAACCAGCAGGAGTCACGCAAGATCACCATCAGCCTGCGTGACGCCGGCGTTGGCGATCAGCTCGACGTCGAACGGGCCGATGCGCGTCTGGCCTCGGTCGAAGCCAGCGTGCCGCAATTGCAGGCCGAACAGGTTCGGCAAAAGAACCGCATCGCCACCCTTTTGGGTGAGCGTCCGGACAAACTGACCGTCGATCTCAGCCCGAAAGAATTGCCGGCGATTGCCAAGGCCTTGCCGATCGGCGATCCGGGTGAGTTGCTGCAACGCCGTCCGGACATCCTCAGCGCCGAACGCAAACTGGCCTCGGCCACCGCGCGGATCGGCGTGGCGAAAGCTGATCTGTTCCCACGGGTCAGCCTCAGCGGGTTCCTCGGCTGGACGGCCGGGCGCGGTTCGCAGATCGGTTCCTCGGCGGCCAACGCCTGGGCACTCGGCCCGAGCATTACCTGGGCGGCGTTTGATCTGGGTAGCGTGCGTGCCCGCCTGCGCGGCGCCGATGCCGACGCCGAAGGCGCCCTCGCCACCTACGAGCAACAGGTTTTGCTGGCGCTGGAAGAATCGGAAAATGCCTTCAGCGATTACGGCAAGCGTCAGCAACGGCTGATCTCGCTGATTCGCCAGAGTGAATCGAGCCGCAAGGCTGCGGATCTGGCAGAGATCCGCTACCGCGAAGGCACCACCGATTTTCTCGTGCTGCTCGACGCCCAGCGCGAACGCCTGAACGCCGAAGACAGCCAGGCCCAGGCCGAGGTTGATCTGTATCGCGGCATCGTCGCGATCTACAAGGCCTTGGGTGGTGGCTGGCAGCCGGAAACCGTCGCCAGCAAGTAAGCGTCTCTACAGAGCTCCTTTGGTTGGCCGCAACCAACCAATTTTTTGCCCCGCGTATCATTCGGTCGCGGGGCTTTTTTGTGCCCGCCCCCCTGTAGGAGCTGCGGAACGCTGCGATCTTTTGATTTTGTTTTTTGAAATCAAGTCAAAAGATCGCAGCCTGCGGCAGCTCCTGCAGGTCTATTCGCAAGCACGGGTTTGACTCATGGCCTTCTCTGACCGAAGCTTGCCCCTCTGCTATAGAACGCCAGTTCACGGAAATCTGCATGCCTCAGTCCCGCCGTTACCTGTTCATCAGCCTTGGCCTTGTGCTGCTTGTCGTCATTGCCTGGTTATCGCTGCGCTCCACCGCCCCGGTGGTGCCGGAAGCGATCAAGCGCGGCTACAGCGAAGCCCTGACGGCGGCCCGTTCCGGTCAGCCGGGAGCCGCGCGGCAGTTGTATCAGCAGCTGGGACGCCCGGACCTGTCGGTTAAACGCAGTGTCTGGCTGCTGGCCGAGCTGCCCAACTACCCAAGCCCGCAAGCGCTGAAACTGGCCGACGCTCACCTGCAGAATGAAGCTCCCGAAGTACGGCTGGCGGCGATTCAAAGTGTGGTCGGACTGGTGCCCGGCGGGCAACGCAGTCTGTTGCTCGGGCCGATGCTCGACGATGAAGACCAAATCGTACGATTCGCTGCGATCAACGCGCTGCTCGGCCTGACGCCGGATGAACTCGGTCTGTATTTCGCCCCGCTGCAGCAAGCCATCGATGGCTGGGAACAAGCGCTCAAGGGTCAGCCGGAAAGCGCTGCCACCTATGCACAACTGGCGCGCCTGTATCTGCACAACGCCGAGCTCAAACAGGCCCAGCAAGCGCTGGACAACACCCTGCGTCTGGAGCCGGGCAATCTGCCGGCGCTGGTAATGCAGATCGATGTTCTCGACCGTCAGGGCCAGAGCGACGCCGCTCGCCAGTTGCTCGCCAAACAACTGCAGGCGCAACCGGACTCCGCCTACCTGCAACACGCGCTCGGGCTGTGGCTGTTGCACCACGGCCAGCGTGAGTTTGCCCTGCTCGGCTTGTCCAAAGCGGTGGAACTTGAGCCGGACAACAAGGATTACCGCTACGACCTCGCCACCACCTTGCACGCCGCCGAAGAACTGGAAGCGGCGCAAAAGCAGTTGCAGGAAGTCGTCCAGCGCCACCCCGCCGACCGCAAGGCACGGGTGCTGCTGATCAATTACTGGAAGGAAAGCGGCCAGTTGCAGAACGTGCAGATTCTGCTGGCGCAACTGGAGCAGATGAACCCTGATGACCCGGCATTGCAGCAGGGCCTTTGAGCCTTTACCCGCTGATTCAATGACATTTTGATATCGAAACCTCGGAACCGTCATGACTGGCAGCGGTCAAGTAATCAGGTAGAGCACAACGGCTGATACAGCCTGCTGCCTCGATTCCCCTAGTCATGAGAGGGCATTCTTTGTCTACGTCCAACGAGTTGATCAGTGCAAAAGCCGCCACCGGCATCATTGGCCTGGATGACATCCTTGCCGGTGGTCTGTCCCGAGGGCACGTGTTTTTGCTCGAAGGTGAACCCGGTACAGGCAAAACCACCGTCGCGTTGCATTTCCTGATGGCGGGCGCCCGTGCCGGCGAACGCTGTCTGTACATCACGCTGTCGGAAACCGAGCGTGAATTGCGCCAAGGTGCGGCCTCCCACGGTTGGGAGCTGAACGAAAACATTGAAATCTTCGAGCTGACGCCGCCCGAAAGCCTGCTCAACGCCGAGCATCAGCAAAGCCTGCTGTACTCCTCCGACCTGGAGCTGGGCGAAGCCACCAAGCAGATTTTCGAAGTGGTCGAGCGCTTCAAGCCGACCCGCGTGGTGCTCGACAGTCTGTCGGAGATCCGCCTGCTGGCGCAGAGTTCGCTGCGCTACCGCCGGCAGATTCTGGCGATCAAACATTACTTCGTGCGTTACGACGCCACCGTGCTGCTGCTTGACGACCTGACCACCGAGTCCCTCGACAAGACCGTGCACAGCGTCGCTCACGGGGTGATCCGCCTCGAGGAACTGACACCCAATTACGGCGCCGAGCGCCGCCGCGTGCGCATCGTCAAGTATCGCGGCCAGAAATACCGTGGCGGTTACCACGACTTCACCATCATGGGCGACGGCGTGCATGTGTTCCCGCGACTGGTCGCTGCCGAACACCGTGGCGATTACCCACGCCTGCAATTGACCAGCGGCATCAAGGAAATGGATGCGCTGCTCGGCGGCGGCATCGAAACGGGTTCCAGCACGCTGATTCTCGGCCCGGCCGGTACCGGCAAATCGCTGATCTCGATGATATTCGCCGCTGCGGCAGTGGCCAGGGGCGAAAAAGCTGCGCTGTTCATCTTTGATGAAGAGCTGGGTCTGCTGTTCGAGCGGATGAAAAATATCGGCATCGACCTCAAGGCCCTGCAAGCCACCGGCAACCTGCTGATCGATCAGGTCGACGCCGCCGAGCTGTCCCCCGGCGAGTTCTCGCATCGGGTGCGTCGTTGCGTCGATGAAGGCAACATCAAGACCGTGGTCATCGACAGCATCAACGGCTATCAGGCCGCGATGCCGGAAGAAAACGCGCTGGTGCTGCACATGCACGAGCTGCTGCTGTATCTGAACCGCAAAGGCGCGGCGACCTTCATGACCGTTGCCCAGCATGGCCTGGTCGGTGACATGCAGGCGCCGGTCGACATCACTTACCTGGCCGACACGGTGATCCTGCTGCGCTACTTCGAAGCCATCGGCAAGGTTCGCCGAGCCATTTCCATCATCAAGAAACGCACCGGCAGCCACGAATCGACCATTCGTGAATACCGCATTTCGGGCCAGGGCATGACCATCGGCGAACCCCTGGAAGCGTTCCAGGGCGTGCTGCGTGGCGTGCCGACTTACCTCGGCGCGAGCAATCCGCTGTTGCGGGAAGAAACCTTGTGACAGCCTCCGTATCACTGCCGGAACGGGCGCTGATTCTGGCGCCCATGGGTCGGGACAGCCAAGTGGCGCTGATGATCCTCAATGAGGCGGGTTATGGCGGCGTCATCACTCCGGATCTGAGCGCACTGTGCGCAGAACTGGAGCCCGGTGCCGGGCTCTTGTTGATTGCCACCGAAGCCCTGCGTGGTCCCGAGCTGGAAAGTCTTCTGCACTTTCTGGAACAGCAGCCGGCCTGGTCGGATCTGCCGATCGTCTTGCTCACCCATCACGGCGGCCCGGAACCGGGCCCCTCCTCGCGCATGAGCAAATTGCTGGGCAACGTCACCTTTCTTGAGCGCCCGTTTCATCCGGCGACCCTGGTCAGTCTGGTCTCGACCGCCCTGCGCGGGCGACGACGACAGTACGAAGCCCGCGATCGCCTGATTGATCTGAGTGAAAGCGAACGCCGACTGCAATCGACCCTGGAAACCCTTGAGCAACAGGTCGAGGAACGCACCGCGCAACTTCGCCACAACGAAGAAGCCTTGCGTCAGTCGCAGAAAATGGAAGCGGTCGGTCAGTTGACCGGCGGCATCGCTCACGACTTCAACAACATGCTCACCGGGATCATCGGCAGTCTGGAACTGCTGCGCCGGCGCTTGGCCCGTGGGCGTACCGAAGACCTCGACAGCCTGATCGATCTCGGTGTCACTTCCGCCAACCGCGCGGCCGGCCTGACACACCGTTTGCTGGCGTTTTCCCGCCGGCAATCGCTGGACTCCAAAGCCGTGCAGATGAACACGCTGGTGCTGTCGATGGGCGAGTTGCTGCAGCGCAGCCTCAACGAAAGCATCCAGCTGGAGATGCGCCTTAACGACCAGTTGTGGATCGCCGAAGCGGATCCCAATCAACTGGAAAGCGCCCTGCTCAACCTGGTACTCAACGCCCGTGATGCGATGCCCGAGGGCGGCAAACTGGTGGTCGAAACCAGCAACCAAGTGCTTAAGCCGGAGTTCACCGAGGCCTACCCGAATCTCGAACCCGGCGACTACGTGATGCTCAGCGTCACCGATAACGGCAGTGGCATGCCGCAAAGTGTGGTCAGTCGCGCGTTCGATCCGTTCTTCACCACCAAGCCGATCGGTCAGGGTACCGGGCTGGGCCTGTCGATGATCTACGGCTTCAGCAAACAGTCCCGTGGTCATGTCTCGATCGACAGCGAAATCGATCAGGGCACCACGGTCAAACTGTACCTGCCGCGCTTTCGCGGCGAAGAGCTGGAGCATCCGGTGTCCGATGTTCAACAGGCCCCGGAAGCGCTGGACGGCGAAACCGTGTTGATCGTCGAGGACGACCCCGCCGTGCGCGTACTGGTCAGCGCGGTGCTCAGTGAGCTGGGCTATGCGTTTGTCGAAGCCGGCGATGCCGATGGTGCAATGCCGATCCTCAACTCGACGCAGCGCATCGACCTGCTGATCAGCGACGTCGGCCTGCCAGGCATGAACGGCCGGCAACTGGCGGAAATCGGCCGGCAGTACCGGCCAGGGCTGAAGGTGCTGTTCATCACCGGGTATGCCGAGCACGCCGCGGTGCGCGGTGGGTTCCTCGACCCGGGCATGCAGATGATCACCAAGCCGTTCACTTTCGATCTGCTGACCGCCAAGGTCCGCGAGATGATCAAGAACTGATCCCCCAAAAACGACTGCAGGAGCTGCCGAAGGCTGCGATCTATTGATCTTGTTTTTTTAAGATCAAAAGATCGCAGCCTTCGGCAGCTCCTACACGGGCATTTCAGTGTTTCTTGATCAGGCCGGCAATTCCTGAATCTTTTCCCGCAGCACGTCCAGGTCGAACGTTTTCTCCAGCATCGGTGCCTTTTGCGCTATCGGCTGCGGGTCTCACGGGTTTCGGCATGCAACACGCGACTGCCCTGCCCCCGACAGATAATCCAGATATTCGAAGCTGAGGTCTGAACACAGCAGACCACCTGAAGTTCACTTGCGCCCAACTGCTCAGCATATATCGCTGTTTAATGGCTGAAACCTGTCAACTCTGACAGCTATACAGCTGCCGTCATCCCTTGCTTGAATCGCTGCGAAAGGCGCTCCGTTCCTGTCGCTGGGAAGCCGTGCCTACCTGACGTATGGCGAAGCGGAGAGAGGGATGATGAACAGAAATCTTGCACTGATACTGATGTTGGTGGTGTCGTTGGCGGGGTGTTTGCCTCCCGAACAGGCGCAGGTAAAAACCGCCAGTGACGTCGGCGTCGCCAGTTCGACATCCGGCACAGCATCCAGTACGGCACAAACTGGCCCGCAGGTCGCGGCGGACCTGACGGCGCACTACAACGATGTGCGGGTCAACTGCGGTTCAGCTTCGATGCCGGCGTTTCTCTGTCGCGGGATCATGCTGCGCTCAACCGTTCCTTCCACGGCTTACAAGGCCTGGAACCCCAGCCCTCATTCTCAAACCAGTGGCGGCGTGTCCTTTTCATTCCTGAGCAAAGACGCCAAGTTCACGGGACTCGTTTTTGGTCAGAAGAACGGCTTCATTTTTTTCCCCGTGCTATCGCGCCCCACCGGCACACGGCAAATTGAAGTGCTTTGCTCCTATCCACTCGATGGCGCCACGCAATTGAGAATTGCGCCCGGTTGTGGCGCACACCCCTACTCACCCGATCGCAGTCGACGCTGCCAGACCATTGGCATAAGCACAGCCGAAGGCTGGCTAGCCAATCGTCGGGCGAATAGCTGGAATATTTGCAGTTTCGATGTGCGTGACTCCATGAATCACCTGGGCGCGGACTCTTTTTACCAGACCATTCGTGCTCATCAACTGGGCGGTTTTTTCGCCGGTCAACATGACTATATCGAGTTGATTCTGGCGACCTGGCCGCAAAACATTCCGACAGAGCTGCCAATTCAGGCGTTCTTTTATCTGGAGGGAGGATTGGCCGGGGCGCAGTTTGACCAGAAGGATTTTTTCAATTCGACGGGCGGCAAGGTAGTGCCGATCATCAAGATCGTTTTGCCATCCACGCCGTCGGCGGATGCCACGTTCAGTTTCAATCAAGCGGATCAGCTTTATTAGATCTGTCCCCAAAACAATTGTAGGAGCTGCCGCAGGCTGCGATCTTTTGATCTTGTTTTTTAAGATCAAAAGATCGCAGCCTGCGGCAGCTCCTACACGGGCATTTCAGTGTTTCTTGATCAGGCCAGCAGTTCCTGAATCTTTTCCTGCAGCACGTCCAGATCGAACGGTTTTTCCAGGATCGGCGCCTTGCGCGTGATCGGGCTGCCGGTCTCGCGGATTTCCTGCGGATAGCCGCTGATGAAGATCACCTTCAGATCCGGACGCAGTTTTACTGCCGGCTCCGCGATTTGCACGCCGGAGATCCCGCCCGGCAGACGAAAGTCAGTGATCAGCATGTCCAGATGCGGCTTGCTCGCGAGAATCTCGAACGCCTGCTCGCCGTTTTCGGCCTGCAACACGCGGTACCCCTGCCCCGACAGGTAATCTGTCAGCACCATCAAGATAACCGGTTCGTCCTCGACGACGAGTACTACATCTTGTGCATCTACGCTCATGGGAAGCCTTTGTTCGGTCAATAGCTGCTGATACGACCGTGCGGTCACTCAGAGGTTGCGTCGGATATGCCGTTTTCCTGGATTGGCAGACAAACGCGAAACAGGGCGCCTTCGTTGATTTGACTCTCGACGACGATGGAACCGCCATGGGCGGCGACGATCTGCTCGGAAATGAACAGACCCAGCCCGAGACCAGCCACTACCGTCTTGGCGGAAACCCGTTCGAACTGTTGGAAAATACGCTTCTGGTTCTCTTCGCTGATGCCGATGCCCCGGTCCTGAACCTCGACCCGCGCCTCGTCGCCCTCACGGTACACGCGCACCTGAATCGGGCTGCGACCGCCGTAGCGCAAAGCATTGGTCAGCAGGTTGGACACCACCTGCTCGATGCGAAATTCGTCCCAGTAACCTTCCACCGGCTGCGGCGCGGTGAACGACACTTCGGTCTCGGCGGCCTCGATCTGCTGCGCGAAATTCTGCAGCAGGTTGGCCACCAGTTGTGACAGATCGAAGCGATTCGGCCGGATCGACAGCTTGCCGGTACGAATCCGCGAAACGTCGAGCATGTCTTCGATCAGCCGGATCAGGCTTTTGATCTGACGCTCGTCGCGATCGACCATCGCATGCATCTTGTCGAGGGTGAACGCGGCGGCGTTGTCCCGCGCCAGGTGCATCTTGCGCAACTGGGTTTCGAGTATCAGGCCATTGAGCGGTGTGCGCACTTCGTGAGCGACGATTGACATGAAGTCATCGCGCATACGCACCGCCTGCTCCAGCTCCAACTGCGTGCTTTGCAGTTGCTGCAGCAGCGCTTCCTGCTCGCGACGCGCCTGCTCCAGTGCTTCGACCTGTTGCTTCATGGCCTTGCTCTGGCGGTAAAGGTCGACGAACACATTGACCTTGCTCTTCACCGCGTGGATATCCAGCGGCTTGTGCAGAAAGTCCACCGCCCCGCTTTCGTAACCCTTGAACGCATAGTTCAGTTCACGGCCGGCGGCGCTGACAAAGATGATCGGAATGTTTTTGGTTTTTTCGGTGCCGCGCATCAACTCGGCGAGTTCGAAGCCGTTCATCCCCGGCATCTGCACGTCGAGGATGGCCATGGCGAACTCGTGTTGCAGCAGCAGCGAAAGTGCTTCGTCCGCCGACAGCGCCTTGTACACCGTGCGGTCCTCGCGCTTGATCAGCGCTTCGAGGGCCAGCAGGTTCTCCGGCAGATCGTCGACGATCAGCAATTTGGCCTGGATATTACTCAGCATGCGATTCGTTCCAGCTCGACAAGCAGACGGCCGATGCCGTGAATGGGTAGGACATGGTCAGGCTGCTGAATTTTCAGCGCAGCCAGAGGCATGGTGGCGACCTGCGCATCCTGCGGGTCTTGCACGATGGTCAGTCCGCCGCGCTGCTTGACTTGCGCCAGGCCGCGAGCGCCATCGTGATTGGCGCCGGTCAGCAACACGGCAGCCAGGGTTTCGCCGTAAGCATCAGCGGCGGATTCGAACAGGTAGTCGATGGACGGACGAGAATGATGCACGCGGTCTTCAAGACTCAGCGACAGACTGCGATCCTGTTCCACCGACAGGTGATACCCGGGCGTGGCGAAATAAACCGTGCCGGGGGCGATGTCCCGCTTGTCGGTCGCCTCTTCCACCGGCAGCATCAGGCGCCGGGCGAACACCTCGGCCAATTGGCTGCGCCGCTCCTCCGGCAGGTGCAGCACAACAATAATCGGCAACACGTAACCCTGGCGCAGCGGTGCGAGCAGGGTCAGCAGGGCCTCGACCCCACCGGCCGAAGCACCGACCACGATGGCCTCGACGCGAGGCAAATCCACGGCATCGTTCATAATTTGCGGTAGATCCGTTCTTGTTTGACCAACGGTTCGAACTGATTCGAATAACCGGAAAAATCCAGCGTTTCCTTGCTGCCCAGCACCAGAAAGCCACGGTGGCACAGCGATTCGTGAAACAGACCGAAGGCACGGTCCTGAAGTTTCTTGTTGAAGTAAATCAGTACGTTGCGGCAGGAAATCAACTGCGTTTCGGAGAACACGCTGTCCGTCGCCAGGCTGTGGTCGGCGAAGGTCACGTTCTCACACAGGCTCTTGTCGAAAATCGCGTAGCCATAGGCCGCGGTGTAGTAATCGGCAAAGGAGCGCTGGCCGCCGGCCTGCTGGTAATTGGCGGTGTAGGCGCGCACATTTTCCATCGAGAAAATCCCCTGCTTGGCCTTGTCCAGCGAGCGCGGGTTGATGTCGGTGGCATAGATGATGGTGCGGTCGAGCAGGCCTTCTTCGCGCAGCAGAATCGCCATCGAATACACCTCCTCCCCCGTGCTGCACCCGGCGATCCAGATCTTCAGCGACGGATAGGTGCGCAGCAGCGGCACCACTTCCTTGCGGATCGCCAGAAAGTGCGACGGATCGCGGAACATCTCGCTGACCGGGATCGTCAGCAACTGCAGCAACTGCATGAACGCGGTCGGATCGTGCAGCACTTTCTCCTGCAACGCCGAAATGGTCGCGCATTCGAACTGGTTCAAGGCGTGCTGCACCCGACGCTTGATCGAAGCGCCCGAGTAATCGCGAAAATCGTAGCTGTACTTGAGGTAGATGGCCTCAATCAACAAGCGTAATTCGATTTCGCTGTTGCGCTCCGCGGAGTGACTGCTATCCACTAAATGCGTTCCATCTTCGGTAACCACACGCGAATCAACGAGAACAAGCGATCCAGATCGATCGGCTTGGCCAGATAATCGTTGGCGCCCGCCTGCAGGCAGCGCTCTTGATCGTCCTTCATGGCCTTGGCCGTCACGGCGATGATCGGCAGTTTGCGCCAGCGCGGATCCTTGCGGATTTCAATGGTGGCTTCAAAACCATCCATCTCCGGCATCATCACGTCCATCAGCACCAGATCGATGTCCTCGACTTCATTCAACTTATCAATCGCTTCGCGACCATTACGGCCGATCACCACGACTGCGCCCTTGTGCTCCAGCGCACTGGTCAGGGCGAAGATGTTGCGCACATCGTCGTCCACCAGCAGCACCTTGCGGCCTTCGAAGACCTTGTCGCGACTGCGCGCAGTCTTGAGCATCTTCTGCCGTTCATGGGACAACTGCGATTCGACTTTGTGCAGAAAGAGTGTCACCTCATCCAGCAGACGTTCCGGCGAGCGCGCGCCCTTGATGATGATCGAGCGTGAATACTTGCGCAGCTCGGCCTCTTCATCGCGGGTCAGGTTGCGTCCGGTATAGACGATCACCGGCGGGAACGAGCAGATGTCCTCGGTCGACATGCGCTTGAGCAGATCGTTGCCGAGCATGTCCGGCAATTTCAGGTCGATCACCATGCAGTCGTAAATCGTCGTGCGCAGTTTCTCCAGCGCGTCTTGCGCCAGACCGACGGCGGTGATTTCGATGTCCTCGTCACCGATCAGGCGGGCAATGCTTTCGCGTTGCAGATCGTCATCTTCGACCAGCAGCACGCGCTTGACCTTTTGGGTCAGCTTGGCTTCGAGACGGGCGAACACGTCCTTGAGTTCTTCGCGGGTGGTCGGCTTGACCGCATAACCGATCGCGCCCATGTGCATCGCCGCTTCGACACGGTCTTCGACCGAGATCACATGCACCGGGATGTGCCGGGTTTCGGCGTGTTCTTTCAGGCGTTGCAGCACGGTCAGACCGGAGTGATCCGGCAGACGCATATCGAGCAGGATCGCGTCCGGTACGAACTCGCGGGCCAGGTCGTAACCTTCGTCGGCACCGTGGGCCACCAGGCACTGATAGCCCAGTTCGTGGGCCAGGTCGTAAAGGATGTGGGCGAAGTTCGGCTCGTCTTCCACCACCAGAATGCAGCGCGTGGCGAACGGCGCCTTGCCACGGTCATCGGCAAAACGCGGGATGTGCACCGGCGCCAGTGGCGACACCGCGATCGATGGCGGTTGCACCACTGGCGCCGGAGCCGATACCGGCGCGGTGAAGGTCAGCGGGATCGCAGGGCTGTCACCCGGCTCGCTGTATTGCTGCGGCAACACCAGAGTAAACACACTGCCCTGCCCCGGCGCGCTGCTGACGCTGATCGAGCCGCCAAGCAGGGCAGCCAGATCCCGCGAGATCGACAACCCCAGACCGGTGCCACCGTACTTGCGATTGGTGGTGCCGTCAGCCTGACGGAACGCTTCGAAGATGCTTTCCTGCTGATCCGCCGCGATACCGATCCCCGAATCACGCACGATGAAGGCAATGCGTTCGTTCGGCTGGCCGGCGATGGTCAGGCTGACCGCGCCGTGTTCGGTGAACTTCACGGCGTTGGACAGCAGGTTCTTGACCACCTGCTCCAGACGCTGGCGGTCGGTGTACAGCATGATCGGCGCATCCGGCTGCAACTCGACGCTGAACGTCAGTTGCTTGTCCGCCGCCAGCGGTTCGAACACGCTGCGCAGGCCATCGGCCAGCCGCGCGACACTGGTGTTTTCCGGGATCACTTCCAGCTTGCCGGCCTCGACCTTGGAAATGTCGAGAATGTCGTTGATCAGGTTCAGCAGATCGTTGCCGGCGGAATAGATCGACTCGGCAAACTTGACCTGCTCGGCCGTCAGATTGTCCTGCGGGTTCTCGGCCAGCAACTTGGCGAGGATCAGCGAACTGTTCAACGGTGTGCGCAGTTCGTGGGACATGTTGGCGAGGAATTCGGACTTGTACTTGCTCGAACGCTGCAGCTCTTCGGCGCGCTCCTCAAGTTGCACCTGTGCCTGATTGAGTTCGGTGTTCTTCTGGTCCATGGCGTCGCGCTGCTCGGCCAGAGTCTGCGCCTGCTCGGCCAACTGCTCGTTGGTCTGCTCCAGCTCGACTTGCTGGGTTTCCAGATGCGCCTGGGATTCCTTGAGAATCCGCGACTGTTCTTCCAGCTCTTCGTTGGCGGTTTTCAGCTCTTCCTGCTGCACCTGCAACTCTTCGTTGAGCTGCTGGGTTTCGGCCAGCACTTCCTGCAGGCGCTGGCGATAACGTGCCGCTTCGATCGAGGTGCCGATGTTGCCGGCAATCAGTTCCAGCAATTCGACATCGCGCTGAGTCAGCGGGCGCAGGAAGCCCAGTTCGATCACGCCGTTGACCCGGTCATCATCACTGGTCGGCACCACCAGCACACTGTGCGGCAGGCCCGCGCCCAGGCCGGAGCTGACTTTGAAATAGTCGGCCGGTACCGAATCCAGACGAATCAGTTGTCCCTGCTGGGCAACCTGGCCGACGATGCCTTCGCCGCTGTAGATCTGCTGGTCTTTTTCTTCCTGTTCACGGGAGAACCCATAGGACGCCACGCGTTTCAGGCCGCCGTGCTCTTCGCGCACGTACAGCGCCGCCACCGCAGTGCCGAGGTATTGCGCGCAGAACTGCAGAATATTGCGCCCCAGCAGGTTCAATGTCAGTTGCCCCAGCACCTGCTCTGCCAGCTCGGTCTGGCCGCTGCGCATCCACGCCTGACGCTCCAGACGCTCGGCACTGGCCTGCTGCGCGGCGAGGTTGGCGCTGTAGCTGTCAGACAGACTGACCAGATCACGGCGACCGACATAGGCCAGCAAACCGCTGATCCCGGCGATGAACAGCAGATAAAGAGTGATGCTCCAGATCGTCGTGCGGCGCACATCTTCGTTGCGCGTGGTGCGCAACTGCTGCTCCATGTCGATCACGTCTTCGAACTGCTTGCGGATCTCATCGGTCAGGCGCTTGCCACGCCCAGCCTTGACCGCGCCCCGGTAGTCACCGCTGGAGCGCTGCAGATCGATCATCGATTGCGCGTAATTGCTCCACTCGGTCTGCAAGGCCTGCAGACGACGCAACCGGTCAGTCTGCACCGGGTTGTCGGCGGTCAGTTCGAGCAAGGTATTGAGCGCCACGTTGATCCGCGGCTTGGCAGTCTCGTACGGGTCGAGGAAGTGCTCGTCGCCGCTGAGCAGGAAGCCGCGCATGCCGGTTTCCAGATCAACGGTGAGTTTCACCGCTTCGTTGGCGTTATTGATCACCCGGTCGGTGTGTTCCACCCACTGGATCACCGAGAGCAAATAGGTGATCAGCGAAATGAAAAACACAGCACTGATCGCGCCGACGCCCAAGGGCAGACTGATGTTGCGCGTCAGGAGTTTACGGAACCGTGCTTCGTCAACTGTAGACCGAGTGGACATGGGGCAGCCTTGTCGAACTGTCGAAACCCGGGAGTTTGCCCCAAAACGGTACTATGGATCCATTTTTCTCACTGCCATGATGGCAATTTCCTACATTTGCTGCACTTCCCGTTCAGGCAACGGTTATCCTTGCCGCCCCGATTTGCGGCTAATCTTTTTGTACCCGCTCGGGAACTTGTGGCCATGCGCCACTTACTCATGCAAGAGCCCGGCATTTTCGACCGGTCGCCGTTCCGTTTTCCTTTCTTGAGAGCACCAATATGTCCACCCCAGCGTCCACCATCCTTGTAGTAGAAGACGACAACATCGTGCGCATGCTCATCGTCGATGTGCTGGAGGAGTTGGAGTTCAGCGTGCTGGAGGCGGACGACGGCGAATCTGCGCTGGAGATTCTCGGGGATCAGAACAACGCTATCGACTTGATGATGACCGACTACGGCCTGCCGGGCATGACGGGCAGTGAACTGGCCGACAAGGCACGTGAACTGCGCGCCACCCTGCCCGTCCTGTTCGCCAGCGGTTACGCCGAAAACATCGAGGTACCCGCCGGCATGCATGTGATCGGCAAACCCTTCTCGATCGATCAGTTGCGTGACAAGGTCAAGGGCATTCTGAACCAGTGATTGGCCTTGATTCGGCAGCGGCTGCAGATGTGCTCTAATTGCGCGCCATTTTCAGCCGCCTGCCTGCAAGGAACACCCGTCAATGACTGCATCACCCGCCACCAAAGTTCTGGTCATCGGTTACGTCTGGCCCGAACCACGCTCTTCGGCAGCCAGCGGGCATGTGATGCAGATCCTCGATACGTTCCTGCAGCAAGGCTGGGACATCACTTTCAGCAGCCCGGCCGGCCCGGGCGAGCACAAGGCCGATCTGACGGCTCTGGGCATCCGCGAGGTGCCGATCGAACTCAACAACAGCAGCTTCGATAGTTTCATCAGTGAACTGGCCCCGGATATCGTGCTGTTCGACCAGTTCATGATGGAGGAGCAGTTCGGCTGGCGCGTCGAAAAGCAATGCCCGAATGCCTTGCGCGTACTGGAGACGTCCGACCTGCAGAGCCTGCGCCACGCCCGCCACCAACGGCTCAAGGAGCGCCTGAAAGACGACCCGGACAATCAGGATTTCAGTGCCCTGTTCGCACCGGCGCTGCGCGAAGAGTTCGCGTTGATGGCCGATACTGACCTGGCCAAACGAGAAATCGCCGCGTTGTATCGCTGCGATCTGAATCTGATGATTTCCGAAGTGGAAATCCGGTTGCTGGTCGAACAGTTTCAAGTCCCTGTGGATCTGCTGCACTGGTGCCCGCTGATGCTCGAACCACCGCGCGATTCGTTCGTACCCTTTGAACAGCGCGCGCACTTTCTCAGTATTGGCAACTTCCGTCATGCGCCCAACTGGGACGCCGTGCTGTGGATGAAGACCGCCGTCTGGCCGCTGATCCGCCAGCAATTGCCCGGCGCTCAACTGCATGTCTACGGTGCCTATACGCCGCCCAAGGCTACAGCCCTGCACAACACGGCGCAGGGGTTTCATGTGATGAACTGGGCAGAAGATGCGCTGCAAGTGATGTCGCAAGCCAGAGTTTGCCTGGCGCCTTTGCGTTTCGGCGCGGGGATCAAGGGCAAGATCGTCGATGCGATGCTCTGCGGCACGCCCAATGTCACGACGCCCATCGGCGCTGAAGGCATGGGCGGCGCATTGCCCTGGCCCGGTGCGGTGGCTCAGTCGGCCCAGGCCTTGGCCGATGCCGCTGTGGCACTGCACGAAGACAGACTGCGCTGGGCTGACGCACAGCAGGCCGGCGTCGCGTTGTTGAATGCGCGCTATCGGCAGGCTGATCACGGCCCGGCGCTGATCAATCGCCTGCAACATTGTCGCGACAACTTGTCAGCATTACGTCGCGCCAACTTCACTGGCAGCATGTTGCGTCACCACTTGCATAAAAGCACCCAATACATGGCGCAGTGGATCGAAGCAAAAAATCAGAAAAGTTGACAACCAAAGTACAAGAGCACATTACCAATACTTTGCAAAGAGTGCTGGCTTGTAGTTTTTCCGTTTGCACCAAAGAATAACTTCCGAACTGACCAAACAACTTGAACGGTCGGAAAATTAAACTTTATCTGCAACGGAATGCACCATGAACAATTACCCTTTCAAAAACTGGATGGCGGCTACGCCGGATATGGACCGACTGACCCTTGGCGAAGTGGTCTGGCCCGGCGCTCATAACTCCGGGCTGGATTTTGATTTCCCGTACCCGGCTTATCTCCAACCGGCCCAGAACTGGTTTGTCTGTCAGGACGGTCCATTCATTCAGCAGCTTAATGAAGGCGTGCGCGCCTTCGACTTGCGCCTGCATGCGGATGAACACTGGGTGGGCATCAAGAAATTCCATACGTTTCATGGCGTGAAACTGTTCCAGGGACGCTCCTTGAGCGAGCTGGTAAAAAGTCTCAATTTTTTCCTCAACGAGAATCCGAACGAGTTCATCGTGTTGGACTTGCATGAACTCAAGGGCACCAACGATCAGTCATTCGATTACAAGGGTTTTCATGAAGTCATCACCACGGAACTGGCTTCGCGGCTTATACCCCGGAGCAACAGTCACCTGACAATTGAGCAACTTAAAAGGACCAGTTCGCTGCAACGCGTGGTATTGGCAAGCGACTCGCACCCGGACTTCAGTTCACCCCTGTACTGGCCGAAAATCCGTCATGAATGGAGCGGCTCGGATATCACTTCTCCCGAACAGCTCAAGCAACACATCACCCGAACCCTGGCCAACCCACCGGCATCCGGCAACCTCTGGTCGTTGTCGGCCACCAGCTACGGCGAACTGGCCGGCGTCAAACGAATCACCGACGAGCTCAATCAATGGTTTGGCCCGGACTCGGGATGGGCACCGAAGTGCAGCATCATCAATGCCGACTTCATCGGTGGCACTCCACTGATTGGCCATTGCCAGCAGGTCAACCAGTCCAAAGGTCTCAGAAAGACCCGAGGCTGAGGCGCTGGAACTGTCCTTGGCGCGCGTGCATGATGGGCATCTGAACACCACAACAAGACGCATCGGACATGACCCGGGCCACCAGAATCACTGATCCCTCCTACGAACTGATGGACGACCATAACGGGCTGTCCATCATCTACCGTCAGCATGGTTTTCCGTGCCCGCTGGTGCGTTGGCATTTCCACAAGGAATACGAACTGCATCTGATCGTCGCCAGTTCCGGCAAAGTGTTCATTGGCGACTACATTGGCAACTTTTACCCGCAGACACTGTTCCTCACCGGGCCCAATCTGCCACACAACTGGATCAGCCAGGTGGCCGAAGACGAAGTGGTGGAAAAGCGCGACATGCTGGTGAACTTTACCGATGAATTGTTCGAAAGCGGCCATCAGGTATTTGCCGAACTCAAGACGTTGACGCCGCTGCTGGAACGCGCGCAGTACGGCATCGAATTTCGCGACAAGGACACGATCCGCGAGGCGCTGAAACTGATGCAGCTGATTGCCGACAGTCGCGGCATCACTCGTCTAGGCCACTTTTTCATCCTGATGGAGCTGCTGGCGGCGACTGACGATTATCAACTGTTGTCCGGCGCCACCAACACGCAACTGGCCGACGAACACAACATCGACCGCACCAACCGCGCGGTCGATTACATCTTCAGCCACTACGCCCGCGAACTGACGCTGGAAGAAGTCGCCGAGCATTTGGGCATGAAGCCCACCTATTTCAGCCGCGTATTCAAACAAGCCACCGGGCGCAACTTCATCGAGTTCGTCAATCGCCTGCGCATCAGCAAATCCTGCGAACTGCTGGCCGATGGCGACAAACCGGTGACGGAGGTGTGTTTCGAGTCGGGGTTCAACAACATTTCCAATTTCAATCGGCGCTTCCAGCAACTCAAGGGCATGACACCGTCGCACTATCGACGCCTCGCGGTGCAGCGTCTGACCGAACAGAATCACGCTTAACCGTCACATCAAAAGATCGCAGCCTGCGGCAGCTCCTACAGAAATCGGTGTAGGAGCTGCCGCAGGCTGCGATCTTTTTGATTTTTGCCAGTGCAAAAAAGTATCGGTTCAAGTGCGACGGATGATTTGTCAGTCTGTCGATTGAGGGCTGTAATCAACACACATTCTTCCTGCACCGGAAGACACAAAAACAATAACTGTCCTTCTGCCCCCAACGGGCGCAGAAAAGGAGTGCACGATGCAACCCACTGCAAAAGCTCTGCTAGCCCTCACCTGCATGACCCTCAGCAGCGTCAGCCTTGGCGCCCAGACCCTGACCATCGCCACCGTCAACAACAGCGACATGATCCGCATGCAAAAGCTCTCGAAAACCTTCGAGTCCGAGCATCCGGAAATCAAGCTCAATTGGGTGGTACTGGAAGAAAACGTCCTGCGCCAGCGTCTCACTACCGACATCGCCACTCAGGGTGGCCAGTTCGATGTGTTGACCATAGGCATGTACGAAGCGGCACTCTGGGGCGCCAAAGGCTGGCTGGAACCGATGAAGGACCTGCCGGCTTCTTACGCCCTCGACGACGTGTTCCCGTCGGTGCGTGAAGGCCTGTCGGTCAAGGGTTCGCTGTACGCCCTGCCGTTCTACGCTGAAAGCTCGATCACCTATTACCGCACCGACCTGTTCAAGGACGCCGGCCTGAGCATGCCCGAGCGCCCGACCTGGGAACAGATCGCCGGCTTCGCTGAAAAACTCACCAACAAGGACAAAGAGCAGTACGGCATCTGCCTGCGCGGCAAAGCCGGCTGGGGCGAGAACATGGCGTTGATCACCACCGTCGCCAACGCCTATGGCGCGCGCTGGTTCGATGAAAAATGGCAGCCTGAATTCAATGGCCCCGAGTGGAAAAACGCGCTGAACTTCTACGTCGACACCATGAAGAAATCCGGCCCGCCCGGCGCCTCCAGTAACGGCTTCAACGAGAACCTCGCGCTGTTCAACAGCGGCAAGTGCGCGATCTGGGTGGATGCGTCCGTCGCCGGCTCTTTCGTTACCGACAAGACCCAGAGCAAGGTCGCCGATCACGTTGGCTTTACCTTCGCCCCGCATCAGGTCACTGACAAAGGTTCGGCGTGGCTGTATTCGTGGGCACTGGCAATTCCCACCAGTTCCAAAGCCAAGGACGCCGCCAAGGCGTTCAGCGCCTGGGCCACGTCCAAGGAATACGGTGAGCTGGTGGCCAAAACCGACGGCATCGCCAACGTGCCACCGGGAACCCGCGCCTCGACCTACAGCGACGCTTACATGAGCGCCGCGCCGTTCGCCAAGGTCACGCTGGAATCGCTGAAAGCCGCGGATCCGAGCAAACCGACGCTGAAACCGGTGCCTTACATCGGCATTCAACTGGTGACCATTCCTGAATTCCAGGGCGTGGGCACCCAGGTCGGCAAACTGTTCTCGGCAGCGCTGATCGGCCAGACCACGGTGGATCAGGCCCTGGCTGCGGCGCAGCAAACCACCGAACGCGAGATGAAGCGCGCCGGGTATCCCAAGTAACCGCTGCCTACTTCAATTGTGGCGAGGGAGCTTGCTCCCGCTGGGCTGCGAAGCAGCCCCAGACACTGCCGACACGGTCAATCAGATAGACCGCGTTTGCCGGGTTCACGACTGCTACGCAGCCGAGCGGGAGCAAGCTCCCTCGCCACAGAGAACTCGCTGTATCTCGAGTAAGTGATCACTGTCATGAATACTTCAACTGCCAAAGCCCACCTCGACCTGTCGCAACCCCAGCGCAAAGTCCGCGTACGCAATCCCGGCTGGTTTCTGGTCAGCCCTTCGGTGGCCCTGTTGCTGCTGTGGATGATTGTGCCGCTGGGCATGACCATTTACTTCTCGATGATTCGTTACAACCTGCTCGATCCGGGAGTAAACGAATTCGTCGGACTGGAGAACTTCACTTACTTCCTGACCGACTCCGGCTTCCTGCCCGGTGCCACCAACACCCTGTTGCTGGTGGGCAGCGTGCTGTTGATCAGCGTGGTGTTCGGTGTGCTGATCAGTGCGCTGCTCGAGGCCAGCGAATTTCTCGGCCGCGGCATCGTGCGGGTGATGCTGATCTCGCCGTTCTTCATCATGCCCACGGTCGGCGCGCTGATCTGGAAGAACCTGATTTTCCATCCGGTCTCGGGGATCCTCGCCTACGTCTGGCGGCTGTTCGGCGCCGAGCCGGTGGACTGGCTGGCGCACTACCCGCTGCTGTCGATCATCATCATTGTTTCGTGGCAATGGCTGCCCTTCGCGATTCTGATCCTGATGACCGCCATGCAGTCCCTCGACCAGGAGCAGAAAGAAGCCGCGCGTCTCGATGGTGCCGGCCCCGTCGCGATCTTCTGGCACCTGACGCTGCCGCACCTCGCACGCCCGATTGCCGTGGTGGTGATGATTGAAACGATCTTCCTGCTGTCGGTGTTCGCCGAGATTTTCACCACCACCAACGGCGGCCCCGGCTACGCCTCGACCAACCTCGCCTACCTGATCTACAACCAGGCGCTGGTGCAGTTCGACGTCGGTATGGCCTCGGCGGGCGGCTTGATTGCCGTGGTCATCGCCAACAGCGCCGCGATCATTCTGGTGCGGATGATCGGGAAAAACCTGACTGGCAAAGCCTGAGGCCCGCCATGACT
>Ga0153923_100007_pt1 | contig 177694 bp, 183 predicted proteins | sample TSNJ007MetaG_FD_104682 | JGI IMG/M metagenome (GOLD analysis project Ga0153923, IMG submission 104682) | Attine ant fungus gardens microbial communities from New Jersey, USA - TSNJ007 MetaG | ecosystem: Host-associated > Fungi > Mycelium > Unclassified | place: USA: New Jersey, Brendon T. Byrne...
GACGCCGAGACGCCGTTCTCGGTGCAGAGTATTTCCAAGGTGTTCAGCCTGGTGCAGGCGATCGAGCATTCCGGTGAGGCGATCTGGGAGCGCCTGGGGCACGAGCCGTCCGGCCAGCCGTTCAACTCGCTGGTGCAACTGGAGTTCGAACGCGGGCGCCCGCGCAATCCGTTCATCAACGCCGGGGCGCTGGTGATCTGCGACATCAACCAGTCGCGCTTCGCCGCACCGGCGCTGTCGATGCGTGACTTCGTGCGGCGCCTGTCGGGCAATCCGCAGGTGATCGTCGACGGCAAGGTCGCCGAATCCGAATACCAGCATCGCGCCCGCAATGCGGCCATGGCGTACCTGATGCAATCGTTCGGCAACTTCCACAACGACGTCGAAGCGGTGCTGCGCAGCTACTTCAGCCACTGCGCATTACGCATGAACTGCATCGATCTGGCCCGCGCATTCTGCTTCCTTGCCAACGACGGTTTCTGCAAACACAGCGGCGAACAGATCCTCACTCGGCGGCAGACCCAGCAGGTCAACTCGATCATGGCCACCAGCGGCCTGTACGACGAGGCCGGCAATTTTGCCTATCGCGTCGGCCTGCCGGGCAAGAGCGGGGTCGGCGGCGGGATCGTCGCGGTGGTGCCGGGGCAGTTCACGGTGTGCGTGTGGTCGCCGGAACTGAATGCTGCCGGCAACTCGCTGGCGGGGATGGCGGCGCTGGAGATGCTCAGTTCGCGGATTGGCTGGTCGGTGTTCTGACCCAATCTTCCAAACACTGCCAAACGCTGTGGGAGCTGGCTTGCCAGCGATAGCGGTGGTTCAGCAACATCAATGCTGGGCTTGCCGGCCTCATCGCTGGCAAGCCAGCTCCCACAGGTTTGATGGTGTTTGTAGAAGGTGTGTTTCAGCGCAGAATCCGCTACATTTTCCGGCCGCCCCTCTTATGGTGAATCCGCTTCATGTCTCTTGCGCTCGAACGTCTAGTCGCTGGCACGCCGATCCCTTTCGCTGGTAACCGCGTGACCGTGGTCAGCCCCGAACTGGCGGCGCGGTTTCAGCCCGGTGACCATCTGCTGGTCGAGCAGGTGAGTGGCGAGCTGTTGCTGATTCCGGTGGCCGATCAACAAGCGGCTGCGGTGGCGATCGAGCGCGCAGCTGCGGCATTCACTGCACTGTCGGCAGTCTCCGACGAAGCCATCAGCCACTTCTTCGATCGGTTCGCGCAACGCCTGGAAACCGCGGAATGCTGGACCCTGATCGAAGCGGCGAACCTGGCCGACATCGAGCGCGCCAAGGCCCGTGGTCGCTCCACCACCCGACTGCTCGCCGACGAGCGCATGCGCCGCGACATGATCGCCGGTCTGCGCGCCTGGCGGGATGCACCGGCCACGCGCGGCAAAGTCATCAGCAGCGTCGAACACGACGGCTGGAAGGTCGAACAAGTGGTGTCGCCGCTGGGCATTGTCGCCTTCGTGTTTGAAGGTCGACCGAACGTGTTCGCAGACGCTGCGGGCGTACTGCGCACCGGCAACACTGCGGTGCTGCGCATTGGCAGCGATGCGCTGGGCACCGCGCAAGCGATCGTCACTCACGCGCTGAACCCGGCGCTGGCCGATGCCGGTCTGCCGGCGGGGGCGGTGTCGCTGGTGGAAAGCGTCAATCATGCCGCCGGTTGGGCGATGTTCGCCGACCGGCGTCTATCGCTGGCGGTGGCCCGGGGTTCGGGGCGTGCAGTTAGCCAGTTGGGCAGCATCGCCCAGCAGGCGGGCACGGCGGTCAGCCTGCATGGCACTGGTGGCGCGTGGCTGATTGCCGATCGTCACGCCGATGCCACACGTTTTGCCGCCGTGGTGCGTAATTCGCTGGATCGCAAAGTCTGCAACACCCTGAACGTTTGCCTGATTCAACGTGATCGTGCCGCCGAACTGGTGCCGCTGTTCCTCGATGCACTGCAGCAGGCGGGCAGCGCACGCGGGCAGGGCTGCAAATTGCACATCGTCGCCGGCAGCGAAAGCTGCCTGCCGGCCGAGTGGCAGAACGCAACGGTCGAGGTCTATCGCGCCGAGGGTTATCAGACCGAAGCCCTGGCTGAAGCGCTGGCGGAGTCCGAATTGGGCCGCGAGTGGGAATGGGAAGAAACCCCGGAAGTCAGCCTGATGATCGTCGACGATCTGGATCAGGCGATCGCGCTGTTCAACCGCTACAGCCCGCAGTTCACGGTGTCGTTGATCAGCGAGTATGCCGCTGCTCAGGAACGCTTCTACAACGCGGTGAACGCGCCGTTTGTGGGCAACGGGATTACACGTTGGGTCGACGGGCAGTACGCGCTGAACAAGCCGGAGCTGGGGCTTTCGAACTGGGAGAGCGGGCGCCTGTTTGCGCGCAGTGCGATTCTTTCGGGGGATGGGGTGTTTACGGTGCGTAGTCGCATGACCCAGATCGACCTCAGCGTAAAACGCTGATCGTAAAGCGCTGATCTGAACACCAAACCTGTGGCGAGGGAGCTTGCTCCCGCTGGTCTGCGCAGCGGACCGAAAAAAGCGAGGGCCGCTGCGCGCCCCAGCGGGAGCAAGCTCCCTCGCCACCAGGGTTGCACTGTTCTCCTTCAGGCGGCTGCGCTGGCGTTTGCCTGAATGGCACACGTCGCCGGTTGCTCAGCCAGTGGCACAAACGTACGGCGGTCCGCCGCCAGCGCGTCGATCGAGCCGGTCTCGATGTCATACACCCAGCCATGCAGGTTCAGCAGGCCTTTCTCCTGCGCCAGGCGCACGCTCGGGTGGGTCTGAATATTCGCCAGTTGCGCGATCACGTTTTCCCGCACCATCGAACTCAATTTCGCCGCGTCACTGGCATGCGGCCGCGCCTCGTTCACCACTTTCGCCGACTCGGCATGTTGCAACCAGCCGCTGACGGCGGGCAGGTGATCCATGCATTTGCATTGGGCAATCGCGGTCATCGCGCCGCAATCGGAGTGCCCGCAGATCACGATGTCAGTCACCCCAAGCACCGCCACCGCATATTCCACCGTTGCTGACACCCCGCCCGGATGCGGGCTGTAGGACGGCACGATATTGCCCGCGTTGCGGATCACGAATAGCTCGCCGGGTTCTTGCTGGGTCAGCAGTTCCGGCACCACACGGCTGTCGGAGCAGGTGATGAACAAGGTGCCGGGGTGCTGGGTGGTCGCCAGGTGTTTGAACAGCTCGGTGCGTTGCGGGAAGGCTTCGTTCTGGAACTTCAGGAAGCCGTCGATCAGGGCTTTCATGGGCATGTCCTCATTGAGCAAGTGAGCGGTTGGCCCGCACGCGAGGTGCGGGCCGCGCGGATCAGAACGGACGCAGCGGCAGGAACTTGCCGTCGAGAGTGACCACGGCGCGGGAGCCGCCTTCCGGGTCTTCGACTTTCTTGATGTCGAGCTTGAAGTTGATGGCGCTGATGATGCCGTCGCCGAACTGCTCGTGGACCAAAGCTTTGAGGGTGGTGCCGTAGATCTGGATCATTTCGTGGAAGCGGTAGATGGTCGGGTCGGTCGGCACGCCGCTGAGGCTGCCGCGCAGCGGGATGATCTGCAGGGCGGCAACGGCGTCGGCGTCCAGTTCGAGTTTGTCGCCGACCACTTGCGCAGCGTCTTTCGGCAACGGGTGCTGGCCGAGCAGGGCAGCGGTGACGTAGGCCAGGCTCAGGCCAGTGCCATCGGCGAGATCCTGCCATGACAGATTCTTGCGGGCCTTGATGTCGAGGATACGGGTGGTCAGGGCCAGGCTGGCATCGTTGTAGGCGTGGGACTGTTGCATGGTGTCACTCCTTTCAAGGTTGGCTTGCTGTGTGGGAGCCATCTTCTGCCGATTGATCCATAGCGTCCAAGACCGATATACAATGCTTCGCATAAGCCCTGCCTATAGATGGTGAGCCCCATGCTGCTGCGACATTTGCGATATCTGCTGGCCGTGGCCGATCACGGCGGTTTCACCCGGGCGGCGGAGGCGTTGCATGTGTCGCAGCCGACCCTTTCGCAACAGATCCGCCAACTGGAGGAAACCTTGGGGGTGAATCTGTTCGACCGCACCTCGCGCACCGTTAAAGCCACCGATGCCGGCGCGGCCTACATCGAATGCGCACGGCGCGTGCTGGTGGAACTGGAGGCAGGCAAGCGCGCGTTGCATGACGTGAAGGACCTGTCACGCGGCAGCCTGCGCCTGGCCATGACCCCGACGTTCATGGCGTATCTGGTCGGGCCGTTGGTGCGTGACTTTACGGCGCGCTATCCGGGTATTCATCTGCAGATTTTCGAGTTGTCGATGGACGATATCGAAGCGGGGCTGGCTGACGATTCGCTGGATGTTGCGATTGCCTTTACGCCGGTGCGCAACCCGGACATCGAATGCATTCCGGCGTTTACCGAAACCCTGGGGATCATGGTCGGGCGCGAGCATCCGTTGTACGAGAGTCAGGCGGTGCTGACGGCGAGCGATCTTGCGCAACTGGATTTCGCCTTGCTCGCGCCGGACTTCATCACCCGGTTATCGATCGATGAATACTTCCGTCAGCAGGGGATCACGCCACAGGTGCGGATCGAGGTGAACTCGGTGAGTACCTTGCTGGAAGTGGTGCGCCATTCGCCGCTGGCGACGATGTTGCCCGAAGCGATTGCCAGCGAAGACCGGGCGTTGCGTCGCTTGAGCGTCGAGAACGAAGCGCCGCAGCGTGGGGCGGCGTTGTTGCGGCGGCGCAATAATTATCACAGTGCGGCGGCGGTGGCGTTTGTGAATCTGGTACTGCAACGCCATTGACATCTCACTGTAGGAGCTGCCGAAGGCTGCGATCTTTTGATCTTGATCTTGATCTTAAAAAACAAGATCAAAAGATCGCAGCCTTCGGCAGCTCCTACACGGAGTTTTAGGGAGCAATAAAAAGGGCCTGCTCCTTATAGGAAGCAGGCCCTTTTATTTATTGAAGTTGTAAATCAGTAGAACCGGTCAATCACCCGAACTTCATTCTTGTTCTGCATCGAATCCCACGCCTGTTTCAGCGTCTGCAGCACATTGCCGATGAAGTCCTTGTCGGCCGCAGCTTTCTTGCCGACATAACCGTGGCCGCGGCGGTACATCTTCAGGCGGGCCAGCAGGTTCTGGTGGCTGCGGTCGAATTCTTCTTCACCTGCGTGGGGCGACAGGCAGTCGATATGCACCTGACCCGACTTGCTGATCCAGAGAATGTGGCTGTCGTGGCTGTCTTTTTGCGCAGCGAACATACGAGCCAGTTCTTCGATAGTAGGTTGATTGTTCAGATTCATGATGTTTGCCCCTTGACCAGTCTGGTGATCTTTCAAAGTTGATTCGCTAATACAGGTAGCCCATCGGTTAGTTGATCCCTGGCACCGAAACCAGGACGTCAGCGGTCGCCCGTATGAAGTACGGGGTCATGCGTCTGTTGCATGTAGTCGTGTTGAATAACTGCTACGCAATAGCGTCACAACGAGAGAAGCAGCGAAAACCGGGAGGCTCCTTGACGACGATTTCAGGGTCGACGCAAAGCGTCTCGAGAATTATCGCCAGCGCTTCTCGTCCTTGTACTGGACGTTCAGGCCAGGTCAGCTTCTTCAATCTGCCTTGTGGGCAGCGTGTATCCGGAAAAAACAACTCGGCGGTCAGACGAGTTTGCTCAAGCGTGTTACCGATGTTCCCGATCGGGGAACGTCTTCATCATGCAAAAGCAAAACGGTGCCGTCAACGGTTTTGTAGTGATTATTTTTGTTCACTACATATTGTCGGACAAAGCTGTTTTGGAATGAGAAAAGTTCCGTTCAGGCAACGGAAGCGGGGGCGCGCAGGACGTAGAAGGTGCAGGGGTAACCGTCCACGGTGCGCTGCTGGCGGGTGACTGCGCCGCCAGTCAATTCGGGGATCAACCTGGCCCAGAAGCGCTGCGCAGGCAGGTTGGCGTCGATGTGGAAAATCTGCCATTGACCGGGCAGACGGCTCAAGAGGGCAGAGACGACAAACTGCGCGACGCCTTGGCCACGAAAGCGCCGGGTGAGGAAAAAGTAGCCGATGTTGTGTTCGGCGCCGTCGATGTAGGTGTCGTCATCCACGGTCACGAAGCCGGCCAGTTCACCGTCGACGCGGATCAGGAACGGTTGGGTAGCGGGATTGCGCCAGTAATCGTCTTTCTGCTGAATGCTGAAGAAACCGTGTTCGCCGAGTTTCAGTGGTAGCCATTGGCTGAAGTCGTACATGTAGAACTGCATGAGGTTTTCGATGGTTTGCAGTTCGTCGCGGTGGGCGGGGTGCAGTTCGATGGTGGGCATGTTCAATGAACTCCAAAAGGGAGACTTAAGAACCCTGTGGCGAGGGAGCTTGCTCCCGCTGGGGCGCGAAGCGGCCCTAAAGCCTGCAATCGCGATGTTTCAGATAGACCATAGTTGCAGGTTTTGCGACTGCTGCGCAGCCGAGCGGGAGCGAGCTCCCTCGCCACAGCAGCTCAGCAGGTTTGAGTTATTTGGCGGTACGCTTGGTTGCACTGGTTGTTTTGCTTCGGGTCGATTTGCGTTTCTTCTTCCACGGCGCCGCTGCCTTGCCGGCCGGTGGCGGGCCGCTGAAGGTCAGGCTCAGCGCGGAACAACGGGTGACCTGCTTGCTCATCCACGCCGCCTGTTTGGTGACGAACTCTTCCAGGCTCATCTCGCCGCTCTGCACCATGTCCAGCGCCTGTTCCCAGATGGCGGTGGTGCCGGGGTCGGCGATCGCCCGGGGCACGGCGTCGATCAGGCTGAAGGCCGCCGGGGTCGCGGCCAGCGCCTTGCCGTTCTTCACCAGATAGCCGCGATCCAGCAGGCCCTGAATGATCGAGGCGCGGGTCGCTTCGGTGCCGATGCCGGTGGTGTCCTTGAGTTTCTGTTTAAGCAGCGGATCTTCCACCAGTTTGGCGACGTTCTTCATTGCCTTGATCAGATCGCCCTCGGTGTAGGGTTTGGGCGGCTGGGTCCACAGATCCTTGAGGTTCACGCCGGCCACGGCGCAGTCGATGCCCTGGCTCAGCGTCGGCAGGGGTTGCGGGGCGGGTGCTTCACGACCCTTGGCCGGCGCCAGCGCTTCGGGCAAGGCGCGCTTCCAGCCCGGCTCGATGATCTGTTTGCCGACGGCGCGCAACGCTTCGCCGGCGCAATCGAAATCGGCCTGGGTGCGATCGTATTCGTGGTTGGGCAGAAATTGCGCCAGATAACGCGCGCGAATCAGGGTGTAGACCGCCCGGTGCTTGCCGCTCAAACGCTCGAGATTTTTTGCCGCGGCGGTGGGGATGATGCCGTGGTGGGCGCTGACCTTGGCGTCGTTCCATGCCCGTGAGCGACGCTGTGGGTCGAGGTGACCGTTCAGCGCGTCAAGGCTCTGGTCGGCCTGACGCAGTGCCGCCAGTATCCCCGGTGCCTCGCTGTGCTGGCTCAGCGGCAGGAAACCGCAATCGCTACGCGGGTAGGTGATGACCTTGTAGGTTTCGTAGAGGGCCTGGGCGATGTCGAGGGTTTCCTGGGCGCCGAGACCGAGTTTCTTCGAGCAGACCTCCTGCAGGGTGCCCAGATCGAACGGCAGCGGTGCCACTTCACGCATGCGTTCGGTGCGCAGCTTTACCACCCGCGCACTGGCGGCATTGCTGATTGCCGCCGCCGCTTGTTGCGCCAATGCCTGATTCAGGCAGCGATCCTGATCGTCGCAAACGTCCGAGGGCGCACGCCATTGCGCAGTGAACGGCGTGCCGTCGTGCATCAGCTGCACATCGATCGCCCAATACGGCACCGGCACGAAGTCGGCGATGCTGCGGTCGCGATCCACCACCAGCCGCAGTGTCGGCGTCTGCACCCGACCGACGGGCAGCACGCCCTGATAGCCGGACTGCCGGCCCAATAGCGTAAACAGGCGACTCATGTTCATGCCGATCAGCCAGTCGGCCCGCGAGCGCCCCAGTGCCGAGTGATACAGGCTGAAGGTTTCCGCCCCCGGCTTCAGCGCGGCCAAAGCCTTGCGAATCGACGCTTCATCCAGCGCCGATAGCCACAAGCGACGGATCGGCCCGCGATAGCGGCAGTGCTCGACCAGTTCCCGGGCAATCATCTCGCCCTCACGGTCGGCGTCGGTGGCGATGATCAGCTCGCTGGCCTCGCCCAGCAGGCGCTTGACCGCTTTGTACTGGCTGGCGGTGCGCGGCTTGACGGTCATTTTCCATTTGTCGGGAATGATCGGCAGATCCTCCAGCACCCAGCGCTTGTAGCGCGCGTCGTAGGCATCCGGTGGTGCGGTTTCCAGCAGATGGCCAATGCACCAGGTCACCGTGACGTCCGTTCCCAGCCAGCAGCCGTCGCCCCGACGCCTGGCGCCGAGCACGGCCGCAATGTCTTTGGCCTGGGAAGGTTTTTCACAGAGGTACAGCCGCATAACCACCGTCGTCGATCAGTTCACTGGAGGTGCACAGAATGGCCGCAGTTGGCGCCCGGAGCAACTTTTATCTGTATGGATATACAGATCAAAACATTGCCGGGAATGACCGGAATTACCGGGACGTCGCGCGCGGCTATCGAGAAATCGATTGGCAGGGCAGTTGACGCCCGTGTCAGGTTCACCGGGCTTCTTAGAAACGCGAGTGAGCGGACGATCTCGCCAGTGGATCGCCGTTCCCGACGCGTACTGCCAACTCTGAAACAAGGAAGTCCCACCATGGCTCAAGCCAAAGCGAAAACCAGCAGCGCCTATGATCAAGTGAACGCCTTCAGCCATCTGTATGACCGTGGCGTCGGCCTGGTGAACGGCAAACCGTCGTTCACCGCCGACCAGGCAGCCGACGAAATCCTGCGCAAAAACCTGTCGTGGCACGACAAGAACGGTGACGGCAAAATCTCCCTGACCTACACCTTCCTCACCGAGAAACCGGCGAACTACAACCCCAACCTCGGCAACTTCAGCCAGTTCAGCGCGCAGCAGAAGGCTCAAGCCGTGCTGGCCATGCAATCCTGGGCCGACGTGGCCAAGGTGACCTTCACCGAAGGCAATGGCGGCGACGGCCACATGACCTTCGGCAACTACGACGTCAGCACCGGCGGCGCGGCGTTCGCTTACCTGCCGAGCGGCGGCAGCTACGACGGTCAGTCGTGGTACCTGATCAACAATCAATATCAGGTCAACAAGACCCCGGACACCAACAACTACGGGCGTCAGACCCTGACCCACGAAATCGGCCATACCCTCGGCCTGTCGCACCCGGGCGCCTACAACGCCGGCAACGGCAACCCGACCTACAACGACGCCAAGTACGCCGAAGACACCCGTGGCTACAGCCTGATGAGCTACTGGAGCGAAGCCAACACCGACCAGAACTTCAGCAAGGACGGCAGCGGCGCCTACGCCTCGGCGCCGTTGCTCGACGATATCGTGGCGGCGCAGAAACTCTACGGCGCCAACTATGAGACGCGCGCCGGTGACACCATCTACGGTTTCGGCTCCAACGCCGGCCGCGATTTCTATAGCGCTACATCGGCGGCGTCGAAAGTTGTGTTCTCAGTGTGGGACGGTGGCGGTAACGATACGCTGAACTTCTCCGGCTTCACCCAGAACCAGAAGATCAACCTCAATGAAGGTTCGTTCTCCGACGTTGGCGGTCTGGTCGGTAACGTGTCGATTGCCTATGGCGTGACCGTGGAGAACGCGGTTGGCGGTTCGGGCAATGACCTGCTGATCGGCAACTCGGCAGTCAACGTTCTGCACGGCGGTGCCGGCAACGACATTCTCTACGGTGGCGGCGGCGGTGATACGTTGTGGGGCGGTGAGGGCGCAGACACCTTCGTCTTCGGCGCAGCCAGCGATTCGACCAACAACCAGCCGGACTGGATCATGGATTTCAAAAGCGGCCTGGACAAGATCGACCTCTCGGGCATCGCCGGTTTCGCCACGGGCGCGGCCACGTTGAACTTCGTCAGCAGTTTCACCGGTCATGCGGGCGATGCGATCCTGACTTATTACGCGCAGAGTGGTCAGACCGGGCTGCTGATTGATCTGACGGGGCAGGGTGAGGTTGACTTTGCCGTCGGTGTGGTGGGGCAGGCGGTGGCGACTGATATCGTGGTTTGATGCCAGAAGAGTAGCCCTCACCCTAACCCTCTCCCAGTGGGAGAGGGAACCGATCGGGGGATGCTGAAAACATGCACCGACCTGATAGCACTTCGCTGAATCCACAATCGATAAAGCACTTTCAGGTCGGTGTAGAACGAAAGACACTTCGGCAGGCTCCTTCTCCCTCCGGGAGAGGGCTGGGGCGAGGGGCTTTGGCCGTTCGGCTGCAAAATCACCTTGGTCTGAACCTATGGGCTATACCTGAACCGGTCTCTCTGCGCCGTATTCAGGAGTAACCCCAATGAGCACCACCGGCCTCAACCCCGTCATCACCCTCGAAGAACTCCCCGGTTGCCTGCTGGTGAAATTCCACGGCATCCAGGTCGCGGCGTCCTCGCATGTGCTGGTCCTCCATGAGGCCAACTACCCGCCGGTGTACTACGTGCCCCGCGAGGACATCGACGAAAAATACTTCGCCCGCACCGACCACACCAGTTATTGCCCGTACAAGGGCGATGCCAATTACTTCAGCCTGCAAGTGCCGGGGCATGAGGGGGCGAATGCGGTGTGGACTTACGAGAAACCGAAGATCTCGGTCGAGCAGATCAAGGACTATGTGGCGTTTTATCCGGATCAGGTGAAGTTTGAAGTGATCAAGGCGGATGCCTGACACGCAAGTCTGTGACCGAGTAAATCACCTGTGGCGAGGGAGCTCGCTCCCGCTGGGTTGCGAAGCGACCCTAAACACAGTGCATCAGATACACCAGGGTTACAGGTTTTTGCGACTGCTTCGCAGCCGAACGGGAGCAAGCTCCCTCGCCACAGGTAAGCTGAGTTGATCTGGAATCAGTTCTTGTCCAGATCGATATTCTTCGTCTCCCGCAAACAGATCATTCCCACCACCAGGCTCACCCCGGTAATCAGCACCGGGTACCACAGCCCATAGAAAATATCCCCGGTGTACACCACCAGCGCGAACGACACCGTTGGCAGGAAACCGCCGAACCAGCCGTTGCCGATGTGATACGGCAGCGACATCGAGGTGTAGCGGATGCGCGTCGGAAACAGTTCGACCATCAGCGCCGCCAGCGGGCCGTAGCACATGGCCGAGATGATGATCAGCGCGACGATCAGGGCGACGATCATCGGTTTGTTGATCTGTTGCAGGTCGGCCTGTTGCGGGTAGCCGGCGAGGGTGACGGCGCCGCGCAGGGCGGCTTCATCGTAGCCGTCGATCTTCACGTCGCCGACGCTGACCTGCACGCCGCTGCCGGCCGGGGCGGCGGCGCTGGTGTAGGGCAGACCCTGCTTGACCAGGAAGGTCTTGACCTTGTCGCACGGGCTGTCGAATTTGGCCTTGCCCACCGGGTCGAACTGGAAGGTGCAGGTCGCCGGATCCGCCAGCACAGTGATCGGCGCCTGACGGCTGGCCTGATCGATTGCCGGGTTGGCGTAATGTGCCAGGGATTTGAAGATCGGGAAGTACAGCGCGGTCGCCAGCAGCAGGCCGAGCATCAGCACCGGTTTGCGTCCGACCTTGTCCGACAGCCAGCCGAAAATGATGAAGAACGGCGCGCCGATTACCACGCTGATGATCAGCAGGCTGTTGGCAACTGCCGGGTCCATTTTCAGGAACTGGGTGAGGAAGAACAGCACATAGAACTGCGCAGCGTAAAAGGTCACCGCTTGCCCGGCGTTGATGCTGAACAGCGCGATCAGCACAACCTTGAGGTTCTCCCATTTGCCGAAGGACTCGCGGATCGGCGCTTTCGAGGCTTTGCCTTCCTCTTTCATTTTCAGATACGCCGGCGACTCGTGCAGGCTCAAGCGAATCCAGGTGGAAATGCCCAGCAGCACGATCGACAGCAGGAACGGAATGCGCCAGCCCCAGACTTCAAATTGATCGCCAGTGAAGTAGCGGCAACCGAGCACCACCAGCAGCGACAGCAGCAGGCCGAGAGTGGCGGTGGACTGGATCCAGCTGGTGTGGAAACCGCGTTTGCCGATCGGCGCGTGCTCGGCCACATAAGTCGCGGCGCCGCCGTATTCACCGCCCAGCGCCAGCCCCTGGAGCATGCGTAGCACCACCAGGATGATCGGCGCGGCGATGCCGATGCTGGCGTAGGTCGGCAACAGGCCGACGCAGAACGTGGCGATGCCCATCAGGATGATTGTGGCGAGGAAGGTGTATTTGCGCCCGATCATGTCCCCCAACCGACCGAACACCAGCGCCCCGAACGGCCGCACGATAAACCCGGCGGCGAAGGCCATCAGCGCGAAGATGAACGCCGTGGTGTCGTTGACCCCGGCGAAAAACTGCTTGCTGATCACCGCCGCGAGGGCGCCGTAGAGGAAGAAGTCATACCACTCGAACACCGTCCCGAGCGACGAGGCGAAGATGACTTTCTGCGTGGCATTGCTGGTGCTGGCGCCGCGCGTGGCGTCCAGCGGCTGAGCGTGTTCTGACATATCGGTATCCCTCACAGTGATTGTTTTTGTTGTTCCACTGGTGTTGCGCGCTGCCTTGAACGAATTACACGGTCCCCTGTAGGAGCTGCCGAAGGCTGCGATCTTTTGATCTTGATCTGAAAAAGCCAAAGGCAAAAGATCGCAGCCTGCGGCAGCTCCTACAGGGTTTGGGCCAGTTCTGGGGTTGCTGTGCAGGTCCTGGTCGGTGGGTTGAGGATCATCTGCGCCGCCTTCTCGGCAATCATCAGCGTAGGCGAACAGGTGTTGCCCGAGGTAATGCGCGGCATGATCGAGGCGTCGGCGATGCGCAGGCCGGGCACGCCATGCACGCGCAGTTGCGCATCGACCACCGCGTCAGCGTCATTGCCCATGCGACAGGTGCCGACCGGATGGAAAATCGTCGTACCAATGCGCGCCGCCGCTTCGTGCAATTGCTCCTCGCTTTGCAGGCTGTCGCCGGGCAGATACTCCACCGGTTTGAACGCTTGCAGGGCCGCCGCGCTGACGATGCGCCGGGTCAGGCGGATCGCATCGGCGGCCACGCGCAGGTCTTCGGGATGGCTGAGGTAATTCGGTTGAATCAGCGGTGCTTCCCGCGGGTCTGCCGAACGGATGTCGATGCGGCCACGGCTCTGCGGACGCAGATCACACACCGACGCGGTGAACGCCGGAAAACTGTGCAACGGTTCGCCAAAACGCTCCAGCGACAGCGGCTGCACGTGGTATTCAAGGTTGGCGGAAGTCTGCTCCGGCCCGGATCGGGCAAACGCTCCGAGCTGACTCGGCGCCATCGACAACGGCCCGCTGCGGTCATACAGATAGCGCAGGCCCATGCCCATCTTGCCCCACACGCTGCCGGCGATCTGATTCAGGGTGCGAGCGTTCTGCAGTTTGTAGATCAGGCGCAGTTGCAGGTGATCCTGCAAGTTGCCGCCGACTCCCGGCAGTTCGTGAATCACCCCGATGCCGAGACGCTCGAGCAACGGACGCGGGCCGATCCCGGAACGCTGCAGAATGCTCGGCGAACCTACGGCGCCGGCGCAGAGGATGATTTCCTTGCGCGCCTTGAAGCTTTTCACCTGACCTTCGTGACGGGCGCTGACCTTCGATGCGCGACCGTTTTCCAGCAGCACGCGATCCACCTCAACCCCGGTCAATACCGTCAGATTGGCCCGCTCGCGAATCGGTTTGAGAAAAGCCTTGGCCGCGTTCCAGCGCACCCCGGCCTTCTGGTTGACCTGAAAGTAGCCGCAACCCTCGTTGTCGCCCTGATTGAAGTCGTCGATGCTGGCGATGCCGCTCTGCTCGGCAGCGCTGCGAAACGCGTCGAGAATCGGCCATGACAGGCGCTGTTGCTCGACCCGCCATTCACCCTGGGCACCGTGAAATTCAGCGGCGCCGGCGAAGTGGTTTTCGCTGTGTTTGAACAGCGGCAGCACGTCGTTCCAGGCCCAGCCCGGATTGCCCTCGGCGGCCCAGCCGTCATAGTCGCCGGCCTGACCGCGCATGTAGATCATGCCGTTGATCGAGGAGCAACCGCCGAGCACTTTGCCGCGTGGGTAGCTCAGGCTGCGGCCTTGCAGGCCGGGCTGCGCTTCGGTCTTGAAGCACCAGTCAGTGCGCGGGTTGCCTATGCAGAACAGGTAACCCACGGGGATGTGAATCCACGCGTAGTTGTCGCGTCCGCCGGCTTCGAGCAGCAACACCCGCTGCTGTTTATCCGCCGACAGTCGATTGGCCAGCAAGCACCCGGCAGGGCCGGCGCCGACCACGATGTAGTCGTATTCTTCAAGGGAAGTCTGCATTCCCTGACCTCGCTTTTTGTTTTTATTGTCGAACACTCTAGTTGTTAGCTTTCGTTAAAAGAATGTTAGTTTTTGCGCAGCCGCTGTGCGTTTTCAAACAGCCTGGATTGACAATAGCTGACAAGGACACCCCATGTTCGACTGGAACGACCTGCGGTTCTTTCTGGAGTTGCAACGCAGCGGCCGCCTGCTCACCGCTGCGCGGCGCTTGAACACTACTCACGCCACCGTGGCCCGGCACATCGAGGCCATCGAAAAAAGCCTCGGCACCGCGCTGTTCGTCCAGCACGCCCAAGGCTATGAAATGACCCCGGCGGGGGAGGCGCTGCTCAAGCATGCCGAAGCCATGGAAAATGTCGCGCTGCTGGCCCAGGAAGAAATCACCCAGTCCACCGCACCGCTGGGCAAGATCCGTGTCGGCGTCACCGAAGGGCTGGGCATCAAGTTTCTCGCCAGCCGCATGATCGGCCTGTTCGAACGCTATCCGGGGCTGGAGGTGGAACTGGTCGCCGTGCCGCGCTTTGTCAGCATCCTCAACCGCGAGGCGGAAATCAGCATTCATCTGGAGCGCCCGGCGGCGGACATGCTGGTCACGCGCAAGCTCACCGACTATCGGTTGGCGCTCTATGCCAGCCAACGCTACCTCGACAACGCACCGCCGTTGCGCAGCCGCGAAGACCTCGCGCGGCATGCGTGGATCGGTTATGTCGATGATTTGCTGTTCAGTCAGGAACTGATGTTCCTCAACAGCTTCTGCCGCAGCCCGCGCGTGGTGTTCCATAGCACCAGCGTCATCGCCCAGCAGGAAGCGGCGCGCTCGGGATTGGGCATTGCCGTGCTGCCTTGCTACATGGCCGCGTCGGATCCGGATCTGGTGGCGTTGTTGCCGGATGACAGCATCGAGCGCAGCTACTGGATCAGCACCCGGCGTGAGTTGCACAAGTCGGTGCGGCTGCGGGTGGTCTGGGATTATGTCGTCGGCCTTTGCGAGGCGGAGCAGGGACTGCTGCGCGGATAGTCCTGCCCCGCACAAATCCCCCTGTGGGAGCCAGCCTGCTGGCGAAGGCGGTATGTCTGTGACATAGGAATCGACTGACATTACGCGGATAGTTCTGCTTGCATAAAACCCTGTGGGAGCGGGCTTGCCCGCGATGGCGGTGAATCAGCCAATGGTGATGTTGAATGTCAATCCGTCATCGCTGGCAAGCCAGCTCCCACAGGTTCTATGCCGTTACTGGAGTTGAATAATATATGGATATCCGTATATTCGGTTTTCCATATGTTCGAGCCCGCACCCCATGCTTACCCCCACCGAACTGTTCAAAAGCCTGGCCGACGAAACCCGTGCCCGCGCCACCTTGCTGATTGCCGAGCAGGGTGAGCTGTGTGTCTGCGAGCTGATGTGCGCCCTCGACGACAGCCAGCCGAAAATCAGCCGCCACCTCGCGCAACTGCGCAGCAACGGTTTGTTACTCGATCGCCGTCAGGGCCAGTGGGTCTATTACCGGCTCAACCCGGAGCTGCCGGATTGGGTTCAACAGATCCTCAAGATTACCGCGACGGCCAACGCCGACTGGCTCAAGGACAATGCCTGTCGCCTGCACAACATGGACGGCCGTCCTGCCCGCGAAACCGCGTGCTGCTGAACTTCTAATATCCCCGGAGCTATCCATGCGTGTCCTGTTCATGTGCACGGCCAACAGTTGCCGCAGCATCCTTTCCGAAGCCATGTTCAATCATCTGGCACGCGAGGGTTTCGAGGCGGTGAGCGCCGGCAGTTTCCCCAAGGGCCAGGTGTTGCCACGTAGCCTGACGACGCTGCAACAGGCCGGTATCGCTATCGACGGTTTGTACAGCAAAGGCAACGACGCCTTTGAAAGCAACCCGCCGGACATCGTCATCACTGTCTGCGACAAGGCGGCGGGCGAAACCTGCCCGGTGTACTTCGGCCCGGCGATCAAATGCCATTGGGGGCTGGAAGATCCCTCCGATGTGACGGGTGACGAGGCCGCAGTGGATGCGGCGTTCCGTGCCACGCTGGCGATCATCGAGCGCCGCTGTGCAACCTTCCTCGGTCTTCCTTTCAAATCACTCAGCCGCGTTGAGCTTCAGCGCGAACTGGATCGCATCGGCTCCCTCTGAGCCGGAGGACGTATGTCAGAGCATCTGCCCAATCTTGATCACAGCCTGTTCGAAGGCCGGAACACGCCACCTTCGCACGAACACAAACCGCGCATCCTGCTGCTCTACGGCTCGACCCGCGAACGCTCCTTCAGCCGTCTGCTGGTGGAGGAGGCCGCACGCTTGCTGGAGCACTTCGGTGCCGAGACGCGCATCTTCAATCCATCCGGTTTGCCGTTGCCGGATGACGCCCCGGTCGACCATCCCAAAGTCCAGGAACTGCGCGAGCTGGTGCTGTGGTCGGAAGGTCAGGTCTGGTGTTCGCCGGAACGTCACGGCGCGATGTCGGCGGTGTTCAAGGCGCAGATCGACTGGATTCCGCTGGAGCTCGGCGCGGTACGTCCGACCCAGGGCAAAACCCTCGCGGTGATGCAGGTCTGCGGCGGTTCGCAGTCGTTCAACGTGGTCAATCAACTGCGCGTGCTGGGACGCTGGATGCGCATGTTCACCATCCCCAATCAGTCTTCGGTGCCCAAGGCGTTCACTGAGTTTGACGAGGCGGGGCGGATGAAACCGTCAGCGTTTTATGACCGCGTGGTTGATGTGATGGAAGAGCTGGTGAAGTTCACCGTGCTACTGCGCGAGCGCCAGGATTTTCTGGTGGATCGCTATTCCGAGCGCAAGGAAAGTGCTGAGCAACTGATGGCGCGGGTCAATCAGCGCTCTATCTGAAATGCACAAACCTTCTAGCCTCAACCCGCCAATTGTGGATTACTGGCCCCAGCCCACCACTGTACGCACGCCATGAGCAACTGGATCGACCTTGCCCGCGACCGGGAAACCGGCATCGAAACCCTGCACGCGCATTTCGCCGGGCACGCGCACGCCTACGATCCGCACTGGCATGAAACCTACCTGATCGGCTTCACCGAGCAAGGAGTGCAGCGTTTCAACAGCCGCCGGGCGCGGCATGACAGCACGCCGGGCAAGGTCTTCATGCTTGAGCCCGGCGACATTCATGACGGCGATGCGCCGAGCCCGGACGGTTTCACCTATCGCATGCTCTACCTGCAACCGGCATGGCTGGAGCAGGCGCTGGACGGTTTGCATCTGGGCAGTTACGGCAGCGGCTTGCCGGGGATCGGCAGTGTGCTCAACGATGATCCCGAACTGGCTCGCGCCACTTTGTTTGCCTTCAATGCGCTGCATAAGCAGGACGTGCGCATGGTGCGCGATGTGGCGCTGGATGCGTTGCTGGAGCGACTGGCGATTCACCTGTACCGGCGACCGCAACCAACCGCCGTATCACGCGCGCCATTGATCGCCCGGCAGGCACGCGATTACCTGGTGGCCTACCACGAGCAGGACATCAGCCTGCAAACCCTGGCCGACGTCTGCGGCACCGACCGCTTTCGCCTGACCCGCGCGTTCAAGGCGGCCTATGGACTCGCGCCGCACGCGTGGCTGATCCAGCTGCGCCTCAGCCGTGGCCGACAGATGCTCGCCGCCGGCATGCAGCCAGTGGAAGTCGCCAGCCGTCTCGGCTTCGCTGACCAAAGCCATCTGGGCCGCTGGTTCGTGCGTGCCTACGGCATCACCCCAGGCGCCTATCAGCAGCGCGCCATTGGCACCTTGCGCCGCTGAACAAACGTTCAAGACCACCACGCTGCTCAGCCATCACAGTAGGCCCTGACTTTCTACAGGGCCGTGCCATGCTTGCGTTCATCCTCTTTGCCTTCGTTGCCTCGATCACCCCGGGCCCGACCAACCTGATCGTGCTCAGCACCAGCGCTCGACGCGGCTGGCGACCGTGTCTGCCGATCATTCTCGGCGCGGGGGCGGGCGCCGCGTCGCTGGTTTGGGTGGCCGGTGCGGGCGCCAGTACGCTGATGCTGCCCGGTGTGCGCCCGGTGATCAGTGCGCTGGGGATGGGCTGGATGCTCTGGCTGGCGTGGCAGATCTTCACCGCGCCGGCCACTGCCATCGATCCCGCAGCCGGCGAGGAAAAACCCGAACTGGGCCTGCTCGGCGCTGCGCTGTTGCAATGGGTCAACCCCAAGTCGTGGATGATGGCGATTGCCGTGATCAGCGTGTTCACCGCGCAAGGGCAGGGCTTGAATGCGTTGTGCCTGGCGTTCTTTCTGGTGTCGTTGCCGTGTCTGGCGCTGTGGGCGCTGCTCGGTCGCGGCGCTGCGCGCTGGTTGAGTAATCCGGCCCAGTTGCAGTGGCTGAACCGGATTCTGGCGGTGTTGCTGGTGGTGTCATCCGCCGCTGCGTTGCTGCACAACTGAGGCGATGGTGTGAGTGAGATAGCAGAGGTTTTTTTCACAAAATTTGCAGGTGAAGTGAGGATAATCAGCGGGCAATCTGCAGGGGGGCTTGAGGCTGCGAGGGCAGGGTGGTGCAATCGATTCGCCCTGCCATTGCGACGAGACCGTCGCTCACGACAATCACGAGGCACGTTATGACTCGCGACACCGCCGTCACCCGTTATGGAAAACTCTCAATCACCCTGCACTGGCTGATGCTGGCGCTGTTCGTCGGCGTCTACGCCTGTGTCGAAATCAAAGGCTTCATGCCCAAGGGCAGCGAAGCGCACGGCCTGCTGATGGGCTTCCATGGCCTGTTCGGCACGAGTATCTTCATCCTCGTCTGGGTGCGTCTGCTCGGCCGCTTGAGCCCACGCCCGCCGATCACTCCGAAGCCGCCAGCCTGGCAGACCGGTATCTCGCACCTGATGCACCTGGCGCTGTACGTGCTGATGATCGCCACGCCGATCCTCGCCTGGCTGATGCTCGCCGCCGCTGACAAACCGTTCCCGTACTTCGGCTTCCACGTCCCGGCACCGGTCGCCATCGACCCGGACTTCGCCAAACAGCTCAAGTACTGGCATGAAACGCTGGGCAGCGCCGGCTACTGGCTGATCGGCTTGCACGCGGCGGCGGGGCTGTTTCACCACTACTGGGTGCGGGATAACACGCTGGTGCGGATGTTGCCGGGCCGCACGGAATAACCCTGACCTCCTTCAACCCCCAATCCCTGTGGGAGCGAGCTTGCTCGCGAAAGCGGTGTGTCAGCTACTGATGATGTCGGCTGACACGACGCCTTCGCGAGCAAGCTCGCTCCCACAGGTTTTTGTGGCGTCTGGCAGAGCGGGCAGTTGCCGCAATCGTACTTCGCGTCCACTCTATGGCATGCCGACAAGGAGCGTCGCCGACCCTCCGTCGTGACCCATGGGAGCTTGCAGCATGAGCGAAGACAACAAGGTAAAAGGCCCGGCATCGTACTTTCCCTCCATCGAAAAAAAGTACGGCCAGCCCATCGATCACTGGCTGAACCTGCTCGCCGGCATCCCCGACAAGAAACACATGGAACTGGTGGCGTGGCTCAAGGATGAACACGGCATGGGCCACGGCCATGCCAACGCGCTGGTCGCGCACCATTTGGCCGCAGGCAAAAAGTGAGGGCAGGGCAGCCATGAACTTCACCCACCGGCCAGTGACGGCCGACGACGTCAAAACCCTGTGCGGCTTTCCGCAGGGCGTTCAAGAGTTGTACTTCATGTTCCCGAAAGCGCAGTACCCGCTGACGGAAGAGCAAATGCACACCGCGATCAGCCAGCGCTTCGATTCCACGGCATTTCTGGCCAACGGCGAGTTCGTCGGTTTCGCCAACTTCTACCGTGCCGAGCACGACGGCGTCTGCTGCATCGGCAACGTCATCGTCGCGCCTTACGCCCGTGGCCAGGGCGTCGCTCGCTACATCGTCGAAACCATGACTGCGGTCGGCTTTGAAAAGTACGGGGCAAGGGAAGTGCAGCTTTCGTGCTTCAACGAAAACACGGCGGGGTTGTTGCTCTACCCGAAGCTTGGCTTCGTGCCGTTCTCCATAGAAGAACGCGCGGCGCCGGGCGGCAGGCGTGTGGCGCTGATCAATATGACGCGCGGTCGAGGCCAACCTTCAAGCTTGTAACCACGGCACCATACGGTCGATTCAGAAGCTTCCCGTCGCCAGAGGTGTGGGACTAAAAGCCATGGTTACTTGATTGTTGGGGGCTGTTTGCCAGGTCGCGTCGCTGGGGTTACTGTCACTGCGGACGATACATTTCCACTCCACGACATCACCGGGTTTTGCGTTACTGAATTTTATCTTTCCGGACCATGAGGGGTAGGGGGACGGCGTGAGTCGAACCGCTTTGGCCGGGTCCCAATTCCCTAACTCCGGCCGATCACCCACCGCATAGACGCTATAGCCTTGTGTCGTGACGCCGTTATCACAGCGGAAATTCGCCTCGAGCGAAATATACGTCCAGGTGGCACCGGCATAGCCAATTATTGGCTGCAAGGCCAGCAGCAGAGCACTCAGTGGCAACAAGTATCGAATGCGGCCCATGATCGGTTCCTCAGTTTTCCTTCAGTCGGGCCAGCTTAGCCCTGCGCAAACTGGAAGAGACCTGTAAGAACTGACAGTCCGTCAGACTCCTTTGCGATACCTGCACTAGCGCCTTATTCCCACCCCTTCAAGTCTAAACATACAAGCGAGCCTGCTCGCGAAGACGCCAGCCCAGTCAACCCCACTCCCAAACCAGCCAAATTCCCTGTGGGAGCTAGCCTGCTAGCGATGGCGCCCGCCCAACCACCCAATCACTCAAACCTCCTCACCCCTAAGCTGACGACTCATCAGATCACAACTCGCCGACCACGACGTCAGCCACTCCGGCATCTCGGGTGACTGTTCAGGCAACCCCAACTCCCTGACAAACTCACCCGGCGCAATCGTGCCTTGCGCCGACCGAAACAGCCCACGCATCACCACCACGCCGATCACCCGTCCCTTGCTCACGAAGCGATGCTCCATGAAGCTCCATTTGTCGTCCCAGCCAAGCATCCGGCTGTGAATTTCAAACGTTTCAAACAGCTTCAACTCACGCCGAAATTTGCCCCACGTATCGCCAACGATCGGCAACGCTTTAGCACGCAGCGCCACCCGAAACGCTCCACTGCGCAACACAAAATCCATGCGCCCGACGTCAGCCAGGGTGAAGTAGCGACCATTGGTGACATGCCGATTCAAATCGAGATCCAGCGGCCACACGCGCATGCGGATCACGGTGGATTCCAGCGCATTGACCGGCTTGCGCCACGGTCGACGAAAAAGCATGCAGAGCAATCGAAACCACAGATTCATCAGTACGTCAGCCAGTTGAAAAGAGCGCTGCACTCTAGCGAGCCGGGCGATGGCGAGGTAGGTGCGTAAATGACTGTTTTGGGCTGAACAGTGCATTCCGATCATTGCGGGGTGGGTGCTGGATCGGTAGCCCGTTGATCCGGTGTATAAACAGAAAATAATCGGGATGTTTATATGAAGCCTGCCATTACCACCGAAACCCTACAACGCCTTGCGCCATCGCCTACGAGTACGCCAGAATCCGCCGGCTTGTGCGTCTAGAGCGCGGGTTCTATCGTCTGTCGGTCGCTGAAAAACAGTGATCGGGTTTGGTAGCCCTGAGTTCTCGTAGATTGCATAAGCATCATGATTTGCAGTGTCTGTTCGACACGGCTTCATGGTGGTCATGCACAGGGCGTCTTCGGGCGCGCCGGTTTTCTACGTCCCGGTCTACCAACCTGCGCATGGCCGCCACCCTCGTTTGGTAGCGAGAGTGATGGCTCCCTTTTTTGACGTAGGAGTTTCACCATGATCAAACCAACACCCAACCCGCCAGAAACCGACCTCGCATCCCCCTACGAATCCCTCGATTCCAAAAAGCTCCACGAAGCCGCCGAACGCGCCCTCGACCACTACCTGTCCCCGGCCAGCCAAATCATGGCCAGCCCCCATAAACCCGAACCCATGTACCTCGCCAACCCGAAGTGCGACACCGAATCCCTGCTCGCCAACGCCAGCGAAACCCTCGGCTCCGCCAGCGAAATGCTCAACAACTTCGCCGCCATGCTCGACACCTCCCACCGCAAAACCGCACTGGGCATCGCCCAGGTCGTCATGCTCGGCGAACTCGCCGTAAACCAGGCCCTCGACAACGTCGAAATCGCCCACTAGTCATGCCCGTGCGACGAGCCAAACCCTCGTCGCACCCAGCAATTTCAACCGAGCTGGCACAGAGCCACGCCTTGCGCCCCCAAGCCTCGGCTGTCACCCTTCGGCCCGTTCTTCAAGGATCAGAACAAGGAATCAAGGATTGAGTGGCTACGTTCCCAACCCCCCGAAAAACTACCGCTACGAAGAAGCCAAACCCGTCGATATTCATGCCCAGCGTTGGGCTGAGTATGAGAAGCATGGGAAAGAACCTGCGCGCGAGCCTGAGAAAATCGGCATTGCGTTGAGGATTGGGGTTTTCTTTGATGGTACTGGTAACAATGCGAACAACACGGCGGCAGGGTTGCTGTGCGGTGCGCAGCATCCGATTGCGCCGCAGGATATTCCTGCTAGCTGTCAGCCCTATATGAGGGATCCGGACAGTAGCTATGGCGCTGGCGCGACCAATATAAAAAAACTTGCCGACCTGTATTACGAAGCTCCGATTGCAGAAGGAGAGGGTTCGATGAAACAGGTCTCCCGCCCCGTTTATATTGAAGGCATTGGTACTCGATCCAGCGAGAAGGACAGCGTCGTCAGCCAAGGCACTGGGCGCGGAGAGACGGGGGTTGTGGGGCGTGTTCAGACTTCGTTTACTTTCATCAAGCAAATCATCGAGGATGCCCTTCAGGAAAATCCGAATAGTGAAATTGCGTCAATCACCTTTGACACTTTCGGTTTCAGCCGAGGTGCAGCCGCCGCTCGCCATTTTGCAAATGAAATTGTAAGAGGCAAGCAGGGGCCGTTAAGGGACTCATTGACGACTTACGCCAACAACTTCAGTCGTACATTTGTTGATCAATACGGTAGTAGCATCAACATGGGGTTTATCGGCCTGTTCGATACGGTAGCGTCAATCGCTGGCTTCACGAATTTTGGCAGGGTATCGAGCCCAATCGCTCCTGGCGTAAAACTGTACCTTGATCGACGTTTCTTCAAAGATGTCGTTCATTTGGTGGCCCGTGACGAATGTCGGGCTAACTTCGCACTCAGCAGAGTCAAACCTGACTATCCCGAATACACATGTCCTGGCGTCCACTCGGACATCGGAGGCAGCTACCTCGATGAGGTCGAAGAATGTGTTTTGATCAGCCCCATGCAAACACTTGATGTATGGAGCAACACGGACGTCAAAACGACTTCGATCTACCAAGATGCCGTTCAAGTAAAAAGTCAGTGGATAGCCAAGGGCTGGCCTGCACACATGCTGGAAGTCGTAACGCCAGCGGCGCTCGCATTGCCGCCCGACCCGCAAGATCGGTTCGGACCCAAGCAAAAACGCGTGTACGCGGGATTGCAACTCAAACGCCCGGTCAGCGGTAAACTTTCCACGGTTTATTTGAGAGTGATGTATCAGTTGGCCAAGGAGAAAGGCGTTCCTTTCACCGATATACCTGGGCGTACGGAGTATGCCGTTCCCCAAGAGCTGCAATCGATCTGTGACAGATTCGTCGCCGGCGACTACACCACCTCTCCCGATGACGAGCAATTGCTGAAACTGAAATACATCCACACCTCTGCCAACTGGAACCACCCCCAAGGCAGGCGGGACGGCAGCGGTTTGCGAGCTGTTTACATCAACGCACCCACGGAGGATGGCATTCGCGTGCAGCATCCTCACGTAGCTGATTGGAAGCTTTGGTAATGAGAATACTCTTAGCTCTGTTGAGCATTTTGGCCTTCACCGGATGTAACGCAACAAGCTCCAACTCCGGAGAAAACGATCCTAAGTACCCTTGGTGGGAACTGGCGTTTATCAAACCCAATTTTATGAACGTGTGGGTTGAAGACAGCTCCGTGGAGGACATCGACGGTAAAACTTTTCTACGTGCCGGGGGAGGGAACGCCAGCGGTGCAGAACCGAATGATGACAAGGAGTCTGCTCGCGGTTGGATTGGTGTCGGAGGTACAGGCAAACCGGTTATTGGGGCAGGACTACCCAAACGCATCTTTGTCCGTTGGCAATCAATCCCGGAGCAAAAAACCTACCGGGCTTGGGTAGATATTCCTGAGGAGGCCAGACAGGTGATGGTGACGTCTACCCACCAGCGTTGCCCGGAGACTCCCGAGAAAACGGCACGTTTCATGGCCTCGGTCTATTTGGGACTCGCACCGGGTGGAGTGGTGCAGGTGTGGGTAAGAGACCTTTGTCGGCGCCCAGTTAAAGTCGCTCGCGCTCAGGCTGAGTTGGAGCCGCTGGGGCCTGAGTTGGGCAAGAACGGCGGTCAATATGCTTATCCTGTGAGCGAAAAGGCTAAGCGGTATATCGATAAGTACGGCATTCCGTACGGGAGTTGGTAACCGTCGTCCGATGAAAAGATTTCCAACGATACTTTTTGCCCTGTTGATTAGCGGCTGTGATTCAAGTGATCCGCTATCAGCCAAAAACGACCCCAAATCTCCTTGGTGGGAACTAGGCTTTACCGAGCCCAACTACATGAAAGTCTGGGTTGAGGACACTTCGGTCGAAGACATTAAAGGCAGAGTATTTCTGCGTACCGGAGGTGGATCCGCCTCAGGCGGCCAGCCAGAGGATGGAACAGCATCTGCTCAAGGTTGGCACGGCGTGGGAAGCAACGGAAAAGCTGTTGTAGGTGCTGATCTTCCCAAAAGGATCTATGTCCGTTGGCAGTCCATTGTTGAACCGCAAACGTACAAGGCTTGGGTAGATATCCCAGAGGAAGCCAGACAACTCATGCTTGAGTCCGTCAATCAGCGCTGCGCTAAAACACCTGAACAAAAGGGGCGCTATAACGCGTCTCTCTACTTGGGCTTGGCGCCCGGTGGTATCGTGAAAGTCTGGGTTCGAGACTCATGCCACCATCCTGTCAAAGTCGCCAGAGCACAAGCAGAGGTTGAGCCACTAGGCCCTAGTCAAGGTAAGAACCAAGGGCGCTATGCGTATCCCGTCAGCGAAAAGTCCAAGCGGTATATCGAGAAATTCGGCATTCCGTACGGGAGTTGGTAACCCGTCCGCCAATGAAGCAATTCATATTAATTTTGAGCGTTCTACTGGTAGCTGGATGCCAGACTACGGACCCACGTTCAGCCGAGAATGATCCGAGATCCGATTGGTGGGGGCTGGCTTTCACTGAGCCTGATTACATGAAGGTCTGGGTAGAAGACAGCTCAGTCCTGGACATCAAAAACATAACGTTTTTCAAGGCGGGCGGAAGCACCGCCGCCGGAGGTGAACCAGAAGATGGCACAGAGTCAGCCCGTGGTTGGGGCACGGTCAGTGGTTCCGGTATTCCGGTAACCGGTGCCGATCTTCCCAAACTCATCTTTGTTCGTTGGCAGTCCATATCAGAGCAGAAAACCTACAAGGGTTTCATTGAAATTCCAGAGTCGGTGAGGCAATTGATGGAGGATTCAACGCACCAGCGTTGCCCGGAAACTCCTGAAAGGACCGCTCGATACATGGCTTCGCTTTACGTGGGGCTGGCCCCGGGCGGGGTACTTCAAGCATGGGTCAGAGATTCATGCCACCGACCGATCCAAGTAGCTCATGCCCAGGGCGAACTTGAACCGCTAGGCCCGGAGCAGGGGAAGCATGGCGGGCGCTATGCCTATCCGGTGAGTGAGAAGGCCAAGCGCTACATCGACAAGTACGGCATTCCGTACGAGAGTTGGTAGGAGGCAGTAAGAAGACACCGCCTTGCCTGTCCTATGTCGAGTCAATGCTGCGCGCGACGACTGTCCGCTTTCGGCCAAAAGCAGACCTTTGCGAAAAATCGCTTCCCGCCCATCCCATTTTGATAGATAAGCAGCATCGCCTCGCTGTGATGCTCTAATACGAAGGCCCTAGAATGCCGGCCTTGAATCAATGCTGTCATTTTGATAGCGTCACCCTTGCTTCGGAGAAGTGTCACCTTAAGGCCACTCAATGGGTTTTGCCCTCATTTCTCTAGCCCCCTAACAAACCTCATTTAATCGAGGCGTTGTAGGAACTGACCCCACGGGTCTACCACCGACATAACATATTTGGCCGTATGCCACTAATGTTCTTGAAGCCGCTAAATTGCCACGCCATGCAACCTATTTATTTCAATAAATACACACAATGGAAATTTAAAAGATGACAAAAAAACAACTAGCAGAACGCATCGCCATCGAATACAAATATGTAGAGCCAATAACCACCGAAGAAATAGATGAGATTTTAGAAAAAATAAGACTAATACAAGTCAAGAACAAAGGGCAGATATCAGAAAAAGAAGCGGAAGCGGTAATTTACGAAGTATTAAATGGGCGAACCGTATTTTCCCTCAGCAGCATCGACACAACGGATACAACAAATCTACTACAGCAAATCATTGCAGCCGCAAAGAACAATGCCAAACCAAAGCCTTGACGCTCAATACGCTGCTACCTTAGAGCTTAAAGGGAAATTTAACTCCTCCCTATCAGACCTGCTGACTGAGATACAGGAGCAATCACTAACTCACAAAACGTATAACCACGCACTATCGTCTCTATCGGCCTTAATCACTGCATTCGAAAATTACCTGACAAAAGCTTCATCAGACACAATAGATATTTCCAAAACACAAACTGAGGACATACTTGCGAGCATCGAAAACATATTATTTTTATGTGCCAATTCATGGGAGGCCTTTAAGGCTGCATCAGAACACCTTGACACGTCTATTACTTTGCCTACTGGCAGCTACTTATTCACCTCACAGGCCATATTTAAAACTTACAAAAAACAGAAAGCAAAAGAAATAAAATCGATATACACAACCCTGAACCTGCCAATCAATGGCTTTAACCACAAGAAATCATTGAAGTTCAATCAGATGAAAATACACTTACCTCAAACCATAGCTGGCTCAATATTACTATCCATCGGCATACTCCTGACTTTTTTCATCGGATTGGAAACCGGACCTCAATACTATATATCTAGGATATCAATCGCTCTTGGCGTCGGCTTTTTAATCACCGGGCTCACCAAGGACTACATAAAGACAAAGTTAAATATCAATGGGACTACAATAACCGCATCCGGCGCAATTGCCATCCTCCTTATTCTTTATTTTTTTAATCCCGCCCCGCCCCCTGCTTACACCCCAGACTCTAAAGCAGCCCAAGCGACTCAATCTACCCCTCCGTCAGCTCCGCCCTCTGAAATAGGTCACTGAAACCATATTCTTATGGGGCAGCCGCACTAGAATTTGCCCCTGCCATCGCTCTTCTCTATAAATAAAAAGCAAAAAGGGACTGATTTATTTCTCAGAAAATAAATCAGTCCCTTTTTCTGTCCCCTTTTCTAAATAGCTGCCCTTCGAGTCGGCCTACCTAGATATCTAACGCCTTGCTAAACGGCTGCCGAAGCGCAGCGAAGGCTATCCGGAGGAGGCCATTTTTTTGCGGCCGATGCGTATTAGAGCAACCAGTTAAATCCCAATTTACTCAAGCACCGGCTGCATATCATAAAAATCATCATCAATAAGCACCTTTACGTTATGAAAATTTCGACCTTCATACTTCCCCGATTTTGTGAAAATGACGGCAGAGGGCATGAACGCATATGAGTATCCATAGCTTGAGCAAGTGAGCGCTATACCGTTCATGAATTTAATTACCTTGTCGAAATCGCAGCCTTCAAATTCATCTTCCACCTGAGTAACCGCAACTACCGTCCAGCCAACCATTCCCTGAAGTTTACTTGCTATGTCTCCAGCAGATGCTGGGAGCGATACAGTAATAAAGAAGGCTGCATAACAACAAGCTAAGAAGGACTTCATTTCATTCGCTCCATAGGCATAGACCGGCGCGGTTAGCGGCGGGGGAGTACTAAGCACGGGGGGCACCCACAAGCGGAGCTTGTGGCTGCTTGACCAGCCAGTTGGACCGCTACGGCAGGCGGCAAGCTTCATGCAGTACCTCCATGACAAAAATTGTGGGTTCAATGTGAACAGTGTCGGTCCTTTCAAGTTCGTACGAGTAGCGCCATTTAACAAAAGCGTCATTCAGATGCTGAAGATAGCCAGTGAAATTTGGCTGCTCGCCCAAAACCCTATTCGCTGCGCACTTGGGTATCACTTGATTGATTTCGAGATGCGCCTTGGTTGGCAATGAGAGATGCAATTTGACTAGTTCGTGCCCTCGGAGCGCTTTTCCGTGTTTCTGCGCAAGGGCCTTGAGGTACAGCTCGATGCTAAAAGCCGCATTGACGACGAAAGGCACTGGGGAAAAGCCATTCCTAGGCGTTCTACGAAGGTTTTTCTCGTATACATGCGCTGAAGTGTTGGCGAAGGCTATTGCTTGGTTAAAAACAGCTTGAAAGGGAGTGACTTCCTTGTGCAGCCCTTTTTCTTTAAGGAAAGCACGTACAGCCTCCGCGTCTTGATCTGTGTTGCCAGTTGATCGCACCTCACCGACGACGATGCCGTTTAGAAGAATTGCCTTGGGGCCTGGTGGAGTATTTGGCATGGGGAGCGGCCTAATATCTGAATTAAGCCGCGCCGCGAAGCGGCGTCGGCTTGAATGAATTGTTAGGTCTCAAGCCCACCTGATCCACGTCAGTAGGTCACGAGCGGAATCAGATGAGGGTAGGTCTATCTTAAACAGTTGTCGTTCGCCTGCGAGTTGAGAAGAGACCCGGGCAAGTGCAGTCGAGGGGTTTTCAGGTGGATAGCACGTGACTTTGCCGAGGCGGGCCTTCATACGCTCGGGGAGTTTGCTGACGAAAACAGAGCACTTCGTGGTGGTACGAGGGTCAAACGCCACCTCGGCGCCTGTGTCAAAGCGGTAGCTCACTAGGTATTCGTTATTGTCCTGTTCCAAGCGGACGGCATGCGGATCTGCATCCAGCATGGCTCTCAAATCTTCCCCTTGCATGAATATTCCCCTGTGAGGCCTAACTATAGTTGCCAGCATGCTGGCCTGATCCGAGATTAGCTTGCAGGCTGGAGCTAGACAATGAGTCAGCTTCCGCGTCGAAAAGTATCGAAATCGCTGGCCCGGATACTCAGGCAATGAGAGGGAAGGGAGTCGTCCCTGCTTTCTTTGATGCTTTTGAGCGTCTGCTTTTGGCCGAAAGCAGCCCCATCCGTAATTCCCTATCAGTCCGAGTCCCGCCAGATCAACGGAATCTATTAGCAGTATCAATCAGCGACGATCTCAAACGCAGCACTCCCCAAAACCGCCCCATTAACCAAAACCCTAACCCCATGCCGCCCCAAAAAATGCTTCCGCGTCGTAAAATCCCGAATCACCTGCCGCCTCCCCACAACCACTTCCCCAAACCCCGCCAACTCCACCGTCTTCAACTTGAATACCTTCCCCGAAACCCCGCCATTCGCCTTCACATAGTCAATCGCATAATCAATCACCAACCGCTGTTCATGCGCCACCGTCGACTTCACCGTAAACGACAACGTAATCGCCTCACCCAACCTCACCACCGCTGGCTCAACCCGCACATCCAGCAACTCAACCTCAGCCTTGGCCCCCGCACCAATCACCGTCAGCGCGCGCAGATCTCCCTGTTTGATCAAGCTGCGCAACGCATGCTTGGCAATCCATGCCGTGTGTTTATTCTCCGTTGGCCAGCCTTCAATTGTGTCCAGCACCCATTCCGGATGCTCTTTGGTCACGTCATTCAGATGGTTCGCCACGGACTTGCGTACGTACAAACTCTCATCGGCTTTCAACCGATCGAGGATTCCGGCGGTCAATTGCGGGTTGGCTTGCACGGCTTCGAGGCGGAATGACCAGGGCAGGCGAGGGCGGGTGCCTTCGCTGGCGAGGCGGCGGATGTGGTGGTTTTGGTCTTGGGTCCAGTCGTGCATGAGTTCCAGCGAGCGTTCGAGGTCGCTGCGCAGGAAGTGGCGGATGGCGAATTCGGAGGAGCCGAAGGTGGTGAAGTATTTGAGTGCTTGCATCGAGGTATCGAAGGCGTGGCCGCCGTAGCTGGCGACGTAGTGCGGCAGGCACATGCTGACGAATCCGCTGTTGAGGCGGGGGGCGAGTTCGCGCAGGACTTCGAGGGAATCTTCGTAGTCCAGTGGCAGCACGGCGTGCAGGCTTTCGCTGACGCGGGCCATGCGTTGCATCACCGACAATTCCGCCAGCCCTTGGTTGGCGTGCTTGAGAAACGCCTTGGCCTTGAACGCCGGGTACACCGCGCTCATTTCGCTGGCGATGTGTTGCAGGCGTTCGGTGTTGAAGATTTCCTTTAACGCCGGGGCGGCGGTGTCGGTGCTGCTCATGGTCAGGTCATCGGGGTGCTGACGAACGCTTCGAGGGTTTCGGCGTACGCGGTGTATTGGGCGATGTGCGGGTAGCGGCGGGTGTCGATCTGGTCGGGGACGACGAGGTCGGTGAAGCTCCAGGCGACGGCGAGGCTGATGCCGGCCTGGGTGAGGGTGCCGTCGGTGGGCAGGCCGGTTTTTTCCAGTTCCTGTTCGAGGGCGGTGAAGGCGGCGGCGAGTTGGCCTTCGACGCGTTCGACCCACGGCTGGTATTGAATGTCGGCCGGGCGCAGGTTGCGTTCGTAGTAGAGCTGCACGGCTTTTTCGCAGGCGGCGAGGCTGAGGCCGATCAGGCGCAGGGCGTGGGCGCGTTGTTGGAGGTCGCTCGGCAGCAGGCTTTTGCCGCTGGCGGCTTCGAGGTAGTCGAGGATGAGGGTGGAATCCATCAGGACCACGCCGTCGTCGAGGATCAGCGTGGGCGCCTTGACCACCGGGTTGATCTGCTGGAATTGCTCGAAGTGGCGGAACACCGAGACCGATTCATGTTCGAGGTCGATGCCCAAGCGTTTGGCGGAGATCGCCACGCGGCGCACGTAGGGGGAGTCCAGCATGCCGATCAGTTTCATGACGCGTTCCTTCAAGTCGAACCGGTGGGAAGGCATAACCTAGCCGAGCCTGAGGCAAATGTCAGTCGTCAAACCCGGCCTGCTCGTGAATCTCATCCACATTCAATTCCAGCCGATACGCCACCGCCACGAACAACGCCTGACACAAACACAAGGTCGCGCTCAGCGAACGGAACGCCAATGCGCTGCCCTCATTCACCAGCAGCAGACTGTTGGCGTTTTTGGCCAAAGGTGAGAGGTGGCTGTCGGTGAGGATCAGGGTGTTGGCCTGTTGTTGCCGGGCGTAGCGCAGGCAGTGCTGGGTTTCCTTGGCGTAGGGGGTGAAGCTGATGGCGATGACTAAATCACCGCTACGCACGCTGCGCATCTGCTCGCGATAACTGCCGCCCAGTCCGGAAACCAGGTGAATGCGCTTGTGAGTGTGTTGCAAGTTGTAAACGAGGTAGTCGGCGACGGCAAAGGAGCGACGTACGCCGACGACATAGATGTTGTCGGCGTTGACGATCAGGTCGACGGCTTTTTCGAAGGCGACGTCGTCGAGTTCGCGGCCCAGGCGTTCGATGCCGGAGCGGGTGGCGTCGATGCATTCGCGGGCGAGGTCGCCGTCGCTGGCTTGCTGCGACTGGTTGGCGATCATGCTGCGGATGCGTTGCTGGTAGTTGTGTACCGGCGAGGCTTTGTGGGTGTAGGCGGCGCGGAACAGCGCCTGCATCTCGCTGAAGCCGCTGAAGCCGAAGCGCTGCGAGAAACGCACGATGGCGGACGGATGCACCTCGCATTCCCGGGCGATGTCGCTGATGCGATCGACCATGATCCGGTCGCTTTGCTGGCTCATGTAGCTGGCGATGCGCTTGAGTTGGCGCGGCAGGGTGTCGTATTCGTCGGTGATCAGTTGCAGCAGACGCTCGGCATTGATCGGGGGGCTGGCGAGGGGGTGCTCGTCGTTGGCCGGCAGATCGGGGCGGGGCATAAGTCTTCCTTTAGGCTGATCAAATCACACTGTGGCGAGGGAGCTCGCTCCCGCTGGACTGCGAAGCAGGCCCACTGCTTTTTAAAGTTGAAGAGCAAGGGCCGCTTCGCGACCCAGCGGGAGCAAGCTCCCTCGCCACAAAGTGCTGGGTTGTGGCTGATGTTAGGAGGGCTTTTGGGGTTCTGCTTGGCTGAAACGATGCACCGGGCGAAGAAAAATTCGCGATGAGGCACCAGCGGTTAGCCGTTTGTCTTCTATATACAGCCGCTCGACTGAATTTCTTGCTATAAACGCACTCCGATGACCGCCACGAAGCCTGTGTCAGACCCGTTTACGGCTGTTGTCGGACAAATTCCCGGTATTTAGAGTTGCTGAGGCCTCAAACGGGCCTTAGACTGCCGCCCCTTCGTAAATTGAGTGCCGGGTGGCGTTTGCAATAAACGATGCCTTTTCGTCGACCGGACACGGTTCGCCGGAACGCTCCCTATTTCGCCTTAATGCACGTTTTTTTATAGAGATATCAATGACAAAGGACAAGTTGCTGGCCATGCCGGCAGATGACTACATGAATGCCGAGCAACACGCTTTCTTTACTGAGCTGTTGCAGAACATGAAAGTCGAAACCCACGAGCGCATTGAGCAAAACCGTATCGCCATCGAAAGCCTGGACACTCCGGCCGACCCGGCGGACGCGGCTTCGGTTGAAGAAGAGCGCACCTGGCTGGTGAACGCGATCGATCGCGACCAGCGCATGCTGCCGCAACTGGAACAAGCCCTTGAGCGCATCAAGGAAGACAGTTTTGGCTGGTGCGACGACAGCGGCGAGGCCATCGGCCTGAAACGCCTGCTGATCAGCCCGACCACCAAGTACTGCATCGAAGCTCAAGAGCGTCACGAGCAGATCGACAAGCACCAGCGTCAGGCCTGATTCCATGGCTGCCCCCTGAATCGGGGGCGCCTGCAAAAGATCGCAGCCTTCGGCAGCTCCTATACGAGCTGACGGGGCTGCGATCTTTGCTTTTGCTCGTCCGCGATATTTTGCGCGTCGTTCCATTGACCTGCTGCAGACTCCACGACTAACGGACCATGGATAATGGCGTTCTAGTGGCGTTTAATGCAGTCACAACAATGAGAACAAGCGTGGGGTGTTGATATGACGAGAGATGGATCTCTGGTTGGGGCTTTGCCCGCACCAGTGCTGTTGCCGAAAAACCGCTGGATCGCTCCGACCCTGCAAAGCATCGCCCTGATGCTGTTGCTCGCCGGCATGACGCTGGGTGGATGGTCGCTGTACATCGGCCTGCCGCTGGCTGTGCTGATTGTCTGGCTGCCACGCCTGCGCTCGCGGGCCATCCCTGATGCTGCGCCTGTCGATGCCGGCAGCGCGATTTCCGAACTCACCCGCGATCTTTCCTACACCACCAGTCATAACGCACTGTCAGCTGCCGGTGTGGCGTTTTCCGTCAAGCAACTGGCGAGCAAACTGGAATCGCAACTCGATGCGGCGGCGCAGATTGTCAGCAACGCCGAAGTGATGATCGCCACCGAACACGCCACTTCGCAGCTCAGCCGTGAAGCGCTGGACGCCGCCAGCGAGGCGCATCACAGCAGCGCGGCGGGGCGCACCGAACTGGTGGACTCGATTGCGCGCATGCATCAACTCAGTCAACGCGCCAACGCCAGCCGTGAATTGATCGAAGCCCTGAGCCTGCGCAGCGATGACATTCAACGGGTGACGCTGGTGATTCAGTCCATCGCCAGCCAGACCAATCTGCTCGCCCTGAACGCGGCGATTGAAGCGGCGCGGGCTGGCGAGCATGGCCGTGGTTTTGCGGTGGTGGCGGATGAGGTGCGCGGTCTGGCAGCGCGGACGGCCTCGGCGACCGGCGAGGTGGGCGAGATGGTCGCCGATATTCAGCAACGCACGGCGCAAGTGGTGGAGCAGATCCGCGAGCTGTCCAGCGATCTGCAGATCGGTGTCGAACAAGTTGAAAACACCGGCCAGCATCTGCAAAACATCGCGCGGTTGGCGGCAGGCGTAGAAACCCAGGTCGGTGAAATCGCCCGTGGCGCGGAAACCAATCGCGAGCAGCTCGACAGTCTGTTCAAGGCCATCGAGCAGATGCGCAGTGATCTGGCGATCAGCGATCAGCAAACCCGACGCCTGGCCGAGGCCGCTGTGCAGATGGAAGGGCAGGCGGAAACCATCAGCGAGCGTCTGGCCGAAGTCGGTCTGGATGACTATCACCAGCGCGTCTATGACCTGGCGCGTGAGGGCGCGAGTCAGATTGCGGCGCGGTTCGAGGCGGATGTCGAGCAGGGGCGGATCAGTCTTGAGGATTTGTTCGACCGTCAATATCAACCGATTCCCGGCACGCAACCGGCGAAGTTTCAGACCCGTTTCGACCGCTACACCGATCAGGTATTGCCGGCGATTCAGGAGCCCCTGCTGCCGCGCCATGAGGGGTTGGTGTTCGCCATCGCGTGCACGCCGCAGGGTTATGTGCCGACGCACAACCTGGCGTTCAGTCAGCCGTTGACCGGTGACGCGCAGGTCGACGCGGTGGGTAACCGCACCAAACGCAAGTTCGCCGACCGCACCGGGATTCGCTGCGGCAGCCATCAACAGGCGGTGCTATTGCAGACTTACACCCGCGATACCGGGGAGCTGATGCACGACTTGTCAGTGCCGATCATGGTCAAGGGCCGGCATTGGGGCGGACTGCGCCTGGGTTATAAACCGGAGAATCCGCGCTGATCGATTGTTACCGCTCGCGCAATGAATCTGTGCACGTGGGTTGCTGTTTCCTCTGTGACGAAGTCATTAACATGGCTATTAGTTAGGTAGCTAATGAAATCGAGAGGTCAGTATGTGCAGAGTCGATGTCGCGGTGATGATTGGCAGTGGTGTGCCCGCCGGATTGCGCGCGATGGGCCAAAGCGTCTGCTGGGTGGTGTTGCTCAATGGTGAGCGGCGCGGCACCGCGTTCGCCAGCCGCGACGAGGCGGAGGAGTGCAAGGCTGCCTGGCTCGCGCAACTGATGGCCGAGCCTGGCGACAGCCTGCACTGACATTTATTAACGTCCGTCGTGCAGGCGTACGTTCAACTCATCGACCATCACCGCTTCTTCGCCGTCGGCGCGCAGCCACTCCTTCAGCAATTGCGCCTGTTGCGGCGTCCAGAACTCGGCGTCGATCAACTTGGTGTTGGCATCCAGCGGATGCGCTTCGATGAAATCGTCGATTGCCCCGTTTTCCGATGGCAGGCCCAGTTGGTCGAACAGGGTTTTCAGATCATATGCAGGCAGTTCCATCGTGTACTCCTTTTGCGTGTGCCGGAATGGCGCTGTCGCTCGCTCTTTATCTGAGGCAGCCGTTGGACAAGAGTTCGATTCGTGATTCAAGCGAGCGGGCGAGGGCGCACGCCTCGTTATGGTCTTCGCGGAAACCTCTTACACGACCGGTGGAAGATTCCTTGATATGAAAGAACGCGTTACCCGCCGGAACTACTTGAAATCGCGGTCTGTGACTGCCTGCTCCGTGCTCCGCAAGTTCAGCCAGATCGGTGCCTTGCAGTACGAACGGCGAGTCGATGACGGGTTTGGAAGGCTGGGCAAAGTGAGTCAGAGTGCACATATGAAGTCCTTTTCATGAGATAGCCGACGGTTACAGGTCGGTTCAGGTAGTCGGAAGCAGCATCGCTGCTCTAGAATCGCCAGCGTCTGTTGACGACAGGTGCCTATCTAAAGCAATTTTTTACCGGCGATATGTCGGAAAAGGGCTTTTTTTCGTCAGTTTTTTCCCTAAAGTTTGTAGTCCGTCTTCGTTGCGCTTCAATGAAGATTTTTCCTTCAAGGTTTGGCGAACGTCGAGGCAAGTTTCTCGCCTGACTTTCCAGTAGTCTTGCGAACCCATTGATGAATGGGCGTTCTGCTTGTCTCAGGTTTACTGAAGTCATTCGGTAACAGCATCGGCCTGGCCGTTTTTTTGCCGTGCGCGTTTTGGCGCAAGGTACTTTTCAGATGTGGGGATGTTTCTTTGGCAGTCAGTAATCTCGATATGCATGCTTTGTTCGTGTTGGGTGATTTGCGTGCAAAGCTGGTCAAGCTGTTTCAATCGCGTTTTGTTTACATCACCGAACAGAATGCCGAAGGTATTTACGTGGCCGAGATCGACACCGAAAGTGCATTGGTGGTCGATGATAAACCGGGACTCAAGCTCAAGGTCGGCGATCATTTCAGCGCGGCCGTGCTGCCCAGCCGCGAAGGCGGCAAGATGGACATCCGCTTTCGCGAAATCAAGCTGACGGTGTACGGCCTGGGCGATTACGCCTTTGTCGATACAGCGGACGGCCACGCGATTCTGTTCAAGGAAGGCCACAGCGTGGTAACGGTTTTTGCCGCACACCAGCAACTGCAGGAAGGCCTGACCAAGACCCTGAAAGCCGTTACCGGTAAAGCGGCGAAGTGGCGCAAGGGTGAACTGATCACGTTCAAGGCCAGCGAGTGATCGGTGGTTTGAGTCGCGCCGACTTCCATTCGCAGAACCTGGACCGCGCACGTGAAGAGGCCTTGCGCCTGTTCAACGCCAAAGCCGAATTGCAGGGCGCGTGGCTGAACTGGGTGGCAGCGCAGATCTACACCTTGCGGCCTGCGGAATACGCCAGCATGGTCAGACGCGAGCTGCAAAGCTTGCAGGAAAAGTCTGAAACATAACCTCGCCGGGATTGGCCCCCGGAAAAAGCAGGAACCTCGGCTACAGTCAGTTGACTGAGTATTCAGAGGCTTGCGGTCTTCTGCCAGGCCATCCTGCTATTGCTGTGAACAGCACGAGGTGCAAAAGCATGAAAGGATTTCGACGGTTACTGGCCGCCAGCGTGGTCACGTTCGGTGTGCTGACATCAGCGCAACCGGTAACGGCGGCGCAAGCGCCCATCCATTTTGCCGACCTGAACTGGGAAAGCGGCAGCCTGATCACCGATGTCCTGCGGATCATCGTCGAGAAGGGCTATGGCCTGCCGACCGATACGTTGCCCGGCACTACCATCACCCTGGAAACCGCGCTGGCCAACAATGACATTCAGGTCATTGGCGAAGAGTGGGCCGGGCGCAGTCCGGTGTGGGTCAAGGCTGAAGCGGAGGGCAAGGTCGTCAGTCTCGGCGATACGGTCAAGGGCGCGACTGAAGGCTGGTGGGTGCCGGAATACGTGATCAAGGGTGACCCGGCCAAGGGCATCAAGCCGCTGGCGCCGGACCTGCGCAGTGTCAGTGATCTGAAGAAATACAAGGATGTGTTCAAGGACCCGGAAAATCCGAGCAAGGGTCGGTTCCTCAACAGCCCGATCGGCTGGACCTCGGAAGTGGTGAACAAGCAGAAGCTGACCGCTTACGGCCTGCAGGACGATTACACCAATTTCCGCAGTGGCTCGGGCGCGGCGCTGGATGCCGAGATCAGCTCTTCGATCCGTCGGGGCAAACCGGTGCTGTTCTATTACTGGTCGCCGACGCCATTGCTGGGCAAATTCAAACTGGTGCAGCTGGAAGAGCCACCGTTCGATGCCGAGGCGTGGAAGACCCTGACCGATGCCGATAACCCTAATCCGAAACCGACCCGTTCGCTGGCGTCGAAGCTGTCGATTGGCGTGTCTACACCGTTCCAGAAGCAGTATCCGCAGATCGCGGATTTCTTCAGCAAGGTGGATTTCCCGATCGAGCCGCTGAACAAGGCGTTGGCCGAGATGAGCGAGAAGCACACCGCGCCACGGCAAGCGGCTGAGGCGTTCATGAAGGCGCATCCAGAGGTGCGGCAGGCGTGGGTGCCGAAGGATGTGGCGGAGAAGGTCTCCGCCAGTTTGTAATTGTTCTCTGTAGGAGCTGCCGCAGGCTGCGATCTTTTGACGTTGATTTTTAAGATCAAGATCAAAAGATCGTCCGATCGCGGCCCGAGCCTTCGGCAGCTCCTACAAGGGGTCGAGTTAAGTTCAGAACCTGGTTTGCACCGCCAATTCAAAGGTACGCGGCGTACCCAGATAGTACGCCGGCGAAACATGCGCAAACTCGGCATACACCTCGTTGGTCAGGTTGCGCACCCGGCCAGTGACGGTGGTGTGCGAGTCGACCTTGTAGCTGAGGAAGCTGCCGAACAGCGTGTACGACGGCACGGTCATGGTGTTCGCCGTGTCCGCATACACCGACGCCACATACCGCGCATCGACCCCAGCTTGCCATTGCGGCGAAAAATCGTAAGTCAGCCATAGATTGCCGACCCGATCCGGGACGTTGGTCGGCGTGTTGCCCTTGCGTGAAACCACCACACCGGCGGCGTTCTTTTCGGTGAAGTCGTCGTATTGCGCATCAACCCAGGCGAAGTTGCCTTCGGCCAACAGCTTGTCGGTGATCCGCAGGGAGCTGGCGACCTCGATGCCTTTCGAGGTTTGTTGACCCACCGGGATGCTGCTGGTCGGATCCAGCGGATCAGTCACGGCGAAGTCCTTGCGCTCGATGGTGTAGGCGGCAACTGTCGCCGAGCCACGGCCATTCAGGTAGTCGAACTTGCTGCCGATTTCCCACTGCTTGCCGGTTGATACATCGAAGTCCTGCGTACCATTCGGTTGCTCGGCGGCGGTGCTGTATTGCAGGTAGACGTTGGCCGATGGGATGAACTGGTAAGTCAGGCCGACGCGCCCGGTGACCGGCTCCCAGCTGCGTTTGAGGTGCTTGGGATTGGCGGCCGTCACGGTGCGATGGTTGGTCACGTCGAGGTCGATGTCGTCGTACCGCAGGCCAGTGAGCAGCGCCAGTTTGTCGGTCAGTGCCAGGCGGTTTTCCACGAACAGCGCCTTGGTCGTGACCTCGTTAGTCTTGTCGCTGATCAGTGTAGGGTTGGTGCCGGGAATATCGTAGAAATGCCCCGGACGGTAGTTGTTCGGGTCGACCGTGCTCGCGCCTTTGATGTTCAACGGCGAGTTGGTGGTCTGGTTGACCTTGTACTCGAAACCGCCGGACCAGGTGGTGTCGAGGCCGAACAGGGTATTGTCGTGGCGCAGTTCGAACTGGTTGCCGTTCTGCTCGCCCTGATGCCGCACTTGATAGGCGGTGGAGCGGTTCACCGCGGTGTTGTCAGCGTTGTACTGATAAGTCTCGAGGTTGCGGTAGTCGCGCTGGCTGTCGAGGTGATACAGCGTGTTGCGCAAGGTGGTGCTGTCGTTGATCCGGTAATCGATGATCGAACGCACCCAGATCGTGCGCTGTTCGTAGCGCCCGTCCTCGACGTTGTAGTTGTTGAAGCGATTGTGTTTGTCGATCTTCAACTCGCCGGCCTTGGGGTTGAGCACCGGCGTGCCCCAGTACGGGCTGTCTTCGTGTTCGTCCTGATATTCCAGGGCCAGGGTGTGCGACAGGTCCGGCGTGAGGTCGCTGAGCAACGAGAACGCCACGCTCCAGGCATCGCGCTCCTGCCGGTCGATGTAGCCGTTGCTGGTGTTGTGACTGACGTCGAGCCGCGCGTAGTGCTGCACGTCGGCGCTCGGGTCGGTCAGCGCGTGGTTGAGGCCGAACGCGGTTTCCGTGGTGTCGTAGCTGCCGTAGCTGACGCGACCTTCGGCGGCTTGTTCGTCGCGGGTCGCCAGTTTGGTCACGTAGTTCAACGAGCCGCCGACCGAGCCGGCGCCGTTGATCAGCGACGACGGGCCGCCCACCAGTTCGACTCGATCATAGATCCATGAATCCACCGGTCGGGCGAGGCCGCCGGAGACGGTGACGCCGTTGAACATCTGGGTGATCTGGCTGCTGGTGAAACCGCGATAGGAGACGAATCCGCCAAAGCCTGGCGGTGCGCTGGCATTGACCCCGGGCAGGGTGTTGGCGGCGTCCTGGAAGTTCTGTGCGCCGTGGCGTTCGATGTCGTTGCGATTGGCGACGGCCACCGAGGCCGGTGTGTCGCGCACGCTGAGGCCGAGGCGTGAGGCCATGCCGCTGGATTGATCGAGGCTCAGGCCCGGTTCGCTGGTGGATTCGCCGTCGATGGTGATTGGCGCCAGATCCACGGTGGATTGCGCCCAGGCGTTAAGGGACAGGCAGCCGCACAGGCTCGCCAGCAGAGGAATATGTTTCATCGTTGAATCCTGAATGCTTGTCTAGGAATCAGCGCACAGGCAAACGCCGCGCGTTGGCGCAGTGAGCTGAAAAATCAAAAAGGCAAAGACACTCAGGCGAGCGGTGGGGCGCGAGGGTTGGCCGAAGGCCAGGTGAAGCGGGCAGGGAGGTCGGCGCTGACGATGGGTGCCAGCGGCGGGCTGTGTTGCTCGGGCAGAACCGCGAGGGTCAGGCTGGAGTTGAACGCCGGGCCCATGCCGCCGCCGACCGAGCACAACGGGCAGCCGAACGCCTTGGACAGGGTCGGCAATTGTTCTTCACTGGGATTGCTGGTCAGCGGCGCTTGCGTGGCCGGGTCGACTGTACAGAACTGGCCGCCGATACCGTTGAGCTGCATCCCGACCATTTGTCCGTGACCGATGCTGCAGGCGAACACGTTGAACAGGACGCAGCAATAAAGCATCCAGGCCAGCAGTGAGCGATCGGAACGGGTGAATTTCATGGGGCGGCACTTTACCGTACCGCTGATCGGTCGTGCACTTCAAAAAATGCCAACTAGGATGTTTTGTTCAAATCCCTCGAAAGGATTCTCGACCATGACCTTTGTGCTGGCTCAATGGCTGGTGACGATATTTGCGGCAATCGCCCTGGTACACGTGTACTGGGCGCTGGGTGGGCAATGGGCGGCGGTGGCGGCGGTACCGCAAGTGCCGGTGCAAGGACTGGTGGTGACGGTGCGACCGGCGTTCAAACCGTCAGGCTGGATCACTTTGTTGGTGGCGGCAGCATTATTGGTGATCGCCGCGCTGGTGTGCATGCGCGTCGGCTGGGGCATGCCGGCGGTGCATCACAAGGCATTGCAATGGGTGATCAGCGCGATTGCGTTGCTGATGTTTGCCCGGGCGATCGGCGATTCGAATCTGGTGGGGTTTTTCAAGGAAGTGAAAGGGTCGCGGTTTGCGCGGCTGGATACCTGGGTGTATTCGCCGCTGTGTCTGGTGTTGGGGGCCGGGTTGTTGGCGGTAGCTTGGGTCTGACCCGATTCATGTGTTGGCAATACCGGCCTCTTCGCGGGCAAGCCCGCTCCCACAGTGATTGTGGGTGTTCACAAGTAATGGGCTCCATCCAAAACCCTGTGGGAGCGGGCTTGCCCGCGAAGAGGCCTGCCCAGACACCGCCGAATTAACTACCGCTCTCGGTCCTGCGACTGCTCACCTCAGCCGGCACATCATCCCCGGCCATGCGCTTGCGGAATAGCGCTGCCCGCGCCAGCAGTAACGTGGTCACCGGTACGGTGATCGCCAACAGGATCGGAATCAGCCAGGCATGCATCACCGGCCCCGACTTGAGTGCCGAGAAACAGATGATCGACGCCAGTGCCACGCACCACGCGCCGATTGTCGAGGCCAGCGCCGGCGGGTGCATGCGCTGGAAGTAATCCTTCATGCGCAGCAATCCGGTCGCGCCAATCAGCGCAAACACCCCGCTGAGCACCAGAAGGATCGCCACCGGAATCTCCACCCACAGCGACAATTGCGCATTCATTCGATCACCTCGCCACGCAGCAGGAATTTCGCCAGGGCAAACGAGCCGACGAAGCCGAACAGCGCGATCAGCAGTGCCGCCTCGAAATAAGTGTCACTGGAATAGCGAATGCCCAGGGTCAGCATCATCAGCATGGCGACGATGTACAGGTAATCCAGCGCCAGCACTCGATCCTGTGCCGACGGCCCCTTGAACAGGCGAATCAGGGTCAGGATCATTGCCAGCGAGAACAGGAACAGCGTCAGCAGAATCGCGTTCGACAGCAGCGGGCTCATTCGAAAATCTCCATCAACGGCTGCTCGTAGGCAGTCTTGAAGTGGTGGATGAAGTGCGCCTCGTCATCCAGATCCCAAACGTGCAGCAGCAGAATGCTGCGATCCAGCGCCAGCTCCGACCACACGGTGCCGGGCACCACGGTGCAGATCATCGCCAGCGCGGCCAGACCGTTGGCGTCGCGCAGGTCCAGCGGCACTTTGACGAAGCCTGAGCGCGGCGGCCGGCGACCGGCATTGAGCACTCCCCAGGCGACGATCAGATTGGACATCACCACATCACGGCCCACCATTACGAACAGGCGCAAAATCGTCAGCGGGCGGCGGATGCGCACCTGTTTCGGGCGCAGCTTGCGCATCATCAATGGTGCGGCGAAGCCGAGTATCGCGCCGAGCAGCAGGTTGCCCGGGCTGACGGACAGGTTCAGCGTCAGCCACAAAACCCACAACGCCAGTGACAGCAACGGTGCCGGAAACACGCGCTTCATGGCTGCACCTCCAGCATCGCCGCCTTGGCTTCAGGGCTTGGCACGGCGCGGGTGCCGAGCACCGCCATCACGTATTGCTGCGGGTTGTTCAGCGCGTCGGCGGTGGCCTGGGTGTAACGCAGCAGCGGTTCGGCCTTGAAGGTCAGCGCGATGCTCAGCCCCAGCAACAGGAAGATCGGCGCGCATTCAAGCTTGCGCAGCAGCGGCGACGGGCGTTCCTCGGGCGTCCAGAAACGCTGGACGCCCATGCGCGCAAATGCCATCAGCGAAGCCAGTCCGGAGAGGATCAACAACGCCAGCAACGCCCAGGCCGCGTTGGAGATTGGCGCTTCGCTGCCCAGCCCCAGCGGATTGAGCAGGGCGCCGATCAGGCTGAGCTTGCCGATGAACCCGGACAGCGGCGGCATGCCGATGATCAGCAGCGCGCAGGCGATGAAGCTCAGGCCAAGAAATGCCATGGTCCACGGGATGACCTGGCCGACCACGGCTTTCTGTTCGTCGTCGAGGTTGATGCCCTTGGGCGGTTGCAGGGACTCCTGCGGACGCGGCAGCAACTCGCTTTCATCCTCCAGCGGGATTTCGTTGGCCGAACGTGAACGCTCGATCAGCTCCGCCAGCAGGAACAGCGCGCTCAGCGCCAGGGTCGAGCTGACCAGATAGAACAGCGCCGCGCCGATCAGGTTCGGCTGGGCGAAACCCACCGCCGACAACAGAATCCCGGCCGACACCAGAATGCTCAGGCTGGCCATGCGCTCCAGGCGTTGCGCCGCCAGAATCGCCAGCGCCGCGCAGGCGATGGTCGCCATGCCGCCGTAGATCAGCCAGTCGCCACCGAAGAACGCCGAAGCCCCGGCCTGCCCGGAGAACAGCAGCGTCCACAGACGCAGCAGGGTGTAGACGCCGACCTTGGTCATGATCGCGAACATCGCCGCCACCGGCGCACTGGCCGAGGAGTAGGCCGGCACCAGCCAGAAGTTCAGCGGCCACATGCCGGCCTTGGCCAGGAATGCCACCGCAAGAATCCCCGCACCGGCGTGCAGCAAGCCACGATCGGCTTCCGGCACCAGCGGAATCTTCAGCGCCAGATCGGCCATGTTCAGGGTGCCGGTGACGCCGTAGATCAGCGCAGCGCCAATAAGGAACAGTGACGAGGCCAGCAGGTTGATCGAGATGTAATGCAGCCCCGACGACACCCGCGCCCGACCCGAACCGTGCAGCAACAGACCATAAGAGGCGGCGAGCAGCACTTCGAAGAACACGAACAGGTTGAACAGGTCGGCGGTGAGGAAGGCGCCGTACAGGCCCATCAGTTGAATCTGGAACAACGCGTGGAAGCTCGATCCCGCGCCGTCCCAGCGTGCCATGGCGAACAGCAGGGCGCTGACACCGATGATCCCGGTCAGTACCAGCATCAAGGCCGACAGGCGATCGACCACCAGCACGATGCCGAACGGCGCCTGCCAGTTGCCCGGTAGGTACACGCCAATGGAGCCGGGCACGCCGGTGGTTTGCGTCCACTGCAGCAGCATCACCGAAATGAACAGGCCGACGAGGCTCGAGAACAGGTTGATTTTCGCCTTCAGTGGCCGGTGCTTCTCGCCGAGCATCAACATGATTGCGGCGGTCAGCAGCGGCAGCAGGATCGGTGCGGCGATCAGGTGGGTCATCGCCATCATTCCTTGGGCTCCCGGCCGTCGACGTGGTCGGTGCCGGTAAGGCCCCGCGACGCGAGCAACACCACCAGGAACAACGCGGTCATGGCGAAGCTGATGACGATTGCAGTCAGCACCAGCGCCTGCGGCAGAGGATCGGTGTAATGCAGCAAGTCCTGGGTCACGCCGTCCTTGATCACCGGCTCTTTACCGATGAACAGGCTGCCCATGCTGAAGATGAACAGGTTGACCGCGTAAGACAGCAGGCACAGGCCCATGACCACCTGAAATGTCCGTGGCCGCAACACCAGCCACACACCGGATGCGGCGAGCACGCCGATGGCGATTGCGATGACTTCTTCCATCAGACGGCTCCTTTGCTGGCGACGGACTTGGGCAGTGACGCGGTCTTGTGACCCCGCACCGATTGGTGGGCGAGGGCGGTCAGGATCAGCAACGTCGAACCGACCACCACGGCGTACACGCCGATGTCGAAGAACAGTGCGCTGGCGATATGGATCTCGCCCAGCAGCGGCAAGGCGAAATGCCAGGTGTGGGTGGTCAGGAACGGATAACCGACCGCCATCGCCCCAAGACCGGTGGCGGTGGCGAACAGCAGGCCAGTGCCCATCCAGCGCAGCGGTCGCAGGCTCATTTGCGCCTCGACCCACTGCGTACCGGCAACCATGTATTGCAGGATGAACGCCACCGACATCACCAGTCCGGCGACGAAACCGCCGCCCGGCTGGTTGTGGCCGCGCATGAACAGGTAGAACGACACCACCAGCGCAATCGGCAGCAACAGGCGCACCAGCACCGCGGGCACCATCATGAAGCCGAGCGCGGTGTCGCTGGCGCTGCGCGGGTTGACCAGGTCGGTGACCACGTCCGGCGCGAGCAGGCGTTGCTGAGCGGGCAGTTGCAGGCTTTCTTTCGGCGGGCGGAAGCGGCGCAGCAGGGCGAACACGGTCAGCGCCACGGCCACCAGCACGGTGATTTCACCGAGGGTGTCGAAGCCACGGAAGTCCACCAGCATCACGTTGACCACGTTGCTGCCCCCGCCCTCGGGCATGGCGCGACTGAGGTAGAACGAGGAAATGTCGTTGGGGGTCTGCCGCGTCAGCATCGCGTAGGACAGCAGCGCCATGCCGGCGCCGACGGCAATCGACAGCAGCAAGTCGCGCAAGCGGCGAATGCGCGCCTTGCGCAGGCTCGATGGCAGTGGCGAGACTTCTTCGATGCGTCGCGGCAGCCAGCGCAGACCGAGCAGGATCAGCACCGTGGTCACCACTTCGACCGCCAGTTGCGTCAGCGCCAGATCCGGTGCCGAGAACCAGACGAAGGTCACGCAGGTCATCAGCCCGCAGACGCTGACCATGGTCAGGGCGGCGAGACGGTGATACTTGGCCTGCCATGCGGCGCCAAGGGCGCAGGCAATCGCCAGCAGCCACAGGGTGACGAACACGATGGAACCCGGAATCTTCGGCCGATCGCCCCAGCTCAGGCTGCTGTGCAGCATCGGGATCAGGCCGGCGAGTACCGCCGCCAATACCATCAGGAACAGTTGCATTTGCAGGCGGCGGGTGCCGAGTCGGCGTTCGACCCGGCGGGCCATGCGCATCATCAGGACCAGACTGCGCTCGAACAGGCGCTTGCCGTTGAAGCGGCCCACCAGCGGCGGGTATTTGAAGCGGCCACGCTTGAGCTGGTTGCGCAGCAGCAGATAGACCACGATGCCGCCGGACATGGCGATCAGGCTCATGATCATCGGCGCGTTCAGACCGTGCCAGATCGCCAGACTGTACTCAGGCAGCGTTCCACCCACCACTGGCAGTGCGGCGGCCGCGAGCAGCGGGCCGACCACTTGCGCCGGGAAGATCCCGACGATCAGGCAGGTGAACACCAGCAGTTCGACCGGCGCACGCATCCAGCGCGGTGGTTCGTGCGGGGTGTGCGGCAGATCGGTAGCGGTCGGGCCGAAGAACACGTCGACGGTGAAGCGCAGCGAGTAGGCGACGCTGAAGGTCCCGGCGATGGTCGCGACAATCGGCAACGCCGCTTCAACCCACGCGGTGGCGTTGATGAACACGGTTTCGGCGAAAAACATTTCTTTCGACAGGAAGCCGTTGAGCAACGGCACGCCAGCCATCGACGCACTGGCAACCATCGCCAATGTGGCGGTGAACGGAATCAGTTTGATCAGGCCGCTGAGCTTGCGGATGTCGCGGGTGCCGCTTTCGTGGTCGATGATCCCGGCGGCCATGAACAGCGAAGCCTTGAAGGTCGCATGATTGAGGATGTGGAACACCGCCGCGACCGCCGCCAGCGGGCTGTTCAGGCCCAGCAGCAAGGTGATCAGGCCCAGATGGCTGATGGTCGAGTAGGCCAGCAGGCCCTTGAGGTCGTTCTGGAACATTGCGCAATAGGCGCCGAGCAACAACGTACACGCACCGGCGCCGCTGACGATGTAGAACCATTCTTCACTGCCGGACAGTGACGGCCACAGACGCGCGAGCAGGAACACTCCAGCCTTGACCATGGTCGCCGAGTGCAGATAAGCCGAAACCGGGGTGGGCGCCGCCATCGCGTGCGGCAGCCAGAAGTGGAAAGGGAACTGGGCGCTTTTGCTGAGGGCGCCGATGAGGATGAGGGGAAGCAGAATAGGGTAGAGGGCATGTGCGCGAATCTGATCGCCGGCGGCCAGGACCTTGTCCAGGTCATAGCTGCCGACGACATGGCCGAGGATCATGACCCCCGCCAGCAGGCATAGTCCCCCGGCACCGGTGACCATCAGCGCCATATAAGCGCCACGCCGGGCATCGGCGCGGTGGTGCCAATAGCCGATGAGCAGGAACGAGAAGAGGCTGGTCAGCTCCCAGAAGAACACGATCTGGATCAGGTTGCCGGAGATCACCAACCCGAGCATGGCGCCCATGAACGCCAGGAAAAAGGCGAAGAAGCGCGGCACCGGATCGTCCGGCGACATGTAATAACGCGCATACAAAGAGACCAGCGCGCCGATGCCCAGCACCAGCAGCGAGAACAGCCAGGCGAAGCCGTCCATGCGCAGGACGAAGTTCAAACCGAGGCTGGGCAGCCACATGAATTCTTCGCGGATCACCCCGCCGTGGGCGATTTGCGGGTACAACAGCGCGACCTGCACGGTGCCGATCAGAGCGACCAGACCTGCCAACAGGGATTCGGTATTACGCGCGTTGTGTGGCAGCACCGCTGCCAGACAGCTGCCAATGAATGGCAGAAGCAGTAGAACTATCAGGGACATAGGCTTCTAATCTGCGGAAGTTTGTGAAGCATCATACGTGCCAGCTCCCTGATTACCAAACCCGAGGATGTCTCAGAATCCTACAAAGTAGTCTGAAAAATTTGGTTTGGCCTTGTTTCAAGGGCGAAAAAAGATCGCAGCCTGCGGCAGCTCCTACAGGGATATGCATTCCATGTAGGAGCTGCCGCAGGCTGCGATCTTTTGATCTTCGCGCTCAATTGCCGCTGTCGTTCTCCAAGGCACCCTCAACTTCGACGTCAACCTTACCCTTGGTCTTCAACTCACTGACAATCACCGCCGCCACAATCAACCCCGCGCCAACCAAGGCAATCGCCGGCAGACGCTCCCCGGCGATCCGCCCGACGATCCCGGCCCACACCGGTTCACCGGCATAGATCAAGGTTGCCCGGGTCGGCGAAACACTTTTCTGCGCCCAGTTCATCGCCACCTGAATCGCCGCACTCGCCGCGCCCAGACCCAGAGCAGTCACCAGCAGGCTCCAGGAAAAATCCGGAAGCGCTTCACCGGTCGGCACCACCAGCAGGAACGACAGCACCGAGGTCATTGCCAATTGCACTACGGTCACTCGGCGCACATCGACCTGACCGGCATAGGTGCTGATCAGAATGATCTCGGCGGCAATCGCGATGGCGCTGATCAGCGTGGCGATTTCTCCGGGGCTGAAATTCAGCGAAGCCCCGGAAGGCCCGGACAACAGCATCAACCCGGTAAACGCCAGCATGATGCCGATGCTTGGCATCAACCCCGGACGACGGCCCAGCACCAGCCATTGCAGCAACGGCACGAAGGGCACGTACAGCGCGGTGATGAATGCCGACTGGCTGCTCGGGATCGTTTGCAGGCCCACCGTCTGCAGGCCGTAACCGAGCATGATTGCCACACCGATGAAGGCGCCGGCCTTGAGCTCGAACAGCGTGAGTTCACGCAAGTGACGCCAGGAGAACAGCGCGACGATGCACGCCGCAGCGGCAAAGCGCAGGCCGACAAAAAACATCGGGCCGCTGACGGTCATCGCGTGTTGCACCAGCAGGAACGTGCCGCCCCAGACCATGGTGATCAGCACCAGCACGCACTCGGCCTTGCTGAAGCGGGAAAAGCGGAGAGAGGTGGAAGATTCGTTCACTGACGTCATGACCTTGCGCACTATAAAAGGCAGGACGCACAATGCGCCCAACGTTGCGCAGTATACTGCCCAACCCCACCGAGTGAGCAATATAGTGCACAAAGATTCCAGCCAACGGGCGTCCGTCCTGCAACACGTCAGCCACAACGTCCGGCGCCTGCGCCACGCTGCCGACATGAGCCAGACCGCGCTGGCGGAAAAGTCCGGCGTCAGTCGGCGCATGCTGGTGGCGATCGAGGCTGGGGAAAAGAATGTCAGCCTGACCACGCTTGATCGCGTTGCCGAAGCGCTCGACGTGGCCTTCAGCGACCTGATCCAGGCCCCCGACGCACGCGATACCAGCCGCATCAACGAGGTGGCCTGGGCCGGCGTCATTCCGGGGAGTAAAGCGGTGCTGTTGTCCAAGGCCACCGCCACCCGCGAGGTCGAGCAATGGGAATGGTGCCTGCAGCCGGGCGAAATCTATCCCTCACAACCGGACGCCGATGGCTGGAGTGAACAGATTTATGTGTTCGAAGGTTGCCTGACGCTGACGGTCGGCGATGTGACCAACACCATTTCCACTGGCGAGTTTTTCATGTTTGCCAGCAACCAGCCGCACGGCTATCGCAACGACGGAACGGTCGCGGTGCGGTTTGTGCGTAATGTGGTGATTTGAAATGAATCAGAACGCAGACATCCTGATCATCGGCGGTGGCCTCAGTGGCACGATGCTGGCCGTGCAATTGCTGCGACTGCCCGGCCAGCGCCGGATCCAGATCATCGAACCGCGCGCCGAGCTCGGTCGCGGTGAAGCCTACAGCGCCGTCGAGCTTGGCCACACGCTCAACGGCAATGCGGCGCGCATGAGTGTCGACCCGGACAACCCCGATGACCTGACTCAATGGCTGACCGCGCACATTGCCGCCGGTGGCTGGCCGGAATCTGCCGAGCAGAATGTGCCGGTCAGCGAACTGTTCCCGCCACGCGGGCTGTTCGGCGTGTATGTGCAGCAGCGTCTGGCCGAGGCGCGCGTCGTTGGTGCGCGGCACGGTTCGACCGTCGAGCACGTTCGCGCTGAAGTCGTCGATCTGCAAATCGATACCGATTCGGTGCAAGTGAGCTTGAACAATGGGCGACGGTTGCACAGCGCTTATGCCGTGCTCGCCACGGGCATGTTCCCCGCCGCACGCACGCCGCAGAAAGAGTCCAGCGGCCTGAACGCCGCAGCGCTTGATCCGTGGGATGTCGCCGCCATGCGCCAGCTCGATCCGCAGTCGACCGTGCTGATCATCGGCTCCGGTCTGACCATGGTCGATGCGGTGGTTTCGCTGGAGCAGGCCGGGCATCGCGGGCCGATCGAAGTGTTTTCCCGTCACGGACTGTTGCCCCATGTGCGGCGCCAACCGCCGGCGTGGGTGGATTTTCTTGCCGAAGATCAGAGCATCCGCACACCGCGACAATTGTTGCGCGAACTGCGCAGGCATTGCCGCGAGGCGATCGCTCAGGGCATCGACTGGCAGGCGCCGCTGGACACGGTGCGGGCGCATATCGGACGGTTGTGGAGTCAGGCGACTGACGTGCAGCGTCGACAATTCGTACGGCATGTGCGGCCGTGGTGGGAGAGTCACCATCACCGGTCGCCGCCGTTGAGTGCGGCGTTGGTTGAGCGCTTGCACCACGAGGGGCGGTTGCGGATTCAGGCGGCGTCTTACAAGGGGCTTGAGCCGGTAACGGGCGAGGGTGCGAGTATTCGTATTCGGCGTCGTGGCGAGGCAGAAACCTGTGTGGTGCAGGGTGCAGCGCTGATCAATTCCAGCGGTATCGAGTACGACTGGCGCCGCGTCGCGCGACCGCTGCCACAGCAGTTGCTGGCGCGCGGGCTGGTGCGTCCGGGGCCGTTGGCGTTGGGGATTGCAGCGGCGGTGGACGGTGCGGTGCTGGACGCTGACGGGCAGGCCGGCAGCCGATTGTTCGCGATGGGGCCACCGCTGCGCGGGATGTGGTGGGAGAGCACGGCGGTGACCGATGTGGCGTTGCAGGCGAAGATGCTGGCGGCGCGGCTGGTGGGTTGAAGCAGCCCGGCTTGCAAAGATCCCTGTAGGAGTGAGCCTGCTCGCGAAAGCGGTAGGTCAGTCACATCATTGCTGAAGGGGCTGACGCTATCGCGAGCAGGCTCACTCCTACAGTTGAACGGGGCGTGTCAGTCAGCGCGGCAGCGCATTCATCAGCCAGCGCTGGCGAATCTGCTCCAGGCGCCCGTCGGCGCGCAAGGTTTCCAACGCCTGCTGCCAGCGTTTGACCTGAACCGGATCGGTCTGCAGCGAAAAGGCGATATAGGTGTCCTGTTTCATCAACGACATCTGATACTGCAAGCGTCCCGGTTCCATGCCTTGGGTGCGGGCCAATGCGGCGGTGGACAGGGTGTCGGAGACCACGAAGTCGGTTCGGCCCAGACTGAACAGGCGCATCATCTGCTCAGGGGTTTCAACACCGTCGAGGTTTTTCAGGTTTTGCCGTTGCAGGTAGCTGTAGATCAGCCATTTGCGCGGCACGCTGATGCGCCCGGCCTGATCCGCCTCTTGCAGTGAGCGTACCGGTGGCTGGCTGTATGCGTGGCCGTAGAGGGCGGTTTCGACTTCTATCAGCGGCCCGACCCATTGGTAACGATCATCGCGCTCGTCGGTGCGCAAAACCGTGAAAACGCCCGTATTCGGGGTCTCGCTGGCGGTGCGCAGGGCACGCAGCAACGGTACTTGTTGCAGCACGATCCGGTCACCGGTCTGTTCGGCCAGCGCGCGCACTACGTCCACGCCATAACCCACCAGATGATCGCCTTGCTGGAAATGCAGGGGCGGGTGATTGTCGGTGAGCAGTTGCAGATCGGCCGCATTGGCCGCGAGGGCCAGGAGTGACAGCAGACACGCGGCAATCCGTTTCATGAAGCGTCCCTGAAAAATTGAGCGCGAAGCTTAGTACGGGCCGGGGGTGGCTGTCGTGAGGAATGTGAGGGGCTTTTGCGTCAGAAACCAAGGCGGATTGGCAGAGCCAGGCGCAGACAAAACCGTTCTGGCGATAGTGGTGGATCAGTCAACATTTGAAGTGACGGACCTGACCTGTTCGCGAGCAAGCTCGCTCCCACATGGGTTGGTGGTGTGCCTGGCATTTGTGGCTGATACAGGACCTGTGGGAGCGAGCCTGCTCGCGAAAGCGCAGTGTCAGTCAGCATTGATGTCACTGACCGAATGCCTTCGCGAGCAAGCTCGCTCCCACATTGGTTTGTGGTGTGGGGGGTGGTGGCTTGAGGGTTATGCCACTACGCGATAGCACGGCACATACGCCGCGCCGCCCGGCAGTTTCATTCGGTGTTGGGCGACGAAGGCTTTGAGCAGTGCGTCGAGCGGCTGCATGATCGCCGCGTCACCGCGGATCTGATACGGCCCGTGTTCTTCGATCAGACGAATGCCCTTGTCCTTGACGTTGCCGGCGACGATCCCGGAGAACGCGCGGCGCAGGTTGGCGGCCAGTTCGTGGGGCGGCTGGTCGCGGTGCAGCTTGAGGTTGGCCATGTTTTCGTGGGTCGGATCGAACGGACGCTGGAAGCTTTCGTCGATCTTCAGCAGCCAGTTGAAGTGGAACGCGTCGTTGCGCTCGCGGCGGAACTGCTTCACCGCTTTGAGGCCAGAGGTCATCTGCCGGGCGACTTCGGCCGGGTCGTCGATGATGATCTGGTAGTGCTGCTTTGCCGCATCGCCGAGGGTCGCGGTGACGAAGGCGTCGAGCTGTTCCAGATACGGCGCGGCATGTTTCGGCCCGGTCAGGATCACCGGGAACGGCAGGCCTTCGTTGTCCGGGTGCATCAGGATGCCCAGCAGGTACAGGAACTCTTCGGCGGTACCGGCGCCGCCCGGGAAGATGATGATGCCGTGGCCGACCCGGACGAACGCTTCCAGGCGTTTTTCGATGTCCGGCAGGATCACCAGCTCATTGACGATCGGGTTCGGCGCTTCGGCGGCGATGATCCCCGGCTCGGTCAGGCCGAGGTAGCGGCCGCCATGGATGCGCTGCTTGGCGTGGGCGATGGTCGCGCCCTTCATCGGGCCTTTCATCACGCCGGGGCCGCAACCGGTGCAGATGTCGAGGCTGCGCAGGCCCAGTTCGTGGCCGACTTTCTTGGTGTATTTGTATTCTTCGGTGTTGATCGAGTGACCGCCCCAGCACACGACGATTTTCGGCTCCACACCGGGGCGCAGGGTGCGCGCGTTGCGCAACAGGTGGAACACGTAGTCGCTGATGCCTTGCGAGGTGCTGAGGTCGATGCGTTGGCTGTCGAGTTCGTTTTCGGTGTAGACGATGTCGCGCAGGGCGCTGAACAGCATTTCGCGGGTGCTGGCGATCATTTCGCCGTCGACGAAGGCGTCGGCCGGAGCGTTCAGCAGTTCGAGGCGCACGCCGCGATCCTGCTGGTGAATGCGGATTTCGAAGTCCTTGTAGGCTTCCAGAATGGTTTTTGCGTTGTCGACATGGGCGCCGGTATTGAGGATGGCCAGGGCGCACTGGCGGAAGAGGGTGTAGGTGCTGCCGGATCCGGCTTCGCTCAGTTGCTGCACTTCACGTTGAGAAAGGGTTTCCAGGCTGCCTTTCGGGCTGACCGAGGCGTTGATTACGTGTCGTTGGGTCATGCAATGATCCTTAAAACGATGTCATTCCAATGGCAGGCAAATGGCATCCGAATAGTGTGTATCCATGAATGAAGATGGCACGATCTGCGCTGTACCGCCATGTCCCCGTTGGACGCTGAAGAGATGAAAAGGGCCCCCAGCATAGCTAAATCGCGGAGAGAGGCGATAATGCGCAGCGAGTTTTTTCCGTTGCCCTTTTTATCGCTCAAGGAAGTCATGCCTGATGTTCGAGATCCAGCCGATGGACCCAGCAACGTTTCGCCAGCAGACCCGGCGCAGCACGCTGATCATTGCCGTGCTGTTCCTGGTGCTGGCGATGGCGCTTTCGACGGCGGCGGTGGCGCTGTTCGGCGAACCCGGCGGGGATAATCTGCGCTTCAACGTCGGCGGAGTGTTTGTCGCGTTTCTGCTGACGGCAGCGCTGATGCGCGGGCAGTTCTGGCAGCAGCCGTGGATGGCCCCGGCGGTCTATAGCTGGCGGCTCAAGCGCAGCCTGATGAGCGTGACCAACGTGATGCATCAGGTGACCGCTGCGGTGGAACAAAGCGATCCGACCGCGATGAAGGTGCTGCGCTTCTATCATCTGGGGCTGACGCAGATGCATGAACTGGACGGTAATTCCAGCGATCACGCGCAATTGCACCGTGAAGTCGAAGCGCACAAGGAGCGGATGCTGGCACTGGGTCTGGAAATCGACCAGAAGCGCCTGGATCCGGCCTGGTTGCAAGCCTTGAAACCCACCGCGCGTTAAAACGGAATACGGCTGGCGCGGCGCAGTTTCCACGCACGGGCCAGGCGCCCGTAGACCAGCAGGTTGATCACCAGCACCACACTGCCCAGCGCCAACTGGATCTGCGGCGTCAGCCCGGCGGGATAGATGATCGGCCAGATGTAGTGCTCGATGAAGCCGCCGGCGTATTCGGTCTGCCCGGCGGCGTGGCGCATCAGGTTTTCCCAGTAGGTCAGCGGACAAGTCAGGTGCAACACCTCGACCGCCACGCCCCAGGCAGCCGCTGGCAAGTGCAGCCACATCAGGCGTGGCCACCTGAGTACCAGCAGCCCGCCGAACAGCACGAACAGAATGAATGACAGGTGGAACAGCACCAGCCCGTCGGCTGCGATTCGGTACAGCATGTCGTCTCCCTGACGCGGTTGTGAAGGCCTCCATGGTACGCCGACAGCAACGCCAGGGCGCGGTGATTTGGCGCAAGTGCGCAAGATTGTTCAAGCCACGAAGGGGCACTTGCTGGCAGAGTCTGCGACCGTTTCCTCGGTTGAAGAGCGTTATGTCTGACTCAATTATGCCGCGCAGTGCGTTTCTTCGCGGCGCTGCGGCGATCATGCCGTTATCGCTGGCCACCGCGCCGTGGGGGCTGCTGGCCGGCTCCATGGCCATCGAAGCCAATCTCACGCCGTTACAGGGGCAGGGCCTGTCGAGCATTGTGTTTGCAGGGGCCGCGCAACTGGTGGCGATCGGCATGCTCAAGGGCGGTGCCGGGATTTTCTCGATCCTGTTGACCACGCTGCTGCTGACTTCGCAGCACTTGTTGTACGGCATGAGCATGCGTTCAGTGATTTCACCGTTGCCCGGGCGCTGGCGTATCGGCCTGGGCTTTTTGCTCACCGATGAACTGTTCGCCCTGACCAGTCAGCATGATCGCCAGCAGTTCAATCGCTGGTACGCCTTGGGCGTTGGTCTGACGTTCTATATCGCCTGGAACCTGTTCACCTTGGCCGGCATTGTCTTGGGCAGCAGCATTCCGGGGCTTGAGCACTTGGGGCTGGACTTCTCGATTGCCGCCACTTTCATCGCGTTGATCACCCCGGTGGTGCGTGACGTACCGACCGTGGTGTGCGTGGCGGTGTCGCTGTTCTGCTCGGTGCTGTTCAGTTATTGGCAGTGGGGCTCGGCACTGGTGTTGTCGGGGCTGGCCGGGATGACCGCAGGATTTGTCTGCAACAAGCTGTATCGGGGGCGCACATGATGGTCTGGGCAGTGATTTTCGGCATGGGGCTTCTGGTGTTTCTCAACCGCTACGTGTTTCTCGAACCGCGCCTGCCGCTGCGCTTGAGCAGCAACGCACGACAGTTTCTCGGTTTTGCCGTGCCGGGCATGTTGACCGCGATCTGCGGACCGATCGTGTTCATGCCGGATAAACAGTTGAATCTGCAGTGGGATAATCCGTATTTACTGAGTTCGCTGGTGGCGATCGGGCTGGTGCTGTACACCCGCAATACCTTGCTCAGCATGCTCTTGAGCATGGCGTTTTTCTTTTTGTTGCGTTGGTGGCTGTAAGTTGCCGGGGAAAAACTGTTCTAAGCTGGTTTGATGACTATTTTCGACAAGGCGAGGTGCACATGACGACCGAGCAAAAGCGTCCGGATGAAGACGAAGATTCAGACGAACCCAGCGAAGAAGAAATCGAGCGCGAGAAACGCAAGGAACAGACGTGGAAGCACGACGATGACAAGGAGCTCACCGGGCCGGATGTGAAATTCTGATGGCGACATGCAAAAAGCCCCGCGACTGCGGGGCTTTTTGTTGTTTCAGAGGTCTTCCAGGTGCGGGAAGTCCGGATGTGACGCCCGATAGCCCAAGGTCTTGTCGATCCACGCATTGAGTTCGTTGACCATCACCGGTGGGTGGCCGGGATAGCCTTCGAGAGTGGTGCGCAGGATACGTTCGATGTCTGGCACTGAACGCAGGTTTCGGGTCTTGATGTAGTGGGCGATAAAACAGTCGAGTTGAAAGCGTTCTGTCATGGACAGATAGATACACTCCAGGCCGTTGGCCTGTTTGATTGCAAAATCGTCGCGCAACTTAGTTCTCTGCAAGGCTTGTTAAAGTTGTAGGGGATTCCTGGTTTTGCTGACTCTTTGGTCAACTGGTATGCCAATTGGAAATGCGGCGCGCATGCTATCCGTAGCGCATCTAAATGTATGTATGACGGTTGAAATGTCAGACAGGCGGTTAGTTCGCTCAAACGACTGTTTTTTTCCGGTTGTCTCAACAATGAAACACCACCTGTAAAGATCGAGTGTCACCTGTATTCACCTGAAATCACCTGTAGGAGCTGCCGAAGGCTGCGATCTTTTGATCTTTTTTTGAAAGCAAAATCAAAAGATCGTCCGAACGCGGCCCGAGCCTGCGGCAGCTCCTACAGGGTAAACGCGTGAGATCACGGATCTTTAAGCCACTTCGTCAATCAGTCCGGCGCCCTGATTGCGGGAGTTGCCGACGGCTTTGCCGACTTTGTGCCAGGTGAAGGCGACGCTGGGTTCCCCTTCGAACAGCAGCATCTGTTCTGCACGTTCCACCGGCGTGGCACTGTCGAGCCATTCGCGCGCCAATTCTGCAGCAAAAACCACCGGGCGCCGGTCATGGATGTCCAGCATGCCACCCACACTGTCGGCGGTGATGATCACAAAACCATCGTCCTCCCGAGCATCCCTGCCGGGTGTCGGAAACTGTCCGATGGCCGCACAGAAAACCGGCCCGTGATCGGCCCGACGGATCAGCCACGGCTGTCGGGTTTTATCCGGGCCGTCGACCCATTCGAACCAGTTGTCGACCGGCACGATCAGCCGATGCCGCCAGATCGCCCGAAAAAACGGTCCATGAGCGACTTTCTCCACCCGGGCATTGATCGGCGCCGCACGGTCCTTGGCCCAGTGCGGGCGCCAGCCCCAGCGCAGGTTGTCGGCATACAGCTGTTGATCATGTTGATGGAGCACCGCGAGTGAGGTGGTCGGCGCCGCGTTGTAGCGCTCCAGCGCGGCGTCGCCGACGTGATTGATCAGCGCATCGGGAATGCTCAGCACCGCGACAAAGTCGTGAATGCCGCGGTACTGCGAGAGTCTTCCGCACATGCGCCGAATCTCCGGTTGGACGCTTTCAGCTTAGTCGGCTGCGGCCAATCAATCCTGCGCCTCCTGACCGGTGAACGTGTCGCGCCAGGCCAGCCAGCGGCGTTCCAGCGCCGCGAGCAGGCCGTCGCTGAGTTTGCCGAGCACGGCGAGCACGATGATTGCCGCCAGCACGATGTCCGGGCGCGAGGTTTCGCGGCCGTCGCTGAGCAGATAACCGAGGCCCTTGGTCGCGGCGATCAGTTCGGCGGCCACCAGAAACATCCACGCCAGACTCATGCCGCTGCGCAGTCCGGTGAACAGGCCGGGCAGGGCGGCGGGCAGCAGAATCCGCCGCACCAGTTGCCAGCGGCTGAAGCCATAGATGTGCCCGACTTCGACCAGTTTGCGGTCGATATTGCGAATCGCCGCGACCACGTTGACGTACACCGGAAAAAACGCGCCGATGGCGATCAGCACGATCTTCGAGGTTTCATCGATGCCCAGCCACAGCAGCAACAGCGGCACCCAGGCCAGACTCGGAATCGAACGCAGGGCGGCGAACGTCGGCTCCAGATACGCCTCGGCCTCGCGGCTCAAACCGACCCAGGCAGCGAACACCAGCGCCAGGCTCGCGCCGATGGCAAATCCGAGCAACACCCGCAGCAGGCTGGCGCCGATGTGTTTCCACAGCGCGCCTTCGGCAAGGTCGGTGAGGGTCAGGGCGATCTCGCTCGGGGCCGGCATCTGATAGGACGGCAGCCAGCCGAGGCGCACGATGCATTCCAGGGCGACCACGATCAGCAGTGGCAGCGCCAGGCCTTTTAGGCGCCGTCGCCATGTCGGATTGAGGGTTGAAGGACGCGGCCTCGACAAGCTGCGAGACGGCGAGGGCAGTTCGTTACTGCGAGTGGTCATACGTTGGCTCCACTCACAGTCCATCCGCAACTGGCGCGGATGGGCTGTGAGTCTGGTCGGTTACTGGCGGGCGACGGCTTGCTGCACACCGCTGTCGAGCAATTGATCAATGACCTGATCGACATTCACCCCACGCCGCACCAGTTCCTCGGACACCAGAATCGGTGCCGCAGCCTTGGATGCCTGCACGTCGTTGGCGGTCAGTTGCGGGCTGCTCAGATCGGTGCGCGACAGCTGCAGTTTGGCCACGTCCAGCGGCAGACCGGATTCCTTGGCCAGCAACGCGGCGAACTCGTCGGGATTTTTCAGCGCCCATTGCCGCGCCTGCTCGTAGGCTTTGATCACCGTGTCGATGGTTTGCGGATGCTCCTTGGCGTACTGCTCGGTGACGCTGACCACACCGTAGCTATTGAATGCCGGGTTGCGATACAGCAGACGCGAACCGGCCTGTACCTGACTGGCGGCCATGTGCGGATCGAGTCCGGCCCAGGCGTCGACATCGCCTTTTTCCAGCGCGGTGCGGCCGTCCGGGTGTTGCAGGTGCACCAGTTCCACGTCGTCTTTCTTCAGCCCGGCCTGTTGCAGGCTGCGCAGGGTGAACAGGTACGGGTCGGTGCCTTTGGTGGCGGCGATTTTCTTGCCCTTGAGGTCGGCGACGCTCTGGTACGGCGAATCCTTGCGCACCACCAGCGCAGTCCATTCGGCGCGACTGTAGACGTACACCGATTTGATCGGGCTGCCGTTGGCCCGGCTCAGCACCGCAGCGAGGCTGGCGCTGGAGGCGAAATCGACGCCACCGCTGTTCAGGTATTCCAGCGAACGGTTACTGCCCTGGCTGAGTACCCAACTGACTTTGGTCTGCGGCAGGGCTTTTTCGAGGAAGCCGAAATGCTTGAGTACCAGGCTCACGGGTGAGTAGTAGGCGTAATCCAGATGAACCTCGGCGGGCGCAGCTTCGGCGGCGTGGGCCAGTGGTTGCAGACTTAGCGCCATGGCGCTGGCGACCAGCAGTGTTTTGAGGCGGGATAAGGGTGAAAACGATGTCATGGCGACGCTCCGGCAGAGGCACTGTTTTTTATGTCCAAAAATATATTTTTAACGACTGCATCCTGCATGATTGGAATATTGCAGGCTCTGTGCCATGCGCGTGTCGACCAATGTTTACGGGGTTTTCACCGATTATCGCTTCTCTCAACTGTTGCTTGGACAACACTGTGGCATGGCACTGTTGCGCAGCGAACAGTGAACATTCAGGGTGCTGAGCTTATGCATTAATCGAATTTAAAAACCGCCAATCAACAGCGTTATGGTCTATGCAAAATCCCGTCGCAGGACCCGCCATGAAGCTCTCCCGTTTGCTCCGCAGCACACTGATCACCTCCTTGTTCGCCGCTCCGTTTGCTTACGCCGCCGAGCCGGTGGTACTGCATGTCGGTGATCAGAACTACTACAACATCCGCGCCTCGGTGGAAGCCTCCGGCGTGCTGAAGGACGCGCCATACAGCGTCGACTGGAAGCACTTCCAGGCTGCCGCGCCATTGGCTGAGGCGCTGCAGACCGGCTCGCTGGATCTGGGCTTTCTCGGCGATTCGGGGTTTCTGTTTCTCGCCGCCAAACAGGCGCCGGTGAAACTGATCGGCGTGTCGCGGCAGAATCCGGACACCATCGCCTTGCTGGTGCCGAAAGATTCGCCGGTGAAAAGCATCGCTGATCTGAAGGGCAAGAAAGTCGCCTACTGGCCCGGTGCCTGGAGTCAGCAATTGACCTTGCGCGCCTTGGAGCAGGGCGGCCTGCCGGAAAGCTACGTCGACTTCGTCAAACTGATGCCGATTGATGCCGCGGCGGCATTGCCGCAGGGCAGCATCGACGCGTTCCCGGTGTGGGAACCGTATATCTCGCAGCAAATCGTGTTCTCCGGTGCGCGGCCGATTCTCACCGCGAAAAACCTGATGCCGGGCCTCAGCGCGATTGCCGCGTCGGCGCCGTCGATCGACAGCAAGCGTGAGGCGATTGCCGATTTTCTCGGGCGGTTGAAACTGGCGCGGGCCTGGGTCGACAGCCACACCGACGAATACGCGGACCTGTGGGCGAAGAAAGCCAATCTCGATCAGCAGGTTTCACGGCACTGGTTGCGCCAGGCGCACATGACTGTCGGGCCGGTGGATCAGCAGGCGGCGATCGACTTGCAGGGCACCGCGGACTTCCTGTTCAAGGTCAAGGCACTGCCGGCGCCGCTGGCCACCGCCGGGGTTATCGATACCTCGTTTCAACAGGCACTGGCTGACTGAGCGAGCGCCGGAACCAAAGCCTGTGTACCCTGTCCAGATCTGGCTCGCGAAGCCGGGCGCAGGGATGGATCAGGGCGAGGGAGTTTTGCCAGTCGACAACAGGGCCGCAACGGTCAGGCGCAAGGCAAAACATGAAATACGCGTTCAATCTTCTCTGTGCAGCGGCCATCGCATTCGGGCTGGCCGGCTGCATTGCCGCGCCGATCGAGATGACCGCGCAAACCGAAACCCGGCTCAAGGCCCAGGCGCCGGTGCGCTTTCTGCTGACCTTCGACGATGGCCCAAGTGCGTCGAGTTTGTGGAATCCGTCGGCGACCGTGCTCGACAGCCTCAAGGTCAACCCGGTGCAACCGGCCATCAAAGCGGTGTTCTTCGTCCAGACCCGCGCACCTCGCGCCGGCAACAGTGAAATCGGCCGCGGCATCATGCGGCGGGAGCACGCCGAAGGGCACATCCTCGGGTTCCACACCGCCACCCATTGGCACACCAATCATCGCTCGCTCGATCCGCAAGAACTGGAGCAGTCGTTGCGCAACGGCACCGCGGATATCGCCGCGATCACCGGAGCTGCGCCGATCCTGCTGCGTCCGCCATTCTGGAATTACGACAAGCGCACCTTCGCCGCCTATCAGCAACACGGACTGCACGTGTTGTTGACCGATCTGAGCGCCAACGACGGCAAGATCTGGGGCTTCAACGCCAGTCCCCGACGTCGGGCGAATATGCTGCGCCAGCTATCGGAAGTCCGCGAGCGCATTGCCCTCGGCGAATTTCCCACCGTGGACGGGGTGATTCCGGTGGTGGTGACGTTTCATGACCTCAATCGCTATACCGCGCGGCATACCCGCGAATACCTGCAGATTCTCCTCGACAGTGCTGCCGCCACGGGCGTGAGGCTGGCGGACAAGCCGTTTTACGATGATCAAGCGGCACTGCAGAAAGCAGCACTGGCGCGCACCGTTCAGCAGAGTTCGCAGCCGGTGCAATTACCGGGGATGTGGAACTGGATCTGGGATCATGACGCGCACTGAGGCCGCGCTGGAAATGTGATCGGGTTGGCAGTCGTCGGGGCGGCAGATTATTGATCGCTCATCTATGCTGAATCGGTCGACCGACTCATCGCCTGCGAGGCGTGCGCCCATGCTAGCCATTGCCGACATCTGCCGGATTGTCGAATCCGGCTTTCCGTCGCTTGAATGCGAATGCACACAAGTGGAGCAGGGACTGCTGCGGATCAAGGTTTATGAGCCTGACTCCGGGCGAGTCGAGTTGTTGCTCAATGGCGTCTCACCGGAACACCTGGTGACCATCCGCGATATTTCCAACTTCATCGGCGAATTGCGCACGGAAATGAGCGCCGGGCGCCGGGCATTCGCCGGCTGATGCCTCACAAACGCCGCTGAAACGCCTGCACGATGCGTAACGTCGCGTCGCTGGTGGGCAGATTCTGCACCGCGTCCAGCGGATGCCAGATGCATTCGATGATCTCGTTTTGCGGGCGTAACTGCTCAAGGTCGAGCACCGACGCCTCGTAGACATGATGTTGGGTGCTGCCGCTGTGCAGTTCCATCAGATACAACATCTGCTCGGCATCCAGTGCCGTTTCTTCCTGCAGCTCGCGCGTCGCCGCCCCTGCTTTGGTTTCCCCAGGCTCGACCTTGCCGCCGGGCAAGGTCCAGCGACAGCGAGGTTTGCGCACCAGGAGAACGTGTCGATCCTGCTCGCAAATAACGGTTGCGCGTACTTTCATCTGTTACCTGTTTATCGCGTGTCACATAAATGAAATAAAACTGCAATATTCGAGCCGGGCCCGGATTCAGAGGTTCCGTTGGGGTTTTGAGTGTTTGGCAAGGTTGAAAGTGCCAGAGCCTTGGCACATGGCTATCCGCGACATCCGGTCGGCACATCGCCGGCAACAGGGTGTAAGGTAAAAAAGCAGAGCTGAATCCACTGTCAGCAAAAAGGAGGTCCCCATGAGCATTCCTGTCCTGAACAAGATGCACATGAACGGCTACGACGTACTCAGTGTAAACAACGGCCCATGGCGGGTTTGTACCCAAGGCGATCGGCTTGCGTCGTTTGGTAGCAGAGAAGAAGCGCTGGCCTATGCCGCTGCGTTGCCAAGTTACAGACAACGCTCGGCGCGGGCTCGAAGTCACACTGCGAGTTGAAGCAGATGTAACGAATGAGCCCCGGTAATTGCCGGGGCTCTTGTTGAGGGCAGGGTCGCTATCAGTGAACCTTGCTTCGGCTGATGGAGCGCGTTTTCACTTCCTTGGCATAGAATTGCAATCGTTCTTCATCACTTTGCAGCACCTCGCAGGACCTGAGTACCGCCTGGGCATCCGCTTCATTGCCGCTTTTGCGCAGTTGTTCGGCGATGCGCTTGAGGTCGACCGCCGACCATCTCAAATCCGATGCAACGGCTTGCAGGTCGCGCTGAAGTTCGTGTTCGTATTCATTGAGCCGCATGATCACCTCCGGTCATTCTCGGTAAAACAGAGTAGCCGCATTTTTCATCGCCGATGTGCAACTCGTCTGTCACCGGGTGAATGGATGTAAATATTTGTCCAAATGCCCTTGTAGCGGGGCGTCGGGATGGATGTACAACCGGTTACACGTTACATTCGCTTTTTTTCAGATCAGGGAAACACCATGCGGATATGGATCGGGAGTTTGGCGTTGGCATTGCTGGCGGGTTGCTCATTGCCAGCATCGCTGGTACCGGGCGAGCCAAACCTCAGCAAGACCACCACCAAAGCGCCTAAAGACTATGCCGCGTGCTTGTTGCCGTTGTGGCAGCAGGACATTCCGAAGACCACGCAGACCTCCATTTCCAACGGCTACCGGATCAAGGCACCGAGCCTCGTCACCGCCGACGAGATTCTCGACATCATCAAATACAAGGACGGCAGCCGCGTTTCCCTGTATCAGGGACCGCCATGGGCCAAGTCCGGGTCGTTGCGCAAATCGGTGCGTGACTGCCTGTAAAGCCCAGCCTCAGATGCAAAAGCTCACCGCAAAAAAAGCAGAAACCAGATCACCGGTTTCTGCTTTTTTTGCTTTTTGCACAGGCCTCGATGCTGCGCCCGCAGGCTATGAACAAAACTCATGGCCCCATGATTTTTAATGGTTACAGCCCACGCAAACCCCGGTGTTAAAAAATCGCAAACACAGCTCATCAATAACAACCAGAGAGCGTTTGCAGCCATGTCCCATTTTCCCCGCCGCAACTCCCCACGCCCGTTATTGAGCGCACTGGCCACTCGGCCAGTGTGAGCTATCGAACATCCCTCGTATCGCACAAGAGTAATGACTGATGAAAGAACTCGACCTGTACATCGGTGAAGGTTTCGAAGGCCCGGGCGTGAACGCCGCACACATCAATATCCTGATCGGACCGCGCAACGGCCCGGCCGGGCAAGCGTTCGCCAACAGCCTGGCATCGCCGAGCCAGGGCCACTGTCCGTTCATGGTGATCGCCCAGCCGAACATTCCGGTCAAACCGATGACCCTGTATGTGAACAAGGCCGCGATCAGCAGCGACCTGCACGGCAACGCCACCTGGGGCGCGTCGCAGGCCGGGATCGCCAAAGCCGTGCTCGAAGCGCTACTCGACGGCACCTTGCCGCCGGAAGCCGAAGACGAGTGGGCGATCGTCACCGCCAACTGGGTCAACCCGGCCTGCGACGACCTCGATGCGGTGTACCTGAACAACTACAACGCCTGTCGCACCGCGATCCGCGCCGCCCTGACCGGCAAGCCGGAAACCGCGCAACTGGCCGATGTGGTCAGCCACATCAGCAACCCTTTCTACACGCCAAAAGCCTGAGGTCCGCGCCATGCAATACATCCGTTTGGGCAACTCCGGCCTGCAAGTCTCCCGCCTGTGCCTGGGCACCATGAACATGGGCACCCCGGACTGGAAACCGTGGATCTTCAACGAAAAACAGAGCGAGCCGATCGTCGCTCACGCGCTGGACAACGGCGTTAATTTCATCGATCTGGCGGACTTCTATTCCGCTGGTGTCGGCGAGGAAGTGGTCGGGCGCATCGTCAAGCGTCTGGCCCGTCGCGAAGACCTGGTGATCACCACCAAGGTAGGCTACGGCACTCGCAGCGGAATCAACGCCAGCGGCCATTCGCGCAAACACATCATGGACAGCATCGATGCGTCGCTGAAGCGTCTGGACATGGATTACGTCGACGTGTTCATGCTGCATTACTTCGACGTCAACACCCCGGTCGAGGAAACCATGTCGGCATTGAACGACATCGTGCGCTCTGGTAAGGCCCGTTACATCGGCGTGTCGACCATGCTCACCGGGCAACTGGCGAAGATCCTCATGGCCTGTGAGCGCAATGGCTGGGTCAAACCGATCAACATGCAGCTGCAGTTGAACTGCGCCTATCGCGAAGAAGAGCGCGAGATGATTCCGTTCTGCCGCGATCAGGGGCTCGGCGTCTCGGTGTTCAGTCCGCTGGCACGCGGCCTGCTGACCGGCGACGTGCAGTCGACCCGCAACCAGACCGACTTCTTCACACAGCAGATGTACAGCGATGAAGCCTCGTTCGAAATCGCCCATTCGGTACAACGCGTGGCCCGCGCCCGAGGCGTGTCGAACGCGCAGATCGCCCAGGCATGGGTGGCCAATCATCCGGGCGTCGATTGCATGCTGGTCGGCGCGGACACCACGGCGCAATTCGACAGTGCCCTGGCGGCGCTGGAAACCAGACTTGACGCTGATGAATTGCATGAGCTGGAGCGCAACTACACCCCGTGCGACGTGATCAACGATTACACCGCCGGCAAACGCATCTTGCGCACCGCGCGTCCGGGCCTTGAGCGTTTCACTTTGCAGGGAGCGGTGGCATGAGCGATCTGATCCGTCACGGCCACTTCATCGACGGCCAGTGGGGCACGGGCGGCGCGACCTATGCGGTGCGCAACCCGGCCAATGGCGAGCTGATTGCCGAGGTGCAGAAGGATGGCGCCGAGGCAACTGATCTGGCCATCGATGCCGCCAATCGCGCCCTGCCGGCCTGGCGCAAACTCACCGCCAAGGAGCGCAGCCAGCGCCTGAAACGCTGGAGCGATCTGATGCTCGCCAATCAGAAAGAGCTGGCGACGCTGCTCAGTCGCGAGCAGGGCAAACCCTTGGCCGAGGCCATGGGCGAAGTGGTCTATGCCGCGAGTTTTCTCGAGTGGTTCGGCGAAGAAGCCAAGCGTGCCTATGGCGACGTGATCCCCAGTCACAAAGCCGATGCGCGGATCATCGTGGTGAAGGAAGCCATTGGTGTGGTCGCGGCGATCACCCCGTGGAACTTCCCGTTGGCGATGGTCACCCGCAAGGTCGGCCCGGCGTTGGCGGCCGGTTGCACGATGATTCTCAAACCGTCCGAGGAGACGCCATTGTCGGCGTTCGCCCTGGCGGTGCTGGCGGAACAGGCGGGCATTCCGGCAGGCGTGTTCAACGTCGTTTCCGGCGATGCGGTGGCGATTGGCGGTGCACTGCAAGCCTCGAGCATTGTGCGCAAACTGTCGTTCACTGGCTCGACCCGCACCGGCAAACTGCTGATGCGCCAGGCTGCCGACACCCTGAAAAAAGTCTCGCTGGAGCTGGGTGGGAACGCGCCGTTCATTGTCTTCGACGATGCCGATCTGGATGCGGCAGTCAAAGGCGCGATGGCCTCGAAATTCCGCAACACCGGGCAGACCTGTGTGTGCGTGAATCGCTTCTTCATTCAGGACAGCGTCTACGAAGCCTTCACCGGCAAGCTCGCCGAAGCGGTTGCGGCGATGCGCGTCGGCAGTGCGCTGGACGGTGAAACCGAGCAAGGCCCGCTGATCAACACTGCCGCGTTGGCCAAGGTCGAAAGCCACGTCAGCGATGCGCTGGAGAAGGGCGCGACGCTGTTGTGCGGCGGCCGTCGTCACGCACTCGGTGGCACCTTTTATGAGCCGACCATCCTCACCGAAGTCAACGGCAGCATGCTGATCGCCCAGGACGAAACCTTCGGCCCGGTGGCCGCGTGCTTCCGTTTCAAGGATGAAGCCGAGGTGCTGGCGCGGGCCAACGACACGCCGTTCGGTTTGTCGGCGTACTTCTACAGCCGCGACATCGGCCGAATCTGGCGCATGGCCGAAGGGCTGGAAGCCGGGATGGTCGGGATCAACGAAGGGATCATTTCCACGGAAGTCGCGCCGTTCGGTGGCATCAAGGAATCGGGCCTGGGTCGCGAGGGTTCGAAGTACGGTCTGGATGACTATCTGGAGATCAAATACCTGTTGATGGGCGGTCTCTGACCTTCACCACCACCCCTTGTAGGAGTGAGCCTGCTCGCGATGACGGTGCATCAGGCATACGGCTTTGACTGACACACTGCTATCGCGAGCAGGCTCACTCCTACAGAAGAAGCAAGAGCAATCGGTTTCTCCGTCAATAACAACAATTGGAGACGAACATGTCCGCTCAACCGGTAAAAATCGACGACCTGCCCATCGGCCGGTTTCACCTCAAGATCGCCGGCCTGACCTTCGGCGCACACTTCACCGACGGCTACATCCTCGGCCTGATCGGTATCGCCTTCACCTTGCTCAGCCCGCAGATGCACTTGGATGCCTTCTGGCAGGGATTGATCGGCGCATCGGCGCTGATCGGGCTGTTTCTCGGCAGTCTGTTTTTCGGCTGGATCTCGGACAAGGTCGGCCGGCAGAAAATCTTCCTGGTCAGCTTCGTGCTGATCACTATCGCTTCGGTGATGCAGTTTTACGTCGAAAGCGCGATGAGCCTGTTCCTTTGTAGGGTGTTGATCGGCATCGGCCTGGGCGGCGATTTCAGCGTTGGTCACGCGATGCTCGCCGAGTTCTCGCCGAAGAAACATCGTGGCGTGTTGCTCGGTTCGTTCAGCGTGATCTGGACCTTCGGGTACGTCGCCGCGACCTTCGTCGGCACCGCGATGCTCAGCCTTGGCGACGATGCCTGGCGCTGGATGCTTGCGTCGTCGGCGATCCCGGCGGCACTGATTCTGATTGCGCGCATCGGCACGCCGGAATCGCCGCGCTGGCTGGTCAACCAAGGGCGCGTTGCCGAGGCGCGGGCAATCGTCAAAAAACATCTGGGTGACAACGTCGAACTGGATGAAACCCGCACCACGGAAACCCGTTCCGGCTACGCAGTGCTGTTCAGCCGCGAGTACCGCAAGCGCACGGCGTTCAACTGCCTGTTCTTCGTCTGCATCGTGATGCCGTACTTTGCGATCTACACCTTTTTGCCGTCGATCCTGCAGAAGATGGGGCTGGCCGAAGGCTTCGGCACCGAACTGATGTTGAACATGCTGCTGATCCTTGGCGCGCTGATCGGCATCTGGTGCACGATCAAGTTCAGCCGTCGCGGTTTCCTGATCAACTCGTTCATCATCCTCGCGGTGGCGCTGTTTCTGCTGGCGGTGTTGCCGGGTAGCGCGGCGTGGCTGATGGTCCTGGTGTTTGGCGTATTCACGCTGGTGCTGTCGGCGGTGAGCAATCTGGTCGGGGTGTTCCCGGCTGAAAGCTTCCCCACCGAGGTGCGTGCCAGCGGCATTGGTCTGGCGACGGCGGTCAGTCGTCTGGGCTCGGCAATCAGCACCTTTCTGCTACCGGTGAGTGTGGCGGGGATTGGCCTCAGTCCGACCATGGGCATTCTTGCGGCGATCCTGGGGATTGGCGCGTGGCTGTCGTGGGCGTGGGCGCCGGAGACCAAGTCGCTGACGTTGAGTCAGGCGTGCAAGGCGCAGAGTCCGGTGGAAGGGAGTTCTATTGTGGCGAGTAAGGTCGCCCCGATCTGACTGCGTGCCATCGAACCCTGTAGGAGCTGCCGCAGGCTGCGATCTATTGATTTTGAAGATCAAAAGATCGCAGCCTGCGGCAGCTCCTACAGTGGAATTGTGGATCTGTGGTGTGTCAGGGGTTGCTCACCACGCTCAGCCACTCGGTAAACAGCTTCACCTTCGACAAACCCTGCTTGTCATTCGCCACATCCAGCCAATAACCGTAAGGGCCGATCACTTCAATCGGGGTGATCGGCAGCAGGCTGCCGTTGGCCAGTTCCTTTTCGATCATCTGCCGGTCGATCACCGCCAGGCCACCGCCGGCCAGTGCGGTGTGGATCACCTGATCCAGGGTGCTGAATTCCAGGCCTTGCCCGGCATCGACATCATCGCGGCCCATGGCCGCCAGCCAGTTCTCCCAGACCTTCAAGCGCTTGCCGTCGTGCAGGATATGCAAAAGCGGAAATTGCCGCAGGTCCGGTGGCTGATCGCCGTTGAACAATTCCGGGCTGGCGACCGCGATGTGCCGCTCCATCACCAGCAACTGGCTGGCGCACTGGCTGGACGCCGTGAGACCGAAACGGATGTGACAATCGATCTCGGCGAGGCTGTCGTGGCTGGCCTGATTGGTCACGCTGAGGCTGATGTCCGGGTAGCGCTGGCAGAAGGCACGCAGGTGCGGCGACAGCCAGCGCGTGGCCCAGGTCGGCGGTGCGAGCACGCGCAGGCGCTGGCGCAGGTTGGGCACGCGAATGGCTTGCAGCGCGTGCTCCATGTGGTCGAAGGCCTCGGCCAGATGCGGCTTGAGATTGCTGCCGGCTTCGGTCAGCGACAGGCCTTGCGGCGTGCGCACGAACAGCGCGACACCGAGGTAGTCTTCGAGTTGTTTGATCTGGCGACTGACGGCGCCCTGGGTGACGTTCAGGCCGAGTGCGGCCTGACTGAAGCTGCGATGCCGCGCGACTTCTTCGAACACGCGCAGGGTGTTGAGCGAGGGCAGTTGACGCATGGAGGTGGAACTCCGATCCGGTGGCCCGGTTTATTGTTGTTTTGCAGGTTTTTCCTTTGCGCGTATCTGACTATTGGTGGAGGGCGGATGCAAGTGTTGTTTACACGGACGCCATCGCGAGCAGGCTCACTCCTACATTTGGATCTGTGCACGGACCACTGAAGGAGTGAGCCTGCTCGCGATAGCAATGTCATGAACACCAAAGCATCAGGATCAGAAGTAATACCCGACGTTCACATACACCTGATTTTCCCACTGATCCAGCCCACCCGCGCCCAGGCTTTGGGTGTAGCTGCTGCCACCGATGTACGGATCGTTCTTGCCGAATAACCACTCGGTCGCCACCCACAATTTGCTCACTGAAAACGAGCTGCCGAGGATCATTCGTTGCGAGGTCTTGAAGCCGCTGGCGGATTTGTCGAAGGCGCTGTAGTTGGCGTAGAGCTTGACCCCGCTGACCTGATCGAACAGGTATTTGCCGGCCACGTCGTAACTCAGATCCGCCACGTACAGATTGCCGCGGCTGGCGACGTTATAAGTGCCGTCATAACCGCCAAGGGTCACCAGGTCATCGGTGTCGGCATTGCGCGGTGACATCTGCTGACGCGCCGCCTGCAACTGCACGCCCCACGGCCCGTTCTTGCCCAGGTAGTGCACGGCCACGGCGTTGCGCCGGCCATCGTTGTCGGTGTCCTTGTTTTCCAGGGTCGAGGTCAGGCCAGAGATCCCCACTTCGGACTTCCATGGGCCCAGGTCCAAGGCTTTCGCCACGCGTAGCACCACGGTGTTGCGTTCCTGGTTGTCGCTGCCGTCGGCGACGTAGCTGTCGGCCCCGGACACCACGCTGGAGTAGGTCACGCCCTTGCTGGTGCCCTTGCCTTGCCACGCCGGACGCAGGTAGTACCCGGCCTGGATATTCCAGTCGCCGCTTTGCTGAATGTATTTGGCGCCGACCTGCTGCACGTCTTCGAGGCCGATGACGTTGCCCAGGGTTTCGTAGAAGGTGCTGCCGAAATACGGCTGCAAGCCGAACGGCACAGTGTTCAGGCCGACCTGCACTTGCTGGTCGGGATTGAATTTGTAGCCGACCCAAGCGAACTTGGCGAACTGAATGTCGCCGTAATTTTTCGTGTACTGGTAGGGGTAGGAGCGGCCGTAGAAACGGTACTGCGCTTCGCCGGTCCAGGAATCGGAGTTGTACTTGGCGCTGAGATAAACCGTATCGAGACCGAACTTCTGAATGTCGCGATCCGGGTCCAGGTCCCAGCGCGCACGAATGGCGCCACCCAGGTCGAGGTTGTCGGTCACTTGCACGGCCATCGCCGGAGCGGCAACGCTGCAGAACAGGACGATAGAGGTGGTGCGCAAACGCAAGGCAGCAGAGAAGGGCATGGAGCAGCTCTCGATTGTTTTTATTAGAGATGCCGCGCAGTCTTGCCATCCACCGGACGTTGAACAAACGATAAAAACGATGCGCAAACCTGCATCGAATGCATGTTACTCAAAAAATCCTGTAGGACAGTCCAGCACAGTCGTGGGATGCTTTGCGCCTTGTACGTGGTTTTCGAGTGCCTTGATATGAAACGCAAAATGCCCGGCCTGAACGCACTCAAGGCGTTCGAAGTGGCCGGCAGCACCGGCAGCTTCACTCGCGCCGCCGAGTTGCTCAATGTCACCCAGAGTGCGGTCAGCCGCCAGGTGCGGCAACTGGAAGAACAACTCGGCGAAAGCCTGCTGGAACGCCGGCATCATCATCTGGAACTGACCGCCGCCGGCAAGGTGTTGCTGCGGGCGCTGCACCAGTCGTTCGACAAGATCGAACTGACGGTGCGCAGCATCCAGCAGAAAACCCATTCCAACCGGTTGCACATCAACGCACCGCCGACCTTCACCAGTCGCTGGCTGATGCCGCGCCTCGGGCGCCTGCGCGAACAGCACCCTGAGCTGGAACTGAGCATCACCACTCGTTTGCAGGACAGTCTCGCGGAAACCAGCACCCTCGATTGCGCGATCCGTTTTGGTGATGGCGAGTGGGACGGTCTCGACAGCTCGCTGTTGATCCAGGAGCGGCACATCGCGGTGTGCGCGCCTTCACTGTATGCCCGCGAAGGCGACGAGCAGGGCATCGACCTCAATCGCCTGACCCTGCTGCATGTGCTGGCCAAAGAAGATCAGCGTTACCTGACCTGGAAACACTGGCTGGACGCGGCACGCATCAGCGGCGTCGATACCCAGGGCGGTTACGAATTCGATTTGCTGGATCTGGCGATTCAAGCCGCGACCGACGGACTGGGTATCACCATTGCCGACTGGCACATGGTTGCGGCGGAACTGGCCTCCGGGCAATTGACGCAAGTGCTGAATGTGCATGTGGAAGGGCATCAGTCCTACTGGCTGGTAACCCGCCCGGAGCAAACCGAGATGCCGCAGTTGCAGGTGTTTGCGCAATGGCTGCAGGAGGAAATCTGGCTGGCGCAGCGCCAGCTGGAGCCGTCCACCGCAGCCACCTGACACACCCCCAATCCCCTTGTGGGAGCGAGCCTGCTCGCGAAAGCGTTGGATCAGCCACCATCATCTGTGAATGACACACCCTCTTCGCGAGCAGGCTCGCTCCCACAGGAGTTTGCGGTGGAATCAGGGGTAACCTGCATTTTTCGAATGTTTCCCCGCCCGATAAATCGTTTGTTCAACCCGCCACCGATGACAAGACTGGTGGCATTGATAAAAACAAACGATGGGCGATGCACATGCGAATCGAGCGAAACTTTGTAAACGGCCACTTCATCGAGCCGGCCAGCGCGGCAATGATCGCGGTGTACAACCCGGCCACTGAAGCGCTGCTCGGCCATGTGTCGGCTGCCACCGCCGAAGAAGCCACCGCAGCCGTCGATGCCGCAGCGGCCGCACAAAAAGTCTGGGGCAAACTGAGCAGCATCGAACGCGCCGAACACTTGCGCGCATTCGCCGCCGCTCTGGAAGATCGTGCCGAAGCCATTGGCGCCGCCCTGGCCGCCGAGTCCGGAAAAAGTCTCAGCGACGCGAGCAACGAAGCGCGCTATGCCGCACAAATTACCCGCTATCACGCCGAGTGGGCGCGGCGCATCGAAGGCGAAATCATCCCCAGCGACAGCCGCGACGAAAACCTGTTTTTGCACCGCGAGCCGATCGGCGTCGTCGCGTGCCTGATTCCGTTCAACTACCCGGTCTACACCTTGCTGCGCAAGGTCGCCCCGGCACTGATTGCCGGCAACACCGTGGTGGTGCGCCCGAGCAACAACACCCCGACCTCGGCATTCGAAATCGCCAAAGCCGTGCAGCAGTCAGGCATGCCGGCCGGGGTTATCAATATCCTGACCATGGATCACGCCACTGCTGCCACGGTGTGCACGCATAAGGCTGTTGGCTTGATAACCTTGACCGGCAGCGTCAATGCCGGGCGCATCGTCCTCGACTACTGCAAGGCCAACATCGCCAAGCCGTCGCTGGAACTGGGCGGCAAGACCCCGGCCATCATCGAAGCCGATGCTGACCTCGAAGCCGCCGCCAGCGCGATCATCGCCTCCAAAACCACCCACTGCGGCCAGTTGTGCACGGCGGTGGAAAGGGTCTACGTGCAGGAAAGTGTCCACGATCGATTCCTCGCGCTGCTCAAGGCGAAAATCGCCGGGGTTAAATTCGGTGACCGGGCCGCAGATGCGAGCCTGATGGGACCACTGGTCAACGCCAGTTCGCAGCAGAACATTCACGCCATGGTCGAGCGCGCCATTGCCGACGGCGCGGTGCTCGAAAGCGGTGGTGTGTTGCCGCAAGGCCCGGGGCATTTTTATCCGCCGACCCTGCTCAGCCACTGCCGCCAGGACATGGAAATCGTTCAAGAAGAAATCTTCGGCCCGGTGCTGCCGGTGCTCAAGTACCGCGACATCGACGAAGCATTGGCCATGGCCAACGACCATCAATTCGGCCTGTCGTCGGTGCTCTACACCGAGACCTATCGCACCGCGCAGAAAGTCGCCAACGCCATCGAGGCCGGCGAGCTGTACGTCAATCGCACTCCGGCTGACCCGTATCAGGGCTATCACGCCGGCTGGAAACGCTCGGGCCTGGGCGGCGATGACGGCAAGCACGGGATGCTCGAATTCACCCAGACCCGACTCGTGGTCATGAAGTACTGAAACACCGCGACACGCCTCACGCTGTACCTATAAAAACAATTATCAGGGGCGCCCGGAGCACGGGTCGCCCGAGGTCACTTCAATGTCCAAGCATGCATCCTCTGCTGCCGCTGTTCAGGGTTCCAACTCGGCTGTGAAAAGCCAGAGCGACAAGGGAAGTCGCTATATCCAATTGATGTTGCTGGTGCTGGCCGCCGGTGCGATCTACCCGATTCTGTACCTGCGTCAGGTCTACCAGACCACGATGCTCGAAGTGTTCCAGATCAACCACAGTGAGTTGGGCTATCTGTACTCGATGCTCGGCACGATTTTCCTCCTCAGTTACTTGCCCAGCGGCTGGCTGGCGGATCGCATTGCGCCGCGCTTTCTGATTTTCTTCTCGCTGGTGGCGACCGGGGCCTTGGGCCTGTGGTATTCGACGGCGCCTTCGCTGACCGGGCTGATGATCATCTTCGGTTGCTGGGGCCTGACCACCGGTTTGACCTTCTGGGCCTCGGTGCTCAAGCGGGTGAAGATGATTGCCCACCATACCGAGCAAGGGCGCTTCTTCGGCATTCTTGATGGTGGTCGCGGCCTGGTCGAGGCGCTGCTGGCGACGGTCGCCCTGGCGCTGTTTGCCTTCGCCACCGAAACCCGTGGTGAGTCCACTGCCGAAGGCTTTCGCCACGTGGTCTATCTCTACGCCTTCACCTGTATCGCTATCGGCTGTGTGCTGGTGCTGATCAAGGATCCGAAATCGATGGCTGACACGCCGCCGGTGGAGAAGGGCAAGTTCAACCTGCTCACCGATCTGGCGACGCTGGTGAAGATTCCGGAGCTGTGGCTGGTCACCGCCATCGTGTTCTGCGGCTATCACATCTTCTGGGCCACCTACAGTTTCTCGGATTACCTGCAAGGCAGCGGCCTGACCGCTGTCATGGCCGGCACCATCACCACCATCAAGCTGTGGATGCGTCCCATCGGCGGCATCGGCGGCGGCTGGCTGGGGGACAAGTTTTCGAACATCTCGGTGCTGATCGTCGCACTGTTGCTGGCGAGTCTGGCCATCGTCGGTCTGATCGTATTCCCGGCGCTCAACAGCATGGGTTTGCTGATCGCCACGGTGATTTTCATTGGCCTGATGACCTACGCGATCCGCGGTCTGTACTGGGCGATTCTCGACAGCTGCAACATTCCGCTGCGCATCACCGGCCTGGCCATCGGCATCGTCTCGGTGGTCGGCTACATGCCGGATGCCTTCATCCCGTTGATCAACGGCTACCTCACCGAACACTTCCCCGGCGCCCTCGGCTACCAGCTGTACTTCGGTTACATCGCCTCCATTGGCCTGATCGGCACACTGGCGGCCGTGACCCTGCGTGCCCGAATCAATCGCAACACTTCAAATAAAGCAGGTGCCTGACATGAAAATCATCGCCCTTGAAACCCATATCGTCGCCGTACCGCCACCGCACATCGGCGGCATGTACTGGCTGTTCGTCAAGCTCAAGACCGATTGCGGCATCGAAGGCGTGGGCGAGATCTACGCGGCGACGTTCGGCCCCAAAGCCATGCTGCCGATCATCGAGGACGTGTTCGAGCGCTACTTGCTCAACCAGGACCCGCACCACATCGAACGCTTCTTCCGCCAGGCCTATTCCAGCGGTTTCACCCAGCGTCCCGACCTGACCATGATGGGCGTGGTCAGCGGTCTGGAAATGGCCTGCTGGGACATCATCGGCAAAGCGGCGAACAAGCCGGTCTACGAGTTGCTCGGCGGCAAGGTCAACGAACGCCTGCGTTCCTACACCTACCTGTACCCGGTCAACAGCCGGGGCGAATACGACTACGACGATCCAGATCTGGCCGCCGAGTGCGCCGTCGAAAACATGAACAAAGGCTTCACCGCGCTGAAATTCGACCCGGCCGGCCCTTACACCGCGTACTCCGGGCACCAGATTTCGCTTGAAGTGCTGGAGCGCTGCGAAACCTTCTGCCGCAAGATCCGCGAAGCGGTGGGCAACCAGTGCGACCTGCTGTTCGGCACTCACGGGCAGATGGTGCCGTCGTCGGCGATTCGTCTGGCCAAGCGCCTGGAAAAATACGACCCGCTGTGGTTCGAGGAGCCGGTGCCGCCGGGGCAGGAAGAGGCCATGGCGCAAGTCGCGGCCAAGACCAGCATTCCGATTGCCACTGGCGAACGCCTGACCACCAAGTACGAATTCTTCAAGCTGTTGCAGGCCGGCGGCGCGTCGATTCTGCAGATGAACGTTGCGCGCTGCGGCGGCCTGCTCGAGGCGAAGAAGATCGCCAGCATGGCCGAGGCCTACTACGCGCAGATCGCCCCGCATCTATACAACGGGCCGATTGGCGCGGCGGCGAGTTTCCAGTTGGCCACTTGCACGCCGAACTTCCTGATTCAGGAAAGCATCGAGACCTGGGGCGGCTTTCACGCCGAGATTCTGCGCAAGCCATTGCAGTGGGAGGACGGCTACATCATCCCGTCCACCGAGCCGGGCCTGGGCGTGGAGCTGAACATGGACGTGGTGCGCAAGCATTCGCCGTACACCGGCGAGCGCCTGCACCTGCAAATGGCACCGACTCCGGTAGACGTCAAAGACACATCGCCGGCGCGTGGGTGACACGGCTCCTGTAGGAGTGAGCCTGCTCGCGAAAGCGCTGTGTCTGCTGAAATTGGTGAATTTGGCACACCGTATTCGTGAGCAGGCTCGCTCCCACAGTTGATCGCATCGACCTTCCGAATTTTTGTACAACGACTTACGCGGTAACCGTGCATGACATACGACTACATTATCGCTGGCGCCGGCGCAGCAGGTTGCGTGCTGGCCAATCGGCTATCAGCCTCCGGGCAATACACGGTGCTGCTGCTGGAAGCGGGTGGCAAGGACAGCTCGCTGTGGTTCAGGATCCCGGTCGGCTTCGCCAAAATGTATTACAACCCGACCTTCAACTGGATGTATTACAGCCAGCCGCAGACGCAACTGGGCAATCGCGAAATCTATGCGCCGCGCGGCAAAGTGCAGGGTGGATCGGGTTCGATCAACGCGATGATCTACGTGCGCGGTCAGGCCCATGACTTCGATGACTGGGCGGCCAACGGCAACGACGGCTGGGGCTTCAAGGACGTGCTGCCGTACTTCCGCAAACTGGAAAACCATCCGCTGGGCGACAGCGAATACCACGGCGGCAGCGGCCCGATCAGCATCACTCCGATGAAGGGCCAGACGCACCCGATTTGCGATGTGTTCCTCGAGGGCTGTTCAGAGCTGGGCTATCCGCGCAGCGACGATTTCAACGGGGCAAAATTCGAAGGCGCGGGCCTGTACGACGTCAACACCAAAAACGGCCAGCGCTGCTCCAGCAGCTTCGCGCATTTGCATCCGGCACTGAGCCGGCCGAACCTGACCGTCGAGCATTACGCATTGGTCGATCGCGTACTGTTTGATCAGGCACAGCAGCGCGCCACGGGCATCTCGATCACCCAGCATGGTGTGGCGCGGACGTTTACCGCACGTAAGGAAGTGATCCTGTGTGCCGGCGCAGTCGATACACCGAAAATCCTGCAATTGTCCGGGGTGGCTGATCGCGCGTTACTGGAAAAGCACCAGATCCCGCTGGTCAGGCACCTGCCGGCAGTGGGGCAGAATCTGCAGGATCACCTGTGCGTCAGCTACTACTACAAAGCCAATATCCCGACGCTGAACGATGAGCTGAGCTCGCTGTTCGGCCAGCTCAAACTCGGCATCAAATACCTGCTGACCCGCAAGGGTGCGCTGGCCATGAGCGTCAATCAGGCCGGCGGTTTCTTCCGTGGCGACGCGCAGCAGGCGCATCCGAATTTGCAGCTGTACTTCAACCCGCTGTCGTACCAGATCCCGAAAAACAACAAGGCCAGCCTCAAACCGGAGCCGTACTCAGGCTTCCTGCTGTGCTTCAATCCGTGCCGGCCGACCAGTCGCGGGCACGTCGAGATTGCATCGAAGAATCCGCGTGACGCGGCGCTGATCGACCCGAACTATCTGAGCACGCAGAAGGATATCGACGAGGTGATCCAGGGCAGTCGTCTGATGCGCAAGATCATGAACGCCCCGGCGCTCAAGAGCATCACCGTTGATGAAGTCTTGCCGGGGCCGGCGGTGGCCACCGATGAGCAGATGCTGCAGTACTTCCGCGACAACTGCGGCTCCATCTATCACCTGTGTGGTTCGTGCGCGATGGGTACGGATGAGCAGACTTCGGTGGTCGACAAGCGTCTCAAGGTGCATGGCCTTGCCGGGTTGCGGATTGTCGATGCGTCGATCTTCCCGAACGTGACCTCGGGCAATACGCATGCGGCGGTGCTGATGGTGGCGGAGAAGGGCGCTGATCTGATTTTGCAGGATGCGTAGTTTTAGCGGCTGGCGTAATGCGCCGTGACAGTTGCGCGGCGGCATTTTTTCAGCGTGCACTAGGCTTTGATTGCCGGTCACTTATCAGGCCGGCAAGTCTTTCAAGGAGCCACGGATCATGGATGATCTGGTCAAGGAAGTTATCCCGTTGTTGCAGTATTTGATTCCCGGATTCGTTTCTACCTGGATTTTCTACACGCTCACTTCATTCAAGCGGCCTGATACGTTCGGGCAGATTGTGCAGGCGTTGATCTTTACGTTTGTGATTCATGGGGTGGTGTTGGGGATCGGGGCTATTGGCTTATGGATAGGCTCGAAGGGCTTTTCTGTAGGGAAATGGGATGGCAAGGCCCAGGCGATATGGGCGTTCATGGTTTCAATGGGACTCGGTTTGTTGTCGTGTGCTCTGGCTTCGAATGACAAATTGCACAAATGGTTACGAAGTAAAAATGTAACCAATAAAAACTCTTACCCCAGCGAGTGGTACAGCACTTTTGCCCGGCACAATCGCCTGGTAACGCTGCATTTGACGGATGAAAGGCGATTGTTTGGCTGGCCCGTCGAGTGGCCTTCCGGCCCGCTGGAGGGACAATTCATCATGCTGAATCCAGGCTGGCTGGGGGCGGATGGCGTGGCGTTGCCTTTTGGCGCCGAACTATTAGTGATAGATTCCTCGAAAGTTCAGTGGGTCGAATTCAGTTCTGTCGAAGAGGTTTCATCATGAGCGCAAAAGAGCCTACTCCCATGCCGCCCAGCGTCAGGCGCCTCTTTTATGGTCCGGACGGCAAGCTGTTAGCCAAGCCCCTGGTCAAAGGGCCGAGTGCGCCGCCACCGCTGAAGCGCCAATACCGGGATTGACTGAACGCCGCTCATCGAGCGGCGTTTCGTTATGTTTGGCATTGTGAGATCTCCAGTCAGAGCGTATCCACCAACCAGTCCCTGAACGCTTTCAGTGACGGCAACGCCTCATTACGCGGCGGATACACCAGGTAATAGCTGCGCCGGCTGGTGATCGGCTCCCCCAGTTGCAGCAGCTCGCCGTTAAGCAATTCATCCTCCACCAGAATCCGTGGCACCAGCCCCACGCCAATATTCGCCCGCACCGCCTGAATCAGGTGCGAGGTCATTTCAAAGCTCGGCCCGATGCGCATGCTGCGGTGCGGCAAGCCATGATGCGTGAACCATTCCGCCCAGGCCTGGGCATTGCTGCTGACGTTGAGCAGTAACTGCCCGGCGATATGCTGTTCGGCTTCGTCGCGTTCGGTCTGTGACAACTGCGCACTGGCAATCACCACCAACTCTTCAGTGTGCAGCGGCAAGGCGCTCAGACCGGGCCAGTCCCCCGCACCGACACAGATTGCCGCGTCGATTTCGCTGGTGTCGAAGTCGATCGCTTCGATGCGCGAATGCAAGTGCACGGTCATGCCCGGGTGCGCGGTGTAGAAGTCCTTGAGTCGCGGCAGCAGCCATTTCGAGCCGAAAGTTGGCAGCGTCGCCAGACGCAAACTGTGAATGCCGGAACCGAACGCCATGGCCTGCAGGGTCGCGCTGCGGATCTGCCCGAGGGCTTCGGCCAGTTCGCGCTGATACATGCGCCCGACATCGGTGAGCACCACTTGCCGGCCTTCGCGGCTGAACAGGCGCATGCCAAGCATCTTTTCCAGAATCTGCACCTGACGGCTGACCGCGCTCTGCGTCAGCGACAGTTCGTGGGCGGCGCGGGTGTAGCTTTCATGGCGTGCGGCGGCCTCGAAGGCCAGCAATAACGACATGGAAGGGGTGAGGGTTCGCGGATTCATTCGTTTTAGTCATGGATTGCGGGTCGATTTTACGTTTGTCCCGACGGCGCCAAGCAATGAACATAAGCACCATGAGATGGCGGGAGCGTGACGCAATCATTCATTGCGCACAACTGTTCACCGCCACACGACCCGATTTTGACCGAGATTTCCTCACCGATGATTGCCCAGCTGAAACCCGCCCCGGCATTGACCGCCGATTACCAGCAATTCCTCAAAGCCTTGAAGGCCAGCGGTTTTCGTGGCGAGATCAGCGCCGATTACGCCAGCCGCGTAGTGCTTGCCACCGACAACTCGATCTACCAGCGTCTGCCGCAAGCGGCGGTGTTTCCGGTGGATGCGGAGGATGTGGCGCGAGTCGCACGACTGATTGCCGAGCCGGCCTATCAGCAGGTGGTGATCACTCCGCGTGGCGGTGGCACCGGCACCAACGGTCAGTCGCTGACCGATGGCATCGTCGTCGACCTGTCGCGGCACATGAACCGCATTCTGGAAATCAACGTCGAGCAGCGCTGGGTGCGGGTGCAGGCCGGGGTGGTCAAGGATCAGCTCAACGCCGCACTGAAGTCCGCCGGGCTGTTTTTCGCCCCGGAACTGTCGACCTCCAACCGCGCCACTGTCGGCGGCATGATCAACACCGATGCCAGCGGCCAGGGCAGTTGCACCTACGGCAAGACCCGCGACCATGTGCTAGAACTCGACATGGTTCTGCGCGGCGGCGAACGCCTGCACGGCGCAGCGCTGGCGGAAGAAGATCTGACAGCGCTGTGTGCCCGTGAAGATCGGGTCGGTGAAGTCTATCGCTGTGCGCGGCAGATCATTGATGAGCAGGGCGAACTGATCAAGCAACGCTTCCCTGACCTCAACCGCTGCCTGACCGGCTATGACCTGGCGCACCTGCGCGAGGCGGACAAGCGTTTCAACCTCAACAGCGTGCTCTGCGGCGCTGAAGGCTCGTTGGGGTTTGTGGTTGAGGCGAAACTCAACGTACTGCCGATTCCCAAGCACACGATGCTGGTGAACATTCGCTACGCCGGGTTCATGGATGCGTTGCGCGATGCCCGGGCGCTGATGGCGCTCAAGCCGTTGTCGATAGAAACCGTCGACTCGAAAGTATTGCTGCTGGCGATGCAGGACATCGTCTGGCATGGCGTCGCCGAATACTTCCCGGAAAGTGCCGAACGGCCGACACTGGGGATCAACCTGGTGGAGTTCTGCGGTGACGATGCTGAAGATCTGCAACGCCGGGTCGAAGCTTTCCTCGAACACTTGAGCAGCGACACCACGGTCGAACGTCTCGGCCATACGCTGGCGGTCGGTCAGGCGGCGGTGAGCAAGGTCTATGGCATGCGCAAACGCGCAGTCGGCCTGCTCGGCAACGTTGCTGGTGAAGCGCGGCCGCAGCCGTTTGTCGAAGACACCGCGGTGCCGCCGCAGCACCTGGCCGAGTACATCGCCGAACTGCGCGAACTGCTCGACAGCCACGGTTTGCAGTACGGCATGTTCGGCCACGTCGATGCCGGCGTGCTGCACGTGCGGCCGATTCTCGACATGAAGGATCCGCAGCAAGCGGCGCTGGTGCGTCCGGTGTCCGATGGCGTCGCCGCGCTGACCCAGCGCTACGGCGGCCTGTTGTGGGGTGAACACGGCAAAGGCCTGCGCTCGGAATACGCGCCGGCATTTTTCGGTGAGCTGTATCCGGCGTTGCAGGCACTGAAAGCCGCGTTCGACCCGTTCAACCAGTTCAACCCGGGCAAGATCGCCACCCCGGCCAATACCGGTGCGGCGTTGCTGAAAATCGACGAAGTGACCCTGCGCGGCGAACTTGATCGGCAGATCGACGAAAAGGTCTGGCAGAGCTACGGCGCAGCCATGCATTGCAACGGCAACGGCGCCTGCTACAACTTTGATCCCGACGACGCCATGTGTCCGTCGTGGAAAGCCACCCGCGAGCGTGCGCAATCGCCCAAGGGCCGTGCGTCGCTGATCCGTGAATGGCTGCGTTTGCAGGGCGAGGCAGGGGTGGATGTGCTGTCCGATGCGATCCGCCGTCCGGCGTTTTTCCGCAACCTGTGGACGCGCTGGCGCAACAGCCGCGCGCAGGGCGCAGACTTTTCCCACGAGGTGTATGACGCCATGGCCGGCTGTCTGGCGTGCAAGTCCTGCGCGGGGCAGTGCCCGGTCAAGGTCAACGTGCCGGAGTTCCGTTCGCGTTTCCTTGAGCTGTATCACAGCCGTTATCTGCGCCCGGCGCGGGATTATCTGATTGCTTCGCTGGAGTACAGCATCCCGTACATGGCGCGAATTCCGGCGCTGTATAACGGTTTGATGGGCGCAACATTCGTGCGCAAACAGTTGGAGCGTCTCGGTGGAATGGTCGATGTGCCGCTGCTCAGTCGCTTCGATTTCCACGCCGCGATGCGTCGCTGGAATGTGCAGCCGGCGACGGTTGCCAGACTGTCGGCGCTGACCCAGGCCCAGCGCGAGCGCAGTGTGGTGCTGGTGCAGGATGCGTTCACCCGTTATTTCGAAGCGCCGCTGCTGGCGGATCTGGCCGAGCTGATTTCGCGGCTGGGCTATCAGGTGTATCTGGCGCCATTCAGTGCCAACGGCAAGCCGTTGCATGTACAGGGCTTTCTGTCAGCGTTCAACCGCGCGGCGTTGCGCAATGCCCGGCAACTGCGCGAGCTGGCCGACGTTGGCGTGCCGCTGCTGGGGCTGGATCCGGCGATGACGCTGGTCTATCGCCAGGAATACCTGAAAGTGCCCGGCATGGAGCACTGCCCGGAAGTCGCGCTGGTGCAGGAATGGTTGCTCAAGGTGATGCCGGAGCAGGCCGCTGCCGATACGGCCCGGTCATTCCGTCTGCTCGCACACTGCACCGAGAAAACCAATGCGCCGGCTGCCACCCGCCAGTGGGAACAAGTGTTCGAGCGGGCCGGGTTGAAGCTGGCGACGCAGGCCACCGGCTGCTGCGGCATGTCCGGCACCTACGGCCATGAAGCACGCAATCGCGAAACCTCGGCGGTGATCTACGAGCAATCGTGGGCGCGGCGGGTCGAGGCTCCGGCGGAGCAGGGCGAAGCACTGGCCACCGGCTATTCGTGCCGCAGTCAGGTCAAGCGCCAGTCGGATCGGGCGCTGCGTCATCCGTTGCAGGTGCTGCTTGAGGTGGTACGTCGCTGAGCGCGTCGTCGTCCGCGGCGTTGTCCCAGATCAGCCGTGGATCGAAACTCATCGCCGAGAACATGGTGAACACCACCACCATGCCGAAGAACAGGATGCCCGGGCGTGGTTCGATGTCGCCCAGCGCCTGGAACTTCACCAGCGCCGCGACCAGGGCGACCACCAGTACGTCGAGCATCGACCAGTAACCGATCAGCTCGACGAAACGGTACAGCTTCGAACGCTCACGGCGCGCCCAACCGCTGTCGCGCTGCACGGTGATCAGCAGCAGCGACAGGGCGACGAATTTGATCCCTGGCACCGCGATGCTGGCGATGAAAATGATCAGTGCGATGTCCCACGCGCCGCCCTCCCAGAACTCCAGCACGCCGCTCATTATCGTGCTGTCGGCGGCGTTGCCGAGCATCATGGTGTTCATCACCGGCAGCAGATTGGCCGGCACGTAGAACGCCAGCGCGGCGAACAGATAGGCCCAGGTGCGCGTCAGGGAATTGGTCTTGCGCCGATGCAGCGGCGCATCGCAGCGCGGGCACTGGTGCGGCTCGTCGGTCATGTCGCAGGCCAGCCCGCAGCTGTGGCACAGGCACAGGTTCAGTTCGCTGGCGGTCGCGGGTCGCTTCATAGAATGTCCCACAGGTCACGAATGTCGCGGCCGGCAATGCGGATCATCATCAGGCTCAGCACCGCCAGGGCGAACAGGCCGATCCCCGGCAGCACATCGAGCAGCCCGGCCAGTTTGAACACCGCCACCATCGCCCCCAGCAGACACACCTCGAGCATGCTCCACGGGCGCAGCGTTTCCAGCCAGCGCATGCACAGCTTGAACCCCGGTGCCCGGCGCGACGACAGGGCGAAACTCAGCACCCAGATCAGCAGCACCAGTTGAAACGCCGGGGCGATGATGATCGAGATCGCCGCGACCATCGCCATGAACGTGATCGGCCCCTGACTCAGTGCCAGCACCGAATCCCATAGCGTCGCGCTGTTCTTCAGGCCCTTCATGCTGATGCTCATCACCGGATAGAAATTGGCGAACAGCCACAGCATCGCCGCGGTGAAACTCAAGGCCAGCCGCTGCTCGACGGTCAAACCGTTATAGCGCTGCAGCACGCCGCCGCACCGCACGCAGAGGGTTTTCTGGTGTTTGCCGAGCACGACTTTTTCGTACACGCAATCGCAATGCTCGCAGATGATCAGGTGTTCGGTTGAGGTCATGGGCAACGCTCGACAGCAGGCGCAAAGGGCAGGGGGCGCCTGATCACTATAGAAGCCTGGCGTGATTGGGCAAATGGCGTTTGGCTTGGGAATCGATTTTTATGTTATAGAGTAACGCGAATTTTTTTGTAAGGCTCGCCGTTGCGATCCCTGATTCATTGACTCGATGGCGAAATGTCCATGACGATTGCGTGTACCCGTTCCAACCTGCCGCCGACCGGCCGCTTGCTGTCCATTGATGCGTTGCGAGGTCTGGTCATCCTGTTCATGCTGCTGGATCACGTGCGCGAGACGTTCCTGTTGCACCGTCAGGTGTCCGACCCGATGGACATCGCCAACACCGAGCCGGCGTTGTTTTTCAGTCGAACGTTGGCGCATCTGTGCGCACCGGTGTTCGTGTTGCTGACTGGATTGTCCGCGTGGTTGTTCGGCGAGAAGTACGCGGGCAAGGCCGATGTCAGTGCCTTCCTGTTCAAGCGAGGGCTGTTTCTGGTGGTGCTGGAATTCACCTTGGTGAATTTTGCATGGACGTTTCAGTTGCCGCCGAGCGTGATCTATCTGCAGGTGATCTGGGCGATTGGCTTGAGCATGATCGCCTTGTCGCTGCTGGTCTGGTTGCCGCGCTGGCTGTTGTTGGCGCTGAGTCTGGCGATCATTGCCGGGCATAATCTGCTGGATGGACTGCATTTCGCGCCGGAGTCGGCACTGCATGTGCCATGGGCGATTCTGCATGATCGGGGCTGGATCGAGGCCGGTGACAGTCTGCGCTTGCGCACTTCGTATCCGCTGTTGCCGTGGATCGGCGTGATCGGTCTGGGTTATGCGCTGGGCCCGTGGTTTGCCCGTGCGGCCGACGCCGGAGTTCGTCAGCAGTGCCTGTTGCTGGCTGGTATCGCGGGACTGCTGGGTTTCGTCGGGCTGCGGCTGATCAACGGATACGGCGAAAAGCCTTGGGCGGTTGAAGACACGACCGTGCAAACGCTGATGGCATTTTTCAATATCACCAAGTACCCGCCATCGCTGCTGTTCATCACTCTGACGGTGAGCATCGGATTGCTGTTGTTGCTGGTGTTCGAGCGGTTGCAGACGCGCCGCTGGATTCACTGGCTGACGGTTTTCGGATCGGCACCGATGTTCTTCTATCTGCTGCATCTGTACGTGCTGAAGGTGCTGTATCTGATTGCCGTGGCGCTGTTCGGCCTTAACCACGGAAGCTATTTCGGCTTCGATTCAGTAGCGGCAATCTGGCTGGTGTCGCTGCTGTTGGCGCTGGCACTGTACCCGGCGGTACGCTGGTTTTCCGCACTGAAATCGCGGCGCCGTGACATCGCCTGGCTGAAATATCTGTAAGCCCTGGGGTCATTGCGCTCGCGCAATCAACGCACAACGTAAAACCCTGTAGGAGCTGTCGAGTGAAACGAGGCTGCGATCTTTTGATCCTGATCTGCAAAATCAAAATCAAAAGATCGCAGCGTGCCGCAGCTCCTACAGGGGACGGTGATGTTCCGGGTTATTTGCGGTCCAGCCACACCGTCTGCGCGTTGCAGAACTCGCGCACGCCGAAGTGCGACAGCTCGCGGCCGAAACCGCTTTTCTTCACGCCACCGAAGGTCACGCGCGGGTCACTGGCCGAATAGCCATTGATGAACACACCACCGGTTTCCAGTTCGCTGGTCAGTTGCTGGGCCAGTTGCACGTTGGCGGTGTAGATCGTCGCGGTCAGGCCGAACTCGCTGTCGTTGGCCAGGGCGATGGCGTGGGCGCAATCGCGGGCAGTGATGATCGATGCCACCGGGCCGAACAGTTCCTGTTTGAACGAGGTCATGCGGTCAGTGACATCGGCCAGCACGGTTGGCTCGTAGTAGTTGCCCGGGCCTTGGGCCTTACCGCCGCCGAGCAACAGGGTGGCGCCTTCTTCGAGGGTGTCGCGCACTTGCTGGTCGAGTTCATCACGCAGATCGAAACGCGCCATCGGCCCGATGTAGGTGTCGGCGGACAGCGGATCGCCGACTTTCAATTGACGCGTGGCCTCGACGAATTTGCGGGTGAACTCTTCGACCACGCCTTCTTCGATGATCAGGCGCTTGGCCGCGGCGCAGACCTGGCCGGAGTTCTGGTAGCGACCAATGACGGCAGCCTGCACGGCCTCATCAAGATCCGCATCATTGAGCACGATGAACGGGTCGGAACCACCCAGTTCCAGCACGCATTTCTTCAGCGCGGCACCGGCCTGAGCGCCGATGGCCATACCGGCACGGACGCTGCCGGTCAGGGTGACAGCGGCGATGCGCGGGTCGGCGATGGCGGTGGAAACGCCTTCCGGGGTGACGTTGATCACTTCAAATACGCCATCGGCGAAACCGGCGCGCTTGAACGCGTCGCGCAGCAGGTAGGCGCTGCCCATCACGTTTGGCGCGTGCTTGAGCACGTAGGTGTTGCCGGCGATCAGCGCCGGAACGGCGCCGCGCAGCACTTGCCAGATCGGGAAGTTCCACGGCATCACCGCGAGGATCGGGCCCAGCGGACGGTACTCGATACGCGCCTTGCCGCCTTCAACCTGAGTCGGTTCGGCGTCGAGCATGGCCGGACCGTTTTCGGCGTACCACTCACAGAGCTTGGCGCATTTTTCAATTTCGCCACGGGCTTGGGCGATCGGCTTGCCCATTTCCAGGGTGATCATGGTCGCCATGGCTTCGGCGCTGTCACGCAGGGCGCCGGCGAGGGCGGTCAGGACGCGGGAACGATCCTGCAGCGGCTTGCGTTTCCATTTCGAGAAACCGAACGCGGCGCGGGTCAGCGCAGCGTCGAGGGCTTCGGCGGATTCAAAGGCGTAGTGACCGATCTGCTCGCCGGTGGCGGGGTTGATCGAGATGGCGTGGGTCTGGCTGGAAATCTGGCTCATGGCTGGCTCCTGCGAGTTCAGTGGATGGGCCTAGAGTAGGGTGGCGTTTGTTTTCTGGAAACTGAATAATAAAGATCGTTTCTTTCACGATTGGAGAATGACTGTGGATCTGGTGCAACTGGAAATCTTCAAGGCCGTTGCCGAGCACGGCAGCATTAGCGCCGCTGCGGCGCAGATTCATCGCGTGCCATCGAACCTGACCACGCGGATCAAGCAGTTGGAGCAGGACTTAGGCGTCGAGCTGTTCATTCGCGAGAAAAGTCGTCTGCGTCTGTCGCCCACTGGCTGGAGTTTTCTCGAGTACGCGCGGCGCATTCTCGATCTGGTGCAGGAAGCGCGGGCCACGGTCGCCGGTGAAGAACCGCAGGGCGCATTTCCCCTCGGTTCGCTGGAAAGTACCGCCGCCGTGCGCATCCCCGAACTGCTCGCGGCGTACAACCAGTTGCATCCCAAGGTCGATCTGGATCTGTCGACCGGCCCGTCCGGGACAATGATCGACGGCGTACTCTCCGGACGATTGGCGGCGGCCTTCGTCGATGGCCCGGTGCTGCACCCGGCGCTGGAAGGTGTGCCGGCGTTCGAGGAAGAGATGGTCATCATCGCGCCGCTCAATCACCCCCCGGTGCGGCGCGCGGCGGATGTGAACGGCGAGAACATCTACGCGTTCCGCTCCAACTGCTCCTATCGTCATCACTTTGAAAAATGGTTTAGCACCGACGCCGCCGTGCCGGGCAAGATTTTCGAGATGGAGTCCTACCACGGCATGCTCGCCTGCGTCAGTGCCGGCGCCGGGCTGGCGCTGATGCCGCGCAAAATGCTGCAGAGCATGCCTGGCAGCGCAACCGTGAGCGTGTGGCCGCTGGCGGCGGATTTTCGCTATCTGACCACCTGGCTGGTGTGGCGCCGGGGCACGGTGTCGCGCAGCTTGAGCATGTTCGTGCGTTTGCTGGAGGAGCGCGGTGTGGTGCGTGCGGAAGAGTAATTGACACGTTGTGTCATGGCTGTATCTTGATCGGCGTTTCGCAATATAAAAAACTACACAGCGTAGCCATGAGGAACAAGCAAATGAGTGCAGCCCTGAGCGGTAAAGAAGCGGTCGGTGAGCGGTTTGTGCTGGAAACGATGCGTCATGCGCAGGGCCTGACCTGGAACGCCGTTGATGCCATCGCCAGGGTGATCAAGCCCGGCATGCGTGAGTCCGAAGCCCAGGAGCGGGGCAAGCAGATCCTCGCCGAACTGGGCATGGACCGCATCTGGCATCCGCTGCTGATTCGCTTCGGCGCCAATACGCTGAAGGCGTTCAAGGAGCGTTCCGAAGGCGATCCGGTGCTCGGTGACAACGACATTTTCTTCATTGACATGGGCGTGGTCTGGCAGGGGCACGAAGGCGATGCCGGCGCAACCTTCACCACCGGCTCCGATCCGGAAATGATCGCCTGCGCGGCGGCGTCCAAGGAGCTGTTCAAGCGTGTCGAGGCACTGTGGCGCCAAGGCGTGAGCGGTGTCGAACTTTATCGCTATGCCAGCGATCAGGCTGAAGCCATGGGCTGGAAACTCAATCTCGATATCAAGGGCCACCGCGTCAGCGATTTCCCTCACGCGATCCATCGCGGCGGCAATCTCGGCGATTTCGACCAGACGCCAAATGCCGGGGTGTGGATTCTGGAAATCCAGATCGCCCACCCGCAGCGACCGTTCGGCGCGTTTTATGAAGATCTGTTGATTTGATCAAGGACCGCCCATGACTGATTCAAGCGAAAAAACCGTGCTGCTGTTCTCTTACGGCACTTTGCAGGACCGCGCGGTTCAACTGTCGAATTTCGGCCGCGAGCTGCAAGGTCAAACCGACAGCTTGCCGGGCTATAAGCAGCAAATGGTCGAGATCACCGATCCTGCGGTGCTCGCCACCAGCGGCAAAACCCATCACCCGATCGTGCAGGTCAGCGACAATCCGGCGGACGAAGTTGGCGGCACGGTATTTCACATCACCGCACAGGAACTGGCAGCGGCCGATGAATACGAAGTGGCGGACTACAAACGGGTCAGCGTGGTGCTAACGTCAGGGGTCAATGCTTGGGTGTACGTGCAGGCGTGACAACAGAGCGCAGCGCTGTAGTTGTTTTTATACAGCGTCAACTTTGATGATATGCGCCGTTTCCTAACTCCAAAGTCAAAAAAACAGGACGTCATCATGAAAGTCAGCGCACGCAACGTATTCAAAGGCAAAGTCAGTCAGGTTCAAGCCGGCGCGGTCAACGCCGAAGTGGTTCTGACCATGGCCGGGGGCGAGCAACTGGTTGCCGTCGTGACCATGGAAAGCATCAAGAACCTCGGCATCGCCGTTGGCAAGGAAGCCGTTGCGCTGGTTAAGGCACCGTGGGTGATGCTGATGACCGAATCCAGCGACATTCGCCTGTCGGCGCGCAACTGCCTGGAAGGCAAAGTGCTGAGCGTCACCGACGGTGCGGTCAATGCGGAAGTGGTGATCGAGCTGGCGGGCGGTTCGAAGGTTTATTCGATCGTCACCCGTGATGCCGTTGCCGAGCTGGGTCTGGCCAAAGGTGTGAGCGCCACGGCGGTGATCAAGGCTTCGCACATCATTCTGGGCGTGCCAGCCTGATCGAGGCTGCGGCGAATAAAAAACCTCTGGTTCCGTTATCCGGAATCAGAGGTTTTTTCGTTATGGCGTACCGTTTCTGCCGTACAGGCGAAAGCCTTCGCGTTGGCTCAGACGCTGGTAATACGCGCTGACGGCGGAATAGTCCGCATGCGCGAGCGGCGTTTCGAACCAGCGGTTGACTGACAGCCCGATGGGGATATCGGCGAGGGAAAACCGGTCGCCACTGACGTAGGCGCCAGTCTTCTGCAACTGGTGATCGAGGATGCCCATGGTCTGCGACCACTGCTCGATGCCCTTGGCCAGAGCGGCGCTGTCCTGATAATTCGCTGACTGGCGCACCAGCGACATGAACGCATACGACCACGAGCGGTTCAGCTCCGACGCCTGCCAGTCGATCCACTGATCGACCCGCGCACGAACTCGCGGCTCGGCGGGGTAGAGGTCTGCGCCGCCATAGTTGCCCGCCAGATAACGAATGATCGTATTCGATTCCCACAGGGTGAAATCGCCGTCCTGAATCACCGGCACCATGGCGCAGGGGTTGAGGGCGAGAAACTCCGGGGTGTCGGTGGGTTTGAAGCCCGAGCCCCAATCCTCACGCTCGAACGGGATCTGCAGTTCGGCGCAGGTCCACAGCACTTTGCGCACGTTGATCGATGACGCCTTGCCCAGAATTCGCAGCATGAGTTTTCCCTGTCTCGTGGGTGCCTGTCGGGGCATCAAGAAATACCACACCACAACGCAGAAGGCCCGCGCATGGCGGGCCTTCTTTTTAGATCGAATCAATCTCAGTGACTGCCCACCAGTTTCCCGCCCATCATCCGCCGCCGATAGGCGCTGTCACGACTGGCCAGCCAGAAGTACAGCGGCGAGGTCACCAGCAGCCCCACCAGCCACGACAGGTCGGCGCCGTTGATGTGCGCCGACACCGGGCCGACGTACAGCGGGGTGTTCATGAACGGGATCTGCACCGCAATGCCGATCGCATAGGCCAGCAACGCCTGCGGGTTGTAACGTCCATAGATGCCGCCGTCGACCTGGAAGATCGACTGGATGTCGTACTGGCCCTTGTGAATGGCGTAGAAGTCGATCAGGTTGATCGCCGTCCACGGCACCAGCACCACCAGCAGCACCAGCACCATGTCGACGAAGTGACCGATGAAGTCCTTCGAGGCGCCGACGGCGGCAAAGCAGCAGGCCAGCAGCACGATGATCGAAATCACCGCACGGCTTTTGGCGGTCGGAATCCATCGATAGGCAAAGGTCTGCACCAGAGTGATCAGCGACAGCACCGCGCCGTACAGGTTGAGGGCGTTGTGGCTGATCACGCTGAGCAGGAACAGCACCAGCATCAGCGGGCCGATCGAGCCAGTGGCGAGCTTGACCGCATCCATGGTGTCCATGCCCACCGGGGTCGCGAGCACGGCGACGGCACCGAAGATGAACGCCAGACTCGAGCCCAGCGCCGAACCCAGATACGTGGTCCAGAACGTCGACGAGACCTTGACGTCGGCCGGCAAATAACGCGAATAGTCGGACACGTAAGGCGCAAACGCGATCTGCCACAGCGCGGCCAGCGACACAGTGGCGAGCCAGCCGGAGAGGTTGAAGCTGCCGCGGGTGAGGAAGTCATCGGTCTGAATGTGGGTGAAGATGTAGCCGAAACCGACGACGATGCCGATCCCCAGCACCCAGGTGCCGATGCGGTTGAGCACGTGGATGAAGCGGTAGCCGATGATGCCGATGATCCCCGAGCCGAGGGCGCCGATGACGATGCCGACCGGCACCGGCACGCTGTCGACCACGCCGTGCAGCGACTTGCCGGCCAGCACGATGTTGGAGGCAAAGAAGCCGATGTACATGACCCCGGCAATCAGCACCACCAGCAGAGCACCGAGCGAGCCGAACTGTGCGCGGCTCTGGATCATCTGCGGAATGCCCATCTGCGGGCCTTGCGCCGAGTGCAGCGCCATCAGCACGCCGCCGACCAGATGACCGACCAGAATCGCGACGATGCCCCAGACCAGATTCAAGTGGAACAACTGCACGCCCAGCGCGCCGGTGACGATGGGCAACGGCGCGATGTTGCCGCCGAACCACAGCGTGAACAGATCCCTGACCTTTCCGTGGCGATCTTCGGGGGGCACGTATCCTATCGTGTGTTTTTCAATGAGCGGCGCGGATGTTGTTGCAGAGGTGGACATGACGAACTCCAAGGCAAGGATGAGTACGTGGACGTACTTCGGTAAGCGCCGACACGGACGGCGCATTTCTTGTTGAAGCGATCATGTGCAAAGGCCCGGGATAGATAAATTAGTAAGTTTGTTGCTTCAGACCTTAAAAAATATATGCCGCGTGTAATGCGTAGCTCCGGTATGTTCAGGCTTCACTCTGTCCTGGATTTACACAGTTTTGTGGTGAGGGGATTTATCCCCGATGGGCTGCGAAGCGGCCCCTCTTTTGACTTTAGAAACAGGGGCCGCTTCGCGCCCCATCGGAGATAAATCCCCTCACCACAGAGCCTCCTGACTACAGATAAATGTCCTGACAACAGATAAATCTCCTCACCACAAAAGCGTTGTCTCACTTGCAGAGGTTTTTATATGGCCGCCTACAACCTGCGCCAGCTCAAATACTTCGTCACCACCGCCGATTGCGGCAGCGTCGCCGAAGCCTCGCGCAAGCTTTATATCGCCCAGCCGTCGGTCTCCACCGCGATCAAGCATCTGGAAGAAAGCTTCGGCGTGCAGCTGTTCATCCGCCATCACGCCCAAGGCGTGTCGCTGACGCCCAGTGGTTCGCGTTTCTATCGCAAGGCGCTGGAATTGCTGCGAGTGGCGCATGAGTTCGAGCAGAACGCGCTGGCGGACAACGATGTGGTCTCGGGGCAGATCGATATCGGCTGTTTCGAAACCGTCGCGCCGTTGTACCTGCCGCGCCTGATCGCCGGGTTCAAGCAGCGCTGGCCGGGGGTGGAAATCCGTATTCGCGATGGCGAACAGCAGGAACTGGTGCAGGCGCTGACCGCCGGCAGTATCGATGTGGCGATGCTGTTCGAACACGATCTCGACACCACCATCGACACCACGCCGCTGATGCCGCCGCAGCAGCCTTACGCCTTGCTGCCGGCCGACCACCGTTTTGCGCAACAGGCTAAAGTCTCGCTGCACGATCTGGTGCTGGAGCCGATGATCCTGCTCGACGTGGTGCCCAGCCGCACCTACTTCGTGAGCATTTTCGAGGAGCGCGGACTGACCCCGCACATCGTCTTCAGCTCGCCGTCGATCGAGATGGTGCGCGGCATGGTCGGGCGCGGTTTCGGCTTTTCGATTCTGGTGACCCGACCGTTCGGCGAGTACACCTACGACGGGCAGAAAGTGGTGTGCGTGCCGCTGGCGGAAACCGTGACTGGGTCGGGCTTGTCGGCAGCTTGGTTGCGCCGGGTACAACTGACCAAACCGGTGCAGTTGTTCGTTGATCATTGCCGCGAGGAATTGGCCCGACTGCACGCCTGAAGGCAGGCAGTCAGGCCGAAAGGATCAGGCGCGAATCGCGGCCAACATCCGTTGCAGCATCGCATCACAGGCATCGAGTTGCACACGACTGACAAACTCGTCCGGTTTGTGCCCCTGATCCATGCTGCCGGGGCCGCAGACCACGGTGGGAATACCCGCCGCATCGAACAGCCCGCCCTCGGTGCCGAACGCCACGGTGCCGTATTCCCGTGAACCGCAAAACGCCGCAATTAGCTCCGCCGCCTGACTCTGCGCATCGGTAGCCAGGCCGGGATAAGCCGACAGCTCACTGAAACGAATCGCACTGTGCTCACTCACTGCCCGCATGCGCGGCAGCACTTGCTGCTCGGCGTAGGCCTGCAACTGCTGCGCGACCAGGGTTGGATCCTGCGAGGGCAGGGCGCGGATTTCGAAGTCGAAGCGGCAATCGGCAGGCACGATGTTCAAGGCCTTGCCGCCGCTGATCACCCCAGTCTGCACCGTGCTGTAGGGCGGATCGAAACGTGCGTCGTGATGCTCGGGTGCTTTCAGTTGCTGGCCGATGCGCCCAAGCTCACCGATCAGCTCGGCGGCGTACTCGATGGCGTTGACCCCCAGCGGGGCGTAGGCCGAATGACACGGATGGCCGTGCACGTCGCAGCGCATCGCCAGTTTGCCTTTATGGCCGAGCACCGGTTTCAACTCGGTCGGTTCACCGATGATGCACAGCAGCGGTTTGACCGGCCGCTGCTCCAGCTCGGCGAGCAACGAGCGCACCCCGAGGCAACCGACTTCTTCGTCGTAAGACAGGGCGATGTGCACCGGCATGCGCAGGTCTGCAGCGACCAACGCCGGCACCAGGGCCAACACGCAGGCGATGTAGCCCTTCATGTCGGCGGTGCCGCGCCCGAACAGCTTGCCGTCGTGTTCGCTGAGTTCGAACGGCGCAACAGTCCACGGCTGACCGTCGACCGGCACCACATCGGTGTGACCCGAGAGCACAATGCCCGATTGCCCGGCCGGGCCAATGGTGGCGAACAGATTGGCCTTGCTGCGCTCGGCGTTGTAGATCAGCTCGCACGGCACATCGAAGCCTGCGAGGTAATCACGCACGAACTCGATCAGCTGCAGGTTGGATTCGCGGCTGGTGGTGTCGAAGCCCACCAGCGTCCTGAGCAACCCGACGCTGTTCATCGATCATCACCGGCAACGCCATAACCCGGCGCCTTGGCCGGGTCGAGTGCGCGGTCGATGTAGTCCTGCAACTGCGGCTGATAGGCGTCCCAGAGTTTTTGCAACTGGCCGATCGGGTCTTCGTCGGCCCAATCGATGCGCAAATTGACGATCGGCCAGGTCTGTTCGCCGACCACCACCACGGCTGCCGAATGCACGGGGCCTGCTTCGCCACCAAGGGCCTGGCCAGCGTGCAGGGCTTTAAGCAGGCGATCGGCCAATTGGCCTTCGCCGTCTTCAAAGGCACTCACCATCGCTTCGATTACCGAGCGCCCGGCGAGCATGTTGCCGGCGGCCACGCATTGTTCGCCGCAGACTGCGTTGTGCACACCGAGGGTCTGCGCGCCGCTGAAATGCGCGGTCTGGCCGAAGTGGTTGATCGCGGTGATCTGTCGGTATTGGCTGTAGCCGTTGCGGGTCAGCACCTGGTCCAGCGCAGCGTCGGGCGCGTGGCCTTGCTCCATCAATGCAAGGACTTCCGGGCCGAGGGACGGCAGGGTGATGTTCTGGCTCGACACCGCGCCGACACCCGGCAACAGCCACGGGCAACGCGCGCCGACGGCGATGCTGGAGGAACTGATGGCGACACCGAACTGGCCGGTTTCGGGGCAACGGGCTGCGATTGAAAAGGTCATGGTCTAACTCCTTTCGAGGAATTTGTTGTCCTTGCGGGCCTCATCGCTGGCAAGCCAGCTCCCACAGTAATTGGGGTGATCACAAAATTTTTAGGCACCTCAAATACCTGTGGGAGCTGGCTTGCCAGCGATGGCCGCGACTCGGTCTGCCGACTTACTCGGGAATCACCGCCACCACATCAATCTCCATCAGCCACTGCGGCTGCCCCAGTGCCGACACCACCAGCCCGGTGGAAATCGGGAACACGCCTTTGAGCCACTTGCCGACTTCCTGATACACCGGCTCGCGGTAGCGCGGGTCGATCAGGTAGGTGGTGGTCTTGACGATGTGGCTCATGTCGCTGCCGGCTTCTTCCAGCAGTTGCTTGACGTTGCGCATCGCCTGTTCGGCCTGCGCGCGCGGATCACCGAGGCCCACCAGATTACCGTCGAAATCGGTGCCGACCTGACCTCGGACGTACACCGTGTTGCCGGCGCGCACGGCCTGGCACAGGTCGTTGTCCAGGGTCTGGTTCGGGTAGGTGTCCTTGGTGTTGAACATACGGATGCGGGTGTGGGTTGGCTTGCTCATGTACAGCTCCAGACTGAGTGTTCAGCGGCGCACAGGGCACCGCCGCGAAAGAGGGCAATCAAGCGTCGACGGTATCGGCGGCTTTGGTGCTGGCGGTCGAATGCAGGGCGGCTTCACGCTGCTCGGCATCCTTGTAATCAAGGTATTTACGCTGGGTGGCGATGTGGTCGGCCACGTGTTTGGCGTCATGCCACACGCCCCAGATGAACGACGAACCGCGCCGCGACTGCCATGGCAGCCCGAGGAAATACACCCCCGGCTCACTGGACACGCCGCGCTGGTGCTGCGGTTTGCCCTTGTCGTCAAACGCTGCGACCTGCAGCCAGGAATAGTCCACGGCGAACCCGGTGGCCCAGATGATCGAAGTGATCCCGGCCTTGGCCAGATCGAGATCGAGCAGCGGATTTTTCACGCACTCGGGATCCGCATAGGTTTCGCGTGCTTCGGGTTCTTCCGGCAGGTCGAGACCGTTGCGCTCGATGTAGGCATCGGCGGCATCCAGCAGCGCCAGATAGTTCTCGTCACCGCGCTTGAGGTTGTCGCGCAGGTCCTGCTTGAAGGTCACCACGCCGTTGCTGAACGACTCGGTGACGCCGACCAAGGTCATGCCGCGATGGGCCAGACCACGAAAATCGATGGTGCGCCCGCCATGCGCGCCGCTGACCGCGATGGTCACATGCTCGCGGCCGGGTTTCATCGCCGCCTGATCCCACTCGCCGAGCACCCCCAGCCACCAGCAGAAATCACGGTTGCGATAGGCACGCGGCGGACGGTCATGCGCACCTACCGACAGGTACACCTGCTTGCCGCAGCGCTGCAGTTCATCGGCGATCTGCACGCCTGACGAACCGGCGCCAACCACCAGCACTGCGCCTGCGGGCAGTTGCTGCGGATTGCGATAGTCGGCGGAGTGGATCTGCAACAGACGCGGGTCTTGCGGCGCAATCGGCGGGATCACCGGGCGCTGGAACGGGCCGGTCGCCGCGACCACGCGGCTGGCCTCGATCACGCCTTCGGAGGTCTCAATGGTGAAGCCCGGACGCCCGACATTGCGCACCACGCTTTTGACTTCAACGCCGGTGCGGATCGGCGCGTTGAACTTCTTCGCATAGGCTTCGAAGTAGTCCGCCACGCGCTCCTTATGGGCGAAACCGTCGGGATCGACATCATCGAATTCCAGCCCCGGGAAGCGGTCGTGCCACGCCGGACCGTTGGCTACCAACGAGTCCCAGCGCCCGGTGCGCCAGCGTTCGGCGATGCGGCTGCGCTCCAGCACCAGGTGCGGCACGCCGAGTTTGCTCAGGTGCTCGCTCATCGCCACACCGGCCTGTCCGGCCCCCACGACAAGCGTGTCTGTTTTTATTATTTCAGTGGTCATTTCTACATCCTTCCTGGCAAGGCAAGTGGATTCGGATCGCTTCAGGCTTGTCCGGTTTGCTTGCGGTCAGACTAGGCAGGAGGGGGGTATCGGTAAAATATTATTAAGCTGGGATGTGAATACAAATTGCTGAAGCAGAAAGGACAAAGCCGGTAAAACCGCGGCTTGCAGGGCGGGGGGAGAGTTGCCCCGGGCAGGAAAACCCGGGACAGAGTTGGAAAATATCGACTGCAGGGGCAGCAAGCGCTCAGTTCAAGTGACTGGGCGCGATGCCCAACAGCCCGGTCAGCGTGTTCATGATCGCCTGCTGCCGCACGCGATTGGTCTGGTGTTCGGCTTCGGCGGCGGCGACATCGGCGGCGCAATGCGGACAGATCACCTCGTGCGGATAGATGTACTGCAAGCAGCTGCGGCACAGGCTCAGTTGCGGGGCGATCCGGCCTTGTTCCGGCGATTGCTGGCCCTGATTGATCCACGCCAGTTTGATCACCTGACCGCTGTCGCTGACGCTGCTGACTTTTTCGCCGGTGTCGATGCGTTCGGTGATCAGATCGAAACGGCCCACGGCAAACGACTTCTGCGCCGCGTCCTCGACCTTGACGATGCGCTCGCGCAGCCCGCGCTTGTGCAACTCCAGGGTGCGGTAATGGCAGTAAGGGTTGTTGCCGGGTTTGCCGAGCAGTGAGTGCGAAGTCCAGGTGCAGCCGCCGCGACAGACATCGTTGTAGTAACAGCCCCGGCAGTAACCCCACATGTCATCCACCGAGCGCAGGCGACCGAAATGCATACCTTCGCTGTAGTGCCAGATGTCGTGCAGGCTCATGTTGCGCACGTTGCCCCCGGAGAAACCGACGGTCGCCAATGACGGGCAGCCCTTGACCGTGCCGTCGGCCTCCAGCGCCAGAACAGTCTGGCCGGCGGCGCAACCGGTCCAGTGCACGCGTTCGTCACCGAAGCCGCGCCATAAATGTTCATACGGGCCGTAATAGCCGATGTTGTTGCCGACGTTCATCAGCAGGCCACGGTCGACGCCTTCGCGGTACAGCCGCGCGAGCAGCGGCATCACGTCCAGCAGTTGATAGGGTTGCAGCAACAGTTCCGGATGGTCCACCGCGTTGCCCATGGCGACGGTGATCTGGATCTGCCAGTGGGTGGCGCCGAGTTCGATGATCGTGTCCATCAGCGCCGGCAAGTCGGACAGGGTGGCCGCGCCGATCTGGGTGTTGACGCTCACCGCCAGCCCCGCAGCCTTGGCCCGGCGCAAGGTGTCCACGGCCTTGTCGAACGAGCCGGGGACGTTGCGCACCGCGTCATGCAGCGGCGCGAGACCATCGAGGGAAATGCCCACGCCGTCTAGCCCGGCATCGACCGCTGCCTGCATTTTCGCCGGCGTCAGGTTGCGCCCGCCGGTCTGGATTGCGCAGTACATGCCGTGGTCGTGAATGGCCTTGATCAGTTGTGTCCAGTCCTTGCGCAGATAGGCTTCGCCGCCGATCAGGGTGATCTCGCGGGTGCCAAGCGCGGCCAGCGAATCGATGACGTCGAGGCATTCGCGGGTGTTGAGTTCGTCAGGCCGGCGATGCCCTGCGCGGGAGCCGCAATGCAGGCATTTCAAGTCGCAGGCCAGGGTGATCTCCCAGACCACATGCACTGGCACGTAGCGTTTGAGATCGGTGTCGCTGAGGTAACGGGCAGGGCGCACGTCTGACATGGGAAATCCTTGCGCACAATCCGGTGCGCGCGACGAAGGGATTGACCGCAGTTGAACAAGCCCCGGGCGAGATCCTTTGCAATCGCGCCCGGGGTCTGTCGGTTAGCGCGTTTCCAGACGCGCAATTTCCGCCTTCAGATGCTCAAGGGCACTGCGCAAGGCGCCCTCGTGCGCCACCTGTTGCTCGGCCTGTTGCACCACGGTTTTGAGTTGCGCCAGATTGCCGCCGGTCTGCGCCTGCTGCACGGCCACGGCGTACAGTGGCTGCGGATGCGGCGTGGGATGCGGTTGCTCGCTGGGTGCCTGATGCACTGCGACGTGCTTGACGTCGTGCCACTGACCCTGTTCTTCGTAGCGATAATCGACAAAACCGCTGGCCCAGTCGCCGCCCAGAATGCCTCTGAGGTGGAAGGTCTGCGCGATCTGGCTGAGCGGGCCGCTCGGACCACCGTCGAGGGTGAGAATGATGTGGTTCTCGACGTTTGCAGTCAGTTTGGTTTCGGAAAAACTGCCCCAGACCTGAGTCCGGAAATTGACCGTCGGCCAGGTGGCCTGAAACACGCTGGCAATCCCGCTGACACGTTTGTTCACGGTATCGACCAGCAGATCAAGGTTCAGAACCGGTGCGCCGGGCAATGCATTGCTGATGCTGAGACGGGTGTGAAAAAGTCCAATCGACATGGTGCTACTCCCTAAGTGAATGGCGGATCAAGTGGCCTGGCTCAGTGGCTCTGCAGCCGGCTGACTTCTTTCTTCGCGGTGTCCAGTGCGTCGCGCAATTTCGGCAGTTGCTCCAGCTGCTGTTCGGCGAGTCGGGCCAGGTTCTTCATCTGCGCCAGATCACCGCTGGCGATGGCGCTCTGGATCGGCGCGGCATACAGCGGCAGGATCGGTGGATGCGGGTTGATCACCGGGCCGGGATTGAACGGTGAAGGTATCGACTCCACCAGATGCGCCGGGGCGTTGTTGACCTCATGCCAGCGTTGACCATCGAAGTAGCGATAGTTGGCGACACCTTCACGCCAGTCGGTGCCCACCACCAGACGCACATCGAAATTGATGATGGAGTTGGCGCCTGGGCCGCCGTGATTGCCTTGGGCGGTCACGAGGATTTTGCTGACGCCGGGGGACATCACGGTGAGGTAGGTGTACTCGCCCCAGACGTCGGAATGCACGTCGAGTGGCGGATTGGTCGCCTGGGTGATCGCCGCGGTGCCGTTGACTTTCGTATTGGGCGTCGAGACCAGCAGGTGCAGGGCCAGCGACTGCGCGCCGGGTGCGCCGGTGCCGATGCGATAGCTCACCGGGAACAGGCCGACATTTTCAGTAGAACCGGACATGTTGTTTGCCTCCGTTGCAATGTGATTGATGGCTTCAGGACTTTTCGTGCCTGGAAACTTCCCTGGCCAGTTTTTCGTACGCGTCTTTCAGGTCTTGCGCTTCAGGCTTGCTGGTGTCGCGCTGCTGCAACAACGTTTTCATGTGCTGCACATCGCCTTGCTTGATCGCACTTTGAATGGCGACCCCGTAAGGCGGGATGCTGGCCGTTGAACGGGACATAGCGAGGTTCCTCATCGGTGCTGCAAAACCGCCCCTCGCGGACAAGGGGCGCCGTACCTGACAGCCAGGCAGCCGCGACCAGCAAGAGCAGCGGCAGGCGCTGTTCTCCACGAGTGGGTTACCTGATCTGTCGGGATCTGATCGAGTGCGGGTTTCAGTGCGCGCAGTGCAGGCGTCAATACGCCCGAGCCGGCGCCAGCGTTCTCAGCCGAATCCGCCGGGCGGGATGTCGGGAGCGTCGCGCGTGGCCTGCCTGAGTGGCAGATGCAGAGAATTGACCGATACGTTGTTCATCTTTCTGTCCTTGATAGAACACAACGAAACGCAGGGATCAGTAGCGCGCTCGGCAAGAGCGCAGGAGAACCGCAAGCACAAAAACCATCCCTGATTGCTTTTCCGGTGCCGCTACGGGCGAGTGCCGATTCGACATTCGCTGGATGGCTGGCATATCGCCAGCGATGCAACCCTAGATGCGAATTTGCGGCCTTGCCAGAGAAAGCGCCGAACGGTCGTGGGCGAGAGATTGACGGCTCGCAGGAGGTATCCGCTCAAGGGCGGCAAACCGTTGAGCGGACGAGGGTATTTCCAGGGGGAGAAAGGGCCAAGGCCAGCGCAGAGCCGGATGGATTGATTGGCAATAAGCAATCCGTCCGCCCGGTATATCTCGTCAGCGCTGCCCTGTGGCTGGCGAGTCAATTGCCGTCGGCAACCTTGCGTTCGATCGCATCGGTCTTGCGCTTGAGTTCCTCGGCCTCCTGTTCTTTGGTGCGGATCGAGGTCGGCGTCAGCACCTCGTCCACAACCTTGGTATCGTCGTCGCTGTCCTGCAGATCGCGGCGAACCACATTCACCGGTTTGCCCGCAGCGTCGAGCGGAGGCGCGTTATGAGGGGTTGCAGGCTTGCGGTCGTCAGTGTTTTTCATTTTCATACCTCCATTGGCTTACAACGTTGGATACGACGACATGACACGAGTTCGAGAAATTTCATCGGTGATTGGCGTGTTAGTCGGTGCCGGTTTGTGGCTGGCCGCCGATTCGGCCCTCGCCGCCAGTTTCGACTGCGCCAAGGCGCGGACGCCAGACGAGAAAGCCGTTTGCGCCAACCGCACGCTGAACGACTTGGACGTGACCATGGGCGAGCTGTTCAGCCTCGACAAACGCCTGCTGCCGATGGGCGGGCGCGACGCGCTGATCAGCGAACAGCAGGCTTTCCTGAAAAGCCGCAAGGCTTGTGGCGCCAAGGTCGGTTGCTTGACTGAGCTGTACCGGAAGCGGGTTGACGCGCTGCGCAACATCATCGAGACGCGGGTGATGACGCAGGGGCCGTTTTGACCCGCTGCGTTTGTCTGGTCAGGGCATGCCGTCAGAGCAGACTCCACGACACCCCGACATAAACCCCCAACCCTTCACCCGGCGTAGACCGCGCCGCATCCTGGCCCTTGTCGTCATACCCCGGCGTGACCGTTGCGGCGTAGCGCTTGTTGGTCAGGTTGCGCAGGTCGAGCCAGGTCTGCCAGTCGTTTTTCGGCGCGTTGTAGCCGACGGTGGCGCCGAACAGTGCGTAGGGATCGGCGTAGTAGCTGTTGGCGTAATCCACGGCGACTTTGGACACCAGTTGCGTGTTGACCGCCGCGAAGAAGCCTTGTGGCCAATCGTGGCGCAGTTCACCCTGGTAGTAGTGCATCGGCAGGCCCGGCAGGCGGTTGTCGCCGAAGCGCTGATCGTTCCGGTAGTGGAAATCGCTGAAGGTGTAGGCCTGGCGCAGGCTCAATTTACGTCCGTCTTCGGCTGACCACAGCGTACTCTGCAGACTGGCTTCCACGCCTTGGTGCACGGTGGGGCTGGCGTTGAGTTCGTACGGGGTGATGGCGTTGGCATCTGGCAGTACCGACAGCAACTCGTGGCGCACCTGGGCGTAGTACCACGCCAGGCTCCACTGGCCGAGCGCGCTGTCGCCGCGACCGCCGAGTTCGAGGGTGGTCGCGGTCTGGTTCTGCAGTTTGATCGGGTCGCTCTGGGTGCCGGTCGCCGCGCCGTTGCCGGCCGGGAAGCGGATGTTCGAGCTGTAGATCAGCGACCACGGGTGCGGTGCCTCGACCGAACGGCTGAGGTTGCCGAACAGTTGCAGGTCCGGCGTGACCTGATAGCGCAGGCCCAGACGCGGCGCGTAGTCCCAGTCGCCCAGGCTGGTCTTGCCGCCGCCCTGCGGGTAGGTGACGGCACTTTCGCGGCGGGTGTAGATGGCGGCGAGGCCGGTGGTCAGCCACAAGTCGTCGGCTATTTCCAGGTCGTTGCCCACGTGCAGAACGGTGTCCGAACCCTGATAGGTGAAGTTGCGCATGCGCGTGCCCGGCGCATAACCGGCGGTGTTGCCGCTGGGGATACGGACGAATTCACTGGCGCCGTCATTGGGCAAGTGTTTGGTGGTGCGCAGGCCCACGGTGCTGCGGCTTTCCATGCCGAACAGGGTGTCGCGGCGCTTGTAATCGAACGTGCCGCTGACGTCGGTGTAGGCCACCTTCAGACGGTTCGGGCCTTCGCGCAGGTCCATCGGGTAGTCGTGATAGACCAGGCCGGTCTGAATGCTCGAATCGTCGTCGATGTAGTAGGTGGTCTTGTTGCCGATGAAGGTGCTGCCCGGTTGTATGCGGCTGTCATCGCGCGACACGTAGGCCGGGTTGGCCGCCCGTGGGTCGTGCTCGATCGAGTGTTTGGTTACGCGGCCGGCGAGGTCGTTGTCGGTCTCGCGATAGCGGATATAGAAGCGGGTTTCCAGGTTCGGATTGAAGCGATAGCCGAAGTTGGCGATCACGCCTTTGCTCTCGCTGGCGGTGTGATCCTGATAGCCGTCGGCGTTCGAGTCGGTCAGCGACACGTAGTAATCGAAGTCGCCCAGCACCTGCCCGGAACTCACCTGACGCTGCTGATAACCGTGGCTGCCGGTGGCGTAGCGCACTTGCAGTTTCGGCGCGTCGTAGCCGGTGTGGCTGAAGTAATCGACGGCGCCACCCAGCGCCAGCGCACCACGATCAAAACCGTTGGCGCCGCGCAGCACTTCCACATGGTCGAGCCACAGCGGTTCGAGCAATTCGTAGGGCGTGCCGCCGGGGCCGGTCAGCGGCAGACCGTCGAGCATCGTGTACAACCCCGAGGCATGCGCGCCCGGTGCGCGGTTGACCCCCGAACCACGGATCGAGATTTTTACCCCTTCATTACCCGCCGACTGCGCGTAGACCCCCGGCTGATACGCCAGCACATCCTGATTGCTCGCCACACGGCCCTGCAACGGCTGGCGCATGTCGACCAGGTTGCTGCCGCCGGGCACCTGCGCCAGACGCGATTGGGCCTCGGCCACAGAGGCGTCGGCGCCACTTTGTTCTTCAGCCGAAATCAGCACCTGTCCCAGCTCCATGCTTTTGGGTTCCTCGGCCATGACCGGGCAGGCGAGGGCCAGGCCCAGCAGGGCAGAGGGCAGGGATTTGGGCGACGGCATCGAAGAAACTCCAGGCAGACAGGAACGGGCAATGAACAGTGCGACGCAAGAAGGAACGATGGAAACACATGGCAATTTTGCTTTTTTGCCGGGAATCGGGGATGGAAGCGGTGGCGGTTAATTCAGGAGGCGGCATTCATGGCCGCAAACGCAGACGACTGGCCGCTTTCGATCGCGGCCAGTCGTCCGGCATATATCAGGATCAAGCAATCTTCAACGCCATGAGAATGTCCAGCGGTGTCTGGGCAAATGCCCGGGCCTGTTCGGTCATCTCGGCAAGATTTTCTTCGGCGGTGAGTAGCGGCTGGTCACCCTTGTGCAGCACTTCGCCCTGATCACCGATGACGGCCCACGCCAACTGCGCCCAGTCTTGCGGGTCGGTCATGCCTTGCTTGATCGAAATCAGGAACAGCTGCTGTACGCGGCTGATCGGCACGCCACCGCCGGTGACCGGGCTGGCCAGTACCTGAATGTTGCTGTTGAACAGTGCGCGCTTGCACAGTTGCAGGTTGAGGGTGTCGCAACGTTCCTGCACCTGCCTTTCGGCGGATTCACTCTGGCACGGGGCGGCGACGCCCATGCCGATCAGCACGGTGACAGCCTGCACCAGGTCGTCATAAGCAACGGCGCCGACGGCCATCGACAATTGCTGCAAGGTTTTCGGAGTGTAGGCATTGGCGGCGAGCGCTGCGAGTACCGGGCGGTAAATCTCCGCCTGCAGCGAAGCGGCGCCTGCAGGACCTGTGACTGTGTCGGGAATGCTTTCAATGGCTTGCAACAGGACAAAACGGCTTCTCAGCAGGCCATCGCGCTGCTCGGCGGCAGACAGCCGATTGGCGCCGCGTACGTACAGATCCCGGCGGAAGTTCTGATTGATGAAATAGTCGCGCGCCTGTTCGCGCATGATCGGGTGCTCGATACCTTGCAGAAAGTCCATGCCTTCTGCACTGAGGTTCAGCGCCGCCACGGTGTCCAGCGGTACGGCCGTGGTGGCAAAGTCGAGTTTGGCTGCGGTCATGGCATCGACCACGTCGATGAAATACATGCAGTCCCAGTTGCGATTGAAATACTCGTGGGCCACGTACTGACGGTTCTGGCCTTTGATGCTCTGCAACTGGGCACCCAGGGCCGGCGCCGCTCTGGCGTACTTCGGATTGGCCGCCAACAGCGTTTCGGAAAACTCTATCGCGGCATCGATGCGTTTGACCGGGCTGGTCGAGGCCTGGCTGGCAAAGCGGTTGTGCAGGCTGAATAGATTGCGCAGTGGCGCCGAAGGCGACCAGCCCGGGAAGCAGTTGTAGCTCACGTACAACATGCCGCCGGGCTTGAGGTGGCGGCGGGCGAACTCGACGATCAGTTGCTGGTTGTCGCGGCTGACCCAGGACCAGATGCCATGCAGGCTGATGCTGTCGAAGGCCGGCAGATCATCGCGGGCCAGCAGTTGCTCGAAGCTGTCGTCATACAGGCGGGCCTGGCTGTTCCAGTCGTTCGCCAGCGCCATGGCATGCGCGGCCTGGGACGGCGTGAAGTCGGTGCCGACGTAGTTGCCCGGGTTGGCGGCGGCGTGGATGTTGATCGAGACACCCTGGCCAAAGCCGAGTTCGCAGTGGTAGCCACCAGCGCTTTCGAGGGTGGTAAAACCGCGCAACAACAAACAAAAACGCTGGAACACCGGGTTGATTTCCCGGCTGTACGAATAGGTGTAACCCTCATCGGTGAAATACCCTTCGTTCCAGGCATTGCTCATGGGTGCATCCTTAAATTCGCGAGTGAGAGTCGCTCTTATAAGGGGTTGGCATTGCGCACCACAAGCGGAAAAACATGTAAGTGAATCTTACGATTGCAGAGGTACGTAGACGTCTGTCTGCCACTGATCCTGTGGGGTCTCGGGATAGACGCTCAGGTAATGGAAAAACAGCGGATGATCACGTAATTCCTCACCGCTGGCCGGCAGCCAGTCGCGGTAGACGGGATAGATGGTTTCGCCAATGTGATCCGGTGAACCCACATGCCGCACCACCACGCAACGCCCCCCGGGAATCACCAGTTCCCCCACGCCGAACGTATTGGGTGCCACCGGCTCATCAATCTCGCCACAGATGGCGAAGCGAAAATCCGCCGCCGCTGTGGTGTCGGGGTTGTTGTAGGGAATGCCGAAGGTGCGGCTCGAGGCCACGGGCGACTGCCCGCTATGCATGCGCCAGGCAATGAATGTCTGCACGCTTTGTTGAACCTGCGCCGGCGCGCCGCAGTGCTCAAGCGCGGCGACCCGTACGCTGGGGAAATCGACGATTCTGGTTTGCATGATGACGCTCCTGGAAAAGTGAGGGATGGCGAATACCGCATTCCAGATCTGCCAGTTCGGTTGCTTCCTGAAGGCGCTCGGCGTCATGCCGAAGTCGCGCCGAAATGCGCGGCTGAAGGCTTCCGGGCTCTCGAAACCGGCGTCGGACGCGGCGTCCAGTATCGAGTGATCTGGCTGCGCGGCCAGCCGATGGGCTGCCTTGCGCAAGCGCATCAATTGCACGTAGCGCGACACCGGCACGCCCACGAACGCGCTGAATTGCCGATGGAAGTGAAACGCCGAAAAGTTCGCTACCTGACTCAACGTGTTCACTGACAGGTCGCCTTCGAGATGGGCGTCGATGTAGGCGAGTACGGCGTTGAAACGTCGGGTGTAGGCGAAGTGGGTCGGCAGTTCGGACACTGGGTAAAGACTCCTGGAAGTGCGGTCTGCTATAGCCTCGACGATTTCGGGGCAGGTGCGCCTAGCCGGGTTTGCTCAAGTGTCGCACCTGTAGGAGCTGCCGCAGGCTGCGATCTTTTGACTTTGACCCTCAAAAGCAGAATCAAAAGATCGCAGCCTGCGGCAGCTCCTACAGGGGAGGGGGAGTCAGCGGCCGTGGGCTGCATCCGCCAGTTGGTGGGTGTCGACGCGTACGAACACTGAATCGCCAATTGCCGTCAGCACATCCCCGGCGTACACCTCGCAGATCACCCGCGTCTTGCGCCCGACCTCGCCCGCGACCCTGGCGCGCAAGGTCAGGGTGACGCCCATCGGCGTGGGTTTGATGAACTTGAGGCCGAGGTTGCCGGTGACGCAGTCTATGCGCGGCAGGCTGCTTGGTTCGCGTTGTTCGTGGCGATAGTGGTAAGCCATCGCGGTCCAGTTTGAATGGCAGTCGACCAGCATCGCCAGCAAACCGCCGTACACCAGATCCGGCCAGCCACAGTATTTGTCGTCTGGCAGGTGTTCGGCCATCACATGCACGCCGTCCTCGTGCCAGACACTTTTGACGTGCAGCCCATGTGGGTTGCGGCCGCCACAGCCGTAGCAGACGCCCTCGGGGGCGGCGAGGTCTTGCAGGGGAGTTTCGGAACGGCTCATGGGTCTGATCATCCTGAAGTGGTGAGCCCGGTCAGGCGCAGGCGATTGCGGCCGCCGCGCTTGGATTCGTAGAGTGCGGCATCGCCTTGTTCGATCAGCGCCGCCAGACTGGCCGGCGGCTTGTTGAACAGGGTGGCGCCGATGCTCAGCGTCACCGGCTCGGCAGTGGGAAATGTCTGGAGCGCAATGCGCTGAAACTGATCGCGCAGGGTGTCGCCCAGTCTGACGATCTGTTCACTGGGCGCGTTGCTCAGCAGAATGACAAATTCGTCACCGCCCAGACGCGCGGCCAGCCCACCCTCGGGAGATTCGGCGCGGATCATCTCGCTCAACGCCACCAGCAAACGGTCGCCGGCCGTGTGGCCGTAGTGGTCGTTGACCAGTTTGAAATTGTCGATATCGATCAGCAGCAGCGCGCCGGGTTGCTCTGCACAGACCTCCCGCAGCAGGCGCGGGGCGCGCACTTCAAGGGCGCGGCGGTTGAAGAGGGCGGTCAGCGGGTCTCGGGCGGCCAGTCGGGCGATCTGCTCTTCGCGCCGATAGCGTTCGGTGCCGGTCATCGACAGCGCGATCAGCATGATCGCCATCGCACCCTCGACCAGCGAGATCTGGATGATTTCGCCACGGAACGCGGCCAGGTCGATCAGTGTGCCCGGGATCATCACCGTCATGGCTTTGGCCACATAGAAAATGCCGTGGCCCAACAGCACGTAGCGCAGTTGCACGGCGCCGACGCTCAGCGACTTGCCGTGTGGGCGCAACAGCAGACTGGCCTTGAGCGTCGAGGCGGCCACCAGCAGCGAGTTGGCGGCTAGCATGACTTTCGACCACAGCGGCCCGTCCGGCAATAACAGCATGACCAGCCAACTGACGAAGATCAGATACCAGGCCGGGGACAGGCGGATCTGCGTAAAGCGCGCCACCCCCAGCAGAAACAGGAAGTGCGCGGTCACCAGCAAGCCGTTGGCGAACCAGATGCCGATCAGCAGAAAACCGTTGCTGCGCAGCAAGGCCAGGGTGGAGCCGATGGTGATCGTGGCGAAACCGGCGCTCCAGAACAGCAGCGAAGGCTCACGAATGCTGCGCCACTCGACCGCCAGGTACAGCGCGGCAGCAGCTGCGAGAGCGATCGAGATGGTCAGCATCGTTGGTGGGTCGAGCGGCATTTCTTGGGGAGCCTGTCTGAAGGTCGGTTAGACGGGCGATTGTAAGCGTTTGGGGGCGTTTTGGCAGGAGGTGCGGCATCTGCGCAGGCAGACGCCGCACGCAATCGTCACTGGCTGGCGTCCAGCACCACGCGGTAGCGCGCCTTGCCGCTACGCAGATGGTCGACCGCCTCGTTGACCTTGCTCATGGGAAACATCTCGACCTGCGGCAGAATCTGATGCCGGGCGCAGAATTCGAGCATGGTCGCCATGGTGGCGGGCGAGCCGACCGGGGAGGCGGACAGGGATTTCTGCTGCGGGATCAGATCGAACACATGCACCGGAATCGCGCTGGGCACGATGCCGACGAAATGCAGCCGGCCATTGCCGCGCAGGGTGGCGAGCATCGCTGTCCAGTCGAGATCGGCGTTGGCGCTGATCAGCAAAAAGTCCAGGGTGCCGGCAATCGCTTTCAGCGCACTGCTGTCGGTCGAGGCCACGACGTTGTGCGCACCCAGACGCCTGGCTTCGTCCTGCTTGTTCAGTGAAGAAGTAAACGCGGTGACTTCACAACCCCACGCATTGAGAAAGCGCAGCGCCAGATGACCGAGGCCGCCGATGCCGACAACGCCGACGCGGTCGGTGGGTTTGACGCCAAACTGCAGCAGCGGGTTGAACACGGTGGAACCGGCGCAGAACAGCGGGCCGACCATCGTCGGATCAAGATTGGCGGGCACCGCAATCGCCCACGCCCAGTGCGAACGCACCCGATCGGCGAAACCGCCGTTGCTGCCGATGATGGTCGGTTGCGCAGTGCCGCACAGTTGTTGCGAGCCGCTGATGCAGGACGAACAGTGCATGCAACTGCCCTTGTACCAGCCGATGCCGACGCGCTGGCCGAGTTCGAGGCCGCGCACCTGCGGGCCCATGCGCACGATTTTGCCAACCACCTCGTGGCCCGGCACGAACGGGTAGCGGCTGATGCCCCAATCGTTATCGATCAGCGACTGATCGGAGTGGCATACACCGCAGTATTCCACGGCGACCTCAACGTCCTCTTCGCCCAAGGGGCCGGGATCGTAGCTATAGCGCTCCAACGGGGCGCCGGCGGCGGTGGCGGCCCAGCCGTTGAAAGTTGCGGGTTCGCTGTTGCTCATGGGGACACCTCCGGTTCGACTGACGGGACATTGGCAGCCCGGCAAGTCTAGTCGGTCATGTCGCGGGCGCGAGCCAGGTGTCGACGACCCGCCGATCCAGTTCTTCCCAATAAGCCATGCCCAGCACCCGGGTGGTGTTCAACCCGCGCAGATAACCGCGCAACTGGTTGGCGGTATCGCGTTTGAGCTGCGCGTCAGTGATGTCCTTGTCCAGCAACACGTTTTCGTACTGCACCAGGTATTCTGCTACCCGCTCGCGAAAGTCCTGCAAAACCGCGTCGCGGATCAGGTCAAAGGTTCTCAAATCGGCTTCCTCACTGTTGTTTTAGTCATTAGGGATGAGCGTGCATCAAACTTTATCGTCGGTAACTATCGCTAGAAGTAATAGTGACCATCACGAAACGCAAGTTCAGCTTTGCAGGCAATAGGCGGAAAATTGCCTTCATTGAACACCCAGCTCAAGGAAATTGCGCGATGAAGACACTGACCCGACTGGCGCTGACCGCTCTGCTGATGAGCGGCATGGTAGCCACGGCACCGTCTTACGCCGAAGACGCTTGTGCCTGTCATCTTCAGCCCATCGCCGGCAGCAGCGCGACTTTGCAGCATTCGCAGAGCGTGGGTGTGTTGTACAGCGAAGACACCCGGGAAAACCTGCAATACCTGACGCGTTACCACGATATGGCGCTGCACGGGGCCAAGGATGCACTGGATTCGCGAATCCGTGCCGCGTTTGTCAGCAGCTCCGACCCGGAACTGGCGATCGACTGGTTGCTCAGCTCGTTGCAGCGTCAGTTCGTGTCGGTGACCGTTTACGACAACCTCGATACGCTGATTCTGGCGCATCCGGACATCGTGGTGAAACTGGATACCTTCAACCGCCTGCTGACCCAACAGAACAGCCTGTACGAAGCGCACTTCATTGCGCGTTTCTACGATGCCGACCTGCAGTACATCGGCAAGGCCGAGGGCTCGGTGGAGAAACAGATTCCGTCGGTCTGGGTACACGACAAAGCGGCGCACGAGATTGCCGCGCAGATCGAGCAACAACGTGACCTGCAACTCAATGCCTTGAAGCAGTTCGATGCCTCGCTCAAGGCACTGGTGGCTTCCAGCTGAACACTCAAAACCAAAAGGGCAGCGGCGGCGCCGTGACGCTGAATCGCTGCCAGTTGAACCGAACCTTTATTTTCAGGATTACCCCGATGCGTGCTTTGTTTGCCCCGACCCTGGCCGTTGCTTCCTTGCTGCTCGCCGGTTGCGCCTCCGCACCGAACGACCCGACGCTGACCTTGCACACCAGCAAGACCCCGGCGCAATACGCCGATTGCGTGGTGCCGAAGCTGCAGAAGAGCGCGCTGAACCCGACCGTCTCGCAAACCCAGCGCAGCTACCGGATTGTGGTGCCGAGCAAGGTGTCGGCCGACAACGTACTCGAGGCCTACAAGGCCGGCAACGGCGGCAAGGTGTTCATCTACGAGCGCCACTTGCTGGCCTCGAACTTCCTGCCTTCAAGCTTTGAACGCGCTGCCCAGGACTGCATCTGACCCGGCTGCGCAAACGGTTCTGACCGAGCTCCTTTGGTTGGCCGCAACCAACCAGTCCTTTGCCCCGCACCTCATTCGGTTGCGGGGCTTTTTTTCGCCGGAGTTTTTGCGCTTCAGGCGACGTCGATCACCACCTTGCCAATCGCCGTGCCTTGTTGCACCGCGTCATGCGCCTGGCGCGCCTGGCTGAGATTGAAGCGATCGGCATGCATCAACGGCTTGACCTTGCCTTCTTCGATCAGCCGCGTGGCGTAACCGAGGATTTCCGCGTGGTGCTTGCGCCCGACACCGGTGAGCATCGGCAGCAGGACGAAAATCCCCGACAGCGTGGCACTGCGCAGCGACCCGGTGGCCAGGTTGTGGGTGCCGAACGCCGCGCAACTGGTGACGTGGCCGTAGAGCCGGATCGCCGCGAACGAGTCATCCAGACTCTGGCCGCCGACGGTGTCGTAGATCACGTCAAAACCCTTGCCGTCGGTGAACTGATTCACGTACTGCTCCACCGGCACGCTCTGGTAGTCGATGGCCGTGGCGCCGTAGCCCTCGACAATCGAACGTTTGCCCGGCGAGACCGTGGCGAACACTTCAGCGCCCAGCGCGGCGGCAATTTGCACCGCCATGTGGCCGACACCGCCCGCGCCGCCGTGCACCAGCACCTTCTGACCGGCCTTGACATGCGCGCGGTCGACCAGACCTTCCCACGCGGTGAGGAACACCAGTGGCACCGCAGCGGCCTCACGGAAGTCGAGATTTTTCGGCTTGCGTGCCACCAGATCCGCATCCACCGCCAGGTACTCGGCCAGCGAACCGGGCAAGCCGCGCACGCCACCGACCATGCCGAACACCTCATCGCCCACCGCCAGATGGGTAACGTCGGCGCCGACCGCTTCGATCACCCCGGCCATGTCAGTACCGAGAATCGCCGGCAGTTCCGGCATCGCGTACGGCGCGTTGCCGGTGCGGATCTTGTAGTCGATGGGGTTTACGCCACTGGCGATGATGCGCACCAAAACCTGGTTAGCCTGCGGCACCGGGCGCTCGATCTGCGCTTCGCGAAAGCTGTTTTCAGCATAGTCATCAAGGATCAACGCGCGGATGGTGGATTGGCTCATTACGACGCCTCGCTGTCATTTCAGGGAAAGGGGCCATGGTGAAACCTGGCGGGAGGTTTGTCGACCGGATACGGTTCGCCGTTACCCAGCGTAGTCGCTGACTCACATTGAAGGTTGATTCAGCGTCATTACGTAGGCGCTGAACATGTCCGCCAGCCGATCGGCGAAGGCCGTGATCTCCAGGTCGCTGCGCGCAGTGCCGGAAAAGTCTTTGCCCACCGAACTGAGCGTGGTCAGGATCAGATCGCAGGCCGCGACGCGGGTTGGCTCATCGGATTCCGGCAGCAAATGCAGGATGAACGTGGCGAAGATCTGCCGTCCTGCAGCATGCACCTCGTGGGCCTCGGGCGCATCGCGATACAGCGGCGCCGCGTCGTTCAGTGCACCACGCATCTGCGCTTCCTCGCACTCCGAGCGGATGAACGCCTGCACCAGCGTGCGCAGGCGTGTCAGTGGCGGATGCTCGGGATTTTCCAGAATTCGCTGCAGCATCTGCGTGGTGTGCAGCCACTCATCGCTCTGAAGGCGGAACAGGATCGCCGCCTTGTTGGGGAAGTACTGGTACAGCGAGCCGATGCTCACGCCAGCCTTTTCCGCGACCCGTGCGGTGGTGAATCGGGTCGCGCCATGTTCGGTCAAAACCTGAATAGCCGCCTGCAGAATCGCCGCGACCAAGTCAGCCGAGCGTGCCTGCTGCGGCTGTTTACGCGAGGAAATACGGGCGGTCTGACGATTGCTCATGGGCGGCTCGGGCCTCGGGGGAAACGCGAATAGCGGATCGAGTGAATCACTCGCATCATTTAAATGCGACGAATCACTCGCATCTTAATCCCCCATTGACGGAAAGCAATCATGACCACCCTGACTTCTGAACCATTGGCCAGCCTGATCGAACGCCTCTACGGCCAGGCCAGCGCCGCCACCAGCCCGGTGCTGGAAACGGTGTCGGGCGCGGAGCGCGAGCGCCTGATGCACAGCAAGACCGAGTACCTGCAACTCTACGCCATGCTCAAGGACCTGTGGCTGCCGGTCTCGCGCGACACCGGCAAACTGCTGTACATGCTGGCGCGCAATACCAGGGCCAAAGCGATTGTCGAGTTCGGCACCTCGTTCGGCCTGTCCACCCTGCACCTGGCGGCGGCACTGCGCGACAACGGTGGCGGCGTACTGATCGGCAGCGAATTCGAACCGTCGAAAATCGCCCTGGCCCGCCATCACTTCATCGAGGGCGGCGTCAGTGACCTGGTGGAAATCCGCGAAGGCGATGCGCTCGTCACGCTCGCCAGCAACCTGCCGCCGTCAGTCGACTTGCTCCTGCTCGATGGGGCCAAGGCGTTGTACGGCGACGTGTTGAGCCTAGTGGAAAAACACCTGAAGCCGGGCGCGCTGGTGGTGGCGGACAACACCAACTATTGCCCGGAATATCTGGCCCATGTGCGTGCGCCACACAACGGTTACCTGTCGGTGCCATTTGCGGATGACATCGAGTTGTCGATGCGGCTGGGGGATTACGCGTAAGCCGCGAAAGGCCTTGCAGATCGCTATTGTTCCAGCCAGTCAGGCTACCTGCGCCTTGGCGCTGGCAATCGAAAACGCCTTCGGCAGGTGGGCGCCATTCTTCGCGGCCAGAATCTCGGCCATCACGCTGACCGCGATCTCCGCCGGTGTCTTGCTGCCAATGTAGATGCCGATCGGCCCGTGCAGGCGCTCGAGTGACGCCTGGGTCTCACCAAAATGCTCGATCAGACGTTCGCGACGCAATTGGCTATTGCGCCGCGAACCGATGGCGCCGATGTAAAACGCCGGGCTGTGAAGAGCTTCGAGCAGCGCCAGATCGTCGAGTCGCGGATCATGACTCAAGGCGACGATGCAGGTGCGCAGATCGACCGCGAAGTCGCGGACCACGTCATCCGGCATGCCGGTGATCCGCTCCACACCGTTCACCGCCCAGGTTTCGATGTATTCGGCACGTGGGTCGCACACCGCGACCTTGAAGCCGTTGAACAGCGCCATGGTCGCCAGATACTCGGCCAGCGCACCGGCACCGATCATCAGCAGCCGATACCCCGGCCCGAGGGTATTGAACATCCGTTGGCCGTCGAAACTGAATTGCTCAGGAGTTGCCGTGGTTTCCAGTGTGACGCGACCGTTATCCAGTGCCAGGCAGCGGCGCACCAGCTGCCCGGCATCCAGTTGCACAAGCAGTTCGTCCAGCACCTGCCACGACGGGTTGAACTCGAGAATCAGCTCAAGCGTGCCGCCACAGGGCAAACCGAAACGATGCGCCTCGTCGGCGCTGACGCCGTAGCGCACCACCTCGGGCGCACTGTCCTTGAGGCCGCTACCGCCATGGGCGGTGGTGTAGCGATCGATCAGGTCGTCCTCGATGCAGCCGCCGGACACGCTGCCGATCACGCGCCCGTCGTTACGCAAGGCCATCATCGACCCTGTCGGGCGCGGCGAAGAGCCCCATGTGCGCGCCACCGTGGCGAGCAATACTTGCTCTCCGGCGGCGAGCCAGTCCCGGGCAGTGCGCAGGACCAGCAAGTCGATGCTTTCCATCAAACGTTCCTCTAACGCATTTGCAGAATGATCGGGCTGCTGCTGGCCGGACCCGTGCGTTCACGCAGCTTGCTGACGGCCTGCGCTTCAACGGCACCGCCCTGATTGCCCCAGGTGCTGCGCATGAAGCTCAGCACTTCGGCGATCTCTTGATCCGACAACTGCTCGCGGAAGGCCGGCATGCGGTAGGCGTCCGGCACTCCGGCTGCCACCACTCGTTGCGAACCGTTGAGGGTGATGTTGATCGCCGAGGCACTTTCCTTGGCCAGTGCCGAAGTGGCGCCGGCCAGCGGCGGCATCCATTGCGACTGGCCCTTGCCGTCGAGGCCGTGGCACGAAGCACAGCGTGTGACGTAGGTATGAGCACCGGGTGCGTCCAGACGTTCCGTTGCCGAAACCGCTTGGTACTGCCATGGCTGGCCGTCGCGCTGACGGTCCCCGGGCAATGACTTGAGATAACGGGCAATGGCGGTCAGATCGTCATCGCTCATGAACTGCGTCGAGTTGTTGAACGCCTCGGTCATCGAGCCGTAAACCACCGCGTGTTTGTTGCGCCCGGTCTTGAGGAACTGCACGATCTCCGGCTCGCTCCAGCGACCCAGACCAGCGTTGTGATCATCACGCAGGCTTGGCGCGTACCAGCCATCGAGCAAGGCGCCGGCGAGGTACGGCGTGGCGGATTCATCCAGAGCCTTCTCGTTGAACGCCAGACCGCGCGGCGTATGGCAACTGCCGCAGTGTCCTGCGCCTTGAACGAGATAAGCGCCGCGATTCCACACGGCATCTTGCGACGGTTTGGCCACGTAAGGCTCGGTATCGGCAAACACACCGTTCCACAACGCAATCGGCCAGCGCAGGTTCAACGGGAAAGGAATCGCACTCGGGATATTCGCCTGCTTGACCGGTGCCACGCCTTTCATGAAAAACGCGTACAGCGCTCGCACATCGTCGTCACTGAGCTTGGCGTAGGACGGGTAGGGCATCGCCGGGTACAGACGACGGCTGTCGGGTGCCACGCCGTGGCGTACCGCACGGTCGAAGTCCGCCAGGCTGTAGCGACCGATGCCGGTTTCCGGCTCCGGGGTGATGTTGGTCGAGTGGATCGCGCCCAGCGGTGTGGCCATTTCCAGACCGCCGGCGAACGGCGCACCGCCCGGCACGCTGTGGCATGCCACGCAATCGCTGAGGCGGGCGACGTATTCGCCACGCGCGACCAGCGCCGGGTCGATATCGGCCACGACGGTTTGGTTGTGTTCAAGGCGCGAGACAGGCTCGCGGGTGACGTACCAGGCCAGCAGGCCTGCCGCGACCAGGCACGGCACTGCCAGCCAGCCAGCGGTTCTTGCGAATCGGCGGTTATTCATGGACGCTCCGGCGCTGATCAACTGAAGGTGTGGCGGCTCATGGGCAGGCTGCGCACCCGTTGCCCGGTCAGCGTTGCCACCGCATTGGCCACGGCGGGCGCGACAGCGGGCAACGGTGGTTCGCCGATGCCGCCCATTTTTTCTCCACTCTCGACAACACGCACGTGGACCCGGGCCATTCGCGCAGGCGGCAGGATCGGATACAAGTCGTAGTTGCGCGCGCGCGGTTTGCCATCAATCCACACGGCTTCCTCCACCAGGGTCTGCGACAGGCCCAGCGCCACCGCGCCATTGACCTGCGCTTCGACAATCGCCGGATTGACGATGCTGCCGGGGTCGATCGCCTGCCAGATGTCGTGCACCTTGACCTGACCGTTCTCGATGGAGACCTCAGCGATCACCGCCGTCTGCGTACCGAACGGCGACGCCATCGCCACGCCTCGCGCGCGTTTGCTGCCGTCCGCCGCGGTGAACGGCCCACGCTTCCAGCCACCCGACAGCTCGCCCACTGCTTGCAGCAGCGTGGTCAGTCGCGGGTTGTCGCGCAGCAGATGCAGGCGCAGTTCAAACGGGTCCTTACCGCCCTTGTCGGCCAGTTCGTCAAGGAACGATTCATAGAAGAAGTCGTTGAGCGAGTTGCCCACCGAACGCCAGTAACCGAGCATTGCCGGGCCTTTGGCGTAGATCTGCGCGATGCGCTTGTTGGGGATTGCATAGGACTTGCCCGACAAGCCTTCAAGTGCCGTCGGGTCGAGCTTCTCACCCTGCTTGCCGGCCAGCGCCTCGGTCGGGCCTTCAGTGGCGCTGATTGCTTCGATTGCCAGCGGCCAGCCGTCGTTGTCCAGCGCGGCGCGGAAATTCACTGCGGCTACAGGACGCAGCACGTCACGCAGGAACTCTTCCTCGCGGCTCCAGATCAGTTTCACCGGACGACCAACCGCTTTCGATAACTCGATCGCCTGCGGGTAGGGACTGGCGGCGTCGTAGAGGAAATGCCGACCGAAGAAGCCCCCCAGCAATGGCGAATGCAAGGTGATGCGCGACGGATCCAGCCCGGTGCGTTTGGCGATGTCCGCACGAAACATGTCCGGCGCCTGATTCGGCAACCAGACCTCCAGCGAACCGTCCGGATTGAATCGGGCCAGCGCCGATGGCGGCTCCAACTGGCCGTGGTTCAGGTACTGGTTGTGGTAAGTGGCGTCAATCCGCGTTTTGGCGCTGGCCAGAACTGCAGCCACGTCGCCCTCATTTTCATCATCCCTGGCCGGGCCTTTGTCGTCTGCCAGGCGCTTGAGCCAGGCGTCACTGGAAAAGTCCGCAGGCATCGAGCGTACCTGGCTGTCGGCCGTTGGCTCCTGCCAGTCGACCTGAATTGCTTCCACTGCACGTTTGGCGTGCCACCAACGCTCGGCGACCACCGCCACGGCCCCCGGCAGGCGATGCACGGAATGCACGCCTTTCATCGCCTTGACCTGTTCTTCGTTGCGCAAGTTGCCCACGGTCATGCCCAAACGCGGGGCATGCTGAACGGCGGCATGGAGCATGTCGTCGACCTTCAGATCGATGCTGTAGAGCGCCTTGCCCGTGGACTTGTCGTAGGCATCGACGCGCTTCACCGGTTTGCCGATCCAGCGGAACTGGCTCGGATCACGCAACTGCACCGACGCCGGATCGGGAACCGGCAGATCCATGGCGTGTTCGGCCAGTTCGCCGTAGGCCAGCGAGCGGCCCCACCTGGCGTGCACGACTTTGCCGGGTTCGGTACTCAGTTCGCTCACCGGCACCCCCAGTTGCTGCGCACCGGCCTGCAGCAGCATGGCGCGGGCGAGGGCGCCGAGGCGGCGCATCACCGGGTAACTCATGCGCACCGACATGCTGCCGCCGGTGATGCGCATGCCGTTTTCCATCACTACATAAGCTTCGCCGGGCGGCGCGGCTTCGACCAGGAATGTCGACGGGTCGGCATCCAGTTCTTCACCGACGATCTGCGCCATCGCGGTGAACGTACCTTGTCCGCCTTCCATGAACGGGCAGAGCAGGCGCACGCGGTTGTCCGAGCGAATTTCCAGAAACGCCGGCACCTGCGTGCCGCGCTCGGCAGTCGCGGCCGCCACTGCCGCTTGCACGCGAGTCGCACCCAGTGGCAGGCCGAAGCCGAGCACCAGTGCGCCGACGGCGGTGCCGGCCAGGAAACGTCGGCGCGACACGTTGATTGGTTCATGCAGAGCCAGTGCTGATGCTTCCTGAGCAGGATCGATACGCACGTTCATCAGGCGTCTCCCTTGCCGGCCAGCTCATGCACGGCGGCATGAATGGCATTGTACGTGCCGCAACGGCACAGATTGACCATCGCCGCCTCGATCTGCGCGTCACTCGGTTTTGGGTTTTGCTTGAGCAGCGCCGTGGCAGCCATCACCTGGCCGGACTGGCAGTAGCCGCACTGGGCGACCTGCAGATCAACCCAGGTCGAGACCACGCGTTTGCCGACGTCATCGGCCTCGATCGCCTCAATGGTGGTGACCTCACGGCCGACCACACCGGCCACCGGCGTGACGCACGAGCGCACCACGTTGCCGTCCACCAGCACGGAGCAGGCGCCACATTGCGCCAGTCCACAGCCGTATTTGGTGCCGGTCATGCCCAGATCATCGCGGATCACCCACAGCAGGGGCGTATCGGCGTCGGCATCGACCTGATAGGTTTTCTGGTTGATTCGTAGTTCCATGGTTCACCCGCTCGATCATCGGTTGACGTGCATTTTTATAAGCGGTGAAACGCGGCGTGGCGCCTCACCGGTAACGCGTGTTCTTTTGCTCAACTGGCCGCGTTGCCCAGCGCTTCTGCGGCGAAGGGGTCGCCACGCAGCAGCGCGATGTCACGACTGGGTGCGGTGCCGTACAGGCGGGCGTATTCGCGGCTGAACTGCGAGGGACTTTCATAGCCGACCGCAAACGCCGCTCGCGAAACGTCCAGACGCTCCATCAACATCAGCCGGCGCGCCTCGTTCAAGCGCAGCCATTTCTGGTACTGCAGCGGGCTCATACCGGTGAGTTGGCGGAAGTGGTGGTGAAAGGTCGGTGCGCTCATCTGCACCCGCGCCGCCAGCTCATCGATGCGCAACGCAGCGCTGTAGTTGACCTTCAGCCAGTCGATGGCTTTGGCGATGCGATAACCCTGGCCATCGACGGCCGTGATCTGCCGCAGCCGCGCGCCTTGATCGGTATGGAGCAGCCGATAGTGGATTTCCCGCAGCACCAGCGGTGCCAGCACCGGGATCGCCTCAGGCTCGTCGAGCAATGCCAGCAGGCGCTCAAGCGCGCCTTCCAGCGCGCACGACAGGTTGCCTATGCCAGCGCCGGTGTTCATCGACGACTGCCGTTTCGCAGGCAGGCCACCTTTGCTGAGGATCTCGGCGAGCATGCCGACATCCAGTTTCAGCACCAGCCCGACACAGGGCTGTTCGGGGCTGGCAACCAGCACTTCCGAGTTGGCCGGCAGATCCAGCGAGGTGACCAGAAACCGCGAGGGGTCGTAGCGGTAACCCTCACCGCCGACCCACAAGCGTTTTTCCCCGCGGCCCACCAGAATCAGGCTCGGCTCGATCATGCACACGGCGGGAGGCGCCGGCTGATCGCGACGAAACAGCGACAGGCCGGGTACGGACGTGGCGAAGTCACCCGGCACACTCACGCGCGGGTCAATGTTCAATGCCAAAGGCGATTCGTGGCGCGCGGGGGTAGGGATCATGTCGGGTCGCTCCTGTTGCTCGAACTCTAGTCCGCCCAGCAGAGGTTTCCTATATGCCGCCCTGCAACCTCAGAGGATCAGGCAAGCATTCAAGAGGAATGCACTAGGGCAGAGGTGAATCGACCGGGAGAATGTGTCAAACCATTACAGGAGAGCCACCATGCAAGTCTTCGCTTATGGCGCCCATGCGGGCGACAAACCGCTTGAACCTCTGCGCATCATCCGTCGCGATCCCGGCCCGGAAGACGTGCAGATCGAGATTGCCTATTGCGGTATCTGCCACTCTGACCTGCACCAGGTGCGCGCCGAATGGGAGGGCACACAATATCCGTGTGTGCCCGGTCACGAGATCGTCGGTCGGGTCACCGCCGTAGGCCAACAGGTCAGCGGCTTCGCTCCGGGTGATCTGGTCGGCGTCGGCTGCATTGTCGACAGCTGCAGGCATTGCGAGGAGTGTGCCGAAGGCCTCGAAAACTACTGCGACGGCATGATCGGCACCTACAATTTTCCGACCCCGGATGCCCCCGGCTGGACCCTCGGCGGCTATTCGCAAGCGATCGTCGTGCATCAGCGCTACGCCCTGCGCATTCGCCACCCCGAGGCTCAACTGGCTGCGGTGGCGCCGCTGCTGTGCGCGGGCATCACCACCTGGTCGCCGCTGCGGCACTGGAGCGCCGGCCCCGGCAAGAAAGTCGGCGTGGTGGGCATCGGTGGTCTGGGCCACATGGGGATCAAACTGGCGCACGCGTTGGGCGCGCACGTCGTGGCGTTCACCACGTCCGAATCGAAACGCGAGGCTGCGAAAAGCCTTGGCGCCGATGAAGTGGTGGTTTCACGCGATGCGCAGCAAATGGCCGCGCACCTGAAAAGCTTCGACCTGATCATCAACACCGTGGCCGCCCCCCACGACCTCGACGCTTTGCTGGTGCTGCTCAAGCGTGACGGCGCGATGACACTGGTGGGCGCTCCGGCGTCGCCGCATCCATCGCCCAACGTGTTCAACCTGATCATGAAGCGTCGCACCCTCGCGGGATCGATGATCGGCGGTATTCCAGAGACTCAGGAGATGCTCGATTTCTGTGCCGAACACGGCATCGTCTCGGACATTGAGCTGATCCGTGCCGAGCAGATCAATGAGGCGTACGAGCGCATGCTCAAAGGTGACGTCAAATACCGTTTCGTGATCGATAACGCGACGCTGGCGCAGTGATAAACAGCGCGTCCGGGCAATCGCCCGGACGCCTCTCGCAATACAGGTAGTTCCAATGACTTCCCTTTCTACAGAACAACGCGGCTGGAGCGCGGTGCTGGCCATGTCGTTGGCCGCCTTCGCTTTGGTCGCCTCAGAATTCATGCCGGTCAGCCTGCTGACGCCGATTGCCGCCGATCTGCACATCAGCGAAGGCCAGGCCGGGCAGGGGATTTCCGTGTCCGGTGCATTCGCCCTGGTGACCAGTCTGGTGATTGCAGCGGTCGCCGCGCGTGTCGAGCGCAAAAAGCTGTTGCTGGGGCTGACCTTGCTGATGATCGTCTCGGGTACGGTCGTCGCGTTCGCGCCGGGCTACCCCTCGTTCATGTTCGGGCGGGCCTTGATCGGCATCGCCATCGGCGGTTTCTGGTCGTTGTCGGCGGCGACCGCGATGCGTCTGGTGCAGCCTGACCAAGTGTCCCGGGCACTGGCGATCGTCAACGGCGGAAACGCGCTGGCGACGGTCATTGCCGCTCCGGCGGGGAGTTTCCTCGGCGCGTTGATAGGCTGGCGCGGCGCATTTTTCTGCGTGGTTCCGGTCGCCGCGCTGGCGGCCGTGTGGCTGCTGATCAGTCTGCCGTCCTTCAAGCTCGAGCGTCAGGCCGGTCGCGGCAACGCCCTGCGGCTGATGAAGCAATGGCCGGTCGCTTTGGGGATGATCGCTGTCAGCGTATTTTTCATGGGGCAGTTCATGCTGTTCACCTACCTGCGGCCCTTTCTGGAGGGGGTCACCGGGGGCAGCGTTGCAACCCTGTCGTTGATGCTGCTGGGGCTGGGGCTTGCCGGCCTCATCGGGACCTTTGTGATCGAAAGATTCCTCGACACTGGCCTGTACCGCACGCTGACGGTTATTCCGCTGATCATGGCGGTGATTGCGCTGGCCCTTGTGAACTTTGGCGCATCGCCGTTGCTGACCGCGGTGCTGCTCGGGCTATGGGGTTTGGTGGCCACCGCTGCTCCGGTTGGCTGGTGGACCTGGCTGGCACAGACCCTCCCGGAGGATGCCGAAGCCGGCGGAGGCTTGCTCGTGGCCATCGTGCAACTGGCTATCGCAGCAGGGGCCATCGTCGGTGGGCTGGCGTTTGACCTGAGCGGTTATAAAGCCACCTTCGAGCTGAGCGCTGCGGTGTTGGTGGTGGCGTCTGCGCTCGCCTGGCTTGCCGGTCGCAGTGCTGAGCAAGTGCATCTGGTCGAATCGAACGTGACCGGTTGAGAGAAGTGAGAGAGTGATCGTTGAGCGGGCAGCTCGGCTCCAGCAACGGATTTGCATATGACACCAAGTGTCATATAGGCTTTCGCGCATCACTCTCTCGGCCCTCACCAAGGATTTCCAATGAACGTTCATTTCGTCGTCCACGAAGCATTCGAATCACCCGGCGCCTATGAGACCTGGGTGCGCGAGCGTGGCCATGAAGCGAGCTATTCGCGCGTTCATGCGTTTGAGGCCTTGCCCGCGAGCGTCGAAAACATCGACCTGCTGGTGGTGTTGGGCGGCCCGCAATCGCCGGCGACGAGCAAAGACGAATGCGCGCACTTCGACGCGGCCGCCGAGCGCGATCTGATCGTCCGGGCGATCAACGCGAACAAGGTAGTGGTCGGCGTTTGCCTGGGTGCGCAATTGCTCGGCGAAGCGCTGGGTGCTGCGCATGGAAACAGTCCGGAAAAAGAGATCGGCAATTTTCCGATCACCTTGACCGAGGCAGGCGAGGGTAATGCCAAGGTGGCGCACTTTGGCGATGTGCTCGAAGTGGGGCATTGGCACAACGATATGCCGGGGCTGACGGCGCAGGCGAAGGTCCTCGCCGTCAGTGAGGGCTGCCCGCGTCAGATAATCGAATACAGCGATCTGGTCTACGGTTTCCAGTGCCACATGGAGTTCACAGCAGAGGTCGTGGAGCGCTTGATTGCCGCTTCCCCTGAAGAGTTGGCGGCAGCGGTCGATCGTCGTTTCGTTCAGCAGCCGGCGGCACTTCGCACCAACGCGTATGAGCAGATGAACCTCAAGCTGTTCGAGTTCCTCGACAAGCTGATGGCGCAGTATCAGCAGCAACGCAAGGGCTAGGAATACCGCGCCAGACGCTCGCGCCAGTTGCCTCCGTGCGTGCGTTGGCATTCCTCCTCGGAGTCGAAACGCACATTGCGCTCTGAAGGGGACAGATCGATATCGGCCTCCTTTAGCGCAGTGGCCGTCAGTTCGAAGAGACGTGCCTTGGCGTCAGTCAGGGCGAGGTTTTTGTCGGCTTCAGTGTCGAACACCCAGATGACGTTCAGGGTTGCCGCCAGTGCGTTCAGGTCAGCGGTGTGGGTCAGCCAGGTGAAGCCTTTGATTTCGCTTTTTGCGGTTTCACACGCGTCGGTGAGCGTGGCAATCAAGCGCCGCTCGATCCGCGCCAGTTCACGTTTTCCAGGGGGCATTGCAGATCCTTTGACGACAGTGGTGGTGTGGTCTCACTGTAATTGCTGAGGTTCAAAAATCCTCATGTCCAACCCGAATTCCCTTTGGGAGCGAGCTTGCTCGCGAAAGCGCCAGGTCTGTTATGTCAGTGTTGACTGACCCGGCGCCTTCGCGAGCAAGCTCGCTCCCACAAAGGTTGCTGGTGATTGTGGATTCCCATGTCCAGCACAAGTCTTTGTGGGAGTGTGACGTCAGTCCAGATCGCTGGCCTGATGTCGCTCCGCAACCTGACTGGCCTCGTCACCCCAAGTGCGATTGACGCGCTGGCCACGCTTGACCGCCGGGCGCTCGGCGATTTCTTCTGCCCAGCGTTGCACGTGGGTGTACTCCTGGGCCGCAAGGAATTCAGCCGCCGAATACACGTTATTGCGCACCAGTTGCCCGTACCACGGCCAGACCGCGATGTCGGCGATGGTGTAGCTGTCGCCGGCCAGATAGCGGCTTTCGCCAAGGCGTCGGTCGAGCACATCGAGCTGACGCTTGGCTTCCATGGTGAAGCGGTTGATCGGGTATTCGAGCTTCTCCGGCGCATACGCGTAGAAGTGCCCGAAGCCACCGCCCAGATAAGGCGCGGCGCCCATCTGCCAGAACAGCCAGTTCAGGGTTTCCGTGCGGCCGGCCGGGTCTTTGGGAAGGAACGCGCCGAATTTCTCCGCCAGATACAGCAGGATCGAACCGGATTCGAATACCCGAATCGGCGGCTGTGCGCTGCGGTCGAGCAGTGCCGGAATCTTCGAGTTCGGGTTGATCTCGACAAAGCCGCTGGAGAACTGATCGCCCTCGTTGATGCGGATCAGCCACGCGTCGTACTCGGCCTCGGTGTGCCCCAGTGCGAGCAACTCTTCCAGCAGGATGGTCACCTTCACGCCATTGGGTGTCGCCAGTGAATACAACTGCAGCGGGTGTTTGCCCACTGGCAGGGTCTTTTCATGCGTCGGCCCGGCAATCGGGCGGTTGATGCTGGCGAACTGGCCGCCGGAGGGGGCTTCGTGTTTCCAGACCTTGGGCGGTACGTAGGGCGCTTTACTCATGAAATGGGCCTCATGGTGAACTTGCCGAGAATGACCTGACGGGTATCAGACCAGACAGCATAAACGCTCTAGCTCAGGACTGCGCAACCCCCGGAATGATCAAACACGCCGCCAGACCCATCAATGCGATCCCGATGGCCTTGTCCAGGAGCCGCTGTTTTTCCAGCAGGCGCCGGCGCAACCGTTCCGTGGAGAAAAACAGCGCGACCAGGCTGAACCATGCCCAATGAATGACCGACATGAACAGGCCATAGGCGAAGTTCACCGTCAGTGAACTGCCTGGCTCCACCACCTGACTGTAAGCCGCCACCACGAACAACATGGTTTTCGGATTCAGAGCATTGGTCAGAAAACCTGAGCAGAACACCTTCCAGGCGCGGGGCGCCGAAGCGCTCGCATCGGCAAATGTCAGCACAGATTTATTGGTAAAGGATTTGATGCCCAGATAGATCAGGTAGCCGGCGCCCAGCAGTTTCATCATCCAGAACAGCAGCGGCGATTGGGTGATGATCAGCGCCACCCCGAACACCGTGTAGAACACATGAACCTGCACGCCACAGGCGATGCCCAGCGCCGCCAGCAAACCGCTGCGCCGGCCGTAGGCGTAACTGTTGCGGGTGACCATGGCAAAGTCCGGCCCAGGACTGATCACCGCCAGAAGGGTGATGGCGATTACCAGAAACAACTCGTTCATTCCTGCTCTCCATGACGTTATTTGCGCTACTAAAATTCACAGATGTCGAGCTTCGATCTGTACCAACGACCAACATTGTTGATGCGAATGCTCTAGCGTCTGCGAGCGGCGCCATGATGGAGAAGTGTCTTCGGCAAAAAAAACGATTTATAGTCGCGAAAATCTGTGAGAAATCATCGCCTATATGAACCTGCCTCCGCTGGCTGCCTTTCGCTTCTTCAACACCGCCGCCCAGACCCAGAGCTTCGTCAAGGCTGCCGAACTGCTGCACGTCACCCACGGTGCGGTCAGCCGCCAGGTACGCTTGCTGGAGGAGGCGATCGGCGTGGAATTGTTCGAGCGGCGCAATCGGGCGATCTTTCTCAACCACGCCGGGCGCTTGCTGTTCAATGTCACCGCGCCGATGTTCGAGCAGTTGGAAAGCGCTGTTTATCGTCTGCAACGCGAAGTCCACGATGACGTGCTGGTGGTGTCCTGCGAGCCGACCATCGCCATGAAATGGCTGATCCCGCGCTTGCCTGACTTCCACAGCGCGCACCCGCAGTTGCAGGTGCAATTGCTGACGGCCGGCGGACCCATCGACTTCGCTCGTTCAGGGGTGGATCTGGCGATCCGGCGCGACGATTTTCATTGGAACGAGACCGTGCATGGGGTGAGCATTTGCGAGGAGTGGATCGGCCCGGTTTGCGTGCCGGCCAGTCGTCCTGACGGTGATCATTTGCGCGGTGCCTGCCTGCTGCACAGCAAGACGCGCCCGCAGGCGTGGGACAACTGGGTGCGACAGGCCGGGATTAGCGTGGCGGAGGTCAGTCGGGTCGATTACGAACACTTCTATCTGTGCATTCAAGCGGCGTTAGCGGGGCAAGGGATCGGTATGGCGTCGTTTCTGATGGTTCAGGACGAGCTAAAATCCGGCCAATTGATCGCGCCGTTCGGCTTCATTCGCGACGGCTCAAGTTATTGCCTGTTATCGCCGCAAGCCTTTGAGCAGAGCACCAATGCCATGGTTTTCCGCGAGTGGATCACCCAGCAGATGAGCGCCTGTAGCCGGCAGTTTCAAGGGGCTGATGATTCGCCCGGCGCTATTTAGTGATGCTGCCCTGACGCAGATCCGCGCAAAAAATATCCACGCTGCCATCGGTCGCCGCCGTGCGCACCACCACTGAATAATCGCCGGACAGCAACTGCGTCAGGGCCACCGGCGCGCTCCGGGAGAACGTCCAGCCACGAATCGCCTGTCGCTCGGTGCTGACCCGGTCGTTCAACGCATAGGCCACCGCTCCAGGTTGCTGGCAACTGCCCTTGTTGACGAAGGCATAAAGGCGCAAGGGCAGCGAGGCACCGCTCGGCGCGCCGCTGATGAAGAAACTAAAGTTGGTTTGCCGGCCCCAGTCAGACAGCGTGACATTGCCGATCTGCCCGGTGTTTTGCCGGGTGGCGGTCAACGGCAGGTTCACGCTGGAGCCGGATGAGCCGGCGCATCCGGCAAGGGCGATTGCTATCAGGATTGCTGCGAGTGGAGTGGTGAGCTTCATGACCGATCTCCTGAGTTGAGAGGCTGCAATGAGCCAGTTAAGCAGATCGGCACGCCGGTGTACGCCGCGGCTCAAGGCGCTTGCATCGGCCAGCGTCTGTTCAGGTGCTCCGTCAAATAATCCATGAAAGCTCGAACCTTCGGCGTCATCGCCGCACGTTCCTGCACGCAGGCGTAGATGTCCATCGGTTCGACATAGGCGTGGCTTTCACCCGGGAGATTTTCAAACAGCGGCACCAGTTGACCGCTTTCAAGAAAGGGCGCGGCGACGAATTCGGCCAGGCGCGTGATGCCCGCGCCGTGGACTGCCATTTGCGCCAGCGCATCAATGTCGTCGCTGATGGCGGTGGCATTGATCGGTGCGTCGTAGCGCTGACCGTCGCGGATCAAACCCCAGCGCAGAAAGCGGCCATCCAGTGGATAGCGGAATGCGAGGCAGGCGTGATGTTGCAGGTCTTGCGGTGACTGCGGTACGCCGGCGCGCGCAAGGTAGGCGGGAGCGGCGCAGAAGACGAAGGGCAGGGACACGATCCTGCGCGCGACGATGCCATCTTCCAGTTGCGGCTTGATCCGCAGGCTCAGATCGATGCCGTTCTGAATGTGATTGATCTTGCCGTTGGTGGTCGACAGCTCGACCAGCAGGCGCGGATGCAGTGCGGCGAAACTGGCGAGTAACGGCGCCAATACGTGACGGCCGAAGGCGCTGGTGGAGGCGATGCTCAAGCGGCCTTGCAGCTCGCCTTCGTCGCCGATGATCGCGCTTTGAGCCGACTCCAGATCAGCCGCAATACGTCGCACCTTTTCGTAATACAACGCGCCGTTTTCGGTCAGCGCCATGCTGCGTGTGGTGCGTTGCAGCAGGCGAACGCCGAGGTGGGTTTCGAGGCGATTGAGGGTCTGGCTCACGGCGGCCGCACTGACGCCCAACGTCTTGGCGGCGCCGACGATCGAGCCGGCCTCGACCACTTTGATAAAACTGGCAATCGCCGCCATCAGATTCATCCGTGTCCCGCCGTATGGGTTTGATTCGTAAGTTATGCTTTATAAAGTACCTGCGGCGGGCCGTCTAGTTGAGGGCAGGGGGCTTTGCTAAGGTGCCGGCTCCCTATCAATGGATGGAAAAGCCATATGAATCAAAGAACAGATACCGATGCCTTGTATCTCGGCCGACGCAAGCTTTCTGCACGGGCGACGCCGTATGTGTTTGCGCTGTACATGGCGACGATCATGGCATTCCTGATGTCGCTGGTGATCACCGCCGCCAACTCCGGGATTGATAACGACTACCTGAGTAATGCGCTGCACGCCTACAAGCTGGCGATGCCGGTGGCTTTCCTTTGCATCCTCGTGGTGCGGCCGATCGTGATCAAACTGGTGGCGATGACGGTGCATCCGCATCGTTGATTCACAACTCGGAAAAACAGCGGCCGTCAGCGGCAGGCAGGTCGGGATTCACCCCAGGTGCCAGTGGGCGCCAGTGCGCCTTCAAGAATTCGATAAACACTTTGACCTTGCGCGTGCTGCGCCGGTGCGCCAGGTACAGCACGTAAATCCACGGGCCGAATGCGCTTGGCTCACGCCAGTACTCGGGCATCACCTCCACCAGTTCACCGCGCGCCAGATACGGCGCGGCGCTCCATTGCGGCAGAAACTGCAGGCCCTGGCCCTTCAGCAGGCAGGCCAGCAGGAAGTCGTAATTGTCGCTGGCCACCCGTGGATTCGGCTGGGTCAAACGTATCCGCCGCTCCCCTTGCTTGACCCACCAGAAATGCCGGTTGAGCAGCGGATGACGGAAGATCAGCCAGTCGTGCTGCTGATAGTTGTCCAGTGACACCTCTTTGCCCTTGCGCGCCAGGTACGCCGGGCTGGCGCACAACACCACCTGATTCTCGACGATAGGTTGGGCGATCACCCCCGGCAGATCGATCGGGCCGTCACGCAGTGCCAGATCGTACCCGCCGTCCACCGGGTCGTCATAGCTGTCGCTCAAGTCGACTTCCAGATGCACTTGCGGATGGGCGTCGAGAAAACGGCAACAGACCTCGTTGAGGAACGCCGGGGCGAAGGAGGGCGGGGCGGTGATGCGCAGGCCGCCGCTCAATTCGTGCTTGAGCTGTTCGACGCCTTCGCAGGCCAGTTGCAGTTGCATCAGTGCCTGCCGCGCGCCGTCCAGATAAATCCGTCCGGCCTCGGTCAGCGCCATGCGTCTGGTCGTGCGGTCGAACAGGCGCGTGCCGAGTTCGTCTTCCAGCTGCGCCACGGCTTTGGTCAGGGCCGACGGGGTCTTGCCGAGCACCTCGGCGGCGCGGCTGAAATTCCCGTGTTCGGCGGTGGCGACGAACATGGTCAGGGCGCTCATCTTGTCCATTGATCTATTCCTGCTGGGCACAGAAGTTGTGCGCGAGGTGGCCTTCAGTTATCGCCAAGGCTTGGATAGGCTTGCTCGCAGCCTAACAAAAATAACGAGAAGCCTCATGAAACAGCTACTGACCCTGATGGTGTCATCGGCACTGGCCTGTGCCTCACTGGAAAGTCTGGCGTCCACCGATCTGATCCTGCATAACGCCAAGGTCTACACCGCCGAACCCGGCCAGGCCTTGCAGCAAGCGGTTGCGGTGGAAAACGGCAAGATCCTCGCCGTGGGCACGGATGCGCAGGTGTTGCGCCTGAAGACGGCGGCCACGCAAGTGATCGACCTGCACGGCAAGGTGCTGATGCCCGGCTTCATCGACTCGCATTCGCACACCATCAAGGGCGGGCTGCAGATGTTGCAGGCCAACCTTGATGGGCAACTGTTGCCGCTTGATCAACTGGAACAGCACCTGCGGCAATGGCGTCAGGACGGCAAGGCGCAGCGTGGAGAATTCCTCAGTGTCGGCGGGTTGCCATCGACTTACTGGAGTGACATCGCCGGTCTCGAACAGCGCTTCAATCAGGGCGAATGGGCGAACCAGCCGATCCTGCTGCTGGGCTGGGATCTGCACACCGGTTGGGCCAATCGGGCGATGCTCGAACGCGCTGGCGTGACGGCTGAAAAGATCAAGGGCCTCAAAGGCGAAGAGCAGGCGACCATTGGCCACCACCCCGACGGCAGCCCGGATGGCTTTCTCGTCGATGCCGGTCTGTACCCGGTGCAGGCCTTGCTGCCGCCGCCGACGGCTGATCAGTTGCTGGCCGGCGGGCGCGCAGCGCTGAACTACTACAAGAGCCTGGGGATCACCGGGTGGCTGGACCCGCTCGCCAACGAAGTCCCCGGCAGTGACGTCACCAATGCCTCGCTCGGCGTGCTGCCGACCTACAAAAAACTCTCGGAAAACGGCGAACTCACCGCTCACGTCGCGGCGCTGCTGATGGCTGACTCCAAGGCTACGCCGGCCGACCTTGATGAGCTGGACAAGGTGCGCCAGCAGTTTCTCGGCGTCAGCAACCTGACCCTGCCGGGGATCAAGATCTTCGCCGACGGCGTGGCCGAAGTGCCGGCGCAGAGCGCGGCGATGCTCGAGCCGTACCGCAACTCGAAAAAAACCGGTGAACTGCTGATCGACCCGGCGCATTTCGGCGAACTGGTCAGTGCCGCCGATGCGCGCGGCTGGCTGGTGCACATCCACGCCATCGGCGACCGTGCGGTGCGTGAGTCGCTCAATGGCATCGAACAGGCGCGCAAGGATCGGCAGAGCGGCATCGCCCATTCGATCACCCACCTGCAAATGGTCAACCCCAAGGAATTCGCCCGCTTCAAGGCGCTGAATGTGATCGCCTCGATGCAGATGTTCTGGGCCGCCGCCGACGAGTCGAGCATGGATCTGGTCAAGCCTTACGTCAGCGCGATGGCCTTCATGTACACCTATCCGGCGCGTTCGCTGTTGAAGAACGGCGCGACCATCGCCGGTGCCAGTGACTGGCCGATCACCACCCCCGAACCGTGGAAGGCGATCTATCAGGCGGTCAGCCGCAAAGGCCCGAAAGGCGTGCTCAACGCCGCCGAAGACATCGACCGCCAGACCATGTTCCAGGCCTACACCCTCAACGCAGCCAAAGTGCTGCGACTGGAAGACCAGATTGGCTCGCTCAAGCCCGGCAAGCAGGCCGACATGATCGTCCTCGACCGCGATGTATTCGCGGTCGATCCCATAGCCCTGCGCGACACCCAGGTGCTCAATACCTGGTTTGCCGGGCGCGAAATCTACCGCCGCAAGCCTTGACGGCCTCTCTGTGTAACGTAACCAAGGAAACCTTTTCGTGAATGTTCATTGCTTTGTCACCGACACCCGTAACCCGCAGATTCGCGGGCAACAGATTGGCGCCACCTGGGCGGCTCAGATCCGCCAGACCGTCGAGCTCTATCTGGATTTCTTCAATCAGGTCGGTGTGCCTCAGGCACAGGTGCAGACCATCGGCGAAGCCAGTCTGCAAACCCTGCAAAACTGGTGCCCGAGCCTCGCCGAAGAGATCGTCGCCACTGCTGAGGGCGCCGGGATACCACTCTGGCAGCTCGCCAGCCTGAATGCCCGCACCGAGATTCTCGCGGTGATGCCGGCGTCCACCGAAGGCGAGTGTTCCACCGCGGTGTTTGCGCCCAACGGCGCATTGGCGCCGCGCACTATTCAGACCTGGGACTGGCACGATTCGCTGGTGCCTAACGGATTGATTCTGCAACTGACCACGGCCAAGGGCATGACGGTCAAGCTGTTCACCGAGTTCGGCATGCTCGGCAAGATCGGCGTCAACAGCGCGGGGCTGGGGCTGCACTTCAACATACTGCATCACGCCAGCGACAACGGGTCGGCCGGGGTGCCGGTGCATGCGATTGCCCGGCGCATCCTCGAGGAAGCCAGCAGTGTTGAGGAGGCGATTGCGCTGGCGCGTTCGGCGCGAGTCAGTGCCTCCACGGTGCTGACCGTGTTCTCCCGCGAGGATTCGAACCCGCGTGCGGTGAGCATTGAAATGTCGCCGGCCTTCAGCGCCGTGGTGCGGCCCGACGCCGACGGCTGGATCACTCACACCAACCATTTTCTCGATCCCGAACTGAGTCTGGGCGAGCGCACCCCTGATGCGTCCACGACCTACGCGCGTATTGCCCACGTCAACACGGCGCGGCCGAACATGACCAGCGGCAACCTCAGTCAGCGGGCTGACGCCATGTGTGGCGAGGCGGGCGAAGACGCGCCGATCTGCTTCCACCCGGACCTGAACATGCCGGCGACCGAACGCTGGGAAACCCTGCTGACCATCGGCATCGACACCGAGAACAGCGTCCTCGAGTACGCCGCCGGCAACCCCAAGCAGCTGGCCCGAAACGGCTATCTGCGCTTCTGAACCGCTGCCTCCAATAAAAACAAAACGAGCATTGCACATGGCTACCGACATTGATCGCACGAGCGCTTCGCCGTCTGCGCTGAGGACGTTTTTCGTCTCCGGCATGGGCACCGCGCTGGAGTTCTATGACTTCGTGATTTACGGCACCGCCGCCGCGCTGGTGTTTCCCAAGGTGTTCTTTCCGCAGATGGACCCGCTGACCGCGACCCTGGTGGCGTTCGGTGCTTTCGGCGCCGGGTTTTTCGCCCGCCCTTTGGGCGGCATGGTGTTCGGGCATTACGGCGACAAACTCGGCCGGCAGAAAATGCTGGTGATCACGCTGCTGCTGATGGGCCTGAGCACGCTGTTGATCGGTTGCCTGCCGGATTACGCAACGCTCGGTGCGGGCGCACCGGTGTTGCTGGTGTTGCTCAGGCTGGTGCAGGGATTCGCCGCCGGTGGCGAGTGGGGCGGTGCAGCGCTGTTCGGCATCGAGTCGGCGCCGCCCGGACGACGTGGGTTGTGGGGCAGCTTCACCAGCATGGGCATCGGTATCGGCGGGATTCTCGGTGCCGGGGTGTTCGCCATCGTCAGCGTCGCGGCGCACGATGACCTGGCCGGATTCGCCTGGCGCATTCCGTTCTGGCTCGGTGGTGTGCTGGTGCTGATCGGTCTGTATGCGCGCTTGCAGAAACCCCTTGAGCAGCCGGCTGAACCGCAGGCGCCGGTGCGCATGCCATTGCTCGAAGCATTGCGCGCACGGCCCCGAGCCATGCTGCTGTGCACCGGCATCGCTTTCGGCTACGTGACCATCGCCTACATCGGCAGCACGTTCTTTCTGTCGTACGCCACGCAACTGGGTTACGGCAGCACCGACGCGCTGATTTTCGACTTGTCGCTGTCGATCGCCATCGTCATCACCGCGCCGTTGTTTGCCTTGCTGTCCGATCGCATCGGGCGTCGCAAGGTAATGGTCCTCGGCGCGGTGATCATGGCCCTCGGCTTCTTCGCATTCTTTCCGCTGGTCGGCCTCAAGAGCCTGCTGGTTTCCACCGCTGCGTACATCGTCATCGGTGCGTTCATGGGCGCGACGCAAGGGCCGATTCCGGCGTTCCTCGCCGAGCAGTTTCCCCGGCACATGCGCTATTCGGGAATGTCGGCGGCCTATCAGATCGGCGCGGCGCTGGGCGGCGGGACGGCATCCAGTGCGGCCACGGCGATTCTTATCGCCAACAACCACAACGCGTTCGGGGTGGCGGTTTACGGCGCGGTTGCGCTGGGCATCGTCGCGTTGTGTTCGTTGCTGCTCAAAGAAACGGCGCACCTGAGCCTTGAACAGATCGACGAGGCCGATTGGCCTTCACCCATGCCCGCTGCCGGTTGAACCATTCGACTCTGTAGGAGCTGCCGCAGGCTGCGATCTTTTGATGGTGTTTTTCAAGATCAAAAGATCGCAGCCTTCGGCAGCTCCTACAGGGGGCGGTTCGGCAATAAAAACAATCGAAACTTCGCGTGCTCCCAAGCTGTCCAGACCCTTGTACCGCCCGGCGGCTAATCCGCCGGGACGGCTTCATGCATCGGTGACAGGCGAGGAACGAGATGACGACGACAGTGGGAGATTTTCTGGTTGAGCGGCTCAGCCAATGGGGCGTCACGCGGATTTTTGGTTATCCGGGCGATGGCATCAACGGCGTGTTCGGCGCGCTCGCCCGAGCCAATGGCAAGATCGAATTCGTTCAGGCCCGACACGAAGAAATGGCCGCATTCATGGCCTCGGCCCACGCCAAGTTCACGGGCGAGTTGGGTGTGTGCATCGCCACTTCGGGGCCGGGTGCTTCGCACCTGATCACCGGGTTGTACGACGCCCGCATGGATCATCAGCCGGTGCTGGCGATTGTCGGCCAGCAGGCGCGGACGGCGCTCGGCAGTCACTATCAGCAGGAACTGGATCTGGTCTCGATGTTCAAGGATGTCGCCGGGGCTTTTGTGCAGCAGGCGTCGGCGCCGTCGCAGGTGCGGCATTTGCTCGATCGCGCCGTGCGTACGGCGGTTGGCGAGCGGCGGGTGACGGCGATCATCCTGCCCAATGACCTGCAGGATCTCGAATACGAGCCACCGGCGCGGGCGCACGGCACCGCGCACTCTGGCGTCGGTTATACCAAGCCGAAAGTGCTGCCCTACGAGGCCGATCTGCAACGCGCCGCCGACGTTCTGAACAGTGGCGAAAAAGTCGCGATTCTGGTGGGCGCCGGCGCGTTGCAGGCAACGGATGAAGTGATCGCCATTGCGGAAAAACTCGGTGCCGGCGTGGCCAAGGCGTTGCTCGGCAAGGCCGCGCTGCCGGACGATTTGCCGTGGGTCACCGGCAGTATCGGCCTGCTGGGCACCGAACCGAGCTACAAGATGATGAACGAATGCGACACCTTGCTGATGATCGGCTCGGGTTTCCCCTATGCCGAATTTCTGCCGAAGGAAGGTCAGGCGCGTGGCGTGCAGATCGATTTACAGCCGGACATGCTCAGCCTGCGTTATCCGATGGAGGTCAACCTGGTTGGCGACTCCGCCGAAACCCTCGCCGCGCTGCTGCCGTTGCTCGAACAGAAAACCTCGCACAAGTGGCGCAAGAAAATCGAAGGCTGGCGCAGCACCTGGGAAAAGACCCTGGAAAAACGCGCCATGTCCAAGGCCGATCCGATCAATCCGCAGCGGGTGGTGTACGAGCTGTCACCGCGCCTGCCGGATCAGGCGATCATTACCAGTGACTCGGGTTCGTGCGCCAACTGGTACGCCCGTGACCTGAAAATTCGCCGGGGCATGCAGTGTTCGCTGTCCGGCGGACTGGCTTCGATGGGGGCTGCCGTGCCGTACGCGATTGCCGCCAAGTTCGCCCATCCCGAGCGCGCGGTGATTGCCTTGGTGGGTGACGGCGCGATGCAGATGAACAACATGGCCGAGCTGATCACCGTCGCCAAATACTGGCGCCAGTGGAGCAGCCCGAAGTGGATCTGTGCGGTGTTCAACAACGAGGATCTGAATCAGGTCACCTGGGAGCAGCGGGTGATGGAGGGCGATCCGAAGTTCGAAGCCTCGCAAAGCATTCCCGATGTGCCGTATCACCTGTTCGCCATTTCCATCGGCCTGAAAGGGATTTTCGTCGACCGCGAAGAAGACGTCGCCGCCGCCTGGGAGCAGGCGCTGGCCTCTGACGTACCGGTGCTGATCGAGTTCAAGACCGATCCCAACGTGCCGCCGTTGCCACCGCACATCAAGCTCGAACAGGCGAAGAAATTCGCCACGACCTTGCTCAAGGGCGACCCCGACGAAGCGGGCGTGATCGTGCAAGCTGCCAAGCAAGTGTTTGCCAGCGTCCTCCCCGGCAAAAAATAACTTCATGTAGGAGCTGCCGCAGGCTGCGATCTTTTGACTTTGATTTTTTAAAAACAAGATCAAAAGATCGCAGCCTGCGGCAGCTCCTACAGAGGGTCGTGAGGGATAAACCGATGAGCAAAACCGTCAACGCCCAAGATCTGCACATCAGCCTTGATCCGTTAAGCGAGGAGGGATTGTTCAAATGGCTGCTCGCCAGTTTTCTGATGGGTAAGCGCATTCAGGCCGGCATTGCCGCCGAGGCGTATCGGGTGATTGCCGAGCGGCATCAGCGCGACACGCCGCGCAAGCTCGCCAACTGCACCCATCGGCAATTGGTCGGCATGCTGGGTGAGGCGCATTACGTGCGTTATGACGAGACCACGGCCACGCGTCTGTTGGCGCTGGCGGCGCGGCTCAATGACGAATACGCCGGCAAGGTTGGCAACATCGTCAAGGTCAGCGCGGATCGGGCCGAGTTCGAACAACGCCTGATGGCGTTCGACGGGATCGGTCCGAAGACCGTGGAGATTTTCATGCGTGAAGCGGCAAAGGTGCTTTTTTGATGTTCATTGGTTGCGCAGGCTGGAGTCTGGTGCGTGAATACTGGCCAGAGTTTCCGGCCGAGGGCACGCATCTGCAGCGTTATGCCGCGCGGTTCGACTGTGTGGAAATCAACAGCTCGTTTTATCGTCCGCATCGGCGTCAAACCTATGCACGCTGGGCGGACTCGGTGCCGCCCGGGTTTCGTTTTTCGGTGAAGATGCCGAAGTTGATCACCCATGAATTGCGTCTGCAGAACTGTGATCAAGCGCTGGATGAGTTTCTCGGACAGTGCGAAGGGTTGGCCGACCGGTTGGGGTGTTTGCTGGTGCAACTGCCACCGTCGCTGGCCTTTGAGCCGGCAAGTGCAGAGGCGTTTTTCGTGGCGTTGCGCCAACGCTTCGCCGGTGACGTGGTGCTTGAGCCACGGCATGAGTCGTGGGTGGCGGCAGCGTCGATGTTGCAGGCTTATCGAATTGCCCAGGTCGTAGTCGATCCGTCGCGAATCAGCACCGATGGCTCGGCGCAGGGCTGGCCGGGTGTGCGTTATTGGCGGCTGCACGGCTCGCCACGGATTTATCACAGTGCCTATGAGTTGCCTTGTCTGCAGCGGCTGGCGCAGGACATGAAGGCCTGCGCTGCCGAGGGGGCCAGCGTCTGGTGCATCTTCGACAATACCGCCAGTGGCGCCGCGTTAGGCAACGCGATGACACTGGCGGCGCTTGTCCAGACCTGACTCAGGCCGACAAGTGCTCATACAGGATGGTCGCGCCGACGATCATCAGCACCACGCCACCGACGATTTCCGCACGCTTGCCGACCACTGCGCCGAGCACCCGGCCGAGCATCACGCCAATGGTCACCATGGTCATGGTTGCCACGCCGATGGCCGCTGCCGCCACCCAGATATTCACGTCGACAAACGCCAGACCGACGCCGACCGCGAGGGCGTCAATGCTGGTGGCGAACGCGGTGACTGCCAGAATCAGGAACGAGTGCTGACCGGGTTTTTCTTCTTCCTCATCTTCGTGCTTCAGGCCGTTGTAGATCATGTGCAGGCCAAGGATCAGCAGCAGGGTGAAGGCAATCCAGTGGTCCCATTCGGCGACCCAGCGGGTGGCGGCCTGGCCGATCAGCCAGCCGATGATCGGAGTGATGGCTTCGATCACACCGAAGATCAGGCCGGTGCGCAGGGCTTCGCTCAGACGCGGTTTGTGCAGGCTGGAGCCTTTGCCGATGGCCGCGGCGAACGCGTCCGTGGACATGGCCAGGGCGAGGAATATGAGGGAAACAGGATTCACGGGGGCACACTTCCAGTCGGGCTATGAGTCAACGACACAACCACACGCCCGACGTTAGGCATGGATGTGTCGTCGGTCTCACCAACCAAAAGGTGTTCGTACCACGGCGTGTTGCCGAGAATGTTGATACGGACGCTTCCGAGGGACTCGGAAACAGGCTACTCCCCAACGAGGCTGCGAATCTTATGGGTGCAAACATGAAAATTTTGTCAAAAGCATCGAGACAATCGATCAACACCAGACTCTGTGGCGAGGGAGCTTGCTCCCGCCGGGTCGCGAAGCGGCCCTTCTTTTGTCGAACAGCAGAAGGCCTGCTTCGCAGTCCAGCGGGACGGTGCGACGATTCGACAAGCTCCCTCGCCACAATGGGGTCCGGGTGCTGTTATTGACTCGGGAGCTCATTGATCCGCAACTGCGCACACAACCCGCCCTGCGCCCGGTTGTACAGCTGCAACGAGCTGCCGATCTTGCTGACGATCATCTGCACAATCGCCAGCCCCAATCCCGCGCCGTTACCGTGGCCGTGGCTGTAGAAACGCTCGAACAGCCGCGCGTATTCCTGCTCGTTGATACCGGGGCCGGCATCTTCGACACTGATGTACACCGCGCCGCCCGCCTGCGGCTGCACCTGGACTCGCACCTCACTGCCCGGCGGGGCGAAATTCAGCGCATTGGTTACCAGGTTCTGCAAGGCGATGGCGAGGGCGACCGGGTCGGTGTCGACCGGGCAGTGGTGGTCGCTGTCGAGGATCAGTTCGACGTCTTTTTCCATGGCCAGCGGTGCCAGTTCGGCGAGTTCTTCGCGCACCAGCTCGGTCAGTTCCACAGTGCGGGTTTCGGGGTTGGCCAGGTGCGGTTCGATGCGCGCCATGGTCAGTAACTGACTGGCGATGCGCGTCGCCCGATCCACCGCGCTGAGCAGATATTCCAGCGCCTCTTCGCGTTGATGCGGGGTCGCCGCCAGTTGCGCGTTTTGCGCGTGGATCCGCAGGATCGCCAGCGGTGTGCGCAGCTCATGGGCAGCGTCGGCAATGAAGCGCCGCTCCCGCGCCAGCAGATTGTCGATCTGCTGCAACAGACGATTGAGCGCGGTTTGCATCGGCTCCAGATCGTGGGGCAGGGGGCTGAGGTGCAGCGGTTTCAATGTCTCGGTGTCACGGCCGCGAATGCTCTGCGCCATGGCGCGCAACGGTTGCAGGCCCCAGCCGATGGTCAGCCAGATCAACGCGGCCAGCAGCGGGACGCCGATCAGACTCGGCCAGACGGTGTGGCCGACGATGCGCTCGATCAGATCCTGGCGGATGTCGTCGCGCTCGCCGACCCAGATCAGCAGCCCTTGTTGCGAATCCTTGAGCAGAAACGCGCACCAGTCGCGGCCATTCTCCATCAGGTCATGCGAGCCGAGGGTGGTGGGCGGCGCCGAAAGCTCCGGGGCTTCGGCCGAGCGCACCAGCAATTGCCCGTCGCTGCGCCAGACTTGAAAGGTCAGGCGGGTTTCGTAAGGGTGCGCGGCCTCGCCGTCGCCGACGCGGCTCATGGCTTCGTCGAAGGCCTGATAGAGCCGGCTCCAGTCGTTGTCACCCGGCGCACGCTGGGCCAGCACGCCTTGCAACAGGCGCGCGCTTTGTGCCAGTTGGGCATCGTAGACTTCTTCGATTTCATGGTGACTGTCACGCAGTACCAGCCAACTGATCAGCAGATCGCCGATCAATACCAGAATCAGCACCGGCACCAGAATCCGCGCACGTATGGAAATCATGGTTTGAGCTCCACCACATAGCCGACACCGCGCACGGTGCGGATCAACTCGCTCGAGAGTTTTTTGCGCAGGTTGTGGATCAGCACTTCGAGGGTGTTGCTTTCGACCCGATCTTGCCAGCCATACAGCGCTCGCGACAGGCGCTCGCGGGTGACCACCTTGCCCGGGCGGGCCATCAGTTGGTGCAGCAGTTGATACTCCATCGGCGTCACCACCACGTCGGTGCCGCGCCAGGTGACCTGCTGCGTGACCGGATCGAGACACACCCCGGCATGCTCAAGGACCGGTTGCGCACGGCCCTGACTGCGGCGCAGCAACGCGCGAATCCGCGCTTTCAGTTCATCGACGTCGAACGGTTTGATCAGGTAGTCGTCGGCGCCGGCATCCAGCCCGGCAATGCGTTCGGCGGTGCCGTCGCGGGCGGTGAGGATCAGCACCGGCAAGTCCTGCTGCTCGCCACGCAAGCGTTGCAGCAGCGCGAGGCCGTCGAGCCGGGGCAAGCCGAGGTCGAGCAGCAGCAAGTCGAAGCTCTCACTGCGCAGGGCGTGCAGGGCGCTGACCCCATCCTGCAACCAGTCGAGCGTATAGCCTTCGCTGCCGAGGGCAACGCGAATGCCCTGGCCGAGGGCGCGATCATCTTCGACCAGCAATAGGCGCATAGCGGATTCTCTTGAGCAAACACGGCGGTTGACCGGCGGCATCATGCCGCTGTGCAGCCAGCTGTGGCAGCTGACCCGACGGGAAAGATGTAACGACTCGTTGCCAACTAAGCTTCGACTAAGGTTGCTTTTGCACAGTGAGGCCTTCCTCATTGAGCGAGAGTGTTTCCATGCGCAAACTTCTGCTGTTGTCCCTCATCGTTGCCAGCCCGCTGGCCGTCGCCGGCCCGCAATGCACCACCGCCGAACGCTCGCAATGGCAAGACCAGAAAGCCTTTCAGGAGCAGCTTAAAGCCCAGGGCTACGAGATCAGCAAGTTCAAGGTCACCGACGGCAACTGCTACGAGATCTACGGCTTCGACAAGGACAAGCGCAAGGTCGAGATCTACCACGACCCGGTCAGCGGCAAAGCGGTGAAAACCGAGATCAAGGGCTGATGCCGAGCGCGTCCGTGCGCCTGTGGGACCCCGTGGTGCGACTGTTTCATCTGTCCATCGCGGGCGTCTTTGTCGCCAATTACTTTTTCAATGAAGCCGGTGACGCCTGGCATGTCTGGCTCGGCTATTACGCCATGGGCTGGCTGCTGGTACGGCTGGTGTGGGGATTCGTCGGGCCGCGCAGTGCGCGTTGGGCGGATTTCTGGCCGACGCCAACGCGGCTGGTCGCCCATGCGCGCTCGTTGATTGCCGGTCGGCCCGAGCATCGTCTTGGGCATTCGCCGATGGGTGCGCTGGTGATGCTGTTGATGTTGCTGGCGATGTTCATCGCCGGTTTGAGCGGCTGGGCCATGGAAGAGGTCGATGCCTTGTGGGGCGCCGACTGGCCGTTGCAGGTGCACGAAACCGCTACAGACATCTTGCTGGTGCTGGTGTGTCTGCACATCGTCGCCGCGCTGTTCGAGAGTTTTCTGCTGCGCGACAACTTGCCGTTGTCGATGCTCACGGGACGCCGGCGCCGCTTGCCGGACGATCTACCGCGCTGACAAGGATGTTTTGCCGATTGCCCTTCATCCTGTTCTTGCCGTGAGTCCACTATGCGTGCGCTTTCCTGTCGCTTGAAACTGATCCTGGGCGGACTGGCCGTAAGCCTGATTTTCTGGAGCGCCTGGCGCAGTCATCCGGCCCATGTGCTGGCGCCGTTTGCCGTGGCCACGCCGCCGGTGGATGCTTCGCTGCAGGCACCGGAGCCGGTGTACAGCAGTCGCTTCGTCTCCTCGCAATTGAATGATTTCGTGCACTCGTCGTCGGTGACCGCGCTGCCGGGCGGCGACCTGATGGCGGTGTGGTTCGCCGGCTCCCGCGAGGGCGCTGCCGACGTGCAGATCCGTACCGCCCGCTTTGACGCCGACAGCGCGGAGTGGGGCGCCGAGCAGGTGCTGGCCACCCGCGAATCGACCCGCGACGGCACCCGCCGCTACATCCGCAAACTGGGCAATCCGGTGATCGCCCTGGCGCCGGATCAGCGCCTGTGGATGTTCTATGTTTCGGTGTCTGTGGGCGGCTGGGCCACCAGTGCGATCAACGTGATGGTCTCGGATGATTTCGGGCGCAACTGGTCGGCGCCACGGCAGTTGATCACTTCGCCGTTTTTCAACATCAGCACCCTGGTGCGCGCCGCGCCGGTGTTTCATGCCGACGGCTCGATCGGTCTGCCGGTGTATCACGAGTTCATGGGCAAATTTGCCGAGTACCTGTACTTGAGCGCGGACGGCGCGGTGATCGACAAATTCCGTATCAGCCGTGGCAAGCATTCGTTGCAGCCGACCATTGTGCCGCTAGACGGACAACGCGCCGTGGCGATGCTGCGTTATGCCGGCGAGACCCATCATCGGGTGCTGGCCAGCCGCACCGAGGACGCCGGCCAGACCTGGAGCGAGCCGTATCCGCTGGAGCCGGCCAATCCCAATTCATCACTGGCGGCAGTGGGCACCGACGACAACGGTCTGCTGGTGGCGCTCAACGATCTGCAGGACGGGCGCTTCAAGCTCAGCCTCTACGGCACCGATGCCAACCTGAGCAACTGGCGCAACGTGATCGAGCTCGATCAGTCGCCCGATCCGCTCGGCCAGCCGTTCGCCCCCGAAGCCTACAAGGCGATCATCGGCGAAGGTTTTCGTGCTTCCAGTGGTGCCCGGCGCTTGCCGCTGGAACAGCGCTTTCTGAGCAATCTGGATTACCGGGTGTGCAAGCCGCAGGGTTGTGATTTCGAGTACGAATACCCGTACTTCAGTCGCGGCAGCGATGGCCTCTATCACCTGGTGTATTCGTGGAATAACACCTTCATCAAACATGTCAGCTTCAATGAAGCGTGGCTCGAGGAGCGCCTGTGATGCTGTTGCTCTGGCAAGCCCATTTGACGTTCATCCTGCTCGGTTTTGTCCTGCTCGGCTCGTTGCAATGTACGCAACGCTGGCGTCCGTGGCTGTTGCCGCTGCTGGCGCTGGTCAGCTTCGTGCCGATCAACGAACTGCCTTTGGCGGCGTACGTGCGCAGCTTCACCGATGATCTGGCGATCACCACACTGGTGGTGCTCGGCTGGGCCAGTCTGGTTCGCCTCGGTGTGGTCGAGCGGCAGACATTGTCGGCGCGGGTGCAAGTGCTGGTGCTGTTTACTGTGCTGGCCGCTCTGTTGTACCCGGCGACGATGGGCCTGACGTATTTCGATCCGTATCGCTGGGGCTTCAATCCACGGCCGATGATTGTCTGTATCGGCCTGCTGGCACTAGCGCTGTTGTGGCTGTGCAACACGCTGGCAGTGTCGATGCTCGCGCTGGGCACGCTGGCGTTCGCCTTGCGTCTCAAGGCTTCGGAAAACTATTGGGATTACCTGATCGATCCGCTGCTGCTGGGTTACTGCCTGGTTGCCGCTGCGGCGCTGTGCATCCGCCAGGTCTGGCGTCTGCTGCGAGCCGCACCGCCGGGCACGACATCTTTTGTTTGAACCAACGACACTGAGGTCAATGATGGGCTGGTTGCAATCGCGACGCCTGCGCTACGGCGTGGGTGCGGCAGGTTTGGCGTTCTTGTTGTTTGCCGTGCTCCGGCTGGTGTTCGTGCTGGGGTTTTCCGGGATCGCGCCCGGCGAGTTCATCGATAACCCGGCACTGCGCGAAACCCTCGGGATCGGTTTGCGCTTCGACCTGCGCCTGGCGGTGTTGCTGATCCTGCCGCTGGCACTGCTGGCCTGGCTGCCGCGCTGGAATCTCACGCGGCTGCCATGGCTGCGCGTGGTCGTGCGGGTTTACTGGCTGCTGGTGCTTGGTACGGTAGGCCTGCTGTACATCATCGATTTCGGCCACTACGCCTATCTTGGCGTGCGGATCAACGCCACGGTGCTGCGTTACCTGGACGACGCGCAGATCTCACAGCAGATGGTCTGGGAAACCTACCCGGTGCTGTGGATCGCGCTCGGCTGGTTGGCGGTGCTGGGCGTCTGGTTTTACGGATTTTTGCAGCTGGAACGGCTGACGCTGGCCCGTGAACCCAAGGCTATCCGGCGTGCATCGCTAGCATTCGGCACAGGGCTGGGGGTGGTCGTGGTACTGCTGGCATTGCTCGGCCGGGTCGACAATCTCAACCTGAAAAACCCGGTGCCGCTGCGCTGGAGCGATGCGTTCTTCTCCGGTAACGCGCAGATCGCCGCTGTCGGTCTGAACCCGGCGCTGTTCCTCTATGACACGCTGAAGACCGGGCAGGCGCAATTCGATGAGGCGCAGGTGCGCGAGCACTATCCGATGATTGCCCGTTATCTGGGCGTGGATCGACCGGACCCGCAGAGCTTGACGTTCGAGCGTCAGCAAGCCGTGCAGCCGTATCGGCTCCCGGGCACGCCAAACGTGATGTTCGTCATGCTCGAATCGCTGGGCACCAGCGCCGTCGGCGCCTACGGCAATCCGCTGAACCCGACGCCGAACCTCGATCAACTGGCGACCCGCAGCTGGTTCTTCAAGCACTTCTATGTGCCGGTCACCGGCACCGCGAAAACCGTGTGGGCAAGCATCACCGGCGTCCCCGACGTGACCCGCCGCGAGACTGCGACGCGCCATCCGCTGATCACCCGTCAGCACACGCTGATCAATGCCTTCACCGATTACCAGAAGCTCTACATGATCGGCGGCAACGCTGGCTGGGCCAATATCAATGCGCTGATCCAGCAGAGCATCGACGGCGTGCGCCTGTATCAGGAGAGTGACTGGCGTTCGCCGCTGGTGGACGTGTGGGGCATCTCCGATCTGGATCTGTTCAAGGAGAGCGACCGCATCCTGCGCGACCTGCCGAAGGACCGACCGTTCTTCGCTTACGTGCAAACCTCGGGCAACCATCGGCCGTTCACCATCCCCAAGGACAACGACGGCTTTCAGATCAGCAACCTGTCACTGGAGCAGGTGCAGGCTGCCGGTTCGCGCAGCGTCGAGCAATACAACGCGGTGCGCCTGCTGGATTTCAATATCGGCAAGTTGATGGAGCTGGCCAAGGCCGGCGGCTATTACGACAACACGATTTTTGTGTTTTTCGGCGACCACAACACGCGCATCAGCCAGATCCCGCACATGCCGCCGGCGTTCGAGCAACTGGGGCTGGAGAGCAACCATGTGCCGATGCTGATTCACGCGCCCGGGCTGCTGGCGCCGAAGGTCATCGAGCAAGCGGTGGGGCTGGCGGATTTGCTGCCGACAGTGGCGGGGATGGCCGGTGTACCGTTTCGCAATGGCGCGATGGGCCGCGATGTCCAGCAACCGGCGCCGGAAGGTGAGCGCTTGGTGCCGCTGGTGCTGCGCGAGGGCACGTTCCCGGTGATTGGCGGGGTGACCAAGGATTTCCTCTTGCAGATGCAACATGACGGCAGCTCACCGACCCTGCATGACCTGGCGTCGAAGACCCCGCTGGATAACGTCGCCGAGCATAATCCCGAGGAATTCCAGCGCCTGGTGGAGCTGACGCGGGGGCTGCACGAGAGCGCGCGGCTGATGCTGTACCGCAACGTGCGCTGACCGGGTGGGTGCCCGGTCAGCGCAGCGTTTTTAGCGGTTCAGGAACGCCAGCAGGTCTTCATTCAGCGCTTCGGTGTGCGTCACGGCAAAACCATGGGGGGCGCCGGCATAGACTTTCAGCTCGGCGCCTTTGATCAGCGCCGCGGCTTGCTTGCCGGTGGTTTCGAACGGCACGATCTGATCGCCGTCACCGTGGATCACCAGGGTCGGCACGTCGATCTTCGCCATGTCCGGTCGGAAGTCGGTTTCAGAGAACGCGGTGACACAATCCACGGTGCCTTTCAGCGAGGCTAGCAGGGCGACGTTCAGGGTTTGCGTGAGCACACCATCGGAGACTGTCTGGCCCTGATTGGTGCCGTAGAACGGCGCGGCGAAATCGGCCATGAACTGCGCACGATCCTTGAGCAGGCCGGCCTTGATCCCGTCGAACACCGAGGTGTCGACGCCCTGCGGGTAGTCGGCCTTCTTGCCGAACAGCGGCGTCACCGCCCCGAGCAGCACCAGCCCGGCAACGCGCTCGCTGCCGTGGCGGGCGATGTAGCGGCTGACGTCGCCACCACCCATGGAGAAGCCGACCAGTGTGACGTCGCGCAGGTCGAGGTGGTTGATCAGTTGCGCGATGTCATCGGCAAAGGTGTCGTAGTCGTAGCCGCTCCATGGTTGATCGGAGCGCCCGAAACCACGGCGGTCGAAGGCAATCGTGCGGTAGCCGCGACTGCTCAGGTATTCCATCTGGTATTCCCACATGTCGGCATCCAGCGGCCAGCCATGGCTGAACAACACGGGTTTGCCGCTGCCCCAGTCCTTGAAATAGATCTGTGTGCCGTCATCGGTAGTGAATGTGCTCATGGAAACTCCTTGCTGTGGGCAATCGTTCGGGAAGGCCGGATGCCGCAATGGCCGCCCATCACTATCGGCGCAAATCGCTGCCGTCACTTGTACGCAAGTGTTGAATTGCCGGGCCGGGCGGCGAGGTTCTTTTCCAGCGTCACAGTTGTAAGATGCAACCACACGCCGTTTTTGATGGAGAAACACCCTGTGAAGCGCAAAAGCCTGCACGGCAATGCCTGCCCGGTCGCCCGTACGCTGGATCTGATCGGCGACTGGTGGTCGCTGCTGATCATCCGCGATGCGCTGGAGGGCATCCGCCGTTTCAGTGATTTTCAGAAAAATCTGGACATCGCCAAGAACATGCTCAGCGCCCGGCTCAAGGCCCTGGTCGAGCAGGGGATTCTGCAAACCGTGCCGGCCGCCGATGGCGGTGCCTATAAGGAATACGTGCTGACCGAACGCGGCAAGGCCTTGCAGACGGTGATCGTTGCGCTGTCGCAGTGGGGCGGGGAGCACCTGTATGCGCCGGGTGAGCCGGGTTCGGTGATGGTTGATGCGCAGCAGCGTCAGCCGATCAGCAAACTGGAATTGCGTTCAGCGGATGGCCGCCTGCTGGCACCGCAGGACGTGGCGACGAAGTTGGGCGTTGCGCACTGAACCAAGGATTAACCCCGGAAAACCGCAACCGCATCGATTGTTCAATCTCTGTTACAAACCCGACTGTCAAAATCCGATTCAAGGTTGAGTAAATGAGCCTGTCAAAAGTGGAATTTAAAGAAGTGAATCGGATAACGGCAGCGTTATCGAATCACCTTGATTTGGAGAAAGATCTTCCTGCGATGGTCTTTCTTGATTCAGGGCTCGAGTATTATTTTTTTGAAAGGCCAATGCTAAGTACTACTGATGTTCTCAGTGAACTGGTTTGCTTGAACTATGAAGTTTTCTCGACAGACGTATTCGCCTTGTTCAGCGCACCTCCTGGCTTGTGCTACCTTTTCGATGGGAACAATGTCGGTGAAGGTATCGAAATCTTGAATTCTGGCTTTCGGGATTTTTTCAAAGGCACTGCGGATTATCCGATGATCGTCGGTAATCTGGGTTTTGATTGGCTATTGTTTGAAAGCGCTTACGAAGAGTTTGGTGTGCTGGCTCTGAGTAAGGCCAATGCCCAGTTAAAATTTTCTGAGGGCGTAGGGCGTAACTTGATCAGTTCCAAAGAGTTTCAAGCCCTTAAAGGTCGCGATGGCACTTTGGATGCAATCATTGACGCGTTTCATGATTATTTCAATGATGAGGTGGGCGGGTCCCGCTCGAATAAAACATACCTGTGACCGCAGGTAGCGTTTCCAGTTTTTTGGGCGCGCAGGACGTTTGGGGCAATATCGTTAAAGGAACTGTCGATGCCTGTAACAGGTAAATCAAGAATCAACTGGCTGTTCAAATACCGTGATTGGGTGGGGATAGGGCTATTGCTCGCAGCACTACTCAATGGCTACTTTCAATTCAATGGCAGCTGGGGGCGTTTTTTTACGGTACTTGCTGTTCAGTTATGGTTTGCTCAAGGTGTTTATAACTATTCAAGAGGGGCAACGGTTGCCATTGCACCCGGTGGATTAGGCCCGGATGCTGACCCCGCGGGGCGGGCGGCATTAGCAGTTTTTGCACTCTTTTTGTATGCGCTATTTTTCTTTTCGGATTATCGGTATTGAATTGTTGATTGCAAAGTTTTCTTTGATATTCGAACTGTTTTGGATATACCTATCAAAAAACCGGGCTGATGCCCGGTTTTTTTACAAGTCGCTCAGCGAAACGCCGGCACCACATCCCTGATAAACAACTCCAGCGACTTCTTCTTCTCTGCATGCGGCAAGCTGTTGTCACACCAGAAACTGAACTCATCCACCCCCAGTTCCTGGTAATACTTGATGCGCGGAATAATCTCTTCCGGCGTACCAATCATTGCCGTCTTGTGCAGGCTCTCCAGCTCAAACTCCGGACGCCCGGCAAATTTCTCTTCCGGACTCGGAGCGAGGAAGCCGTTGACCGGTATTTCCTTGTTGCCGAACCAGGCATCGAAGGTGCGGTAGAAACGCGAGATGGCTTTTGCACCGACTTTCCAGCCGTCCGGATCGTCCGCCGAGTGCACGTGGGTGTGGCGCAGCACCATCAGTTGCGGACGCGGCACGTCGGGGTTGTTGTCCAGCGCGGTCTGGAACTTGTTCTTCAGGTCGAGGACTTCTTCGTCGCCTTTCATCAACGGCGTGACCATCACGTTGCAGCCGTTGGCCACGGCAAAGTTGTGCGAATCGGGATCGCGGGCGGCGATCCACATTGGCGGATTCGGCTTCTGGATCGGCTTCGGCACGCTGGTCGAGGTCGGGAATTTCCAGATGTCGCCGTCGTGGGCGTAGTCGCCTTGCCACAGGGCGCGGACCACCGGGACCATTTCACGCAGGGCCTGGCCGCCGCTGGAGGCGGGCATGCCGCCGGCCATGCGATCGAATTCGACCTGATAGGCGCCGCGCGCCAGGCCGACTTCCATGCGTCCGTTGCTGATGACGTCGAGCAGCGCGCATTCACCGGCCACCCGCAGCGGGTGCCAGAACGGCGCGATGATGGTGCCGGCGCCGAGGTGAATGGTGGTGGTTTTGGCGGCGAGGTAGGCCAGCAGCGGCATCGGGCTTGGCGAGATGGTGTATTCCATCGCGTGGTGTTCGCCGATCCACACGGTGCTGAAACCACCGGCCTCGGCCATCAGGGTCAGTTCGGTCAGGTCTTCGAACAGTTGGCGGTGGCTGACGCTTTCGTCCCAGCGTTCCATGTGGATGAACAGGGAAAATTTCATGACGCTTCCTCGGATCTTTTGTTGTTGAGGCTACTGGTGTGAGGGGCTTGCTCGCGAAAGCGGTGTAACGGCCAGCATCTATGGCGACTGACAAGACGCCTTCGCGAGCAAGCTCGCTCCCACAGTTGATTTGTGTAGGGCTGACGATCAGGCCAGAACGGGCAGGGCGCCCATCTTGCCGTGGCAGTAAACCAGCGGCCCGGCGATTTGCTCCGGGACGATCAGATTTTTCACTGCGCCGACCATGATCGCGTGGTCACCACCTTCATATTCGCGCCACAACTCACACTCGATGATAGCCGTCGCGTTGGCCAGGATCGGGTTGCCCAGCTCGCTCAACGTCCACTCGATGCCCTGCGCCTTGTCCTTGCCTTTACGGGCGAAGGCATAAGCTTCGCTTTGCTGGCCGCCGGACAGGACGTGGATCGCGAAGCGCTTGTTTTTGATCAGCACAGGGTAGGAGTCGGAGCTGTAGTTGGGGCAGAACAGCACCAGGGCCGGGTCCATCGACAGTGAACTGAAGGCGCTGGCGGTGAGGCCGACGATCTGGCCGTCATCGTCCAGCGTGGTGATGACAGTGACGCCGGACGGAAACGAGCCCATGACTTGTTTGTAGATGGCTGCATCGATCATTGGACGGTCCTCGGTGTTATGACGCGATTTTTATGTATTTGTTGGTCTGATGGTATACCAGTATTTTTTCTTTGCAAGGGCTTTTAGGCTGAACCGATAAACGTGGTGCTTTCGTCGGAAACTCAGCGTTTATTGGGCTTGCGGCTGGCCTGCAGACCGCAGGATCAGTGAGGATGGCGTATCAGCTGGCGCCGTAAACTACGGATCAGTCTTGTGAAATGTTTGGAATACCATAATATGGTCTGCATCTGAGGGGCGACCAAAGAGTTCCCCCGGTTTGGCTTCATACAAAGATAAGAACAGACAAACTCGAGTTCATGCATATGTCCCAGATGTCCCGGCAAGATCCGTTGATCGAGAATCACACGGTCGACTACGTCCCACTCGCGGAACGCCACGGGAAGGCCCGCGACCTTTTCACCTTATGGTTCAGCACCAACATTGCGCCACTGCCGATCGTCACCGGCGCCATGGTGGTTCAGGTGTTTCATCTCGACTTGTTCTGGGGGCTGCTGGCGATTGCGCTGGGGCACCTGATCGGCGGCGTGGTGATCGCGCTGGCGTCGGCGCAAGGCCCGCGCATGGGCATTCCGCAAATGGTTCAGAGTCGTGGTCAGTTCGGGCGTTACGGCGCACTGCTGATCGTGTTTTTTGCGGCGCTGATCTACATCGGTTTTTTCATTTCCAACATCGTGCTTGCCGGTAAATCGATTGTCGGTATTGCGCCGTCGGTGCCGGCACCTTTGAGCATTCTGATTGGCGCGCTGGCGGCCACGGCGATTGGCGTGATCGGCTACAACTTCATTCACACACTGAACCGCATCGGCACCTGGGTGATGGGCAGCGCGCTGCTGGCCGGATTCATCTACATATTTGCCCATGACTTGCCGGCGGACTTCCTGACGCGCGGCACCTTCAACCTGTCGGGCTGGCTGGCGACGGTGTCGCTGGGGATCATCTGGCAGATCAGTTTCTCGCCGTACGTGTCCGATTATTCGCGTTATCTGCCGGCGGATATCGGCATCGCCAAACCGTTCTGGGCCACTTATCTGGGCGCGACATTGGGCACGATTCTGTCGTTCAGCTTTGGCGCGGTGGCGGTTCTGGCGACCCCGGAAGGCACCGAGGCGATGGTGGCGGTCAAGCAGTCCACCGGGTGGCTGGGACCGATTCTGATGGTGCTGTTCTTGCTCAACATCATCAGTCACAACGCGCTGAATCTTTACGGCGCGGTGCTGTCGATCATCACCTCGATCCAGACGTTCGCCAGTCAGTGGACGCCGAGCATCAAGGTGCGCGTGGTGTTGTCGAGCGTGGTGCTGGCGGCTTGCTGCGTGGTGGCGCTCGGTGCTTCGGCGGATTTCATTTCGCAGTTCATCGGGCTGATTCTGGCGTTGCTGCTGGTGCTGGTGCCGTGGGCGTCGATCAATCTGATCGACTTCTACCTCATCAAGCGCGGCAGCTATGACATCACCTCGATCTTTCGCGCGGACGGTGGCATTTACGGGCGCTTCAATCTGCACGCGATCATTGCCTACTTCATCGGCATCATCGTGCAGTTGCCGTTCGCCAACACCTCGCTGTACGTCGGGCCGTACGCCAATCTGGTGGACGGTGCGGATCTGTCGTGGCTGTTCGGCCTGGTGGTGACGGTGCCGCTGTATTACTGCCTCGCCACACGCGGGCGGATGCAGAAGCAACGTGGCGAGGGGATTTATCCCCGATCGGCTGCGAAGCAGTCGTGACATCAGCGAGTGCGGCCCCCTTTGAGATATAAAGGGGGCCGCTTCGCAACCCATCGGGGATAAATCCCCTCACCACAAGTGATGTTTCCTTAGCCCTTGTGCATTCGTGCGGTCATTCATATTGGCCATTTCGATCCCCTTTTGGCCCATCCCCCACTGTGCCACGACCGCGTGGTCGGCAAGAATCAAAGCCATAACTAAACGCTGGACTTTGCTTGCCCTTGGCTACCTTTACAGCCGCTGCCGTGTACAGAACATAAAAACCATCGATCTCACGTCGCATTCCGGGGAAACAACCATGGTCACGATGAAACGCATTCTGGGTGCCACCGTGTGTGGGCTGACGCTGCTGGCCAGCGCGGTACACGCCGAGCAGCGCGAGCTGCGGGTCTACAACTGGGCGGATTACATCCTGCCGTCGGTGCCCAAGGATTTCGCCGCGAAAACCGGCATCAAAGTGACCTGGGACACCTTCGACACCAATGAATCGCTGGAAGCCAAGCTGCTCACCGGCAACTCCGGCTATGACCTGGTGGTGCCGTCGAACCAGTTCATCGACACTCAGATCAAGGCCGGTGTGTTCCAGAAACTCGACAAGTCGAAACTGCCGAACTGGAGTCACCAGGATCCGGCGCTGCTCAAACTGCTCGACGCCAATGACCCTGGCAATCAGTACGGCGTGCCCTACATGTACGGCACGGTACTGATCGGTTTCAACCCGGCCAAGGTCAAGGTAGCGCTCGGCGACAACGCGCCGGTGGACAGCTGGGATCTGGTGTTCAAGCCGGAGAATATGGAGAAGCTCAAATCCTGCGGCGTGGCGATGCTCGATTCGCCGTCGGAAATTCTGCCGCTGGCCCTGCATTACCTCGGCCTCGACCCGAACAGCCAGAACCCGGCCGACTATGAAAAGGCCAAGGACCTGATGCTGAAGATTCGTCCGTACGTGACCTACTTCAACTCGGCCAAATACATGACCGACATCGCCAATGGCGACATCTGCGTGGCCATCGGTTACTCCGGCAGCTTCTATCAGTTCGGCAACCGTGCGAAAGAGGCGGGCAATGGTGTGGTGGTTGACTGGCGTTTGCCGAAGGAGGGCGCGCCGATCTGGTTCGATACCTTTGCCATTCCGAAGAGCGCGAAGAATGTCGAAGAGGCGCATGAATTCCTCAACACCTTGCTCGATCCGAAAGTCATTGCGCCGATCAGCGACTTCCTCGGCTACCCGAACGTGAACAAGGATTCGATGCCGCTGGTGAACAAAGACATCACCGCCAACCCGAACCTGACGCCAACGCCTGAAGCCCTGAAAACCCTCTACGTCGTCCAGCCACTCCCGCAAAAACTCGAACGCGTACGCACCCGGGTGTGGACCAGCATCAAATCCGACAAGTAACCACCCCCCTGTAGGAGCTGCCGAAGGCTGCGATCTTTTGATCTTGTTTTTCAGGAAGCATAATCAAAAGATCGCAGCCTGCGGCAGCGCCTACAGGGATTGGGTTGGGTCTTCCTTGCGGGTGATGAGCAGGCTCATTACCACCGACCCCAGAATCACCACGCCTACCACCCCCAGCGACCATTCCACCGGCATGTGGAACCACGGCATCAGCGTCATTTTGCCGCCGATGAACACCAGCACGATCGCCAGTCCGTATTTGAGCAAATGAAAGCGGTCAGCCATGTCCGCCAGCAGGAAGTACAGCGCCCGCAGGCCCATGATCGCGAAGATGTTCGAGGTGAACACGATGAACGGATCGGTAGTGACCGCGAAGATCGCCGGGATGCTGTCGACCGCAAACATCAGGTCGCTGGCCTCGATCAGCACCAGCACCAGGAACATCGGCGTGGCCCAGCGCACGCCGTTCTGCAGCACGAAAAAGCGTTCGCCGTGGAAGCCCTGGGTGATCCGCATGTGCCTGCGCACCCAGCGCAGCAGTGGATTTTTGTCGAGATCAGGTTGTTGCTCGGCGAACATCAGCATCTTGATCCCGGTGATAATCAGGAACACCCCGAAGGCATACAGCAGCCACTCGAACTGCGATACCAGCCACACCCCGGCGAAGATCATCGCCGCGCGCATCACGATCGCCCCGAGTACGCCGTACAGCAGCACCCGGCGCTGCAATTCCGGTGGCACGGCGAAGTAGCTGAAGATCATCACGAAGACGAACATGTTGTCGATCGACAGCGACTGCTCGATCAGATAACCGGTGAGGAATTCCAGGGTCTTGCGCTGGGCAATCTCGGCGCCGAACTCGCCGTTCAAATACCACCAGAGCAACCCGGCGAAAGCCATGGCCAGTGCGCACCAGGCGATCACCCAACAGGACGCTTCGCGCACTGAAACGCGGTGCGCCTTGCGTCCGCCGAAGACGAACAGATCCAGTGCAAGCATGGCGAGGACGAAGACGATAAACGCGCCCCACATCCATGGTTCGCCGATGTTGAGGTGGCTGGCTGGCATGGCGATCTCCTGTCTTTTCATGTCGTTGGAGGTAGACCGGGACATCCTAGCGAGGAGTGAGAGCCAAGGAAAAATCGTATATTCCTGAGATAAAGTTCGAAAAGAACGAAGTGTTCGCGATTGTCGGACGGGCGTTTGCGCACTGGCGACTAGCGTTGATGCGGGAGCGCGGGTGATTTTTTCGGATTGAGTTTATTTCAATGACGAAGCTGCCAAACACTGCGGGCAGGCACTTGCCCGTTTGGCATTGATACGTCTTTGCTAATGACTAATCTATTATGGAGGGTTTAAAGAGGTCCCGTCGCCAGCAATGCTAATTCGCCATTCACTTGGTATATCGTTCCCTTGCGCTCTATTTTAAATGCAAATTCTGCTTTTATTGATTTTTTTTCCTTGTTTCGAAAAAGTTCGATTTTGCCTTTGCCACCTTGAAAGATAGTGCCTTCGGCAATGATGTCGGCAACCACAGGGCCTCTGCCGTCTTTCTCAAACTTGTATGTGCCGCTTTCGAGATTCCGGTCAATGACGAATGTAATCTGTTTAAGCGGGTAAAGAGGGTCTTCTGTGAGCGCTCGGGCGTAGAAACTGACTTTGTCGTCAGTCAGAGAAGCATAAACAAACTCGCTCGGCTTGAATTTTAGAATAGGCGGAAAAGCAGGATTGAATGTGGCTTTGAAGTATTTGTCATCGGGTCGTTGTTTTACTTCGATGGGTAATGGCTTCAAGTTTTCATCGACGCCGCGTTGTTTATACAGATTGGCATTGCTCATGGTCTGCGTTCCTTCAGTGCTCAACGGAAATGAAAAGCCCATTGAGCGAGAACGTTACTCGCCGTCCTGTTCGACCGCTACTGTCAGAACTATCAGTTGTCAGGTATGGGGGAGTGTGTTGGCAGGTGTGTAGTAATGCAGAAACGAGTGGAGGTAAATGCGCCGAAAGCGGATTGAGACCCTATCGAGCCTCAATCCAACCCTCTCTGTTACTTGCCGGCAGTCAGCGCCGGAGTGCGCGGCGGCACCTGACGTTTCGAGCCGGTCGCCTCAAACGCCGAGGCCAGACGCAGCAGATTCGAGTCATCGTAAGCACGACCGGCGAAGGTCAGACCAACCGGCATGCCGATGTCGGCCATGATCCCCATTGGTACGGTGACAGTCGGCACGCCGAGATGCCGGATCGCCAGGTTGCCGTTGGCGACCCAGATGCCATTGCTCCAGGCGATGTCCGCCGATTCCGGATTGATATCGGCATCTGCCGGGCCGACGTCGGCGTTGGTCGGGAATAGCACCGCGTCGAGTTTCAGCGTATCCATCCAGTCTTCGAGGTCGAGCTTGCGGGTCTTTTCCAGGCCGCGCAGGCCGTCCGGCAGGGTCGGGATCTGGTCCCACGGCGTGATGCCGCGTTGGGCCATGCGCACGTATTCGTCCATGCCGGCGGCCAGATCGCCTTCACGGTTGGGCAGGGTGCCCGGGTCGTGCGGGAAGATTTTCGGCCCGTCGACATCGGCCAGGCGATTGAGCTTCGGATCGCCGTTGGCGCGCAGGAAATCATCGAAGGCCCAGGCCGACAGGTCCCACAGTTCGTGATGCAGGAACTCCTTGGTGACGATGCCGCGATTGAACACGGTCGGCGCGCCGGGGCGGTCGCCTTCGCAGTTGGAGACCAGCGGGAAATCCACTTCGATGACTTCGGCGCCGGCCGCTTCCAGGGCTGCGCGGGCCTGTTTCCACAAATCGATCACCGAAGGGCGAGTGTTGATGCGCTGCCCGGTCGGGCCGCCGATGCCTGGCGCTTCGCTGGTGCCGGCTTCAGGGTCGGCATTGATGTACATCTTCGGCACACCGAAGCGTTTGCCGGCCAGTGCATTGGGTTTCACCGCCAATTCGGCGTAGGAGGCCGGGCGCACCGAAGCGACGCTCGGGATCGGCACCCACGGCTGCAGGCGCCACAGATCGCCACGGGTGTCGGGATCTTCAGCGACCACCACATCGAGCACTTCGAGCAGATCAGCCATGGTCCGGGCGTACGGCACCACCACATCCATGGTCGGCGTCAGCGGCCAGTTGCCGCGTACCGAAATCACCCCGCGCGATGGCGTGTAGGCGCACAGACCGTTGTTCGACGCCGGGCCGCGACCGCTCGACCAGGTTTCTTCCGCCAGGCCGAAGGCCGAGAAACTCGCAGCGGTAGCGGTGCCGGCACCGTTGGACGAGCCGGAAGCAAACGGCGCGGTCAGGTAGGCCGCGTTGTAAGGGCTTTCGGCCCGGCCATAGACGCCACGCTGCATGCCGCCATTGGCCATCGGCGGCATGTTGGTCTTGCCCAGGCAGATCGCCCCGGCGGCGCGCAGGCGTTCGATGGTGAAGGCGTCGCGATGCGCCACCAGATCGGCGAAGGCCGGGCTGCCCGAGGCGGCGGTCAGCCCCTTGACCAGATAGCTGTCCTTGGCGGTGTAAGGGATACCGTCGAGCGGGCCGAGGGTTTCGCCCTTGGCGCGGCGCGCATCGGACGCCTGGGCTTCAGCCAAAGCCTCGGGGTTGCGCACCACCACGGCATTCAGTGCGGTGGCGGTGTTCGGGCCATCGTAGGCGTTGATCCGGGCCAGATAGGCCTGCACCAGTTCAACCGCGGTGGTCTGGCCGGCGTCGAGCGCCGCGCGTAATTGAGCAATGGAGACTTCAGTGACTTCGATCATGCTGTTACCGCCGACAGGTTCGCTAAAGGGGTGGGTCATTATGGTTATGGTCGAAACGTGTAGAGAATTGCGTATGGACGAAACTCTACCCTGAACTTTGCCGAATGGCATGTGCTAATTCGATAAATATCGACAAACTCAACGAAAAAATTCCCCCGGTGTCTCGCCAAACTGTTGCCGGAAGGCCGCGATGAACGCCGAGGTCGAGTCATAACCGCAGGCCAGAGCCACGTCGGTGACGCGTTCGCCGCGTTCCAGCGGGGTCAGCGCGCCCAGCAGACGCAAGCGCTGACGCCAGGCGCGGAAGGTCAGGCCGGTGTCGCGCAAAAACAGACGGCTGAGGGTTTTCTCGGTGACGCCGAATTTTTCGCTCCAATGGTTCAGGGTGGTCTGCTGTTCCGGATGTTGCTCCAGGCTTTGATAGATCTGCCGCAGACGGCTGTCCTGGGGCAGCGGCAGCATCAGGTCGATCTGCGGTGCCTCGGCCAGTTGATCGAGGATCACCTGGGCCAGGCGGCCATGGGCACCGTTCTCGTCGTATTCCACTGGAACCTGACTGAACGCGCGGATCAGCTCGCGCAACAGGTCGCTGACGCCCAGCACATGACAACGCTCAAGCGCCCAGCCGGCCACGCTGCAATCGATGTACAGGCTGCGCATTTCGGTGTGCGGCGAGCTGAACACGCGGTGCGGCACGCCCGCCGGAATCCACACCGCACGCTCCGGTGGCGCGACGAAACGCCCGGCGCCGGTCTGCACTTCGAGCACGCCCTGAATCGCGTACGACAATTGCACCCACGGGTGACTGTGACGCCGGGTCAGTGCGCGATTGGGCAGCGATTCGGTGCGCCCGTACAGCGCACGCGGCAGGCTGGGCAGCCCGGGAATGCTGCGCCGGAAGCTTTTCTCGTGTCCTTTAGGCGGCATCTGTTGGCTCTTCGGCGTTAGTCGGTAATTCCTGCTCACGTTAGAGTCGCAGTCACGTACTGGCAACCCCCGGATGAACAGACCCATGACTCGCCCAAGATTCCTGCCCGACAACTTCACCCTGACCCTGATCGGCGTCGTGCTACTGGCCAGTTTTCTGCCGGCCAGCGGTCAGGTCGCGGTCGGGTTCGGCTGGCTGACCAACATCGCCATCGCGCTGCTGTTTTTCCTCCACGGCGCGAAACTGTCGCGTGAATCGATCATCGCCGGTGCCGGCCACTGGCGCCTGCACCTGTTGGTGTTCAGCCTGACCTTCGTGCTGTTCCCGCTGCTCGGCCTGGCGCTGAAACCGCTGCTGTCACCGCTGATCGGCGACAAGCTGTACATGGGCATGCTCTACCTCTGCGCGTTGCCCGCCACCGTGCAGTCGGCGATTGCCTTCACCTCGCTGGCCCGGGGCAATATCCCGGCGGCGATCTGCAGTGCGGCGGCGTCGAGTCTGTTCGGGATCTTCCTCACGCCGTTGCTGGTGACGCTGCTGCTGAACGTGCACGGTGACGGCGGCTCGACCCTCGATGCGATCCTGAAGATCAGCGTGCAACTGCTGCTGCCGTTCATTGCCGGGCAGATCGCTCGGCGCTGGATCGGCGCGTGGGTCGGCCGCAACAAGAACTGGCTGAAGTTTGTCGATCAGGGTTCGATTCTGCTGGTGGTGTACGGCGCATTCAGCGAGGCGGTCAACGAAGGTATCTGGCATCAGATTCCGGTAGTCGATCTGCTGGGCCTGGTGGTGGTCTGCTGCATCCTGCTGGCGCTGGTGCTGTTGGCGTCGACCTTGCTGGGCAAGGTGTTCGGTTTCAGCCAGGAAGACCGCATCACCATTCTGTTCTGCGGTTCGAAGAAGAGCCTGGCCACCGGCGTGCCGATGGCGCAGGTGTTGTTTGCCGGCAGCACGATTGGCGTGTTGATTCTGCCGCTGATGCTGTTCCATCAGATTCAATTGATGGTCTGCGCGGTGTTGGCGCAGCGCTATGCCAAACGGCCGGAATCGGTGCCGGAGGTGATGGCGCAGGTTGATCCATAAACACTGCATCCCCTGTAGGAGCTGCCGCAGGCTGCGATCTTTTGATCTTGAAAAGATCGCAGCCTGCGGCAGCTCCTACAGGGGGATTTTCTCAATCCTGAGTCACGTGTTTCGGCCCGGCCAGTGCCCAGGCAATCAGGCCAAACAACGGTACGAACACGATGGCGATAATCCACACGCCTTTGTTGCTGCCTTTGCCTGCGCTCTTGCGCACGCGGTTGATCGCCCACAATTCGATGATCACAAGAACGACGGCGAGTACGATCCAGACGGGTTCAATTTGCATGGGCTACCTCCTGATGGTCTTTCAGTTAGGTGAGCCCAAGCGCGCAGGGTTCATTTAAATTGCGCCACTGCCTCCCGAATATCTCACCGCAGCGGCCGCCCGCGACGGCACGTTGAGCGTGCGCAATAGCGACGACACGTGGATGCGCACGGTGAACGGCGAGATATCCAGTTCCCGGGCGATCTCCTTGTTGGTCTTGCCTTGGGCGATCAGCCGCAACACATCCTGCTGACGCGGGGTGAGGGCGGTGCCGGTCTCCAGCGGCAGCAGCCCGGAAGGGGCGAACCTGACCAGCACTTCGCCTTCGCGGATCGCCAGAATCGCCTCGCCGATCTCATCCGGGGCAATGTTCTTGCCGATGAAACCGTCGATGCCGGCCGCCATCACTTCGCCTATCAACCCCTCGTCGTCGACCATCGACACCACAATCAGCGTGGTGCGCGGCAGTTTCCGGCGCAGCTCGGCGAGTTGGCTGATGCAGGTCAGGCCGGGGAAGCGCAGGTCGAGAATCAGTGTGTCCGGCTCGCTGCCGGCGGGCAGCAAGGCCAGCACAGCGTCGAGGTCGCCGGCCTCCTCGATAGTCGCCTCGGGCAACAGGCGCTGCACGGTGCGCCGCATGGCTTCGCGAAACAACGGGTGATCGTCGGCTATGATGATGCGGCAAGTCATGACGTGACCCTCCCTGGATCAGCGTGGTTTACGGCATGCACCTTAGCACCGCAAACGCAGATTGCCTGCCGACCGCTGCTGAATCTGACGACTGTCGCACAAGGACGTTGCCCATGAAGTTCGAGAAAAACACCGAGCTGGATCAGGCCAATCTGCGGATTATCATCGCCAGCATCGCCATGGTTTACATCTGCGTGCTCGGTGTCTTGCCGGGTCAGCGCTTCGATGTCTATCTGCCGGTGGTGATCTACATCGCGCTGTTTCTGTTGGCGTCGATTGTCTTGCGCCAGGCCATCGCGCGCTGGCCAGGGCATTACCCGGCGCGGCGGATTTTCGCGATGATCCACGATTACACCGGCACCTGTTTCGGCCTGGTGCTCGGCGGTGAAGCGGCGTTGCCGCTGTATGCGGTGATCATCTGGGTCAACCTGGGTAATGGCATGCGCTATGGCTCGCGCTACCTGGCGATTGCCACCGGGTTGGCGCTGCTGGCGTTGCTGGCGGTCTATCGATTGACGCCGGTGTGGCAGGCGCAGCCATACATGGTGCTGATGTTGATGCTCACCAGCACGGTGATTCCGTTCTACGCGCACTTGCTGCTGGAGCGCACGCGCAAGGCTTCCGAAGAGGCGGTCGCGGCCAATCTGGAAAAGTCGCGGTTTCTCGCTCAGGCCAGCCATGATCTGCGCCAGCCGATTCACTCCATCGGCCTGTTTACCGCGTGCCTGCGCGAGTCGCGGCTGGGCGGGCAGGAGCGACAACTGGTCGACAACATCGACCGTTCGCTGCTCAACGTCTCGCAGTTGTTCCGATCGATTCTCGACCTCTACACCCTCGACAACGGGCGCATTTTGCCCAGGCTACAAGTGTTCAATCTCGGCGAGTGGCTGGCCGACCTGATCCGCCAGAACGCCGAGGCGGCGCGCTGGGCGGGCGTGGAGTTGCGTCTGCGTCCGTGCCAGCACTGGGTGCAGAGCGATCCGGCGTTGCTCGCGACCATGGTGCAGAACGTACTTTCCAACTGCTTCAAGTACGGCGCGCAACGCCCGGTGCTGATTGGCGTGCGCAGACGCGGCAGCGGACTGGCCATCGTGGTTTATGACCGCGGCAACGGCATTGCCGAGGAGCACCTGCCGAAGGTCTTCGAGGAGTTTTATCGGGTGCGTCAGGTGCGCGACAAGGACGTGGAAGGGGTCGGCCTCGGGCTGTCGATCGTCAAGCGTCTGGGGCAGTTGATCGGCGTCGATGTCGCGTTGCGCTCGCAGCTTGGGCGCGGCACGGCCGTCACGCTGTATGGCTTGCCGCGGGCCGTGGCGCCGCAGTTGCCGGTCATGCGTGACGACGTGCGGCAGGCCGGCCTGTTGACCGGATTGAAGGTGTGTCTGGTGGAGGATGATCGCAACGTCTTGCTGGCAACCTCGGCGCTGCTCGAGCGCTGGGGCTGCGTGGTGCAGGGCGAGTTGAGCGGGCAGGGTCTGGTCACCGATTGCGACATCATCGTCGCCGACTACGATCTGGGTACACATTCCACGGGTATCGAGTGCATTGACGAGGTGCGGCGCCAGCGGGGTTTTGCGGTACCGGCGATGATCATCACCGGGCATGACATGGAAAAAATACAGGCGGCCTTGCACGACCGCCAAATTGCCATCCTGTCCAAACCGGTACGCCCGGCCGAGCTGCGCGCGACCTTGCGCAGCCTGCGCGACCGGCAAACCGAGCCGGCCGAGCCGGCCGAGCAGGTTTGACTCAACGCTTGCAGAGGTAGTCCTGAGTGATGGTGGTTTGCAGGCAGTTGAACTGGCCCATGGTGCGGCAGATGTTTTTCTCCGAGCCGGTCACCTCGGCATTCTTGTAGCCCCAGGTCTTGCAGCGCTCCATGGCGACAGTGAGGCCTTGCGCGGCGTTGGTCTGGCCGCTTTCGAACTGGCCCAGTTCATAGGAGACCTGAACCACGCCGTCGTTCTTGCTGCCGCCGGTGGCTTCCCACTGTTTGGGCGTGGCGCAGCCGGTCAGGGCGAGGGCAGTGAGGGTGAGAGAAGCAATCAGGATTTTCATGATGGAACGTAGTCCTTTACCGAGAAAATGAATTACTGAACCGGGATCGGCGAGGCGCCTTTCGGCAGGCACGACAGCGGCGGGGTCATGATGCCCATGCTCGCCACCGCGATAATCGCGCCGCTGGGCAACTCGCAGTTGTACTCGCCGGCCGGGGTATACGCGGTGTAGTAGGTGAGGGTGCTGTCGCTGCGGATGTTGTCGATTTTCGACACCGGTTTGCCGATGACCGTTTGCGCGCGTTCTTTCATGCTGGCTTCGGTGGGTTTGGCCGTTTGGCAACCGCTGGCGCCCAGCAGCAGGGCGCTGATGATCGCCACTTTGAGAAGGTTGGAATGCAGTTTCATGGTGTTTCTTCCTTGGTGTTGTTCTGATTTCCAGGCACAACGATCCCGCGCACTGCACAGCGGCAATGGTGGGGAGCATCGGGGGTTGCGAGGGAATATAGCGCCGGGTGGCGGGGCGGTCGATTAGCACAAATGTGCTAGTGCCGCAGTGGGAGAGGCGACCCAATGGGTCGCCCCGCGCCGATTACTGAGGAGAGTTGAACTGGTCGGAATAGCTGCCGGTCATCAGCGCCGAAGCGACGCGATCAGAACCGACGCCGACGCGTGAGTAGGCATAGCGATTGGCGCCGACCTTGTCGGTGCCGTCTGAGGCCAGGGTATTGGCGCCGACATGATCGGAACCATCGGAAGCCACTGCGCCAGCGCCGACATGATCGGAGCCATCGGAGGCTACCGCGCCAGCGCCGACATGATCAGAGCCATCGGAGGCTACCGCGCCAGCGCCGACATGATCGGAACCGTCCGAGGCGACAGCACCAGCGCCAACATGATCAGAACCGTCCGAGGCGACTGCTCCAGCGCCGACATGATCGGAACCGTCCGAGGCGACTGCGCCAGCGCCGACATGATCGGAGCCATCGGACGCCACTGCGCCAGCCCCCACATGATCAGAGCCATCAGAGGCCACTGCACCAGCCCCCACATGATCCGAACCATCAGAGGCCACCGCCTGCGGCTGCGCAGCCCAGACCGTTGGCAACATCACGGTCGCCGCGACCGCAAGAACGGCGCCTGATAAAAGCGTGTGTTTCATGATTTTCTCCACGACCCATCAGCCACACAGCATTCCGTTGGCCCGGGGTTGACCTGATTGGCGATTGGCACGGGCGCACGGTAACGCGCACGAGTGTCGACGTATTGCATGAAACCGCGATAGCGAGCTGAAAAGTATAGATCGTCAAACACGGACCATGGCTGGCCGGGGGAGGAAGTGATAGTCGGTTAACTTCCTTGCGCAGGGGCGCTTGAAGGAAATCAGTCTAAAAACACCTGACCATCATTCGATGGATTTTGCTAGCCTCAAAGGTGTAGGCGAAGACGCAGACTGATGCGCAAGCGGATAGCAAGGGGACGTGGGGCGCGTTCCGAAGGGTACACGGTTAGAAAGATCTCCGCGCTGAGATCCAGCCCTTATGCCGTGTGAGGCAGCAAAGCACCGCTCTTTTTCCATGGTTGCTTTTGTACTGTGAGAGGCCCGATAAACCTTGTAAGCCAGAGACCAGCACTGGCCGCCTACTCGAACACCAAAGCCCGCATTACTGCGGGCTTTGTCGTTGTTGCAGGGTCAGATTTTCGTCAGTGCGTGCGCCAGATCGGCGCGCAGGTCTTCGAGGTCTTCGACACCCACCGACAGACGCACCAGGCCATCGCCGATTCCGAGTTTGGCGCGGGTTTCAGCGGGGATGGTCGCGTGAGTCATGATCGCCGGGTGCTCGATCAGGCTTTCAACGCCGCCCAGGCTTTCGGCCAGGGCAAAGATCTTCACGTTTTCCAGAAAGCGCCGTGCGCCCTCCAGATCACTGTTCAGATCCACCGAGATCATTCCGCCGAAACCATGCATCTGCCGCTTGGCCAATTCATGCTGCGGGTGCGACGGCAGGCCAGGGTAATAAACGCGTTTGACCTGCGGTTGCTGCTCCAGCCACTTGGCCAGTTCCAGCGCGTTGCTGCAATGACGCTCCATGCGCAGCGCCAGGGTCTTGACCCCGCGCAGGGTCAGGAATGCATCGAATGGCCCGGAAATCGCGCCGACGGCGTTCTGCAGGAAGCCAAGTTTGTCCGCCAGTTCGGCATTCTGCCCGACCACCGCGATACCACCGATCACGTCGGAGTGACCGTTCAGGTACTTGGTGGTCGAGTGCAGCACGATGTCGAAACCCAGCTCCAGCGGGCGCTGAATGTACGGGCTGGCAAAGGTATTGTCGGCAACGCTGATGATCCCGCGTGCGCGGCAGATGCGCGCAATCGCGGCCAGATCCGACAGGCTCAGCAGCGGGTTGGTCGGCGACTCGACAATCACCAGGCGGGTGTCGTCCTGCAGCGCCGCTTCGAACGCCGCCAGATCAGTCAGATCGACGTAGCTGAAGCGATGCCCGGCGCTGCGCTGACGGACCTTGTCGAACAGACGGAACGTGCCGCCGTACAGGTCGTTGCCGGAGATCACGTGCGAACCGGCGTCGATCAGTTCGAGCACGGTGGAAATGGTCGCCAACCCGGAAGCGAAGGCAAACGCGCGGGTGCCACCTTCCAGATCCGCCACACAGCGTTCCAGGGCAAAACGCGTCGGGTTGTGCGAGCGCCCGTAGTCGAAGCCCTTGTGCACGCCGGGGCTGTCTTGCAGGTACGTCGAGTTGGCGTAGATCGGCGGCATCAGCGCGCCGGTGGTCGGGTCAGGCTCTTGCCCGGCGTGGATCACCCGGGTCGCGAAGCCTTGGGATTTATCGTCGTGCTGACTCATGCGAGGGATCTCCGTAATTGGTTGAGCATGTCGGTGCGGGTAATCAGGCCGTGGAAGCCCGAAGCATCGGCAATGATCGCGACGAGGCCGCGACTGAGCACCGCTTCCAGCTCGGCAAGGTTGGCACCGGGCGCGAGGGTTTGCAGTTTGTCGGTCATCACGCTGGAGACCGATTGACTGAAGCGCGCGGCGTCTTCGTGCACCGGCAGCAGGATGTCGGATTCGTCGATCACCCCGACCAGTTGTTTGCCTTCCACCAGCACCGGCAGCTGCGAAACATCTGCCAGACGCATGCGCTGGAACGCGGTCAGCAGGGTGTCATCGGGACCGACGCTGATCACGCGGCCGTCTTCGAAACGACGAGCGATCAGATCGCGCAGGTCGCCATAGCGTTTGCGCTGCAGCAGGCCCTGATCGGTCATCCACTGGTCGTTGTAGACCTTCGACAGATAGCGCGTGCCGGTGTCGCAGACGAAGCTGACCACGCGTTTCGGCTCGGTCTGTTCGCGGCAATAACGCAGCGCGGCGGCGAGCAGGGTGCCGGTGGACGAACCCCCGAGAATGCCTTCGGCCTTGAGCAACTGACGGGCGTGGTCGAAGCTTTCTTCGTCGCTGATCGAGTAGGCGTGGCGCACGCTGGTGAGGTCGGTGATCGACGGAATGAAATCCTCACCGATGCCTTCTACCGCCCATGAACCGGGGGTGGGCATCGTGCCGTCACGGCTGTATTGCGCCATCACCGAACCGACCGGGTCGGCGAGGACCATTTGCAGATCCGGCTGCACACGTTTGAAGAAACGGCTCAGGCCGGTCAGCGTGCCGGCGGAACCGACGCCAACCACGATCGCGTCCAGGTCATGCTCGGTCTGCGCCCAGATCTCCGGCGCAGTGCTGCATTCGTGGGCCAGCGGGTTGGCGGGGTTGTTGAACTGGTCGGCGAAAAACGCGCCGGGAATGTCTTTGGCCAGGCGTGCAGCCACGTCCTGGTAATACTCGGGATGGCCCTTGCCGACGTCCGAGCGGGTAATGTGCACTTCGGCGCCCATGGCTTTGAGATGCAGGACTTTCTCGGTGGACATTTTGTCCGGGACGACCAGCACCACGCGGTAGCCTTTGGCCCGGCCGACCAGCGCCAGGCCCAGACCGGTGTTGCCGGCGGTGGCCTCGACGATGGTGCCACCCGGTTGCAGGCGCCCGTCGCGTTCAGCGGCATCGATCATCGCCAGACCGATGCGGTCCTTGATCGAGCCGCCGGGGTTTTGTGATTCCAGTTTGAGAAACAGTGTGCAGAGGCCGGTATCGAAGCGGGTAACCTGTACCAGCGGCGTATTGCCGATCAGCCCAAGTACGGCAGGGCGTGAATCCTTTGACATTTCTTCACCTCTTGTAGTGGTGTTGATCGCGTTCCATTCGCGGGGAAAAGCTCGCGTGCAACATAGGCGCAGACATGATCTGTCGCAACCTTTAGTCAGTCGCTGCTCCAGCCATTTCGATCTAACCATAGAACAGAATCGCAGCCTGCAAGGGCCCGGTTTCAGAGGGTTTACATCAAGGCGCCATCGAGTATTCAAAGGGCGTCGTGCGCTTCGCCTGCAGCTTGATCTGCGGATGAATATCCTGCAGGGCAAACCGTGTTTTCAGCGGAAAAACAGCTCACATCTGATCATGAGAGAAACTCGTGATCATCAAGATTAAAATGAGTTTGTCTCACTAGTGCCCGATCCTGACAATGACCGCCATCAACAAGACATTGGAGTTGTTTGTCATGGCACTGGCCCATTCCCTCGGATTTCCGCGCATCGGTCGCGACCGCGAATTGAAGAAAGCGCAAGAGGCGTTCTGGAAAGGAGAACTGAACGAGGCCGGCCTGAGTGAAGTGGGTCGTGAATTACGCAAGGCCCACTGGGACCTGCAGAAAAACGCCGGCATCGAGCTGCTGCCGGTGGGCGATTTCGCCTGGTACGACCAGGTGCTGACCCACTCGCTGATGTTCGGGGTGATCCCCGAGCGCTTCCGCCCGCACGACGGCAAAGCCACGCTGCAAACCCTGTTCGGCATGGCCCGTGGTGTCAGCGACAGTTGCTGCGTCGGTGCGCACGCTCAGGAAATGACCAAGTGGTTTGACACCAACTACCACTATCTGGTCCCGGAATTCAGCGTCGATCAACAGTTCCAGCTCGGTTGGGAACAGTTGTTCGAAGAAGTCGAAGAGGCCCGTGCCCTCGGCCATAACGTCAAACCGGTGATCATCGGCCCACTGACTTATCTGTGGCTGGGCAAGGCCAAAGGCGCAGAGTTCGACAAACTGGAACTGCTTGATCGCCTGCTGCCGCTGTACGGGCAGATCTTCGCCCGGCTCGCTGCCCTTGGTGTGGAATGGGTGCAGATCGACGAGCCGATTCTGGTGCTCGACCTGCCACAGGAATGGAAGAACGCTTTCGAGCGAGCCTACAACCAGATCCAGCGTGATCCGCTGAAGAAACTGCTCGCCACCTACTTCGGTGGTCTGGAAGAAAACCTCGGTCTGGCCGCCAATCTGCCGGTCGATGGCCTGCACATCGATCTGGTGCGTGCGCCGGACCAGTACCCGACCATCCTCGATCGCCTGCCGGCTTACAAAGTGCTGTCGCTGGGTGTGGTCAACGGTCGTAACGTCTGGCGCTGCGATCTGGAAAATGCGCTGGCGACATTGCAGCATGCGCATGAGCGTCTGGGGGATCGGTTGTGGGTTGCGCCGTCCTGCTCGCTGCTGCACAGCCCGGTGGATCTGAACCGCGAAGACCAGCTCGATGCCGAGCTGAAAAGCTGGCTGGCGTTTGCCGTGCAGAAGTGCGAGGAAGTCGCGGTGCTGGCGCAGGCGGTCAACGAGCCGGAAGCGCCGAAAGTGCTGCGCGCCTTGGCCCAAAGCCGCTCGGTACAGACCAGCCGCGCCGCCTCGCCACGTATTCACAAACCGGCAGTGCAGGCCCGTGTGGCGGCCATTACCGCGCAGGACAGCCAGCGCCAATCGCCGTTTACCCGGCGCATTGCCAAGCAGCGCGCTGGCCTTGATCTGCCGCTGTTCCCGACCACCACCATCGGATCGTTTCCGCAGACCGCGTCGATCCGTCTGGCGCGTCAGTCGTTCAAGCAAGGCAAGCTGAGCGCAGCCGAATACACCGAAGCGATGTACAGCGAGATCCGCCACGCCGTGCAGATTCAGGAGCAGTTGGGCCTCGATGTGCTGGTGCACGGTGAAGCCGAGCGCAACGACATGGTCGAGTACTTCGCCGAGCAACTCGACGGCTACGTATTCACCCGTTTCGGCTGGGTGCAGAGCTACGGTTCGCGTTGCGTGAAACCGGCGGTGATCTTCGGTGATCTGAGTCGTCCGCAAGCCATGACCGTGGACTGGATCCGCTACGCCCAGGGCCTGACCGACAAGGTCATGAAGGGCATGCTGACGGGGCCGGTGACCATGCTGATGTGGTCGTTCCCTCGCGAAGACGTGTCCCGTGAGGTGCAGGCGCGGCAACTGGCGCTGGCAATTCGTGATGAAGTGGTGGATCTGGAGGCCGCCGGAATCAAGATCGTGCAGATCGACGAAGCCGCATTCCGCGAAGGTCTGCCATTACGCCGCGCGCAGTGGCAGCACTATCTGGATTGGGCCACCGAAGTGTTCCGCCTGTGCGCCTCGGGGGTGCGTGACGAAACGCAGATTCACACCCACATGTGCTACAGCGAATTCAACGATGTGATCGAGTCCATCGCGGCGATGGATGCCGACGTGATCACCATCGAAACCTCGCGCTCGGACATGGAATTGCTCGACGCCTTCGAAGCCTTCGCCTACCCGAACGAGATCGGCCCGGGCGTCTACGACATCCATTCGCCGCGGGTGCCGGATGCCTCGGAGATGGCCAATCTTCTGCGCAAGGCGGCCCTGCGGATTCCGGCCGAGCGGTTGTGGGTCAATCCGGATTGCGGTCTGAAAACCCGTGGCTGGCCGGAGACTGAGGCGGCGCTGGTACACATGGTTGCCGCCGCCCGTCAGCTACGCAAAGAACTGGCCTGAGAAGGCAACCACAAAACCCTGTGGGAGCGAGCTTGCTCGCGAAGGCAGCGTGTCAGCCGATAAGTATTTGGCTGATACACCGCTTTCGTGAGCAAGCTCACTCCCACAATAAAGATTTGCAGGGTATCAGTGCCGGCTCATCAATCCATGCAGCACACCCAGGCGCAGTCCCGGTTCCGACGGTGCCATCTGCGAAATCCCGAATACTTTGAACGCCGCCAGCATCAGCACCAGCCCACCCGGCAGGATGCTCTGACGATGCGGCTGCAAGCCAGCCAGCTTCAACTGCTGAACGTTCTTCACCTTCAGCAGCAACAGCGACAAGCGCAACAACCCGCCATAGGTAATGCCATCCTGGCCGAAGTCGTTCAAGCGATTGGCCTTGAGCACTTTCGCAAGCATCCGCGCCGTGCCGGACGAGCCAATGGTTTGCTGCCAGCCCTGCGCACGATAGCGACGAGCGACTTTCTCGAATTGCAGGATCGCCACGCGCTCGGCTTCCTGCAGCGCACCGGGTGCAATTCGGCCGTCGGGGAAATAGCGGGCACCCAGCGTGCCGCTGCCGATGGCGATGCTTTCGGTGAGCAGCGGCTGCGCACCTTGTCCGAGAATCAATTCGGTGGAACCTCCACCGATATCGACCACCAACCGCATGTCCTCAGCGCCCGGCAGGGAATGAGCGACGCCGGCATACACCAGTTGCGCCTCTTCATGGCCGGAAATGACATCGATGCGAAACCCCAGATGACGTTCGGCGCTGTGCAGAAACAGCTGCGCATTGTCCGCCTCGCGCACGGCGCTGGTCGCCACCGCCCGCACCTTGCCGGCCTCGAACCCGCGCAGCTTCTTGCCGAACCGCGCCAAGGCCTGCCAGCCCCGGTCCAGCGCCATTTCGTCCAGAGCACCACCGTCAAAACCTTCGGCCAGTCGCACCGGTTCACGCAGGGTTTTGACCTCCTGAATCATCAAGCCTTTTCGACTGCGCACCGACTGGCCGATCATCAGGCGAAACGCATTCGAGCCCAGGTCGATGGCGGCAAACAACGAGGCGTCGTCTTTCATAGGAATCCCTGCAAACATCCGTCGAAGGCTCAAGACGGTTTGCGAGGATTCTGCGGTGCGCTTGATGACATCCTGATGACGGGGCAGGGGCGGTTCAGTGAATTGTTGGCTGTCATGACACTGTCATTATCCGGCGTCTATCGTGAGCCCAATACATCGCGTGTTCTTAAAGTTTTTGCTGCCTCTTTGGGCAGCTTTTTTTTGCCGAAATTCCACACGTATCCCTCAAAACCAACACAAATCCCTGTAGGAGCTGCCGAAGGCTGCGATCTTTTGACCTTGTTTGTGAAGATCAAAAGATCGCAGCCTCCGGCAGCTCCTACACGGTTATGTCAGTAGGTTTGCAGAGTGTATTTGCAATTTTCCATGAGGCTTGGCTAATATACGATCCATATACACTTCGTATCGGATTCGGATATGGGCATCGTAAAGATTTCAGAAGACATGCACGAAAACCTGCGCATCTCCAGCAACGCGCTCAGCCGCTCGATCAACGCGCAGGCCGAGCACTGGATGCGCATCGGCATGCTCGCCGAGCTGCACCCCAACCTCGACCACAGCGCCATTTGCCGCTTGCTGATCCGCGCCGAACAGAACGGCGGGCTGGATCTGCATCAACTGACTCAGGAAGCCGTCAGCGCATGAGAAACCAGATCAAGATCAACACCCCCGCCGAAATCGCCCAGTCGCGCGCGGCCGGCAAACTCGCCGCTGAAGTGCTGGCGATGCTGGTGCCGCATGTGAAGGCCGGGGTGACCACCGATGAGCTGGATCGTCTGTGCAACGACTACATCGTCAATGTGCAAAAAGCGATTCCGGCCAACGTCGGCTATCACGGCTTCCCGAAAACCGTCTGCGCCTCGGTCAACGACGTGGTGTGCCATGGCATCCCGTCGGGCACACCGCTGAAAGACGGCGACATCGTCAACCTCGACATCGCGGTGCTCAAGGACGGCTGGTTCGGCGACACCAGCCGCATGTACGTGGTCGGCGAGGCGACGCCTGAGGCGCAGCACCTGATCAAGACCACTTACGACGCCATGTGCGCCGGCATTCGCATGGTGCGCCCCGGCGCCACATTGGGCGACATCGGCCATGCGATCCAGAGTCTGGCGGAGAAGGAAGGTTTCAGTGTGGTGCGTGAATACTGCGGGCATGGCATCGGCAAGGTTTACCACGACGAGCCGCAGATCCTGCATTACGGTTTCCCCAATCAGGGCATGAAGCTCAAGGCGGGGATGATCTTCACCGTCGAGCCGATGCTCAATGCCGGCAAGCGCCATGTGAAGAACATGCCGGACGGCTGGACGGTGCTGACCAAGGATGGCTCGTTGTCGGCGCAGTGGGAGCATATGGTCGCGGTGACCGAGACAGGCTTCGAAATTCTTACGGCGTGGCCGGATCAGATTGAAGGCTACCGCGCTATTCCCTGAGACCGTGCTGACAGCTTCCCTCACCCTAGCCCTCTCCCGGAGGGAGAGGGGACTGACTGGATTGTCTGGACGAGTTACGCCGACCTGAAATATCGGGTCGAACTCAGGTCTTGACCATCATGGTGATCGGCTCCCTTTCCCCCTCGCCCCCTTGGGGGAGAGGGCTGGGGTGAGGGGGGGAATCCCACAGACGACACGCTATCAGTGAGAACCGGCGGCTTTGTTAAGGTCGCTTTCAGCCCATTCGGTGTAGACGCAGGCGTCCGCCGTGGCCCAGCGCACTCGCACCGGGTCGCCAGCCTTGAGCGGCATGCCGGCGGCGGACAGCGCTTTCACCGTCATCGAAGTACCGCCCGAAGTCACCACGCTGCAGGTCTGGCTTTCGCCAAGAAACAACACTTCCACAACCTGCGCCGACACCTCATTCCAGCCCGCCGCCAACGGCTCGTCACTCGCTTGCTGCACGCTCAGCGCCACCGCTTTTTCCGGGCGCACCATCAGCAGCACATCCTGCTCGGTATGCAAACCAGCGGTCAGTCGAATCGACAATGACTGTCCTTCAAGCGAAGCCGCTGCATTGCCTTGGGCCTTGAGCTTGAGAAAGTTCGAGTTGCCGAGGAACGACGCGACAAACGCATTCGGCGGGTTCTGATACAGGTCATAACCGCTGCCTAAACCCACAATCTTGCCGTGACTGAAAATCGCAATGCGCTGCGACAAACGCATCGCTTCTTCCTGATCGTGGGTCACGTAAACGATGGTGATGCCCAGGCGTCGATGTAGCTGGCGCAGTTCATCCTGCAAGTCTTCACGCAGTTTTTTATCCAGCGCCCCCAGCGGCTCGTCCATCAGCAGAATGCGTGGCTCGTAGACCAGCGCCCGGGCGATGGCGACCCGCTGTTGTTGGCCGCCAGAGAGTTGCGAAGGGCGGCGATGGGCGAACTGTTCGAGCTGCACCAGTTTCAACATCGCGTCGACACGCTTGTCACGTTCGGCGGCAGCGAGTTTGCGAATCGCCAACGGGAAGGCGATGTTGTCACGCACCGACAGATGCGGGAACAGCGAGTAGCGCTGGAACACCATGCCGATGTCGCGCTTGTGCGGCGGCACGTTGACCAGCGACTGCCCGTTGACCAGGATCTCGCCGCTGCTCGGGGTTTCGAACCCGGCGAGCATCGACAGCGTGGTGCTTTTGCCCGAGCCGCTGGAGCCGAGGAAGGTCAGGAACTCGCCGTCCTTGATGTCCAGCGAGATATTGTCGACGGCGGCAAAGTCGCCGTAGTGCTTGTTCAGATTGCGCAGGCTGACCAGGGGTTTGTCGTTCTGCTGGGATGCGTCTTTGATCACGGCACTCATGTCGTACTCCTGGGCGCTCAGGCGCTGATTTCGTTGCGCCGGCGCAGCGCGGCGGCGATCACCATGACCAATACCGACAGGCCGATCAGCAGCGTCGAAGCGACGGCGATCACCGGGGTCAGGTCCTGGCGCAAAGTGGTCCACATTTTCACGGGAAGGGTTTGCAGGGTCGGGCTGGCCATCATCACGCTGAGCACCACTTCGTCCCACGAAACCAGGAAGGCGAAGAGGGCGCCGGCGACCATGCCCGGGCGGATCGCCGGAAAGGTCACCTTGAATACCGCTTGCAGGCGTGAGGCGCCGCAGATCACCGCCGCGTCTTCAACCGACTGATCGAACAGCTTCAGCGAGTTGATGATCGAGATGATGGTGAACGGCAGCGCGACGATCACATGGCTGACCACGAAGGCGAACATGGTCCCGGTGTAACCGAGCTTGAGAAACAGCGCGTACACCGCCACCGCGATGATCACCAGCGGCACGATCATCGGCAGGGTGAACAGACCGTAGAGCATTTCCCGGCCGGGAAAACGCCCGCGCACCAAGGCAAACGCGGTTGGCAGACCGAGGGCCACGGCGCAGATCGTGGTCAGCACGGCAACCTTGAGGCTGGCTGCCGCAGCGCTCATCCAGTCGGCATTGGAGAAGAACTGCACGTACCATTTCAGCGTCCAGCCCGGCGGTGGGAACACCAGCCACTGCGACGAGCCGAACGACAGCAGGACGATGAACACGATCGGCAACAGCAGGAACAGGCCGATCAACCCGGTGGTGGCGTAGAGCCCGAAACGCATCCGGCGGCTCATGGCATTGGGAGTCAGGAGCATCTCGGCTTACCTCGCGTTGCTGGCGCCAACCGGGGATTCCGGCTGAAGCTTCAGGTAGAAATAGAACAGCACCAGCGTGATCGCGATCAGCAACGCGGCGCCGGCACTGGCCAGGCCCCAGTTGAGGAACGATTGCACCTGCTGAATGATGAACTCCGGCAGCATCATGTTCTGCGCCCCGCCCAGCAGCGCCGGGGTGACGTAGTAACCGAGCGACATCACGAACACCATCAACCCGCCGGATGCCAGGCCCGGCCGGCACAGCGGCAGGAACACCCGGAAGAAATTGGTCCAGGGACTCGCGCCGCAGATCGAGCCAGCCTGCAGGATCATCGGGTCGATGGCCTGCATGGTCGCCTGCAACGGCAGGACGATGAACGGGATCATGATGTAGCTCATGCCGATCACCACGCCGGTGAGGTTGTGCACCATTTCCAGCGGCTGATCGATGATGCCCAGCGCCATCAGCGCCTTGTTGATCACCCCCGAGGCTTGCAGCAAAACCAGCCACGAATAGGTGCGGGCGAGCAGGCTGGTCCACATCGACAGCAGCACGATGTTGAGGATCCAGCGCCCCCAGCCGCGCGGCACCAGGGTGATCGCCCAGGCCAGTGGAAAGCCCAGCAACAGGCTGAAGATCGTCACCAGCCCGGCCACCGAAAAGGTGTTGAGCAGCACCCGTGCGTAGGCCGAGTTGGCGAACAGTTGTTCATAGTTGCCAAGGCCCGGAGTCGGTTCCAGCACGCCGCGCAACAGCAGGCCAATCAACGGCGCGAGAAAGAACAGGCCGAGGAACAGCAGGGCCGGTACGAGGTTGCCGGCGCCGCGCCAGCGTTGTCTGAGGGACGGGGCTTGCGCCATTGCACTGGCCTTGCCTGTGGCCGGGCCGGCAGCGCTCGCGGCGCTCCCGGTGGCAGTGGAGGGACGGGACGCAGTGGCCGCCATTTTCATTTGACCAGCCATTCGTTCCACCGTGTCGCGATGGCTTGACCGTTCTTGGCCCAGTACGCGAAATCAAGAGTGATCTGATCCTTGGCGTAGGCAGTCGGCAGGTTCGGGGCCAGCACCGAGTCCAGGCGCGCCACGCTGTCGACGTTGACCGGGGCGTAGGCGGTCAGGTTGGAGAAGTCGGCCTGGCCTTTGGCACTGCTGGCATTGGCCAGAAACTTCATCGCCGCGTCCTTGTTTTTCGAACCTTTTGGAATCACCAGAATGTCGGCCATGACCAGGTTCTGTTTCCAGCTCACGCCCACCGGCGCGCCGTCTTCCTGCAGGGCGTGAATCCGCCCGTTCCAGAACTGGCCCATGCTTGCTTCGCCGGAGGCCAGCAGTTGTTGCGACTGCGCGCCGCCGCCCCACCAGACGATGTCTTTCTTGATGGTGTCGAGTTTCTTGAAGGCGCGATCCAGATCCAGCGGGTAGAGCTTGTCAGCCGGCACGCCGTCGGCCAGCAGCGCCAGTTCGAGCACGCCGGGGCTCGGCCATTTATATAGAGCGCGTTTGCCGGGGTAGGTCTTGGTGTCGAACAGGGCGGTCCAGTCCTGCGGCTTGGCGGCGCCGAGCTTGCCTTCGTTGTAGCCGAGGACGAAAGAAAAGAAGAACGAGCCGACGCCGTAATCGCTGACGAAACGCGGGTCGATCTTGTCGCGCTGGATGACTTTGAAATCGAGGGGTTCGAGCAGGCCTTCAGCGGCGGCGCGCAGGGCAAAGTCGGCTTCGACATCGACCACGTCCCACTGCACGTTGCCGCTCTCGACCATGGCCTTGAGTTTGCCGTAGTCGGTCGGGCCGTCCTGCACCACGGTGATGCCGCTGGCCTTGCTGAACGGATCGGCCCAAGCCTGTTTCTGCGCATCCTGGGTGCTACCGCCCCAGCTGACGAAGTTCACGCTTTCGGCGGCCATCGCAGCCTGGCCGGTCACGCTCAGCAGTCCCGCAAAAAGGATTGCGGTTGCAGCTTTGTTCAACACCATTTTCACGCCCTCATTGTTGTGTTTTTGAGCGGGCTTGCGTTGTTGCCCGCCTGTCGGGAGCAGTAGCCGGACGATTTTTCAGGTCGTCCGGTCTATGGAATATCATATTATGGTATTCCAAACTTTGTGCAAGCACTTTGCCTTACCGGTTATCTGGCGGATGTGCTTTTTTGACCGCTGAAGGATTTCGATAGGTGAAAAATTGTGGCGAGGGAGCTTGCTCCCGCTGGGTTGCGAAGCGACCCTCGCTTTATCCAGAAAAGGGGCCTGCTGCGCAGTCCAGCGGGAGCAAGCTCCCTCGCCACAGGTGATCTTCGTTTTCTCAAGAATGCTCGGTGAACGGAATGCTCTCGACCACTTACAGGTCGTACCCGGTCAACCCCGCATACTTCAGCGGCGGCCCAAGATGCCGCAGCTTGCCCACTCCCAGGTTCTGCAGAATCTGCGCCCCCGTACCGACCTCCGAATAAATCCGCGATTGCGAGCGGCTGAACTGCCGCGGTGGCTGGGTCAGTTGCGGCACGCGCTCCAGCAGCGCCTGCGACGATTCATGATTGGCCAACACCACCACAACGCCATGACCTTCCGCCGCGACCCGTTGCAGCGCCGCCCACAGCGTCCAGTTGCTCGGCCCGCTGTACTCAGCGCCGACCAGATCACGCAGCGGATCAATCACATGCACGCGCACCAGCGTCGGCTCTTCGCGGCGCAGATCGCCCATGACCATCGCCATGTGCACGCCACCCTCAATGCGGTCTTCAAAGGTGATCAGACGAAAAGTGCCATGCACCGTCGGCAACTCACGCTCGCCGATGCGTTCGATGGTGTGCTCGGTGCTCAGGCGATAATGAATCAGGTCAGCGATGGTGCCGATCCTGATCCCGTGCTTGCGCGCGAACACTTCCAGATCCGGGCGGCGGGCCATGGTGCCGTCGTCGTTCATCACCTCGACGATCACCGAGGCCGGGGTGAAACCGGCGAGGCGGGCGAGGTCGCAGCCAGCCTCGGTGTGGCCGGCGCGGGTCAGCACGCCACCTTCTTTGGCGCGCAGCGGGAAGATGTGGCCGGGCTGCACCAGGTCTTCGGCGCGGGCGTCTTTCGCTACGGCGGCAGCGACCGTACGCGCACGGTCAGCCGCAGAAATGCCAGTCGTCACGCCGACCGCCGCTTCAATCGATACGGTGAACGCGGTGCTGAACACGCTGCCATTGCTCGGCACCATCTGCTCAAGACCCAACCGTTGGCAATGTTCGTCGGTCAGCGTCAGGCAAATCAGACCGCGCGCCTCACGGGCCATGAAGCTGATCGCCTGGGGCGTGCAGCAGTCGGCGGCCAGCAGCAGGTCGCCTTCGTTTTCCCGATCTTCGTCATCGACCAGCAGGACCATTTTGCCGAGGCGATAATCTTCGAGGATTTCTTCGATGCTGTTGAAGGCCATGCTGGACTCTCAGGGTTGGTTGCAAATAATATTGGTATACCATAATACAAAATCAACAAAGAGGTCACTATGAAGGCGTACTGGATTGCCCACGTGGATGTTGACGATGCCGAGCACTACAGCCAATACACCCAGCGCGCGCCGGCCGCGTTTGCCGAGTTCGGCGCGAAATTTTTAGCGCGTGGCGGGCGCAGCGAAGCGCTGGAGGGCAGGGCTACTCCTCAGCGTAGCGTGGTGATCGAGTTCGAGAGCTACGAGCAAGCACTGGCGTGCTACCACTCGGCGGCGTATCAGGAGGCGAAACGTTATCGCGAGGAATGGGCGAGCGCGGAGATCGTCATCGTCGAAGGCCTGGCGTCGTAACCCCTGTAGGAGCTGCCGCAGGCTGCGATCTTTTGATGTTGTTTTTTAAAATCAAAGTCAAAAGATCGTCCGATCGCGGCCCGAGCCTGCGGCAGCTCCTACAGGGATCGAGTAGAGATCGGGTATCAGCGGATAAAGTGAATCTTGCCGCTGTCGTCATTGCCCATGTAGATCCCATACACCCCGGCCTGACGCTCCTCGATATAGCGCTCGAGAATCTGCCGGATCGCCGGGTAATAGATCTGCTCCCACGGAATGTCCTCAGGGGCGAAGAACTTGTAGTCCAGGGTCTCGGGCCCGTACTGCCCGGTGATCTCCAGCGCGATGGCGCGGAAGATGATGTACACCTCGCTGATCTTCGGCACGCTGAAAATCGAGTACGGCGAGACGATTTCCGCACGCACGCCGCTTTCTTCCCAGACTTCACGCAGCGCCGCCTGCTCGGTGGTTTCGCCGCTTTCCATGAAGCCGGCGGGCAGGGTCCAGGTGCCCGGGCGCGGGGGGATCGCCCGCTGGCACAAGAGGTATTTGCCGTCCTGCTCGATGATGCAGCCGGCGATGATCTTCGGATTGACGTAGTGGATGTAGCCGCAGCCGCGGCACATCAGGCGCTCGTGCGTATCGCCCGGCGGCACCTGCTGACCGAGGTCAGGGCCACCGCATTTCGGGCAAAAGCTCGGGCTGAACATGTCAGTGACCTATGCGCGGTTCTTTCAGCGCGATCGGCAGGGTGATGTTCGGCGTGGCGCCGGTCTCTTCCTGTTTGCGCTTGAGGTAGTCGAGTGCCACGGCCGCAGCGGCGCGCACGTGATCGACACAGGCCTGATGCGCCGCCAGCGGATCGCCGCTCTTGATCGCCTCGACCATTTTTTCCATCTCGTGGTTACTGGCGCCGCGCCGGTTTTCCTGCGATACCGAGGTCGCCCGCAGGTAGCTGATGCGCGCCTGCAACTGGCGCAATTGAGTGGCCGCAACGTGGTTGCCCGAGCCTTCGAGCAGCACGTCGTAGAAGCCCTGCACCGAGTCGATCACCTGCTGCAGTTCGCCGTCCTTGAGCGCCTTGCGGTTCTCGTCGAGGGCTTTTTCCAGGGCCTTGATGTCCTTGGCCTTGGCGCGCAGGGTGAACAGCTGGACGATCAGGCCTTCGAGCACGCAGCGCAGCTCGTAGATGTCGACCGCATCGGCGAGAGTGATGATCGCCACCCGTGGGCCTTTGGCATCGGCAAACTCGACCAGGCCTTCGGACTCCAGGTGACGCAAGGCTTCGCGTACCGATGTGCGGCTGACACCGAGGCGATCGCACAGGTCGCGCTCGACCAGACGATCGCCGGGCATAAGCTGAAAATTCATGATCGCGCTACGCAGTTTATCCAGCACGATTTCGCGCAGGGTAACGGGGTTGCGATTGACCTTGAAGCTGTCGTCGAGTGGCTGGCGTTTCATGGGGTCCGCTCTTTAAGTTGGCTGTCCATGCCAGACGGGCATCTAAACAGCCGAGGGGTTA